>CDZT01020111.1_pt1 | contig 416816 bp, 345 predicted proteins | sample 557531 | NCBI WGS metagenome assembly CDZT01 (sample SAMEA3182066, study PRJEB8094) | gut metagenome | biome: human; feature: gut; material: Stool; isolation source: human stools | place: Canada | collected 2013-03-05
CCCGTCCGCCGGTCGCCGGCAAGAGTACCGAAGTACTCTATCCGATGCCCCTCGACTTGCATGTGTTAGGCCTGCCGCTAGCGTTTATCCTGAGCCAGGATCAAACTCTCCATTGTAAAAAAAAAAATTATAAAGATTTTAGAGTCCTGACTACTTAAGTTTCCTTTAAAGGAATTGATAAATACTGCACTTTACTTGTTTTTCTCAAACAATACCAGTAATTCAAAGAACCTATTTCACGTTCTAAAACGTTCGCAAAAGTCGCTAAAAAAATCGCTCGGAATTCTGAGCGAATCGGACTGCAAAGATAAGAGAAGCTATCTTAACTTCCAAATTTTTCAGAGAAAAATTCACGAACCTCATTTTAAGAACTTGCCCGCTAAACCGTGTTGCTTTCGTTTAGCGGGTGCAAATGTAGGGACTTTTTCGGACTCTCCAAATTTTCGGGAACTTTTTTTGCGATTTTCGTGCATTTTTCCCGTTCTCATACTACAAGTTCCTGCGCACGATCCCGAACAAATCACTGATTAACAGATAGAAACTGCCAAATCTCATATCCTGCGCAAAACTTGCCCCCGAAAACAAACAAAGACCCCGTTTACAAAAAATTCGGCGAACGCTTCTTATCGAGACTCCGAAAACGGAGTGGACCGACGGGCCGAATCCACGAAAAGTGAGGAGAAAATGTCCGGAATCGACCCGCTCTATACGAAAGATCGCTTTACGTTATCCGGAAACGGGAACAAAAACGGCCCGAAAACCGCGGATCGGACAAAGCTCAAAGGATCGGCCCGCACCCGAATACGACGCGCTCATACCGACCGGCGGAGACGTGTCCTTTTCCGAATCGGCAAACCGGAATATCACGAAGAAGTCGCAGACGAAGAGGCGCCCGACACAGAAGTTATAAAAAGACACGGTACGGATCGGTTCTCCGATCCGTACCGTGGAAACATCAAGAGAGGCAATCAGCCGCTCAATCAATAGGACCGGGCGAACAGCACCCGGCGGTGGGACGGCTTGCCGCTGACGATGCAGACGCCTTCTTCGGCCGGAGCATCGACAGGAATGCAACGGATCGTAGCCTTGGTTTCGGCTTTGATCAGCTCCTCGGTCTCGGGCGTCCCGTCCCAATGCGCCAGAATGAAACCGCCCTTCTCGTCGAGCACACGCTTGAACTCGTCGTACGTGTCGACCCGGGTAATCATGCTGTCGCGGAAACGCAGGGCCTTCGCATAGATATTGGCCTGAATCTCGTCGAGCAATCCTTCCACCCGGTCGGCCAGGCCCTCTTGCGGAACGGTCTCCTTGCTCAGCGTATCGCGACGGAACAGCTCGATCGTGCTGCCCGCCAGATCGCGCGGTCCCATCGCCAAACGAACCGGAACGCCCTTGAGCTCGTATTCGGCGAACTTGAAGCCCGTGCGCACGTTATCGCGCGTATCGATCTTGACGCTGATTCCCCGCTTTTTCAACTCGGCAGCCAGGCCTTCAAGCTGCCCGGCGATCCGCTCCAGCTCCTCGGTTCCTTTATAGATAGGAATCATCACGACCTGGATCGGAGCCAGCTTGGGCGGAAGCACCAAGCCGTTGTTATCGGAGTGCGCCATAATGAGCGCGCCCATCAGACGGGTGGAAACGCCCCACGAAGTCGCCCAAACGTATTCGAGCTTGCCTTCCCGGCTGGTGAACTGCACGTCGAACGCCTTGGCGAAGTTCTGCGCAAGGAAATGGGAGGTTCCGCTCTGAAGCGCCTTGCCGTCCTGCATCAGCGCCTCGATCGTCAGCGTGTCCTCGGCTCCCGCGAAACGCTCGCTGTCGCTCTTGTGACCGACGATCACCGGCAGGCTCATCCACTTTTCGGCGAACTCCGCATACACGCCGATCATTTTTTTCGCCTCGGCCAACGCCTCCTCCTTGGTTTCGTGGGCCGTGTGCCCCTCCTGCCACAGAAATTCGGCCGTGCGCAGGAAAAGCCGCGTGCGCATCTCCCAGCGCACCACGTTGGCCCACTGGTTGCACAGAATCGGCAGATCGCGGTATGACTGAATCCAGTTCCTATATGTATTCCAAATGATCGTCTCGGAAGTGGGACGAACGATCAGCTCCTCCTCGAGCTTCGCGTCCGGGTCGACGATCACGCCTTTTCCCTCGGGATCGTTCTTCAGGCGATAGTGCGTCACCACCGCGCACTCCTTGGCGAAGCCCTCTACGTGGTGGGCCTCCTTGCTGAAGAACGACTTGGGTATGAACAGCGGGAAATAGGCGTTCTCGTGACCGGTATCCTTGAACATCTGGTCGAGCGCCCGCTGCATTTTCTCCCAGATCGCATAGCCGTACGGCTTGATGACCATGCAGCCGCGCACGGCCGAATTCTCGGCCAAGCCGGCCTTCACGACCAGATCGTTATACCATTGGGAGTAGTTTTCCTCCCGCGAAGTCAGTTCCTTGAGCTCCTTTGCCATATTCTGTCAATCTTGGTTTGTTTCCGCAAATCCCGTCGGGCCGGCCCGGAAGCCGGCAATCGAAGGCCGGATTCGGCGATCGGCCCGCTCCAACCTTGCAAAGGTAAGCTAAATTTACCTTTTTCGTAAAAATTAGCTACCTTTGAATACGGATTCTTTTGACCGGAAGAGTAAGAAACAAACGGTCCGTGCAACGCCGCAAGGGGCGGAGGAATCTTACACGAAAAGCCCCGGGCCGATAAAAAACCGGACGGAAGCATAACTTTTCGGGTATGATTTTCGTTATATTCAGAAATAAGGGATGAGTTCCGCCGCACGGGCAAAAACGGCGCAACCGAACAACGAACGATCAATGCATACGATCATGAAAAGGAGAAGAATACTCAACATGCTGGGCATCATGGCGGCAGCCGTCGCAACGGCAGGCTGCAGTTCGAGCATGTACAGCTCGTCCTCCCCGGTCGCCGGCGACGACCTGTATGCCACGCACGACCGCAAGGCGCTGATGGAGGCGGAAATCGAAAGACGGGCTCAGGAGATCGCGGCGGAAAAGGCCGCCAGAGCGGCTGCCGAAGCCCAGCGGGAAGAAGCGGCACGCCAACTGGCCGAGTACAGGGAATCGGAAGACGCGCAATACGACGGGATTCTGTCGGACGGCTATGCGGACTCGTACGAGAAACGACTGCGCGGCTTCACTCCGTCGGAAGACGAGGAACCGGCCCCCAAGACAGTCTATGTCTCGGCATACGAACCGGCCTATTTCAACGTAACGGTCATCGGCGATCAGGTATGGGTCGAGCCCAAGTACGTCTCGTCGCTCTACGGCACATGGGGCAGCAGCGTAACGGTGAACCTCGGCCTGTGGGGCTGGGGAGGACCGTCATGGAGCTGGGGGTGGAACTGGGCCCCCTACTCATGGTACGCCCGCTGGGGTTGGGGTCCCTATTACGGATGGGGATACCCCTATTATGCCAGCTGGGGATGGGGTTGGGGTTACCCCTATTACTACGGCTGGGGATGGGGCGGCTATTATCCGCACCACCATTGGGGAGGAGGAGGTCCTCACTACGGATATAACCACAGAAATACGGTTTACGGAAGACCCCGGACCGGATCGGGCGGCACCGTCTCGTCCGTCACGGGAAGCACGGGACGGACGGGATACCGCCGGGGCGGCACCGCGACCTACGGCCCGTCGAGAGGTTCGTCGACCGGCATCGGCTCGTCGAGCGGCACAGGCTATCGCCGGGGATCCTCCGGTACGAGAGTTACCGGCGGCATCTCGTCAGGCAATTCCTCGGGGAGCAGCGGCACCTCTTACCGTCGGGGAAGCGGTAGCTCGTCGATCGGCAACAGTCAAGGCGGCTATATGCCGGGCGGCGGCTCATCGGGAAGCTACCGCCGCGGCAGCACGATAGGCGGGAGCAGCGGCATCTCGTCGGGAAGCAGCTATAACCGCGGGGGCGGAAGCTTCGGCGGAGGAGGCTATAGCGGAGGCGGAGGCCGCTCGACGGGAGGCTCCTCGGGCGGCGGAGGAGGTTACAGGAGATAGGTGTCCGGACAAAGCGGACGTGCGTCCGGCCCCGTTCTTCACCGATTTCCAGCTAAACTGAAGCAGAAAATATAAACGACCGAATTCATGAAACTTTCAAAATCCGTTATGTTCGGCGCCGCAGCCTGCCTGCTGAGCACGAGCGCCTCGGCTCAGGCGGCAGGAGACCTGCTCGCGCTGTCGCAATACAACTATTCGTTCTCGACGGCACGCAGCGCCGCGCTGGGAGGCGCGTTCACGTCGCTCGGCGCCGACCTGTCGTCGATGAGCATCAATCCGGCCGGGTTGGGCATGTACATGAGCTCCGATTTCGGGATCAGCCCGTCGCTGACATGGAACAACATGCAAAGCACCTATCTGGGCACGAAAAGCGATTACTCGAGAACGCGCTTCACACTGGGCAATCTGGGCATGGCGTTCAACCTGTACCAGGGCAGCGGAACGCTGACGAGCTTCACGCTCGGCGTAGGCTACTCGAAACTGGCCGACTTCAACACGACTTCGGCCGCCTACGGACAGGGGATCGACAAATCGATCATGGACGTGCTGGCCGAATACATGAACGGCGTCCCCCTCTCGTCGCTGGGCCACCCCGACAACGATCCCTACCAGCCTTTCCGACGCGCGGACGTCGGCCTGTGGGGCGGCATTCTGGCATACCAGACGGGGATACTCGACCCGATGAGCGACGCGCAGGACAATACCCAATACACCGTGGCGAACAACCTGGCCACCGGCTCCCGGGTCAATCCGTCGATGCGCAACGTCAACAAGGGAAGCATCGACGAGTACAGCATATCGGGAGGCTTCAACATCCAGAACATCCTCTATCTGGGATTCACCATCGGCATTCAGGACATTCTCTACCGCAACGACAACTACTATGCGGAAACATACGACAACAACTCGCTTCCGCTCAACGGAATGAACTACATCCGCTCGCTGCACCTCGACGGCACGGGCGTCAACTTCAAGTTCGGCGCCGTCGTCCGGCCCATCGAAAACCTGCGCATCGGCGTAGCCGTGCATACGCCGACGCTGGTCAGCATCAACGAAGAATACATCGAGTGGATGTCGGCCGACTACAAGAACACGGCGCGCGGCGAACTGCTGGACAGTCCTCGCTCGCTGAACGAGTACGATATCAACACCCCGACCCGACTCCTGACGGGCATCTCCTACACGCTGCCGGGCGTAGGACTGATCACGGCGGACTACGAGCGGGTCTGGTACAACCGGATGAAGCTGCGCAACATGGGAACCGAGAACTGGGATTTCCAGCAGACGATCAACAACGAGGTCTCGAGCTTCTACCAGCCGGCGAACAATTTCCGTGTCGGCATCGAGGCCACGCCTGCCCAGAATTTCTACATCCGGGCTGGATACGCCAACTACGGGGAGTGTATCGCGACCAGAGACGCGTTCAACAACATGTCGAGCATCAACTCGTACGAAAACTACTCGGCCGGTCTGGGCTTCCGGTTCCAAAACATGTATGTCGATCTGGCCTATATCTATACCGAATATAAATACGCGCCGTACACGATGTTCTATTACGGCGATCCGGACTACGTGGTCAATCCGGGCAACGTGGAAACGAAGCAGAGCCGTAACACGATCACGATGTCGGTAGGCGTCAGGTTCTGACCCGTCGTCGCCCGATTCGACAGATCGGCCGGGGCGCTACGCGCTCCGGCCGATCTGATTATCATGCTTATAAAACCACCGTAGTCCCATACGATTCTCCGGCTCCTTTCCGACGACCTCGATGACGACCACGACATCCGGTTCCTCGAGAGTCATACGCGGAGAGCAAGAAAAATCAAAATTCCACACCTTCTCCATGCAAAGCAGGAGCGGGCTGAAACGAGCCGAACGGAGAACGCTTCCCCGGAAACGGAATGCAAAGCCGGCGGATCAGATCTCGACCAGATTGTTTTTGATCGCGTAAACGACCAGATTGGCCGTATTCTTACAACCCGTCTTGGCCAGAATGTTCGAGCGATGCTTGTCGACCGTCCGCTTGGAAATGAACAGCGCGTCGGCGATCTCGTTGTTCGACTCGCCCCGGCAGATATGCAGCAGAATCTCGGACTCGCGCTGCGACAGCTGCTCGGCACTGTCGTCCGGAACGGCCGAAGGCGCCGACTTCAGGTTGCTGACCAGATTGAAAAGAAGCTCTTGCGAGAAGAAGCTCCCTCCCTCGACGACGGCCTCGATGGCGGCCACGACATCCTTGATATCGGAGTTTTTCAGGATGAATCCCTTGACGCCGAGCGACACCATGCGGAAATAGTAGTCCTCGTCGCCGTACATGGACAACGTGATGATCTTCAGGCCGGGCCACCGTCTGAGCGCCTCTTCGGCAGCCGCGATGCCGTTCATCTTGGGCATCTCGATATCGAGGAGCACGACGTCGGGCAGGCTTCTTTCCAACAGTTCCAGCAACTCGAGGCCGTTGGAAGCCTCGGCGACGACCTCGAATCCCTCGATGCCGCCGAGCAGGGTACGAAGCCCGTTGCGGAACAGCGTGTGATCGTCGACCAATACGATTTTACAGGGTACGCTCATAATTTCCGGATTATCATATGTGAACTTCGACCAGCGCTTTCATGCCCCGACCGGGCGAGCTCGACAGGGTGAAGTCGCCTTTGAGCGAACTGATGCGGGAGCGAATATTGGCAATGCCCATACCCTCCTGCTGCTCGACCCCGCCGGTTTCGAAACCGCATCCGTTATCCCGGTAGTCGAGCCGGATCAGGCTGTCGATGCGGATCAGCGACACCGAGGCCTCGGCTGCGCCCGAGTGCTTGATGCTGTTGTTTATCAACTCGCAGATGACCCGATAGAGAATCACCTCGATGTCGGCATCGAAACGCTCGGCATGCAGATTGGTCGAAAAATGAATCTGCATGCCGCTGTGCGGCAGCCTGCCGATAAAATTGGACACGGCGCGAGCCAGTCCGAAGTCTTTCAGAATATGCGGGCTCAGATTGACCGAAATCTCGCGCAGACTGCGGATGGCCTCGTCGATTACGTAGCTGGCGTTTCGCAGAATCTCGCGGCTGCGCTCGTCGGTCTTATCGGCCGCCAGCGCCGAAACGGACATCTTGGCCGACGAGAGCAAAGGCCCCAGCCCGTCGTGCAGATCCTTCGAGAAACGCAGCCTCTCTTTTTCCTCGGTGCGCAACACGGTATTCAGTATGCGGCGCTCGCTGATTCGGCGCTGGTTCTCGGTACTGGCGATGTAGTTGAAAATCCGCTTGACGAGCAGCATGCCGAGCGCGACGCAGAGCGACGTGACGACGCCCATCCACACGAAAAACTCAGGCGGCAGGCGCAGGATCGTCTTCAGGCTCGTGATCTGGACGTATTCGGCCAAGCGCATAAACGCCATGCACGTAAGAGCCACCGTGAACAGCATCCACGAAAGATTGTACTTGGTCCGGCGTATCAGGCCGATCGCGACGATGGCGGCCACGATTTGCAGTACGACGGAAATGATCAGCAGAATTTCGATAACCATAAGCCCTTTCTCATGACGCCGGCCCGACCGCCGCTCCGAATTTCATGGCCCGGCCTCTACGACGCGCACGGTGCGGTCCGATCGCCGGCGCTTCCGACATACAAAAAAAACAAAAAACGCGCGGATTGCCAAATCGGCGCAAAACGAAGGCAGGCGGTCGTACGACCGCCTGCCCCGAAAACGGTACAGTCCCTGAGACTATTTCGAAAACACTCTCTTCTTTTCCTTGATACGGGCTTTCTTGCCGGTCAGACCTCGCAGATAGTAGATGCGGGCCCGACGCACGACGCCTACCTTGTTGACCTCGATATGGTCGATGTGGGGCGAATAGAGCGGGAAGATACGTTCCACGCCGATGCCGTCGGAAATCTTACGGATCGTGAACATTTTGGTAATACCGCTGCCCTTGATCTGAATTACGGTGCCGCGGAAACTCTGCAGACGCTCCTTGCTGCCCTCGACGATCCTGTACGTCACGGTAATCGTGTCGCCGCTCTTGAACGAGGGAACGTCCGGCTTCACCCACATGGAGTCTTGGGCGATCTTGATCAAATTATCCATTTCGATAAACGTTTAATTTACAGTGGGAATATTACGGGCCCCTACGTCCTCATAAGAGATTCCTGCACTTTCGGAGTGCAAAGATAGCGCTTTTCGCCGAAAAAACAATTCTTTACCGAAAAAACGGACGTCCCCGGACCGGGACAGCCGGCATATTCCGTACAGGTTGCGCGCCCGCAATCTGCACGTCAAGCGAGACGGCCCGTCACGACAGACTTGACCAAAACAAGCAGGAAACGACCGCTACGCCGGAACCCGGCCCCGAAAAAATCAAGCGGCCGTTCAGCCATCGCGGACGGAGAACACCCCTCCGTCCGCCAGGCGTACGGCCCATCCTGCGCCCTCGGACAAAGCGCAAAGACCGCCTATCTGACTATTCGGACATATCCCTCCTTGCGCGGCTTGCAGGGCGAAGCCGCGCCGTCGGGGTAACCCAGCGATATGGCGCCGACACCCGTCAGTCCCTCGGGCAAACCCAGCTCACGGACCATCAGGTCATGACCTTCGGATGTACGGAACATCTCGATCTCGCGGTTGATCCAGCATGAGCCCAATCCCAAGGCGTGAGCCGCCAACATCATGTTTTCCAGCACGCACGAGGCATCCTGAACCGCATTCCGGCTGTCGGCCGGAGCAAAAACGAGCACGACGGTAGGCGCATCGTAATACGGATTGCCCTTCGATCCCATGATTTCGGCATTCATGCGCGCCAGACGGTCGAGCAGATCGGGCCGTTGCACGGCCACGATCCACGGGTCCTGCCGCCCCATGCTCGTCGGCGCGAACGTACCGGCCTCGAGTACGGCGGCGAGCTCGCGGTCTTCGATTTGCACCGGACGATAGCGGCGGCAACTGCGCCGCGTTTTGATAAGCTCCAGCAATTTATTTTCCATAACACCCGTTTTATGCAAATATAGGAATATTTGCCGTCACGTCGTTCGATTTCCGTTCCGCTTCCCGCCCATGCGTTCCGGACGCGGCCGAAACGGCCGACACATAGATCGTGTACGACACGAACGGAAAAAAGACACTGGCCCCGATCCGCATCGCAAGCCGAGCCGCTTCCGCCGTTTTCGGAGAGCGGAGGAAGAGCCGGCCGACAATCCGCAGGCAAGCGAAGCCGCCCTAAAACCGAAGGAAGAAGCAACCGGACCGGACTATTGCAGGCGGCCGTTGTTTGACCGACCGGCGCGGTCGGCCGCCGATTTTTTACTATCTTTGCTGCCTATGAAAGAGACAAGCGAGAAGACGGCGAACAAGCCGCTGATATTTCTGACCAACGACGACGGAGTGAACGCGAAGGGACTGCGCATGCTGATCGAGACGCTGCGCCAGGAGGCCCGCCTGCTGGTCGTCGCCCCCGAGCAGGCGCAAAGCGGCATGGGGCACGCCATTACGCTGACGCGGCCGCTGTATCTGAAAAAGGTAACCGACGAGCCGGGCCTGAGCGTGTATGCCTGCAACGGCACGCCGGTCGACTGCGTGAAAATCGCTTTCGACTGCATGATGCTCGGCAAGGAGATGCCGTCGCTGGTCGTCTCGGGCATCAACCACGGCTCGAACTCGGCGATCAACGTACTCTACTCGGGCACGATGGGCGCAGCGATCGAAGGCGGCTTCTACGACATTCCGTCGATCGGCTTCTCGCTGCTCGACCATGACGAGGACGCCGACTTCAGCGCGGCCCTCTCGTACGTGCGCCCGATCATAGAGCGGGCGATGAACTCGGACGCGCTGGGACGGCCGCTCTGCCTGAACGTCAACGTTCCGAACCTGCCGGCAGACCAAATCAAGGGAATCAAGGCGTGCCGGCAGAACCGGGGCTTCTGGCGCGAGGAGTTCGAACGCAGGCAGGACCCGAGGGGACAGGACTATTACTGGCTCACGGGCTATTTTCACAACACGGAGCCCGGAGCACAGGATACCGACGAGTGGGCGCTCGATCACGGCTACGTGTCGATCGTGCCGATCCAAGTCGACCTGACCAACTACCGCCAGCTCGAGCGGATGAAACGATGGGAAGATGACCGACGACCGGCGCCGGCCACGGCAAACCGCCCCGTATCGGACAACCGGTAGGTTTTGCCGAAAAAGCAATTCCGCAGGGAGGCAAACGGATGATCAAGAAATGCTATCGCTTTTTCGGCAACCGCGCCGCCAGACAGCAAAAATGGCTCAACGCCATGTCGCATGAAGGATACCGTCTGATCGGAACGGGCAAGATTTCGTACGAATTCGAGCGTTGCCGTCCGAACGAATACCGGTACTGCGTAGAATCCGTGACGCACCTGTCCTACCAAGATGAGAAAGCATACCGCAACTCATTGGAAGAAAAAGGATATAAAGTATTTTACAAAAACATCAATCTGAATTATTCGATCGGCAAGGTACGCTGGAGGCCCTTTGCAGGCAAATACGGCCGAATCGCCACGTCGCCCGGCAACTTCGACAAGGAACTATTGATCGTGGAAATGCCGGGCAGCCGGCTGCGCAGCTACGACAGCCGCGAGTAAAGCGACATTCCTACCCCCCGACCGTCCAAACCCGAAATCCGCCCGACGCCAAACCGACAATCCCCCCAAATAAAAAGCCCTTGCTCGTTTCCGACGACAAGGGCTTTATCGGTCGGTCCCAAAACTATTCGGTTTCCCAGTCGTACCCGTCCTTGCGATCCTTGACTCGGATGCCGACCGAGGCGAGCCCGTCGCGGATTCGGTCGGACGTTGCCCAATCCTTGGCCGCTTTGGCCTGCTGGCGGATATCGAGCACCATATCGACGACCGAGGCGAGCATCTGCGAGTTATCGCCCGCCAAATCGTCCCTCAGCCCCAGAATGTCGAACACGAACAGCCGCACGACGCGCGCGAGCTCTTTCAGATCGGCCTCCGAGATCGTCCGGTGACCGTCGTAAATCTGGTTGATCGTTCGCACGCAGTCGAACAGCACGGAAATCACCACCGGCGTATTCAGGTCGTCGTCCATCGCAGCCACGCAGCGCCGTTCGACGTCCGACACGTCGACGGTGGAGACGGCGGAAGGTTTCAGCTTCGGAAGCGTAGCGACGGCTTTCATCAGCCGCTCGTAGCCTTTCTCGGCAGCCTGAAGCGCCTCGTTCGAAAAGTCGAGCGTGCCGCGATAATGGGCCTGCAGGATGAAAAATCGGATCGTCATCGGCGAATAGGCCTGCTCGAGCAGCTTATGCCGGCCGGTCGTGAGTTCCTCGAGCGTAATGAAGTTGCCGAGCGACTTGCCCATTTTCTGACCGTTGATCGTAATCATGTTATTGTGCATCCAGTAACGGGCCGAGTCGTGGCCGCAAGCGGCCGTGCTCTGCGCGATCTCGCATTCGTGATGCGGGAACATCAGGTCCATGCCTCCCCCGTGTATGTCGAACGTCTCGCCCAAGTAGCGCGTACTCATCGCGGAGCACTCCATATGCCAACCGGGGAATCCGTCGCTCCACGGAGACGGCCAGCGCATGATATGCTCTTTCGAGGCTTTTTTCCACAGCGCGAAATCGAACGGTCCCCGCTTGTCGCCCTGACCGTCGAGCGTTCGCGTGTTGGCCTGCATCTCGTCGAGCACGCGGCCCGACAACTTGCCATAGCGGTACTTGCGGTCGTAAGCCTCGACGTCGAAATAGACCGAACCGTTGCTCACATAGGCGAAGCCCTTCTCGAGAATGGCCTTCGTCATCTCGATCTGCTCGATGATATGGCCCGAAGCGCGGGGTTCGATACTCGGCGGAAGCACGTTCAGGGCGCGCATCGCGTCGTGGTAACGGTCGGTATAATACTGCGCGACCTCCATCGGCTCGAGCTGCTCGAGACGGGCTTTCTTGGCGATCTTGTCCTCGCCCTCGTCGGCATCGTGCTCGAGGTGGCCGACGTCGGTGATGTTGCGCACGTAGCGCACCTTATAGCCCGTCGCTTTCAGATAGCGAAACAACAGGTCGAACGTAACGGCCGGACGCGCATGTCCCAAATGCGGATCGCCGTAAACGGTGGGACCGCAGACGTACAGACCGACGAAAGGCGGCTCGAGCGGTTCGAAGCGCTCTTTGCGGCGCGAAAGCGTATTGTATAAGGAAAGCGTGGACTTCATGGTTCGGCGAACTTTGATACGAGGCGTAAAATTACAAACTTTCCCGGTATGTTCAGACTAAAATGCGGATTATGCCGTTATTTTTCTAATTTTGCAGGGATTATGCGCCGGCGTTCCGGCCGTATCGGCCGGAACGCTCTTCGGAATTTCACATAACGCAAAACAACAGCATGCAGTACAGTTTCAAGAAACTCAACCTGATCGTCGGCTGGCTCAGCTTCGTCCTCGCGTCGACGGTTTACCTTCTGACGATGGAGCCCACGGCCAGCTTCTGGGATTGCAGCGAGTTTATCGCGACGTCGTACAAGCTCGAGGTAGGACACCCTCCCGGAGCGCCGCTCTTCATGATGATCTCGCGCTTCTTCACGATGTTCGGAGGCCCCGGACAGGCGGCCGTGCTCGTCAACTCGATGTCGGCGCTGGCGAGCGGGGCGACGGTCATGTTCCTGTTCTGGACGATCACGCATCTGGCCCGGCGCGCGATGCGCAAAAGCGGCGACGAGCTGACTCTGCCGCAGACGATCTCGGTACTCGGAGCCGGACTCATCGGAGCGGGAGCCTACACGTTCACCGATACGTTCTGGTTCTCGGCCGTCGAGGGAGAGGTATACGCGCTGTCGTCGATGTTCACGGCACTCGTTTTCTGGGCGATCCTCAAATGGGAGAACGTGGCCGACGAGCCGCACGCGAACCGCTGGATCGTACTGATCGCCTATCTGACGGGACTCGCCATCGGCGTTCACCTGCTGAACCTGCTGATCATTCCGCCGATCGCGCTGATATATTACTTCCGCAAGTATCCCCGCGTGACGAAGTGGGGCGTCGTCAAGTCCCTGCTCGTTTCGGCCGCCGTGCTGATCTTCGTGATGAAATTCATCATCGCGGGCACGGTCAATCTGGGCGCTTTCTTCGACCGCATGTTCGTCAACGGACTCGGCCTGCCGGTCAACTCGGGCATCACGTTCTTCGCTCTCGCGCTGCTGGCGGCTCTCGGATGGGGCGTCTACTGGACGCACAAGCGGGGCAAAGTGCTTGCCAACACGATTCTTTTATGCACGGCAGTCATTATCGTCGGATACGGTTCGTACGCGTCGGTCATCATCCGCTCGGCGGCGAACCCTCCGATGAACAGCAACGCCCCGAGTAACCCGTACGGACTGCTGTCGCTGCTGAACCGCGACCAGTACGGCGCCCGGCCGCTGTTCAAGGGTCCTTACTACTCGTCGCCTGTGGCGGGAATCAAGGAGAGCACGGTATATTACGAAGACGAAGGAAAGTACAAGGCGGCCAAAACGGTTACTGCGCGGGAATACGATCCCCGATTCGAATTCTTCTTTCCCCGCATGTACTCGGACAAGGAATCGGATATCAAAGCCTATAAGAACTGGGTCGATATCGAAGGGCGCCAGATCCCGTACGACGACGAGACGGTGACCGTCCCGACGTTCGCCGAGAACCTGAAATTCTTCTTCGCCTACCAACTGAACTTCATGTACTGGCGCTACTTTTTGTGGAACTTCGTCGGACGCCAGAGCGACATACAGTCCACCGGCGAGATCACGGACGGCAACTGGCTGTCGGGAATCGACGCCGTAGACCGGATTTTCCTCGGGCCGCAGGATAATCTGCCGCAGGAACAGGCTTCGAACAAAGGACGCAACACGTACTACTTCCTGCCGTTCATTCTGGGAATCATCGGACTGATCTACCAGCTCAACCGGGACGGCCGTAACTTCTCGGTCGTGATGGCCTTCTTCATCATGACCGGCGTCGCGATCGCCGTCTACCTGAACTCGCCGCCGGCCGAGCCGCGCGAGAGGGACTACGTGTTCGCCGGCTCGTTCTACGCCTTCGCGATGTGGATCGGATTCGGAGTGCCTGCCCTCTACGAGGCGTTCAAGCGCTGGTTCAAGAAGGACGGAGCCGCGACGGCCGTCGCCGCCACGCTCATCGGAGCCGTCGTACCGACGATACTGGCCGCTCAGAACTGGGACGACCACGACCGGTCGCACCGCTATGTGGCGCGCGATTTCGGAGAAAACTACCTGAACTCCACGCTGCCGAACGCCATCATCATGAATTACGGCGACAACGACACGTTCCCGCTGTGGTACGCCCAAGAGGTGGAAGGAGTCCGCAAGGACGTGCGGGTGATGAACATGAGCTACCTGGGCGCCGAGTGGTACATCGATCAGATGCGCATCAAGAGCAACGACTCGGACCCGCTTCCGTTCTCGCTGCCGAGGTCCAAGTACACTTATCGGAACGAAACGGTACTCATTCAGGAGCTGTTCAACAGGCCCATTCCGGCCAAACAGCTCATCGAGTGGATCGCGTCGGAAGACCCGAGAACCATGCTTCCGATGACAAGCGGCGAGAAGATGGACTTTCTGCCCTCTCGCCAGATCGCGATCCCGGTCAATAAGCAGAACGCGATCGAAAGCGGTATCGTCAAGCCCGAGGACGCTCACCTGATGGTCGACACGGTTTATCTGAACATCAACCCGAACAAGCACTATCTGACGCGGGACGAGCTGATGCTGATCGACCTGCTGGCCAATTTCGACTGGAAGCGGCCGATCTACTTCACGCAATTCTCCTCCCCCGCGTCGCTCGGTCTGAAGGATTATCTGCAACTCGACGGCTTCGCATACCGTTTCGTGCCGATCCGGACGCCCAGCGCGCCGGCTAAAAAGACCAGCGACTACCTGAAGGTCGGCCGCATCGACAGCGAGTATCTGTACGACAAGCTGATGAACCAGTTCCGGTACGGCAATATCGACGATCCGAGAGTTTACGCCGACCATACGATTCAGACGAACTTCCGGGCGACGTTCACCAGAGGCCTGTACGCCCAACTGGCCGACCAGCTGCTCGCCGAAGGCGACACGACGCGGGCCGTCGAGGTGCTCGACTCCGTCGTGCGAAGAATTCCGTTCAGCCAGATCCGGCACGACTATCTGACGACGATTCCGCTGATCGAGTCGTACTACAAGGCCGGAGCCTTCGATAAGGGCAACGCGATACTGGAAGACTACGCCCAGAATCTGGAGCAGTACATCGACCACTACCTGCGTTTCACCGGAAAAACCAAAGAACTCGTCGAGCCTCAACTGTACGACAATTTGCAGAATCTGCTCGAGCTTCATCAGACTGCCGCCGACTTCGGGCAGCAGGAACAGATCGAGCGACTCGATCAATACTTCCAGTCGATCGGACTGACCGATCAATAAACGCCGAGCGCACGACTTACCGACCACCGGCAGCCGTCCCTCTCCCGCACATATGCGGAAGCGGCTGCCGGTCGCGGATAAAACCCATGCCAAGACACATGTTAAGAACTTGTCTTCAGGCCGGCCGGATCGAAGCCGGGTGCGACGAAGCCGGTCGCGGACCGCTGGCCGGTCCCGTCGCGGCGGCGGCCGTCATCCTGCCCGAGGGATGGAACCACCCGCTGCTGAACGACTCGAAAAAGATGAGCGAAAAAAACCGCTATCTGCTTCGAGAGACGATCGAGCGGGAAGCCGTGGCCTGGGCCGTCGAAATGGTATCGCCCGAGGAGATCGACCGGATCAATATCCTCAATGCCTCGTTCGCCGCCATGTCGCGGGCCGTCGCCCGGCTGAAGGTCGTACCGCAGATGCTGCTCATCGACGGAAATCGGTTCCGCACGTCGCTCGACATTCCGTACGAGTGCATCGTCAAAGGCGACGCGACATTCGTTTCGATCGCCGCCGCCTCGGTTCTGGCAAAAACTTACCGGGACGACTACATGAACCGGATCGCGGAGGAATATCCGGTCTACAACTGGAAAAAGAACAAGGGCTATCCGACCCGCGAGCACCGCGAAGCCGTCATGCGGTACGGGCTCTCGCCTTATCACAGGCTATCCTTCAGCAGCCATTTCGCCCAGCCGGATCTGTTCGGCGATCGGGAGCAAGCAACGAAGCCCTGACAGAAGAAGTCCGACACCCCGACGGACGAACCGGACGGACAGCCGGCCGGCTGTCCGACGAATGGACGAGAGAAACGGCGATCCGCCGAAAAACCGGAAAAGCGAAAACTTCCAAACCGAGAAAAAATACAAGCCGAACTGATCTTACAAGCATACAGGACGGTCTTCGGACATCGGCATCGAAAAAAATAGCGGAATACCTCTTGACAAAGGGGTATTCCGCATCGTATATTTGTTCCGGAAACGGCACGGTCGCCGACGATCCGATTCTCCGCCGTTTCCCGATCACCCTACCGAGTTATCCACATTTCCGTCACGGTTCGCCCGATATTCCGTTCGTGCAAAAACGGAGTTATGAACATTTCGTTCGCGGGCTTTTGCACAACCGTGCATAAACCGCTTCGCTTTTCAAATCCCGTTTCTATGAAAGAGTACCCTTCTATGGGCATTCCGGCTGCGGCAACGGCCTGCCGGAATCCGGACGCACCGTCCGAACCGAATGCCGAAAACCGGCGCGACGAGCCGCACGAGCACCTCGAGCGCACGTTGGAAAAGATCCGTCAGGCCGTCCGCTCGGTCGTCCAGCTGGCCGAAGTTCAACAACAGTACAAACAGTCGAGCAATCGGGCCAACGGGGTCGCGCGCGAACTCCGAGAACAGGAGAAAGTGCTCGCCCGCAGTGAGAATCGACCGGATTATCGACAAACTGCCAACAGTCTAAGGACAGTTATCAACAAATGAATACGCTGCTTATCAACAACCGGCGCTACACCTGCGAACTTTGGGAACTCATGAGCTGGGACAAGCTGCACGCAATTCTCCGCTACGACGAGCAGAGGCGCCGAAGCGACAGACAAAGCGTGGACCGGCTGACTGCGGAACTGCTGACGAAAATCGCGGGCGTCCGACGCCCGCTGGCATACCGTACCGACCCGGACGACCGGATACTCGTCGCGGAGCGCCTTGTCTCGTATCTTCCCCACGAGTTGCGGCGACTCGAAAACATGCTATCCGACGAGACACGAAGCCCCGGGAAAAAGGCGAACCGGAACAACCGTTTGCCGCCCGAGGACGAAACGGACTGGGAAGGAAGCCCGATACCGATGTCCCGGATAACGGCCTCGGCCTGGTGCCGGGCCTCGGACCTTTATTTACACGACAAATGGCGGTACGCGCCGCTGATCGCGGCCCTGCTCTGGCCGGCAGCGGGAAACGATTGCGACCGAAAAGTCCGCCTCAGGGCCGAAGCTCTGAAACGGAAACCGCTGGCGTTTTTCGTAGCCTGCTTCGCCCGAATCGAACGGGCCCACCGGCTGTTCCGCAAAGCCTATCCGCTCTGTTACTTCAAGCCGTCGCGCCGGCCGGCCGGCCACGATACGGAACAAAGTACGTGGTGCGACCTGCTGGCATGGACCGGGCACTATGTCGCAGGGGAAATCGAACGGACGGGTCAGATGAAATGTCCGGATTTCATGGACTTGGTACACAGCAGACTGAAAATGCACGGATAGCACAGTCGAACGCCCGACTACGGACCGGGCCGTTGTCCGGATCGCGCGGCAGGGGAAAGTACGGCAGAGGGGAAACGCTCGGATCCAAGCGGCGAACGCCTCTATCCGTACGGCCGAACGGTTCGGCAATCAGACCGCAGCCCCTTCTCTGTCCGAAAGTCCGAAAACACGATCAAGCCTCGGAACCGGTTCTGCACCGAGATCCGCACCGAGATCCGCACCGTTCGAGCGGGATACGCTGTCAAACGCGCCGCCGGCTATGCAAGCGGGACCGTATCGGTCCGGCAAAACGGTCAAATCCAAACAAGCCGAATCGATGCAACGACGCTTCCGGTCATGCGAACGGTTCGGAAAGCGATCTGTCGTTCCCCGCTATTCGTATGACAGTAGAGGCCGTCAGGACCGGCCCGAAAGCGCGGAGCGGATGCAAGAACCGATCAAGCGCGGCGGATCGGATGCCGGAACCGACCTGCGGCCTGCGCCGACGAACCGTCCGCCAGCCGACAGCGCAGCCGTGCGCCCCGCCTTTCCGACGGGCACGGCGGTGACAGCCGGCGCCGGATACCGAAACCAATCAACACGATTCAAATCATGCTCAGAAACCAACTATCCGCAGCCGTCGAGAGCGCTGCACAAGAACTCGGGTACGGCTTCCGCCAAGGGTTCGAGTACCGGATGGGCGAAGTCCCGATCCGGTTCCCGGCCGTCTGGCTCGTACCCCCGCACGTCGTACGCGTCGAAGGACGCGAAGAGGGAGAGATCGTCTATCGCGCAACGCTGCATCTGATGCGGCTCGACCGCCGATACGACGAGCAAGCCAAGGAAAGACAATGGGCCGAGATGGAACGCGACGCGCTGGCTATGATCGGCCGGATCGGAAAGCTGCAGGGAATTTTCTGCACCGGAAACATCGCGCTGACGCCCGCCGAATTCTCGCTAACCCGGCAGGGCGAACTGTCGATGAAAGCCGAATTCGACGCCCGTCTGTATTTCCCCAACGAACCGGACGATAAGCCATGAAAATCACGAAAACTCCCGCTCCGTATGCGTCGGCGTACCGCGACGCGCTGTTCCGAGTGACGGCAGGAGCCCAAGAGCTCGTCGAGCTGGACATTTACGACCACGCCGACCAGCGGATCGTCGGACGACGGAGGTTCAAGGGACAGACTTCCTACGACGTCAACGTGGCCGGATACGCCCGGAGCCAATTCGACGTCCTGCCGCTCTATGCGGTAGAGTGCACGTTCGCGAAGCCGGCGGGACGGATCGTCCGCACGACCGTCCGTTCGGCAGAGGCGCAAGCCTCGGCGCTGCTCTGCGCCGGGACGCGCACGCTGTTCGAGTGGGACGCGCTGTCGGCCGCGCCGACGACCGTGAAAATCGCCCCGAACGAATCCGACGAGATCGCCGTATTACCCGGAGGCAGCGCGCTGACCGCCCAAGCCGTGCTCCGGGGAAGCACTCAGCGAAGCATCGAGCTGGCATCTCAGACCCCGACAGACGATCTAAGCGTTTTCTGCCTGAAGATGAGCGATCTGAAAGCTCAGGTCGAAAACGACGGGAACGACTCGTTGGACCGGTACGGCTCAATGGAAATCCGCATCGCGTCAGGCGACGAGACCGTGCTGGCACGCGAATACAAGTTCGTTCCGCACTACGCGGGCGACGTCCGGCTTTGCTGGTGGAACACGTTCGGACAGATCGACTACTACACGATGCGCAGGCCGCTGGCCGAAGGCTTCGCGATCGGGAAGGAGCGCGTACTGACGGCCGAAGGATACGCCGTGACGGCCAGCCGCCGCGAGAGCCGGCTGCGGCTCGTGTCGGACTACGAAAACGAAAAGACGATGCGCTGGCTGTGCGAGCTGCTCAATGCGCCGAAAGTATGGATCGCGGAAGACAGCCGGTTCGTCGAAGCGGACGTGCTGACCGCAGAGGCCGTCGTCGCGTCGGACGAGCTGTCGAGAATCGACATGGTTCTGCGCGAGGCGCAACCCGAAACCTTTCAAAACCGGTAGCGATGATACGCATCTTTATCGACAACCGCGAGGCGGACACGGACCAGCATGCGGCCGTCTCGATCACGCTGGCCGTTTCGTCGATCACGAAAATCGAGACGAACCGCACCGGCTATTGCAAAACGGTCCGTCTCCCGGCGACTGTCCGCAACCGGTCGCTGCTGGGCGACGCGGACCGGATCCACGCTCCCGAGCTGTTCAACCAGCAGCCGCATACGGCCCGTATCGAAGCGGACGGATTCACCGTCATCGAGGGATCGCCCCGCCTGGTCCGATACGAAAGCGAAGCCGGAGGCGGCTCCTATCTGTTGCAGATCATCGGACCCGGCAAGCAATGGGTGAGCCTGGCATGCGAGAACATGTTCAACGAAATCGACATTCCGTTCGAGGAGACGGTTTCCGAAAGCATGGTGCGCGACAGTTGGACATGGGAGAAGCCGGTGCGCTTCTTTCCGGTACTGCGGGACACGTTCCGCGTGTCGTCGGGCAGCATCGAGCCGACCGTACGGATGCTGACCTTCACGGACTACCATCCTTTCCTGCACGTCCGCACGCTCGTCGACGCGATCGCGGCCGCAGGAGGGTATACGATCCGCTCCGACTTCATGGACGGCGCGCCGTTCCGATCGCTCTACATGAGCGGCCGTTATCCGGAGCAGCAGACCGAGCCGTTCAAGGAGCGAATGGGCTTCTTGGCCGGACGCTTCGGCGACGCTACGGCCTCGGCCGACCGGTTCGGACGGGTCTATGCCGATCCGCTGACCGCCGTCTCGTCGGTCGGCAATCTCGTGGATACGGCCGACCCGGACCGGACGCAGGACGGCGCGACGGTCGCCGGGGTCTACAACCGCAACGACTGCTTCCGGGAAGACGGGCAGCGCATAGCCTACTGTCCGGTCGAGGAAGTAACGGCCGGATTCGAATACTCGCTCGCCTACCGGACGGACTACCGGATCGCCAGCAGGGAAGAGCTCAAATGCTTCGACCGGGTCTTTCTCGACGACGATGTGGAACGGCGCTTCCGCGTCATGAACCGGCACGGAGACAGGCGGACGGTCTTTCACGGCGGCTGGCAGTACCGACTGATCGTTTTCGGGCACCAACCGGGAACCGAATACCGTTTCTCGTACCGGCGCATCGCGAACCCGGCAGCGGATACCGCCGACCTGCAACCGGGCGACTACGAGACCGTCCGTCTCAAGACATTCTCGCAGCGGAGCGTACTGATCGACGTACCCGCAGACGAGCAGGCGACCGAAGCGTCGCTCGAGTTCCTGTCGAACGGCACATATATCCCTTACGAGGGAGACTGGGCGCTGTACGACGGCTATGTGGCCGAGACGGGACAAATCGACATCCGCCTGACGATCCGCAGCGCGGCCCGGGAAATCGCCCCGTCGTCGCCCCGTTACTTCGACCGGGTCTATTTCGGCGGAGCCGACCAAGGAATGAACCTGACGCTCGGCCGTCGCACGACGCTCAAGCCGATTTTCCTGCCCCACCCTTGCGAAGGATCGACCGTCCGCTTCGCCGACGTGGCCGCGCATAGGGTACGCCAGATCGACCTGATCGGCGCGCTGAAGCAAATGTTCAATCTCTGCTTCTACAGCGACGCGCTGACCGGCACGCTCTACATCGAGCCGCGCGACGATTTCTACCGCGACGACACGGTCATCGACTGGAGCGACCGGATCGATCGCAGCCGGCCGGTCACGGTCGAAGAGCTCGGAGCGGACCTGTCGAAACTCTTTACGCTCCGCTATCAAGAGGGCGACGGGACGGTCGCGCGCTGGGACGAGCGCAACAAGCAGATTCTGGGCCGATGGAGCACGCCGATTCTCAACCGTTTCGCCTCGGAGGGCGAGCGAGTCTACGCTAATCCCCTTTTCACGCCCACGCTGAACCGAACCGGAGCCTACCTCGACGCGCCGGACGCCTCGCTCGCGCAAGTAGGCGACCGGGACCGCACAGGCGTACCGGCCGACACGGAAAACCTGAACTTTCCGCCGAAGATCGTTCGCTTTCTCGGAGTCCGGACCTTACCCGACACGCAACGCTGGGGTTGGCCCGGCTACGGGAACGAGTATCCGGAAATCGCGTTCCACGATCCGTCGGGCGACGAGCCGTTCACCCTCTGCTTCGAAGACAGGGACGGCGCGACCGGACTGCACGGCGGATACGACCGAAGCATCGAGCAGTACAACAGCGGGCGACGCATCACGCTCTATCTGCGCCTCAACCCGGAGGACATCGAGCCGCTGATCTCCCCGAACGGGCTTCGGCGCGACTTCCGCGCCCTGTTCAAGCTGGCGATCGAAGGCGAGACGGTCATGTGTCGGCTGGAGGAGATCAGCGATTACAACCCGTCGGCCGGATCGACCCGGTGCGTCTTTCTCAAAGAAACATAGCGGTCCGCCTGCGCACCCGTCAGACAAAATTTTCCGAAGCGAAACCGGACGCAACCCGCCCCTCGCTTGACGCTCCAATCCACGCATCGCTCTCCCAGCGACCAGCCCGGAACAGCCGTGCAGCACACGACATAAGGATCGTCCCATTCAAATTCATCGCATATGAAAAGAAAAACTTACCGGATCGTCTGGGAAGACGATCCGCCCCGGCACGATGCGCAGCCGTCGGAAAACCGAGCACCGGACACGGCAGGTCGGAACCACGCCGGACCGGCATTCGAGCAGCAACAGTCGAACGGCATGCCTCCGACCCCGACATCCGGCGATTCGGACATGCCGGCAGCCGACGAGACTACCCGCAGCTCGGCCGATAAAACGGGTTCCGGCTTCGTCCGGTCCGAAACGACCGAGCAACGGCCATCGAAAGCAATCGCCTCTCCCACCGCGTCTCATCCGGCCGAACCTGCCGACGCGGACCGGTATCGGACCTATGCCCCGGAACGGCTGATGCAAGCCGGATTCGGAAGCCCGTCGCCCGCAATACCCCCGGGCTACGCCGAAAGACATGCTCCGCAAGAAAGCATCTACCCGGCCCGGCCCCTTGCCGGGCGTTCCCCGCTCGGCTCCGTCGGAAACGACCGGCAGGCAAAAGCCGACGGACGGTACGAGACGCGGCAAAGTCTCGACAGGCAACAGATCGGCGAGATGATCGACTCGCGGCTGAACTCGCTGAGAGTCTACGTGCTCGAATCGGATATCACCGACGCGCAGCGATCCGTAAAAACTGTTGTCGAACAAGCCTCTTTCTGATTCTCGGAACATGCCTCTGACAATTTACGAAAAGGAGCTGATCCGCATTCTGCGGACGCGCTGCGGAGAGCTCACGACCGGACAGACGGTCGAAAAGCTGACCGCCCTCGGCGTAATCGACAGCACGCTGTGCAAGGTACTGACCGTGCGCGAACACGTTCGCGACATCATGGAGACGGGAATCCGCAAGACCGACGCGATGTGGCTGGCGACCGAACGGTTCGCCTGCTCCTACGAGTACGTGCGCAAATGCATGTACTACTACACCGACATGAACGTCGGCTGAACGGCCGTCGGATTCCGTAGAAAAAATCCGAACGGGCGAGGAGCGATCTTCGCCGTACGATTTCCGGCCGGAAATCCACCTAATCCTACAAACACAATCCATCCTAACTATGACGATCAGACGACAATGGCAGGCGCTGCTCGAACGGCTCGGCCTGCCGGGTTCCGACGCATGCCGCGTCGAGCCGGCGCAAGTCGAAAGGCTGAACGAGGCTCTCGGCTCCGATCCGAGCACAAGCCCAGAACCGGCCGACGGAAGCCTCGACCTCCCGAAAAAGACGGATCCCGCCGTACAGGGGCATCCGGCGGCAAGCGACCTCCGGGAAACGGCGCGAGCCACCCGGACCGAGCCCCGCGAGGACCCCTCTCCGGCCGAGGCGACGCTGTCGGCCAACGCCAAAGCCTACGAGGACGACCTGCGTAACTTTCGTTAACGAGACAACGACATCAACCAAACTCATCGCAACATGGCAAAAATCGAAAATCCCAAAAACTACAGCGGACGCGATCTGGAGACGATTTTCTTCCGCCCGATGCTCAGCGGCCCCGATGCCCGAGCCCTCGGTATCAAGGTAATGTACAACACGCCGGTTCCCACGACGCTCCAATTCTGGAAGCGCGCGGGCGACATCCTGCAGAAATACACGGCGGCGGGCTGGAAAGGAGGCGACGCCGCGACGAAGTACAGCAAGCAGATCGCGCTGTCGAAAGTCAAGGCCGAGGCCGGCTACTCGGCGGAAGACTACTTCAACATGGTATACGAGCTGATTACCGGACGGCCGGACGTCAATCTGGACGACCTGACGGGGACCGAGCTCGAAGCGGCCGAAACCGCGCTGTTCAAGGAAGCCATAGCCGAAAGCATCCGGGCGACGATGTGGCTCGGCGACACGGAAAACGACGTTCGCTGCACAGGATTCGATCCGGCCGGCGAAACAGCCGAAAAGCTGCTCAAGCGGCTGTGGGACGAGGCCCCGGACGTACTCAGGGCATTCAAGCCTCAGGGCGAGCTGGTCTATCTGGTCACGTCGGACATATACGCCCGCTACGAAGAAGAGCTCGACGGCGTCGCACTCGAAGCGGCCTATCTGGCCAAGCAGAACGGACGCGAGGGCCTGTCGTTCCGGGGCATTCCGGTGATCGACATTCAGGTGGCTTCCTATCTCCGGTCCTGTCCCGAGCTTCCGCAGTCGTTCGCGCTGCTCACGGACCGGCGCAACCTGGCCTTGGCGGTCAATACCGCCGACTTCCCGGGTACGGAAGTGCGCATGTGGTACAACCCGGACCAAATGGAAAATCGTCAGCGGGCCGTCTTTATGGCCGGATGCGACTACCTGCTTCCGGAGCTCGTCTCGATGGCTGCAGGCGGCTTCGATCCGGAACTCGTCTCGGAGCCGGTCGGCGCGTCCGGCGGGACGCTCAGCGTCCGGATTCCGGGCTATTCGTTCATCGGGCAGGTGACGGCTCAGGGGGTGAAAGCGGACGGGAAGACGGACGGCGAGCCGGTCGTGCTGAGCGGCGAAAAGGGCACGTACGGCGGAACGCTCGCGGGAACGGCGATCGACCGGGTCCGGCTGACGATCGAACTCCAAAACGGCGCCTCGCTCGAGCACACCGTCTGACCCACGACTAAAACGACACGACATGACACTGGTCAACTTCACGAAAAAGCATCGCCGGCGAAACGGCGGAATCCGCCTGTTGGGCCTGATCGACCAGCGGGAAGTCGTCTCCGCGACGTACAGCGAGCTGGACAAGGGATTTACCGAGCTGACGCTCGACGAGGGAGCCTCCCTGTCGAAATTCGAGTTTCTGGAAGACGGAGCCGAATACCGCGAAACGATCGCGGCAAAGGACGGCGCTCCGACCGTAGCGCACGAACTGACCTTCACGCTCGAGCGTATGGACGCCGACACGGCAGCCGCGATCGAGGCGATCATCGAAGCATCGCGCAGCGGCCTGATCGCCGTCGTCGTCACGATCAACGGAGACGCCTTGCTGCTCGGCTACTCGCAGGAATTCGGCAAGGAGCGCCCGCTGCGGATCGCATCGGCTCAGGCCACCACCGGCCGTCTGCTGTCGGAAACCACGAGCGAGACGGTCACGCTCCGGAGCGAAGACGTCTCGAAGGCCCGACCGCTGCTGGACGACCTGAACAACCTGTTCTCGAAAATCTGACGGTCTTTCGACCGAACGCGACGACCGGCAGGCGGAACCGCCGCGGCGGACTCTTCCGCACGGTATCCTCCGCCAGTCGTCCGGACACGGAGGGCGGCCGGCTAACGGCACGCCCTCCGTCATAACCTCACGCCTATGAAAACAAAGACTGAAACGAATCGCTCTCCCCTCGGTTTTCCGTCCGGGTCGTTCCCGGAGCGCCCGGCCCGGCGAGAAACGGGATACTGGCGCTGGGGATCGGACAACCTGTTTCCCAACGCGCTGGCGGCGATGTCCCGCCTCTCGACGACACACCGCCGGATTATCAACGACAAAGCCGACTACATTTCAGGCAAGGGATTCGTCTGCGACCGGGAAAATCCGGCTCTGATCGGACTCGTCGAGCGGGCCAACGGCTGCGGCGAGTCGCTGCGGCAGGTATTCAACAAAGTGGCTTTCGACAAGGCGCTGTTCGGCAACGCCTTTTTGGAAGCCGCGACCGACGCGCAGGGCTCCTTCCTCGCGCTGTTCCATCAGGACGCCTCGCGCTGCCGCGTCGCAAGGGACGACCGGCATGCGATCCTGCACCACGACTGGGCGGCCTACGACGCCCGACGGGCCCGGCAGCTACCGCTCTACCCGCTGTTCGAGCCCGCCGAGGACGGCACGCTGCGCAGCCTGATCCACTACAAGGACTACGAGCCGATGTTCGAACACTACGGCCTCCCCTCCTACATCGCCGGAATGAACGTGTCGGCGATCGCCTACAAGACCGACCGCTGGAACATCAGCCGGCTCGACAACTCGTTCCAGCTATCGGGCGTCATGGTGCTCGACGGCGAGGTCGACAACGAACAGGAAGCCTACCGGATCGTCAAAGCCGCCGAGAAGCGGTTCGCCGGCAAGCCCGGACAGGTGATGTTCATGGTCAAGAACACGGACGAATCCGACCATTCGAAATTCGTCCCGATCGAGTCGGCCAACGAGGGCGACTGGAAGCTGCTGCACGAGCAGGCCACTTCCGACATCGTCGTCGCGCACTCGTGGTTCCGCTCGCTCAGCGGACTCGACTATTCGACGGGATTCAGCGCCGAGCGTATCCTGCACGAGTACGAGATCGCGCTCAACACGCTGATTCTCGGCGAGCAGCAGGAGCTGCTGGAGCCTGTTCGGCGTCTTATCGAAACACGGCTCGGCTGCGACGCCTCGTCGCTGCAGATCGTCAACCGGCCGCCGACCCGCTCGAAGCCGCTCTACATGAAAGTGTGGGAAGCGCGCAAGTGCGACGGACTGAGTTACGACCCGCAGGACCCCGAGCAGAATCTCTATCTGGCCCAAATCACCAAATACGCGATGCGCAGCATCGACTAAAACCTTCACGCCATGAATACACTGCTGATCTCTTCCGCCGAGGCATTGTCGCTCGCATTCACTCCGGCCGAGTTCCAGCGCGAGGAGCTGATCCCGGCCGTGACGATCGAGACGGCCCAACTGCGTTACCTGAAACCGGCATTCGGCCCGCTGTACGACTGCCTGAACGAACCGCGCTACGAAGCCTTCGTCGAACGATACGTCAAGCCGGCTTTGGCCTGCTATGTGCGCGCTCTGGTGATCGACGCGCGGGCGGCCGCCGTCGGTCCCTCGGGTATCGTGCAGGCACGTACGCAATACACGGAAGCGGCCCCGGCCGAAGCGGCCGGGCGATTGCGCCGGCAGGCTCTCCGGGATGCGGAAACGCTTCTCGAAGAAGCGATCGAATTCGTCGAACAGCATCCGGAAGACTTTCCCGAGTACGATCCGGACCTCGGTATCCGCCGCCGGGTCCTGTTCAAAGGAGGTCTCATCCTACCCGACGACCGGCCATGAAGCAGCTTACCGTTCTGCTCACCGCGCTGGTCGGCCTGCTCGCCCCGGTCCAGACGCTCGTCTGCTGCGCGCTGGCCTTCGTCTGCATCGATTTCGTAACCGGCGTCGTAGCGAGCCGCGTCCGCGCCCGAAGACAGCGGGCTCGCTGGGCCTTCGAAAGCGCGAAGGCATGGCGGACCGTCTACAAGATCGTGCTCGTGACGGTCGGCATCGCGCTGACTTGGCTGATCGACCGTTTCGTACTGCCGTTCGCAGAGCTGCATCTGGCCAACCTGTTCACCGGATTCGTATGCGGCGTCGAGCTGTGGAGCTATCTGGAAAACGCGGCCGAACTGTCCGACCATCCGTTGTTCCGCGGGCTTCAGAAACTGATGAAACAAAAGATCGACAACCAGCTAAACCATCCCGAACCATGATTCTCGAAAACCAAGTATCCTCTCCGTTCGCCGCCAAGGTCCGGCAGATCGCCTCGCGTCTCGGCGTGCCGCCCGACTACCTGATGGCCGTCATGTGGAGCGAAAGCCGGCTCGACCCGGCAGCCACGAACCCCGAAGGCGGAGCCACCGGACTGATTCAGTTCATGCCGGCCACCGCCGCAGGACTCGGAACCAGCTGCGAGGCGCTGCGGGAAATGAGCGCCTTGGATCAGCTCGACTACGTCGAACGTTTTTTCCGCCCGTACGCCCCGCGTTGCCATACGTTCGGCGATTTCTATATGGCCTGTTTTTTCCCGGCGGCCATCGGCAAGGAAGACGACTATGTGCTGCAAACGCGGAAGCTGTCCGCCGAGCGGATCGCCCGGCAGAATCCGGCGTTCGACACCGACCGGGACGGCCGCATCACCGCCGGCGAGTTCCGCCGCCGGCTTCCCAAGCTCTTTCCCGATGAATTCCGTTCCATTCTCTTTTAAGTGCAAGGTCCTCGTCTGGACCGTACTCGGGCTGTCTCTCGCGACCGGATGCCGAAGCACGCGGAAAGCACAGCGCCAGACAGCCATCCGCACGGACAGCGCCTCGATCGACCGGTCGCTCGAGGAAACGGAAAGGTCGCTGAAAGACGAACGGATCCGGAATTGGGAAATCGTCCGAACCGACTACTACCCTCTTCCCGACAGCCTCAACGGCAGCGGCTCGCAGCCCGCCGTGAAAAGCGTGACGACGATCCGCCGAAACGAACAGCGCCAACGGCAACAGAACCGGACGATCGCACTGGCAACGGAGCATAGCGCCGGAACGACGATCAGCGAGCAACGGACCGAGAACATCGTTCCCGTCCGCTCGACGGGCCGATGGAAGTACATTTTCTACACGGCCTTGCTGGCAACTGGCGTATGGCTGATTATCCGCTACGGCCCCCGAGGACGGACGAAACGCCCTCAATAGCCGGACGCCCCCGACAGCCGGCTCATTATTCCGTAACGGCCTCGGGCAAACGACAGGGAGGGCGCACGACAAACCGTGTGCGCCCTCCCTTTATTTTATTCGTCGAGGTCGAAAAGATACGGTACAAAAACAAAGAAAAGCCAGCAGAAAGAGCCCGAGGCTCTTGTCTACCGCTTTTCCTCCCTACTAACCTAAAAACTACTAACCTAAAACTTCGTCTGCAAAGATAAGCATAAATATCGGTAAACTCCAAATTTCTTAAATATTTTTAATAAAATTCTCTATTTTTTTGTGTAGATTGCGATCTCGAAATCCAACCGGCTGACTGTCAAAAGCAGGGAGAAAAGCCTTTTTCACTGGATTTTCGAAGCGGGCGAATAGAAGAAACGCTCCCGCGAATGCCCCGAAGAAACGGGACTCCGCATCCGGATTTTCACACGAACAGACTGACTGAAAAGAACATAAAAAAGAAAAAGCTTCAAGATAGAGATCGCTCTCTACCTTGCGGCTTTTCCCTCCCTACTAACCTAAAACTACTTATCTAAATGAACCTAAAACTTCACTGCAAAGGTAGGAATCAAAACGGAAAAAACAAATTATTTTTAAGAATATTTAATAATAAAATTCATCGCACCGAAGTGTCAGGAATTTAGCGGCGGCATTCATCGAGGGACTTTCCGTACCGTCAGTCGCGGTAGACGATTTCTCCGTAATGAATCAAAGAGCTTATATGCTGATTCCGATTCAAATAAAGCGTCGGCACCCAGCCTGCATTCAACCTGTCCAACTCGAGACACATGCTGACGTCGAGCAGCGTGAGCAAATTTTCATCGCAGTTCAATTCCTCCAGCCGGAAGTTCCGGCTGATATTCAGCGTTCCGAGACGATTCCCATATAGATCCACAACACGCAGCTCGGGATTCCGGCTCAGATTGATCATCGACAAACCGTTGCCCCTGCACGACAAGCGCTCCAGAACGGGATTTCGCGTCACATCGAGCCACGGCAGACTACACCCGTCGCAGTTCAATTTCCGCAGAGCTCCGCACTGCGAAACATTCAGACTCGACAGATTCCAGCAATCCTTGCAACTGACCGACACCAGATTTCCGTTGCCGCTCAAATCGAGCCCGCGAAGGCCATAGCTGTACGTGCAGTCGAATACCTCGAGACGGGTGAAACGCTCGATTCCCTCCATAGAACCGATACCGGGATCATGGCAGTACATTTCTCTGACCGTCCGGGCCTCGGCGGCGGAAAGCCGTCCGTCCCCGTCCGTATCGTAATTTTCGAGACAGAACCGACGGAATACTTCGTCCGGGATAACGACATCGGCGTCGTAAGACGGCGCGGGCACGTCGTCTTTCGAACACCCGCCCCATATCAGCGAGCAAAGAAGCAGGGAGAGCGACAGCAGATTTTTCATGGCAAAACAGAGATTATCCGCATAATGGGAACGGAGACAAAGTCGGCCTTCAGTAAACTACCTCGGCACCCGGATCCTTATATAGTAAGGCCGGCTCGCGCCCCGGCGCGAGCACGACCGATTCCAGCAGGGGATTCCCGCGACAGTCCAGTTCGTCGAGAACCGGGCAGCCGCTCAAGTCGAGCGAGGCGAGATCGTTGAAACTGCAATTGAGCGCCTCCAAGGCCGGCAGTCGTCCCACCGTCAGGCTGCCGAGCCGGTTGCCGGAACAGTTCAGCGCCGTAAGCGCGGAGCAGCCGCTCACGTCCAAAGACCTCAGACCGCAGTCCGTACAGAACAATCGCTCCAGAGAGGGATTTCCTCTCAGATCAAGAGTCGTCAGACGCGCGCCTCCGATATACGCCTCCCTCAGCCGGGGACACTCGCTCAGATCGAGCGTGTCGAGCGGCAACGACAGGCAGTCGAGGTATTCGAGCCCGGCCATTCCTTCCAAAACGAGTCCGCTCATGCCGTTTTTTCCGCAACTGAGGCGACGCAGGGAACGGCATCCTTCCAAATCGAGCGAAGTCAGCGCGTTATCGCCGCAATCGAGCGCCTCCAGCGACGAGCATCCGCTCGCATCGAGACGGCGCAGGCCCCAACCCCGGCAATCGAGCTCCGTCAGTCCCTCGCACCCGCTCACATCGAGTTCGACCAGCGGGTTGTCGTGACACCAGAGAGTCTCCAGCGCGCGATTGGCCGACAAGTCCAGCGAGGAAATATGATTCCGGATACAATTGAGCACCCTCAGATTCGGGAACCGCTCGATTCCTTTCAGCGAGACGATGCCCGCCTCCTGACAAAATATGACCGTTACATGCGCCGCCTCGTCGTCGGAGACCATGCCGTCTCCGTCGAAATCGAAATACTCCAGCACGCATTGTCGGAAAGCCGGGTCGGGAAAAGCCCGGGTCGCCGGACCGTTCTCCCCGTCAGACTTTTCGCACCCGGCCCAGAACACCGTCTGCAAAAGCAAAAGATATAAAAAATACTTCATCGCACCGCCGATCTATCCGGCCGGAAAGCCGCATCCGTTCCGGCCCGTTTCCGCTTATCTGTCAAATATACAAACGATTCTACAAAGATACAAGCCTACCGGAGGCCCTTTCGGCACATGCAACCTCATTTTTTGTTGCAAAACTTGACGCAATGCGCTAAATTTGTTTTTGGCGCTTGCGCATCGGCAGTCAGCCGAACGCGTATTACTAACCCAAAACATTGGTCACATGAAGAACCCAATCCTCCGCTCCATGCTCTGGAGCGCCGCATGCCTGTTACTGACCGTATCGGCATCCTCTGCCAAAAGTCCCGAACGCACGTCGGGCTATGTAGGAATCCGCCCGCTACCCCGCTCGGCCGGCGAGTCGAAGATCGACTGGATGTCGGGAATCGGCTATTACGACTCCCTACTCCGTCCGGACGACTTCACCGCCAAATACACGGACGTCATCAAGGATTATCGCGGCGCTTTCGCCACCCGCAAATGTTTCTTCGAGCATTATCTGCCTCTGGACCGCGACTGGATCGACATGAATCCGGAGACCAATCCGCTGATCCTGAAAATACGCAGCCGCGAAAAGATCGGTATGGAAGTAGAGCACATTCTGATATGCCGCGAAGCCGAGTTGCTGGGACGCGGGAAATGGGGCCCGTTCAAGGAAGACAGTCGCATTCTCTATCAGCGCGACGTAGACGACTACCGGAAACTGTTCAAGCTGGCTTACAAGCAGGGACTGACCAAACACAAGAACTACAAGCTGATCCAGATGGTTACGCATGCCTCCGCGTTCATGGAGATCCCCGAAGCCGTGAAAATCGTCAAGACGATGGACGGCATCGCCTACGAATCGCACCAGTTCAACCGGCACTGGCCCTACGAAACCGGTTGGACCCGGCCGGAGCAACTGGTCAAGGGTGCCCGGTGGACGCTGGATCAGGGGCTGGAATACATCTTCTACTACGGGCCGTTCGTCTACAAGGAGTTCGACCAGTACACGGATTTCATTGAGCGCGACTGGCTGTACCGGTTCTGGAAAGAGGGACTCCCGAAACACCATCCGAACATGCACTATTACCTCAACGCATTTCCCCATGCGCATGGAGCCAAGCGGCCGGTCGGACCGGAGTCGGACCCGCACTCCTATCTGGGCATGCTCAAATGGCTGATTCAGGAAATCAAGGGCGACAATCCGCAAATCGATTCCTGAAACATAAGAAGCGAACGAGAAAGGGGAAGAGCGCAGTCTTCCCCTTTCCCGTTCCTCTATCATAGAGGCCCGAACTGAATTTCCCGGGCAAAACCCGGTCCCATGCACGAACGAAGTCGGCAATACCGTCAAGCCGAAGCCTCACCGAGAGCCTTGTCGCGCCTTTCGCATACGCCGCATACGTCGTGGCGGCCTCGACCGACGCCCCGAAACCGCTTCCCCCGTTCCGGACAAAACCGCTTCACGCCGCGAATCCGAAAGCCCCGTATCTGAAAAACGACCGGCACTCGGCGGCAGCCCGGTCCGACGGTCCGTAAAACCGCATTCCCCGAACGGCAGGAAAGCCGGCGAACACCGAAAACAAGCAACGATCCTCGTCGTCAGATCCCGCCCCGATCCTCACTCAGGAAACGGCGCGCCCCGCCCGATCGACCGGGAAACGGTCTGCCTCGCCCTCCCTAAGGAACCATGGCAACGTATGGCAAGACAACAGAATGAATTCGAGCGATTTACATGCCGAATAAAAGAAAAAGGAGCGGCGATTTTCATCGCCGCTCCTTCGCGGTGCCCAGGAAAGGACTCGAACCTTCACATCATCACTGACACTAGTACCTGAAACTAGCGCGTCTACCATTTCGCCACCTGGGCAGTCCAACATGTCAAAAAAACGATCGAACCCGAAGGTTACTCAACGTGCCCAGAACAAGACTCGAACTTGCACGTCGTAAACCGACACTACCCCCTCAAAGTAGCGTGTCTACCAATTTCACCATCTGGGCCTATATCTTATCGGCAACGGGAACGTTGCGGCGCGGGCTTCAAAATTCAAAGGAAAGCTACAGAAAGAGAACTTGCGTCTCCGATTCTGCCGGCTATCCTTCTACTCAACCTAAAACCTACTAACCTAAATGAACCTAAAACTTCGTTGCAAAGATAGAACAAATTTACGACTCTCCAAAAAAATCGGGATTTCCCGACCTTGCTGGACAGCTTGAAAGAACGCCTTCCCCGGAATTTCCCCGGAAAGTGGTGCAAAGGTAACCAAAATTAAGATAACGCAAAATATTCGGGCATATTTTTATCGTTTTTTTTCGTTTACCGCCAATTAATCCTATCTTTGCACCGCTAATATGCGGCCGCGCCATGGGGCGGCAGGGTTTTATCTCTCCCCTGCCTCTGAGTAGCGGGCCTGAACCAAAACCAATCAACTGCTATGGAAACGATCAAAATCGCCGGCGTAAAGCGTGAAGCGTTCGGCAAAAAAGAGAGCAAGAGCATTCGCAGGCAGGGGCAGGTTCCCTGCGTGATCTACGGCAACGGCGAGACCGTTCACTTCTCGGTGGACGCCCGTTCCCTGAAACCGCTGATCTACACGCCCCAGTCTTTCCTGATCGAGTTCGACATCGAAGGCAAAAAGGAAGTGGGCGTCATGCGCGAGGTTCAGTACCATCCGGTGACGGACCAGGTACTGCACGCCGACTTCTTCCATGTGATTCCCGGCAAGCCGATCTCGATCGACGTGCCCGTCAAACTGACCGGCAACTCGGAAGGCGTGAAGCAGGGCGGCAAGCTGATCCTCAGCAAGCGGAAAGTACGCATCAGCGCGACGATGGAAAACCTGCCTGACGAGATCGTCGTAGACGTGACGACGCTCGGCCTGGGCAAGAGCATTTTCGTCGGGGACCTGAAGTACGACCACATCACGATTCTGACGCCTGCCACGACGGCTATCTGCGCCGTGAAGATGACGCGCGCCGCCCGTGGTGCCGCCGCTGCAGCCGAAGCGGCCGCCGCGGCCAAGAAATAGTCCGGAGCCACACCGGTTTTCTTACAAATATCTTGCTGCGGAACCTCCGGGGAATGCAGCAAGATATTTTCACCTTAAACAGATGCGAAATTGAAATACCTGATCGTCGGGCTGGGCAATATCGGCGCCGAGTACGCCGAAACCCGGCATAACATAGGATTCAAAGTAGCCGACGCACTGGCAGCCGAGGCGGGTGCCGTCTTTGCAACGGGCCGCTACGGCTCGGTCGCCGAGTTCAGGCACAAGGGACGGACGTTCGTGCTGCTGAAGCCGTCGACCTACATGAACCTGAGCGGCAAGGCGGTCAGCTACTGGCTGAAAGCCGAAAAGATCCCGCAGGAGAACCTGCTGGTCGTCGTCGACGACATCGCGCTGCCGTTCGGCACGATCCGTATCCGGGCCAAAGGCAGCGACGGCGGACACAACGGGCTCAAAAGCATCGCCGAGCTGCTCGGCAACAGCGACTATGCGCGGCTTCGCTTCGGTATCGGGGGCGACTTCCCCAAAGGCTTTCAGGTAGACTACGTGCTCGGCGAATGGACGCCCGACGAGCGGGCGACGCTACCCGGGCGAATCGGAACGGCCGCCGAGGCCGTCCTCTCGTTCGGCACGGCGGGGCTGGAGCGCACGATGAACGGATTCAACCGCAAATAGAACTCGGGCAATGGAAGACAAATCGGTCAGACTCGACAAATGGCTGTGGGCCGTGCGGATATACAAGACGCGCAGTGACGCGGCCGACGCATGCCGGACGAACAAGGTGCTCGTCAACGGCTCCTACGCCAAGCCCTCACGCGAGGTCAAGCCCGGAGACGCGATAACCGTCAAAAAGATGCCGGTCACCTACTCGTTCCGCGTCGTAGAGCTCGTTTCGTCGCGGCAGCCGGCCAAAGAGGTTCCCCGCTATGCCGAGAACGTCACGCCGCAAGAGGAGCTCGACAAGCTGAACATCCCGAAGCTGAGCATTTTCGTCCAACGCGACCGGGGCAGCGGAAGGCCTACGAAGCGCGAGCGCCGCGAGATCGACTCGCTGATGGGCGAGCTCTATTCCGAAGACGAGGACGAGCAGTTCTAAATCTCTACGGGACAGAATCCCACGCCGACACGATCCGTTTCAGATGCCCGTTTCCCGGAAACGAATCGGACATCGCCGGCTTCGCAGATACGAAATAAATGCGGAAGGCGCCTCCCGTCCTGGGGAGCGCCTTCCGTTTCAATTCGACGGACTTACCTTCTGAAAGCCTCTCTGAGCAAACAATCCACCAACATCAGATCGGTGTCCTCGCGTATCACCTCTCTAATGAAAAGCTCCTCGTCGGCAAGCTTCTCGGACGTCCATCCGCATTCTTCGTACTGATCGTTCATAGGCAACTGTTTTGATTGTTACCTGTATAACGACAGCCTCTGGGAAATATTGCCCGATCAGTTCAGGATCAACTGCTTTTCGTCGATTAGCTTCCGCAGATTGATCAGCGCATAGCGCATGCGCCCCAGCGCGGTATTGATGCTCACCTCGGTCTGCTCGGCGATCTCCTTGAAACTCAACCCCATATAATATCGCATCATCACGACCTCTTTCTGCTCCTTGGGCAAATAATCCAACAATTTGCGGACATCCGCCTCGATCTGCGCCGACACCATTTTCTCCTCGACGGTCGTATCGGAAAACTTCTTGTTGTTGAGCAGATCGTAGCCGGCCTCGTCCTCCGAGATGTTGTTCTGCTGCTTCTTTTGGCGGAAATGATCGATTACCTGATTGTGGGCGATGCGCAGCACCCAAGAGAGGAATTTGCCATTCTCGGTATAGCGGCCGTCGTTGACGAACCGCAACACGCGGATCAGCGTCTCCTGAAAGATATCGTCGGCCACGTCGCGATCCTTGACCATCATATGGATGTAATCGAAAATCCTCCGGCGGTGACGGTTTACAAGCGCGGTTATAGCGTTCTCATTGCCTGACAGATAAGCATTAAGCAATTGATTATCGCTTAATTTCTTAAGATTCAGATCCATATACTACTCATTATTAGTTCAGAGTAGATATTCTCGATAGGCAATTCCTTTAACGGTTAGACAATAGTTTTTGCAATATACGCTATATTTCCCGAATCCGCAAATTTTCACGTCCGATGCGGGTTCGCCCGATACCATACAAATCACGTACCGTTTTTGCAAAAGTATAAAAAAAATTGATATATCCAAAGAAAAACATGGGGAAAGCGGCGCTTTCCCCATTCGATACATTTCCGTTCCGCAAGCGACCGGAACAGCGAACCGCTACTGCTCAGCGGCTTCTTCGTCCAGCTGGTCCGACACCAGAATGCGGCCGCAATATTCGCAGACGATGATTTTCTTGCTCATCCGGATGTCGAGCTGCCTCTGGGGAGGAATGCGGTTGTAGCATCCTCCGCAGGCGTCGCGCTTAACCGTCACGACGGCCAGCCCGTTGCGGACATTCCCTCGTATTCTCTTATAAGCCGCCAAAAGCCGGGCGTCGATCTTCGCCTCAGCCGCATTCGACTGCTCCGTCAGGCTTTCCATCTCCTTGGCCGTCTCCTGATCGATTCCCTCGAGCTCCTGCTTTTTGGCAGCCAAATCGATCTTGCGGTCGGCAACGACAGCCTGAGCATCCTCGATCATTTTCTTCTTGATCTTGATATCAGCGGCGTATTCCTTGATTTTCTTCTCGCACAGTTCGATCTCGAGTTTCTGATACTCGATTTCTTTCGACAACGAGTCGAACTCGCGGTTGTTTCGGACGTTATCCTGCTGCTGTTCGTATTTGGCTATCAGAACCTTGGCTTGCTCGATCTCCTCCTTGCGCTGCTTGGTCGAGGCAGTCAGCCCCTCCACTTCGGAAGTGATATTGGCCATGCGGGTCTCCAGACCGGCGATCTCGTCCTCGAGGTCCTGAACCTCCAGCGGAAGCTCTCCCTTGATCTTGTTGATCTCGTCGATCTTCGAATCGATTTTCTGTAATTCGTACAGCGCAACGATCTTTTCCTCGACGGAAAAGTCGTTCGACTCGCCGCTCTTTTTGCTCGATGTCGCCATATTCGTGTGTGTTTCTTAAACCAAGTAATTGATCGGGTTAACGGAACGTTCGCTCTTGCGAACTGCAAAATTAGCGATTTTTTTCGTAATTATATCATACAAAAGGTCGATTGCGCAATATTCGCTCTCGAAATGTCCCACGTCGGCCACTACCAAACGCCCGTCGGGCCCGAAAAAATCGTTGTACTTGAAGTCGGCCGACAGATAGACGTCGGCTTTCGCTCCGGCCGCGGCCTCGATCAGCGAGGCCCCCGCCCCGGTCGACAGAGCGACTCGGGAAACCGTATTGCGGCAAAGCGGACTGTAACGTATCGCGCCGCAACGAAGCGAACGCTTGACCTCGGTCAGGAAACGAAGGATCGGCACGGCCTCGGCCAGTTCGCCGACCACGCCGTAGCCGGTATGCCCGCCGGGCGCATGCGGACAGAGCAGCCGCATGTCGCGAAGTCCCAGCCGGCACCCGAGCGCATGGCTCATCCCGCCGTCGGCGCTGTCCAAGTTGGTATGGGCGGCATAGAGACTGATGCCGGCGATCATGCACCGGGCGGCGATGCGCTGCGCCGGATCGCCGCCCACCAGCCGGCGCAGCGGGTGAAACAGCAACGGATGATGCGACACGACGAGATTCGCTCCGACGGCCAGCGCCTCGTCCACGACTTCGTCGGTCACGTCGACGCATATCAGCACGCCGCTCACCTCCGCATCGGGCGAACCGACATTCAGGCCGCTGTTGTCGTAGCTTTCCTGCAAACCGAGCGGAGCGAACTCCTCGATCGCTCCGGCCACTTCTCTCACTTTCATTTTCCGTATAAGATTATGATACCGTGCGCCTGCCGCGCCGCCGAATCCGGCGGGACAGAACGGACGGCTAAAACAACGTCTGCTCGACGACCGAGCACGCAGCCGCCTTGGGCGGTTCCGGCTTCGGCTCTTCGGCATCCTCACCGGGTCCTTCCGTATGCGAGAGCCGCTCCGGGAAAGGCTGAGGCGGTACGGGAATCTCGCGCTGGATAAAATACGGTGCTGCCGGCCCGGCTTCGCATCCGTTGTCGGTCGCCACGGCGACCAGTTCCGCCAATCCTTCCGGCACTTCCGCGCAATGCGGCTCACGCATCAGGACGGTCCCCTGCCCTTCGCCGGAACCGGATGTCGGGTCATCGGCCTCGTGCCGAAAGGCCGTATCCGTAACGGACTGAGCCCTGTCGCCGATCGTCTCAGCGCCGGGCGACGATTCTCCCGGCAACCGGCTGCCGGCCGGTTCCCCGTCGCTTCCCGCCCCGTATTCCAAGACCGGGGTATCGTCCCAGTCGGCCGGGGCCGGATCGACGAACACTTCGCGTCCGTCATCGTCCGCCTTCAGCACCTCGCGCACGTCCAGCAACAGCGAGCGGACCCGCTGCAGCTTCTCGATGATCTCCAAATCGCGGCTGACTCCCTCGCGGTTCTGTCTCAGCCGCTTGGCCGCCCCGGCCAGCGTCATGCCGTTTTCTTTGACCAGATGATAGATCAGTTTCAGATTCTCGACATCCTTCGGCGTGAACAGCCGGTTCCCCTTCTTGTTCTTGTCGGGCTTCAGGATATCGAACTTTTGCTCCCAGAAGCGGATCAGCGAAGGATTGACGTCGAACATCTCCGACACCTCGCCCATCGTATAATATATCTTGCGACTCTTACGCTCACTCGTCGTCATTCGGAATAGATAGCTTTCAGCGGCAAGGTACAAAAAACAAACCGGAATCCCAACCTTCGCGCAGTCTCGGCCCCCTGCACCGGAGATGATGCGGGCGGAATATTCGGAATCCGGATTATTCTTCCTACCTTTGCGCTGCAAAAATAGAAAATATTACCAAGCAAAAACGCGCAAGCGCCGCCGCTCGCCCCGGGACGGTCCAAAACCCGGCCGGGCAGCAGTTCGAGCGCGCGACACGAATCCGAAAAACGATGAATCCGCTCGTCAAAGGCAAAGTCGCGGGAGGCAACAGGCTCGGACGGACGCTCGGCTTCCCGACGGCCAACATTCCGCTGAAAGAGGACGATCCGGTACGCAACGGAGTCTATGCCGCCCGGGTCCGGATCGACGGCACGGAGCACGAAGCGGTCGTCAACGTCGGACACAGGCCGACCGTCGGCAACGGACCGGACCGCGTGCTCGAGGCTCACTTGCTCGATTTCGAGGGCGACCTGTACGGACAAACGATCGAAGTCGAGCTATTGGAGTTTCTGCGCGAGGAACGGCGCTTCGGATCGACCGAAGAGCTGTCCCGCCAGATCGAAGCCGACAAGAAGCGGGCGCGCGAACGCCTCCGCCGGGACTCGGACCTCTGAGGGAGGCCGTGCAACGAAACACTCTTTAAATTTTCGAATATGTTCATCAACCAAGACTTGCCCTACAAGGTAGCCGACATCTCGCTGTCGGACTGGGGCCGCAAGGAAATCGAGATCGCCGAGAAGGAGATGCCGGGCCTGATGGCCGTGCGCAGAAAATACAGCGCCGAAAAACCGCTCCGGGGGGCCCGGATCATGGGCTCGCTGCACATGACGATCCAAACCGCCGTGCTGATCGAGACGCTCGTCGAGCTGGGCGCCGAGGTTCGCTGGTGCAGCTGCAACATCTTCTCGACGCAGGACCACGCGGCCGCCGCGATCGCCAAGGCCGGCGTGCCCGTTTTCGCATGGAAGGGCGAGACGCTCGAGGACTACTGGTGGTGCACGGCTATGGCGCTGAGCTTCCCCGGCGGCAAGGGCCCGAACCTGATCGTCGACGACGGGGGCGACGCGACGCTGCTCGTACACAAGGGATATGCGGCCGAAAACGATGCCCGGTCGATCGAGCACGAACCGGCAAGCCACGAGGAAGCCGTCATCCTGAACACGATCCGCGAGCTGCTGTCGGAGGACCCCGGCAAATGGCACCGCACGGTGACCGAACTGCGCGGCGTGTCGGAGGAGACCACGACGGGCGTTCACCGGCTCTACCAGATGCAGGCGCGGGGCGAGCTGCTGTTCCCGGCCATCAATGTGAACGACTCGGTGACCAAAAGCAAGTTCGACAACCTGTACGGTTGCCGCGAGTCGCTGGCCGACGGCATCAAGCGCGCGACGGACGTGATGATCGCCGGCAAGGTCGTGGTCGTCTGCGGCTACGGCGACGTGGGCAAGGGCTGCGCGCGGAGCATGCGCTCGTACGGCGCCCGCGTGATCGTCACCGAGATCGACCCGATCTGCGCGTTGCAGGCCGCCATGGAGGGATTCGAGGTCAAGACGGTCGAGGACGCGCTCGACGAAGGCAACATCTACGTCACGACGACCGGCAACTGCGACATCATCCGCATCGATCACATGGAGCGGATGCGCGATCAGGCGATCGTCTGCAATATCGGCCACTTCGACAACGAGATTCAGATGGCCGAACTGGAAATCTACCCCGGCATCGTCCGGACCGAAATCAAGCCGCAGGTCGACAAGTACACGTTCCCCGACGGCCACTCGATTTTCATTCTGGCCGAGGGCCGTCTGGTAAACCTGGGCTGCGCGACGGGACACCCGTCGTTCGTGATGAGCAACTCGTTCACGAACCAGACCCTCGCTCAGATCGAACTGTGGACCCGGAAGATGGACGTCGACGTCTACCGGCTGCCGAAGCATTTGGACGAGGAGGTCGCCCGGCTTCACCTGGACAATCTGGGCGTCCGACTGACGAAGCTGACCCCCAAGCAGGCCGACTACATCGGCGTCCCGGTCGAAGGTCCTTACAAGGCCGATTTCTACCGGTACTGAGCCACGGTCCGTCCCGCGCTCCGACCGGAGAAGGAGGAGCCGCTGCCGTACGAAAAGCCTCGTCGGGATCGAACGATGATCCCGGCGAGGCTTTACTTATCGGACACGAAGGCTTCGTCTGCCCCGCTCCAGAGAGCCGTCCCCCCCCCGGAACTCCGTCCCGGCCGAACGCCGTCCGGCACAGGAATGCCGCCGCCTGACCGATCCTCGCCGACCGGGAATCGCCAAAGACGCACGCACAGCTCCGCGATACGCGCGTACAGCCGACAGGCAGCGCCCCCTTCCACTGCGCCTTCGCCGTCAGTGCAGAGAACCGCCCGCGCAAGAAAAGATCGGGAATCCGGAGAAACGAAAGAATCCTCCGCCCCGAGCCGAAGTCACCGCCGAGCGACCCGGGCCCCGGCAAAATGCACCCGGCACACGCAGAGTTTCTCCCCGCCCCGCATTCTTACCATCGGATCGGCTCCCGGCCGATGCTTTGCAGGTACTCGTTCGCGCGGCTGAAATGGCGGCAGCCGAAAAATCCCCGATAGGCCGACAGGGGCGACGGGTGGACCGCCTTGAGAATGCAGTTGCGCTGCGGATCGACAACCGAAGCCTTGCGCTGCGCATACGAGCCCCATAGCATGTAAACGACCCCCTGCTTGCGAAGAGCGATAGCCTTCACGACCTCGTCGGTGAACCGCTCCCATCCGTGCCCGGCATGCGACGCCGCCTCGTGCGCGCGCACGGTCAGTACGGCGTTGAGCAGCAGCACGCCCTGTTCGGCCCAGCGGTCGAGATTGCCCGAAGCGGGAACGGGCGCGCCCGTATCGTCGTGCACCTCCTTGAATATGTTGACCAGCGAGGGAGGGAAAGGCACGCCGTCGCCGACCGAAAAGCACAGTCCGTTGGCCTGCCCCGGCCCGTGATACGGGTCCTGTCCGATGATGACCACTTTCAGATTATCGGGATCGCACATATCGAAAGCCCGGAAAATATTGCGTCCGGGCGGGAAAACCCGCCTCTGGGCGTATTCCTGCTTGACGAAATCGACCAGTTGCCCGAAATAGGGCTTGTCGAACTCCCGGCCTATCCACTCTTTCCATTTGGGAGAAATCTTGACATCCATATCGATCGCTTTTTAAGGTACTTTCATCGGATGGAATTCATCCGGATACTGGCTTTGACGAATGCCAGCGCCCGAATTCTTCCGATTTCGATATCCTTATCCGCATGATGGGGATTCTGGCTGACGAGTTTGACGCAGCCGGGTTTCTCGGATTTTTGGATATATTTGACGGTCACGTACTCCTCGCCGTCGATGTCGATCGACAGCAAATACATGTCGCCCCAGAAAATATCGTTTACGTCGCCTATCTGCTTATAAAGTACGATATCGCCGCTCTTGAGCAGCGGGTACATGCTGTCGCCGACCACGTAGATCGCCCCGTCGCAGCGAGGCAGGTTCGGAATGTGAATGTAGTCCACCGGCGCGAGCGAGCGCTTGTCCAAAAACAGCGGAACCAGCCCTGCCGTACCCTCGATATTGTACAGAGGAACGCTCTGCGAGGGAAGCGTCCGGTCGGAGCGTCCCGCAAAGACGGCCGCAGGCCGGACTTCGAGAAACATCGGCCCCTCGCCGGTCTCGAGCCAGTCCGGATTGACATTCAATTCCTGAACCAATATATTCTTATTCCGCTCCGACAAGGAAGCTTTCCCCGTCTCGATCATCGAAAGAGCGCTCTTTCCGATACCCAGCACGCGAGCCAGATTTTCCTGTGTCAACGACAGTTCCTTGCGAATCGAACGTAACCGGCTGTTTATCATAGATGATGAAAAAAGTTTAAAAAAACTTCTATCCGATCGTTATAATATTCAAAATTTGAACTTATATTTGCGAAACAAAGTTAAACAATTTTACAAGACAATCCAAAAAAGAAGCTCCGAATCCTTATCGAAAGCCCGACCATTCAAAAATTGTATAACCCTTTGAGGCGGCACCCGGCCTACTTTTACACAAAACGAATCGACCCATGATTACTATCAACGACCGAATGTACGAAAAAATCGCCGACTTGCTGCTACGGAGAATCGAAGAAACCCACTTTTTCAACGGAACGATCGAATACGATACGGACGAATTCTACTCGTCGCTGGTCTGCACGCTGATCGTCTGCCGCGACCAGGAAAACGGACGCATTCTGTCGGTCCTGCCCGTATGGTGGGATTTCTGCCTGTTTCAGGCCGAGGGGGAACAGACGACCGACTTCAGCTGGAACGAACTGAACCGATTTCTCGAGCGAAAATTCTGACTTCGCCGCAACCCGACACGGACACAGGCCGCTTGACGCTGCATTCGGGCAAACCGGCCGCCGCACCGGGACATGCGCGAGCACCGAAACCGAACGACGATGGATCACGACGATTTCCATACGACGGAGCGAATTGCGTCGAGGCGACGCACCGGGCGGCCGTCACTTCGCGGAAGGACGCTTCCGCCGCCCTCTTATGCGGTTTTTCCGATTTCCCTCGCGGAGACGTCCGCCGGAAACCGCACCGGTTTTCGCCATCCTACCGGTTATCATGCAGGTTCGATTCCTGCCGCTCCGACCAAAACCCCGAACTCCCCGACACGAACCGCCATGCCCACAGCCTCCGATACGCCCGCACGGCCGAAACCCGAAACCGCCGTCGGCAAAACACCCGCCGTCCCGATCCGCAGTCTGCACGACAAAGCGCTGAAGAGTCTGGCCCGCCGCATGGCCGGCTATACGCAAAAGGAGATCAAGACGATCTACGAATACGATCCGGACGGAACCCGGCGCATCAAAAGCGAAACGGTCATCCGGAAGCAGGTCGGACCCGACCTGGCGGCCATTACTTTCGCGCTGACCAATCTCGATCCGCAGCATTGGCGGGCCAAGCCGGAAACCGGAGCCGACGCCTCCCCGGCCGACTGGAGCGACTGGAGCGACGAGGCCCTGCGCGAAATCGCCGGAACGGGAGCTCCTTGATCCCCTGCGCTTTTCGGCTCCGAAACCGACGCCACTGCGCGCAGTCGCATCTCCGCCCACAGTCGGCACGGCGGGCGGTGCCGGTCCACCTTGGCCGGCTTCGCAAGACCCGTAGAGAACGCTCGCCGACCCGCAGTCAGATTATGCCCCGGCAGAAAACCTTCGCTGAAAATCCGGTCCGATGCCCGTCGGCCGGGAAGCCCGAAACCGGGCCAACCGCCGAACGCCCATGTAACGAGCATCTCCACACGAAATACCGGACCGATACGACCCGAATCCGAAAATATTCCGCGAACCGATACGACGCCCGGCCTCCCCCTGCACATTCCTTACGAACGATCAGCCCGTCTATCCGGCAGGTACTGCCATAGCTCGCTACCATACGCCGTCTTCAAAAGCCGGCACATATCGGAACGAAGAAGCGGCAGCGCCAACTTTTTCGGACCGCAAGCTCCGCAACCCCGTCAACGACCCGCTTTGCCCATGCCCATACCTACTCCCCGCCAGGCGGCCGAGGAACTCGCCCGCCGCTCGCTGAGCGACTTCGCGCGAACGATGATTCCCGCGCTCGACCTGACCCCGTTCCACCGAAGCTATTACGACACGCTCGACCGGTTCGCCCGGGGAGAAATCCGCCGGCTGATCGTGTCGATTCCGCCCCAACACGGAAAATCGCTCGGTTCGTCGGTCCTGCTGCCCGCCTACCTGCTCGGCCGGCAGCCCGACCGCCGGATCGCGCTGGCTTCCTACAACTTGCGTCTGGCCTCACGGTTCAACCGGCAGATTCAGCGGCTCATGGACGCATCCGCTTACCGGAGCGTTTTCCCCCGAACCCGCCTCAAACGCTCTTCCGCCAAGGATCGCGGCACTCTGCGCACGGCCGAGGAGTTCGAACTGGTCGGCTCCCGAGGCGGGCTGCTGAGCGTCGGCCGCGACGGAGCGCTGACCGGCCGGCCGGTCGACGTATTCATCCTGGACGACCTGTACAAAAATGCGCAGGAGGCCAACTCGCCGCTCGTCCGCAACCACGCGTGGGACTGGTACAACGCCGTCGTCAAAACCCGGCTGCACAACGACTCGCAGGAACTGCTCGTCTTCACACGCTGGCACGAGGACGACCTGATCGGCCGGATCGCCGCCCGGGAACCCATAACGGACATAAACGAAGTCGGGCAGCGACCGGCCGGGCCGTCCTCGTGGCTCCGACTCAATTTCGAGGCGGTCAAACAGGGCCCGCCCACGAGCGCCGACCCGCGCCGACAGGGCGAGCCGCTCTGGCCGGCCCGGCACTCGTCCGAACTGCTGGAGCAGAAGCGCCGGCTCGATCCCATGCTATTCGAAACGATGTATCAGGGAAATCCCTCTTCGGCCGAGGGCGTGCTCTACGGAGACCGTTTTGCCACCTACGACAAACTGCCCGAACGGACGATAAAAAAGGGGAACTACACCGATACGGCGGACTCGGGAGAGGACTACCTGTGCTCGGTCTGCTACGAAACAGGGACAGACGACACCATTTACATAACGGACGTACTTTATACGCCGCTCGGCATGGAAGCGACCGAACCGCTCGTCGCCGCCATGCTGCAACGCAACGGCACCCGCACGGCGCGCATCGAAAGCAACAACGGAGGGCGGGGTTTCGCGCGGGCCGTCGCCAAACTGTGTCCGCAGACGCGCATCGAGTGGTTCCACCAGTACCGGAACAAGGAAGCGCGCGTGCTGTCGAATGCGACCGAAGTGGCGGCACGCATCCGGATGCCCGAAGACTGGCATCGTCGCTGGAGCGAATTTTACGGAGACGTGGTCTCGTTCCGCCGGCTTTTCCGCTCGAACCGGCGCGACGACGCGCCCGACGTTCTGACAGGCATCGTCGAGACCGAGTCCGCCGGACCGGGAAAATGTATCCGGGCGGTCGGATTCAGCGGATAAGCCCGCCAAAGGCAGACCGAGAACCGACGCAAACAGCCGGCATTTTCTTCCGAAAATGCCGGCTGTTCACAAAAGGTTAGTTAGTCTTGATCGATTAGGTAATGTAAATATACGAACATTTTCCCGAATAATCAAGCGATCGGGTAAAAAAATCGCTCTCCGTCTTACGACGGCCGTCGATCAGAGACGAACAAGGAAAACCGGACAAGGTATGCGAAATCGAGGGGGAGAAAGCATCGTAGACATATTCGATTGTTTTTCTATTGAGCAGGAACTGACATTTTTCCATAAATGCTTTCATAATTTCTTATATAATGCGGATTCTCCACCGGTCGACCGGTGCCTCGCATCCTTGTCCGGGATCCAAAACGCGTCCGCTTCGCTTACATACGGGACGCGGTCGACATCTGCTGATCGCGGGCGGAATAAGCCTTTGCGGACAAAACCGGCTCGGACTCCCCGCCCGCAGCGTGCCGGTGACGATAGCTGGCCGGAGTCATGCCGTACTCCTTCTTGAACAGCTTGATAAAATGGGACGTATTCGGGAAATTGCAGTCGTTCCCGATCTCAGAGATCGATTTGTTCGTCGAAATCAGCAGCAGGCGCGAGTGCATCAGTCGCTGACGGATGAACCACTTGTGGGGAGGTTCGAAAAAGTGCTTGCGGAACTCTTTCTTGAACGAGGTCAGGCTCCGGTTGCACTTGCCGGCCAGCTCCTCGACCGAAATATCGTCGAAGATATAGCTCTGAACCGTTTGCTCGAAATTCTCCTTCATCAGGTCCATATTGCTCAGTATTTTGCTTTTGAGACAACAATCCTTCTGAGCCAGGATCAGATAGATCAGCTCGGTCATCTTGATCGTTTCCGCCGTATTGTCCTGCGAGAAAGCATCGTCCTTGAGATACTGGTTGACCGTTCCGAAGAAATTCTTCATGATGTTCGACGCGGGATAGCTCACATGGCTTTGATTCTCGCAATTGGGACAGCTATGGTCGTTCGTAATGTTGAGCTGATAGCCGACGCTCAGGTGGTTGAGTATCCTCGACAGCTGATCGGAAGTATAGTAGAAGACGATCTGCTCGAAGTTCTTTCCCTGTTCGGGAACGTCCTCGGTATAGTGGTTTCCCATACCCATGTAGAAAAGCGTTCCCTGAGGAATCTCGTGACAGACGTCGCCGTAGTATACGCATTTCTTGCCGCGCACGACGTAGCCGATGCTGTGACGGGTAAAATTGTGGGCTTGGATTCCGCTGCGGTCCGGTTGAACGTACTTGACAATCATGGGTTGCTGAGCGGTCGATGTCGGATTTGATCGTGACATAATTTTTCGAATTTTAACAGTTTATAACAAATCGTTTATGTTGAATAGATATTTGGATATTTCCTTTACGGGTCATACCCGATAGCAGATCACAAACATACAATACAGATTCCATAAATGCAATTTATTTTACTAAAATTTGCAAGAAAAAATTTAATTGTTTCAATTTTATCTATTTAAATACTTGCGGCAAAAAATATTACATACGATTTTAAAGTATGTTTTCCGAAACGGTCCGGAGTGGAACGAAACAGTTAGCGGACCTTTGTCCGTAATTTTTTCCTACTTTTACAGCAAAGATCACGCCTCAAATGAAAGAAAGGCAGACAAAAGAGATTCTTTCCTACGACAGGAAGCATCTGTGGCACCCTTACACGTCGATGAGCGACCCGCTCAGAGTATTCCACGCGGTCCGGGCCGAAGGCGTACGCATCGAGCTCGCCGACGGACGACAGCTGATCGACGGCATGTCGTCGTGGTGGTCGGCCGTTCACGGCTACAACCATCCGAAGCTGAACGAAGCGGCCGAGAAGCAGCTCCAGCGAATGGCGCACGTCATGTTCGGCGGCCTGACGCATACGCCGGCCGTCGAACTGGCCCGCCGGCTGGTAAGGATAGCGCCCGAAGGTCTCGACAAGATATTCTATTGCGACTCAGGCTCGGTAGCCGTCGAAGTGGCCGTTAAGATGGCCCTGCAATACATGCACGCGCAAGGGACGCCCGCAAAAAACACGCTGGCGACGATCCGTAGCGGCTATCACGGCGACACATGGCACGCCATGTCGGTCTGCGACCCCGTGACCGGCATGCACTCGATCTTTACCGGACGGCTGCCCCTCCAGCATTTCGCGCCGAGACCCGAGATCCGTTTCGGCGACAAGTGGGACGAGCGCTGCTTCGCTCCGATGGGCGAGCTGATCGAGCGGGAACACGACCGGCTCGCCGCCGTGATTCTCGAACCGGTCGTTCAGGGAGCCGGTGGCATGTGGTTCTACCACCCCGAATACCTGAGGCGCCTGCGCGAAACCTGCTCGCGGTACGACGTGCTGCTGATCGCCGACGAGATCGCGACCGGTTTCGGCCGAACCGGACGGATGTTCGCCTCGGAATGGGCCGGCATAACGCCCGACATTCTGTGCGTCGGGAAGGCGCTGACCGGAGGCTATATGAGCTTCGCCGCCGTTCTGGCGACGGAGAAAGTGGCCGAGGTGATCTCGTCGGGCTCCCCTCCCGAATTCATGCACGGGCCGACCTTCATGGGCAACCCGCTGGCCTGCTCGATCGCATGCGCCTCGCTCGACCTGCTCTCGGAAAACTCTCCGCTGCCCCGCATCGGCGAGATCGAGGGCATCCTGCGACGCGAGCTGGCTCCGGCAGCGGCCCTGCCTCAGGTAGCCGACGTGCGCACGCTCGGGGCCATCGGCGTGATCGAGCTGCACCGCAGCGTCGATATGGCCACGCTGCAGCAACGATTCGTCGACGAGGGCGTCTGGGTCAGGCCGTTCGGCCGGCTCGTTTACGCGATGCCTCCTTATATTATCAAGGATCAGGAGCTGGAAACGCTCGCCCGGGCTATGGTCCGGGTCGTAGCCGAAACCGAATAGAGCGATCTTTCTGTCCGGGAAGCCGATCCGAAACGACGGGTCCGCACCCCGGCTTTCTGTCGTTTGCGCGTCCTCTCCGGCAGGGCGGTCGGATTCTTGCCGGAGAGGACGCGCAGACCGAGATTCCGATTTCCGACGCTTCTGCCCCGCCGTCGCTGCCGGACCTCGATTCGGCAGCAAAATACGCCCCTACGCCGTGCGGCAGCTCCTCCCGCCGAACGGCACGGACACGGGTCCGGCTGCCGCTTCCCATGCAGCGAAGACGACTCCATCCGTACCCCATAACATTCGACGGAAAGGGAAGCCTACCGGGAGAGAAAAAATCAAGTCGGGACGGACGCCCTCCGCCCGATCTACGGTATTCCGGCGGACAGGTTTTCCGCGCCTGTCCGCCCGAAAAGCATCTGGCTCCGCATTCCGAAACGACGGTCTCCTTTCCCTCGTTTCGCCTCGCCGCCGTCGGAATGCCGCGCCGGACCGGAGAGCCTCCTTTGCACATTCCGCTCCGAATGCCTATCTTTGCTTCCTCAAACCTCGAACTATGAGTACCGCCTTGTACGAAAGCGTCATTTTCGGACCGGTTCGCAGCCGCCGGCTGGGCCTGTCGCTCGGCGTCAACCTGCTGCCGCTGCACGACAAGCTGTGCAGTTTCGACTGCATCTACTGCGAGTGCGGATGGGGCAAGCCGGGAGCCAAGCCCCGGTTCAATTCCCGGGAAACGGTCCGCCGGCTGCTCCGCGAGAAGCTGACCGAAATGGTCGCCGCAGGCACGCCCCCCGACGTCATTACGTTCGCCGGCAACGGCGAACCGACGATGCACCCGGAGTTCGGAGGAGTGATCGACGACACGATCGCCGTCCGGGACGAATTGTGTCCGTCGGCCAAGATTTCGGTACTGAGCAACGCGACGATGATCGGCCGCGAGACCGTTCGCGAGGCGTTGCTGAAAGCGGACAACAACATACTGAAACTCGACTCGGCCTTCGACGAAACGGTCCGCCTCGTCGATCGTCCGAAAGGAGCGTACTCGGTCCGGCAAACGGTCGAAGCGATGAAACTCTTCGACGGCAGACTGATCGTGCAGACGATGTTCCTGCGCGGCACGCTCGAAGGGCGGCAGGTAGACAACACGACCGAGCGGGAGGTGTCGGCTTGGCTCTCGCTGATCGAGGAGATCGGTCCCCGCAGCGTGATGGTTTACACGATCGACCGCGACACCCCGGCCGACGACCTGCACAAAGTGTCCGTCGAGGAGCTCCGCCGGATCGCCGAGCGGGTCGAGCGCCTCGGCATTCCCTGCTCGGTGGCCGGATAACACGCCCGAATACCCAAATACATCGAATATGAACGCACTCGCCGGCCGGATCGGCCGCTTCTTTCTGAACCGCAGAAACCTCTTCGTCATCGGGTTCGTCCTGACTTTCGTGCTGACCTTGCTCGAGGTGGCGCACGGTAAGCAACACAACTTCTTCACGTTCCAGCAATCGACGATCGATTTCTGGAGCGGCGAGTCTCCCTACGGCAAGCCCTACGACTTCCTGTACGGCCCGCTGTTCTCGATCCTGTTCGCGCCGTTCGCCTACATGGGTTCGACCATCGGGCCGTTCGTGTGGAACCTGATGAACTTCACGCTGTTCTTCTACGCGATTTTCTCCGTGCCCAGGATAACCGAAGTCCAGAAATGCAAGACCTATCTCTACACGGCGCTGATTCTGGCCACGACGCAGATGTCGATCCAGTTCAACCCGGTGGTGGCCTATCTGTTCCTGTTCGCATTCTCGCTGCTCGAGCGGGATAAGCCCTACCCGGCCATTCTGCTGATTCTCGTGTCGGGCTTCTGCAAAATATACGGAATCTTCGAGCTGGCCCTGCTGCTCTGCTATCCGAAGTTTTGGCGCAATCTGGGCTTCACGATCGTTTTGGCCGCCGTCCTGCTGGTCCTGCCGGCGGTGAATCTCGGCTTCGGCGGACTGATACCGCATTACGAGCGATGGGCCGAAGTGCTGTCCGGCCACGTCGACCAGTTCCAGTTCTACGCCGTCTTCAACCTCTACCCGATCCATGACCTGCTGACTCCGGTCATGACGCAGGTCCAGATCGGATCGATCTTGGCGCTGGCCGTGCTGTTCGTGCTCAACTACCGTAAATTCGGCCGGTTCGACTTTCGGCTCGGATCGCTCGGCATCCTGATGGGCTGGGTTATCCTGTTCAGCCTATCGACCGAGAAGCACACTTACGTGATCGCACTGGCAGGCTATCTGATGTGGTATTGGGTACAAGCCCGCAAAGGCTGGCTCGACCGGACGCTGTTCTGGGCCAACCTCGTGCTGCTGGTGCTCGTCCCGGTCGATCTGATCTGCCCGTCGCCCGTCATGCGCTTTCTGTGCGACACCGTACAGCTGAACATTTACTGCTTTACGTTTACTTGGCTGAGAATGATTTACGTGACTTTCCTGCGACCGACCGAAGGGCCCGACTTCCTCGGCGAACCGGCCGACAGGCAGGCCGACGGAAAGATTTGCGGCTGAAATTTCGCCGCTGCAAGAATTTATTGTAAATTGCGTCGGCTCCCCGGCATGACGGAACGACCGGAGAAAAACGGTCGCGCCGAGCCCGAAGACATCCGGGTCCGAATGCGCCCGGAAACCCCGCCGAGGGATACCGGGCAAGCCGCCTGCGAACCGGGGAGGACCGAAAACTCGTTCGAACGATTACGAACCAAATAGCGAAAAAATGATTACCACAGACCAAATTAAAGAGATTGTAAGGCGACTGGATTCGCTGGGGAGGCATCTTTGACGTCGCCAACCGACGTATCGAACTGGAAGAAGAAGAATCCAAGACGCAGGCGCCCGATTTCTGGGACGACCGCGAACGGGCCGAAAAGCAGCTGAAGAAGGTCGCGTCGATCAAGTATTGGATCACGGCCTACGACGAAATCTCGAAGTCGGCCGACGACCTGCAGCTGATGCCCGATTTCGTCAAGGAGGGACTCGCATCGGCGGACGAGCTCGACGAGCAGTACCGCAAGACGCTCGGCATGATCGAAGCGCTCGAAATGCGCAACATGCTCGGCGGCGAGGAGGACCATCTGGGCGCGATCATGGAGATCAACTCCGGAGCCGGCGGCACCGAAAGCCTCGACTGGGCCTCGATGCTGTTGCGTATGTACATGCGCTGGGGCGAAGCGAACGGCTATCAGGTACGCATCGCCGACCTGCAGGAAGGCGACGAAGTCGGCGTCAAGTCGGCTACCGTCGAGTTCGTGGGCGAGTTCGCCTACGGCTATCTCAAGAGCGAGAACGGCGTGCACCGGCTCGTGCGCCTGTCGCCGTTCAACGCGAACAACAAGCGGCAGACGACGTTCGCCTCGGTATTCGTTTCGCCGGCGGTGGACGACACGATCGAGATCGTCGTGAACCCCGCCGACATCGAGTGGGACACCTACCGCAGCGGCGGCAAGGGCGGACAGAACGTCAACAAGGTCGAGACCGGCGTACGGCTCCGTCACCTGCCCTCGGGCATCGTCGTCGAGAACACGGAAACGCGTTCGCAGATCATGAACAAGGAGAACGCGCTGCGCATTCTTCGATCGAAGCTCTACCAACGGGAACTCGAGAAACGCATGGAGCTGCAGAACGAGCTGGAGGGTCAGAAAAAGAAGATCGAATGGGGATCGCAGATACGCAGCTACACGCTCCACCCTTACAAGCTCGTCAAGGACCATCGCACCGGCTACGAGACTTCCGACACGCAGGCCGTACTGGACGGCGATCTGAACGAGTTCATCAAGGCCTATCTGATGGGCGGAGGCAAATAGTCCTCAGGCCGACCTATCGCGCGAGGCGTTTCCAAAACGGGAACGCCTCGCGGGCTGCAAACCGACGCCAAACACGCAACGGACAACCGTACCGGGCCGGGCGGCAGGTCAGCCGGTTTTCGAGTTCCCGATGTTTCCGGTTTTCCCGAATGAAATCACTTCCGACGGAGACTTCATCGGTAGCAGCCTAATCGGATGCGCAACCTGTGGACGCAAGCCGCAGCCCATTGGCTGCGGCCAACGCTTTTGTGGCGATCGGGCCATGTGTTAGCCGCGCTTTTTTATTCTGCGCGGCCCAACAGATGACAGAAACTCCGGATGCGAACATGCCGGGTATATGGGAGCATATAATTGCCTTTTCATCTTCTTTCCGGCCGTACCGTCGCGTGCGCTTTCGCCTACCCCGCGCCCGAAAGATTTCGCTGACGGAACCGGCAAGGCACGAACTTACGAATATGTTGCCGGCGGGGAAGGGTGGGAACCGCCCTTCCCTCCGCCCGGACCGCGCAAGAACGGAAAGCAGGGTCGGCGGCAAGGCAAGACTCAATTGCTGACGACCGTCTCGCCGGCCGCATCGTCCGAAGCGGCGTCGCCGTTTTTCGGCGTCACGTAGAATCCCTGCGACGGAGTCCACTCGACACAGAACAGGTCGCCGGGATCGTCGTAACCCAACTTACCGAGACTTTCCTTCAGCCACTGCTCGCTCTTGCCTGCGTTCCGGAGCGAGCTCTCCAGCACCGCGCCGTTATTCACCAGCAGATAAGACTGCGAGCGGTCTCCGCGGCGCGAGACCGTCAGCCGTCCGTTCGTTTCGAAACGGACATCGTCGACCTCGAGCATCGAGAAAATACCGTTCTCGCGCAACATCGTCCGGAACTGCTCCATTTCGAGCCCGTTGCGTCGGAACTCCCTCAGGTCGATCTTCCCGTCCCGAACGATCATCACCGTATCGCCCTTGATCAGACGTCTCAGGTGCTTGAAGCGCAGCAGGAAGCGGATCAGCATGTTGAAAACGGTCCACACGCCGAGCGCGAGCACCAGATACCAGACCGACATTTCCGGACTGTATATCGACCCGCCGACCAGCGCCCCGAGCACGAAAGCATTGACCGAATCGAGCGGCGTCAGCTGGGCCATCTGCGTCTTGCCCGAAATACGCAGAAAGATCAGCACGCCCAGCATGCCGACCAGAATTTTCACGACGATACTCTCGACCATAAGCGAACGGTTTTACGACACGGACTCCGCCGTAAAAATCGTACCGGAATCGCGGCCAAGCCCGCAAAAACGGAAAACCCACTGTCCGCACAGAATAAGAGACAGGGAACGAGCGGCCGGAGAGAGCGACAAAATCGTATAAAAAGGCCCCGAAAGATTCTCTCTCCCGGAGCCGCATCGGACAAGCCGATACATTTATTTCTGTCGTACAAGCCGCCCGCCCGGCATCTCGCATAGCTACCGGGTTCGCGGGAAATTCCGTGTTCCAAGCACATCCCCTCCAGAACGGCCTCTCCATACCGCCGCTGCTGGACTTGCCGGTCCCGACCGACAAACGCGAGCTTCCGGCGACAAGACCCGTCATTTCGGCAGAACGGAAACTTCTTCGGCCGGCCGCTCTCTCCCGTACGCTCTACCGGTGAATTACTCCGGACCCGATCAGTTCCTCTCCGTCGTACCATGCCGCGAACTGCCCGGCCGTCACGCCGCGCTGCGGCTCGTCGAATACGACGAATCCTCCTTCCGCAGTCCGGTACAGCACGGCTCCCTGCAACGGCTGGCGGTACCGGATACGGACCAGATAGCGGCGGTTTTCGCCGGTCTTCAGCGCCAGATCGGGGCGCACCCAGTGTATCTCGTCCGGCAGCATGTACAGCGCCCGGCGATACAGCCCCGGATGCCGCTGTCCCTGTCCCACGTACAGGATATTTCGCTCCACGTCCGTTCCGATCACGAACAGGGGCTCGGGTTTTCCCCCGACATTCAGGCCCTTACGCTGTCCGATCGTGAAGAAGTGAGCGCCCCGGTGACATCCCACGCGCGCGCCGTCCGAAGGTTCGTAGCGGAAAGGCTCGGCCAGCCGCCCGAGCGGAGCGTCCGCAGGCAGCGGACGATAACCCGACCATCCGGACGGAATCTCGACGATGTCGCCGTCTTTGGCTGCGAGCTGCTGCTGCAGGAAAACGGGCAGATCGACCTTGCCCACGAAACAGATGCCCTGCGAGTCCTTGCGGGCGGCCGTAGCCAGGTTCTGCTCCGAAGCGATGCGCCGGACCTCGGGCTTGAGCAGATGTCCGATCGGAAACAGCGCGCGCGAAAGCTGCCGCTGCGAAAGCTGGCAGAGGAAATAGCTCTGGTCCTTGTTCGGATCGCTACCCGCAAGCAAGCGATGAATCGTCCGGCCTTCGGCCCTGATCTCCTCGCGGCGGCAATAGTGGCCTGTCGCCACGAAATCGGCGCCCAGCTCGAGAGCCGCATTCAGAAAGGCGTCGAACTTGATCTCGCGGTTGCACAGCACGTCCGGATTGGGCGTGCGCCCCCTCGCGTACTCGGCGAACATGTAGTCGACGACCCGCCGCCGATACTCGTCGCTCAGGTCGATCATATGAAACGGGATGTCGAGCCGCTTGGCCACCAGTTCGGCGAACAGATGGTCGTCGTACCACGGGCAGTCGCCCTCCAGCGTGCCGGTCGTATCCTTCCAGTTCCGCATGAACAGGCCCACCACGTCGTAGCCTTGCTCCTTGAGCAGATAGGCGGCCACGCTCGAATCGACGCCTCCGGAGAGGCCCACCACGACTCTTTTCACGGTAGAATCACAGGTTTGGGTTATTACAACGGACAATCCGGGGCCGCGGGCAGGGCGAAAAGTCGCTTTCCCGCGTTCCCCGGATTTTCAGAAAAAACTCATCGGTCCGACAACGCCAAGCGAAGCACGTCGTCGTTGGTCCGCACGTAATCGAACGTCAGACCCTCGAGATACTCGGGCTTGATCTCCGAAATGTCCTTGCGATTGTCCTCGCTCAGGATAATCTCGTTGATACCGGCCCGCTTGGCGGCCAGTATCTTCTCCTTGATTCCGCCTACGGGCATCACGCGTCCGCGCAGCGTCGTCTCGCCGGTCATCGCCACGCGGTCCCGCACCGGACGCCCCGTGAACGTCGACACGAGCGAAGTCACCATCGTGATACCGGCGCTCGGCCCGTCCTTCGGAATGGCGCCCTCGGGCACATGGATATTCACGTCGAACTTCTCGAACTTCTCGCGATCGATGCCCAGCTCCTCGCCGTGCGCCTTGACCCACTCGAGCGCGATCGTCGCCGACTCCTTCATCACGTCGCCCAAATTGCCCGTCATCGTCAGGCCGCCCTTGCCGGGCGTCAGGATGGACTCGATATAGAGAATGTCGCCGCCGACCTCCGTCCATGCCAGCCCCGTCACGACGCCGACCATCCCGGCGATCTCGTACGACTCGTTCTGGTAGCGGGGCACGCCGAGAATTTTCTCAACGTCCTCGGCCGTCACCTCGGGCCGGAATTCTTCGTCGAAGCCGATATTCTTGGCTCGCGTGCGGACGATCTTCGCGATCCGCTTGTCGAGCGTCCGCACGCCCGACTCACGCGTATACTCGGCGACGATCTTCTCGATGGTCTTCGGCGCGATCCTCAACTGCTTGGCCGAAACGCCATGCGCCTCGAGCTGCTTCGGGATCAGATGCTTGCGGGCGATCTGCACCTTGTCTTCGAGAATGTATCCCGGTATGTTGATCATCTCCATACGGTCCCTCAAGGCCGGATTGATATTGGCGATGTTGTTGGCCGTAGCGATGAACAGCACCTTCGACAGGTCGTACTCGGTATCAAGGTAATTGTCGTGGAAGGTCGTGTTCTGCTCCGGATCGAGCACTTCGAGCAGGGCCGACGACGGGTCGCCATGGTTGCTGACGGTGATCTTGTCGATCTCGTCCAGTATCACGACCGGATTCGACGAGCCGCAGCGCTTGATCGTCTGGATGATCCGGCCCGGCATCGCGCCGATGTAGGTCTTGCGGTGTCCACGAATCTCGGCCTCGTCGTGCAGACCGCCCAGCGCAATGCGTCCGAACTTACGCTTGAGCGCCCCGGCCACCGATTTGCCGAGCGACGTCTTGCCGACGCCCGGAGGACCGTACAGGCACAGGATAGGCGACTTCAGATCGCCCTTGAGCTTGATGACGGCCAGATGCTCCAGGATGCGGTCCTTCACCTCGTCCAGCCCGAAGTGGTCGTTGTCGAGCCGCTTCTTGGCATGGTTCAGGTCCAGATTGTCTTTCGTATAGCTTTCCCACGGCAGGTCGAGCATCAGCTGCAGGTAGTTGAGCTGCACGGAATACTCGGCTACGGCCGGATTCATCCGCTCCAGCTTCGAGAGCTCCTTGAAAAACAGCTCCTTCGTCTCGGCTTTCCAACGCTTTTTGGCAGCCCGCTTGTGCAGCTCGTCGATGTCCTTGTCGGCCGGATCGCCGCCCAGCTCGTCCTGAATCGTGCGTATCTGCTGCTGCAGGAAATACTCGCGCTGCTGCTGGTCGATGTCCTGCTTGACCTTGCTCTGTATCTCGTTCTTCAGCTCGGCCAGTTGCTGCTCGCGGACCAAAATCTCGAGCAGACGTCGCGCGCGGGCCAGCAGGCCCGGAGCCTCCAGCAGGCGCTGGCGGTCGCTGTCGGGCAGATCGAGATTCGAGCAGATGAAATTGATGATGCCGCGCTTGTTGTCGATGTTCTTGATCGCGAACGTGGCCTCCTTGGGCATCTGCGGCGACACGTTGATGATATTCAGCGCGACGTCCTTGATCGAGTCGACGAGCGCCTCGAACTCGATGTTGCTCGGGTCGGGCGTCGAATCCTTCAGCGTCGCCACCGACGCTTTGAAATAGGGTTCCGACACGACGAACTCGCTGATCTCGACCTTCTCGAGCCCGTGCAGGATGACCGTCAGGTTACCGTTCGGCATTTCGAGCACCTTCAGGATACGGGCGGCCGTGCCGATACGATACAGATCGTCCGGTCCGGGCTGCTCGACCTCCGGCTCCTTCTGCAGCACGGCGCCGAGGATTCCCCCGACGCCCTCGACCTCGCGCACGAGCTTCATCGACTTCTCGCGCCCGACCGTAATCGGCGTGATCGAGCCCGGGAAAAGCACCGAGCTGCGAAGCGTCAGAATAGGCAATATCTGGGGTATATCCACTTTCTCGGCAGCTTCCTCGTCGTCGTTGGACATGATCGGAATCACATGGTGACGGCCTTCGAGCATATCCGATATGCCCGAAAACTCCTCTTCTTTCTTGCTATATTTTTTATTCATCTTTTCCTTTCGTTTAATCGGCAAATATAGTGCAATTTACCGGAATTAAAAAACAAGCCGCCCGACATCCGGCGAAGCACGGCAGGAGATCGGGCCGAATCCGCCGGCCGTTCCGGCGGAAGTTCCGGAATATAAACGGAACCGAAACCACTATTATTGCAAATGATTATCTTTACGGTTTCCATTCACACCGTGACTGCCATGACTCGACACTTCCTGTTGCTCCTGCTCCTTTTGCCGGGAGCTTTCCGCCTATCCGCAAAACCCCTGCCGAAGGAGTACGTGCGCGACAGCCTGCCCGTGCTCGCCGAGCGATGCCGGCAACTGCTCGAGACGGCCTACATGGCCGACAGCCTGGTCGGCGAGACCGACTCGCTGCCAGGCTGGGAAGGACTACCCGTCAGGCTGTACGAATACCGTACGGGACCCGACATCCGGACCGGGCAGCCGAAAAAAGGGAAGGTCTATCTGCTGAATCCGTCGCCCGAAAGGCTGGCCCGCTGGATCGCCACCGCCTGCTGGGAAGCGCGCGGCAGCCTCGAGTACCGCTACACCGACAAACTGCTGCGATGGATCCGCAGCCAGTCGGGCGGCCAGTTTCCCGTGCGGGGCGTCGTCTACGAGGCCATGTACGAGCCGGGACGCTACGATCCCTATGTGTTCAAGGACGGCGTGACGGTTTACGTGGCCGATCCGAACCGGATGCCTGTCGACGGACACTGCACGGACGAGCAGCTCGAATTCTACCTGAGGCTGACCGATGCGGACCTGAAACCCTACACCGGCCGCTACGCCCGGATCGCCAGCACGACGCGCGAGCAGTATCGCGCCGCCGGCGGCACGGAACAGGTGGGCGACAGCGACAGGGATCGCCGCATCGAGTGGCTCGACGTCGTCCGGCGACTATACCGGCAGGCATGGGAATCGGATGAAAACCGGCTGATCACGGCATGGGCCGAGGCGAACCTGTAAATGTCCGATAAATTTGCTATTTTTGCGAGGATAAACGCTAAACATTTCTGACAAGCCATGAAAATCGACGACAAATACGCTCCGCAGCAGATCGAGCCGAAATGGTACGACTACTGGATGCGGCACGACATGTTCCACTCGGAGCCCGACGAGCGGGAGCCCTATACGGTGGTCATTCCGCCGCCGAACGTGACCGGCATGCTGCACATGGGGCACATGCTCAACGAGACGATTCAGGACGTGCTCGTGCGCCGCGCCCGGATGCAGGGCAAGAACGCCTGCTGGGTGCCGGGAACCGACCATGCGTCGATCGCCACGGAGGCCAAGGTCGTCCAAAAGCTCAAGGCCGAGGGCATCGACAAGAGCTCGCTCACGCGCGAAGAGTTCCTCCGCCATGCGTGGGAGTGGAAGGAAAAGCACGGAGGCATCATCCTGAGCCAGTTGCGTAAACTCGGGGCCTCGTGCGACTGGGCCCGCACGAAATTCACGATGGACCCGGAGATGAGCCGCAGCGTGATCAAAGTGTTCGTCGACCTCTATAACAAGGGAAAGATATACCGCGGCGTCCGGATGGTCAACTGGGACCCGGCCGCGCAGACGGCGCTGTCGGACGAAGAAGTGGTCTACCGCGAGTCTCAGGGCAAGCTCTACTACCTGCGCTACCGGCTCGAGGGGACGGACCGCTATCTGATCGTCGCGACGACACGCCCCGAAACCATTTTGGGAGACACGGCGCTATGCGTCAACCCCGACGACGAGCGGTACAAAGACCTGCCGCAGGACGCCCGCGTCGTCGTGCCGCTGGTCGGCCGCTCGATTCCGGTCATCCGCGACAGCTACGTCGACATCGAGTTCGGAACCGGCGCGCTGAAGGTGACCCCGGCCCACGACGTGAACGACTACATGCTGGGCGAGAAGTACAACCTCGAGACGATCGACATCTTCAACGACGACGGCACGCTGAACGAGCACGGCGGCCGCTACGCGGGCATGGACCGTTTCGCCGTGCGCGAGCAGATCGAGCGCGATCTGGCTTCGGCCGGCCTGCTCGAGAAGGTCGAGGCCTATACGAACAACGTGGGCTACTCCGAGCGGACCAGCGTCGCCATCGAGCCGAAGCTGTCGATGCAGTGGTTTCTGAAGATGGACGAGCTGTCCAAACCCGCATTGCAGGCCGTTATGGACGACACGGTGCGTCTGGTTCCCTCGAAGTTCAAGAACGTCTACCGGCACTGGATGGAGAACGTGCGCGACTGGTGCATCTCGCGCCAGCTGTGGTGGGGTCAGCAGATTCCGGCCTACTATCTCCCGACGGGAGGCTACGTCGTGGCCGAAACGCCCGAGCAGGCGCTGGAGCTGGCCCGTGCGAAAAGCGGCAATCCGGACCTGAGCCTGCACGAGCTGCGGCAGGACCCGGACGTACTCGACACGTGGTTCTCGTCGTGGCTGTGGCCGATCTCGGTATTCGACGGCATCAACCGCCCCGATAACGAGGAAATCAGGTACTACTATCCGACCAACGACCTGGTCACGGCTCCCGACATCCTGTTCTTCTGGGTGGCGCGGATGATCATCGCCGGGTACGAGTACCGGGGCGAGCGCCCGTTCCGCAACGTCTACCTGACGGGAATCGTCCGCGACAAGCTGCGCCGCAAGATGAGCAAATCGCTCGGCAACTCGCCCGACCCGCTCGACCTGATCGCGCAGTACGGGGCCGACGGCGTACGCATGGCCATGTTGCTGTGCTCGGCCGCAGGCAACGACCTGCTGTTCGACGATTCGCTCTGCGAGCAGGGCCGCAACTTCGGCAACAAAATATGGAACGCTTACCGTCTGGTAAGCGGCTGGCCGGTCGACGAAAGCCTCGCGCAGAGCGAATGCAACGCCGCGGCAGTCCGCTGGTTCGACTCGATGCTCGAGAAGACGCTGCGTCAGGTCGAGGAGCATTTCGCCGAATACCGCATTTCCGAAGCGCTGATGCTGATATACAAGCTGTTCTGGGACGAATTTTCGGGCTGGTATCTCGAGATGGTCAAGCCGGCCTACGGACAGCCTATCGACCGGCCGACGCTCGACGCCACGATCGGATTTTTCGACAAACTGATGCGGATGCTGCATCCGTTCATGCCTTTCGTCACGGAGGAAATCTGGCAGGACATCGCGCCGCGGCGCGACGGCGAGAGCGTCTCGCTCGCACCGATGCCCGAACCCGCCCCCTGCGACGAAACGCTGCTCGAACAGGTCGAACTGCTCAAGGAGACCGTCACGGCCGTGCGCAACGTTCGCAAGCAGCGCAACCTGCCCGCCAAGGAGCCGCTGGAGCTCCGAGTGATTGCCGACGAGAACTATCATCCGGAACTCGGCGCGCTGCTGCGCAAGACGGCAAACCTGACGGACGTCGAGACCGTCGCGGAAAAGCCGGCCGACGCCGCCTCGTTCATCGTCAAGACGACGCAATATTTCGTACCGCTGGACGGAAAGATCGATGTCGAGGAAGAGCTCAAAAAGCTGCAGCACGACCTCGCCTACTACGAAGGTTTTCTGGCTTCCGTACGGAAAAAGCTAGGCAACGAGCGCTTCGTGCAGAACGCCCCGGCACAAGTGGTAGAGAACGAGCGAGCCAAACAGAACGACGCCGAGGCCAAGATCAAAGCGCTGAAAGAGCGTATCGCAACGCTCGGGCGATAAGACTTCCGCATAACGAACAAAACCGCGATTCCCCGAGCCGTTGCGGCTCGGGGAATCCGTTTTTACCGGCCGAAGGCGAGGCTTATCTCGCCGTTCGTCGCCGGTTCTGAATATCGGTGTACAGACAGCAACGCCGTTACGAAGCTGAACGACCCGCTGGAAGACACAGGGGCGGGAGCGCCCGACTCGTTATTCGTCAGACCGCACACAGACACGATTCCCGCCGCTTTCCGACCGGTAGCAGCAGAATCCGGACCGTGTGAACCATTGAGAGCCCGGTCTTCTCGGAGCATCGAAACTCCATTTCCGACCGACACGCCGCACCCCGCCGTCCCCTTCGGAATGCCTTGTACACGAAAGTTCCTTATGAAAAAGAGAAACGCGCTCCCGACACCGTTCCGCCCGCTTCCCGTCCCGGCAATCTCTCTCAACAGTCGCAAGACGTCACCGGATTTTCCGCATTTATTACTAACTTAGCCATGTCGAATCCCCCTCCCCTTTCCCAGCCGGAGGAGCGGTTCCGACGCCTAAACCCACAACGATTCCATGCTGCCTGCCACCGACTCGACCGCCTTTCTGATCGGACAAACGATCGGCTTCCTGTTCGTTTTCTTCCTGCTGGTGATTTTTCCCATGCTGGCGATTCTGCGCATGGCCCGCCATGTCGGAATCAGCGGGTCCGACCGGGTCCTCTGGGTCGTCGTCATCTATTGTATGCCCCTGTTCGGTCCCGTCACCTATTTCATATGGGAGCTGACCAAAGGGCGGAAACTACGCCGCACGGTTCCGGAAGCGGTCAGGCCGAACTCGGGGACGCCGGTCGCCCCGGAAAGAAAAGCGAACCGTATCCCGTCCGGTCCCGGTCTCCGAACCGGCCGGCCGCGCCCGGGCATTCCGGGATCGATTACCGCCTGCGGAACCGGCTCCGGCCGCTTCTCAAGAACCTACCCGAAAAGGAAAGGACCGGCCCGGTACGGCCTGCCGCCACGCCGTTAGCCGGCACCGGACGAGGATACGCCGGAGAATGAAACGGAAGGGCCGCTCCCGTTGCCGGAAGCGGCCCTTCGCCGGTATATTCGGAACTCCGATCAGCGGAGAATGATCTCGTTGGACCCGATCAGGTTTCCGTCCGTATAGATTTTGACGCGGTACTTTCCGCTGGTAATGCCCGATCCGTTATAAAACAGACTCACGCTCAAATCGTTGTTCTGATAGTCGACCTGACGGGCGGCCGAGAAGGTGATCTTATCGCCCTCGAAATCGAACAGCGCGTTGCTCGCGTTGGCCAGCACATAGCCGTCCGGACCAATGATCTGCACGTACACCGTCCGCTCGCCGGGCTCGGCCAGTTCGTTGCCGACCAGCACCAGATCGACTCTCAGGCGTTCCGCGCGGCTCGCGCGCGACACTTCGCGGTCGGACTTGCTCAGCGCCAGCAGACGGATATCGCGCGCCCGTATCACGGCGCCCTGACGCACTTTCGTCGACAGTTCCTGCGACTTTTCCTCGGCCGTCTCGGCCCGCAGCTTGTAGGTGGTGATCATTTTGCGGATCGTCGTATTCTCGTTGACGAGCTTCTTGTTGATCCGGTCGAGCGAGTCGATCTGACGGATGTATCCTTCCATCACGGTACGCATGTAGCTCATCTGTTTCTCGTAGTTGCGAATCTTGGAATAGCTCAGCCGCCGCTCCTTCTGCAGCTTGTCGAGCAGCGAGTCGGCCTGATGCTTGACGCCCTCGTAGTGGACGGCCAGCGTATCGTTCATCGTCTTGAGCGTATCGTAGTCGTTCATCAGCGAAGTAAGCTGGCGGGTCAACGTATCGCGCTCGATCGCGAAATCGTCCTTCATCTGCTTGACTTGCAGGAAGTAGATCGCCGACAAGGCCGCCAGAATCAGCGCCATGATGACGATCATGATCTTCAGACCCTTCACCGACTTGTTGGGACCTCCCTCGCCGTACGGATCGTTGCCGTAGGAACCATAGTCGTAGTTCGGACCGTAGCTTTGGGGATTGTACTTCGGGTCGTAGCCGGAATGGCCGTTCTGATTGCTGTAGTCTTCCATAAGCCGTAAGGTTACACAGGACAAATATAGAAATTTTATTTGATTTTGCTATCCAGCGGATACTTCAGGTTTTTCCAGCTTATCAGTCGCGCGCGGATCGACCCGACGCGAATCGGCGACTCGACGTAGAGCGGAATCCGGTTCCGGTCGTCCGATATCCATATCGTGAACTCGCTGCCATCCTCGAACGATTCGCCGGTAGAGGTAGCCAGTTCGCAACGGAACTTCAGCGTGCGGAACTTGCCCGTTCCGCGTATATTCTTGACCTCCCGGCCGAGAAAGCGGTAGCGGATCGGGCGGATCGTGTCCTCCAGCACCAGATTCATCAGCGACGATCCGGAGCGCTCGATACCGGTCAGGTCGGCGCAACGCAGATTGAAAAACGAGGCCAGCGCGTCGTAGCTGCCGTCCGACAGATCGAGCCTCTTGTGATTGCTGTCCGGATTCTTATGGTTGCGGAACGTGTTATTGACCACGCGGCTGTCCCAGTCGTAGACGAAGCGCGTCGAATAGCGGTACTTGCCTTCGCGGATTTCGCTGCGCAGCTCCAGCGGCCGCAGCGTGGCGGAATCGAGCGTACTGACATACTGGTCGTTCAGATCGAAGAACCACTTGTAGAACGGATACACCACGCCGTGCGCATCGACCGTATAGGCCCGGCGGCCGCCGTAGTCGCCCAGCGTCGTTCGGAACGTCACGCCGGCCACGTCGGTATTGACGAAGCTCACTTTGTAGCTTACGGCATACTCGAGCTCCTCGCCATGCGCGAAAGCGTGTTCCACGGGAACCGTGCCGCCAATCTGTGCCGCCGAGGAACAAACCGCCATCGCCGATAGCACCGTAAGAATCGATCGTGTCATAGAAAGCTTTTTTATGCGACACCCGCCCCTTGCGGCGGGAAGCCGCATCCTCCCTCGTCAATATAACGGGGAAAACGGCGTAAAGTTATGAAATCATGCTGAAATCAGCGTTTTCAGCCGAATTATATTTATCGGACAACTCCTTCAGCATGGTATTCCGTTCCAGGTGCGGGTCCTGCTCCAGAATCCGCTCGGCCGCGCTCCGGGCGAGCGAGAGAATCTGTCCGTCGCGGCCGAGACTGGCTATCTTCAAATCAAAGGCCAAACCGCTCTGAAGCGTTCCGCTCAGGTCGCCCGGACCGCGAAGCTGAAGGTCCATCTCGGCAAGCCGGAAACCGTCGGTCGTCTGCACCATCGCACCCAGACGCTTGCGAGACTCGGCCGAGAGCTTGTCGCCGCTCATCAGGATGCAGTACGACTGCTCGGCCCCGCGCCCCACGCGGCCCCGAAGCTGGTGAAGTTGCGAGAGTCCGAAGCGCTCGGCGCTCTCGATCACGATGATCGACGCGTTCGGCACGTCGACGCCGACCTCGATCACGGACGTGGCGACCATGATGTGCGCGACGCCGCGTTTGAACAGGTCCATGCCGTACTCCTTGTCGGCGGCCTTCATCTTGCCATGCACGACGACGGTCACGTACTCCGGCGGCGGAAATGCTTGTACGATGCCGGCATAGCCGTCTTCCAGGTCCTTATAGTCCATTTTTTCGGACTCCTTGATCAGCGGGTAGACGACGTAGACCTGCCGTCCCCGCTTGATCTCGTCGCGGATGAATCCGAATACCCGGAGCCGGTGCGAATCGCGGTAATGAACGGTTTTCACCGGCTTGCGGCCCGGCGGCAGCTCGTCGATCACCGACACGTCCAGATCGCCGTAGAGCGTCATCGCCAGCGTTCGCGGAATCGGCGTGGCGGTCATCACGAGCACATGGGGAGCCGCCTGCAGATTCTTGCTCCACAGCCGTGCCCGCTGCTCGACGCCGAAACGGTGTTGCTCGTCGATCACGACGAAGCCGAGATTACGGAAACGGACTCCGTTCTCGATCAGCGCATGCGTTCCGATCAGTATGTCGATCTCGCCCGAGAGCAGGCCTTCGGAGAGTTCCGCGCGCTCCTTCTTCTTCGTCGAGCCGGTCAGCAAGCCGACGCGCAGGCCGATCCCCTCGGTCATCCGCACGATCGACGCATAATGCTGCGACGCGAGAATCTCCGTCGGAGCCATCAGGCAGGCCTGAAAGCCGTTGTCGCAAGCCAGCAACATGCTCATCAATGCGACGAGCGTCTTGCCGCTGCCCACGTCGCCCTGCAGCAAGCGGTTCATCTGATGCCCGGTCACGGTGTCCTGACGGATTTCGCGGATCACGCGCTTCTGCGCCCCGGTCAGAGGAAACGGCAGTCGCTCGTTATAAAACGTATTGAAAAGCCTGCCCACGGTCGGGAACAGGAATCCGTCCTCGCGCGAGGTGCGGGCATGTCGCTGTTGCAGAATATTGAGCTGGATGCCGAGCAGCTCGTCGAACTTGAGACGCAGCTCGGCGTCGCGCAGCGCCTGCTGCGAAGTCGGAAAATGGATATTATAGAGCGCGTCGCGCAGCGGAACGAGACCGTACTCGCGGATCACCTCGTCGGGCAAGGTTTCGCGCAGCCGTCCGTCGACCTGCGGCCACAGATTGCACATCAGCGCATGAATCGCCTTCGTACCCAACTGCGCGTTGCTCAGCTTTTCGGTCGTGCTGTACACGCCCTGCACGGACGAGTGGAATCGATTTTTCTGATCGAGCACCGACTCGACCTCGGGATGCACCAGACTGAGCACCCCGCCGAAAAAGGCCGGACGACCGAACACGACGTACTCGCGCCCCTGCTCGAGCCGCTTCTCGATCCAGCCGATTCCCTTGAACCACACCAGCTCGGCCGTACCCGTCGCGTCGGCGACCGACGCGACGAAACGCTTCTTGGCGCCCGCCCCGACATGCCGGAAGCCCGTGATGCGGACCTGTAGCTGCACGTAGGTCAGCGAGTCGTCCCGCAACTCGCCGATTCGCCAGATACGGCTGCGGTCGATGTAGCGGAACGGGAAATGGTAGAGCAGATCGCCCAGCGTCCGGATGCCGAGCTCCGAGCGCAGCAACCGCGCCCGACGCTCTCCGACGCCGCTGAGAAACTGGATGTCATTGTCGAGAATGTAGCCCACCGCGCTTCTGCAATTTGACACAAATATACCGAATCTTCCGCCAACGTTTCGTAACTTTGCCCGAAATACGAACGTTTATGGACAAGTTTTGCGACTCGCTGACCCGTTTTTCGCGCCGTCCGACGGACGAGGTCCGGATCGGGACGGTCGGCGTCGGGGGCGACAACCCGATCCGGCTCCAGTCGATGACCAACACGGATACGAACGACACGGAGGCTTCCGCCGCTCAGGTCGAACGCATTGCGGCGGCCGGAGGCGAAATCGTCCGGCTGACGGCTCAGGGACGGCGCGAGGCCGCCAATCTGGGCCGTATCCGCACGCTGCTCGACAGCCGGGGATGCCGCGTGCCGCTCGTGGCCGACATCCATTTTCTGCCCGCCGCCGCCCTCGTAGCGGCCGAGCAAGTCGAGAAGGTACGGATCAATCCCGGCAACTGGAACGAACGGGGCGGCGAGTTCGACGAGCTGTTGTCGACATGCCGCCGGCGCGGAGTCGCGCTGCGCATAGGCGTCAACCACGGTTCGCTGTCGCCGTCGATCATGGAACGCTACGGCGACACGGTCGAAGGCATGGTCGCCTCGGCCATGGAGTATTTGCGCCGCTGCCGCGAGGCATCGTTCGGACAAGTCGTCGTCTCAATCAAGTCGAGCAACGTGCGCGTGATGGTGCAGGCTTACCGGATGCTGGTCGCCGCGATGCGTCGCGAGGGAATGCGCTATCCGCTGCATCTGGGCGTTACCGAGGCGGGCGACGACCGCGAGGGTCGCGTCAAGTCGGCCGTCGGCATCGGAGCACTGCTCTGCGACGGCATCGGAGACACGATCCGCGTTTCGCTTACCGAGGCTCCCGAGCGGGAGATTCCGGTCGCCCGGACGCTGGCCTCCTACTTTGCCGGCCGCGAGAATCACGCGCCGATCCCCGATGTGGACGAGTCGCTGTACAGCCCCTACGAGTACCGTCGCCGCGTGTCGGCCGAGACGGACGGCATCGGGGGCGGCCGTCCGCCCGTCATCGCGAGCGAGATACCCGGGGAGGTCCGCTCCCGGCTGTTCGAGGCCCGCATCGCCGATATCGACTCGATTCCCGACGGACGGGTCGTGCTGCTCTCGACCGACAACCTCAACGGCGTGGCCGAGCAGCGGGCGTTCTTTCTGAAAATGATCGAAAAAGGCAAGACGAATCCCGTCGTGATCCGCCGCACGTACGACGAGCGCGATGCCGAGGCGCTGCAAGTCAAGGCCGCCGCCGACTTGGGACCGCTGCTGCTCGACGGCTTCGGCGACGGCATCTGGATCGAGAACCGCAACGGAGCCGTCGCGCAGGACGAGATCGACGCGACGAGCCTCGCGATCCTGCAAGCCGCCCGCGTGAGAGTGTCAAAAGCCGAGTACATCGCTTGCCCGAGCTGCGGGCGCACGCTCTACGACATCGAGCGGACCCTCTCGGCGATCAAGGCCCGCACGTCCCACCTGCGAGGTATCCGGATCGGCGTGATGGGCTGCATCGTCAACGGACCCGGCGAAATGGCCGACGCCGACTACGGCTATGTCGGGTCGGGCCCCGGCCGCATCACGCTGTACAAGGGCAGGGAAATCATGGAACGCAACATTCCGCAAGAACGGGCGCTCGACGCGCTGGTAGAACTGATCCGCCGCTGCGGCGACTGGCGGGAGCCCGATACGGTCTGAATACAAGCCGGACACGATCGAAGCGCCGACAGACGGAATAACGGCGGAACGGACAGAAACGGCGACCGCTTGCACCCGCCGTTATCTGGACACCGTGCCCGTCAGCTTCCGCACAAGCGATCGCAAGGATTCCGGGTGGAAATTATTACTCCCGTGCGCCGGCGGATCGCGAAAAATGCCCGCACCTGATTTTTTACATTCGACGGCCGATACAGAGAAAAGCCCCGGGCGGGAAAACGAAGCGCCGGACCGCCGGTTCGTCCCCCGACTACAACAGCCCCGGCTCCGGAACGAGGCGCCGCAAAACCGCCCCCCCCCGACAACCCGTCCGAAGCATAGCTCCGAACGCGGCCCGAAACCGCAAAAACAGCACGTAAAACTCTTTCGGATACGACAATAGACAACGGACTCGACAAAACGCCGCACTCCTCTCCCCGGGAACCGAGCCGCTCATACTTCCCGAAACCGGCACTCGGGTACTCCGGCGCGGCGAAAGCTATTCCTCGACCTGCTGCATTTCGATCAGGCGAGCATAGATGCCGTGACGCGCCATCAGTTCCTGATGCGTTCCCTGCTCGGCAATCCGGCCCTGATCGATTACGATGATCCGATCGGCGTTGTGAATCGTGCTGAGCCGGTGGGCGATCACGAGCGACGTGCGTCCCTTGAGCAGCGAGTTGAGCGCCTCCTGAACGAGCATTTCCGACTCGGTATCGAGCGCCGAGGTCGCCTCGTCGAGAATCAGTATCTCCGGATTCTTGAGCACAGCCCGCGCGATGCTCAGCCGCTGCCGCTGTCCGCCGGAAAGCTTCATTCCCCGGTCGCCGATGTTGGTCCGGTAACCGTTTTCCGTCTCCATGATGAAGTCGTGCGCATTGGCCACCTTGGCCGCCGTGCGAATCTCCTCCTCGGTCGCCTCCTGCTTGCCCAGACGCAGGTTGTTCTCGATCGTGTCGTTGAACAGGATCGTGTCCTGCGACACGACGCCCATATGGGCGCGCAGGCTGTCGATCCGGTATCGGCGCAGATCGACCCCGTCGATCAGTATCTCGCCGCCCTGCACGTCGTAGAACCGGGGAATCAGGTCCGAAAGCGTCGACTTGCCGCCGCCCGAAGGGCCCACCAGCGCGACAGTCTCGCCCTTGCGGATCGTGAAGCTGACACCCCGGATCACCTCCTTGTTCTCGTACGAGAAGTGCACGTCGCGGAACTCGATCCGGTCTCTCAGTCCGGTCATCTCGACCGCGCCGGGCGCATCGGCGATCTCGCTGCGCTCGTCCAGAAGCGCCAGCACCCGCTCGCCGGCCGCAATGCCCTGATTGATATTCGCGAAAGCGTCCGTGAACGAGCGCAGCGGACGCGTAATCTGCGTGAACATCGCCAAATAGGCGATAAACCCGCTGGCGTCGAGCTGGCCGCTCAGCACGAGGCTGCCGCCGTAAACCAGAAGCACGGCCGCCGCTGAAATGCCGAGGAACTCGCTGGCCGGCGAGGCCAGTTGTTGCCGGCGCGCCATGCCGAGCGATATGCGCGAGAACAAACCGTTCAGCCGATGGAACTTATCGGTGGTATAGCCCGTCGCATTGTAGCTTTTCAATATCTTGATGCCCGAGAGCGACTCGTCCATCAGGCTCACCATGTCGGCGAAGCGCTCCTGCGCCTCGGTGGCCGAGCGCCGCAGCCGCTTGACGATCGACCCGATCACCAGAGCGGTCAGCGGCAGGAACAGCGCCGAGAAGATCGTCAGCTTCCACGAGATCATCACCAGCGCGACCATGTAGCCGATAATCAGGAACGGATCGCGGAAAGCCACTTGCAGCGTGTTCGTGATGCAGAACTGCACGACCTGCACGTCCGACGATATTTTCGAGATGATGTCGCCTTTACGCTCGTTGCTGAAGTAGCCGGCGTGCATACCCATCACATTGTCGTACACGCTGTTGCGCAGCTTTTCGAGCGTGCGTATGCGCATCGTCTCGATCGTGCGCTGCCCCATGTAGCGGAAAAAATTGCTCAGCATCGACGATGTGATGATGAACAGTCCCAGAAAAACCAGCACGTCCATCTTCGAGTAATCGGCCCCGAACGTCTTGTACAGCAGAAAATTGATCACCCCGCGAAAATAGTCCATGTTCAGCGCGAACGCGGGCATCTGCCGCACCGCCTCGACGGTATCCTGCTGGAACAGCGTGTCGAGGATCGGCATCACGAGCACGAAGTTGAACGTATTGAACGCCGCGTAGAAAAGCGTGTAGAAAAAGTAGGGGATGGCGTATTTCTCGATGGGCTTGGCGAACCCGAGCAGTCTCCAGTAGGTATTCATTCGGTCGGTATGGGTTGGATTATGCGGACAAAAGTAATCCAATTTTTCGACATACAGGCTTATATTTCCGGCACGGCCGTCCGATTTCGCCGTAAAATTAGTAGATTTGCCATTCGAACCAAACAAGGACGAATGGAAACTGTACTGAGCGGAATACGGTCGACCGGGAACCTGCATCTCGGCAACTACTTCGGAGCGTTGAAAAACTTCGTTCGGATGCAGCACGACGAACGCTGCTTCTTCTTCATAGCGGACTATCACTCGCTGACGACTCATCCCGACCCCGGAATGCTGCACGTCAACGTGAAGAGCGTGCTCTGCGAGTATCTCGCCGCCGGGCTCGACCCCGACGTGGCGACGATCTACGTGCAGAGCGACGTGCCCGAGGTGGCCGAACTGTCGCTGCTGCTCGGCATGCACGCCTTCGTCGGCGAGCTTGAGCGCACGGCTTCGTTCAAGGAAAAGATCCGCAAGCACCCCGACAACGTCAACATCGGCCTGCTGAGCTATCCCGTGCTGATGGCGGCTGACATTCTGCAGCATCGCGCCACTCGCGTCCCGGTAGGCAAGGATCAGGAGCAGCATCTGGAGCTGACCCGGCGGTTCGCCCGGCGGTTCAACCAGCTCTACGGGGTCGATTATTTCCCGGAGTGCCAGCCCTATCGGTTCGGAGGCGAACTGGTGAAGATACCGGGACTCGACGGGTCGGGCAAGATGGGCAAGTCGGAAGGCAACGGCATCTACCTGTCGGATACGGACGAGGCGATCCGCAAGAAAGTCATGAAGGCCGTCACGGACTCGGGTCCTACGGCTCCCGACAGCCCGATGCCCGAAGTGATCGCGAACCTCTTCACGCTGCTCAAAGTCGTCTCGTCGCCCGACACGGTGCAGTTCTTCACCGACAAGTGGAACCGCTGCGAAATCCGCTACGGCGACCTGAAAAAGCAACTGGCCGAGGACATCATCCGGGTCGTCGCGCCGATCCGCGAGCGGATCCGCGACATCGCCGCCGACGAGGCCTATTTGGCCCGCGTCGTGAAACAGGGAGCCGAGAAAGCCCGTGCGAGCGCCTCGACTACCGTGGCCGACGTGCGGCGGATCATGGGCATCAAGCCGTTCTGACTTCCGCGACCGGTCCGCCCGCAGCCCCCGACAGCGTAGACGCTTCCGGAAGCGGTTCTGCTTTCGGGAAACGGTCGTAGGCAATCCGGAAACGTTCGATAACACACGACAAGGAACGCCCGTGCCCGGCAGCTCGCTGCCGGCGCGGCCCATAAACCGATTTTTCAGCCGGGCGACCGGTATTGTGCCATGTCCCGAACCAAGCATCGAGCCGAGCTGCTCTACCGCTACCTGATTATCGCCACCAAGCGGCTGACCGACCGCCAGCTGATGATTCTGCTCGCGATCGTCGTCGGACTGGCGGCCGGGCTGGCGACATACGTGTTCCAGCATACGCTCGAGTTTTTTCGCTTTTCGCTGACGAGCTGGTTCGATATCGACAAGGCGAGCGTGCTCTACTTTTTCTACCCGGTCGTCGGCATCGTCATCGCGACGCTGTTCGTGCGGTACGTCGTCCGCGACGACATCAGCGAGGGCGTCACGCGCGTGCTGTACGCGATGAGCAAGAAAGGCTCGCGCATTAAGCCTCACAACTGCTACTCGTCGATCATCGCCAGCTCGGCGACGATCGGCTTCGGCGGTTCCGTCGGGCCCGAGGCTCCGATCGTGCTGACCGGTTCGGCCATCGGGTCGAACATCGGCCGGTTCATGCGGATGAACTACAAAAACAGCACGCTGCTGCTGTGCTGCGGCGCGGCCGCCGCGCTGTCGGCCGTTTTCAAGGCTCCGATCACGGGCGTCGTCTTCGTGCTCGAAATCCTGATGCTCGACATCACCGTCGCGTCGATCATCCCGCTGCTGATCTCGACGGTCACGGCCACGACGCTGATGTTCTTTCTGAACGGTTTCGAGCCGGTGTTCAACCTCGACGTCAAGTACGCGTTCCAGTTGCGCAACCTGCCCTATTACGCCCTGCTGGGACTGATCTGCGGACTGATGTCGTACTACTTCACGCAGATCAACGGCCGCATCGCGGCCCGGTTCGCCCGCATCCGGGGCATGTACCGCAAGTGGATCGTCGGCGGACTGCTGATCGGTACGCTGATCTTCCTGTTCCCTCCGCTTTACGGCGAAGGCTACGAGTCGTTGGTCGACCTGATGCACGGCAACGTCGACGCGCTTTTCAACAACTCGCTTTTCTTCCGTTACCGGAGTATCAGCTGGGTCGTGATGCTGTACCTGCTGGCGACGCTTTTTCTGAAAGTCGTCGCGATGTCGGCCACCAACGGAGCGGGCGGCGTCGGCGGCTCGTTCGCCCCTTCGCTGTTCGTCGGCGCGTTTACCGGCGCGACGATGGTCTACATGCTGAACGCCCTGCTCGGCCTCGAGCTGCCGATCATCCCGTTCACGCTCGTCGGCATGGCCGGCGTGATGTCGGGCGTGATGAAAGCTCCGCTGACATCGATCTTCCTGATCGCCGAACTGACGAGCGGATACGCGCTGTTCGTGCCGCTGATGCTCGTCTCGGCCCTGTCGTTCGCCGTAGGATACTATCTGGAGCCTTACTCGATCTACACGAAAAAACTGTCGCAAAGCGGCGAGCTGCTGACGCACAACAAGGACCGCTCGGTGCTCGTTTTCCTTGACCTGAAATCGCTCGTCGAGACCGACTTCCATCCGATTACGATGAACACGACGCTCGGCGACGTGGTGAAGCTGATCTCCTCCGTACGGCGCAACATTTTCCCGGTCGTCAGCCGCGACGGCACGCTGCTCGGCGTCGTGCAGCTCGACGACCTGCGCGCCGACATGTTCGACACGGGCAAGTACGGCACGACGATCGACAACTACATGATCCCGCCGCCCGAGCAGATCTACCCGAACGAGCAGATCGGCAGCGTGCTGAAAGCGTTCGAGGAATCGAAAGCATGGATGCTGCCCGTCGTGACGAAAGAGAACAAATACGTCGGCTTCATCTCCAAATCGCGCATCTTGGCCGCCTACCGCGAGCAACTGATCGCCATCAGCGAGGAGTAGGCATCGTAAAAAATACCGCCCCCTTGCCGGGAGCGGTACGCGGTTCTTGCATTCATACGACCCCGGCCTGCCTGTTTACGGGCCGGTAGAAATTTTCCTTCGACACACCGCCTATAGCGAGAACCTTACGGGCAAGGTCAGGGAAACGTCGACAGGCACACCGTCCTGACTCCCGGGCTTCCAGTCGGGCATCAGTCCGAACAGACGCAGCACTTCCTCGCTGAGCGACCGGTCGGGACTCTCGATGATTTCGGGCTGTAGGACCCGACCGGTCTTCGAGACGACGAACCGGCAGACGACCGTTCCCGAAATACCCTTCTCGGCCGCCTCGGCCGGATATTTCAGATGGCCGGCGATCCACGACATCAGAGCATTCGGAGCATCGCCGGGGAATTCGGGCATTACCTCGGGCCGCTCGTAGACCCGATCGGAGCGTTCGGACCCGGGTCCGGCGACCGCACGGACGGACTCGGAGGAACGATCCGCACCGGCAGTCGGGGCTGCGGTAAACGATACGAGCGCCATGAGCAAGGCGACAAGCGGCAGCGACAGCAAAATTCTGAATTTCGCCCGCCGCGGGGAAAATCTCGAAATCATAACTAAACGTTTTTTAATGAGCGAATGGCCGAATCCACTGACGAGCTCCGGATGCAAGTCCGTAGATTGCCTCAGCATAAGGATGATATATTGCCTTGAATCAAAGCCTCGATCAAGCGCCGTCCGATCGGCCTGGTACTCGTGCACTTCCTTCAGCGAGCGACTCCACATCCATACGAACGGACTCCACCACAGCACGGCGCACAGCGCAGCGGCCCAAAGCCGGTCCCAGCTATGTCCCGATGACACATGCCCCCGCTCGTGCGCTATGATCTCGGAAAGCCGTCCCCGATCGCCGGCCGGTTCCTCGATCCAGATCCGATGAAAGAACGAAAACGACCCGACCGGCACGGAGGGCCTGAAAAAGCGGATATTCCCGTGACGTTCCACTTCGGCCCGCCGAACCGTCCTCCACAGTTTCACCCCCGAGCGTACGAACCGTCCCAAAACGAACCCCGCTCCCGCGAACCACAGGATATAGAGCGCAAGCTTTCGCAAGCCGTCCGTCTCGGCACCGGACGGCAGAGCATCCGCAACGGCTGCCGCGCCGAGTGTCACGTCCTGCACGGACGTCTCCGGTGTCCAAACGGGAATCGACAACAGCGGAAAAATCCATGCCGCAACGGAAGAGCCCAACAGAAAAGCCCTGTTCCGTGCAAAGAAGCTCTGCCCGCTCAGAAAAGTCCGGTAACCGGTCCACAGCACGGCCAAGCCAATCTGCACTTCGACGATATAAGGTAAATCGAGCATACCGGTCGATACTTTATCTAATCACAAGAAATACGAAACGTCTCCCGAAACTATTTCCCGGCGTCTTTCCTTTTCCTGATCGCCTCCTCGGCGAGCCGGATCACCCGCTCGGACTCGGCCAGCGACAAATCCTCCCGCTCGGTAAAAAACGAAACCAGATTCGAGAGCGAGCCGTCGAAAAAGTTGCCCATAACCCGCCGCACATAGCTATCCGCATAGGTCTCCTTGTCGACGAGCGGATAATAGCAGTGGCTCTTTCCGAACGACTCGTGCCCGACGACCCCCTTCTTCTCGAGCAGACGTACGACGGTCGATACGGTATTGTAGGCGGGCTTGGGCTCGACCATCCGGTCGAGTATATCGCCGACGAATGCCTTCTTCAGTTTCCACAAGATCTGCATTACCTCCAGCTCGGCTTTCGTCAATTCTTTTTCCGGCTCGGTCTTCAGTCTTTTCATCGGTTGATCGGTTGGTTCGATACAAATATAAAACTATATTTTTAGTTTACAAACTATTTTTATAGTTTTTTTTTGCCCGCTGCCTGTTTTTCCGCCACAATAGACATTTAAATATTAATAGGTTTTGTCGCCGTCGCGCAGAAAGCATTCGAGCGAATCGAACCTGATCCAATAGTTCGGGAAATACCGGAACGTCACTTCCGCTACGGTCCGGTCTCTGTCCGTCTCGATCCGATCGAAGCGGGTCACCCGGTAATAGCCCGTCGAAACGGGACCCTCGACCGGACCTTGCGCATGAACCGTCGCCAGCGACAACGACAGCCAAAGGGAAAACAGCCGTTTTTTCATCATCTAATCGTGTTTTTTGGGAGGGGGAATCGCCTTCCAACCGTTCCTTTCCATGCCGCACGACGAACGTTGGGTACAGAATCGTCCGTCCCGCACGGACGGACTCGGCTTCTCGCTACCAAATATAAAACAAATAACCGACTCCGCCATGCGCCTGAATCGGAATAGCCGAGCCGTTTCCCGAAAACGCAGTCGGCCGGACACATTGCGCGTCCAGCCGACTTTCCACACCCGTCGTCTCGAAAGGGAAGCGACGGTATGCCTTCCGGCGCAGGCTAAGCAGCCTCCCGAGTCTCGTAATCCTTTTTCAGCTCCTCATAAAATGCGGCCTGAGCCGTATACATGTAAGGTATCAGCCAGATAAACCCGAGACCGGCCGGAATCAAAGCCAGAATAGCCCAGCCGATAAAGCTCAGGATCAGCAGAAAATACTGCATCTTATGTCCTCGCATCATCGCCATGCTCCGTTGGATGGCCTGCTCGCCCGACATGCCGGGATTCTCCCGCATGATATAATAGGTCATCGAATAGGAGATGCTCTTGATAATTCCTGGAACGAGCAGCAGAAGACTCCACAGAAACGTATAGATGCCCATGAGAACGATACCGATCAGATACCTCGCATAGTCGCCGAACGGCTCGCCGAGCTTCTTCATATCGGCATCTTCTCCCCGAAGCATATCCCAGAACAGGAAATATCCTCCCATGCAGACAAAAGCTCCGACGAAAAGGTTCAGCAGATTGCCCACGAATCCGACATACGGGATCTGTGCGATTCCGCTGAAAACGGCTATCGTAACGAACATCGCCAATCCGGCGATCGCGGCCGGAGTCCACCGTCCCCGAAGCGCATCGAGAGCCTGACGGCGCAAAAGAGTTGGTCTGAAATTTTCCATTGCTTTAGACATTAAATAAAGGTAGTACGAAAGTACGACATTCGGACCGAATATGCGAATTTTCCCGCACATTTTTCCCCGAAAGCAAGACGGCCGCCTTTCTTGAAGGCGGCCGTCCGGATCCATATGTCACGAAGCGACGGACCGATCCGCGCTCCGCCGTATCGAACTATTTTCTGTAAATCTTCGTATAGCCGTAAATCGCCTCGTCGCCGAGCTCCTCTTCGATGCGGAGCAGCTGGTTGTACTTGGCCATCCGGTCGGAACGGCTCATCGAACCGGTCTTGATCTGACCCGAGTTCGTAGCTACGGCGATATCGGCAATCGTCGAGTCCTCGGTCTCGCCCGAGCGGTGCGACGTAACCGAAGTATAACCGGCACGGTGCGCCATCTCGATCGCGTCGAGCGTCTCGGTCAGCGAACCGATCTGGTTCACCTTGATCAGGATCGAGTTGCCGCAGCCCATTTCGATGCCTTTTTTCAGGAACTCGACATTCGTTACGAACAGGTCGTCGCCGACCAGCTGGCAGCGATCGCCGATCTTCTCGGTCAGCACTTTCCAGCCTTCCCAGTCGTTTTCGCTCATACCGTCCTCGATCGAGTCGATCGGATACTTCGAGATCAGCCCCTCGAGGTAAGCCACCTGCTCGGCCGAGGTGCGCTTGGCACCCTTGGCGCCCTCGAACTTCGTATAGTCGTAAACGCCGTCTTTGTAGAACTCGGACGAGGCGCAGTCCATTCCGATGGCCACATCGCCGCCCTCGCACTTGCGGCCCGGCTTGTAGCCGGCCTTCTTGATCGCCTCGATGATCGATTCGAGCGCATCCTCGGTTCCGTTCAGCGCCGGAGCGAATCCGCCCTCGTCACCGACGGCCGTGCTCAGTCCGCGGTCGTGCAGCACCTTCTTCAGCGCGTGGAACACCTCGGCGCCCATACGGAGACCCTCCTTGAACGACGAAGCGCCGACGGGACGGATCATAAATTCCTGAAAAGCGATCGGAGCGTCGGAATGCGAACCGCCGTTGATAATATTCATCATCGGGACGGGCAGCGTCTTGGCGTTCGTACCGCCGATATAGCGGTACAGAGGCATGCCGAGCAGATTGGCGGCAGCCCGCGCGCACGCCAGCGAAACGCCCAGAATAGCGTTGGCTCCCAGATTGCTCTTCGTCGGCGTGCCGTCCAAAGCGATCATCGTCTTGTCGATGCCGACCTGATCGGTTACCTGCATGCCGATAATTTCCTTCGCAATGATATCGTTGACGTTCTGCACGGCCTTCAGCACGCCCTTTCCGCCGTAACGGTCCTTGTCGCCGTCACGCAGCTCGAGCGCTTCGTTCTCGCCGGTGGACGCTCCCGAGGGAACGGCCGCGCGACCGAATGCACCGCTTGCAGTCGTTACTTCCACTTCGATCGTCGGATTGCCCCGCGAGTCGAGGATCTCCCTGCCATGAACACTGATAATCTGTCCCATGATTCTTCCTTTTAATTGTTAAACCTTATGTTCTTTTCTTTCGATAGCGTCGTTTTCGTGCCGGCGGCCGGTCCGTCCGGAACGCTCGCCTCTCCCCCGCAACGTTCAAGAACACAATAAAAAAGGGGAGTTCGCAAAAACTCCCCAAAGGTAATATATTGCCGTGTAAAACGCAAATTATTCTGCGGATTGCTCGGCGGCGGGCTCGGCCGTTTCGGCGGGCTCGGCGGCGCTTTTCTTGGCAGCGGCCTTTTTGGCCGGAGCCTTCTGCTCGGCCGGAGCGGCCTCCTGCTCCGCAGCGGCGGTTTCGGCGGCAGCTACGGTCTCAGCGGCAGCGGCACTCTTCTTCGCACCCGAGCGGCTGCGGCGAGTTTTGGGCTTCTCGGCGGCCTTCACCTCCTTCGTGTAGGTCTCGTTGAAGTCAACCAACTCGATCAGGCACATCTCGGCAGCGTCGCCCAGACGAAAACCGGTCTTCAGGATACGGCAGTATCCGCCCGGACGGTCGGCGATCTTCGGAGCCACTTCGCGGAACAGTTCGGCCACGGCCTCCTTGCTTTTCAGATAGCTGAAAACGACACGACGGGAGTGGGTGGTGTCCTGCTTCGATTTGGTAATCAGAGGCTCCACATACATCCTCAGAGCCTTCGCCTTGGCGACGGTCGTCTCGATCCGCTTGTGCAGAATCAGCGAGCTGGCCAGATTGGACAGCAGCGCCTTGCGATGAGCGGCCTGCCGACCCAGGTGGTTGATTTTCTTATTGTGTCTCATAATTGCGTGTTCTTAAATTTTTGCGTCGATACTCTTGGAACGCAGACCGGTCCCTCCCGGGCATTAGTCTTTGTCCAGCTTGTAAATGGAAACGTCCATCCCGAAATGCAGGTTCAGCGTGGCGAGCAGATCGTCCAGCTCGGAAAGCGACTTCTTGCCGAAATTGCGGAACTTGAGCAGATCGTTCCGGTTGAAACGGACCAAATCGCCCACCGTCTCCACCTCGGCCGCCTTCAGGCAGTTCAGCGCGCGCACCGAAAGGTCCTGATCGGAAAGCTTGGTCTTCAGCAACTGACGCATGTGGAGCACGTCCTCGTCGAATTCCTCGGTCGCGCTGTTCTCCTCCATGTTCAGCGTGATCTTCTCGTCCGAAAAGAGCATAAAATGGTGGATCAGTATCTTGGCGGCTTCCTTCAGCGCATCCTTCGGATGGATCGAGCCGTCCGTAGTCACCTCGATATTGAGCTTTTCGTAGTCCGTTTTCTGTTCCACGCGGTAGTTCTCGACCGAGTACTTGACGTTCTTGATCGGAGTATGGATCGAATCGATGGGGAGCAAGCCGAACTCTGCATCGGCGGGCCGATTCTCGTCGGCAGGCACGTATCCGCGTCCCTTGTTGATCGTGAGCTCCATCTGGACCTTTACGTCGGGGTCCAGCCGGCAGATCACCAACTCGGGATTCAGCACCTTGAAATTCGTAAGGAAGTTCGAGATATAGCCGGCCGTCAGCTCCGTCTGCCCGGCCACGTTGACCGTCACCTTCTCGCTGTCGACGTTCTCGACGGTCTTAATGAAACGCACTTGCTTGAGATTCAGAATGATCTCGAGCATTCCTTCCATTACACCGGGGATAGCAGCAAACTCATGGTCTACGCCAGACACTTTCACGGTCGTGATGGCATACCCCTCGAGCGAACTCAGCAGGATACGACGCAGCGCGTTGCCGACGGTCATTCCGAATCCCGGCTCCAGCGGACGAAACTCAAACCGTCCGAAGGAGGAGGTGGACTCGAGCATGATTACCTTTTCAGGCTTTTGAAATGCTAATATTGCCATAATTTTTGCTCCTCGATTAATTTACTACTTAGAGTACAGTTCAACGATCAGTTGCTCGCGGATGTTCTCCGGAATATCGGCCCGGTCGGGCTTCGACAGAAATTTGCCGGCCATCTGGCTGCCTTCCCATTCGAGCCATGCGTAGCGGCTGCGACGGCCGCTGCCGAGCGAATCCACGATCACCTCGAGCGCCTTCGACTTCTCGCGCACGCCGACCGTATCGCCTTCCTTGAGCCGGTAGGACGGAATGTTCACGACCTGTCCGTTCACGACGATGTGGCGATGCGAAACGAGCTGCCGGGCCGCGGCGCGCGTCGGAGCGATGCCCAAACGGTATACCACGTTGTCCAGACGGCACTCGAGCAGCTTGAGCAGGTTCTCGCCCGTGATGCCTCCCAGACGGGCGGCCGCCTCGTAGGTCCTGTAGAACTGCTTCTCCTGTACTCCGTAGATGGCTTTGGCCTTCTGCTTCTCGAGCAGCTGGGTCCCGTACTCCGAGACCTTCTTGCGCTTACGGGCAAGTCCGTGTTGTCCCGGGGGATAGTTCTTCTTCTCCAGTGACTTATCCGTCCCGAAAATGGCTTCGCCGAACTTTCTGGCGATTTTTGATTTTGGTCCTATGTATCTTCCCATTTGTAGAAATTTTTCTGATGTTGTCAAATTGTCGCCGAGCCTATGCGCTCAGGCGCGCACGAAAACCGCCGGTCCTTTTCCCGTGGGAAACGGACCGCTGCGCGGCTTCACCCTTACACGCGACGACGGTTGGGCGGACGGCATCCGTTGTGAGGAAGCGGCGTCACGTCGATGATCTCGATCACCTCGATGCCGGCCCCGTGGATCGTGCGGATGGCCGACTCGCGGCCCGCGCCCGGCCCCTTGACATATACCTTCACCTTGCGCAGACCCATATCGTACGCTACTTTCGCGCAGTCGGTCGCTGCGGTTTGGGCTGCGTAGGGAGTATTTTTCTTAGAACCTCTGAATCCCATCTTACCGGCCGAGCTCCAGCTGATGACCTGTCCCTGAGCGTTGGTCAGCGTGATGATCACGTTGTTGAAAGTCGAGTGCACGTGAGCCATGCCCTGAGCCTCCACCTTGACAACCTTCTTCTTAACTGTTCCAGTCTTTTTTGCCATAACTCTCTACGATTACTTAGTTGCTTTTTTCTTGTTGGCCACAGTTTTCTTCCGACCTTTGCGGGTACGGGCGTTGTTCTTCGTACTCTGCCCGCGGACAGGCAGCCCCAAGCGGTGGCGGATGCCCCGGTAGCAACCGATGTCCATCAGGCGCTTGATGTTGAGCTGAACGGTCGAGCGGAGCTCGCCTTCCACCTTGTAGCCCTCGCTGGCGATCACGTTACGGATCGCGGCGACGTTCTCGTCGCTCCAATCCTTCACCTTCACGTCGTAGCTGATCTGAGCCTTCTCAAGAATTGCGCGAGCGGTACTTCTCCCGATTCCGTAGATATAGGTCAGCCCTATCTCGCCTCGTTTATTTTTGGGTAAATCTACACCGACTATACGTGCCATAAAATTCTAATCTCTTTTAGGTTTCAAAACTATCCTTGGCGCATTTTCAACTTAGGATTTTTCTTGCAGATCACATACAGGCGGCCTTTGCGCTTCACGATCTTGCAATCCTCGCTTCTTTTTTTGATGGATGTTCTAACTTTCATTTTTCAGACATCTTAAAATTGTGTGTTGTAAAACCTGCCGCAGCCGCTTTCCGCTCCGTGCGGACGACTCCGGCGCGCAGTCCGGCTACCTATTTGTAGCGGAACGAGATCCGCCCCTTACTCAGATCGTAAGGAGACATCTCCACTTTCACTTTGTCTCCCGGCAAGATTTTGATGTAGTGCATTCTCATCTTTCCCGAGATATGGGCGGTAATCACGTGGCCGTTGTCCAGCTCGACGCGGAACATCGCGTTCGACAGGGCCTCGATGATGGTTCCGTCCTTTTCGATAGCAGCTTGTTTTGCCATAGAGCCTAATTGTTGTTAAGTGCCTTTTCGATTACTCCAAAATCGGTCAGTACGTCGGGCCCGTCCTTCGTGATCGCTACGGCGAACTCGAAATGAGCCGCCGGCTTGCGGTCGCGGGTCCGCACCGTCCAGCCGTCCCTCTCGAAGACGATCTCGCGCGACCCCATGTTGACCATGGGCTCGATGCAGATCACCATGCCCGCCTTGAGCAACGGGCCTCTGCCTCGCGCTCCGTAGTTGGGGACCTGAGGGTCCTCGTGCATCTTACGGCCCAGGCCGTGTCCGACCATTTCCCTCACTACGGAATAACCGTGCTTTTCGGCATGCTCCTGCACAGCATACCCGATATCGCCGATGCGATGTCCGGGCTGTGCCTGTGCGACCCCTTTATAAAGAGCTTCCTTGGTTACTCTGAGAAGCCGCTCCGCCTCGGGAGCGATCTTCCCAACCGCGAACGTATACGCGGAATCGCCATAAAACCCCTTCATAAACGTGCCGCAGTCTACCGAAACCACGTCTCCGTCCTTCAGGACAACCTTGGAAGAAGGAATCCCGTGCACGACCTGCTCGTTGACCGATATGCAGAGCGTGTTCGGGAAACCGTTGTACCCCAGAAATCCCGGAACGGCTCCGTGGCTTCGGATGAAGTCCTCGGCGATCCGGTCCAGCTCGAGGGTCGTCACTCCCGCGCGAACGTGCTTGGCCAGCTCGGCCAGCGTAGCGCTGACCAGCCGGTTGTTCTCACGGAGCAACTCGATCTCTTCCGCCGTTTTAAAGTATATCATCTCGCTTTCGAACGCTTAAGCGGTTCTGCCCTTGATCCGTCCGGTCTTCATCAGGCCGTCGTAGTGACGCAGGAGCAGGTAGCTTTCAATCTGCTGGAGAGTGTCAAGAACAACGCCCACCAAGATCAGCAGCGACGTCCCGCCATAGAACAGCGCGAACTGATCGTTGATTCCGATAATCATGGCAAAAGCGGGTAGAATCGCCACGATCGCGAGGAAAATGGAACCCGGAAGCGTGATTCTTGTCATGATGGTATCGAGGTACTCGACCGTCTTCTTGCCGGGCTTCACGCCGGGGATGAACCCGCCGTTACGCTTCATATCCTCGGCCATCATGTTGGGATTCACGGTAATTGCTGTATAGAAATAGGTGAACGCCACGACCAGTAGCCCGAACACCAGATTATACCAGAAGCCGCGGTAGTCAGAGAACGCGGTGCCGATAGCGCTCGTCGCCTCGAAACGGCTGAAGAACATCGGGATAAACATCAGCGCCTGAGCGAAGATGATCGGCATGACCCCGGCGGCATTGATCTTGAGCGGAATATACTGACGGACTCCGCCGTACTGCTTGTTGCCTACGATCCGCTTGGCGTACTGCACGGGAATCTTGCGCGTAGCCTGCACCAAAGCGATCGTCGCCGCGAATACCAGAAACAGCAGCGCCAGCTCGACGACCAGCATCACGAAACCACCGGTGGCTTCCGTGAAGCGCGTATTGAACTCCGCGATCAGCGCGTGCGGCAGCCGGGCGATGATACCCACCATGATAATCAGCGACACGCCGTTGCCGATTCCCTTGTCGGTGATCTTCTCGCCGAGCCACATCACGAACATCGTTCCGGCGATCAGGACGATCGTCGCGCTGACGGTAAACAGTACGCTCGACGGCCCCAGCACGAAGGCATAGGGTTGCAGCGTTCCGTGCAGGTTGGCCAGATAAGCCGGAGCCTGCAACAACAGCACGATAATCGTCAGGTAGCGCGTCCACTGGTTGATCTTGCGACGGCCGCTCTCTCCCTCCTTCTGCAGTTTCTGGAAGTAGGGAACCACGATGCCCAGCAGCTGGATCACGATCGAGGCCGAAATGTAGGGCATGATGCCGAGCGCGAAGATCGAGGCGTTGGAGAACGCTCCTCCGGAGAAGATGTTCAGCAGGCCGAGCAGTCCGTTGCCGCTGACCTGACTCTGCAGGTCCGTGAGGGCTTCCGGATTGATCCCCGGGATCACGACAAAACTACCGAAGCGATAGACAAGAATCAGGGAGAGCGTAAAAAGAATACGCTTGCGCAGCTCCTCGATCTTGAATATGTTCTTGATGGTTTCGATTAGCCTTTTCATTACTGAAAGATTAAAGTTTCACAACCTTGCCCTGCTGCGCTTCGATCGCTGCGACGGCCGACTTCGAGAAAGCGTGAGCCGTCACCTCGAGCGGCATCGAGAGCGTTCCGCCGCCGAGGATCTTCACGCGGTCGTTCTTCGAGGCGAAACCGGCCTCGACCAACGTATCGATATCGATCGCCTTGAGCGACTTCTTGGCGGCGAGCGCCTCGAGGGCACCGAGGTTGATCCCCTTGTACTCCACGCGCTTGAGATTGGTAAAGCCGTATTTGGGCAGGCGTCTCTGCAAAGGCATCTGGCCGCCCTCGAAGCCGATCTTCGACGAATAGCCCGAACGCGACTTGGCGCCCTTATGTCCGCGCGTCGAAGTGCCTCCACGTCCGGAACCCTGACCGCGGCCGATCCGCTTCTCTTTCTTGGTTGACCCTTCTGCGGGTTTCAAATTACTGAGATTCATCCTTATTCTGACGTTGTTCCCTGAGCGGGCGCCGGCCGTTCGCACGGCGGAAGCCCGCCCGGGATAAGTTGATAACTATTTTACTTCTTCGATCCGGACCAGGTGCTTCACCTTCTCGACCATACCCAATATGATCGCCGAATCGTCGTGCTCGACGGTCTGATTGATCTTGCGGAGCCCCAGCGCATCGAGGTTCTTCTTCTGAAGAGCCGACGAGCCGATCCGACTTTTGATCTGCGTTATTTTCAATTTAGCCATTTCTTTGCCGAATTATCCGTTGAACACTGTATCGAGCGAAACGCCTCTCACCTGAGCCACGCTGCGGGCGTCGCGCAGCTCGAGCAGAGCGGCGACGGTAGCCTTCACGAGGTTGTGCGGATTCGAGGAGCCCTTGCTCTTGGCGAGCACGTTGCGGATGCCCACGCTTTCGAGCACGGCACGCATGGCGCCGCCGGCGATAACGCCGGTACCGGGAGCGGCCGGGCGGATCATCACCAAGGAACCGCTGTAACGAGCCTCTTGCTTGTGAGGGATCGTGCCTTTGAGCACCGGAATCTTCACGAGGTTCTTCTTGGCATCCTCCACGCCCTTGGCGATGGCCGAGGTCACTTCGCTGGCCTTGCCCAAACCGTAGCCCACGACGCCGTTCTCGTTACCGACCACGACGATCGCCGAAAAACTGAACGTACGGCCACCCTTGGTCACCTTCGTCACGCGCTGGATGCTGACGAGCCGGTCCTTCAATTCCAGATCGCTCGTTCTTACCTTCTTTATGTTGGTGTTTGACATATCGCTTAGAATTTAAGACCACCCTCTCTGGCGGCATCTGCTAACATTTTAACTCTACCGTGGTACAGGTATCCGTTGCGGTCGAAAGCCACTTCGGCGATACCCTTCTGCGCGCAGCGCTCGGCGGCCAGCTTGCCGACCAGTGCGGCGATCTGGCTCTTGGTGAGGCCTGCGGCCTTTTCGGCCACTTCCTTGTCGAGCGACGAGGCTGCTGCCAACGTAACACCGCGAAGGTCGTCGATAAGCTGTACTGAAATCTGCTTGTTACTTCTGAACACAGACATGCGAGGCTTCTCGGCGGTTCCGCTCACGATCTTGCGGATACGCATCTTGATTCTCGCTCTTCTTTCTACCTTAGTCAATGACATAATTCTACGATTTTACTATTTAGCATTAGCAGACTTGCCAGCCTTGCGGCGAAGCTGTTCGCCCACGAACTTGATACCTTTGCCCTTGTAAGGCTCGGGCTTGCGCAGCGAGCGGATCTTGGCAGCGACCTGACCGATCAGCTGCTTGTCGATGCTCTTGAGGGTGACGATCGGGTTTCCTTTCTTCTCGGTTACGGCCTCGACCTTGATCTCGGGAGGAAGCTGTACGAAAATATCGTGGGAATAGCCCAAGGAGAGCTCCAGAATCTGTCCCTTGGCCTCGGCCTTGAAACCGACGCCGACGAGTTCCTGCTTGATTTCGTATCCTTTCGATACGCCCACGACCATATTGTGAATCAGGGCGCGATACAGCCCGTGCATCGAGCGATGGCGGGGCTGGTCGGTCGGGCGGGTTACGGTCAGTTGATTTCCCTCTACGGTCACGGTAATATCCGAGTCAACCTTTTGGCTGAGCTGTCCCAGAGGTCCTTTCACGCTTACCACGTTCCCGGGGCCGACGGTAACCGTCACCCCGGCGGGCAGGTCTACAGGTAATTTTCCAATTCTTGACATTGCTGCAATTTTAATGTTTTGATTACTGGTCTTTCGGCCGGGAGCCTCCCGATCGGGAACGGCCCGCGGCATACAGACGCCGGTTGCTGCGGTTACGTCCCGCGATTAATAGACGTAGCAGAGCACCTCGCCGCCCACGTTCTCCTGACGCGCCTTCTTGTCGGTCATGATACCCTTGGAGGTCGATACGATCGCGATGCCCAGGCCGTTCAGCACGCGGGGCATGTCCGCAGCGCTCGCGTAGCGGCGCAGACCCGGACGGCTTACCCGCTTGAGGCCCTTGATCGCATTGGTTTTCGTCTCCGGATGGTACTTCAGAGCGATTTTGATGATCGGGTGTCCCTTGGAGTCCGCCTCGAACTTGTAGGCCAGGATATAACCCTGTTCGAACAGAATCTTCGTGATCGCCTGTTTCATCTTCGAGCCGGGAGCTTCAACCACCTTGTGGTTGGCTTTCACCGCGTTTCTGACTCGCGTCAGAAAATCCGCAATAGGATCAGTCATGTTTGAATGTTTGAAGTGAAAAGTTCTGAAAAATGCAATATACAAATTAAAAATCAGGCGTTAAAGGTACGAATAATATTCGTAAGTTTCACATCCCAATTTTTAATTTGCATTTGCAGCGTATCTACCAGCTCGCCTTCTTCACGCCCGGGATCAGCCCCTTGGAAGCCATCTCGCGGAACTGAATACGGCTGATGCCGAACAGTCTCATGTAGCCTTTGGGCCGACCGGTGATCTTGCAGCGGTTGTGCAAGCGCACGGGGTTGGAGTTGCGCGGCAGCTTCGCGAGTCCTTCCTGGTCTCCCGCTTCCTTCAGCGCGGCGCGCTTAGCGGCATATCGCTCGACCAGCTTGAGGCGCTTTACCTCGCGGGCCTTCATTGATTCCTTTGCCATATCGCCTTAGTTCTTTTTAATGTTCTTGAATGGGAGGCCGAACTCCTTGAGCAGCGCGTATGCCTCCTCGTCGTTGGCCGCCGTCGTTACGAACGTGATCTCCATGCCCAGAATCTTCGTGATCTTGTCGATGTCGATTTCCGGGAAGATGATCTGCTCGGCGACGCCGAGCGTGTAGTTGCCCTGACCGTCGAACTTGTCGTTGATACCCTTGAAGTCGCGGATACGGGGCAGAGCCACCGCCACGAGCCTTTCGAGGAACTCGTACATCTTGTTGTGACGCAGCGTCACGCGCGCGCCGATAGGCATGCCCTTGCGCAGCTTGAAGTTCGAGATATCCTTCTTGGAACGGGTCATAACGGCTTTCTGACCGGTGATCTTCGTCAGCTCCTCGATCGCCGTCTCGATAATCTTCTTATCGCCTACGGCCTGACCGAGCCCCTGATTGATGACGATCTTCTCCAGTACGGGCACCTGCATCACGCTGCTGTAACCGAACTGTTTGACAAGGGCGGGCACCACCTGCTCCTTGTACATTTTCTTGAGTGTGGGAACGTAAGCCATTATTTCAATTCCTCCCCTGACTTTTTAGAGTAACGTACTAATTTACCGTCTGCGTTCACCCGGCGTCCGATGCGCGTCGCCTTGCCGCTCTTCGGGTCTACCGGTTGCAGGTTCGATATGTGAATCGGAGCCTCCTTCTTCACGATACCGCCTTGGGGGTTCTTGGCATTGGGCTTGGTGTGCTTGCTGACCATGTTCACGCCCTCGACGATGGCGCGCTCCTTGCCGACCAGCACTTCGAGGACCTTACCCTGCTGCCCCTTGCTCTCGCCGGCGTTCACGATCACCGTGTCCCCTTTCTTGATATGCAATTTCACTGACATCTTAACATCCTTTTAAAGGTTACAATACTTCGGGAGCGAGGGAAATGATCTTCATGTAGGAGTCGCGCAGCTCGCGGGCCACCGGACCGAAAATACGCGTTCCCCTCATTTCGCCTTGGTTGTTCAGAAGCACGACGGCGTTGTCGTCGAAACGGATGTAGGACCCGTTGGTGCGCCTGATCTCCTTCTTGGTGCGGACAACGACCGCCTTCGACACGGTCCCCTTCTTAATGTCTCCGGAAGGGGTCGCGCTTTTCACGGTCACCACAATCTTATCGCCGATCGTCGCGTAGCGTTTTCCTGTCCCGCCCAACACGCGGATGCAAAGGACCTCCTTCGCACCGCTGTTATCGGCGACCGTTAGTCTGCTTTCTTGCTGTATCATGACTATTTAGCTCTTTCAATAATTTCTACTAATCTCCAACGCTTCGTCTTGCTGAGCGGTCTGGTCTCGGCAATCCGCACGGTATCTCCGGGGTTGCAGGTGTTGGTCTCGTCGTGAGCCACGAACTTGGTCGTCTTGTTCACGAACTTGCCGTAGATCGGATGCTTCTCCTTGCGCTTGATCGCAACCGTAATGGACTTATCCATTTTATTGCTGACCACGACCCCGATTCTTTCCTTTCTGAGATTTCTTTCCATGGGTACTAACTTTTTACGTTTTGCTTTTGGGCCAGGATCGTCATCATGCGGGCGATATCCCTACGCGCCTTCTTCAATGTGGTCGGATTCTCCACCGGGGAAACGGCATGATTGAGTTTCGCCCGGAGCAGGTTGGCCTTCTCCGTTTCGATCCTTTCCGCGATTTCGGCCACGGTAAGTTCTCTTATTTCAGCAGTCTTCATCTCTAAATCGAATTTTCGGTGTAATCGCGTCTGACAATAAACTTAGTCGTGATCGGCAGCTTCTGAGCTCCCAGACGGAGAGCCTCCTGAGCCACTGCCAAGGGCACGCCCTCGGCCTCGATCAGGATGCGGCCCGGCGTCACCGGAGCGACGAATCCTTCCGGCGAGCCCTTACCCTTACCCATACGCACTTCGGCAGGCTTCTTCGTAATGGGCTTGTCCGGGAAAATACGGATCCATATCTGACCTTCACGCTTCATGCAACGCACGATTGCCTGACGTGCGGCTTCTATCTGGCGACCGGTTATCCAAGTAGATTCCATTGCCTTGATGCCGAACGAGCCGAAAGCGAGCTGAGCTCCGCGCTGGGCGTTGCCCTTCATGCGGCCCTTCTGCATTCTTCTGAATTTGGTTCTTTTTGGCTGTAACATGATATTATCGCTTTAAGAAGTCCCTATTTGTTGTTTTTTCTCTTTTTGTCGCGGCCGCCCCGGGGCTTGTCGCCGTGATAGCCGCCCTGACCGGCGGAAGTCTGCGCGTTGACGCCCGAAATCTGGAACAGGTCGCGCTTGTTGTAGACCTCCCCGTTGCATATCCACACCTTGATGCCCAGCAGACCCACCTTCGTGAGCGCTTCGCACAGCGCGTAATCCACGTCGGCGCGGAACGTATGCAGCGGAATACGACCTTCCTTATACGTCTCGCTGCGGGCCATTTCGGCTCCGCCGACGCGGCCCGAGATCTGAATCTTGATGCCCTCGGCGCCCATGCGCATCGTCGATGCGATGGCCGTCTTGACGGCGCGGCGATACGAAATGCGGCCTTCGAGCTGGCGCGCGATGTTGTTGCCTACGATCACGGCGTCGATCTCAGGACGCTTCACTTCGAAAATGTTGATCTGCACCTCCTTGCCGGTCAGCTTGCGAAGCTCTTCCTTCAGCTTGTCGACTTCCTGACCGCCCTTGCCGATGATGATGCCGGGACGTGCCGTGGAGATCGTAACGGTCACGAGCTTCAGCGTGCGCTCGATGATGATCTTGGAAATGCTTGCCTTGGCCAGACGGGCGCTCAGGTACTTGCGGATCTTGGCGTCCTCGACGAGCTTGCTGGAAAAGTCCTTCCCGCCGTACCAGTTGGAGTCCCAACCGCGGATGATACCCAATCGGTTTGCTATCGGATTAACTTTCTGTCCCATCTGTCTTATTTTTTAGCTTCTTTTACTTCCATTTTATCCACGACGATCGTCACATGGTTCGAACGCTTGCGAATGCGGTGAGCGCGCCCTTGAGGCGCCGGCTGCACGCGCTTGAGCATCTTGCCTCCGTTCACGAAGATTTCCTTTACGATCAGGCGGTTGTCCTCCAGACGCTCGCCCTCGTTTTTCTTCTCCCAGTTGGCGATGGCGGAGCGCAGCAGCTTCTCCAGTCGGATCGAAGCCTGTTTCTTGCTGTAGCGAAGGATACCCAGCGCCTTGTTGATTTCGACTCCCCGGATCAGGTCGGCGACAATGCGCATCTTCAGCGGAGAGGTCGGGCAGTCGTTCAGCACGGCGATCGCCTTCTGCTTCTTTTCGGCCTTCAGTTTTTCGGCTCTTATGCTTTTTCTTGCACCCATTTTACCTGCTATTTTTTCTTATTACCTGAGTGACCACGGAAGTTACGCGTCGGAGCGAACTCGCCCAGCTTGTGACCTACCATGTTCTCCGTTACATATACCGGGATGAACTTGTTCCCGTTGTGCACAGCGATCGTCTGTCCGACGAAGTCGGGCGAGATCATGCTGGCACGCGACCAAGTCTTGATGACAGACTTCTTGCCTCCCTCGTTCTGGGCGATCACTCTCGCCTCCAGCTTGGGTTCGATGTATGGTCCTTTTTTTAATGATCGGCTCATTATGCTACTATTTTTAGATTATTTTTTCCTTCTGGATACGATGAACTTCGAAGTGGTCTTCTTCGGATCGCGGGTTTTATAGCCCTTGGCCAGAAGACCCTTGCGCGAGCGCGGGTGACCTCCCGAGGAACGTCCCTCGCCACCGCCCATCGGGTGATCGACAGGGTTCATCGAAACGCCCCGGTTGCGCGGACGGCGTCCGAGCCAGCGCTTGCGGCCCGCCTTACCGTGCGACTCGAGGCTGTGGTCGGGATTCGACACGACGCCGATCGTAGCGCGGCAGGTAACGAGCACCATGCGGGTTTCGCCCGAGGGAAGCTTGATAATAGCATATTTGCCTTCGCGGGCCAGAAGCTGCGCGTAGGTACCGGCACTGCGGGCCATCACGGCTCCCTGACCGGGGTAGAGTTCGATGTTGTGAATCACCGTACCCAGCGGAATATCCGACAGGAACAGCGTGTTGCCCACTTCGGGAGCGGCGCCGGCGCCGGTCGAAACGACCTGACCGACCTGCAGGCCGTTCGGAGCAAGGATATAGCGCTTCTCGCCGTCGGCATAGGTAATCAAGGCGATACGGGCCGAACGGTTCGGGTCGTACTCGATGGTCTTGACCGTTCCGCTCATGTTGTCCTTATTTCGCTTGAAGTCGACGATACGGTACATTTTCTTGTGACCGCCTCCGATGTAGCGGACGGTCATCTTGCCGCTGTTGTTGCGGCCGCCCGTGCTTTTCAGAGGGGTAAGCAGCGACTTCTCAGGTGTAGACGAAGTAATATCGTCGAAGGTGCCGATCACTTTGTGACGGGTACCCGGGGTCATGGGTTTGAACTTCTTTACTGCCATCGCTTTTAGATATTACTGTAAAAATCAATCTTATCTCCGTCCTTCAGGGTGACGATCGCCTTCTTGTAGTTGTCGGCGCGTCCGACCAAGAGCCCGTGCTTGGTGTAGCGGCTCTTGAGTTTCCCCATGTAGTTGATGGTGTTCACGTCCATGACTACCACGTTGTACATTGCCTCGACGGCGCTTTTAATCTGCAGCTTGTTCGCCCTCGGATCGACGATGAAACCGTAACGGTTCAGCTTTTCGCCCTGAGCCGTCATTTTCTCGGTTAAAATTGGCTTAATTAATATGTCCATTGCTGTAATGCTAATTTTTATGTCCGGTTCCGGCGCTCCCCCGGCCCTCGCGGCTTTCAGGGAGTCGGATATCCCGGCAGAAATCGCTACTGTCCAAACATTTGGTTGATTACGTTGACCGAGCCCTCCGACAACACGAGCTTGCCCGCGTTCATCACGTCGTAGGTGTTCAGGTTCGAGGCGAGCACGACCTTCACGTTCTGAAGGTTGCGGGCCGACAGAGCCACGTTCGGGTTCGTCTCGGGAAGCACCAGCAGAATCTTCTGGCCTTCGAGGCTCAGATTTTTGGTGACGGCCAAGAACTCTTTGGTTTTCGGAGCTTCCATCGAGAAGTCCTCCACCACCTTCACGGCGTCTTCCTTCGCCTTGTAGGTCAGCGCGCTCTTGCGGGCCAATTGCTTGAGCTTCTTGTTCAGCTTGAAGCTGTAGTCGCGGGGCACGGGACCGAACACGCGGCCGCCTCCCGGGAACAGCGGGGAGAGGATGCTGCCCGCACGGGCCCCGCCGGTACCCTTCTGCTTCTTCAGCTTGCGGGTCGAACCGGCCACCTCGTTACGCTGCTTCGACTTGTGCGTGCCCTGACGACGATTGGCCAGATACTGCTTCACATCGAGGTAGATCGCGTGGTTGTTGGGCTCGATACCGAAAATCTCGTCTTTCAGAACGGCCTTCTTGCCGGTCTCTTGGCCTGAAATATTGTAAATCGCTATTTCCATGGTTAGTCTTCGATGATTAAGTATGAACCTTTGGCGCCCGGAATCGAACCTTTCACCAGAAGCAGGTTGTTTTCGGGAAGTTTCTTGAGAATCCGGAGATTGAGAACCTTCACCCGATCTCCGCCGGTACGGCCCGGAAGGCGCTTGCCCTTGAACACGCGCGACGGATACGAGGACGCGCCCAGCGAACCGGGTTTGCGCTGCCGGTTATGCTGACCGTGGGTCTGGCCGCCGACGCCGCCGAAACCGTGACGTTTCACAACGCCTTGGAATCCCTTGCCCTTCGAAATTCCCGTGACGTCGACCCAGTCGTCGTCCTCGAAAATATCGACGGTAACCACGTCGCCCAGATTCAGTTCCTTTTCGAAGCTGGTGAATTCGACCAGCTTACGCTTGGGAGTGGTGTTGGCCTTCTTGAAATGGCCCATCAACGGATTGCTGGTATTCTTTTCCGAAACCTCGTCATAGGCAAGCTGCACGGCCGCGTAGCCGTCCTTCTCGGGAGTCTTCACTTGCGTAACAACACAGGGACCAGCTTCAATCACAGTGCATGGTATATTCTTACCCTCGGCACTGAAAACGGAAGTCATTCCGATTTTTTTTCCAATTAGTCCTGACATTTTGTCTTGATTGTTTGATAATCGAGGAGAGTCCACTGGAAAGGCTCCGGTCGCGGACCGTATCCGGCCGCAACCGTCCTTTCAAGCCTCTACCCTTTGTTAAAAGTATGTTTGTTCGTTTCGGTCGTTCATCCGTGCTCCCGGAAACGCCCCGGACACGAGACGCTCCGACGGAGCCTTCCATCACACTTTGATCTCCACTTCCACGCCGCTGGGCAGCTCGAGCTTCATCAGCGCGTCGATCGTCTTCGGAGTCGAGCTGTAGATATCGAGAATCCGCTTGAACGTGCACAGCTGGAACTGCTCGCGCGCCTTCTTGTTGACGAAAGTCGAGCGGTTGACGGTAAAGATCTTCTTCTGCGTGGGAAGCGGAACCGGCCCGCTGACCACTGCGCCCGTGCCCTTCACGGTCTTCACGATCTTCTCGGCCGACTTGTCGACGAGGTTGTGATCGTACGATTTCAGTTTGATTCTTATTTTTTGGCTCATAATCCTGATATTCTACTATTCCTTTTTACCATTTGACTTTTCGACGATCTCCTTGGCGAGGTTCGCAGGCACTTCCTCGAAATGGGAGAACTCCATCGAAGAGGTCGCACGGCCGGAAGAAATCGTACGCAGTACCGTAACGTAACCGAACATTTCCGACAGCGGCACCTTGGCATCCACCACGCGGGCATTGCCGCGTGACTCCATGCCGGCGATCTGGCCGCGACGCTTGTTCAGGTCGCCGATGATATCGCCCATGTTTTCTTCGGGAGTTACCACCTCGACCTTCATGATCGGCTCGAGAATTACGGGAGAAGCTTTCTTTGCCGCTTCACGGAAACCGTTACGGGCACAGATTTCAAATGAGAGAGCATCAGAGTCGACAGGGTGGAACGAGCCGTCCAGAACGGTCACCTTCATACTGTCGAGCGGGAAGCCTGCCAGCGGGCCGTTGGTCATCGACGATTCGAATCCTTTCTGGATAGCCGGCATATACTCCTTCGGAATGTTACCGCCTTTCACGACGTCGACGAACTCGAGACCCATCTTGCCTTCCTCGGCGGGACCGATCTCGAAGACGATGTCGGCGAACTTACCGCGACCGCCGGTCTGTTTCTTGAACACCTCGCGGTGCTGAACGGTCGACTTGAGCGATTCCTTGTAGTTGACCTGAGGAGCGCCCTGACTGATCTCGACACCGAACTCGCGGCGCAGACGGTCGACGATGATCTCCAAGTGCAGCTCGCCCATACCGCTGATCACGGTCTGGCCGCTGTCCTCGTCGGTCTTGACGGTAAACGTCGGGTCTTCCTCCGCGAGCTTGCCCAGTGCGATACCGAGCTTGTCGAGGTCCTTCTGGGTCTTCGGCTCGATGGCCAGACCGATCACCGGTTCGGGGAACGTCATCGACTCGAGCACGATCGGGTGCTGCTCGTCGCAGAGCGTGTCGCCCGTGCGGATATCCTTGAAGCCTACAGCGGCGCAGATGTCTCCGGCACCGATTACATCCATCGGGTTCTGCTTGTTGGCGTGCATCTGGTAAATACGGCTGATACGCTCCTTCTTGCCCGAACGGCTGTTGTGCACATACGAGCCGGCCTCGAGCTTGCCCGAATAAACCCGGACGAACGCCAGACGGCCTACGAACGGGTCCGTAGCGATCTTGAAAGCCAAACCGCAGAACGGATCGCTCTCGGTCGGCTTGCGCGAGGTTTCCTCGCCCGTACGGGGATCGGTGCCGATCACGGCGTCGATGTCGACCGGAGAGGGCAGGAAAGCCATCACATAATCGAGCAACAGCTGCACGCCCTTGTTCTTGAAGGACGAACCGCAGAGCATCGGCACGATCGTCATCGAGATGGTCGCTTTGCGGATCGCGGCGATCAGCTCGTCGGGAGTGATCGAATCGGGATCCTCGAAGAACTTCTCCATCAGCGCATCGTCGGTCGACGCGACTTCCTCGATCAGCTTCGCGCGCCATTCGGCCGCCTCGGCCTTCATGTTTTCCGGAATTTCGCCGTAGGTGTAGTTGACCAGCTCGGCCTTCTTCGCATCGTCGTACAGAATGGCCCTATTATATATAAGGTCTACCAGCCCGGCAAACTTGTCTTCGGCGCCGATCGGCAGAACCACCGGCAGCGCGTTGGCTCCGAGACGCTCCTTGACCTGAGCACAAACGTTCAGGAAGTCGGCGCCCGTACGGTCCATCTTGTTGACATAGCCCAGACGGGGTACGCGGTACTTGTCGGCCTGACGCCATACGGTCTCCGACTGGGGCTCGACGCCGCCCACGGCGCAGAACGTAGCCACCGCTCCGTCCAGCACGCGCAGCGAGCGCTCCACCTCGGCCGTGAAGTCGACGTGGCCCGGGGTATCGATAATATTGATCTGGTAGGTCTGGTCCTTGTAGTGCCAAAAAGCGGTCGTCGCGGCCGACGTGATCGTGATGCCGCGCTCCTGCTCCTGAACCATCCAGTCCATCGTCGCGGCGCCTTCGTGCACCTCGCCGATCTTGTGAGTCTTGCCAGTGTAGAAAAGAATACGTTCCGAGGTCGTCGTCTTACCGGCATCAATGTGCGCCATGATGCCGATATTTCTCGTAAATCTTAAATCTCTTGCCATACGTCTGTCCTCTCTCCACTAAATTAGAATCTGAAGTGCGCAAAGGCCTTGTTCGCATCGGCCATGCGGTGCATCTCTTCCTTGCGCTTGAAGGCGGCGCCTTCCTCGTTGTACGCAGCTTGAATTTCGGCAGCCATTTTTTCCGCCATCGATCGACCCGCGCGTTTTTTAGAGTAAAGGATCAGGTTCCGCATTGCTAATGAAACTTTACGCTCAGGTCTCACCTCGGTCGGTACCTGGAAAGTGGCTCCGCCCACTCGACGCGACTTCACCTCCACCTGAGGCGTAATGTTCTCGAGGGCTTTCTTCCAGATATCAAGAGGAGCCTTGTCCGCATCCTTCATCTTCTCGCCCAGAATTTCCATCGCATCGTAGAAGATGGAATAGGCAATACTCTTCTTACCATCCAGCATGAGGTTGTTGACGAACCTGGTCACAAGCACGTCACCGAACTTGGGATCTGGAAGTAGAATTCGCTTTTTAGGCTTCGCTTTTCTCATTGTTCAAAAAGTCTTTGTTGTGTTTTGGTTGTCGTTGCGTTTACTTCTTGGCGGGCGCGCCGGCCTTCGGCCTCTTGGCTCCGTACTTCGAGCGGCGCTGCTTGCGACCGTCCACCCCTGCGGCATCCATCGCGCCGCGAACCAAGTGATAGCGGACGCCCGGCAGGTCCCTCACACGGCCTCCGCGAACGAGGACGATCGAGTGCTCCTGCAGGTTGTGGCCTTCGCCCGGAATGTAGGCGTTCACTTCTTTCCCGTTGGTCAATCTCACACGGGCTACTTTTCGCATAGCCGAATTCGGCTTCTTGGGAGTGGTCGTGTACACGCGCACGCACACGCCGCGACGCTGAGGACATGCGTCCAGAGCGGGCGCCTTGCTGTTGAAGCTCGGCTTCAGCCTTCCCTTACGTACTAACTGTTGAATGGTTGGCATTTCGGTTACTTTTTTCCTTTACTTTTTTGGTTAAACTTGTTCCATTTATCACAAAACGGACTGCAAAGATACCAATAAAATTTGAAACCGCAACATTTCGGCATCTTTTTCAGCTGATAATCCGCGTTTTTCATGCTGTTCGGGTCATTTTCAGAACATACGAATAATCAGTAATTTTTATAATTATAGAAATAATATAAACATATTTATTTTACATAAACATATGTTGCTGATTATTATATTATTAACATTTAAAACAACAAGCATATCAAAGCGGCCGGCAAACTTTTTGCGATCCGCTATTTTGTCGTATTTTTGTCGCAAGAAACACGAGCGGGCGTGAAAGAAACCGATATTTTCCGAGCAGAGCTGACCTGCCGCGACGCGGCCGTCGAAAAAATGAACCTGCATCTGAGCGTCGCTACCTTCGACGCGGAAGGCAGGCAAACCGCAATGGCGCACTCCGACGCCGTCCCCGCGGTCGCCGGCACGGTATACAAAGCAGCGGCGACCGAACCGGCCGCCGCTGCCTCCGTCTCGTTCTATGCCGTTCCTGCCGACGGCCCGGCTTCGGACCTCGTATCGGAGTGGCCGGCCTTCAAGCTCGAGCTTTCGGTCTGGAAAAACGACACGCTGATCGACCGTCGCACTTTCCGCGTAAACCGGTGGGGCGGCACGCAGATGATCGGACTGAGATACGAGTAGACCGACCGCCGCCGTTTCCCGAAGACTCGAGCCCTACGACGACACCCACGCATGAAGCAGATGCGCGGAGCCGCACCGGGACGGCTCCGCCAAGACAGAAACACGGACGCCGGCCAGCTTTTCGGTCCCACCTTTCGCCCGCACCGGACCGCAGCCGCACTGAAATCCTCCGGCCGAACGCATCCCGTCCGACCGATTTCCGGAGCCGGAAGCGCATACGACGGGAATCGCGCGGAAACCGATCGCCCCAAATTCGTTCGCCACAGCTAAAACGCCGCAACAACCTCGATCGTAAACTTGTCGTGCAACAGCTTGTTACGAGCAAAGTCCGACGGTTTCCGGCTCGGCAGGTACTTTTCGTAGTTGAAGCGTATCTCGGATCGAATCAGCTTCTCGCCGAAGCCGACGTTGAGCCCGACCGTGATGCGGTTCGCATCGAAAACCTCGCGCCGTCGGGCGTCCGTATTCAGATAATCGACATCGTTGCCCACGTCCCAACGAAGGATCGGCGCCAGATGATCGGCGAACGAATTCTCCGGCAGATCGATCTTATAATAGCCGTGAACCAGCGCGGTCGTCATCACTTCGCGGGCCGCGCCCACGCCGAGATACCGGCGCGCATACTCGCCTTCGACGAAAAAACCGCCTTTGACATAGCGCAGCTCGGCCCCCACCATGCGCATCTTCTGCTCGAACTCCTCGCTTTTCAGCTCGCCGTTCTCTTCCTTGACTTTCGTATGCAAGGGGGCAAAACCGTCGTAGTAGGCAACGGCCGCGCGCAAGCCTTCCTCGCCGCCGGCCTCCAAACGCCCGATGACATTCACCTTCTTGCCCCATTCCGGATTGTTCGACCCGGCGCCGTTGAACAACCCGGCATAAACCTTCATCGGAACGCCCGCCCGGAACGAGTAAGTGAACATCGCGCCCAGATCGCGGGACCCGAGCGTCCGGACGAAATCGACCGCCTTCCCGTCCGATACCTCGCTGCCGTAGTAGCTGGTCAGATATTTGGCCAAAAAGGAGCGGTTCGCAAACATGTTGGTCGACGGCCCCCGGTCCAGATCGGTGCTGAAATGGTACTGCTGCTGACCGATGATCGCCTCGAATCCGTGAGTTTTATAAGCTACGTAAGAATCGAGGATCGACACTTTCCCCTCGTTACTGAAATCGACCTGCAGACGATAGGACATGTTCCGGCTCACGTTTCCCCTCACTCCGAAACGCGAATTGCGCACGTTGAACCGATACTCGCCCCTGTTCAGGTCGATTTCCATCTTCGCCTTGATCGCCCCGTCGATCTTCGGCACGTACGAGACCGGCGTCTCCGTCTGCGCCGTTCGGGACCGCTCCTCTTCCGGCTGGGCCGACGCCGCTCCCGCCGCCAGCAGCAGCAACAAACCTCCGATTGTCTTCTTCATATTTCTAAGTTTTTCGCTCGTTTACGACCGGGCGAAACGCTCCGTTCCGCCGTTCATCGGAGCAAAATTATCGCTTAACCCGCACTCCTCAAATACGTTTTTAGTCATATATTTTAGTAAAAAAAACTAATTTTTGTTATTAAAATATAAATTCGTACCTTCGCCGAAAAGAAAAGCCGATGCTTCCGAAAGCCTCCATCGAACACATCGTAGCGAAACAGCGCAAGGCGCTCTACGACATGCCGGCGGGCCACCCCCGGGAAATATCCGGCTCGCTCCCCTATCTCTCCGACCGTCCCCTGCTGATCGGCGGCATGCGGGGAAGCGGTCGCGCGACGCTCCTCGGCCGAATGCTGAAAGACGAGTACCCGGAAGCATGGTACACCGATTTCGACGATCCGAGACTGGCCGGATTCGACGAATCGGATTTCGCCAAGCTCGACCGCCTGATCCGCGACTCGGGCAAAGGCATCCTGCTGTTGAACAAAGTGGACTGCGCGGCCGGCTGGCTGCCTTTCCTGAGCGAAAAGCCCGCGCAGGGCATCAAGGTCATCGCCACCGTCTCGCTGCCCTCCCTGCTCGGCGTCGAGCAAGACATGCGGTCGAACAGGATATCCGGCCTCTTCGTCACGCGACGGCTCGAACCTCTCTCCTACAACGAGTTTCTCGGATTCACGCACAAAAAAGGAAGTTCTCAGGCCGTCGCCGACTACATGGCGCGCGGCGCGCTGCCCGAAGCCGTTCAGGCAAGCCGGCCCGGGACGATGCTGCGGCTGTACGACCGGATCGTCTGCCGCGACCTGATCGTCGCCGGGGGTATCCGCGACAGGCAAACGCTCCAGCGGGTCGTACTGCACCTGATCGCCTCCAGCGGCGGAACGGTCACGGCCAACAACCTTCGCGAAAAACTCCGGATCAAGGCGGTCAGCACGGCCGCCGAGCACATGGCGTTGGCCGAACGGGCGGGACTCGTCGCTTTCGTCCCGATCCTCACCGACAACCCGGCCCGGCAAGCCATCAATCCGAGAAAAGTCTATGCGGCCGATACGGCCATGATCGCGGCGCTCTCGCCGGAGCCGCAGCCCGACCGCGACCGATTGTTCGAAACTATGATCTTCAATCATTTGCGAAGAAGCTGTTCGTCGATTCGCTATACGACCGAACAGGGAGGATGCGATTTCGTCGCAACGGACTCCGAGGGTGCGATCCGTTGCGTCCAAGCCTGTCGGGAAGACGATTCCGACCGGATGCAGGACAAGATCGACGGTTTGCTGTTCGCACTGCGCGCGACGGGCCTGCGTAAGGGAACGATCGTAACGGAGACCGGATCGGAACGCATTCTGCGCGACGGGCTCGAAATCGAGGTCACCGACGCCGACGCCTTTCTCAGCGAGACAGTCTGAGAAGCGAGCCCTCCTGAAAAGCGCCAGGTCCGATTTCCGCGCCGAACCGTCAAGTAAAACCGCATTCCCCGGTCGCCCCGACGAAAACCCCGACCGCATGCGAAAAGCCTCCCGCCGGCATATCGGAACGAATCGCCCGGATTCTCGGTACGCCCGCAGTACGACGGTACACCGCTTTTCCTACCGTCCGCTTCTCCCGCCATGTGCCCGACCATGCCGATCGCCTCAATCCGAAGTTTTTCGCGAAGGTTGTTGGCCGTGACCGTTCCGCCGCTGGAGGCGATCAGGTGCAGCACGACCAGCCCCACCAATTTTACCATATAGCAGTCATCGCATTTTCAATGCATTCGGATTTCCGTCTCGAAATTTTCTCCGACGGAGAGATTCGGAACAAAATCAAACCGGGACGCGCGGCCTGCGAACGCGAGTCGTAACAAACGAATGCAAAAGTTTCGGCCTCGAACGTTCGGCATACCGAGGCACGATCGTCTTCGCTTGAGCGGAAGGTTCAGTCGACGATATGCTTGAATCGACCCAGTACGTCGATGTCGGCCAGTTCCTTGGACAGCATCAGAATCGTCTCCTCGGGAACCTTCTTCAGGTCGAGCAGCATCAGCGCGTCGAGCGAGTCGCAAAATTCGTGATCGGTATTGAATCCCAACACGCTGCTGTTGAGTTGCAGATACTTGCGAATGAGCACCGGGATCGAATAGGCGTTTTTCTCGATGTCGCAGACAAGCCTGTTGATCAGATCGATCGAACGGATACCCGCGATCAGGTTCTCGTCGATCCGGACCCGAATATCGATTCCGGTGCGCGGACGAATCCACCCCGCCTTCTCGCGGTCGAGATAGAAATCGCGGATATGGGAGGCGATGATCAGCTTGGAGGCGCTTTGGAACCCGCCCGATATCGTTACCGGCCCGAGCAGATAGCGGAACTGCCCGTTGCGCAGCAGCACGTACAGAATGCCTTTCCACAACAGCATCAGCGAAACGGGCTTGCGCTGATAGTCCCTGACGATGAACGAGCGCCCCAGCTCGATCGTCTTGCCCATCACCTCTCCCATCGCAGGCTTCATCCGGAACAACGTATTCGTATAAAAGCCCTTCAGACCGTAGCGTTCCATGATCCGGTCGCCCATGCCGAGCCGGTAAGCGCCCACCAGACGCCGGGCCTCCCGGTCCCAGACGAACAGCTGATAGTAGTACGAGTCGAAACGATCCGTATCGATCGCGTTCTTGGTTCCCTCCCCGATCTCCCGGAACGTCCGCTCGCGGAGACTGCCGATTTCGATCATCATATGCGGAATTCTATCGGGAGGAGCCAGGTACACCTCGTAACTTCCATACTCGAAAAGCCGGTGACCGCCGCGCAGCAAGTCCAACTCGGCTTCGAGCAGCGGCACGTCCACGGCGCCCAGCACCTCGTCGGGCACCTTCCGAGCGGCCCGGCGGGCCGCTCGGGGCGGCCGACGGCGGCCGTCCAACGGCTTGAAATACTCGACGGAAGCCCTCAGATAGCCGTTATAGTCGGTTTCCGTCAGCGAAGCGGTCTTTCGCGGCAGAACGGCCGATCCGATTCTCAGCTCCACTCCGACTCCCTTCTTGTTGAGCAGCTCGCGCGGCAGCAGGGCCGTCCGAAGCATCGGATGCAGCTTGCCGGCCAGACGGAACAGAGGGCTGTTGCGCGCGTCGATGTAAAGGGGAATCACCGGAACCTCCGCCCGACGGATAAACCGCATCACCCCCCGGGGCCACTCGCGGTCGCCTATGTCGCGGAATCCTTTGCGCCAGGTCGCTACTTCGCCCGCAGGGAAGATCACGAGCAGTCCGCCCCGCGACAGATGCCGCATCGCCTCGCGCATGCCGGAGACGTTCCCTGCGGCTTTCGCGTCGAACGGGTCCACGCTGATGAAATAGCGCTTCAGCGGACCGATCCTCGAAAGCAGGTAATTGCCCATGAAACGCGCGTCGGGACGCCGTTTCGACAGCCAGTCGATCAGCACGATGCCGTCGAGAGCGCCGGTGGGATGATTCGCGATCACGATGGCCGGTCCTTCGGGCGGAATCCGGTCCGCCTCCCGCGGATCGACTTCGGTGCGCACGTCCATAGCGTGCAACAGCCCTTCCGGATAGGGACCCTCATAAGCGAGCGCGTCGCTGTACAGCCTGTTGATTCGGTCCAGAGCCGCCAGCTTCATGATGGCCCGGGCCCGCCACCGGGCCCACAAGCCCTTCCGGCCGAAATATAAGTCGCTCGACTTGATCAGTTCCATAGTTTTCGGAGTGACGGCTTTCCGCATGCGAGGCCGCTTTTCTGCGTTCGGACCTTACCTTTGCAAAAAGATTGCCGGAGGCTCCGACACAAATGTAGAATAATTTTTGATACTTTTAAGCCGGTTAATATCCATTTAAACTCCATGAAACCATCCAAGCGCATCGAGGAGCTCAAAGAGAAGGTCGCCCTGCTGCCCCAGTCGCCCGGCGTCTACCAGTTTCTGGGCTCCGACGGACAGGTGATCTACGTGGGCAAGGCGAAAAACCTGCACCGGCGGGTCTACTCCTACTTCACGTCGAAAGCGAACGAGAGCCCGAAAGTGCGGGTCATGGTCTCCCGGATCGCCGACCTGCGCCACACGGTCGTCTCCAGCGAGAGCGAGGCGTTCCTGCTCGAGAACAACATGATCAAGAGCCTCCAGCCGCGCTACAACATCCTGCTCAAGGACGACAAGACCTACCCGTGGATCGTGATCCGCAACGAGCCGTTCCCGCGCGTGCAGTCGACCCGGCGGCTCGTGCGCGACGGATCGCAGTATTTCGGGCCTTACGCGTCGGTCTACGTCCAAAAGGCCGTTCTGGACATGGCACACAGTATCCACAGCCTGCGCACCTGCTCGCTGAACCTGTCCCCCGAGGCGATTGCCAAGAACCGTTACAGCGTCTGCCTCCAGTACCATATCGGCAACTGCAAGGGCCCGTGCGTCGGATTGCAGGGCGAGGAGGACTACCGCCGCAGCGTCGGCATGGTCGCTTCGCTGCTGCGCGGCGATACCCGCGACACGATGCGCTACCTGAAAGAGAAAATGAGCGAGGCCTCCGAGGCGATGCGCTTCGAGGAGGCCGCGCAGTACAAGAAACGGATCGAGATCCTGACCTCCTACCAAAGCAAGTCGGTCGTAGTGAGCAACACGCTGACGAACATGGACGTGTTCTCGCTGGTCACGGACGAGGACGCCGCCTTCTGCAACTTCATGCGCATAGCCGACGGGGCGGTCGTCAACTCGTTCACGGTCGAACTGAAACCGGGACTCGAAGACACGCCGCGCGACGTGCTGACCTATGCGATCGGGACGATCGCCGAGCGGCTGTCGGGCAAGCTCTCGCGCGAGGTAATCGTCCCGTTCCCCCCATCGGGAAGCCTGTGGGAAAACGTCGCGTTCACCGTGCCTCAACGGGGCGACAAGCTGCGTCTTCTGGAACTGTCGGAGCGCAACGCCCGGCTGTACCGACTCGAGAAGCTCAAGCAGATCGAGATCAAAGACCCCGCCCGCCACACGAACCGTATTCTCTCGACGCTGCAACGGGAGCTCCGCCTGAGCGTGCCGCCCCGCCATATCGAATGTTTCGACAACTCGAACCTGCAAGGAACCAACCCGGTGGCCTCCTGCGTCGTGTTTCGCGACGGCAAACCGTCGCGAAAGGAATACCGGCATTTCAACATCAAGACGGTCGTCGGAGCGAACGACTTCGCCTCGATGGAAGAGGTGATCGGCCGCCGCTACAGCCGGCTGCTCGCCGAGGGCGCCGAGCTTCCCGAGCTGATCGTCGTCGACGGCGGCAAGGGACAGCTCCGATTCGCCTACGAGACGCTGCAACGGCTCGGACTGGAACACAAAATAGCGATCGTCGGTCTGGCCAAGCGCATCGAGGAGGTCTATTTCCCGCACGACCCGCTGCCCTACTACATCGACCGCAACAGCGAGGCGCTCAAAGTGCTGATGCACATCCGCGACGAGGCGCACCGTTTCGGCATCACGTTTCACCGCAAAAAACGCTCGCTGGCCTTTATTCGCAGCGAGTTGGAGAGCATCCCGACGCTCGGTCCGCGCTCGGTCGACAAGCTGCTGCGCCATTATCGGACCGTTTCCAACATCCGTCGCGCGAGCGAGGAGGAGCTGTCCGGACTGATCGGGCGGCAGCGCGCAGCCGAGGTGATCCGGTATTACCGCAAAGCCGGAGAGCTTTCCGCTCCCCAAGGGACGGACGGATCGTCGCTGAGACATGACGGAAGCGCTCCGTCCAACGGCCACACTATCCCTCTCACGACAGCCGGAAAGGACAATCCCGCACCGTTCGATACGGAAGGCGACGGCTTCGCGCCAAAACAACGGGGGTAAACCGCACCGATACGGCTCCATTCGGCGATTTAGGCTCGACGGTTTCCGCCGGACTAATAGACACGACCCATGAAACATGCCGCTATGCAAAGCCGAACAAAGAACGGCCCGGATACCGAACGGGCACAGACGGATAATCCGTCTCCGGACAGGTACGCATTATACGCACGAGCGATCGGGAAACGGCTTCACAGATCGCCGGGAATTTGCGATTCCGACGAAAAAAAGGCACCTTTGCACTACTCGCGCCACAGCCTATACCCGCGAGACGAACCGAAAACACGACCTAAACCGACAGAAGATGAAAAGCGTCATCGGAATGGGCAATGCCCTGACGGATATTCTGATCAACCTGAAAACCGACGAAGTCCTCGAGCGGTTCTCGCTGCCCCGAGGCAGCATGAATCTGGTCGACAGCGACCGGCAACGCCGAATCGGAGAATACGTAGCCGGCATGCCGCGCACGCTGTCGCTCGGCGGATCGGCATCGAATACGATCCGGGCCATGGCCCGCATGGGCGTCCGTACCGGCTATGTCGGCAAGGTGGGACGGGACACGACGGGAGACTTCTTCGAGCAGGCCCTCGTCAACCTCGGCATCGAACCCCATATCCTGCGCGGAAACGAGCGGTCGGGCCGCTGCGTCTCGCTCGTCTCGGCCGACGGCGAGCGGACGATGTGCACTTTTCTCGGCGCCGCGCTCGAGATGCGGGGCGACGAACTGAACGAATCGCTGTTCGACGGCTACGACTGCCTCTATATCGAAGGCTATCTGGTCCAGGACCACGAACTGATCGGGCGGGCCGTCCGGCTCGCCAAGGCCTGCGGCCTGACAGTGGCCCTCGATCTGGCCAGCTTCAACATCGTAGACGAGAACCTCGGTTTTCTGAACGAGCTGACCGACGGCTACGTCGACGTGCTGTTCGCCAACGAGCAGGAGGCATTCTCGTTCACCGGCGAGCGGAATCCGCTCGAGGCGCTCGACAAGATTTCCCGCAAGTGTCCGCTCGCCGTCGTTAAGGTCGGCACGCAAGGCGCTTATATCAAGCACCGCGGCAAGGTCGACCATGTGGGCATCATGGCCGAGGCCAAGCGGGTCGATACGACCGGAGCCGGCGATTTTTACGCGGCAGGTTTTCTCGTCGGACTGACCCGAGGCTTGTCGATGGTCCAGTGCGGCACGATCGGCGCGATCGCGGCAGGCCGCGTAATCGAAGTGACCGGCACGACGCTCGCGGACGAGACATGGACCGAAATCGACCGACTGATCCGCCGGGTCGAAGCAGGCGGCTATCTGTTCTGACGCTGCGGTCCGCACGGCTCGCCGTTCCGTTCCCCCGGGAAATTACGGAACGATATCCCTGACACCTGACGGACAAGGACTCCGGCACTGCTGCCAAAGCATCGGAATGCCTCAGACAAAATTTACGAGCCTCACGCCACGCAACCGGTCGCCCGCGGCGATCGACAAAGAAACGTCCTCCGGCACGAACGAGCCTCGAGTCTGCGCGAGAAGCTCCACGGAACCGGTCCAAACACCCGGGACGTAAGGAGAACGGAAACCCTATCCACGAGCGCCGGACAAACGGGAAACCCGGGTCCCGACGGGCAATCGAGACGAAAAGAGTCGCAGGCGCATGCCGAATCTTCGGCCGGGAGCGAAAGCCGCGCTCCGGGTTCGGGCGAATCGTTCGTCGCGAAAAAACGGCGGGAACACGGATTCGTACGGTTCCCGGAAACGAAACGCTCCCGCGCGTATAAGCAACGGCTGACAAACGTAAGAACATCATGGAAGCATTGCTCGACTGGGGATACATCGGACTTTTCATCGGCTCGTTCGTCGCGGCGACGATTGTCCCGTTCAGTTCCGACGTGCTGCTCGTAGGCATACTGGCCGCCGGAGGAAACGTCTGGCTCAGCGTGCTGGTCGCCACGGTCGGCAACTGGGCGGGCGGACTGACTTCGTACTGGATCGGCTGGATCGGCCGGTGGGAATGGATCGAGAAATACCTGCGCGTCAAACACGAGACGCTGGAACGCCATAAAAGCAAAGTCGATCGCTTCGGCGCATGGCTCGCCCTATTTACATGGTTGCCCTTTGTCGGCGACGTGTTCGCCGTCGCGCTCGGATTCTATCGGGTGAATTTCAGGAAGTCGGCCGTCTTGATGCTGGTCGGGAAAGGCGCCCGCTTCGTATGCTGGGCCTTGTTGTTCATCTGGGGAAAAGACCTTTGGGGATAAGGCCGGCACGACATCTTCCACACGGATGGAAGCGACCGCAACAAAGAATCGGGAAACGAGGCAGCATGACGGTCAATCGCGACCCTCGTACTCGGGCATCTCCGGGAAAGCCGGCGAAAGCGGCGCGAAACCCGGAGGCATCGCATATCCGGAACGACCGGTATCCGAAACGAAGAACGGCCTCACGCCCGAGAGCCGGGAAAGCGAATTCCGTACGGCAACCGAGACAGCCTTCAGCCGGTTCGGACAAAAACTATCGCAAACCGTATTTTGAAAACGGCACAGCAATCGAGCATAACCGGAATGATGCCGAAACCGTTCCGGACATAAGACAGAAGAACGGCGACAACAAAGAGGAATGTATGGAATATCATATTATTTTAACAATATAAATATTTATATTTTACTAAAATACAATATATGTGCTTCTCGCTTTATCCACAGAGACTGAATATCAGCCTGTCCCTCGCGATTCCAAAAATCCGCACCGATACGAACGCCTCTCATATGAACGCTCTCACAAATATTCGGGCTTTCTTGTCTGGATCATAGAATTGTCTCCTACCGAGGAAAAGTATCGAAAGAATCCATTCTGCCGGAGCGCTATATCACCGATACGGAGTCTCTCGCTTGCCTCGCAAGTCAACATGTACGGAAACAACAGTTTTGTTGGCCGAATTGCCGGCATGATACTCCGCCCATACATACCGGGTTGTTCTGCCGATTCTTCTGCTCGTCGCCGCTAGGCCGATATACGACGAAAAACAATACGAGAAAAGCGGGAATCTGATTCCCGCTTTTCTCGCTCAAAAATCTTATTGTCAGCTATCGCTATTTTTCGGCTCCTGCCACCAAGTTATCGTATTCCGCCTGAGAACCGACGACGATGTTGTCGTAGTCGCGCAATCCCGTACCGGCCGGAATCAGATGGCCGCAGATCACGTTCTCCTTCAGCTTCTCCAACGGATCGACCTTGCCCAGAATGGCGGCCTCGTTGAGTACCTTGGTCGTCTCTTGGAACGAAGCGGCCGACATGAAGCTGCTCGTCTGCAATGCGGCGCGCGTAATACCTTGCAGCACCTGATTCGACGTAGCCGGAATCACATCGCGTACCTCGACGGGCTTCAGGTCCTTGCGCTTGAGCATCGAGTTCTCGTCGCGCAGCTTGCGCAGCGTGATCATCATACCCGGCTTCATCGTCTCCGAATCGCCGGCGTCAGTCACGACCACCTTGTCGTACAGCTCGTCGTTGACGGCCATGAAGTCCCATTTGTCGACGATCTGCTCCTCCAAGAAACGGGTGTCGCCCGGATCCTCGATCTGCACCTTGTTCATCATCTGACGGACGATCACCTCGAAGTGCTTGTCGTTGATCTTCACGCCCTGCATGCGGTACACTTCCTGAACCTCGTTGACGATGTACTCCTGCACCTTCGTCGGACCCTGAATAGCCAGAATATCGCTCGGAGTCACGGCGCCGTCCGACAGCGGCATGCCCGCACGGACATAGTCGTTCTCCTGCACCAGAATCTGGCGCGACAGCGGAACCAGATAACGCTTCACGTCGCCCAGCTTGGAGGTGATGACGATTTCGCGGTTACCGCGCTTGATCTTGCCGAAGGAAACCTCTCCGTCGATTTCCGATACGACGGCCGGATTCGACGGGTTACGCGCCTCGAACAGCTCCGTCACGCGCGGCAGACCGCCCGTGATGTCGCCGGCTTTGCCGACGGCCCGAGGAATCTTGATCAGAATTTCTCCGGCCTTGACCGATGCGTTCTCCTTCACGACGATATGCGCTCCTACAGGCAGATTGTATTGCTTCTGCTCCTCGCCCTGTTTGTTCAGAATCTTGATGACCGGGTTCTTGGTCTTGTCCCTCGACTCGGTGATCACGATTTCGCGGAAACCGGTCTGCTCGTCGAACTCGTCACGGTAGGTCACGCCTTCGATCACGTTCTCGAAAGCCACCTTACCGTCGTACTCCGAAATGATCACGGCATTGTACGGATCCCACTCGCAGATCAGATCGCCTTTCTTGACCGTGTCGCCGTCGTTCATGTAGAGCATCGAGCCGTAAGGCAGATTATGCGTATAAAGCACGATGCCGGTATGCTCGTCGACGATGCGCAACTCAGCCAGACGGCTGATGACCATGTTGATCTCCTTGCCGTCGTCGCTTTTGCTCTTGACGACGCGCAGCTCGTCGATCTCGATACGGCCCTCGTAGCGCGACACAATGCTGTTGTCGGTCGCCACGCCGCCGGCTACACCGCCGACGTGGAAAGTACGCAGCGTCAGCTGAGTACCCGGCTCGCCGATCGACTGGGCAGCGATCACGCCGACCACCTCGCCCTTCTGCACCATGCGGCCGGTCGCCAGATTGCGGCCGTAGCACTTGGCGCAGACGCCGTTGCGAGACTCGCAGGTCAGTACCGAGCGGATTTCGACCGACTCGATTCCAGCCGCGTCGATCGCGTCGGCCACCGATTCGGTGATCTCCTCCCCGGCGGCGACGATCATCTCGCCCGTGTGCGGATTGTACACGTCGTGTACCGTCGTCCGGCCCAGAATACGTTCCTTGAGCGTCTGCACGACGTCCTCGTTACGCTTGATCGCCGTGGCGGTCAGTCCGCGCAGCGTGCCGCAGTCCTCCTCGGTAATGATTACGTCCTGAGCCACGTCCACCAGACGGCGCGTCAGATAACCGGCGTCGGCCGTTTTCAAGGCCGTATCGGCCAAACCTTTACGGGCGCCGTGCGTCGAAATGAAGTACTCGAGCACAGACAATCCCTCCTTGAAGTTCGACAGAATCGGGTTCTCGATGACCTGACCGCCCTCAGCTCCCGACTTCTGGGGCTTGGCCATCAGGCCTCGCATACCCGAAAGCTGACGAATCTGCTCCTTCGAACCGCGGGCTCCCGAGTCCAGCATCATGTATACCGGGTTGAACCCTTGCTGGTCGTTGGTCAGATGGTCGAGCACCGTCTTGGTCAGCTTCATGTTGATATTCGTCCAGATGTCGATGATCTGGTTGTAACGCTCGTTGTTCGTGATCAGACCCATGTTATAGCTCTCCATCACCTCCTCGACGCGCTCGTAGCCCTCGTTGACGAGCGACTCTTTCTCCTCGGGGATAATCACCGCGTCGAGGTTGAACGACAGGCCGCCTTGGAATGCCATCCGGTAGCCGAGCGCCTTGATGTCGTCCAAAAACTGCGAAGTGCGTGCCGCACCGGACTTCTTCATTACCAGACCGATGATGTCGCGCAGCGAACGCTTCGTCAGCACTTCGTTCAGATAACCCACTTCCTTAGGCACGACTTGGTTGAACAGCACGCGGCCGACCGTCGTGTCAACGATCTTGCGCACCGGGGCGTCGTTCTCGTCGACCGTATCGACCATCACCTTCACCTTCGCATGCAGATCGGCGCGCTTCTCGTTGTAGGCGATGATCGCCTCTTCGGGGCCGTAGAAGCTCAGACCCTCTCCCAGCGAACCGGGACGCTCCTTGGTGATATAATAAAGTCCGAGCACCATGTCCTGCGAAGGCACCGTGATCGGCGCTCCGTTGGCCGGGTTCAGGATATTGTGCGAACCGAGCATCAAAATCTGCGCCTCCAGAATGGCGGCATTGCCCAGCGGCAAGTGCACGGCCATCTGGTCGCCGTCGAAGTCGGCGTTGAACGCCGTACAAGCCAGCGGATGCAGCTGCAGCGCCTTGCCCTCGATCAGCTTGGGCTGGAATGCCTGAATACCGAGACGGTGCAGCGTCGGAGCGCGGTTCATCAGCACCGGATGCCCCTTGATGACATTCTCGAGAATATCCCAAATCACCGGGTCCTTGCGGTCGATGATTTTCTTGGCCGACTTGACCGTCTTGACGATGCCGCGCTCGATCAGCTTGCGGATCACGAAGGGTTTGTACAGCTCGGCGGCCATGTCCTTCGGAATACCCATCTCGTGCATCTTCAGTTCCGGGCCGACAACGATTACCGAGCGAGCCGAGTAGTCGACACGCTTACCGAGCAAATTCTGGCGGAAACGTCCCTGCTTACCCTTCAGGCTGTCGGACAACGACTTGAGCGGTCGGTTCGACTCGGTTTTGACGGCATTGCTCTTGCGCGAGTTGTCGAACAGCGAGTCGACGGCCTCTTGCAGCATACGCTTCTCGTTACGCAGGATCACCTCCGGCGCCTTGATTTCGATCAGGCGCTTCAGACGGTTGTTGCGGATAATCACGCGTCGATACAGGTCGTTCAGGTCCGAAGTGGCGAAACGACCGCCGTCCAGCGGCACGAGCGGACGCAGCTCGGGCGGGATGACCGGAATCACTTTCAGAATCATCCACTCGGGCTTGTTGATCTCGCGCGACTCGCGGAACGCCTCGACGACGTGCAACCGCTTCAGCGCCTCGGCCTTACGCTGTTGGGAAGTCTCCGTTCCGGCCTTGTGGCGAAGCGAATAGGACAACTCGTCCAGATCCACGCGCTGCAACAGCGTATAGATCGCCTCGGCGCCCATCTGCGCGATGAACTTGTTCGGATCGCTGTCGTCGAGCTGCTGATTGCCTTTCGGAAGCGCGTTCAGGATGTCGAGATACTCCTTCTCGGCCAGCAGGTCCAGATCGTTGATGCCGTTGGCTGCGGCCGCTCCGGCCTGAATCACCACGTAGCGCTCGTAATAGATGATCGTCTCCAGCTTTTTGGACGGAATGCCGAGCAGATAGCCGATTTTCGAGGGCAACGAACGGAAATACCAGATATGAGCTACCGGAACGACCAGCGAGATATGTCCCATCCGCTCGCGGCGCACTTTCTTTTCGGTCACCTCGACGCCGCAACGGTCGCAGACGATGCCCTTGTAACGGATCCGTTTGTATTTGCCGCAATGGCACTCGTAGTCTTTGACCGGACCGAAAATCCGCTCGCAGAAAAGACCGTCGCGCTCGGGCTTGTACGTACGATAGTTTATTGTCTCGGGCTTCAGCACTTCTCCGCTCGAGTTTTCCAGAATCTCCTCGGGCGAGGCCAAACCGATCGAAATCTTGGAGAAGCCGCTCTGTGCCTTGTTGTCTTTCTTGAATGACATATTCTTAATCAATTTATTTTTTCATCCGTTTCCGGCCCGACGGGCGGAGCCTGACAGGGCGGAAGGCATCGCCAGCCACCCGGAAGCCCGCCTGCGAACCGCCGCAATCCTTAGTCGAGCTTGACGCTGATGGCCAGTCCCCGCAGCTCGTGCAGCAGCACGTTCAGCGATTCGGGGATACCGGCGGGCGGCATGTTGTCGCCCTTGACAATCGCCTCGTAGGCCTTCGCCCGCCCCATCACGTCGTCGGACTTGATCGTCAGAATCTCCTGCAGGATGTTCGCGGCGCCGAACGCCTCGAGCGCCCAGACCTCCATTTCGCCGAAACGCTGACCGCCGAACTGCGCCTTACCGCCCAAGGGCTGTTGCGTAATGAGCGAGTAGGGACCGATCGAACGGGCATGCATCTTGTCGTCGACCATATGGCCCAGCTTCAGCATGTAGATCACGCCCACGGTAGCCGGCTGGTCGAACTTCTCGCCCGTCTCGCCGTTGTACAGGTAGGTGCGACCGCTACGCGGAACGCCGGCCTGCGCCGTATATTCGTTGATCTGGTCGAGCGAGGCCCCGTCGAAGATCGGCGTGGCGAACTTCAACCCCAGCTCACGGCCGGCCCAGCCGAGCACGGTCTCGTAAATCTGCCCGAGGTTCATACGCGAAGGCACGCCCAGCGGGTTGAGTACGATGTCGACGATCGTACCGTCTTCCAAGAACGGCATGTCCTCGTCGCGCACGACCTTCGCCACGATACCCTTGTTGCCGTGGCGGCCGGCCATCTTGTCGCCCACGCGCAGCTTGCGCTTTTTGGCGATATAAACCTTCGCGAGCTGGATGATGCCCGTCGGAAGCTCGTCCCCGTTCGTCAGGTTGTACTTCTCACGCTTGAGCATCGCGTCCAGTTCCTTGTATTTGATCGTATAGTTGTTGATCGTCAGCTCGACCAGATGGTCGCGGTGCGCGTCCCCGGTCCATTTGTCGGCTCCGATGTTCAGGTAGTCGAGCTCGCCGAGCATCTTCTGCGTGAAACGGGTGCCCTTGGCAACGACTTCGACGCCGAAATAGTCGTGAATGCCGGCCGTAGTCTTGTCCTTGAGCAGAACCCACAGCTTCTCGACCAGCTTCTGCTTCAACGCGTCGGCCTGTACGGCGAACTCGGCGTCCATCTTGTCGAGCTGCGCCTTCTCGGCGGCCTTGCTCTTCTTGCCGTCCTTGTTCGCGCGGCTGAACAGCTTCTTGTCGATCACGACGCCATGCAGCGACGGCTGAGCCTTCAGCGAAGCGTCCTTCACGTCGCCGGCCTTGTCGCCGAAAATCGCGCGAAGCAGCTTCTCCTCCGGCGACGGATCGCTCTCGCCCTTGGGCGTGATCTTTCCGATCAGGATGTCGCCCGGATGCACGTTCGCGCCGATGCGAATGATGCCGTTCTCGTCCAAATCCTTCGTCGCTTCCTCGCTGACGTTCGGAATGTCCGAAGTCAGCTCCTCGACGCCGCGCTTCGTATCGCGGACCTCCATGATATACTCGTCGACATGCACCGACGTGAAAATATCGTCGCGCATCATGCGCTCCGAAATCACGATGGCATCCTCGAAATTGTATCCCTTCCACGGCATGAACGCCACCTTCAGGTTACGTCCGAGAGCCAGCTCGCCGTTCTGGGTCGAATAGCCTTCGGTCAGAATCTGGCCCGGCACGACCTTCTCACCCTTGCGGACAATCGGCTTGAGCGTCATCGACGTACTCTGGTTCGTCTTGCGATAGCGCGGCAGCATGTAAGTCGTCACTTCCGGATCGAACGAAACGATCTTCTCGTCCTCCGAGCGCTCGTACTTCACCTGTATCTGCGTAGCGTCCGAGAAAACGACCTCGCCATTGCCCTCCGCCACGATCTGAATGCGGCTGTCGGCAATCATGTCCTTCTCCAGGCCGGTTCCGACGATCGGGGCCTCCGGCATCACCAGGGGCACGGCCTGACGCATCATGTTCGATCCCATCAGCGCGCGGTTCGCGTCGTCATGCTCCAAGAACGGAATCAGGCTGGCGGCGATCGACGAAATCTGGTTCGGCGCCACGTCCATCAGGTTCACCTCGGTAGCCGGCACGACCGGGAAGTCGCCGTCGTAGCGCGCCTTGATCTTGTCGGGCTGCAGGAACTCGCCCTCGTCGCTCAGCGGCGCGTTGGCCTGAGCGATCACGAGGCCTTCCTCCTCTTCGGCGCTGAAATACTGAATGCCTGCATCGTTCAGGTCGACCTTGCCGCCGGATACCTTGCGGTAGGGCGTCTCGATAAAGCCCATGTCGCTAATCTTGGCGTACACGCAAAGCGACGAGATCAGACCGATATTCGGACCTTCCGGCGTCTCGATCGGGCAGAGGCGACCGTAATGGGTGTAGTGCACGTCGCGCACCTCGAAACCGGCCCGTTCGCGCGACAGGCCGCCCGGTCCAAGAGCCGACAGGCGGCGCTTATGCGTCATCTCGGCCAGCGGGTTCGTCTGGTCCATGAACTGCGAAAGCTGGTTGGTCCCGAAGAACGAGTTGATGACCGACGACAGCGTCTTCGCATTGATCAGGTCCACCGGAGTGAACACCTCGTTGTCGCGCACGTTCATCCGCTCGCGAATCGTGCGGGCCATCCGGACGAAACCGACGCTGAACTGGTTGGCCAGCTGCTCGCCTACGGTACGCACCCGACGGTTGCTCAGGTGGTCGATATCGTCGACATCCGTCTTCGAGTTGATCAGCGAGATCAGATAACGGATGATCGCGATCATATCCTCCTTGGTCAGGATGCGGACCTCGGGCGAAATATCCAGATTGAGCTTCTTGTTGATTCTGAAACGTCCTACGTCGCCCAGATCGTAGCGCTTGTCCGAGAAGAACAGCTTCTCGATCACGTCGCGCGCCGTCGCCTCGTCGGGCGGCTCCGAGTTGCGAAGCTGGCGATAGATATAAACGACCGCCTCTTTCTCGGAGTTGCAGGGATCTTTCTGCAACGTATTGTACACTATGGAGAAATCGGTTCCGTTCTGAGCCTCCTTATGGATCAGAATGCTTTTGGCTCCCGATTCGATGATATCGTCTATATGCCTCTCCTCGAGAACGGTCTCGCGGTCGATGATGATCTCGTTACGCTCGATCGAAACCACCTCGCCCGTGTCCTCGTCCACGAAGTCCTCGACCCACGTCTTCAGCACGCGGGCGGCCAGCTTCTGGCCTACGGCTTTCTTCAGGTTGGTCTTGGTGACCTTGACGTCCTCCGCCAGGTCGAATATCTCTAAGATCTGCCGGTCGCTCTCGAACCCGATCGCACGGAGCAGGGTCGTGACGGGCAGCTTCTTTTTCCGGTCGATGTACGCGTACATCACGTTGTTGATGTCCGTCGCGAACTCGATCCATGAACCCTTGAAGGGAATGATACGGGCCGAATAGAGCTTCGTCCCGTTCGTGTGGATACTCTGTCCGAAAAACACGCCCGGCGAACGGTGCAGCTGCGATACGATCACGCGCTCGGCCCCGTTGATGATGAACGTGCCGCGCGGAGTCATATACGGAATCGTGCCGAAGTACACGTCCTGAATCACCGTGTCGAAATCCTCGTGTTCGGGATCGGTACAATACAATTTCAGTTTCGCCTTCAGCGGTACGCTGTACGTGAGTCCGCGCTCGAGGCACTCGTCCATGCTGTAACGGGGCGGATCGACATAGTAGTCGATGAACTCCAATACGAAATTATTCCGCGTATCGGTAATCGGGAAGTTCTCCATGAACACCTTGTACAGCCCTTCGTTCTTGCGGTTCTCGGCTGTGGTATCTAATTGGAAAAAGTCTTGAAATGATTTGAGCTGCACCTCCAAAAAATCGGGGTAATGCATCCGATTTTTCACCGAGGAAAAGCTAATACGCTGATTATCTGATTTTAAAGACATTGTATCCAATAATTAAAGTTGAAGATAAGAAACTGACCTGAAATGCGAATCCGCTTCGTTTTCCATGGCGGCCCGGACTTTGCAAGGAACAAAATCCGGCGATTCCGCATGCGCCGACGCTCGTCATAGCGCGCCGCGCCACACAAAACATCCCTCTCTAAAGGAGATGCCGGGACGGCTCCCCTACGTGTTAAACGAGAAAAGGTATAGAGTCTACCTTCATAGACTCTACACCCAATATATTCTGATAACTAAGCAGTTACTACTTAACTTCAACTTCAGCGCCAGCCTCTTCGAGCTGAGATTTGATCTGTTCTGCCTCTTCCTTGGAAACGCCTTCCTTGATTGCCTTCGGAGCACCGTCGACCAAATCCTTAGCCTCCTTCAGTCCCAGACCGGTGATGTCCTTCACGGCTTTCACAACCTGAAGCTTAGCCTGTCCGGCATTGGCGAGGATCACGTCGAACGACGTCTTCTCGGCAGCGGCGGCACCGCCTTCGGCGGCAGGAGCAGCGGCAACGGCAACAGCAGCAGCAGCGGGCTCAATTCCGTATTCTTCCTTCAGAACACCAGCAAGTTCGTTAACTTCTTTAACTGTCAAGTTTACCAACTCCTCAGCTAATTTCTTGATATCGGCCATCGTAGTATAAAGTTTTTAAAATGTTTTACGTTAAAATGATTGATGTTTTTGTTGTTTTTTCAGGCAACGCGCCCTTCCCGTTCCGGACGAGCCGTCGGGCCGATCCGGTCAGGCGGCACGCTTAGCCCCTTGCCTCGAGGGTTTTGACCAACCCTGCGATTTTCTGTCCGGCAGATCCCTGCAGAGCCGAGATGACGTTCTTGGCAGGAGACTGCAGCAGAGCGACGATATCGCCGATAAGCTCCTCGCGGGACTTGATGTTGACCAGTTCCTCGAGGGCGCCCTCGCCCAGATATACGCACTGCTCTACGTAAGCGGCCTTCAGCACCGGCTTCGGATTCGCCTTGCGGAACTCTTTGATCAGCTTCGCAGGCCCCTTGCCCGTATTGCAGAACATGACAGCCGTCTCACCCTTGAGCGTCGGCATCAGCTCCGCCTCGGCTTTTTCGACTTGCTCGAGCGCCTTGATGAAAAGCGTATTCTTGACGACTACCAACTTTACCTGCTGCTCGAAGCACATCTTCCGCAAAGCGGCCGTCTGCTCGGCATTCAACTCGGAGGTATCGGTGATATAGAAATGAGAATATTCCTTCAGTTTCTCGGCCAGACTGTCGATAATGACTTTCTTTTCTTCCCTGTTCATCTGTTTTCAATTATTTAGTTTCAACCGATTTGGGATCTATCTGCAAGCCTGGACTCATCGTCGTAGAGAGGAATATGCTTTTCACATAAGTGCCTTTCGCGGTCGTCGGTTTGAGTTTCAGAATCGTATTCATGAACTCGCTGGCGTTGTCGGCGATCTGTTCCGCAGAGAACGCGATCTTGCCGACCGACGAGTGAACGATACCGAACTTGTCGACCTTGAAATCGATCTTACCGGCCTTCACTTCCTTGACGGCCTTGCCGACTTCCATCGTCACGGTACCCGTCTTGGGGTTAGGCATCAGGCCGCGGGGGCCCAGAATACGTCCGAGCGCTCCGACCTTCGCCATCACGTTGGGAGTCGTGATAATCACGTCCACGTCGGTCCAGCCGCCCTTGATCTTCTCGACGTACTCGTCCAGACCTACGTAGTCGGCGCCGGCCTCGGTCGCCTCCTTCTCCTTGTCGGGAGTACAGAGAACCAACACGCGGACCGACTTGCCCGTTCCGTGGGGCAGCGTCACGACGCCGCGCACCATCTGGTTGGATTTGCGGGGATCGACACCCAACCGCACGTCCAGATCGACGGAAGCATCAAATTTCGTAAAGGTAATCTCCTTTAGAAGAGCGGCCGCCTCGCCAAGCTTGTACACCTTGTTCGGCTCAATCTTGGAAAGCACCAGTTTTCTATTTTTGGTCAGCTTACTCATTGTCTGTAATTTTTAGCCATTACGCGTTAGGAAATTCACCATCGACATCGATGCCCATGCTGCGCGCCGTACCGGCTACCATGCGCATGGCGGCCTCCAGCGTGAAGCAGTTCATATCCGTCATCTTGTCCTGAGCAATTTCGCGGATCTGGTCCCAAGATACCTTGGCGACCTTCTTGCGGTTCGGCTCGGCAGACCCCGACTGGATCTTCGCGGCTTCCTTCAGCTGTACGGCTACCGGCGGCTGCTTGATGACAAAGTCGAAAGACTTATCGCCATATACGGTGATAATGACAGGAAGCACCTTCCCCGCCTTATCCTGAGTTCTCGCATTGAACTGCTTGCAGAAGTCCATGATATTGACTCCCTTCGAGCCCAATGCGGGACCTACCGGAGGCGAAGGATTCGCGGCACCACCCTTGATCTGCAGTTTAATAAACGCAGCAACCTCTTTTGCCATAATTTTCCTTGGTTAATTATTCTTTTTCCACTTGCATAAAGCTCAACTCCATAGGAGTCTTGCGTCCGAATATCTTCACGGAAACCGTCAGTTTCTTCCGGTCGTTGTCCACCGCCTCGATCGTACCCGAAAAGCTCGAGAACGGGCCATCGGTTACCTTGACGGTTTCGCCGACGAAGAAAGGAACCTCGTTTTCCTCCTCCCCTACGCTCAGTTCGTCGACACGGCCTAAGATACGGCTCACTTCTTGGGGGCGCAGAGGGGTCGCCTCCATCGTGGATGCCTTCGTGTCTCCGAGGAAGCCCAGAACGTTGGGAGTGTTGCGAAGCATAAACGGAATTTCGCCTACGAGAGCCGCTTCGACCAGTACATAGCCCGGATAAGAGACTTTCTCCCGACTGATCTTTTTACCGTTCTTGATCTGGTAAACCTTTTCGGTCGGAATCAGAACCTGAGAAATGAAGTCTTCGAGATGATTGTTGTGGACTTCTGTCTCGATGTACTCCTTCACTTTCTTCTCCTTGCCTCCAATGGCACGGATCACGTACCACTGCTTCTGCTCTTTTTCGCTCATCTTTACCTCTCCTTTCGACAAAGGGTTAATAAAGAATACTATATATGGCCTTCATCAGGTTTTCGAACGCCTGATCCATCACGAGCACGACCACGGCGAATAACAGGGAAGCTGTCATAACAATTACCGCCGAGTTCGACAATTGGCTCCATGACGGCCAGGACACTTTCTGAACCAGCTCGGCATAGGCGTTCTTAACGTAGTTTATAAATCTCATTGCAGTAGATTTTTGGCACGAGTGGAGAGATTCGAACTCCCATCAACGGTTTTGGAGACCGCTATTCTACCCTTGAACTACACTCGTAAGATGAGGGCGGTCGGAACCGCCCTCGGAAAGAACTGTATCGATATTATTCGATGATCTTCGTGATCTGGCCTGCGCCGACCGTACGGCCGCCCTCGCGGATAGCGAAACGCAGACCGACGTTCAGGGCTACCGGATAGATCAGCGTCACGGTGATCGTCACGTTGTCGCCCGGCATCACCATCTCAACGCCTTCCGGAAGCTCTACCTCGCCCGTCACGTCGAGCGTACGGAGATAGAACTGCGGACGGTACTTGTGATGGAACGGAGTGTGACGGCCGCCTTCCTCTTTCTTCAGGATATAGACCTCGGCCTCGAACTTCGTGTGCGGAGTGATCGAGCCCGGCTTGGCAACGACCATACCGCGCTTTACCTCCTTCTTGTCGATACCGCGCATCAGCAGACCTACGTTGTCGCCGGCCTCGCCCTCGTCGAGCAACTTGCGGAACATCTCCACGCCGGTGCAGGTCGAAGTCAGCGACTTCTCGGCCAAACCGATGATCTCCACCGGATCGCCCACCTTGATAACTCCGGTTTCGATACGGCCCGTCAGCACGGTACCGCGGCCGGTGATCGAGAACACGTCCTCGACAGGCATCAGGAAAGGCTTTTCGTTATCGCGCTGGGGCAGCGGAATGTAGCTGTCCACGGCATCCATCAGCTCCATGACCTTCTCCTCCCACTTGGGCTCGCCGTTGAGGGCACCCAAAGCGGAACCGCGGATGATCGGAGCGTTGTCACCGTCGAAATCGTACTTGCTCAGCAGGTCGCGCACCTCGAGCTCGACGAGGTCGAGCATCTCGGGATCGTCCACCATATCGCACTTATTCAGGAAAACGACGATTTTCGGAACGTTCACCTGACGCGCCAGCAGCACGTGCTCGTTGGTCTGAGGCATCGGACCGTCGGTGGCGGCTACGACCAGAATCGCACCGTCCATCTGAGCGGCGCCCGTCACCATGTTCTTCACATAGTCGGCGTGGCCCGGGCAGTCCACATGAGCGTAGTGACGGTTAGCCGTCTGGTACTCCACGTGAGAGGTGTTGATGGTGATACCGCGTTCCTTCTCCTCGGGAGCGTTGTCGATCGAGTCGAAAGAGCGGAGTTCAGAAAGACCCTTCTTTGCAAGAACCGTGGTAATTGCAGCGGTAAGAGTAGTTTTACCGTGGTCTACGTGTCCGATCGTACCGATGTTCACATGCGGCTTGGACCTGTCAAATTTTTCTTTTGCCATATCTGTAATCTATTTTAGGAATAATTGTCCCTCAATATCCTTTAAGTCGTCGTCCGCACCCGTCCGACAGCCGGTCCGTTTCCTGAACCGGGCAACCGTCGTTGCAGCATCGAGCGGAAGACGAGGTTCGAACCCGCGACCCTTAGCTTGGAAGGCTAATGCTCTACCAACTGAGCTACTTCCGCAATTTTCGTTTCTCCGCAGAGCACCGCTTCCGTCCTTTCGGGGGGGGGAGGCGACGGCCCGGCGGACCGTGTGGGCGGAGATGGATTCGAACCACCGAAGTCGAAAGACAGCAGATTTACAGTCTGCCCCATTTGGCCACTCTGGTATCCGCCCGATACTCGAATTTCAAGAACTTGTTTCCGCCGACTCTTTCCGCCCCCTCTCGCGGCCCGGAAAGACGTCGTCGCCACCGAGCCGATGGAGGGATTCGAACCCCCGACCAGCTGATTACAAATCAGCTGCTCTGGCCAACTGAGCTACATCGGCAGTTCACAGCATTTTAGGGTTGGCAAAAGTACGAATAATTTCTTAATGCACAAACGGAATGCACTAAAAATTTAACCGTCTCGGCTAAATTTCCTTCGCCTCACCGGATAATCGCGCAATTACTGAGCGCAAATCGGCTTCAAATATACAACGGATTTTTGGAATAACGAAATTTTTCATACAAAACACGCGCTGCGGAATCAAAATTGTAACATTTTATCCACATTTCCCGCACGGATTGCGACGCAATCGCGACCGAAAGCCCCGGAGTCCCGCCGCATTCCCGGAATAAAGCGTTAATTTTGCAGAAAGGTTTCCGTCGGGAGAAACATTTGCATACGCTCCGACAGAAATTTCCCTCCCGCGCAGGAAGACAGCCGACAAAAACGGTACTCCTCCGCCCTCGGGAAAATACGATCATAAACCTTTCTTGCCCTATGGTATCGCAAACCGAGTTCTCGTTGCGCCCCCGTCCGCGCGGTTGCCATCTGGTAACCGACGAAATTCTCGCGCAACTGCCTCCGCTGCCCCGCGCGGGGTTGCTCCACCTGTTCCTGCAGCACACTTCCGCCGCCCTGACGATCAACGAAAACGCCGACCCGGACGTGTGCTCCGACATGGCCTCCGTGCTCGACCGCCTGATCCGCGAACGCGAACCCTATTACGCTCACACGCTCGAAGGCGACGACGATATGCCGGCGCACGCCAAATCGACGCTCGCCGGCGTATCGCTGACAATTCCGATTACGGCCGGCCGGTTGAACCTCGGTCTGTGGCAGGGCGTCTACCTGTGCGAGTTCCGCAATCACGGCGGCGCACGCAGGATCGTCGCCACGGTCGTCGGCTGACAGGACATACAAGCGCTTATTTTTTCATCGGCAAATTTTATCCGGTAGCAGGAAACCGGCGGCGATCTGAAATCTCTCGCCCCGACATGCCGAAAGGGCGGTTCGTTCGAGGCAGGGACCGCCTCCGAGCCAGCGGACTTCCGAAGCACTCCCGGCTCCGACAAGGCACGGGAACGCCGTGTTCGCCCGCCGAAACAGCGAGCCCGGCCGCAGCCCGGACATTTATGCAGGTCCCGGTCCGCCGACCGGCACAAAACCGTACGCAATCATCTGTTTATCAAAAAAATTGAAAGACGAATCCCGTAATTGTTGATAAAAAGTCGATACTTTGCACGGACCTGACCGGAGCCGGGCCGGATTTGTGCCTACCTTTACATTGTTTCGGCGGCGCGACGCTTCGCGCCCGAAAGAGGGAACGCCGTGAGATTCGGCGACAGTACCCGCTGCTGTGATTCCCGCCGAACCGAGGGCAACAGGCCACTGCAAATCCGTTTGCGGGAAGGCGCCCGAGGGAAGGGATCAGTCAGAAGACCTGCCGGACACGAGAAACGAATTTCCGCCTTCGGGAGTTAAGGCAAGGAGACACCGACGCGGACCGGTGCGGTCTGCTCGCGCGCAGACGCGCCTCCCCCTCCTCCCCAGTTTTTCCGCAAGGCAGATTTCCGTTTTTCGGTCGCGGGCTTGGCCCCCGGCAAACGACATGCAACGAACAAAAACGATACTGCAATGAACGGAACCAGTTTCAACATCGTCAAACGGGACGGCAAGCACGAACCTTTTTCGATGGACAAAATCACGGCGGCCATCGAAAAGGCATTCCGCTCCGTGGGCCAGACACCGACCGCGGAAACGCTCGGCAAGCTGACCTCCTGCCTTTACATCCACGAGGGGACGAGCGTGGAGGAAATCCAGAATCAGGTCGAGCTGACGCTGATGAGCCACGGCTACTACGGCGTCGCCAAGTCCTTCATCATCTACCGGCAGCAGCATTTCGAGGACCGCGAGGTACGCGACAAGCTCGCCTTTCTGGTCGACTACTGCAACGCCGAGAATCCGGCTACGGGCAGCAAGTACGACGCGAACGCGAATGTCGAGAACAAGAACATCGCCACGCTGATCGGCGAGCTCCCCAAGCGCAACTTCATCCGGCTGAACCGCCGGCTGCTGTGCGACCGGATCAAAGAGATGTACGGCCGCGAGATGGCCGACAGTTACATCGAGCTGCTCGACCGGCATTTCATCTACAAGAACGACGAGACGAGCATGGCCAACTACTGCGCCAGCATCACGATGTACCCTTGGCTCGTCGGCGGGACGATCTCGATCGGCGGCAACTCGACCAAGCCGACGAACCTGAAATCGTTCTGCGGAGGATTCGTCAACATGGTCTTCATCGTCAGCAGCATGCTCAGCGGCGCTTGCGCGACGCCCGAGTTCCTGATGTACCTGAACTACTTCATCGGGCAGGAGTACGGCCCGGACTATTACCGCGATCCGGATCGCGTCGTCGACCTGTCGCTCAAGCGCCGTACGCTCGACAAAGTCATCACCGATTGCTTCGAGCAGGTCGTCTACTCGATCAACCAGCCGACCGGCGCGCGGAACTTCCAAGCCGTTTTCTGGAACATCGCCTACTACGACCGCTACTATTTCGAGAGCCTGTTCGGCAACTTTTTCTTCCCCGACGGATCGCGGCCCGACTGGGATTCGCTCGACTGGCTGCAGCGCCGCTTCATGCGCTGGTTCAACGACGAGCGGACCAAGACGGTGCTCACCTTTCCCGTCGAGACGATGGCCCTGCTGTCCGAAAACGGCGACGTAAAGGACAAAGAATACGGCGAGCTGACGGCCGAGATGTATGCGGCGGGGCACTCGTTCTTCACCTACATGAGCGACAATGCCGACTCGCTGAGCAGCTGTTGCCGGCTGCGCAACGAGATTCAGGATAACGGTTTCAGCTACACGCTCGGGGCGGGCGGCGTATCGACCGGATCGAAAAGCGTGCTGACGGTCAATCTGAATCGCTGTATCCAATACGCCGTACGCAACGGACGGCCTTACACCGAGTTTCTGGAAGACGTCGTCGACCGCATGCACAAATTCCAGCTCGCCTATAACGAGAACCTGAAGCATCTGCAGTCGAAAGGCATGCTGCCGCTGTTCGACGCGGGATACATCACCATGGGCCGCCAGTATCTGACCATCGGCGTCAACGGACTTGTCGAGGCGGCCGAGTTTCTCGGCATCGAGATCAGCGACAACCCGCAGTACGCCGCCTTCGTGCAGGACGTGCTCGGAATCGTCGAGAAGTACAACAAACAGTACCGGACGGCCGACGTGCTGTTCAACTGCGAGATGATCCCCGCCGAGAACGTGGGCGTCAAGCATGCCAAATGGGACCGCGAGGACGGCTACATCGTCCCGCGCGACTGTTACAACAGCTACTTCTATGCGGTCGAGGACCCGTCCCTGAACGTGCTCGACAAGTTCCGGCTGCACGGACGGCGCTACGTCGAGCACCTGACCGGCGGCTCGGCCCTGCACATGAATCTCGACGAGCATCTGTCGAAAGCGCAGTACCGCCAGCTGCTGCGCGTCGCTGCCCGCGAGGGGACGAACTATTTCACGTTCAACATCCCGAACACCGTCTGCAACGACTGCGGCCACATCGACAAGCGCTACCTGAAAGAATGCCCCGTCTGCCACAGCCGCAACACGGACTATCTGACGCGCGTGATCGGCTACCTGAAGCGCGTGAGCAACTTCTCGAAGCCGCGTCAGAAAGAGGCCGCCGCACGCCATTACAACCATGCTGCCGCAGAGACGGAAACCGCTCCGGCCGCCGTAACCGAAACCACCCCGACATCATGCTGAAATACGCCGGATACGATATCGTCTTTCAGGAAATTCCCGACGAGGTGACGCTCGCGCTGAACCTGTCGGGCTGCCCGAACGGATGCCCCGGGTGCCACAGTCCCCATCTGCAACGGGACGAGGGAGAGGCGCTGACCCCGGGCGCGCTGGAGCGGCTGCTGGAGCGGTACGGCCGCGAGATCACCTGCGTCTGCTTCATGGGCGGCGACGCGGCGCCCGGCGAAGTCGCCGCGTTGGCGCGGCACATCGCGCGCACGACCGGGGGCACGATCCGCACAGGCTGGTACTCGGGCCGGCCGGCGCTGCCGCCGGAGTTCGACCCGCTCGCGTTCGACTATGTCAAGCTCGGTCCCTACCGGGAGAAGCTCGGCGGCCTGAACTGCCGAACGACGAACCAACGGCTGTACCGGATCGTCCGGACCGGCAGCCATTCCGACGGGTACGGCTCCCCTGACGACCGTTCTCCGAACGGCGGAACGGCCGCTCGCCCTGCCGAATCCCTCTTCCGAATGACGGACATCACCTCCCGCTTCTGGCGTCGCTGAGCGCCGGAACGAACGGCTCCGGAACGAGAGGGTGTGTCAAAACTCATTTTAGCCAAAATAGGTTTTCGATTTGAAATCTGAACATCTCTAAAAAAAGGAAAAGAAGAGTCGTATCAAGCTCTGTTCCGAGCAATGATACGACTCTTCCCTATTTCGTAGCTACAATCTGTAACTTTGGAGAGAGCGGTCATTTCAGTTTTGACACGCCCTCTTTTCATTCGTCGGACGGTCTCCGCCCGGGCGCTACTCGACCGGCGTCGCCTCCTTCGTATCGAAGTCGTACGAGGCGACCAAATCGAAATCGAGCTGTTTGCGCTGCAAGTCGGCCCTTACGACACGAATGCGCACCTCGTCGCCGAGCGTGAACGTGCGCCCGTGCTCGCGCCCTTTGACCGAGTAGTTCTCTTCGTCGAACAGATAGAAATCGTCGGTCATGTCGCGGAGCGCCACCATGCCCTCGATCTTGGTATCCTCCAGCTCGACATAGATGCCCCACTCGGTGATGCCCGAGATATGGCCGTCGAACTCCTCGTTGAGCTTGTCGAGCATGAACTCGACCATCTTGTACTTGATCGACGCGCGCTCGGCATCCGCCGCGCGGACCTCCATCGCCGAACAGTGCTCGCACAGCCGCTCGTAGTACTCCTTATCCTCCGACTTGCCGCCTGCCAGATAGTGGGCCAGCAGCCGGTGCACCATCATGTCGGGATAACGGCGGATCGGCGACGTGAAATGGGTGTAGTAGTCGAACGCCAACCCGTAATGGCCGATGTTGTCGGTCGTATAGGTCGCCTTGGCCATCGAACGAATCGCCAGCGTCGATATGATGTTTTCCTCCTTCTTGCCGTGAATTTTCTTCATCAGCCGGTTGATCTCTTTCGCCACGGCCTTGTTCCCTTCGGCCTTCATCTGGTAGCCGAAACGGAGCACGAAGCTGCGGAACTGAGCCATTTTGTCGGAATTGGGCTTGTCGTGCACTCGATAGACGAACGTCCGCTCGGCGTTTTGCGCGCCCTTGCGCTTACGGCCGACGAATTCGGCCACCCTGCGGTTGGCCAGCAGCATGAACTCCTCGATCAGCTGGTTCGACTCCTTCATCTCCTTGAAATAGACCCGCAGCGGCTTGCCGTTCTCGTCCAGATCGAACTTGGCCTCCTCGCGTTCGAAGCTGATCGATCCGTTGCGGAAACGCTCCTTGCGCAGCGTCTGGGCCAACCCGTTCAGTTTCAGTATCTCGTCGGCGAAATCTCCCCGACCGGTTTCGATCACCTCCTGAGCCTCCTGATACGTGAAGCGGCGATCGGAATAGATCACCGTGCGGCCGAACCACTCTCCGAGCACCTGCGCCTGCTCGTCGAGCTCGAACACGGCCGAGAAGCACAGCTTCTCTTCGTGAGGCCGCAGCGAGCAGAGCCCGTTCGACAGCCGCTCCGGCAGCATCGGAATCGTCCGGTCGACCAGATAGACCGACGTGGCCCGGTTCTGCCCCTCGGTATCGATCAGGTCGCCCGGATGCACGTAATGCGTTACGTCGGCGATATGTACGCCGACCTCGTAGTTCCCGTTTTCCAGCCGGCGGATCGAGAGCGCGTCGTCGAAATCTTTCGCATCGGCCGGATCGATCGTGAACGTCGCCACGCCGCGCATGTCGCGTCGCGCGGCGATCTCCTCGTCGGTGATCGTTTCGGGAATTTTCTCAGCTTCTTTCTCGACCTCCTCGGGATAGCCGTACGGCAGATCGAATTCGGCGAGAATCGCATGCATCTCGGCATTGTTGTCGCCCGGCTCGCCGAACACGTCGACGATCTCTCCTTCGGGGCTGCGCATCGTATCGGGCCAACCCGTGATCTTTACGAGCACCTTTTCGCCGCCTTTCGCGCCATGCAAGGCGCGCGCCGGCACGAAAATATCCGTCGCCATCTTGCGGCTGTCGACGCGAACGAACGCGAAGGCGTCGCCCTCGGACATCTCGACGACGCCGACGTAGTTCTTCTTCGACCGCTCGACGATCTCGACGACCTCGCCTTCGGGATTGCCGGTACGGCCCTTGCGGGTGATGGCCACGCGCACCCGGTCGCCGTGCAACGCATGGCTCGTCCGCGAGGCATTCACGTAAATATCCTTGTCCATACCCTCCACGATCACGTACAGCGCGCCCGAGGAAGTCATGTCGACCGTTCCCTCGACCGTCTCCCGCTCGGAGTGACTCAGTCGGTATTTTCCTTCCGAAACCTGCTCGATCACGCCCTCCGCCGCCAGATCGCGAACGATTCCGCGCACCCGTTCCTTCTCGTCCCGGGTCGTCGCGCCGACCGCCGCCATCAGGCTCTTTACCGAATAACGCTTATCCGGCAGCGAGCGGAACAGCTCCGCAATCAGAGCCGGGGCGTCTTTCCGCCGCTTGTCCCCCCTCGGGGACTTTTTTTCTTTCTTAACCATAAATCTCTCTCTTAATCGCAGCAAAGTTACGCAAATAGTTCGGATTACGTCCCGCAGGGCGTTAAGTAATCGGAAATTCGGAACGGTCCGCCCGCAATTCCGGAACACGCCCGACCGTACCGACGGCCGTCTGCCGGGTCGTCGGCATCCGGTCCGGCGCGGGGCGATTCTCCGTGCCGACGCCTGCACGGGAATCCCCGCAGGGGCGGATCCCGCTCCTTATTCGCGGCGCTCGCCCACGACGAAAACGCCCGACACGGGAGGCAGATCGAGCTCGAAATGCGTATAGGTTCCGCCGCTGCGGCGCTCCCTGCGCGAGGCGAGCCCGGTCGTCTCGCCCGTGAACGGGTCCCACCGCTGCAGCTTCAGCCTGCCGCGCAGCGAAACCGGCGTCGAGATCGAATCGTTCGACGAGTTCGTAAAGAAGTAAATATCCCGCCCGTCTTTCTGCTTGTGGATATAGCAGAAAGAGGCTCCGTTTCCGCCGGTCGGATCGGTGGCGGGAGCCTCCTGCTCCGAGGCGACCATTTTCGTCAGGTAGCCGAACGAGGTCCCCGAGCCGGCATGCCGCACCGTATCGGCGATCACGACATCCGGATCGGCCTCCAAAGCGGCAAAGGCCCGCTCCAGCGACCGGGCGTCGGGCTCAGGCACGAAGACGGCCGCTCCCCCGGCCCCGTTGCGGCGAACCGTTCCCGCCCGCCGCTCGGACGGAGAACCGAAAAGAGCCTCTACCTCGCTGCGAAGCGCGTCGTCCATGCCGAACTCGGCCGAACGCTCGGGCAGACAGCTCGTGGCGATCACCCGGCCGCCCCGCTCGTAGAATTCGCGGACCCGGCCGAGCGCCTCGGCGGAGAAAACCTTCCCGCCGGGCAGGATCAGCACGTCGTACCGCTGGCGATTCACCCGGTTGTCGAGTAGCATCGTCCGGCCCTCAGGCCGCACGCGACCGTCGGTCAGCATTTCGGGATGCACCAACGTATAGTCCCGGTGCAACACGGTGGTCAGCAAGGCGCCTACCCTCTGGTAGTCCAGCTCCGGAGGCGCGCTCTCGCCCCATTCGTCCCCGCCGCCGAAACGGAATCCGGCCTGAGCCGCCGCAATCGGGTAAAGTACCGCGACATCGGCCACGCGCCGCCCGCCCTGCAGCATCGCGCACGAACGCGCGGCGAAATCGCTGTACCGCTTCAGCGCCGGAGCCAGCGTCGGATTGTAGGGCGAAATCAGAGGCGGTATCCGCACATGCTCCGGCGCGGGGTCGTACCACATTCCGTGCGGCACCAGATAGTTGACGCCGCACGCGAACAGATCGAGCGTCACGCGGTAGAGCATCAGCGAGTCCATCGCGGCGTCGAAAGCTCCGCACAGCTCCGCCCCGACCAGCGGCCGGTCGTACAGGTCGGCCGCCGAACCGACCTGCTTGAAGCCGTCGCGGCCGTGCCCGTAATAGAAGATATAGTCCGTCAGCGGAATTTGCGTATGCCGGTAGAATTTCAGGATATCGCCGTGCATATCGGTCGGATTCGTGCAATAGTTGCCCGGCGGATGCCCGATGCTGCTCAGGCCGTGCGAGGCGCACCACTGCGCGACCTGACGGGGATAGCCCTCGGCCATCAGCTCCGCCCTCAGACCGTAGAACGCCACGCGGGCGGCGGCCGTTTCCGGCCCGATGTCATAGAACAGCGCCGGATAGTAGAGCGCGGCCGGGCGGCCGTACCGACTCTCGAACAGCCCGGTAATCGCGGGCGTCCACGTCCTCTCCATCGACACGTAGCCCACATCGTCGAAAAACACTTTGTCGACCACGCCGCCGAAATAGCGTCCGAAACGCTTCGCATACTGGTCGTAAGTCATCGAAATGCAGCACTCGACGGCCTCCGGCTCCATGTAATCGACCAGCGGATGGACCGCATACCGGCAATTGAAGAACATGATTTTCCACACTCCGTCCGGGACGTCCCACGCCAGCGTATCCCGGCGGACGGCGGCACCCAGATCGACGATCCGGCGCGAGGCGGTCTCCATGGCCGAAACGGCCATGCAACGCAACGTATCGGAGACGGCCAACGGATGCTCGAAACGGGCCGGACCGCATACTTCGAACTCCTGCATTTCGAGCAGTTTGCGCGTATACCGGGGATATTCCCGCAACAGTCGGCCGCCGGCCGTACCGCTCGGGAAATCGATGTCGTCGTACACGATCAGCTTCTGTCCGAGCCTCTCCGAGATCCGGAGCATCTCCTCGTACCGGTCGAAATACTCCCGGCTCAGATAAGCCGGCTCCATGCCCGGGCAGGGCTTGCCGGTCGGATGCTGTGCTCCGGGCGAAACGGGCAGCACGGTCACGCCGCCGAAGCCGGCCAGATTTTTCGCATCCTCGAGCTGCCGGACGATCTCGTCAGAGCTCAACCGTCCGTTCAGATGCCAGAAAGGCACCGGACGGTATTCGGCGCCGGGATCGGCGAAAGTCGCCCGCAGCGAGTCGGCGGGCTTGGCCCCGGTCAGCAGCAGCGCCGCCGGGACGAAAATCAATGCATGTCGGAAAGTCGTCATATTCGGTTCGGGTCCATTCGGTCATCGGTTCGCGCGAAAAGATTCGTAACGTTCCCGGCATCCGAACGGAGCGGACCGCCTCGCGGCAATCGAAACCTTTCGTCCCGCCCGGAAACCGGGAACGTTTTTTCGCGCTGCCATAAAAATAGCGAAAATATCGTAGGAGACCAACCTGTCCGTCGCCATTTCACTTCGGAAACCGGACGTACATTCTCCATCCCGTTTTCCTGCCCTCCCGAAGGCACGGAAAGGGTCCGCCGTCCGGCGCGGCGTTTAAAGCCCGAAAAGATTTCGGGGTCCCGATTACGGATAGCGGCGCAAATCGGGTCGAACGGCAGAAAAAGAGCTCCGGACTTCGCATGACGCCCCGCGCGATCGGCTTGCTATCGTCCGCCGAAAAGTCAAATACAGCAAAATGTCTTTCGACGATGTGAGCTACGTGTCGATGGAGAGAACGTGGACGCCCGCGATTACCGGATACCGCCCGAAAGGAATCCGCACGAAAAATGCCGTTCCCCGGCGAGGAGAACGGCACTCCATTTCCGTACACCGCCTACCGGCGCTTTTCCTTATACTTGTCGATCTGCTTCTTGATCGCGTCCAGACACAGGTCGATCGCCTCCTCGAACGTCTTGCAGCGGCGCTCGGCCAGCAACTCGTCTCCCGCTACGTCGATCTTGACGATAGCCACCTTGTTGCCCTGTTCGTCGTCCTTGTCGATACGCAGCGTAACCTGAGCCCCGATCGCACGCTCGACGAAACGGTCCATCTTGTCCATCTTGGCCTGAATGAAATCGACCAGCCGCTTGTCGGCGTCGAACTTTACGGATTGAATCTTCACGTTCATAGCTTTTCCTCCTTATCTCTTTTGGGCCCTCGGGTGGGCCTGTTTGTACGCCTGTTTGAGCGCCTCGATGCTGTTGTGCGTATAGATCTGCGTCGCCTCGAGACTCGCATGGCCCAACAGTTCCTGAATCACGCGGATGTCGGTCCCCCGGTTCAGCAGATGCGTCGCGAACGTATGTCTCAGCACGTGCGGACTGCTCTTGCCCTGCACTCCGGCCTCGCGCAGCACGCCGTGCACGACGCGGTAGGCCTCGGTACGGCTCATAGGCTTGCCGTCACGAGTTAAAAATAGGCAATTATTCCCGGATTCGCAAATATTCTCCGCACGAATCAGCTCTAAATGCCGCCGCACGAGCGCCGCCACCGGCCCGACCACCGGAACGATCCGTTCCTTATCTCCCTTTCCCTTGATTTTCAAAATATCGAAATCGTCGGAAAAATCATCGATCCGCAAAGAGAGCAATTCCGCAAGACGTATGCCAGTAGCGTAGAGCAGCAAGATCACGAGCGCGTCGCGCTGCGCCAGAAAGTCGTCCGACGGATCCAGCAGCTCGTCGACCAGACTATTCATCCGGCTTTCCTCGACGAAGGAAGGTAGCCTGCTCGGCGTTTTCAGCGCCGTAATGCGGGCGAACAAGTCTCTGTCGACGATCTTGCGCTTGCGAAGAAAGCGATAGAACGACTTGACGGACGAGATCTTCCGATTCACGCTGCGGGCCGACAGCTTTTTCTCTCCGGTCAGATACATGATCCAAGCCCTCAGATCGTCGCCCCTCACCCGAGCCGGATCGAACCCTTCGGGCAACGGACCGACGAGCCGGGGTCCGGCCAGAGGGGTTTCCGCCGCGCCCTCGCCGCCGGAATCCTCGGCAGAACCGGTCTCCGGATCGCCTGCGCGCAGGCAGAAAAGCGCGAACTGTCGGATGTCGTCGCCATAGGCGCGGACCGTCAGCGGCGAGTAGCGTTTCTCGGCGAGCAGATATGTCAGATAGTCTTCGAACACAGGGCTGAAACAATGTCGAAAGATAGGAATTTCAAATCGAAAAGCCGTCCGGAAATTGCTTCCGGACGGCTTCCTATGCTCGGAGCCCCCTTTCCGGGGCCGGCCGAAGGCTACTCGTCGTCGCGATCCATGTGTTCCACGTAGATCGCGTGCAGCTTGTTCTCGCGCGCCACGACGGACGGCTTGGTGAAATACTGGCGACGGCGGAGTTCCTTCAGAACGCCGGTTCTTTCGTATTTTCTCTTGAACTTCTTCAGAGCGCGCTCGATGTTCTCGCCCTCTTTGATCGGCATGATAATCATTTTGCTTTTCGGTTTAAACTGGTAATTGAAATTCGTTCGATCGTATGTATGCGCGTTCCGCGCGTAGTCATTTCGTTCTGAAACAGAGATACGGCAGCAGCCTCTCGGCCTGCTCCGCGGTCAGAATATGTTGCTCTGTCAAATCCTCTATACTACGCCAACCTCCTTTCAATTGCCGGTATTTCAGTATCCGGTCCAACAACTTGTCCCCGATGTAGGGATGACCTTTCATCCGATTCGGGAGCGCAAAGTTAATATCAATTTTTTTAATTTTACTACTGTCGACGAAAATTTGTTGCTCAATCAGCCGATAATTCCTGTCGGTCATACCCTCGATCTCTTGCAACTGCTCGACGCAAGCATAGCCTCCGAGCCGTTCCCGATAACGCACGATCCGACCGGCCGTCAGCGGCCCGATCCCGCGCAACGCGACCAGCGCAGCCGAATCCGCCGAATTCAGTTCGAGCGGGGCCGCCTCCTCCGGACGAAAAGACGATCTACCCACCCCGGCATTGCGGGAGCGGACATCCGCCCCGATCCGGATATAGGATTCCAACTGCCGGTACATCTCGTCGGAAACGGTATAGCAGCGCGAGAAGTCCTCGGCCCGGCGGAAAACGGCGCCCGCTTCCCGGTAATGCAGTATGCCCGCCGCCTGACGCGGCGTGAAGCCCAAACGGATCAGTTCGTCCTCGCGGACCGTATTGGGATCGAACGCGAATAGGGAGTCGGAAGCAAGGGAGTCCTTCCCCGGTCGTTCCGAAACATCCGCCGCCGAGCCCGCTTCCGGCGAAAGCTCCGCCGAGTCGGACCGCACGGCGAACGGAACGGAAACCCCACGGGCAGGCAGACCTTTTCCTCGTTTTTCGGGCCGGGAGCGGAACTCCGTCCGCTTATCTCGGTACGGCGCGCCGATTTCGATATAGGGTTCCAGCCGCCGGTACATCTCGTCGGAAACGGTATAGCAGCGCGAGAAGTCCTCGGCCCGGCGAAAAACGGCACCCGCCTCCCGGTAATGCAGTATGCCCGCCGCCTGACGGGACGTGAAGCCCAGACGGATCAACTCGTCCTCACGGACCGTATTGGGATCGAACGCGAACAGGGAATCGGAGGCGGAAGACGCACGCGATCTCCCTCCGGCGGCATCCGCTTTCCGGAACTCCTCGCACCGCGCCCGACGGGCCGAATCGGCCGCAGCATCGGCCCACAGGGCGAAGCTACGCTCGAATTTCGGCTTGCCCAGCCACAAAAACAGCAGCGACAAGGCGACGAGCAACGGTACGAGCAGCAGAATCCGCCGCCCCTCCCGGTCGGAAAAGGCCGCGAGCGACCGTAACAAATCCCGTACACGCTCTTTCATCCGCTCCGCGTCATTCATTACAAAAGAAATTTATATCAGAATTCCTTTAAATTAATGCAACAGCCTGCTAAATCGGGCTATTACATCCTTTAAAATAAGACGAAGTAACGAAAAGGCAACGGTTCTCTTTCCCGTGTTTTGCATCCGGATTCACAGTCCCGAACAACTGAGATTAAGGTAATAAAATAATTTGACAGCGACAAATCCCAGAATTTTTTATTCGGCCTTTTCTGTCAATATAACTTTAGGAATCCGAACATTATGTCCGGATTTAATATAAAGGTTTCGTTTCTCGAGACTCGGTATGGCAAAGTATGAAACTCCATTCTCTCTTATTTGAGATTTAAGTTCCTCTGAATATTTTTAAATGATTGGATAAACACATTCCATTCCGTCTTTCGACCCTCGCCGGTATTCGCCCGGCCCCGCGCCCGACGCTCCGGAAGCCCGGAACGAACCGCTCCGCGACACTCGGAAAATCTTCCGCCGCGTTCCGACCCCGCCGAGCGTTTACGGACCGCCCTTTGCCGGAACGCTCAGAATTCAGCGCCAGGGCGTTCCTGCAATTTCAGGTATCGCAGCGAGGGCGACTCGACGAATTCACCCAGGCCATACTCGGCCCACCGGCCATCGACCCGGGCGATCGTCTCGGGAGAGGATGCCACCACATTCGGCCAGCGACGGGCGAATCCCCCGACCCCGCCGGCCTTGGTCCTCGCGTCGAAAAAAGCCATACCGCCGCTCAGCCGCACGTCGCGCGACGGATCGCAGGCCGCCGCGGCCAGCCACAGCCGGTCGGAAAACGGAAACTCCTCGGCGACGGCGTCCATAACGACGACCCAGCTCACCCCCTGCACTTCGTTCCGCAGGACGAACCCTTCGGCATCGACTTCGGCCGAACGGCCGGCGAAAAGCACCAGAGCTCCCCAAGTTTCGGCCAGCGAGCAATCGACCGACGTCACGCCGCAGCAAAACTCCCAGCAGTCGGGCAGCCGAATCTCGGCAGGGACATCCTCCGGCGAGACTCCGGTCAGGTCGACGGCCATCTTTCCGCCCAGTCCGGCCTGCGGCGAGGCATGGTCGAGCACGTCGAGGGGACCGCGCGACAGCAGCGCCTGCTCCGGCAGGCGGACGCGCCGCAGAAGCGAAGCCAGTACGCCGGCTTGCCGGACGTCGTCCGGCGTCGAAACCACGAGCAGAAACTTGTTGAACATCATCTGTCCCGCCCCCCACAGTGACGAAGCCGTCTTCAATCCCTGCCCCGGATAGGCCGTCCGGATATTCGCGACGGCTATGTTATGGGCCACGCCTTGCCAGGGCATCCACAGATCGTCCGCCTCGGGCAACATCGCCCGGCGGATCGGCGCCAGAAAAATCCGCTCGGTCGCCTTCGCTATGTAGGCATCCTCCTGAGGGGGAACCCCCACGATCGTAGCAGGATAGACGGCATCGCGGCGGCGGGTAATCGCCGTAACGTGGAAAACAGGATAAAGGTCTTCGAGCGAGTAAAAGCCCGTATGGTCGCCGAACGGACCCTCGACCGCCTTCTCCTCGGACGGATCGACGTATCCCTCGATCACGAAGTCGCAGTCGGCCGGAACCCTCAGATCGCAGGTCAGGCATCGCACCAGCTCGACCGGACGGCCGCGCAGAAACCCGGCCAGCAGATACTCGTCCAGATCGTCCGGCATCGGAGCCGTCGCGGCGTAAGCGTAGGCGGGATCGCCGCCCAGACAGACCGCCACGGGCATCCGACGGCCGAGCCGACGGTAAGCCCGGTAATGTTTCTCGCCGGTTTTGTGCACATGCCAGTGCATTCCGGTCGACCGCTCCGAAAAGACCTGCATCCGGTACATGCCCACGTTGCGGACGCCGCTTTCCGGATCGACCGTGTGGACCAACGGGAAAGTGACGAAGCGTCCGCCGTCGAACGGCCAGCACTTCAGAACCGGAAGCTCCGAGAGCCGGACCTCGTCGCCCGTGCGGACCACCTGCTGGCACGCCCCGCGTCCCCGGCGATTCCGGGGCAGCCAGCGCGACATCCGCTCCAGCAGCGGCAGCATGCGGAGCTTGTCGGACAACGACGTTTTCGGAGCGGTCAGCTCCGAGAACAGGCTCTCGATCCGCCGAGTCAGGTCGTCGAGACTCTCCACGCCCAGCGCCAGGGCGATCCGGCGGTCGGAGCCCATCATGTTCGTCAGGACGGGGAAAGACGTGCCCGTCCGCTCGAACAGCAGCGCCCGGCCGCCTCCCGGACGCTTCGACTCGCGGTCGGTCAACTCGGCGATCTCCAGCACCGGATCGACCTCGGCGGCGACTCTCACCAGCTCGCCGGCGCGCTCCAGCGCGGCGACATATTCCCAAAGATTCCTATACACGACTCGATATGTTCATTTCTCACGCATTGCCATACAGGGCCGGAATACCCCTCCGCACACAACCCTATTTCCCGCTCGTGCCCGCCCGAGTTACGCTCCGCCGGAATGCGCATCCCGGCAAACCGTTCCCCGACAGCCTCACGCACGACAGGCGACGACCGGACGACCGGCCTCAGAACGCAATGCTCGGGCATTTTTCCGGATCGGCTCCGTTCCGTCCGGCACCGGCGTTCCGGCAAAACCGACACGCAGCGACGTTCCTACGATCCCAGCGATGCCCTCAGGCTATCGGCTTCCGGCCGGAAATCCCGATACTCGTAACCCTGCGCGTCGTACAGCCGCGAGAACGACTCCAAACGCCTCAGGAAATCGGGATAGTTCCCTTCGCCTCCCGTCCAAGCCCGTTCGGCGAAAGCCGCCAATCGGGGCAGCAACATATACTCGGCATGGTCGAGCGTCGCAACGAATTCGGTCCACAGGTTGCACTGCACGCCCAGAATCCGGCGCGACTGCTCTGCGTTCAAGCCCTCGAACGGGTCCAGATCGTAAGCCGTCCGCAACGGCAGAAAGCCGCCGAAAGCCAGCGGCTCGGTCTCGCGACTGCCCTGATAATAATCGAAATAGCAATTCAGATAGGGCGTCATAATCACGTCGTTGCCGTTTTCGAGCGCCGAGCGAAGCCCCTGCTCGCGCTTGCGCGACAGCACGATGGCCGTCTCCGACAGTCCGCCCTGACGAATCTCGTCCCAGCCGACCATCCGCCGATTCCTCGAGGCCAGAAAGCGCTCGATCCGGCGCACGAAATAACTCTGCAACTCCTCCTCGCTGCCCAAGCCCTCGTCCCGCATGCGTCTCTGGCAACGGGGACACTCTTTCCAACGGGCCTTCGGACACTCGTCGCCGCCTATGTGAACAAGCCCGTAAGGGAACAGATCGGTCACCTCCGTCAGCACATCCTCCAGAAAGACGAAGGTCGAGTCCTTGCCCGCGCAGTACACGTCCTCCTTTACGCCCCACAGCGAGGGGACCTCGTAGCCTTCGCCGAGACAGCCGAGCCAAGGATAGGACGCCAGCGCGGCCATCGCATGTCCGGGCATTTCGATTTCGGGCACGATCTCGATAAACCGGTCGGCCGCGTAACGAACGATTTCGCGCACCTGTTGCTGGGTGTAATACCCTCCGTAAGGCTGCGGGTCCTTCTCGGGACGCCCGTCCTCGGCCGGCCGCAGGTCGGAGCGGTCGCGCCAGGCACCCCGGCGGGTCAGTTCCGGATACTTCCGGATTTCGATCCGCCACCCCTGATCCTCGGTCAGATGCCATTGCAGGCGATTCAGCTTGTGCATCGCCATCAGGTCGATAACCGACTTGACCTCCTCGGGACCGAAAAAGTGCCGTCCCGCGTCGAGCAACAACGCCCGGTAACCGATGCGGGGCTCATCGCGGATTTCGACCACGGGCAGATCGATCGCCCGGGCCTTTTCTCCCCTCAGGGCGGACTCCGGTAACATCTGTCGGAGCGTCTGAAAACCGTAGAATACGCCCGCCGGCGAGCCCCCCGTCAGATCGATCCGGTCGGAGCGCACGCTCAGCACATAAGCCTCGGCCGGCAGATCGCCCAATGCGACGCAGACCGTTCCCGATTCCTGTCCGCCGCCCCGGACGACCGCAAGCGGCCTGCCCAGCGACTTTCCGGCCAGCTCGCCGAAAAACCCGGCCGCACGGGCCAGCGAGGAATCTCCGTCCGAAAGACGGATCTCGGTCCGGCGGGTCAACGAAAAGACGCCTTCGCCGACGCGGATATCCGAAGGCTCGGGAACGATATCGACCGACCCGACCCTCTCCAAATGCCGGCCGCAGCCCACCAGCGCGGCGGCAGCCCATATCCAAATCCATTTTTTCATAATCGAGCAACGTTCGGCCGACCGTCGGCCGGCCCGGCGGCGTACCGGCCATTTTCCGACGCCTTTCCGGTATTGCCTGCGAAATTCCGCGCGTATCGGTCCGACGCCGGTACAAATCCTGAAAACCTGTGCGAGCCTGAACCCCGAAAGCATCCCGCCCCGGGCCGAACGAGCCGGAAAGCCCTGCGGGCGGTCCGCAAGGCTTTCCGGAGCATAAGGGCCAGCTTCCCGTGTACGTTATCGACCGGCAGAAGCCGTCGCCGCGCTGTCGGCGGCGAACATGTGCTTGCCGTAGTTGTACCCGTTGGCATCGTACTGCTTGCGCAGCGAGGCCATACGCCGGTAAAAATCGGGATAGTCCTTGCGGTCGTACGACCAGCCTACCTCGGCAACCGCGGCCAGGCGGGGCAGCAGCATGTACTCGGCATGATCGAGCTCGGCGATGAACTCGGTCCACAGATTGCCCTGAACGCCGAGGATATACTCCCGCTCATGCGCGTTGAGACCCTCGTACGGATCGAGCGCATAAACCATTTCGATGGGCAGGAATCCGCCGATTCCCCGGGGTTCGTTCTCGAGGTCGCGCGTCGGGTAGTAGTCCAGATAACAGTGCGTGTTGGGAGCCATAATCACATGGTTGCCGCTCTTGGCCGCTTCGATGCCGCCGGCCGAGCCGCGCCACGACATGACGGTAGCCGTCTTCGACAGGCCGCCCTCCAGAATCTCGTCCCAGCCGATGATCTTCCGTCCTTTCCCGTTCAGGAATTTCTCCATGCGCTGCACGAAATAGCTCTGCAGCTCGAACTCGTCCTTGAGCTTCTCGTCCCGAATCCGTTTCTGGCATTTCGGGCAGGCTTTCCAGCGGACCTTCGGACACTCGTCCCCGCCGATATGGATGTACTCGGAGGGGAACAGATCGATCACTTCCGTCAGAACGTCCTCCAGCAGGCGGAACGTCGAGTCGTTGCCCGCGCAGAAAACGTCTTCCTTGACCCCCCAAACCGACGGAACTTCGTATCCTTCGCCCAAACAGCCCAGCGAAGGATAGGCGGCCAAGGCGGCCATCGCATGGCCCGGCATCTCGATCTCGGGAATGACCGTGATGAAACGGTCGGCCGCATAGCGCACGATTTCCCTCGCCTCGTCCTGCGTATAGAATCCGCCGTAAGGCACCGAGTCGTTCGGCGCGGCCGGGTCCAAATCGCAACGGTCGCGGAACGCGCCTACGCGCGTCAGCTCCGGATATTTCTTGATCTCGATCCGCCAGCCCTGATCCTGCGTCAGGTGCCAGTGGAAGCGATTGATCTTGTGCATGGCCAAAATGTCGATGAACTCCTTGACGTCGTCCACCGAGAAAAAGTGCCGGCCCACGTCGAGCATACCTCCGCGGTAAGCGAAATAAGGCTGGTCGGCGATTTCGACGACGGGCAGCTCGACAACGCCGGCTTTCTCGCCCCGGAGCACGGGCTCGGGCAACAGCTGGCGCATCGTCTGGAACGCATAATAGACGCCGGCGGGACTGCCCCCGACGATCCGGACGCCCTCGGGACGGATGCTGATCTCATAGGCTTCGGGCGCCAGATCGCCCAGCTCGACGCGGATCGCGTCGGAATCGGCGCAAGCTCCCGTTTCGACTTTCAGCGCGCGGCCGAGCGAAGGTTGCAGCAATCCGTTGAAGAAATCGGCGCTGCGCAACAGCATCGTGTCGTCGGACAACAGGCATATCTTCGTCGACCGGGTCAGATCGAACGCCCCGTCGGAAGCTTCGACCGTTACGGGACGGGGCACGATATCGACCGATTCGACCCGCGCAACACGCGGGCCGCAGGAGCAGAGCGACAGCAGACCGGCACAGCAGACCGGCCAAAACAAGGCTTTCATAGATTGATGTTTTGGTTTCATAATCGGTAGTGAACAGTACAAAAGTAATTTTTTTTGTCAAAATTCCGAATACCTCGCCTTCATTCGGCCGGCAACACAAGGCAGACCCTCCGGCCGGCCGGATGCTCCGACTGCTGCAACGGACCGTCCGACACGGCGCGTACCGGCCGTCCGGTCTCCGACGATCGAATCCGGCACCCGCGCCTTTGCGCCCGGAGTCCGCCCGCGATCCGAACCGCCATAAACGCCGGACCGCTTCCACCGTACGGTCCGGTCATGCCGTCCGGCCCGGACAGGCAAACCGGTTCGCATCGCCCCGGGCATCCGCGATTTTCCGGACCGCCATGGCCCCGAACATGGAAAAGCAACCGTAACGAGCGCTACGATTTCAACCGGCCGGGCTTCCGCCACAGCCCGCACTGGCCGCGTCCGAGCACGGTCCGGATCAAAAGGGCGACGAACCGGACGATGGCGGGGCTGCCGGATTCCTGTATCCCGCAGGAAGAAAGCCCCGCCGCCCGAACGCCTTCCTCCCGCAGACTCACATGCCGGAACATTCGTTTATATCTCCGTCCGATTTGTCTCGAGTCGATAAAATTTTATAACTTTGTAAGCATTTGTACTTTTCGGTACACAGGGAAAACCAAAAACTATCTAATCAAAAACACTATGGCAAATAAAGAGCAAAAGCTTTTCGCCGAATTTCCCCCGGTCACGACCGAGCGGTGGGAGGAGGCGATCAAAGCGGACCTCAAGGGAGCCGACTACGAGAAAAAGCTGGTATGGAAAACGGCGGAAGGGTTCAACGTCCGCCCGTACTACCGCGCCGAGAATCTCGAGGGGCTCCGGTTCCTCGGCTCGCAGTGCGGCGAGTTCCCTTACGTCCGGGGAACCAAGAAAAACAACGACTGGCTGATCCTGCAAACGATCGAAGTCGAGTGCCCGCGCGAGGCCAACGCCCGCATTCACGCGCTACTGACCAAGGGAGTCGAATCCATAGGACTCGTGATCGGCAACAAGGAATTCTCGGCGGACGATCTGGACACGCTGCTCGGCGGCGTCTCGCTGCGTAACACCGAGCTGACTTTCAGCGGCTGCGCGACGAAAAAGGTCGCCAGACTTTTCATAGAGAAACTCGACCGCGAAAACGCGGGGTCCGACGACGCGCGGGCGAATTTCGTTCTCGATCCGATCGTCAAGAAGCTGACCCTCAAAGGCACGATGGCATGCAAAAGCGGGCAGTGCAAAGGTTTCGAGAACCTCGCCTCGCTGATCGGAGCGGGAGCCAAATACAAGAAGCTGCGGACGGTCGCCGTTTCCGGCGAGACATTCCACAACAGCGGCTCGACGATCGTGCAGGAGCTGGCCTTCACGCTGGCGGCCGGACACGAATACCTCGTGCGGCTCACGGAGCTCGGCGTGCCGGTCGAAAAGGCGGCCCGCTCGATCCGCTTCTCGATGGCCGTCAGCTCGAACTACTTCATGGAGATCGCCAAGTTCCGCGCCGCGCGGATGTTGTGGGCCAATATCGTAGCGCAGTACGAGCCCTCATGCGAGTGTGCCGCCAAAATGTTCGCGCATGCCGTGACCTCGCGGTGGAACATGACCGTCTACGACCCCTACGTCAACATGTTGCGCGGCACAACCGAAGCGATGAGCGCGGCGATTGCCGGCGTTCACTCGATCGAGGTGCTGCCGTTCGACGCGGCCTACGAGAAGCCGACCGACTTCTCGGCCCGCATCGCGCGTAACGTGCAGTTGCTGCTCAAGGAAGAGTCGCATTTCAATCAGGTATGCGACGCGGCCGGCGGATCGTACTACATCGAGAACCTGACCGCCTCGATTGCCGAGCAGGCGTGGAGCCTGTTCAAGCAAGTCGAAGAAAAAGGAGGCTACATCGCCGCGTTCGAGGCCGGATTTGTTCAGGATCAGGTCGAAGCCTCGGCCGCCAAGAAGAACCTGAACATCGCCAAGCGGCGCGAGACGCTGCTCGGAACGAATCAGTTCCCGAATTTCAACGAGGTGGCCGGCGACGAAATCACCGAAGAGGTCGTTACGGGCAAGAGCTCGTGCCGTTGCGGCTGCTCGTCTCAGGCGCCCGAGGGCGTTCGCACGCTGAAGCCCTATCGCGGCGCGATGGCTTTCGAGCAGATGCGTCTGAAGGTCGACCGGAGCGGAAAGAGCCCGAAGGCTTTCATGGTGACAGTCGGAGCGCTCGCGTTCGCCCGGGCCCGGGCCCAGTTCTCGTGCAACTTCTTCGCCTGCGCCGGCATTCGCGTGCAGGACAACACTTATTTCCACAGCGTCGAGGAAGGGATACGCGCCGCCGTCGAGGCGAAAGCCGACATCGTCGTGATCTGCGCGTCGGACGACGACTACGCGACGCTCGCCCCCGAAGCCTACAAGCTGCTCGACGGCCGGGCCATCTTCGTCGTGGCCGGAGCGCCCGCCTGCAAGGAGGAGCTCGAGGCGCAGGGCATCAAGAATTTCATCAGCATCCGCGACAACGTGCTCGAAACCCTTCACTACTACCTGAAGGAATTGGGCATCTAAACAGGGATTAATCATGAGAGCCAAATTTTCAGACCTGACATATACGAACAGCGCCGCCGGAAAGTCCTGCGACGCGAAGGAGGGCGCCGAAGCGCAGCCTTGGATGACCCCCGAGCACATCGCCGTGAAGGGGACCTACACCGCCTCGGACCTCGAGGGCATGGAACACCTGAACTACGCCGCCGGCATCGCTCCGTTCCTGCGCGGCCCGTACAGCACGATGTACGTGATGCGCCCGTGGACGATCCGTCAGTACGCCGGTTTCTCGACCGCCGAGGAGTCGAACGCGTTTTACCGCCGCAACCTCGCTTCGGGACAGAAGGGACTGTCCGTAGCGTTCGACCTGGCCACGCACCGCGGCTACGACGCCGACCATCCGCGCGTCGTGGGCGACGTGGGCAAAGCGGGCGTGTCGATCTGCTCGGTCGAGGATATGAAAGTGCTGTTCGACGGCATTCCGCTCGACAAGATGTCCGTCTCGATGACGATGAACGGCGCCGTGCTGCCCGTACTGGCGTTCTACATCGTGGCGGGGCTGGAGCAGGGTTGCACGCTCGAGCAGCTGAGCGGCACGATCCAGAACGACATCCTCAAGGAGTTCATGGTCCGCAACACCTATATCTACCCGCCCGAATTCTCGATGAAGATCATCGCCGACATCTTCGAATACACGTCGAAGAACATGCCGAAATTCAACTCGATCTCCATTTCGGGCTACCATATGCAGGAAGCCGGCGCGACGGCCGACATCGAGCTGGCGTACACGCTGGCCGACGGACTGGAGTATCTGCGTACGGGAGTGAACGCAGGCATGAGCGTCGACACGTTCGCGCCCCGGCTGTCGTTCTTCTGGGCTATCGGCATGAACCACTTCATGGAAATCGCCAAGATGCGGGCCGCCCGCCTGCTCTGGGCCAAGATCGTGAAGCAGTTCGACCCGAAAAATCCCAAGTCGCTCGCCCTGCGCACGCATTCGCAGACGTCGGGCTGGTCGCTCACCGAGCAAGACCCGTTCAACAACGTGGCCCGTACGGCCATCGAGGCGATGGGCGCCGCGCTCGGCCACACGCAGAGCCTGCACACGAACGCGCTCGACGAGGCGATCGCCCTGCCGACCGACTTCTCGGCCCGCATCGCCCGCAACACCCAGATCTACATTCAGGAGGAGACCTACGTCACGCGCAGCGTCGACCCGTGGGCCGGCTCCTACTACGTGGAGTCGCTGACCAACGAGATCGTGCACAAGGCATGGGAACTGATCCAAGAGGTCGAAAAGCTCGGCGGCATGGCCAAAGCGATCGAGACCGGCATTCCGAAGATGCGCATCGAGGAAGCGGCCGCCCGCAAACAGGCCCGTATCGACTCGGGCAACGACACGATCGTCGGCATCAACCGCTACCGTCTGGAGAAGGAAGACCCGATCGACATCCTCGCCGTCGACAACACGGCCGTGCGGGAAGCTCAGATCAAACGCCTGAAGGAGCTGCGGGCGAACCGCGACGAGGCGAAAGTCCGCTCTGCGCTGGCGGCCATTACCGAGTGCGTCAAAACGAAAAAAGGAAACCTGCTGGAGCTGGCCGTCGAGGCTGCGAAGGCCCGCGCGTCGCTGGGCGAGATTTCCGACGCCTGCGAGGCGGTCGTCGGACGCTACAAGGCCGTGATCCGCTCCATCTCCGGCGTATACTCAGCAGAAGTGAAAAACGACAAGAACTTCGAACAAGCCAAGGCTATGGCCGAGCAGTTCGCCAAGAAGGAAGGCCGCCAGCCGCGCATCATGATCGCCAAGCTGGGTCAGGACGGCCATGACCGGGGGGCCAAAGTAGTCGCCACCGGCTATGCCGACATCGGCTTCGACGTCGATATGGGACCGCTGTTCCAAACCCCGGCCGAGGCGGCCAAGCAGGCCGTCGAGAACGACGTGCACGTCGTCGGCGTCTCGTCGCTCGCGGCCGGACACAAGACGCTCGTGCCGCAGATCGTCGCCGAACTCAAGAAGCTCGGTCGCGAGGACATCGTCGTGATCGTCGGAGGAGTGATTCCCCATCAGGACTACGACGACCTGTACAAGGCCGGCGCCGCCGCGATCTTCGGCCCCGGAACTCCGATTGCGACCGCCGCGATCAAGATACTCGAAATCCTGCTCGCCGAATAACGACCGGCAAATAAGCGAAAAAGCCGCTCCGCGCTGTGCGCGGAGCGGCTTTTTCTATCCGACAGCCTGTCACGGTCTATGGCCGCGACCGATGGTCGTTCTCGTACAAAAACCACTCATATGTTCTCCTGTACCCTCCCTCGGGTTCTCCATGTTTCCGACACCCCGGCATCCCTCCGCCGGAGAGGATTCAGGATAAGGACCCGATCGGACGCACGGCCTGCGAGCGGTTGCTGACCGCGACCGGCCGATGAAAAAATTTCGGTTGCGAACGTATGGGTACATGGGGAGTATAATGGCCTCAAAAAAGCGGCAGAACTTCCGCGAATAAACAGCCGTCCGCAAAAACGCCGCACGACACGGCGGGAAACGACGGCAACCCGGACCGCGGCACGGCGCCGTTCGACGGAGAATCCCATCCATTTCGAGTTTCAGGCGCGCGCTTTTCACGCGCCAACGGCCTGGAACGGGCCTCTACCCCTTCTCCGACAAGCGTGCGGTCAGCCAGTCAATCCTGTTTTTCTGCAATTCGATGATTTCGTCTTTGGCTTCGATCACGCGACGGGCCATTTCCAGCAGGTCGGCCGGAGCCTCTTCGGGTCCGTTCGGCCGTACGATTTCGCCCTCGCCCCGTATCAGCCATTCCAGAGAAACTTCCGGATATGTGGCGATAAATTTCGCCAAAGTATCCTCGGTAATCCCGGTCGGACTCTCCAAGGTACCCCGGGATATACCGGTTTTACTGTAAAATTCTCGCTTGCTAATAGACAGATTTTCAATATAATACAAAATTCTATCCTTAACTGGCGAAATATTTCGTCGTTTTTCTTGCATAATGGCGAAATCCTTCGTATTATTGCAGTGCTTTTACATCCGTTTTTATTCGTCGGCGAAGCTGGACACGCAAAAATCCGGCCCTGTTCGCTCGTGGCTATAAATCGGATAAAGATATACATTTTCAATTAATTTTTACTCAACAATTTTTCATTCGCGAAAGGCCGAAATCAAGGAGGGGGAGAGACACACTCAGACACTATTTTGTTCAACTCAAACAATTTAATCCAAAGACTATGAAGCGAATTTTTATCAACCGAGTTTTGGCGTTTCTCCTGATCGGGGCGACGCTGACTTACGCCGGCTGCAAGGACTACGACGACGACATCGGGAACGTGCAGACCGAACTGAGCGAGACGGCTGCCGCGCTGCAAGAGCAGCTGGGCGCCTTGCAGACGGCCCTGACCGGAGCTCAGAACGAGGCGGCTGCCGCGACACAGAAAGCCGCAGCAGCCAAGGAAGCCGCCGATGAGGCCGCCGAAACGGCTGCGGCAGCTCAGAAAGCCGTCGCCGATGCCAAGACGGAAGCCATTCGGGAGGCTATTTCTCAATGCCAGTCTCTGATTTCGGACAAGGCCGACCAAAGCGCGCTCGACGAGCTGGCCAGCCAGATCGAAGGTATCGAGAAAAACCTGTCGCAAACGCTGAAGGACTATGCCACGATCGACGACATGCAGAAATTCGAGAAAGCGCTGGAAGTACAGCAGAAAGCGCTGGAGAAGTACGCCGACGAGCTCGGCGACAAGGCTTCCTCGGCCGATCTGACGGCGCTCGATCAGAAACTGTCGGGACTGATCGAAAACATCCGCAAGAGTGCGATCGACCAGGCAACCCTCGAAAAGGCCGTGAAGGACCTGAACGCCGAGATCATGGAAAAAGTGGGAGAACAGCTTTCCTCGCTCAGCGGCGTACTCTCATCCCGGCTGACGAGCGTGACGCTGGTTCCCGGCCTCTATGTCGACGGAATCCCCACGATCGAGTTCCTGTCCGTATCGTACAATGCCCTGACGATCAATCCGGACGGTAGCACGAAGAAAGCCGCGAAAGCCACGATCGTCTCCGACGAGTCGACAACGGCCGATTATCGCCTGAATCCTACCGGAGTACAGAAGGAGGATATCGGAACGCCCTCGTTCGTTTCGACGACGGCCGTGACCCGAGCCGCCGAAACGGGAGAAAATACGCCTGTGAAAGTCGTCGGCCACGACATCGAAAACGGCATCCTGACCGTCAATGCGGCCAAGACCTCGACCGAGCCGCTGAAGCTCGACGGAAACAAGATCTATACCGTCGCGTTGAAAGTGCCCGTAGCGGACGACTGTCTGTTCGAGAACGAGACCGAAGCCTACGTCTACTCCGAATATGTCCGGCTCGCTGAGTCGACCGTAACGCCCGTTATCGCCGCGCAGTTCGATAATTCGCAGCAGATTACCGATTTCGATTGTGCACACGGCGCGCATCATCATTTTTCGGACTACGCTACGATCTACGGTGCGGCACAGGCCGAAAAAATCTCCAAGAGCATCAAGTACAACGAGCCGTTCGACCTGGCCGGCATGGTGACGGGTTGCTACGACGACGGGGCGAACGCCAATGAAATGACCGCAGACAAGCTCGAAGGCTACGGCCTGAAGTTCCGTTTCGAGCTGGCACCCGATGCTTACAAGCTGGGACCCAACCAGACCGATCAGCAGCAATTCGCCCGCATCGACGGAACGACGATCACGTCGCAGGTTCCGGGCGGCGAGGTCAACAACCGCGCGGCTATCGACAAGGAGCCCATCGTGCGGGTAACGCTGGTCGACACGACGAACGAGAATCAGATAGTCGACGTGGCCTACTTCAAAATCAAGTGGGTAGAAAATTCCGTCAGCCCCGACCCGATCGAACTGGGCGAGATCAAGACTTACGTCCAGAATCTGAGCTGCTCCGCCATCGAAAACGACTTCCTCTGGAAAGACATGACGCAGTACGTCTATGCTAAGGTGAAGGAAGGCGGCATGTCGAAAGACGAATTCGAAGCTATCTATAAACTGAAAGCCAACGACGAAGGCACCTTTGGCGAAGGCGACGGCGTAATCACCGAGCAGACTTCGGACGTATCCGAGGACGCCGTAGCCCTGAAATGGACGCTCGACGCCGAGGCGATCGGCAAGATCGTACCGGCCACGTCGAAAGAGTACAGCATCCTGATCACCTATACCGATCCGAAAGGCGTTGCGGGCGATGTGACCTTCTCGCTGAAGTGCACCGTCAACGTCACTCTGCCGTCGATCAGCGGCTACTACGAGCAGTACTGGATCACGCCGGGAGCACTGGCTAACGTTTACCCGGTTCAGTACGAGCCGACGATGACTTCGGGGACTACCTGCGTCTACAACTACGATCTGATGCAGCTGTTCACGCCCAACGCTTGCATCGTGAAAGACTTGTTCTCCGCGTGCGGCAAGTGGGACATGCAATTCGCACTGACCCAGCCTCAGACAGGATATGCTCCGGCACTGACCGCCGAACCGGCCGGTACTGCCAACAAAGCCGGCTACACGCTGCTCAAGAACACGGAAAAAGCCGCAGAGCTGACTTTCGTTGCCGAAGGCGACAACTGGTACGCACCGAGCGTCACGAGCGCAAGCGCCGTCAACCTCTCGCTCCAAAAGAACGACGCGGGCAAAGGACTGGTCGGCAACAAAGCCACGCTGAAGGTATGGGCTGACATCAACGGATACAACAAGATGCAGGTGGCCGAGTTCGACGTGAACATCGTTGCCCCGCTGACGATCAACGCCGAACTGGAGAACGCTTCGTTCGAGGATCATGTGATCGGCGGATCGGAGATCGACTGCTCGAACGCTTTCACGATGACCGATTTCAACGGTTATCTCGTAGCCGAGAACGACATCGTAAATCCGGAAAGCGACAAGCAGAAGTATGCCGCGGAGCTTTGGGACTACTATGAAGTCGAAAGCGTCGAATGGGAAACCGACAAGGCTAAGATCGGCATGAAGCGGCAGGGAGGTAACATCGTCGTCGACGACAACCTGACGGCCGACCAAAGTATGCCGCTCACCGAAGCCTATGCCGGAGCCTCGATCACGGCAACGGGCTCCAAGCTCGTATTCACCAACAACAGCGCAGGTGCCGGCGTCGAGCGCTCCTGCAACATCTTCATCCCTGCCACGGTGAAATACGGCTGGGGCGAAACGACCCAATGGGTCAAGATACGCCTGAACCCGGGCAAATAACCGCCACCTGATTCTGTTTACGAAAGAGCGCCTCGAAGATTCGAGGCGCTCTTTTTTCTATTCCGACGACAACCGGCGTTCCCCCACGCCTCACGGAACCGACCGGCTCCGTCGGGCGATTCGTTTCGTCCGAATAAAGCGGTAGTCCGACGGGCGCACTCGTTCCGATCTCCTCCATCAAAGCATGCCCCGGGCAGGAAAGAACCGTCGCCCCGCCTAAAAAGCATCCGATCCACTCCGCAACCAGCTCGAGACGGGCATTGCGATAAAGACGGAACGGACACCCGGAAACGCCCCCGCAAGCGAAAAAGCATCCGAGTTCCCTCCCTCTTGTCCGATTCCGCGAACCGACCCGCCGAGAATCATCCCAGCGAGGCAGACCAGAAACGGCTCTATCCGTGACCGGAAAAGCGAGAACCGAGTTCTTGCCGTCCCGCCGAAGCGTAAAAACACTTGACGGAGCGATGCGACCAGCTTATGATCGCACCGGAATCCGTGCAACCGGCTCCGGCAAACTACTTTTTCTCCGGAACCCAGCAGTTCAGATGATTGCCGGGCGTCACGACGACGAACTTGTAGAAACCGTTCGGATCGTCGCCCGTATCGAACACGAAGCGCCGCTCTCCCGCTTTCACGCGGCCGGCTTTCGTCCACTGGTCGCACTGTCCGTTTTTGAAATCGTTGGTCCTCGAAACGTAAACGGTAGCCGGCGCCCGGTCGTCGAGACTTTCCCACGTCAGCTCGATCGTCCGGTTGCCGCGCACGGCCTCGAGAGCGCAGATATCGGCTTCCCCGATGAAAGGCGCTCCGTCCTGTTCCCACAACACCTCCTGAGGCACGTCGAAATCCAAAAAGCGAGCGAGCGACGGAGCGATGTCGACGATCGACAGCCATGGTTCGGCGAAGCGGGCATTTCCCCGAACGTTCGTCGCGATCCACGAGGTCCGCTCGCGCGCGGACTGTCCGCCGTGATGATGACCGTCGTCGCCCCGGCCGTGGTCGGTCGTCACGACGACCATCCACTCCTCGTCGAAATATTTCTCGCGGTATTCGACCGCTTCCCAAATGCGTTCGATCTGACGGTCGGCCTTCATCACGTACTCGTCGAAATAATCGCCGTTGCCGTAGATATGCCCGGCATCGTCGGTATACCACAGATAGACCCAGCTCAGGTCCGGCGCCTGCTCGCGGATACCGGCCGCCGCAGCCCTCGACACCGTATCGTCGATGCGATAGACTTGCAGATCGTCCTTCTCCTTGGGATAGTTCTTCTGGTCGAGATCGAAACCGTCGACGACATAGTCGATCCTCAGGTCTCCCGTCTCGGGCAACCCTTCGCCGAGCAACACGGTGCGGTTGTCGGTCCAGCTCGAATAGAGAGCCGTCGTCACGTCCCGCTTCTGCTCCTTGGCGATCCGGAAAATCGACCAGTAGCTGTAATCGGGCTTCGGAGAATTGTCCCATACGTTGTGCTTGTTGGCCCATGCGGAGGTCAGGATGCAGTTGTACCCGACAGCCGAAATGGTCGGCGTTTCGCAGTACGTGCCGGCGATCCCGCCGCAGTAGGCCCTCGAATAGCCGCCCTCGGCCGCGATCCGGCCGATTGCAGGCGGTTTCAGCCGCTCAATCATATCGGCCGGAACACCGTCCACGATGATAAATACCGCCTTTTTCGCCTTCGCCCCGTATCCGCCCCAAGGGAGCAGCAGCAGGATCGACAGAATGATCAGGATGTGTTTGCGATTCATGCTTTCCTCGTTTAAATCGTTCAATGGAAGCCCAAATTAACGATTTTTTTCGGATTCAACCTCTGCTTTGCAGGAAAAACTGAGCATGCGCCGGTCTTTTCCCTCTTAACATTCTTTTTACGTGAAGCCCGGTTCGTAACTTAAACTTCACGGTTTGGTCTCGGTACGTTAACCAGCCGTACCGCAGGGACCGGTAACTTTGCGGCATCGAAAACCAATACGCCTCTATCAACTCATGACCCGACTGACATCGTTCTTTTTCATGCTGAGCATGCTTTCCTTTCCGGCACGGGCCGACGCCCAAGCCGCTTCGGCCGTCGTGCGCGGCACCGTTGTCGATGTATCGAGCGCCCCGATCGTCGGAGCGACGGTCGCCATCGAAGGAACGACGCTCGGAGCGATCACCGACTCCGAAGGCAAATTTCTGATTCTCGGCGCCGAACCCGGAACGGCCGTTGTCACGGTGTCGTTCATCGGCTACAAACGATTCCGCAGCGAACCGCTCGAGCTGCGCAGGGACGAATATTGCGAGTTGAGCGTAACGCTCGAGCCCGAATCGTCGCAGCTCGACGGAGCCGTGGTCGTCGCGACGCGCAAGGTCGACAGCGACGCGGGACTGATCGCGCAGATGCGATCGGCCCGCTACGTCGCCAGCGGCATATCGGCCCAGACGATCGCCCGCACTCAGGACAAGGACGCTTCGGAAGTAATCCGCCGCGTCCCGGGCATTTCGGTCATCGACGACAAGTTCGTCATCGTCCGCGGACTGGCCCAACGCTACAACAACGTATGGATCAACGGGGCGGCCGTGCCGAGCTCCGAAGCCGACACGCGCGCGTTCTCGTTCGACGTCCTGCCCAGTTCGCAGATCGACAACCTGCTAATCGTCAAGTCGCCCGCACCGGAACTGCCGGCCGACTTCTCGGGCGGTTTCATCCGAATCCGCACGAAAGTCGTACCCGAGGAAAACTCGCTGACGATCAGCTACGGCACAGGATTCAACAGCGTCACGCACTCGAACGATTTCCGCTATGCCCCGGGCAGCGCAACCGACTGGCTCGGCTTCGACAACGGCATGCGCTCGCTGAAAAACGTTCCGCATCGCGTGGACAACGACGACGTCACGACGGTCGACCGCGTGACCCGCACCGGTTTCAACAACGACTGGAGAGTGCTGAGCCGCCGCCCGACAATCGACCAGAAACTGAACATAGCGCTGAACCGTCGCTTCGTGACCGCCCGCCGCGACGCGGTCGGGCTGGTCGCGGCATTGAACTACTCGAACACGAACAAAAGCCTGCTGCGCATGGAAAACTCGCAGTTCGGCATCTACAACTACACCGAAGACGAACCTCTGTACAACTTCAAATACACCGACAACCAATACACGAACGACGTGAAGCTCGGCGCTATGCTGAATCTCTCTTACGTTCCGGCAGCCGACAAGCGCTCGTGCGTAAGCCGTTACGAATTCCGCAACATATTCAACCAATTGGGACGCAACCGTTTCACCGACCGCGAAGGATGGCGCAACGTCAGCGGATATTACGAGCAGCAGCAGGACGAATACTTGTACGTGAGCCGTAGCGCCTACACGGGCCAGTTCGCAGGCAGTCACGACTGGATCCGCAGCGGCGCGAAGTTCGACTGGAACGCAGCCTACTCCTACTCGAACCGCCGCCAGCCCGACCGCCGGATCGTCGAGCGCGAGAAAAATCCCGAAAACGGCATTTACGAATACTCGATCGATCAGGGCAGCGTATCGCGCTACTTTACCTCGCTCGACGAGCACGTCGCTTCGGCCGGAGCGAACCTGAGCCTGCCGCTCTTTCCCGACGGGACGCTCCGCCCCGAGTTACGCACCGGACTATACGGCGAATACAAAACGCGCCGCTACGCTACCCGCAACTTCCTCTACAAGTGGAATGCCTATCAGAACAAGCTGCCCGCCGGTTTCGGCTCGCTGCCCGCCGAGCAGATCTTCGCATCGGAAAATCTGGGCGCACCCGACAAGCTGCACGTTCAGGACGAAACGCACAACACGGACGACTACTCGGCCCACAGCGACGTGCTGGCCGCCTACGCGGCGCTGAACATGTCGCTCGGGCGCTTCAACGTCTACGCCGGCGTCCGTTTCGAAAGCTACCGCTCTTCGCTCGAAAGCTATCCGTCGGAAACCAATTTCCGGACCCGGACGAACACCTACCGATACAACAACGCGCTGCCGTCGCTCAACGCCACGTATAACCTGACGCCCCGGATGCTCGTCCGGCTGGCATACGGCATGAGCGTCAACCGGCAGGAGTTCCGCGAGCTGTCGCCGTCGACTTACTACGATTTCGACATGTTCAGCACGATTACCGGCAATCCGGACCTCCGGCAGGCCGTCGTGCAGAACGTCGACCTGCGCTACGAACTCTATCCGGCCGCCGGCGAAACGATTTCGGTCGCCGTCTTCTACAAGCATTTCAAGAATCCGATCGAATGGAACTATGTCGATGCCGGCGGCTCCTACCAGTTTTCGTTCGAGAACGCCCGCTCGGCCCGCAACTACGGCGTCGAGATCGATCTCAGGAAAAGCCTTGCGTTCATCGGCATGAACAATTTCATGCTGACGTTGAACGCCGCTTGGATCGAAAGCAAGGTTCTGTTCGGCGAGCAAAGCCGCGAACACGACCGGCCGATGCAGGGACAGTCGCCCTATCTGGTCAACGCCGGACTGTTTTACCAGAACGGCCGGATCGGCTTCGCGGCCGGCATTCTCTACAACCGCATCGGCAAACGAATCGTCGGCATCGGCCGGGTCAGCACGAGCGGAGGCGACACGTTCAACAGCAATATCCCGGACATGTACGAGATGCCGCGCAACTCGCTCGATCTGACGGTCGGCCAACGCCTCTGCAAATGGCTCGAGGCGAAGGCCGCCGCGCGCGACCTGCTCGGCGACGCGGTCCGCTTCATGCAGTTTCCGCGCTTCAGGGACTCGGAGGGCGTCGTGCACGAACGCTCCCAAACAACCAAGCGCTATTATCCGGGCCGCAGCTTCTCGCTGTCGCTGACGGCCACGTTCTGACCCTCGCGGCATACGAAAAACGAGTAAATCTCACGACTTCGGAAACACCATTCATTCCTTAACTATCTACACGATGAAAAAACAGATGATGCTGGCCATGATGGCCTCGGTCGCCATACTGGCGGCCTGTTCGGACGATGACAACGGCAACGGAAATCCCGGTCCCGGTCCGGCCCCCTCGGGCGTCTACGAAACGGGGCTCGTATTCGGCGAAAAGGAAGGATCGGACTCGGTTTACTACATAGGCAACGGCGACAAGCACTTTCCCGCACCGAAAGGCGACTACGTGCTGAACGCCTCGCGCAAGTACAAACTGCGCGGCTGGGTTTACATCGAGGACGGATCGACGATCACGATTCCGGCCGGTACCGTCATCCGGGGCGACAAGCAGACTCAGGCAGCGCTGATTATCGAGCGGGGCGGCCAGATCTTCGCCCGGGGGACCGCTTCCAAGCCGATCGTCTTCACGTCGGAAGAGGCTCCCGGCAACCGTCGGCCGGGCGACTGGGGCGGACTGATCCTCTGCGGCCGTGCCAGCAACAATAAGGGCGAGCAGCAGATCGAAGGCGGTCCCCGCTCGTATCACGGCGGAGGCAGCAACCCGGTCGACACCGACAACTCGGGCGTGCTGAGCTACGTGCGCGTCGAATTCGCCGGCTTCCCGTTCCAAACCGACAAGGAGATCAACGGCATCACGTTCGGCTCGGTCGGCAGCGGAACGACGGTCGACCACCTGCAAGTATCCTACTCGAACGACGACTCGTTCGAATGGTTCGGCGGCTCGGTCAGTTGCAAATACCTGGTAGCTTATCACGGTTGGGACGACGATTTCGACACCGACAACGGCTTCTCGGGCAACTTGCAGTTTTTGCTCGGCGTGCGCGATCCGCGCATCGCGGATAAATCGCTGTCGAACGGCTTCGAGTCGGACAACAACTCCGACGGTTCGGACGAGGAGCCTTACACGACGGCCCGTTTCTGCAACGTGACGCTGATCGGCCCGATGGGTCAGGACGCCGCATTCTATAACCAGTCGGCTTCGACCGAAAATCCCGGAGCCTACATCAACGCGGGTGAAATGTTCCCGAACAACGGCTCGGGCCTCGGCCAGTTTCAGGCAGGCGTGCAAATCCGGCGCAACTCGCGCATCAGTCTATACAATTCGATCGTAACGGGATGGCCCGTCGCGCTGATGATCGAAAAGGACAAGGGCGATTCGCCCGCGGCGGCCACAGCAGGCCTGTTCGAAATCAGTAACGTCCACTTCTCGGGGTACGACAAAGCACTCGAATCGTTCGACAACACGGCAATCGATCCGGTCGTCGGGATTCTTTCGTCCGACCAAAACAAGACATGGCTCAAGGGGAACGGCTTCACGGACGGCATCTTGCTCCGGGAAAGCTATGCCAACAAGTTCTACGACGCGATCGACGGCGTGGGACTGGCGCAACCCGTCAGCACGCGCTCGGGCTTCGATCCCCGGCCAGGCGCCGGCAGCGCTGCCGTGAACGCTTTGTACACGGTTCCTTCAGGCTTCGACGTCTCGGGCAACGGTTTCGCCGGCGCCTTCGGAACCGGAGAGAACTGGATGGACGGATGGACCAACTTCGATCCGCAGAACACGGTATACTGATCGCACCGTCGGCCGCTCGAAGGCCGCTCATAGGTAAACCGCATAGCGGCCGATGGCCGCTATGCGGTTTACCGTTCCGGAGAGAATCGGGAAAGCGGCCGAACGTCTCTATTCCCGATGCGGAAGTACGATCCGATTCGCAGGATATCAACTCGGAGAGCCTTTGCCCGGTTACGACGGCAACGTCTCGTCCGGACACACGAAGCCCCGTGCCGCTCGAGGTTCCAGAGCTCGGATGAGAGAAGTCCGGACCCTCGGTGAATGTGTGCGCACGGGGCTCGTATGGCCAAATTCCGCAGACGAACGCGCCGCCATCGGGAATCCCTACGGAACAGTCTATTCAATAATCGAGCCTTTCTGCTCTCGGTATTCCGATTTTTTATCGCGCGGGCAGACGAGGCCCTATCACCCGCCTCCAGCCGCGCCTTCGGGACGCAAACTCTCGTCTCGGAAATTGCCGAACAATCGGGTCGCCGGCCGGGCGCTCCCTCCCCCGCACTACATCGCCAAAGCCGTCCGGTACGCCGTGCCATCGACAGGATAGCCCCGATTCCGTCATCCGCGACCGCGCCTTCGCAGACCGGCTTCGGGTCGAGCCGGCACAGTAAACCTCTCGGGTTCCTGCCGCATCTGTCCGCGCGACAGAAAACCGAATCCGGGACATCGGGCCGGCCGGTGGGCGAAACCGGTCCGGCCAAACGCCTATTTTCCTCGACAGCCCGAACTACCCCGCTCAGACGCGCAACCTCTCCCCCGAGACTTTTCCTCCCATGCGTCCCGCGTCCTCGAATACGCGTCGACAGCCGATGCGGCAGACCGTTGACGCCGGACAATAAATGACCCGGACTTGCCTTGCCCGTTCCCAAGATCGTCAACAAATCGATCGCTCAACCTGTCATAAATCTTAAGAACGAACGAGGCAAGCCCGGGTCATTCTGCATGACAACATACCCGGCGGCAGTCCGCCCGAATTATCCGAGATAGGACTTGAGCAGCTTGCTCCGCGTACTGTGACGCAGCCGGCGGATCGCCTTTTCCTTGATCTGGCGTACCCGCTCGCGGGTAAGGCCGAACTTCTCGCCGATCTCCTCGAGCGTCATCTCGGAACATCCGATTCCGAAAAAGTATTTGATGATATCCCGCTCGCGGTCGGTCAGCGTCGACAGGGCGCGCTCGACTTCCGTGCCGAGCGACTCGTTGATCAGTCCCCGGTCGGCGATCGGCGAATCGCTGTTGACCAGCACGTCGAGCAGACTGTTGTCCTCCCCGTCCGAGAAAGGCGCGTCGACCGAGACGTGACGGCCCGATACGCGCAGCGTGTCGGTCACTTTCTCCTTCGGCAGATCGAGCTCGTCGGCCAGTTCCTCGGGCGAGGGCGTGCGTTCGTGCTCCTGCTCGAAACGGGCGAAGGCCTTGTTGATTTTGTTCAGCGACCCCACCTGGTTCAGCGGCAACCGCACGATCCGGCTCTGTTCGGCCAGCGCCTGAAGGATCGACTGGCGTATCCACCATACGGCGTACGAAATGAACTTGAATCCCCTCGTCTCGTCGAACTTCTCGGCGGCCTTGATCAGCCCGAGATTTCCCTCGTTGATCAGATCGGGCAACGACAAGCCTTGGTTCTGATACTGTTTCGCAACAGAAACGACGAACCGCAGGTTGGCGCGTGTCAGTTTTTCGAGCGCTTCCTTGTCGCCCTTCTTGATCCGCTGCGCCAGATCGACCTCTTCCTCCACGGTGATCAAATCCTCCTTACCGATCTCCTGCAGATACTTGTCCAGCGACGCGCTCTCGCGATTGGTAATGGATTTGGTGATTTTTAATTGTCTCATGTTATCCCTTTCGTTGTTACGTGTCTTCCGCCTTCGAGAGGAAAGATTGTCCGGCCTCCTTACTCCGGGAGCCGGACAACCCCTCGCAGGGCAATCACCGGGGATGACTTCGGCCGCTTACTTGACGGTAGGCGAGTAGGCCACCACACGGCCGTCGGGATATACGCCCTCGATATATTCGATCTTCGACGTGATCCGGTTCAGATCGCCGATCGAGCGAACGGGACGATCGTTGATGTTCGTGATGATATAGCCTTTGCGAATCCGCGCGCTTTCGAGTATGCCGCCCGGCTCGATACCTACCACTTGCACGCCTCCGCCGATCTTCAGCGCTTTCTTGGTCCGCTCGGACACCTCTGCGAACTGACCTCCCAGCGCGTCGTATGCCGAAACGATATCCTTGGTGATTACCTCGGTGTTGCCTGCCTTATTACGCAGGACGACCTCGATTTGTTTCACGTCCGAGCCTTTTTTTACTCCGACCGTCACCTTATCGTTAGGCCGATGCTTGGCGATCTCCTCGGAAAGCTGGGCCGAACCGTTTATCTTGATGCCGTTGATCTCGACGATCACGTCGCCCGAGCGAATGCCGGCCGCATGGGCCGCCCCTTCCGGATCGACTTCGGCGACATAGATTCCGCCCGGCTCCTGAATGCCGGTTTTCTTACCCTCCTCCGTCTCGAGGAACTCTTCGGTCAGCGGAATATACTGAATGCCGAGCATCGCGCGCTGCACGACTCCGTGCTCCTTCAGGTCGACGACCACTTTCTTGACGATCGACGTCGGAACGGCGAACGCATAGCCGATGTAAGTGCCGCTGCGCGACTGGATCAGCGTATTGATGCCTACCAGCTCACCTTTCGTGTTGACCAGCGCGCCGCCGCTGTTGCCCGGATTGACCGCTGCGTCGGTTTGGATGAACGACTCGAGGCTGAACTGGCTCGGCAGCGCCTTCAGGCTACGGCCTTTGGCGCTCACGATGCCGGCCGTAATCGTGCTGCGCAGGTCGAACGGGCTGCCGATGGCGAGCACCCACTCGCCCAAACGCAGGTCGTCCGAATTACCCATCGGGATCGTAGGCAGGTCCGTCGCGTCGATCTTAATGAGCGCCACGTCGGTCGTCGGGTCGGTCCCGATCACCTTCGCGTCGAACGAACGGTTGTCGTTCAGCGTTACGCGCAGTTTCGTGGCGTTTTCCACGACATGGTTATTCGTGACGATATACCCGTCGGGGCTGATGATCACGCCCGACCCGCCGCTCTTACGCTCGCGCGGCTGCTGGGGCTGCTGCTGATACCCTCGGGGCATGCCGAAGAACTCGAAAAACTGCTCGAATCCGCCTCCCCCGCTGTAATAGTCGTTCTCGACCTCCTGCGTATTGACGATATTGACGACGCCTTTCACCGCATTCTCGGCGGCATACGTCAGATCGGGATAGCTCCCCGGCTCGTAAGAAGTGAAATGCGTACCCACGTTCGAAGCGAACTCGGTCGAAGGAGCGGCATAGGCCTCGCCCTTCTCGGTCGCCCGGGCCACGCTGTAGGCAGTCGCTGCGCCGGCGGCCATCGAGGCGGCCAGCATGCCTGCAAATAACAGAACCTTTCTCATAGAAATAAGTGTTAAAATTATTAAAATAAAAAAGGTAAAATCAATTCATTTCGGTTCGAATTTTCGTTTTCCGGCAGGCGGCTTTCCCGTTTCGACATACGTTCGGGCCAGCCGCCCCCGTCTTTTTCCCGGCCCGCAGAATCCATACCAGACTCGGCAAGGAAAATTTCCGGGACACAATACAAACTCCGAAAGAGCCGCCCGTATTGTGTATCATCTCGTTTTTTTACCGTTTTCAGCCCCCGCCCTCCGTGACAGAAAACTGCTTCCGGTCTTGTGAGGCAATACCGAGCCGCCCAAGGAAATGTCCGGATTCCCCCCGCCACGATACCGGCAGCGACGGTCCTAACCTAATAAATTATAAGGAGCGGCCCCCCGGAAAGAGCGCGGCGCCCGCATCGGGCCGTCTGAACCGATCCGGCCGAACGGGCGACGACAAGAGCCGCCCCTGCTCGGGAACGGCTCCTGATCATGCGTTTCTATGGCCGTAGGCTATTTCAGCCCGAACTCCTTGCGGATCACGTCGACGGCGTCGAGCTTCTCCCAGCCGAAGAACTCGATCTCCTTCTGCACCGGCTTGCCGCCCTCGTAAACGGTCTCCACCTTTTTATAAGGACGGTTGCCGAAATGGCCGTACGAGGCCGTAGCCTCGAAAATCGGATTACGCAGACCGAACCGCTCGACGATCTTGGCCGGGCGCAGGTCGAACAGCTTCGCTACGCGGCTCGCGATCTCGCCGTCGGAGAGCCCCAGCTTGCCCGTACCGCGCGTTTCGACGTACACGCTCAGCGGCTCGGCGATCCCGATCGCATAGGCCAGCTGAACGAGCACCTCGTCGGCGACGCCGGCAGCGACCATGTTCTTGGCGATATGCCGCGCCGCATAGGCCGCGCTGCGATCGACCTTCGAACTGTCCTTGCCCGAGAAGGCCCCGCCGCCGTGCGCGCCCCGGCCGCCGTAGCTGTCGACGATGATCTTGCGGCCCGTCACGCCCGTATCGCCGTGAGGCCCCCCAATCACGAACTTGCCGGTCGGGTTCACGTGCAGGATGTAGTCGTCGCCTATCAGCTCGCTCAGGCGGTCGCCGGCGCGCTCCAGCCGCGCCTTGGTTCGCGGAATCAGGATGGTTCGCACGTCCTCGCGGATCTTGTCGCACATGGCCTTCTCCGCCGCCTTCTCGCCTCCGGCCTGCTCCGGCGTGACGAACTCGTCGTGTTGCGTCGAAACGACGATCGTATGCACGCGCTTCGGACGATTGTCATCGCCGTACTCGATCGTCACCTGGCTTTTCGAGTCAGGCCGCAGATAGGTCATCACCCGGCCCTCGCGCCGAATGGCGGCCAGTTCTTTCATCAGCACATGCGAGAGAATCAGCGAAGCCGGCATCAGCTCACGGGTCTCGGAGCAGGCGTACCCGAACATGATGCCCTGATCGCCGGCTCCCTGCAGCTCCTCGCTCTCTCGCACGACGCCCTGATTGATGTCGGGCGACTGCTCGTGAATGGCCGACAGCACGCCGCACGAGCTGCCGTCGAACTTGTAGTCGCTTTTCGTGTAGCCGATCCGATTGATCACGCGCCGGGCCACCTCCTGTACGTCGACATAGGCCTCCGAGCGCACCTCGCCCGCCACGACGACCAGTCCCGTCGTACAGAGCGTTTCGCAGGCTACCTTCGAATGATTGTCATGACGAAGAAACTCGTCGAGAATCGCATCGGAAATCTGGTCCGATACCTTGTCGGGATGTCCCTCGGACACCGACTCGGACGTAAACAAAAATCCCATTTTTTAAAATTTTAGCGTATGACTTTAAACAATGGGAAAAACTCAGCTGTCGGATAGGAGAAATACTGTTTTTAGCATTTTTTTCCGTGGTTGCAAGCGGCCAAATCTTTCCACAAACGGTCCGGCGCATGCCGTCCCGAGCCGCAAAGATAGCATATTTTCGGAAGAATGGCATCCGAAACTCGAAATATCTGTCTTATCCGAAAAAGCGGCGCATTCTCAGAACGGATAGCCCACGCCGAAATTGAGCGTCGTATTCTTCAGCCGGAAATGCTGAATCCAGCGCTCCCCGGCCGGTTCGTTCGGATTGTGGAGCTTGATGCCCCAGTCGAGACGGAAGACGAAGAAGCCGAAATCGAAGCGCGCGCCGAGACCGGTATTGAATCCGAGCTGCTTGTAGAACCGGTCGATTTTGAACCGGGTCTCTTCCGTGCCGCCCTGATTCATGAACCAGATGTTGCCCAGATCGAAGAACAGCGCACCCTGCAGAATGCCCCAAACCGGGAAACGGGCCTCGAGGTTGGTCTCGAGCTTGAAATTGGCCAGCTGGCTCGGATAGTCCGAGAAGTCGCGCTTCGGGTCGCCGCCGGGACCGAGCGTGCGGGCCAGCCAGCCGCGCATGCTGTTGCTGCCGCCGCAATAGAACAGCCGTTCGAACGGGATCGAGCTCGAATTGCCGTAGGCGTAGCCCCATCCGCCGTAGAACCGGTATACGATGCTTACCTTGGGAGCCAGCACGAATTTCTTGGCGATGTTCGCGTCGATACGGAAATACTGGGCGTATCGGATGCCGAACAGGCGATGGTAGGGCTCGCCGTCCGCAAGCCTCTCTTTCGAGCCGAACAACCGGCTCAGACCGTCGATCAGGTTGCCGTTCGTCTCGAAGTTGAAGCGCATCATCAGCGAGCTCCGGTCGACGCGACGGCTCTGATTGTTGAAAATATACGATCCGGAGAGCCCGGCGATCAGCTGCGAGGTGTAGCTGTTGCGCAGATAGGGGTTTTTCAGGCTGTTCAGAAAGGCCGAGTCGACCTGACGGAGTTTCACGACGCTGATGTCGGCCGGACGCAGCACGAACGAGCTGTTGCGCCCCTTGCCCCACGAATAGCCCCAGACGGCGCTGGCCAACGCCCGATGATAATAGGGGCGGCGCTGCACGCTGTACGAAACCTCGACTTTCGTACGCGGATCGACAGCCCGGTTATAGCGATTCACCCGCAGCGGAGTAATCAGGCGCGGGAACGAGAAGGAGGTCGTGACGCCCAGCTCGAACGAGTTGCGCTTGGTTTTCACGCGCGTGAATTCATACCCGCCGCGCACGCTTACGTCGAACAGCTCCACGCCTCGGAACAGATTGCGGTTCTGGTAGCCGAGCGTCGCGGTCAGCCCGAAGTAGTCCGACGAGGTGGTTCCCTCCAGCTCGACCGAGTAGCTTTGCCTCAGCGCAGGCGTGCAGAGGATGTTGCAGTCGAGATACCGTTCCGAGGAATAGGCGACGGCCGAAGTGTCGGTCGCGGCGCCGGGGCCGCCGATATAAGTGACCGGACTGTCCCGGCCGGCCGAGTCGGACGCTTCCGAAAAGAGCACGCTGGCGCTTTTGTAGTATCCCAGCCGCATGATATTCTCATAAGTTCTCTTGACGTCGCTCTCGTTGTACAGCGCATTCGGATAAAGATTCACGGTACGGCGGAGAATCGAGGAGCGGACTTTCGGACGGGCGTCGTAAACGATTTTCAATCCCCTGTAGAGAGTCGTGTCGAGCCGCGAATTGTACAGGCTGTCGCTCACCGCCTTCGCCGGGTCGTATCCCGGAAAGACATAGATATCGCGCAGGCGGTATACTCGATTCTCCTCAACGATCGGCTCCCCCTCGGGCGTATAGCCTGCCATATAGGGCTTGACGACCATCGTCAGGTCGATCGTGCGGTCGCCGGCGGTCGAATCGGCGACATACTCGATGTTGTTGATCGAGAAGTTGTAGTATCCCCGGTTCTTCAGGAACGACGCGATGCGCGACCGTTCGTCGTTGAGCACGTTGCCGTCGAAAATGCCGCCGGTACGGAGCAGCGAGGAAGCCGTATCGCTCAGGACGACCGGCCGCAGCGACCGGTCGCGGAAGCGATAGCCGATCTTCCCGATCCGGTACGGATCGCCCTGACGGGCGAAGTAGGTGACGCGGGCCCGCTTGCCGGCCGTGTCGACACGGAACCATGCCTCGGACTGCAGAAAACCCTTGCCGTCCATGTAGATCTTCATCGCCTGAGAGGAACGGGCCGTCAGCGACGAGTCGAGCAGTACGGGCGCTTTCCCGATCTTGCGCTTGAAGCGGTTCCACCATGTGTTCTTCCGTTTCGGGTTGGAGGAGTTATACGCCCAAAGGTAAAAGTTCGTTCCCAACAGGCGTTGCGTGGGATGCTGGCGAACGAACTCCTCCAGATCGGCCTTCGTGACGCGTTCCTGCTTGGAAAGCTCGCGGTTGCGCTCGATCCGGATGTCGTTGCGGGTCAACAGGTAACTCCCCTGCGGGACATGCTTCGTCACGCTGCATGCCCCCGCGAGCCAGCAGCATGCGACCGCCGCGGCGAACCTCGCGCATCGCCTCGCTCCCCGATATATTCTCCCCTGTGGTTCCGGCACGCCTTTCTTCCTCCGATTTATTTCGCCAGCTTGAACCTGATCCGCAACACGCCGTCGGCCCAGTCGCTCGAAACGATCGCCACGGGCGGAATCTCGCTCGTGTTGCTTACGTGTTTTCCGATGCAGGGACAGCTGTCGAAAGAACCGATATGGACGATCCGGACTTCGGTCGCCCCTTCGGGCAGCCGCGACAGGTCGTAACGCTTCCGCGCCTCATCGACCGGAACGATTTCGGCACGCACGTCCGCGCCCGAGGCGATCTGTTCGTTGACCGTCCGCTCGATTCGTTCCAGTTCGTCGGGCGTCAGGCCGCGCTCGCAGCGAAAGTCGCATTTCGACTTCTTCCTTTCGATATGGGTCGTGAACGCGCGCCCGCAGCCGAGCATGCGGACGACCGCTCCGCCGATCAGGTGCTCGGCCGTATGCATGGGCGGATACTCCTCCTTGTTATGGACGCTCGCCTTGGACTCTTCCATCGTATCGCTTCATTTTGACAAAACCGCGTCTCGCCGTCCCCTGCCCGATACGGCGTACGATTCCGGCGCAAAGATAAGACTTTGCGCCGGGAACGGCTCCCCTGAAAAATCATTTCCAGTTCCGGAGCCCTTCCGACCGCCTATGCCAGACGGAACTTGACGAATTCGCCTTCGAGGCAGAACGCACCCTCGCCCGGAGTAAACTTGATCAGACAATAATTCGCATCGGACGGCCCGCCGGGAAAATGCGCCTCCAACCACGGCTGCCACATGTCGCGTAGCGTCTCGGGATCGGTCACCACCTCGGCGTGTCCGATCAGGGAAACGCTGTCGTCTCGATCGTAGAACGAGGCTCCCGTCCGCATATTGCGCCGGATGTGAGCGACTTTCTCCGAATCGATTCCCGTAGCGAACCATATCGTCAGCGCATCGTCCGTCCGGAGCGTCTTTACCGGAACGGGACGCGGGAACCCCTCTCCGTTGACCGTAGCGAACGTAACGGCCTGGCAACGTTTCAGCAATTCGCTGGCTTTCTGAATGATCCTTTCCATAAGCAATCTCGTTTTGTCGGTTTGCGGTCCGCCGCAGGTCCGTCCGTCGCGGACCGGTCGGGAAACGCCCGCTGCGGCGGGCAGCCGGACCCTATTGGTTGAAAAAGCCCTGCTTTTTCAGCATGTCGAAGTACTTGCGCGAGAACAGCCGGTTATCCTCGGCCGTGTACCGCCGCTCCGTGAAGATGCGGGCCAGATTGGGCAGTCCGTTCGCGCGAAGCAATTCGGCCGTCTCGGGCGAGGCTTCCCGCTCCGCCCAGATACGGTCGATCGTCTCGGGCGTATAATCCTCGTACCGTTCGCGGTGGACAACCCCTTCCAGAGGCAACCGGTCCGTCAGCGGAGGCATCTCCTCGGGCCAGCCCAACGTCACGGTCGTCACGGGCAGCACGCCTTCGGGCAGGCGCAGCACCTCGGCGATCCGGTCGGCATTGTAGATCGTCGTGCCCAGAAAGCAAACGCCCAACCCTTCCGACTCGGCGGCCAAACAAATGTTCTGCGCCGCCAGCATCGCGTCGATCGCTCCGCTTAGGAACCAGACGAAATTGTCATAGCCGGGCTCGGCTCCTCTCTGACGGCACCAAAGCGAGAAACGGCGCACGTCGACGCAGAAGGTCAGCACGACCGGCGCGCCGGTCACCATCGGCTGACCGAAGTGGCAAGGCGACAACTCCTGCCGAATAGCCGGATCGGTCGTCACGACGATGCTGTACACCTGCATATTACCCGTATTCGAGGCTCGGACTCCGGCCTCGAGAATCCGCTCCAGCAGCCGCTCGTCGACCGGGTCGGACTTATAACTTCGCACCGAGCGGTGCCGGAAAATCGTTTTGATCATGTTTTTCGTGATTTATGGCCCTTCCGCCGCATTGCGAACGCACGACGGCCGCCTTTTACAAATATCCGTTATTTTTTCCAAAGCAGGAAGGCTTTCTCCGAAAAATTGCCATATTTGCAGTAGGCGCGGCGCTTATCGGCCGGGCACGAGACGCATGGGAAGGAAATTCAGCAAATATCACGGAGCCGGAAACGACTTCGTCATGATCGACGGCCGCACGGAGCCTTTCGACGCCACGCCCGAGCGGGTGGCCGCCTTGTGCCGGCGCCGAACCGGCATCGGAGCCGACGGCCTGATGATCCTCGAGAGCGACCCGGCGGAGGAGTTCCGCATGCGCTATTTCAACGCCGACGGCGGCGAAGCGACCATGTGCGGGAACGGCGGCCGGTGCATCGCGCTGTTCGCCCACCATCTGGGCATCGGCGGAATGCGGAAGCGCTTCATCGGCGTAGACGGCCCCCATACGGCCGAACTGCTGCGGGTCGAGGGTCCCGAGGGCGAGATACGCCTCGGGATGATCGACGTGCGGCGAGTGGAGGTACACCCCGAATATCTGTTTCTCGACACCGGCTCGCCGCATTACGTCGAGTTCGTCGAGAGCGTCCGGGGAGTCGACGTCGCAGGGCGCGGCGCGGCGATACGCCACAGCGCCGCCTTTGCCGCCCGCGGAGGTACGAACGTCAACTTCGTCGAGATCGTTTCCGACGGCCATATCCGCATAAGGACTTTCGAGCGGGGCGTCGAGGCCGAGACGCTCGCCTGCGGAACGGGAGCGACCGCCTCGGCTATCGCTGCGGCCGTGCGCACGGGCAGCCCGTGCCGGGATTACCGGGTCGACGTCGAGGGAGGCACGCTCCGCGTCGCGTTCGAACCGGACGGAAAGGGAGGCTTCACGCGGATCGAGCTGACCGGCCCGGCCCGGAAAGTGTTCGAAGGCGAGTTCGCGGACGATTTTCGGCGCGACGGAGAGCCGGAATTCCCAAAAAAATCCTAACATGGCACGAGGAGGCCGAAGCGGCCCGCAAATTGTGCAGAATCCAATACAGAACAATCGTTAACTTCATCACGTTTTCTCGCATCATGAAATCGAATCGGGGTTTCCGGCACAAAGCCAGCGACGGCGGGTCGGAGGATTTGTTAAGGCGGGCGGCCAAGCTCAGCCCGATCAAGAAAAGCGGAAAGGACAAGCGGACCATTTACAGCCAGATGGACGACGACGAGGCGGATGCCGAGTTGCTGGCGCTTCGCAAGCAAGAATCGGTACTCGACTACTTCGACGACGAGCAGGAAAGGTAGAGCCGGCATCTTCCGGACCATGCGCCCCAACTCTCCGGACGGCAAGCGGACCTTGCCGACAGCCGGAACTGTCGCTTGCCGTCCGAAGCGTCTCCCGCGCGGATCGTTCCGAGAAACGGGACAGCCCTCCGGCCCGACGGATAGCCGCATGCGCCGACGTCGGGTTTTCGATCCGTTGCGGAGTCCGCGCGAATACCGGATCGGTCTGCCCGGATACAAGGCCGCCCTCCGGAACTTCGCCGGACCGGACAGAGGGACGGCTCTGCAAGGTCCCCGCCCCCCTGCCTCCCGACAAGCCCCGGACCGGCACAGCCTTTCCGCTTGACCGTGTCCCCGGCGTGTATTATCTTTGCCTTTCGAACAGGGAAAGCGTCCCGTACATCTCTATCCGAATTATGGAAAAGTTCATCATGGCCAACGACACGGCCCTGCGGATCAGCGACAGCGGCCGGGGCGAAACGACGCTTGCGCTGCTGCACGGCTATCTCGAGTCGCTCGAAGTGTGGGAGGATCTCGCCAAACGGCTCGCTCCCTATTACCGAATCGTCGCGATCGACATTCCCGGGCACGGAATCTCACAGGTTCGGGGCGAAGTCCACACAATGGACTTCGTGGCCGACACGCTGCAGGCCGTGCTCGAAAAGCTCGGCGTCCGTCGCTGCTTTCTGGCGGGACACTCGATGGGCGGCTATGCCGCAGAGGCTTTTGCCGAACGTCATTCCGACATGCTTCAGGGACTGATCCTGTTCCACTCGACGCCGAACGCCGACACCGAGCAGAAAAAGGCGGACCGGCTGCGCGAGATCGAGCTGATTCGAGCCGACAAAAAGGAGCTTCTCGCTTCGCAGTTCGCTCCGAAAGGCTTCGCCGAGGAGAACCGCCGGCGTCTGCGGGACCGGATCGGACAGCTCGAAGAACTGACGGCCGCGACCGACGACGACGGCATCGTCGCCTTACTGCGAGGCATGATCGAACGCCGCGACATGAACGACATGCTGCACGCGCTGCAAGTACCCCAACTGTTCATCTTCGGCCGCATGGACGGATTCATTTCCGTCGAGACGGCCGAGCGGCTGGCAGCCGCACACCCGCAGGCCGAAGTGGCATGGCTCGAACATTCCGGCCACATGGGCTTCTGGGAGGAACCCGAAGCTTCGGAGCGAATTATCCGGTCGTTCATCGGCCGGCACGGAGGACAGGAAATGACGCCTGCATTCGATTCAAGCGATTCCTCGGCCCGATAGCACGAAACGTCCTCGCTCCGGCAAACGGCATGAACGAGAAGGCAAGACATCCCGCCGACGAACCGGGGAAGCCCGTATCCGCAAGCCGGGTATTTCCGATAACCCGAACAGCCGGCGAGTCAGGACGACGGCACTCGTAGAAAGGGCCGGAAATAAACACGGCCGGCGACCGATCTCGGACCATCCAAGACAAAAACTCCAAGGGCACGGAGTCCGTTCCCCCTCGGATATAATTCTAAAGGACGGAGACTTACGCAAAGAGGAGACGAGCAAGAAACGGAGGCAAAGAACGGCGATCGAAAGACAAAAACAGGCCGGAGAGGCGGATTTCCGTCATTCGGAACGGCCGATGCAACGAAAACCGACGAAACGGCATCTCAATAAAATATTGAATATACAACGCAAGTAGACTAACCTCGCATTAATTACAAACGACATATATTGCAAAATACCCGCACAACAACAAAACATTCGTAAAAATATTGCAAAAAGAATCGCCGAATGCAAAATTATATCGATTTTCCATTCGGATTCGTTGCATATCGGATATTTCTTCTTACATTTGCTTCCGACATACGTCGAAAGACGACGTGTCTTAGCTCTACTGTGAAACCTAGGAAATTTCGTTGTCCAGAGCTAAAGCACGAGCCCGCGTCGGGAGGCACCGCATGACGGATGCCGCCCGGCGAGTGAGGGTGAATCTCGGTCGGAACGCTCCGGCACGGAACGTGCTACAATTCTGTATTATGCGCATGCTTCAAGGCGTGGGCTGTTCGTGCTTTATTCGGACAAGGCTTCCTAGGGCCTCACGGTAGATAATGCGCGACGCCCACGTCTTCTTTCTTTAGCTATCTCGCCGAACAATCGATCCGGCCTGGAGTCGCACGGAATCCGTTTTTCCGTGCCGTTCGCAGCCAAAACGTCGGAAAAGCGGACCTGCCCAGTCCCTGTTTCCCGCGCACGGGAATCGTCTGCCGCCCGTCTGCGACACAGTGCACGGACGATCCGGGAAGCACCCTTTGCGGGCGGCGCCGAGCTTTTCGAACAGCGGGAGCGGCCTATGTCTACATATCGGGGCACGGACCGCCGAAACGGGAAGAGTTGGGCTTCCCGATTAGGTAAAAAAGGGGAAGATTTTTCGAGTCCGTGCCCCTTTTTTCGTTTCCGGCGATCCGCCGATCTCCGTTCCGCATCCAAAACCGGACTCGGACCCGATTTCAGCACGTCGACAAACTTCGCAATTCTTTTCTGCGGAAACGACCGAGCGACCCTGCCGGTTGACTACCGATTCGCCCGGCAGAGCGAAACGCAGAGCCAAAAAAAGCGCGGCTTCATGCGCCCGCGACAGGAAAGCACGGAAATGGCGGCGTGATACCCTCGCGGGACATGCCGGCCCGATACGAAATCCTCCTTGCCGCAAAACGACAAGGAGGATTTCGTATCGGTACATAACAGAAAAGCCGTCCCACCGGAAGGAACGGCTTCGTAAGCACGGTCGCCCGACCCGCTACAGCGCGTTGACGTGAAGCTGTACGCTGCTCTTGAGGTTGGCCGCCTTGTTCTTGTGAATGATATTCACCTTGGCGAGCTTGTCGAGCATGGCGGTCACTTTCGGAAGCAATACCAGAGCGGCCTCCTTCTCGGTCGTGTTGCGCAGCGCCTTCACGGCGTTACGAGCCGTCTTGTGGTAATATTTGTTCCGAATCTTCCGCACCTCGGTCTGGCGTATTCTCTTCTTCGATGACTTATGATTTGCCATTTCCGTAACTTTATATGATAACTTACATTCTGATGGTAGCCCATAGGAGAATCGAACTCCTCTTTCAAGAATGAAAATCTTGCGTCCTAACCGATAGACGAATGGGCCATAGCCTCATCTTTTGGCAGATTCAGCGGTGCAAAGGTAATCAAAAAGTAATAACCTGCAAATTTTTACTTCAAAAAACGCCTGTCCGGCCTGCTTCCCGTAGCCGGCGGAAGCAAATCAGCCCTTGCCGGCCCGCTCGTGCCGGTCGTAGACGAAATAATCCGCCGCCAGCACGACCAGCAGCAGAAAATAGGAGACCGAGCCCGTCAGAACGGCCCGGATCAGGACATACAGCATGCAGGCGGCCGTGGCGACCAGCAGCCGCTGCCGCTCCGTCGTACGGTCCAGGTTGAGCAGATACCCGATCCGGCGGCGGCCCACCAGCAACAGGTAATATCCGATCGAGCCGAGCGACACGACCAGACCTGCCGTCGGATAGTCGTGTCCCAGAAGCGCTCCGAGCACCGTCCATACGACGACGACCGCAACGGCCGTTTTTCTTGGAATGGCGAATATTTTCATCGGACGCAAAGGTACGACAAAATAATTTAGTAGCTTTGCGAGGTTCAAAATATCGTATCATGCCTAACTTGTCCGACAAGGGAATCTATCTGCCCCCCTCCCCGATCCGCAAGCTGGTGCCGTTCGCCGAGGCGGCGAAGCGCCGGGGAATCAAGGTATACCACCTCAACATCGGCCAACCCGACATCCGGACCCCTCAGGTCGCCGTCGACGCCGTGAAAAACATACACGACCAAGTGTTCGAGTACGGGCACTCAGCCGGAAACGAGAGCTATCGCCGCAAACTGGCCGATTACTACCGGGGCGTCGGCATCGACGTGACGACCGACGACATGGTGATCACGGTCGGAGGATCGGAAGCGATCTTCATGGCGATGACCATCTGCCTCAACCCGGGCGACGAGGTGCTGGTGCCCGAGCCGTTCTATGCCAACTACAACGGCTTCGCCATGGAGGCGGGCGTCAACATCAAGCCGATCTCGTCGACGATCGCCAACGATTTCGCGCTGCCTCCGATGGAGGAATTCGAACGACTGATCACTACGCGCACCAAAGCGATCCTGATCTGTAACCCGAACAACCCGACCGGTTATGTCTACTCCGAGCAAGAGTACGAGCAACTGAAAAACATCGTGCTGAAACACGACCTCTATCTGATGGCCGACGAAGTGTACCGGGAATTCTGTTACGACGGTACGAAGTGCATCTCGGTTATGAATCTCAAGGGAGTCGAGCAGAACGTCGTGATGATCGACTCGGTGTCGAAACGCTACAGCATGTGCGGCGTGCGTTTGGGCACCCTTGTATCGCGGAATCGCCGGATCATCGATGCCGCGCTGAAAATGGGGCAGGCCCGGCTATGTCCCCCTTATCTGGCCCAAGTGGCGGCCGAGGCCGCGCTCGGCGCGCCCCGCAGCTATTTCGAGGAGGTACACGACGAATACGCCGCGCGGCGCAACTGCATCATCGAGGCGCTGAACAAGATCGAGGGGGTCTACACGCCGATGCCGAAAGGATCGTTCTATTCGATCGTCAAGCTGCCGATCGACAGCAGCGAGCGCTTCGCGCAGTGGCTGCTCGAGGAGTTCGAGTACGAGGGACAGACGGTCATGGTCGCCCCGGCTACGGGCTTCTATGCCTCGTGCTATCTGGGACACGATGAGATCCGCATCGCCTATGTAATCAACCGCCACGATCTGCTCGCCGCAGCCAAGTGCCTCGAAGAGGCGCTCAAGGTATACCCGGGCCGCACGATCGGACGGTAATCCGACACGCGCCGACAAGTGCCGCATCCTGCAACAGCCGCTTCCGAGCGGCTGTTTTTTATCGGGGCTATGCGCCATAAACAGGCCCTCTGGTTCCTAAATGGTGCGATTGCGACAGAAACCCGAAACGCAACACGAGCGGCGCGAAGGCTGACAGTCCCGGCATAAAGATGAGGAAGCGGAACCCGGAACATCGATCCGCACGGCCTGAAATCGCAATGCACTGAAAAGGAAATCGACCCACTCCGCCGTTCGGGCTCCCCGACGGGACAGGCGCTCCGAATCCGAAGGCAACGGCGAGCGCTTCCCGAACAATATACGGCAGCCGGTCCGGCGTAATTGTCACGCCGGACCGGCTGCCGTATCTGCCGAACGCTTCAGGACAAGCGGTAGTAATGCCCTACCGCTAAATGGAAAGCACCCGCAGCGTCGTAAGCAACTGACGGTTGATCGGCTTCTGACACTTGATCGCCCGGCTGAACGGTATGTACACGAGCTCGTCGTTCTGTATGCCGATCATCACGTTGCGCTGGTCCTCGAGCAGCGCGTTGATCGCGGCCTCGCCCATCCGGCTGGCCATAATCCGGTCGCTCGCCGTAGGCGATCCGCCGCGCTGGATGTGACCGAGGATGGTCACGCGCACATCGTACTGAGGATACTCGTTTTTGACACGCTCGGCCAGTCCCATCGCTCCGCCGGTCAGCTCGCTCTCGGCCACGAGCACGATGCTGCTGTTCTTCGACTTGCGGAATCCGTTCTCGATCAGCTGGTCGAGCTGGTCGACCTCCATGGCGATTTCCGGAATGATCGCCGCTTCGGCTCCCGACGCGATCGCGCCGTTCAGGGCCAAAAAGCCCGCTTCGCGGCCCATGACCTCGATGAAAAACAGCCGCTCGTGCGAAGTCGCCGTATCGCGGATCTTGTCGACCGACTGCATGATCGTGTTCAGTGCCGTGTCGTAGCCTATCGTCGTGTCCGTGCCGTACAGGTCGTTGTCGATCGTGCCGGGAAGCCCCACGATCGGGAAATTGTACTCCTCGGCGAATATGCGCGCGCCGGTCAGCGAACCGTCGCCGCCGATCACCACGAGCGACGTGATGCCGTGCTTGACGATGTTGTCGTAAGCCGTCTTGCGTCCCTCGGGCGTACGGAACTCCTCGCAGCGCGCCGTCTTGAGAATCGTGCCGCCCTGCTGTATGATGTTACTGACGTTCTGTGTCTGAAACGGAATGATCTCGTCGGTAATCAGGCCTCTGTATCCCCGCATGATTCCCTTCACTTCGAATCCGTTGTAAATCGCAGCCCGCGTTACCGCGCGAATCGCGGCGTTCATGCCGGGCGCATCGCCTCCCGACGTCAAGATACCCACGCATTTGTTTGCTTCCATAATCGTTCCTCCTGTTATTAGCCGTTTCCGTATCCGCCCACCGGCGGCCGGAACCGTCCGAAACGCCTGTCTCGGATCGGCTTCCGGACACCGCAAAAGTAGCAATAATTATCGTACCGCATATCCGATGCCCGATTTTTCGCAGTCCGGACCGCTGCGCCCCTCCCGATCCGCAGCGATAACGCGCTCAAGGAAATACCGTCCGCCCTCCGACGGCCGGAGATGCCGCCCTCGGTCACCACGAACGTCCCGTACAGGGACTCCTATCCGGCCTTTCTCCCGAACCGAACACGACACAAGCCGGCCTGCCGCTGCGGCTGCAGCGGCAGGCCGGCCCCAACGCTTTCTCATTCGTACTTCCTGCGACTGAACACGACCGACAATCCGACCGCGATCAGAATCGTCGGAACGGCGATCTTGTCTAGAGGAATATGCCAATCGAGCTGATCGATCAGCAGCAGGCATAGCCCGACGGCCGCCACGATACCGCCCGCGAGCCACTTGCGCAACGCCAGCAAATAGCCTCCGATCAGCACCAGCAGCATCTGCCACGAGAACACCACGTCGAACAGGCTGTCCGAAAGCAGTTCCAGATTATTCATCATCCACAATACGCCGACCACGATCAGCGTGACGCCAAGAAACAGATTTCTCGACCGCATCACCGAAGCGTGCTCGTCACGCCGCAGCTTGTCGTCATCCATTATTTCCATTGTCGTACATTATTTATCCTAATCATATACTTTGCCGCACCGGTTTCCGAGTTCCCGATGTTCCGGTTTCCCCGTACGCAGTCCCTTCCGACAGAGGCGACCTCAGGCAGGAACCTGACCGGATACGAAACCCGGGACCGCAGCAGGCATAATGATTCTTCCGGGTGCGAACATGCTCGGCATATCGAAGCACATAATCGTCTTTTTCGTTCGGTTCCGACGGAAAGGCGAGCCGCCTGCTCCGCTTTTGCCGGAACGGCGACCGGCTATTCGGTATAATACTCGATCCGAACGGTATCCCGCAGCGTCGAGTCGCCCAGCGTGACCGTCTCGACGCGTACGGTGTCGTGCCGGATCGGAATACCGTCCGGAACGCCGGCGCCGTGCCAACCGGAAGTCTTGTTGAAATACCACTCGACATCGCCCCGGTCGAACGCCTCCTCGATGCGCTCGTAGTTCTTCACGAGGTAGACGCCCAAAAAGATCAGGATCAGAACCCAGATACCGAACAGCACCGACAACGTCGTACGGCGGCTTCGCAGGTTGAATACGAGCTTCAGCAGCAGATATACGACGATCCCGAGCGGCAGCACGATCCCCAGTACGATCAGCACCGGAATCAGCAGCGATCCGCCTGCCAGAGCGAAAGGAAATCCTACGGCCGCTCCCCCGATCAGCATCGTGACGAGCCCCACGACGAGTCCGAGCACGACGAGCCCGAGCACGGCGCCGATCAGCAGCAAGAACGCCTTGATGCAAAACAGCAGCACGCGGCCGGTCACATACAGCAGTTCGGAGAATACGGAAGCCGTCCGCTCGTTGCGCGGCGAGGGCCTCGCATCGTTCAGGTCGGCGCTGATATTGCGCCGAATCGACGAGGCGGTGATCCGCTCGCCCGTCATCTCGAGCCGCTGGCGGGGCGTGCGCGCTTTCGGAATCGCAAACCAAAGAATCAGGTAGAGCAGAAAGCTCACGCCGATCAGCGTGCCGAAAAACCCGCACAGCGCGTTGACCACCGGAATCACGCTGATAACTACCAGAATCAGTAGAGGCGAACAGAACAGCAGGCGCACCAGCGTCGGATCGACGCGGAAATAAGTGGCCAGCCCGTTGCAGACGCCGCCGAGCTTCGCGCCGTCCGGATTCCTGTAGAGTCGGCGGGATATGGCATTGTCCGCGCCGTTCTCAGGTATTTCGGCTCCCCCGGCGGGTCCCTGAGCGGTCACTCCGTCCGGCCACCCGAGCTGTCCTATAATCTCGCGGATCAGCTCTGGCGACACAATCATATCGGAGCTCTGACGGTTCAGAATCAGCTCGCTCACGCGCGCCTCGATATCCGAAAGAATCTCCGCGCCGTCGGGATCGTCCTTGTATGCCACCTCGATCCGGACCAGATAGTCCTTCAGAAGCTCGTAACCCTCGCTGTCGAGCACGAAGGCCACGCCCGCAATGCTCACGTTTATCGTATGGTTCATCGTCATATGCTTTAATCCTGTGAAACAAGCCCGTGTCATTCGGCGGAAGCCTCCTGCGAAGCGTCCGGACGGGGAGCGCCCTCCCGGATCGTGCGGATCTGCGAGATCAGCTCGGTCCACGCCATGTCGAGCTGCTCGAGACACTGGCGCCCCTTCTCGGTAATCGAATAATACTTACGGGGAGGGCCCTGCGGCGACTCCTCCCAGCGATAGGCGAGCAGTCCCTGGTTTTTCTGCCGCGTCAGCAGCGGGTAAAGCGTTCCCTCCACGACGATCATCTCGGCCGCTTTCAGCTCGGCAATGATCGACGACGCATAAGCGTCATTGCGCGAGATGATCGAAAGGATGCAATATTCCAGAATGCCCTTGCGCATCTGCGCCTTGATGTTGTCGATATTCATCTCGCCCATATCACTTCCTCCCCCATTCGTTTGACTCGTCCGAGCGCGGCTCGTTCGGAATGACGATCCACATGACCAGATAAACCAGCAGGCCGACCCCGAAAACGATGAACAGCGCCATCAGCACCCGCAGCAATGTCGCGTCGAGACTCGAGTATTCGGCTATGCCGCCGCATACGCCGCCGACGACGCGGTCGCGGCGGCTGCGGTACAGATGCTTCTCGTCGTTCCGGACGCATGTCTGTTCGCGTCCGGGCATGCTCCGACGCGGCTCGCCGAACTCCTGGGCAGGGCCTATCACAGCCATGGCCCGTTTGACGAGCGCCGTGTCCACCACCTGCATGCGGGGGGAGATCGCGCTGCTGAAAATGTCCGCGATGCGAGTCTCGATGTCCTGCATCGTCTCCTGATCGTCCACTCCGTCCAGGCGAATCTCGATTTCGGAAAGATAGCGCTTGAGCACGTCGTAGGCATCCTCGTCCAGAACGAAAGGCATGCCCCCGATGTTTACATGGATTGTTTTTTTCATATCGATCGGAATTATGAATTGTCGGTTCCCGTTTAATTGCATTGCAAATATATGTAATAAAATTTATACTTTGCAATACAAAGTACCATTATTTTACGACAAATATCGGAAAAACCGAAAAAAGCGCCGACAATGCAATGATTGTCAACGCTTTTTTATTCAGATTATTTTCCGGTCGTCGGAACTCATATCCCGGCATTCGGACCGCTGCACGATCCGACCCGTTACGATCTCCGAACTCGGGTCAGGCCTCTTTCCACTGGCTGCGCACCAGCTCCAGCGCCACCGGAACGGTCTGCATGCGGTCGCCCTTGCTGCCGCACTCGAAGCTCACGTAATTCGCATAGCCCATTTGCTTGAGCGTCCGGAAACCGTCCACGTAATTGTCGACGGCTCCGTCCTCGCCGGGCATGTTGCGCGTGGCGCGGCTGGCGATATGCACATGCTGCAAGTAAGGCCCGGCGGACAGGAAGGCCCCCGAGTCGGAAGGGTCTTCGGAAGTCATGTGCCAGAAATCGCCCATGCACTTCACGCCTTCGTTCTTCGCATCGCGGCAGATCGACGCGGCGTCGGCCACCTGACGCAGATAGAAAGCCTCCTTGCGATTCAACGGCTCGAGAATAACGGTCGTGCCGCATTGCCGGGCATAATCGCCCAGCAGACACAAACGCTCGATCAGGTAATCCCGCGTAGATTGCGTATGCGGCATAGCGGGCACTTGCGAATTGAATGCAGGCACCATGATCACGCCCGTCGAGCCGAGCTCTCCGGCCGCGGCGATAATTTCCCGCATCGTCCGGTCGAACTCGTCGCGTACGGCCTGATCCTCCGACAGGATAAATCCGCCGAATCCGGCGCATATCGCACTGATTTTCACTTCGCGACCCCGGAGCGCCTCTTTCAGTTCGCCGACGCGCCCCGCCAGACCCGCCCCGTTAGGCTCGAGGCCGACAACCCCATGATTTTCCATGAAGTCGAGCTTCTCCTTCAGCGTCTCGCCGGGCGTAACGCCCTCTTGCAACGAGATTTTCAGTTCGGCCCCTCCTTTTTTCGGACGGCCTTTGGTCCCGCCCAGCAGATCGAGCGGAGCGACCGCCGCCACCGCTGCGCCCAGCAGCGATGCCTTCAAAAACTCTCTTCTTTTCATATAATACGATTTACATGGTTCATTCCGACGGCGGCACTTGCTCGCGAAGCCACGCGAGGAAGCGCCCGACCGCCTCGGCATCGTCCGCCGCCGGCGTCCACGGCGCCAGATCGACCGCTCCGACCGGCACATACGGGCCCGGCTTGACCTCGAAAACGACCGTTCCCGGCTCGAGCACGAGCGACCCGTGCCATACGCCCGGAGCGATGTCGAACCCATACACGCCGAGCGACGGATCGACGACCGCCCGTTGCGCGATTCGTCCCCGGTCGTCGAAAACGAACGCGGCGAGGCGCCCTCTGAGCACGACGATCGACTCGCTCTTGGGCGGAGCCGTATGTCGATGCACCGGCAGATAAGTTCCCGGTTCCATGGCATTCAGCAACCGATTGACCGGCTCGTCCTCCCGCGTATGAAAGTTATGATTCATTCGCAGACGGGGAGCGCGGAGTGCCTTTTCGGATGTTCGATCGAGCAGATCGTCGTCGATCAATACCATTTCATTCATCGCGTCCTTTTGCATGATTCGTCGGATTCATAGCGCTATGCCCCCTATTTGCGTAACGGGACGAAAGCGCATCCCGGGAAGACAGGCGAGGCGGGTATGGGATATACCCGCCTCGTTCCCGTCCCGTTGCGCGAACGGATTTACTTGCCGGTACCCGGAACGGGCACGGTATAAGCGCTCATATCCATCGGACCGAGCTCGAGCTTGGCCGGAGCGTAGCTCAAAGGCGAAGCCGTCATCTGCTCCCATGTGATCGTCTTGCCGGTATAGGCCGACTCGCGTCCCATGATGCCGCACATATTCGACAGGGCGGTCTCCTCGGCTTGTACGAAAGGCGTGTTGTTACGGATGCTGCTGATCCAATTCACATGCTCGAGCGTATAGGGATCGTTCTGCTGATGCTCGGTTTTTTCTGCCTCCAGATCGTAGCTCCAGAGCACATTGCCGTCCAGATCCTTGATCACGCAGGCACCGCTCACCATCGGACCGCTCTCCCATGTGCCTTTCGTACCATGGATGAACTCGCTGATATTCGTGTCGCAACCGTCGATCTGGCGGCTCATGCTGTGCACGTGCACGCCGTTCTCGTATTCGAAATCGACGCTGAAATTATCGTACTGGTCTCCCGTCACGCGACGCTGGCGGCTGCCGAAAGCCGTCGCGCTGATCGGCTGCTTATAGCCGAAGAACCAGTTGAACACATCGATGTTATGCACATGCTGCTCGACGATATGATCGCCCGAAAGCCACTTCCAGTTCACCCAGTCGCGAAGCATCCACTCCATGTCGGACCAGCCCTTCTCGCGCGAGCGATACCACAGCATCGGCTGATTCCAGTAAACGTTGCCGCCCGTGATCTCGCCGATCATGCCCTGCTGAATCCGCTTGAACGACTCGACATAAGCTCGCTGATGATGGCGCTGCGTGCCGGTCAGCACGCACAGCCCCTTGGCCTTGGCCTGCTTAGCGGCAGCCATGACCGTCCGGTAACCCTCCGCATCCACGCAGATCGGCTTTTCGAGGAAGCTGTGCACCCCTTTCTCCGTCGCATACTTGAAATGCTCGGGACGGAAGAACGGCGGCGTGGCTATGATCACGACATCGACGCCCGAATCGATCACGTTCTTATACGCATCGAAACCGGTAAAGCAGTTCTCGTCGGCCAGATCGACCTGATACTTGTCGTGGAGCATCTGTTTGAGGCTCTGGACCCGGTCGGGGAAGACATCGCCGATCGCCGTAATCGTCACGCCGTCGGCAGCAGCCAGAAAATTCTCGGCGGCTCCCGAGCCGCGCCCGCCGCAGCCGATCACGCCGGCCTTCAGTTCCCGTCCCGCAACGGCCTTGTCGGGCAGATCCGGAACATAGTACTCGCCCTCGGCCCTCAGCGGCTCGTAAGCGTTTTTCTTCTTGCCTCCCGCACAGGCCGAGAGGATCGGGGATACTCCTATCGCGCCTACGACGCCGGCCATGGCCGAGTAGGAAAGGAACTCCCTCCGAGTCATTGCATTCTTCTTCATATCGGTTTATTTTAGGTTGAGTCTCGTTCAAAATTTCTCCGTCTCAGACACGAGCGGCTAACGGACCGTGCCCTCGGGCGGCTCGCATACGACACGGAAACCGACGCTCCGGATATCGGAGTACCACCAGATACTCTTGGGATCTTGCGGATCGGTCTTCAGCCAGGCGTCGTGCTCGGTCTGACCCCGAGCCGCCGAACGCAGATCGGCCGCATCGTCCGAGAACTGCCCGCCCCGAACGACATGCTCGGTACCGGTCTCGGGTCCTTTCGGATCGACGGCCCCGTCCTGCATTTTCGAGTAGGCGTCAGGAGCGTACCAGTCGGAGCAGTACTCCATGACGTTCCCGAGCATATTTTTCAGTCCGAACGGATTGGGCAGCACGGCCGAAGGCTCCTGCGTGCGGTTCGGGCTGTTCTTCACATACACGACATAGCGGTTGATCCCGGCCGTATCGGCATCGAAAAACTTGCGCCAAAATCCGCGGTCGGAGAAATCCTTCGGACTCCCCTCGAAGAAATAGGGCGTCGACGTACCGCCGCGTGCGGCGTATTCCCATTCGGCCTCGGTAGGCAGGCGGTATTTCTTTCCCGTTTTCTTCGACAGCCATTGGCAGAACGTCTCGGCCGCATAGTGCGTCATCGTGATAGCCGGCCGCTCGCCGCTTCCCCAACCCTGATCGGGCGCTCCGAAAGGCGGCGTGGGACCGCTCACGGCATCGACGTCCGGATCGGAATTATTCGCATAGACGACCTCGGGCGGCGTCCTGCCTTCGGTCATCGTCTCGGAATAGAAAGCCCAGTACATGTCCCATGTCACCTCGGTCTCGCCCATGAAAAACGGCGAGACGGTCACTTGGCGCACAGGTCCCTCGTCGTCGCGGCGGAACGGTTCGTCCTCGGGACTGCCCATCGAGAACGTGCCTCCCGGTATGGCCTTCATGTCGAACGACACGGTCGTTCCCGGAACGGTCTCGGTGAAATTCTCGAACGCGACGACTTCGGCTGGAGCCGCATACGGTTCGCCGCGCCGGGCGGCCTGCTGAGGCACGCCCTTCATCCGCTCGTGCTTGTAGTTCGGGTCGTAATGGCCCACGTCCAAATGACAGCTGATGCACTGCAGGTCGAGCTTCTGCTCGTTTTCCTCGTAATAAAGGTGGGCCGTGATGCCGTCCTGACTGATCCGCGACGGATACAACTGCTTGTGGCACTCCTTGCACGACTCGTTGTAGACGATCTTCACGGCATGCTCCAGCTGTCCCTTGCTCTCCCAGTCGAACGACGCGCTATCCTTGGTCAGATAGGACCACACGTCCCGAAGCCCGGTCGTAGCCTTGGCCATGAAATACTTGAGCGACCCCCGGGGCGGGAGATGACACTCGGCGCAGCCGGTAACCGCGCCGCTGCGGCTGTTGTGATGGACCGACAGCTTCCAACTTTGGTCGGCGCCGGGATGAATATGGCACGACTGGCACGACTCGTTGGTCGAGCTATGCACATACACGCGATTCAGAGCAATCGTAACGCTCACGCCGACGGCGAAAGCAGCTAACGCGACCCACGGCAGAAACCGTCTCTTCCTGCCTTCATCGCGGATTTTTCCTTTTCTTCGTTTGGGTTTAAAAAATAACATGCGCGAAACCGACTTTCGTTGCTTTTACAAAAACGGAAAGAATCCCGATCTTGATACAAACTTACGAAAAATATCACGGAATATATCACGGAAAGGACAAAATATCTTCCGAAAGACCGATGTTCTCTGCGACAGAAAAGACCTCCGGGCCGTCCCCCGGCAATCGAGAGGTATCGTTCAGCCTCCCATTGTACCCGAGCTTTCGCCGACGACGAACCGAAGCATCCTATACCTCGGCCGTTCCCGAAAACGCCGTTCCGTATCCGCATCTCGCCCCGCCGCCGTCACGACAAGACCGAAACCGCGAGCCCGCCACAAAGCAATACGACGGGAAAGCAACCGAAGAAGTTCCGCAAAACAGAGCGTTCGTCGCCGCCCCTTTCCCGCAAATTCTTGTCCGCACATAACGATGCCCGGCTTGCTCCGACGAAAACGGGGCCGCGACCCTCCGGTCGCAGCCCCGCTGCCAATTCTCCGCGCCGAAAGGTCAGCCATTGCCGACCTCGGCACCCATCATATCGAGCAACTCGCTGGTAATCATCTGCTGGCGCGACTTGTTGTACTGTACCGTCAGTTCCTGCAACAGCTCGGTCGCGTTATCGGTAGCCATCTGCATCGCGATCGTCCGCGCGGCGTGCTCGGCAGCGTTCGAGTCGAGCAGCATCGTGAATATCTTCAGACTCAGCACCTGCGGGACCAGCGTCCGGATCACCTCCTCGCGCGACGGCTCGACGATGTAGTCGGCGGCCACCCCTTTCGTCTTGGCGGGCTCGACCTGCAACGGCAGATACTCTTCGCGACGGAGAACCTGCGAGGCCGTGCTCTTGAAATGATTATAGACCAACTCGACACGGTCGATCTCGCGCTCGGCATACATTCTCATCAGCCTCTCGGCCAGTTGAGACGCCTCCCGGTAGGTCGGACGCTCGGCCAGCGACTGGTAGTCTCCCTGCGGGACATAGCCTGCCTTGCGGACCGCCTCGGCAATTTTCTTCCCGATCGGAAAAACCAAAACCCTCTCTTTGCCGAGCGACCGGTATTCGGTCAGCGTCTCGCCGAGTTTCCGGGCCACGTTGGCGTTGAACGCGCCGCAAAGCGACGAGTTGGACGACACGGCGACCACGGCCACGCGCTCTACCGCGTCGTGTTTCTCGGCATAGGCCGAAGCGACGGCGCCCTCGGACGAAAGGAAGCCTTCGAGTATCTCGTGCAACTTTCTCTCGTACGGCAGCATGTTCTCGATAGCCGCCTGAGCTCGGTGCAGTTTCGCCGACGCGACCATTTTCATGGCCGACGTGATTTTCAGCGTGCTGTTGACCGACGCGATTCTTGCCTTGACCTCCTTGAGCGACGCCATAGCCTACGATTTTTTATACACGGACGCGACAGCGGCGGCGACCTCTTCGATCTTCGCGCTCACCGCGTCGTCGATGATGCCTTTTTTCAGCGTCGGGAACACGTCCGTCTGCTGCAGGTTGTTGATCAACGCCTTCTCGAATTCCTGCACCTTGTCCAACGGCACATCCTTGAGCAATCCGTGCGTACCGCAGTACAGCACGGCGATCTGTTGCTCGACAGGCATGGGCGAGTACTGAGGCTGAACGAGCAGGCGCGTGTTCTTCTGTCCTTTGTCGATCGTCAGCGCGGTCACGGGATCCATATCGCCGCCGAACTTCGTGAAAGCCTCCAGCTCGCGGTACTGCGCCTGATCGATTTTCAGCGTACCGGCCACCTTCTTCATCGCCTTGATCTGCGCATTGCCGCCGACGCGCGACACCGAGATGCCGACGTCGATCGCCGGCCGGTTGCCCTGATTGAAAAGATTCGTATCGAGGAAGATCTGCCCGTCGGTGATCGAGATCACGTTCGTCGGGATATAGGCCGACACGTCGCCGGCCTGCGTCTCGATGATCGGCAGGGCCGTCAGCGATCCGCCGCCTTTGACTTTCCCCTTGAGCGTTTCGGGCAGGTCGTTCATCTTCTCGGCCACTTCCTGCTGGCCGATAATCTTGGCCGCGCGCTCCAACAGACGGGAGTGCAGGTAGAAGATATCGCCCGGATAGGCCTCGCGTCCCGACGGACGACGCAGAATCAGCGATACCTCCCGATAGGCGACCGCCTGTTTCGACAGGTCGTCGTATACGACCAGCGCATGCCGCCCCGTATCGCGGAAATACTCGCCGATAGCGGCACCGGCGAACGGCGCGAAGTATTGCATCGCGGCCGGATCGGACGCCGTAGCGGCCACGACGACCGTATAGTCCATCGCGCCCCGCTCGCGCAGCGTGTTGACGATCGTCGCCACCGTCGAACCTTTCTGCCCGATCGCCACGTAGATGCAATAGATCGGATCGCCGGCCTCGTAGTTGCTGCGCTGATTGAGTATCGTATCGATCGCAATGGCCGTCTTGCCGGTCTGACGGTCGCCGATAATCAGCTCGCGCTGGCCGCGTCCGATCGGAATCATCGCGTCGACGGCCTTCAGGCCGGTCTGCAGCGGCTGATTCACCGGTTGCCGGAAAATCACGCCCGGCGCCTTACGCTCCAAAGGCATCTCGGTGGTCTCCCCTCCGATCAGGCCGAGCCCGTCGAGGGGCTCGCCCAGCGGGTCGATCACACGGCCGAGCATTCCCTCGCTGACGTTGATCGACGCGATGCGGCGCGTCCGCTTGACCGTATCGCCCTCCTTGATCTGGTCGGTCGGACCGAGCAGCACGGCCCCGACATTGTCCTCCTCGAGGTTCATCACGACAGCCCGGATGCCGTTCTCGAACTCCAGCAGCTCGTTGGCCTCCGCGTTCTGCAAGCCGTAGATGCGGACCACGCCGTCGCTGACCTGGAGCACCGTGCCCACCTCGTCGAAACGAAGTTTCGTATCGATCCCCTCGAGCTGCATCCGCAGCACGTCCGACACCTCGCTTGCCTTTATACTTTCAGACATACCTTTCAATTTTTTTCGTTAACATTTCCGGCCGCTGCCGCTCAGACGATCCGCCGGTTCTTCTCGGCGAACTGCCGCTTGATGCTGCGCAGCTGCGTCGCAACGCTGGCGTCCAGCCGCTCGCAGTTCATCTCGAAGACGAATCCGCCGATCAGGCCCGGCTTCACGGAAGCCTCCAGCTCGAGCTTCCCGCGCGTCTGCGCCTCGATCAGCTCCTTCAGGCGGCGCTCGGTATCGGGCGCCACCGGGACGGCCGTCTCCAACTTGCCCGTGCTGATCCCGTGCGCCTTGCGATACTGTTCCCGATACATCAGCGCGATCCATTGCAGGAAACGCTCTCGACGGTTATGCAGCACCAGTTGCGCGAAACGCTCGAGCACCTCGCCCGGATCGCCTCCGCAAGCCGCGTAGACCAGCTTGAGCTTCTCGGACTCCGGCAGCACGGGATTGTCCAGCGCGCGCCGCAACTCCGGCTCGCGCACGAAAGCGGCGGCCAGCTTTCCCATCTGTCCGTAGACCCGTTCGTCGCAGCCTTTCTCGGCAGCGAATTCGAACAGCGCCTTGGCGTACCGCACCGGAATCATTCCTGTATTCATAACGCTATTGTTTCATGGAGGGCATTTCGTCCAGCATCCGCTCGATCATCGTCATCTGAGCGGGCGAGCTGTCGAGCTTGCCCCGGATCACTTTCTCGGCGATGTCGACCGACAGCATGGCGATCTGTCCGCGCACCTCGCGGATGGCCGCCTCCTTTTCGAGCCGTATCTGGCGCTTCGCCTCCTCCAATTGCTTCTGGCCTTCGTTCTGAGCCTGAGCCTTCGCCTCCTCGATGATCCGCTGCTTGGCGGCGGCGGCCTCGTTCAGGATACGCATCTGCTCCTCGCGGGCCTTCTGAAGCAGAGCCTCGCTCTCGGACTTGATACCGGCCAACTGCTCGTTCGCCTGCTTGGCCGCTTCCAGAGACTTTTCGACGTAAACCCTCCGCTCCTCCACCATCCGGGTAATCACGGGGAAACCGAACTTCGCCAAAAGCACGAAGACGACCCCGAAGGAGATCACCATCCAAAACAGCAGGCCCGACTCGGGTTGTAAGAGTCCCATAGCTTATCCTTTCCGTTAAAGCGCGAGGAAACAAACCACCACAGCGAACAGGGCGACGCCTTCGACCAGAGCCGCGATGATGATCATGTTCGTCCGGATATCGTTCGATGCCTCGGGCTGACGCGCAATGGCCTCCATGGCCGATCCGCCGATCTTGCCGATGCCGATGCCGGCTCCGATCGCCGCCAGACCCGCTCCGAGAGCCGCTCCCAGCTTACCCAAACTTAACTCCGCAGCAACTTGCAACAAAATTGTCAGTAACATAGCTTCTTTGTTTTAAATGTTATTGTTTCGAATTAGTAATCGTCCTATCTCATCGTTCCTCATTTTCAGGAAATCCTCCGTTACCTCGATCCGCCGTCGGCCTCGGGCCTCCGTTCCGGTGCGAAACGTCAGATTTCCGCCTCCTCGTGCGGCTCGTGCCGAACCCGCGCCAGTCCGATGAACACGGCCGACAGCATCGTGAAGACATAAGCCTGCAGGAACGCCACCAGCAGTTCCAACAGATTCATGAATATGCTGAACAGCACCGACACGAACGTCATCGACGCATTCACGGCCGCCCCCATGCTGACCGTCACGAAGATCACGCACGTCAGGCTCAGAATCACCGCATGTCCGGCCATCATGTTGGCGAACAGACGGATCATCAGCGCGAACGGCTTCGTGAAAATCCCGACCAGCTCGATCGCCGGCATCATCGGCACGGGAACCTTGAGCCATGCGGGTACTTCGGGCCAGAAAATCTCCTTCCAGTACTCCCGCGTTCCGAACAGGTTCACGGCAAGGAATGTACACAGCGCAAGCACCAGCGTCACGGCGATGTTGCCCGATACGTTCGCCCCGCCCGGGAAGAACGGGATCAGCCCCATCAGGTTGTTGACGAAAATGAAGAAGAACACCGTCAGCAGATAGGGCGCGAACCGTTTGTAATCCCGGCCGACGCAACTCTTGATCAGATCGTCGTGAACCATCATCACGAACATCTCCACCGCGCCGACGAATCCTTTCGGCACGGCTTTCTCGACCGTCCGCTTCTTGTACCATCTCGCTACGCCGAGCACGATGCATATCAGAATCAGACTGTTAAGCATCAGCGCGAAAGCCGTTTTCGTGATCGACAAATCGAGCGGTCTGACATCTTCTCCGTCGATCCGTTCGACGATCTTGCCCTCGTAAGGTCCCTCCGCCGCGATCCGGTAGCCGCCGTACTCGGCCCCGTGAGCCAGACGCGACGACATGAAGACATCCCAGCGCCCCGTCTCGCTTCGCAAAATCACCGGAAGCGGCACGCTCAGCTCGCGTCCGTTCCACGACGTGATATGCCACTCGTACGAGTCGCCGATATGCCCGAAGACGATCCCTTTCACATCGACCGTCTCGCCCGACCCGCCTTGGGCGGCCGCTGCGGGCAGAGTCCCGAAAACGAACAGGCAGGCGCAAATCAGTATGTAGCGTAACTTAGTCATCGTTTTCTCGTCCTGTTTCCGGTTTCTTTCCGTACTTGCCGAAAAGCACCGTTTCATAGATCAGGTAAATCAGATAATATCCCATGAGCGTCAGCACGAAATCCGTGTTCTGCACGCCGACGCCCAGCGTATAGACGCCGATGGCGACGATCGCCAGCAACAGCTTGGCGACTTTCATGCCCATGTAGAGCCAAATGAAACGCTTGCGTCCCCGGTTGCGGTCCAGCAGCGTAATGAACAGCAGCTCCCACAGCAGAAAACCCAACGGAATGTACGGAAAGACGCTCAGGTAATGCCCCGGAAAAGCCGACCGGATCAGCGCGGCGCCGCCCCATCCGGCCGCCAGCGTGAGGATCGTCACCCCGATGACGAACCGCCTTGCGAATCTGTGTTCCGAATCGTTCATCGCTCTTTCCGACTATGGCCATAAACCGCGCCGCTACCCGACGCAAACCGTCACCCTGTTCTTTTTCACCTCGACGAAACCGCCCTCGACCGAGAGCGATTTCTCCTCGCCTCCCTTCTCGACGTACTTCACATTCCCGCGCACGAGCGCCGAAATGATCGGGGCATGGTTGCGCAACACGGTGAACTCCCCCGATGCGCCGGGCAGCGTCACGCGCTCCGCTTCGCCGCGGAAAAGCGTCTTTTCGGGGGAGAGTATCTCGAGCGTCATACGGCAGCCTGCGCTTTGAGTTTCTTACCCTTCTCGATAGCCTCCTCGATCGTGCCCACGTTCAGGAAAGCCGGTTCGGGCAGGTCGTCGACCTCGCCGTCGAGAATCATTTTGAATCCCTTGATCGTATCCTCGATTCCGACCATCACGCCCGGCACGCCGGTAAACTGCTCGGCGACCGTGAACGGCTGCGACAGGAAACGCTGCACGCGGCGCGCCCGGTTGACCGTCAGGCGGTCTTCGTCCGAAAGCTCCTCCATGCCCAGAATCGAGATAATGTCCTGCAGCTCCTTGTTGCGCTGCAGAATCTGCTTCACGCGCTGTGCGGTCCGATAGTGCTCCTCGCCCACGACCAGCGGATCGAGAATGCGCGAGGTGGACTCCAACGGATCGACCGCCGGGTAAATGCCCAGCTCGGTGATTTTGCGGCTCAACACCGTCGTGGCGTCCAGATGGGTGAACGTCGTGGCCGGAGCCGGGTCGGTCAAGTCGTCGGCCGGCACGTAGACCGCCTGCACGGAGGTAATGGACCCTTTCTTGGTCGAGGTGATCCGCTCCTGCATCGCGCCCATTTCGGTAGCCAGCGTCGGCTGGTAGCCGACGGCCGACGGCATGCGGCCCAGCAGGGCCGACACCTCCGATCCGGCCTGCGTGAAACGGAATATGTTATCGATAAAGAACAAAATGTCCTTGGTCCCCGTACCGGCATCGCGGAACGATTCGGCCACCGTCAGCCCCGACAGGGCCACCGAGCTCCGGGCTCCGGGAGGCTCGTTCATTTGGCCGAACACGAGCGTCGCCTGCGATTTCTCGACCTCGGCGTAATCGACCTTCGACAAGTCCCACTCGCCTTTCTCCATGCTTTCTTTGAAAGCCTCGCCGTAACGGATGACGCCCGACTCGAGCATCTCGCGCAACAGGTCGTTGCCCTCGCGAGTACGTTCGCCGACGCCCGCGAACACCGAAAAGCCGTGGTGTCTTTTGGCGATGTTGTTGATCAGCTCCATGATCAGCACGGTCTTGCCGACGCCCGCCCCGCCGAACAGGCCGATCTTTCCTCCCTTGGAGTACGGCTCCAACAAGTCGATCACCTTGATTCCGGTGTAAAGCACCTCTTGCACCGTCGTCAGTTCGTCGAACTTCGGCGGCTCGCGGTGAATGGGGTAGGCGCCCTTTCCGTCGAGCGGCTTCATGCCGTCGATCGCCTCGCCCACGACGTTCATCAGGCGGCCCTTGATCTGCTCGCCCACGGGCATCGTGATCGGCCGGAAATACGAGACGGCCTCCATACCGCGGCGCAACCCGTCGGTACTGTCCATCGCCACGGTACGAACCGTATTCTCGCCGATGTGCTGCTGCACCTCGACGATCAGCGTCCGGCCGTCGTCGCGGCGGATGTCCATCGCGTCATGGATGCTCGGCAGCACGATCTCGTTCTCCGGTCCCTCGAACGCCACGTCCACGACCGGGCCGATGATCTGCGAGATATGTCCCGTGATTTTACGACCGCCGGCAGCGCCTGCTATTTTTTCCGATTCCATACTCTATATCCTGTTTAAAACACGTTCAAAGGTACGGAGTTGAACGGGACAAAAAAGTCCTGACACGCCTAATTGATGACCTAAAAGTCGTTTTCGGGCTTTCGTTCCGCTTGCAACTCCGCTACGGTATGACTACCTTTGTTCCGGTTCGTTTCCAATTTAACAAAAGTTCCCCCGATGGCAAAAAAAACAGCGCTTCCCACAGTCCGCATCGCCCAGCTCGCCCGGCACGAGAGCGGAGGGTACATGACAGCCAATTTCGCCGTCTCGGACGACGGATGGAACGGGCTGGAACCGTTCGACCGCCCCGTCCGGCTCGGGGGAGGAGCGCTCGTGCTGTGCGCCGGCGGCCGATGCCGCATTTCGATCAACCTGAAAATCTACGAGATCGTCGAAAACGACCTGATCGTGCTGTTTTCCGGCTCGATCGTCCACGTATCGCAGCGAAGCGACGATCTGAGCCTGCGCGCCGCGGGATTTTCGACCGACTTTCTGAAGGGCGTTCCGCAATCGGTCGTCCCGCTCTACCCTTATATGTTCCACAATCCGGTCCTCCTGCTGTCGCACGAAGACGCCGACATGCTGGCGGACTACTTCGACCGGCTGCGCGAAAAGGCAACGCGGCAGAATCATCTCTATACCCGCGAGATCACGCTGCAATTGCTGCTGTCGATGTTTTTCGAGATCAGCGCGCTGTATCAGGCCAAACATCCGAAGGACAACCGCAGGCTGACCCGCAACGAGGAAATCTTCAAACGGCTCATGCAGCTTATCATGCGCCACTACCGGGAACAACGGGCAACGGCTTTCTATGCCCGGGAACTGTGTCTGACACCGAAGTACCTCGCCTCGGTGGTCAAGAAGATCAGCAACCGGAGCGTGGCCGAATGGATAGCCGAGGCGGTGATTCTCGATGCCAAGACCCAGCTGCGTACCTCGCAGATGACCGTCCAGCAGATAGCCAACTACCTGAATTTCCCGAACCCCTCCTTTTTCGGCCGTTTTTTCAAGAAGCATACCGGAATGACGCCGAAAGCCTACCGGCTGAGCGAATAAGCGGTATGCGCCGCCGCCCCGTTGCACGACATCGCGCCGCCGTCCCCTCCGACATATGTTCCGTCGGCCGGGAACGGCGTCGGAAAAACAGGAAACCGCCGGCCGAGCGCCCGACGAAATCCCGATGCGCGAAACGCCTACAAGCCGCCCTTGCCTTTCCCGCCGAAAAGCTCGTAAGCCGAAACGGCCAGCGTCGCCATGCTGACACGGCAGGCCGGAGCGGTCTCGACGATCGCTTCGGCGCAGGCCGCGAGCGTAGCTCCGGTAGTCAGCACGTCGTCCACGAGCAAGAGATGGCGGCCTGCGAGCGATGCGGGGCGACGAACCGAGAAAATGCCCTTCACGTTGTCCCAGCGTTCGCTGCGATCGGCCGTTCTGGCCTGCGAGCGGTTGTACCCGCTTCGGACGACGCTGCGCGCGTCGAGCGGAACTCCCAGCGCCTCGGCGATTCCGCGCCCGAAGTATTCGGCCTGATTGTATCCCCGGCTCAGCAAGCGCCGGTAGTGCAGCGGAACCGGCACGACCACGTCGACATCCCCATAGAGCCCGCTTTCGCGCAGCTCGGTCCCGAACCACCGGCCGAGCCGGAGCGCCGTCCGCCACTGCCCCCGGTACTTGAATCCGTGAATCATCGAACGATAGGCATTCCCCTGCGTAAAGAAGATCATCGAGCAGGCCTCTTGCACCGGCACAAGTCCCCAGAACTTCCGCGCTACCGGATTGTCGTGCTCGGCGCTGTAACCCGTCAGCGGCATATCCCAGCGACAGCGCGGGCACAGCAGCCGGGCTCCCTCCGGGAGCGAGCGGCCGCAGGCCGCGCAACGCTCGGGATAGAACAGGCGGAATATCTCGTAAGCATAATTCATAAGTCGACATTTCAAGTAAAAGACGGACTTATCGATATTCGGCAACCGCCTTCAGCGTATCGTTCTCGAAAATCAGGACCATTTTTTCGAGACCGATCGTGTCGGTTTCGAAATCCATATATCCGTACAGCCGGTGCCGACTAAGCAGCCGTTCTACTTCGGCCTTACTCCGGCAGGCCCGGTTGATTATCTCGGCGACGGTTCTCAGATCGGCGTCCGTATCCGCATACGATTCCTCCAGATAAGCTATCGTTACCCCCTATCGATCACGACGTAACTCTTCCACAGAAACAGAAGCGCCGTCGAAGCGAGATAAATCCGAAAGGCGATCCTCCACCGGTTGCGCCCGCGCCCTTTCGGACGGAATCTATCATCCGTTCTCATTCCGAAAATCCTTATCGATTCGGAATAAAAATACGAAAAAATAAGATGTCAGCGATCCGCCGTTTTTCAGCTTCCGCCCTGCAAAGGCTCGGATGTCGTCGATTTTTTCCGGAGCGGTCGTCGAACCGCTAACGCTTTTCACGATCCATGTGCCTCCCGACCGCTCATACGGTCCGGAAAACCCGATTCCGCAAACATTCCGGCTCCGCTCCGCAGACATCGTTCAGTCCGAACGGAGCGACGGGGCAAAACCGGACGACCGGCGGCAAGCGCGTTACATCGGATCGACATCGGCCGCGACCTCGACGCTCCGGAACTCGGTCCGGGCATGCAACCGGTCGAAAAGCTCCTGTAGCAGCCGCTTGGCCTCGGCCGACGGGCTCCGGCGCTCGATTTTCAGCAGGAAACGAACCAGGAAGCGGCCCCGGATACGGTCCACGGGCGGAGCCTCGGGACCCAGCAGCCGGCGGCCGAACACCTCGCGAGCCGAGCCGGCGAACGCCCCGGCGGCCCGCCATAGCAGCTCCTTGTCGCGGTGTCGCATCACGACGGCGATCAGGCGGCAGTAGGGAGGATAGAAAAAGGCACGCCGCTCGGCCAGCTGCGATCGGACCATCGCCCCGTAGTCGCCGCGGAGGACCTGTTCGATCACCGGATGCTGCGGCTGGGCGGTCTGGATGACCACCGTTCCCGGCTCGCTGCGGCGGCCGGCGCGGCCTCCAACCTGCGTCATCAGCTGGAACGCCCGCTCGCCGGCCCGGAAGTCGGGGTAGTTCAGCAAGTTGTCCGCATTCAGAATGCCTACGAGGGACACGCCTCCGAAATCGAATCCTTTCGTAACGATCTGCGTGCCGATCAGAATGTCGGTCCGCCCCTGCTCGAACGCCTCCACGATCCGGCGGTATCCGCCCGCCGACTGCGACGTATCGGCGTCGAGCCGATCGATCGCGGCTTCGGGGAAAATGGCGGCGAGTTCCTGCTCTATTTTCTCGGTTCCGAACCCGCGCGGCAGCAGGCTTCCCGTCCCGCACGACGGGCATACGGCAGGCACGGGGATCCGGTAGCCGCAATAGTGGCAGCGGAGCGAGCCGTCGCTCTTATGATAAGTCAGCGACACGTTGCAGTCGGGGCAGTTGGCGGTCCAGCCGCAGTGACCGCACTCGACGTAAGGCGAAAAGCCCCGCCGGTTCTGGAACAGGATCGCCTGACTGCCGGCCTGCAGCGCCTCGCCGATCCGGTCGAGCAGGACTTTGTTGAAGTGCGAGCGTTTTTCGCCCCGCTTGGCCGCCCGCAGCGTATCCGAAACGATCACGCGGGGCAGCACGGCGCCGCCGTACCGCTCGGCAAGCGTTACGAGCCCGTATTTTCCGGTCGCGGCGTTAAAATAGGACTCGACCGAAGGCGTCGCGCTGCCCAGCAGCGTCTTGGCGCCGCAGAGCGCCGCGAGCATGACGGCCGTATCTCGCCCGTGATACCGGGGAGCCGAATCGGCCTGCTTGAAACTGTTCTCGTGTTCCTCGTCGACGATCACCAACGACAGGAGGGGGAGCGGCAGCAGCACCGATGAGCGAACGCCCACGACGAGCCGGCCGCCGCTTCCTCCGATCAGGCGGCGGTAAACGTCCGCCCGACGGTTGTCGGTCAGCCGGGAATGGTACACGATCACCGCATCGCCGAAATGATCCCTCATCCGCCCGATCAGCTGGGCGGTCAGCGCGATCTCGGGCAACATGTACAGCACGTTGCGGCCCGCACGCAGTTCTTCGGCGATCAGCCGGATGTATATCTCGGTCTTGCCGCTGCCCGTCACCCCGTGCAGCAACACGACGTCCTTTCCGGCGAACAGCTCGCCGATCCGCTCGAAACAACGTTGCTGCGCCGGGGTCAGTTCGGGCAGGCGGAACCGGACCGCGTCGCCTTCCTTGCCGACGGCCTCCCGACGGACGGACCGGAGCAGGCACTTATCCGTCAAAGCCCTCAGTACGGCCGGAGAAGCCGTCAGCAAACGACGCGGCACGAATTTCGGGTCGTCGAAATCGGGCGGGCCGGTCCGCTCCAGATACTCGGTCATCGCCCGGTACTGCCCCCGGGCCCTCGACAGCGAATCGAGAGCGGCATGCAAATCCGCCTCGTTGCGGACCGACGGATGCAGCGCGACGAAAGTCTCCTGCGGGGGCGAGTAGCTTCCGTCGACCGCCTCCTGAACCGAAAGTCCTCCGGACTTGAGCGCCGCTGGCACGGCCGCTCGCATCACCAGCCCGAGCGGACACATATAATAAGAGGCCAGCCAGTCCCATAGCCTCAACTGCACGGACGTCGCCGCAGGACGGTCGCCGACCGTCCGTTCGACCGGCTTGACCTTCGCGGCGGCAGGACGGTCGCCGTGTATCCGGCGGACTACGCCGGTATAATACTTGCGAGCCCCGAGCTGGACGATCACGCAACTCCCCTCGGACAATTCCCCCGCCAGATGCTCCGGGACCGAAAAAGTCATCGCCGGAGTGGCCAGCGGAAGAATTACGTCGGCATACAGCCGCTCGTCTGGTACGGAATCGCTCATGGTCGCGTGTCTGAACTGATTCTGCAAAGATAGACGTTTTTGAATCGGTGCGTCGCTTCCGTCCGTTTTTCGACGGCGGGCGAGGAAACCGGAAAAGAGAGAAAAGTGTTGGCGGATTGAAAAATGTTGACGATATTTGAATAGGAAAACCGCGGCTGCCGGGAATGTCCCGAGCGAGCCGTTTTCTTTCGGACCGCGACAGCGGCCGGGAGCAATCCGACGAAGCCAGATGAAAGGGAATTTCTCAAAAACCGACCTGTTGAAGATTTTCAAGGAGTACGGGCTGATCTCGATCGGCGGACTGATGTACTCGTTCGCATGGACCAGTATCCTGATCCCCGCCGGCGTCATGGGCGGCGGGCTGAACGGAATCGGTCTGCTGATCTACTATGCGACAGGGGGAACCAACGGCGGGATTCCGCTGGGCGTGACCTTTCTGGTGCTGAACGCCGTGCTGGTCGGTGTCGCCTCGTTGCTGATCAGCCTGAAGTTCGGAGCCAAGACGATCTACGCGATCGGCTTCATCTCGGTCGCGATGGCCGTCATGCAGCAAGCCGTTCCCGACAACGTGCTCGGACTGGCCGACGACAAACTGCTGTCGGCCATTCTGGGCGGCGCGCTGGCGGGAGCCGGCATCAGCATCTGCTTCACTCAGGGCGGCAGCACCGGCGGAACCGACATCATCGCGCTGATCATCAACAAGTACAAGACCGTAAGCTACGGCAAGGTACTGATGCTGTGCGATCTGATTATCATCGGCTGCTCGCTGTTCATTTTCAAGAACATTACCTCCGTTATCTACGGCTACGTAATGGTCGCCGTGTTCGGCTATACGATCGACGCGGTGATGGCCGGCAACCGGCAGTCGGCTCAGATACTGATCGTCTCGCCGAAGTACGATCAGATCGCCGAACGCATCTTCAGCGAGATGCACCGCGGCGTCACGCTGCTCGACGGCGAGGGCTGGTACACGAAAACGCCGACGAAGGTAGTCATGGTCGTCTGCCGGAAAAACGAGACCGGCATCCTGTTCCGCGTGATCAAGGAGGTCGATCCGCATGCCTTCATGACTTTCGGCAGCGTCATGGGCGTATACGGCCTCGGATTCGAGGCGCTGAAAAAATAGCCTCCGGAATCCGTCCGCCGACACAGGGTGCGAGGACTGCCGAACGATTTCCGGAAGAGCCGACAGCGAGGAAAGCAGACCGACCTGTCCTTTCCCGGCGCGGCAAAGCGCGGCATCGGGCTTGCAAAGACCCGAGCGGAACAAAGGCCGACATGCATTCCCTGCCGGCGGGGGAAAGAAGAGAGCCGGCTCAGATCGGAACGCCTTGGTCCCGAATCGGTTCCTCCGCCGGAACGAGCCGCGTCGCGGGTAAGTTTCACCTCACGGAAACTACGTCTCTCCGCCCCCCCGAAAAGGAAAATTCCGCAACGGGCGGACGGTGCAAAAAAGCGGCGGGCTGCGGCAGACCCGGCTGCCGGAGGCAAGCTGTCGTCCGCCGCAGCGCAAGCGATGCCTTCGACCGGACAGAGAAATGTTACGAATCAAAAAGATAGGTCTGTTGCCGCGCGTCGCGCTGGCGATCGCGTTGGGAATCTTGTGCGCCTTTTGGATGCCGTCCTCCCTGTCAAGGGTATTCGCCACATTCAACGAACTGTTCGGCAACTTTCTGGGTTTCGCCATTCCGCTGATCGTTTTCGGTCTGGTCGCCTCGGGGATAGCCGAACTGGGGACCGGCTCAGGCCGGCTGCTGGGAATCACGACGCTGCTGGCCTACGGATCGACGCTGCTGGCCGGATTTTTCGCCTACTTCGTATGCCTGTGGTGCTACCCGCCGATTCTCGGTTCCGAGGCTTCTCTCGGCTCGCTCGAGACGGCCGGAGTATCCCGGCTGGTCCCGTACTTTACGGTCGAGATGCCTCCGATCGCAGACGTGACGAGCGCGCTGCTGCTCTCTTTCGTGCTCGGTCTGGGTACTGCGCGCGGCGGCGGGAATACGCTGAAAAAAGGGTTGTCGGAATTTCGCGACGTGATCGGGCGGATCATCGAGCGGGCGATCGTTCCGTTGCTGCCGCTCTATATCTTCGGCATTTTCCTGAAAATGGGGGCCGAGGGCCAGGTGGCCGGCATTCTGTCGCTTTTTCTGAAAATCATCGCGCTCATTTTTGCGATGCATCTGCTGTTGCTGCTTTTCCAATACGGTCTGGCGGGCATCGTCTCGCGCCGCAACCCGCTGAAACTGCTTCGCACGATGCTGCCCGCCTACATGACGGCGCTGGGGACGCAATCGTCGGCGGCGACCATTCCCGTCACGCTGGAGCGGACGATCCGCAACGGCGTGAATCCCGAGCTGGCCGGATTCGTCATCCCGCTCAACGCGACGATTCATCTCTCGGGCAGCATTCTGAAAATCGTCGCATGCGCGCTGGCGATCATGTGGATGACAGGCATGCCGATCCATACGGGTCAGTACGCCGGGTTCATCGCCATGCTGGGCGTTACGATGATCGCCGCCCCGGGCGTTCCGGGCGGCGCCATCATGGCCGCGCTCGGCCCGCTGCAGTCGATGCTCGGTTTCGATGAGACGCTTCAGGGACTGATGATCGCCCTCTACATCGCCATGGACAGTTTCGGGACGGCCGGCAACGTCACCGGGGACGGCGCGATCGCGCTGATCGTCGACCGCATCTACCGCAGGCGCAAACCGCCCGATGCCGAACCGGCCGGCCGAACGGACAGCGGCGCATAACCGGGCAAACGGCCCTTTCAGCGACAACCCGTTCCTCAAGGCTCGTCCGCGCAGCTCCCTCTCATCCGATCGGACCTCGTTCCCTGCCGTCGGGCGATCTCGACTTCGCTTTTCCAACGCCGCCGCGACAGTATCCGGGTCCGGACGCACGTCGCCGCCGTGCCCGAAAAATTCCGCCGACAGACGGCTTCCCGACCCCGGACGAGGAAAATCCGCCGAAAATCCGTATCTTGTCCTCAACCAACCCGAACCGATTTTTATGAAACCGACCATTCTGCTGCTCGCCGGCATATTGATGCTGGCGCTTTGCGCCGAAGGCAAATCCTCCCGGCGCGTTCCCGCGAACGAACCCGCGACGCTCCGCGTCCACGATGCGCTCTTCCCCGCTCCTTACGGAGCCGTCCGTATCGGCGGCTATCTGGGCGAAAAGCTCGACTTGTGCATCGATAACCGGCTGATGGCTCAGGATATCGAGCGTCTCGTGCAACCTTTCCGCGACAAGCCCGACGGCAACTGGGGTTTCCGTTCCGAATTCTGGGGCAAGTGGTTCACCGCCGCGATGATGGGCTACGGCTACGCGCCGAGCACCGAGCACCGAGCGACGGTCGACCGGGCCGTCCGCGAACTGATGGCCACGCAAAGCGCCGACGGCTACATCGGCACCTATCCCGACAGCTGTCATCTGGGCGACTGGGACATCTGGGGCCGCAAGTACGTGCTGCTCGGCCTGCTGGCCTACTACGACCAGACGAAAGAGACCGTCGCACTCGAAGCGGCCCGGCGCGTGGCCGACCACCTGATCGCCGAGGCGGGCCCCGGGAGCGGGACGAACATCGCCGCGACAGGCTGGATCGGCTGGAAAGGACTGGCCTCCTGCTCCGTACTCGAACCCATAACGCTTCTTTATCAACGGACCGGAGAGAAACGTTACCTCGATTTCGCACGGCATATCGTCCGCTCGTGGGACGAGCCGAACCGACTGGCACCGGCGGGCCTCCGCCTGATTCAGGAGGCTATCGGCGAAACGGCACCGTGGAAGATGAGCGGGGCGCCGAAAGCCTACGAAATGATGTCCTGTTTCGAGGGACTGTGCGAACTGTACCGCGTCACCGCAGAGCCGCTCTATCTGGAAGCCGTGCAGCGGCTGGTCGACGCGCTCGTCCGCGACGAGATCATGATCGCCGGGTCGGGCTCGGTAGCCGAAATCTGGTGTCACGGCGCCGTGCGTCAGAGCGAGCCGCTCTATCAGGGCATGGAGACCTGCGTCACGGCAACGTGGATGAAACTGATGTATCAAATGCTGCGCCTCACCGGCGACAGCCGTTGCGCCGACCGGCTCGAGACGAGCTTATACAACGCGTTGCTCGGGGCCATGTCGCCCCGCGGCGAGTGGTGGGCCTATTACAGCGGCCTGATGGGCGAGCGGGTGCACAGCCACCAGCAGTTCCCCGACGTGGTGATGAGCTGCTGCGTGGCCAACGGTCCTCGCGGACTGATGATCACGCCCTCATGGGCCGCCATGACCGGCCCGGACGGCGTAGCGCTGAACCTATACGCCCCGCTGCAGGCCGAGGTCGCCACGCCGGACGGGCAATCGCTGAAAATCGATATGCAGACGGTCTACCCGGCCGACGGCCGCGTACGGATAGCCGTCGGCCTGCCTAAAAGCGAGGCTTTCGCGCTCCGCCTGCGCATCCCGCAGTGGAGCGAACGGACCTCGCTGCGAATCAACGGCGCCCCCTACGACGGCTATCTGATTCCGGGAACCTATGCTTCGATCGAGCGGACATGGAACGAGGGCGACCGGATCGAGCTCGACCTGGACATGCGCACCCGGGTCGTCGACGCTCCGTCGGGATCGGGCGACCGGGCGATCGTCCGCGGACCGGTCGTGCTGGCGTTCGACACGCGCCTGATACCGCGGCGCGACGGCGTGAGCGAGCCGCCCATGTATCGCTACGAGTTCGACTGCGATGCCGATGGATACATCGACGCGATGCCGACGGAAAGTCCCGTCTCCGGAGTCGCCATGACGTTCGACGTTCCCTGCCTCGACGAAGCGGGCGGACGGCATCTGCTGCCGATGTGCGACTACGCCTCGGCGGGCAACTCATGGCAGGAAGGCAACCTGTTCCGCACATGGATCCCCCAGCCGTTCGACTTCCGCCACCTGTACATCAACAACCTCGACTGGCACACGAACGTGACCGTCGGCGTCGAACGACCCGAAATCCCGGAGCTGTACCGTAAATGACGAGAACCGCACGGCATCGGATCACCACCGCACCTCGACACGAATACGGGTGTAGCGGTCGCCGATGCGTACATAGATACCGTAGTCTCCGGAAGCGACGGACATCGTCGCGGGCCTGATCTTCAGCACGCGGCCCGAAGCCTCCAGATCGAACGCCTCCCGCCCCGGCTCGCAGACGGCCTCGAAGTCGGAAGATGCGAGCTCGATCTCGAGCGACTCGGTCGACCAGTCGATTATGCCGACCGGATCGTCGTATCCGGGCAATCCGTCCGCGGAGACCCGGTCGGACAGATACTTCACGACGGCTCCCTTGTCCTCGGCGAGCCACGAGTCGACGTAGACCTTGCAATACTCGGACCCGACGACCGTAGCCGTCGTCCCCGAAGGGAAGACAAGCAGCGCATCGTCGGCGAAGATCATGTAGCCGTGACCGGGCATTACGGCCGCCTCATCGGTCAGCCCGCTCGTCGCGGGACCGCCGAGCGAGCCAATCCCGCGTACCGGACCGACGTCGGCGATCCAGAACGGCCCGTTGCTGTAAAAATTGTCGGCCTCGTTGATATAAAAGCCCGTGCTTCCCAAATAGGTCTTTCCGTTTTCCGCATCGAGCATGTTGAGCGTTACCGTTCCGGCAGGATCGGAAGGCGCGTCGTCGTCCGAGCAAGCGACAAGCGCCAGCGACAGCACGGCCGGCGCGATCCACCGCAGCATTTTCGTCTTCATATACAAAATCCGTTTTTCGTCCGGTTCGTTCCGAACGGGCCAAAGATAACGATTATTCGCGCATCGCCGCGTTACCGGTCCGATTCGCCGGACTTTTCGTATCCCCGTCCGGGCAGAGCCGACGGCGACCAGAGAGGACCGGCATTCCGCCAGTCCGGGCAAACGCGCTGGCCCGATCCGCCTGCTGCGGACTCCCGTCCGAACGGCCGCACGGAAAACCGTCCCGAACCGCCGACCGGAACCGTGCGGTATCCGAATGCCACGGGAGCGCATACGCCCGACGGGATACTTCAGGCACCCGGCGCCGTGCCGGAACGATCGCGAAGAACGCGGGACACAATCGGTTGAAACACGAATATGGAGTGCAAGCGAGCCATGTTTGCCGAAAAATTCCTAACTTTGTCGGGAATCGACACATCACTCCGAACACATGAAAAAATTCAAACGCTATCTTGTCACCTCGGCCCTGCCGTACGCCAACGGACCGGTCCATATCGGCCACCTCGCGGGCGTCTACATCCCGTCGGACATCTACGTGCGCTACCTGCGCCTCCGGGGCGAGGACGTCGTCTCGGTCTGCGGATCGGACGAACACGGCGTTCCGATCACGATCAAGGCCCGTCAGGAAGGGGTCACTCCGCAGGATATCGTCGACAAATACCATAATATCATCAAGAACGCGTTCAAAGGGCTCGGCATATCGTTCGACATCTACTCGCGCACCACGTCGCCCGTGCATCACAAGACAGCCTCGGACTTTTTCCGCACGCTGTACGACAAGGGCGAGTTCACCGAGAAGACGACGATGCAGTATTACGACGAGGAGGCCGGACAGTTTCTGGCCGACCGCTACATCGTTGGGACCTGCCCCCACTGCCGCAACGACCGCGCCTACGGCGACCAGTGCGAGAAGTGCGGCAGCACGCTGAACGCCACCGACCTGATCGACCCGCGCAGCGCGATCACCGGTTCGGTTCCGGTGCTGCGCGAGACGACGCACTGGTTCCTGCCGCTCGACAAGCACGAGGCTTTCCTGCGCAAGTGGATTCTCGAAGGGCACAAGGAGTGGAAAGTCAACGTGTACGGCCAGTGCAAGAGCTGGCTCGATCTGGGGCTCCAGCCCCGCGCCGTGAGCCGCGATCTGGACTGGGGGATTCCCGTTCCGGTCGAGGGAGCCGAGGGCAAAGTGCTGTACGTCTGGTTCGACGCGCCGATCGGCTATATCTCGGCCACGAAGGAGCTGACGCCAGACTGGGAAAAGTACTGGAAGGACGAGGAGACGAAAATGGTGCACTTCATCGGCAAGGACAACATCGTTTTCCACTGTATCGTCTTCCCGGCGATGCTGCGCGCCCACGGCGGATACATCCTGCCCGAGAACGTGCCGGCCAACGAGTTCCTGAACCTCGAGGGCGACAAGATCTCGACCTCGCGCAACTGGGCCGTCTGGCTGCACGAATACCTGGCCGACTTCCCCGGCAAGGAGGACGTGCTCCGCTACGTGCTGTGCGCGAACGCTCCGGAAACGAAGGACAACGACTTCACGTGGAAGGACTTTCAGGCCCGCAACAACAACGAGCTGGTCGCCGTGCTCGGCAACTTCGTCAACCGGGCGCTCGTGCTGACGCACAAGTATTACGACGGCAGCGTGCCCGAGCGAGGCGAACTGACGGACTACGACCGCGACATACTCGGCGAGCTGCCCCAGATCAAGAGGAACCTGGAGGAGAATATCGAGAACTACCGTTTCCGCGAGGCACTCAAGGAAGCGATGAACATCGCCCGGCTGGGCAACAAGTATCTGGCCGATACCGAGCCGTGGAAGCTGGCCAAGACCGATCCCGAACGCGTGAAGACGATCCTGAACGTCTCGCTGCAGATCACCGCGTCAATCGCGATCGCCATCGAGCCGTTCATGCCGTTCACGGCCGCAAAGATTCTCGGCCTGCTGCAGATCGGCAAGCTGGGCTGGGAGCAGCTCGGCGACACGTCGCTGCTCGAGGCCGGACACCGGATCGGCGAACCCGTGCTGCTGTTCGAGAAGATCGACGACAGCGTGATCGAAGCCCAGCTGCGGAAGCTCGCCGACACGAAAAAGGCCAACATGGCCCGCGAGGCGGGAGGCCGGACCGAACCGCAGAAAGAAAGCATATCGTTCGACGACTTCGAGAAAATGGACATTCGCGCGGCGACGATTCTCGAGGCCGAAAAGATCGCCAAGACGAAAAAGCTGCTCAAGCTCGTGATCGACACCGGCATCGACCGGCGGACGATCGTGTCGGGCATAGCCGAGCATTACACACCCGAGGAACTCGTCGGGCGACAGGTGCTCGTGCTCGTGAACCTCGAGCCGAGAGAACTGCGCGGCGTGCTTTCGCAGGGAATGATCCTGATGGCTCAGGACTCGTCCGGTAAGCTCGTGCTGCTGTCGCCGGCAGATCGGGTCGATAACGGCGCGACGATCGGGTAAAGGCTTCCGAAAACTCCGGTCCGTCCGACAACCGGAACCGCGCCCATGCCGGACAAAGTTTTGAAGACTTAAAAACGAAGCATATGACGGACACGAATTTGGATTGGAAAAACCTTTCGTTCGGCTATATCCGGACGGATTTCAACATACGGAGCTATTTCCGCGACGGAGCATGGACGAAGCCGGAGCTGACATCCGACGAGACCGTGACGATGCACATGGCGGCCACCGCCCTCCATTACGGACAGGAGGCGTTCGAGGGGCAGAAGGCATTCCGGGGGGCGGACGGGAAAATCCGCGTCTTCCGCATCGACGAGAACGCGAAACGGCTGCGCGCGTCGGCCGACTACCTGAAGATGGCCATGCCGCCCGTCGAGCTGTTCACCGACATGGTGCGGCAGGTCGTCCGCGCCAACGAACGCTTCGTGCCTCCCTACGGGACCGGAGCATCGCTCTACATCCGGCCCGTATTGTTCGGGACCGGCCCGCAAGTCGGCGTGAAGCCCGCCTCCGAATATCTGCTGATCGTTTTCGTAACGCCCGTAGGCCCTTACTATAAAGAGGGATTCAACCCGATTCGGGTCATCATCGACCGGGACCACGACCGCGCCGCGCCGCTCGGCACCGGACACATCAAGGCCGGAGGCAATTACGGGGCGAGCCTGACTTCGGCCGAGATCGGACACGAGAAAGGCTATCCGAGCGTGCTGTACCTCGACGCGAAAGAGAAAAAGCATATCGACGAGTGCGGCGCCGCGAACTTCTTCGCGATCCGCGACGGCCGTTACATCACGCCCAAATCGCACTCGGTACTGCCCTCGATCACGAACATGAGCCTGATGACGCTGGCCGCGGAAATGGGCTTGCAGGTCGAGCAGCGCGTGGTCGACTACGACGAGCTCGGCACGTTCGACGAGGCGGGCTCGTGCGGCACGGCCGCCGTGATCTCGCCGATCGGGAGCATCTACGATCCCGAGAACGGACGCACGTTCGCCTACAACGACGGCAAGCCGGGTCCTTGGTGCGAGAAACTCTACCACAAACTGCGCGCGATCCAGTACGGCGAGGAACCGGACACCCACGGCTGGATGACCGTATTGTAACGGTCGGGCGGAGAAAGCGCGACCGTTTCGCCGGAAACGTGCATGCAGGACGTGCAATCTGTTCGGTCTGGCCGGATCGCTGCCTGACCAGCGTATTCATATTGTAAGTGTCATATTTGCGACTATGGAAATAACCATTGGAATATTGACTCTTTTAGTGGCGATTTTGACATTAAAGTTGCAGTTTTTCTCTAAACCCCAAGAGGAATTAAAGCATTTACAAATTCAGTTTAAAGCAACTCAAAGGTTATCTTTACAAGTTCAAAAAGAATTGGAACAATTTATTTTCGAATACCACGTTGGCGAAAATGAAATCTTTTCAGGAGTCAGGTACAAAGATTATCTCGCTGAAATGAAGAAGTCATTCAGGGAAAATTTGTCTGATGAGATTTTTAATCGAGCGATAAGCTTTAAACTATCGAAAAGTAATATCTATTCAATGACAAAAAGTCTAGAAACTCAATTTGAAGCTCTATCTCAAATACATATAAATTTAACTCTCTTACTTAATAATGTGACTAGCAGGACGACTTCGGGCTCTGCCCGAATTTTTTCCGACGAAGGAAACTCCGTGCCGTAAAACCCGGAAGCATCGGAAATCCGACGGCCGGTACGGCAGGTAGCCGGGCGTCCGTACTGTCCGTCGTTCAACCGCTACACTTATGACAAGCGAACAGTTGCGAAAGATCCTGTCCGTCCGAGCGACGTCCCGCTTCGGGGAGCGGATAGGTCGATTGATCGCTCGTGAGGGCCTGCTCGCCGAGACGATCGATTTGGGCACCGATCCCGACCCGAGAATCGCTTTCCGCGCGTCTTATGCTTTGGAATACGCGTTCGCGGCAGACCCGAAACGAATGGAACCGCATCTGAGCGCGTTCGTCGACCGTTACGCGGAAGTAAACTGTCATGGCGCGCAGCGGCATTTCTCGAAAATCCTTGCGCTCCTGCTTCGACAAAAATCCCTGCGGCTGGACGACCGGCGGCTGGACCGGACGATCGAAGTCACGTTCGACCGGATGATCGACCGCTCCGTCCCGGTAGCGGTCAAAGTCTGGGCCATGGAAATTCTGGCCCGGCTGGCCGACAAGCGGCCTTGGATCGGCGAGCAGCTCGGCGAAACGATCCGTCATCTGATGGATTGCGGCGGTTCCCCCGGCTTATGCAGCCGGGGCCGGAAAATCTGTCGCCGGCTGAGCGAGGCCGGAGGCCTCCGGCCCGACCGCCCGAAGCGAAATATGTCCGTGCCCGACATGAAAACATGCAGGCCAGCCCCGAGAAGCCGCGCGCCCGAAAACCCCGACCGGTAACCGTCAGCCGAAACGCGAAAACCGACGGTTACCCCTACGACCCGCATTCCGGTCGAAATTCCGGCAGCGAGTCGCCGAACCCCGGGAGAACCGCCTTTCGACAAATTCTCCACCGAACGGAGTCCGTGCTGGAAGTCGTTGCAACACGTTCCCCGAAAGAACGCTACGGAATCCCCTATTCCGCATGCGCCCCCCGGAACGACAAGGCTCCGGCGCGGATATCGCGGCCGGCAAGCGCACGAGCCGGCGGACCGAACCGCCGACCACACCGATCCGGTCCCGCTGCGTGAAGCGTCGCCCGTAGCCAGACCGTTTCCACTCGCATACTCCCGATCTCCGCAGACGCCGGCACAGAAACCCATGACGTACGGGCGCTTCCGGCAGCACCCGCCTTTTTCCGCGTTTTTTTCGTATCTTTACTGCAAAACAAAAAGGCGATCCAATGGCGAAGAAACTGACCGTAGCGCTGATCTACGACTTCGACGGCACGCTCTCTCCGGGCAACATGCAGGAATACGACTTCATTCCGGCCGTCGGAAAAAGCAACCGCGAGTTCTGGGAAGAGAGCAACCAGACGGCCATGGAGCAGGACGGGGACCCGATCCTCGCCTACATGTACCGGATGCTGCACGAAGCCAAGAATTCGGGTATCTCGCTGCGGCGCGAATCGTTCGCCCGCTCGGGACAGAACATCCGGCTGTACGAGGGGGTCCGCGAATGGTTCCCGCGCATCAACGCCTACGCCGCAGCGAAAGGCATTCAGCTGCACCACTATATCAACTCGTCCGGACTGCGCGAAATGATCGAAGGCACGCCGATCGCGCGGCAATTCAAGAAAATCTATGCCAGCTCCTTCTTCTACGATGTCGACGGAGTGGCCTACTGGCCGGCCGTGGCGGTCAACTACACGAACAAGACGCAGTTCATCTTCAAGATCAACAAGGGTATCGAAAGCGTCTACGACAGCGAGCGTATCAACGAGTTCATCGAAGAGGAGAAAAGGCCCGTCCAGTTCCGCCACATGATCTACTTCGGCGACGGGACTACCGACATCCCGTGCATGAAGCTCGTCAAACAACAGGGGGGCCACTCGATCGCGGTATACAACCCGCGCTCGCGGCAAAAAAGGCAGACGATGGAACAGCTGATCCGCGACAACCGCGTGAGCTACATCTGCGCGGCGGACTACAGCCCCGACAAGGAGATCGACACGCTGGTGCGCACGATCATCGACAAGATCCATGCGGACGACCGGCTCAGCAAATTCTACAGAAAGACCGAGCCATGACCGAGCACGAGGAACTGAAGCGCAACCGGCGGATACTGCTCGGGGTATTCATCGTCCTGTTCATTGCGGTCGTACTGATCGGATTCATAGGTCATTACACGAAGTGAAAAAATTTATTTTACCAAACTATGAAAATTATTTTTGCTACCAACAATAAACACAAGCTAAAGGAAGTTCAGGCCGTATTGGGCGACGGCTACCGGCTTGTCACGCCCTCCGAGCTGGGTATTACCGAGGAAATTCCGGAAGACCGCCCTACGATCGAAGGCAACGCTTCCCAGAAATCGCACTACCTGTACGAGCGCACGGGAGCCGACTGCTTTGCCGACGACACGGGCCTCGAGGTCGAGGCGCTCGGCGGGGAGCCGGGAGTTCGCTCGGCACGCTATGCGGGACCGGGACACGATTCGGAGCGCAACATGGAGCTTCTGCTGCGCAATATGGAAGGCATAACGGACCGGAGGGCCCGCTTCCGCACCGTCATTTCGCTGATTCTCGACGGAGAAGAGCATCTTTTCGAAGGAATCGTCGGAGGCGTATTGCTGACGGTTCCCCGCGGCACGAACGGCTTCGGATACGATCCGATCTTCGTTCCCGACGGGTATGCGGAAACTTTCGCCGAAATGAGCGACGAAGCCAAGAACGCGATCAGTCACCGGGGACGCGCCGTCGCAAAGCTGGCCGCCTTCCTCAACAGCCGTCCCTGATGCGCACCTACAAAGCGCGCGGCATCGTACTCCATACGATCAAATACGGCGACAGTTCGGCGATCGCCTATCTGTTCACGGACGTGCTGGGCCGAATGAGCTACATGGTGCAGGGCATCCGCAGCAAGCGGGGCCGGGGCAACAAGGCGGCGCTTCTCCAGCCGATGTTTCTCGTCGAATTCGAGGGTGTCGAACAGCCGCACGCGCAAATGCACCGCGTCCGGGAAATGCGCAGTCTCCGCCCGCTGATGTCGGTCCCGTTCGATGTGCGCAAAAGCACGATCTCGATGTTCATGGCCGAGGTGCTGTACCGGCTGATCCGCGAGGTCGAGGCCAACAAGCCCCTGTTCGACTTTCTCTGCGAGGCCGTGCTGAAGCTCGACGCGATGCGGGAGGGAATCGCTAACTACCACCTCTGGTTCCTCGTACGGTTGTCCGCCTATCTGGGCTTCTATCCCGGCAACGAGTATATCGAAAACGGCTGCTTCGACATCCGGGGCGGGCTTTTCACGCCGTCGATGCCCGCCCACCGCATCGGCATGAACGAGGCGTGCGCCCGGCTATTGGGCACCCTGATGGAGTGCGAAGCCGATGCTTTGGCCGAGATCCCGCTTTCCCGCGCACGGCGTACGGAATTCATGGAAGCGATGCTGTCCTTTTTCGGCTACCATTTCGATTCGATCCACTCGGTCCGCTCGATCTCGATCCTGCGCGAAGTTTTCTGACGCCGCGCGATAAGGCCCTTCCCTTGAATACCGCATCTTTCGCGCAAATCCCGCCCAGCATTCCACGCAATCATCCGGGCCGGGTATCAAGCGACAAGACCCCCTCCCGAACAGCCGAACAACAGCCGCGGACCGCCCGACCGGACACGGACGAAGACGGCCGGAAAGGCCGAGATGTACTGCAGCGACAAAACGAAGAACGCGGACCGACTCCTCGGCCGAACGGCAGGCGAACGGCATTCGCTTTCCCGAATAATCCGTTAACTTTGTACCATGTCAAATTCGAGCTATTACTCATGAAAAGAACCGACTTTTTCAGAAAAATCGCAACGGCCGTCATCGCGCTGCTGCTCTGCCAGCCCGCGACTTTCGGCCAGACTTACCGCCGCATAGCCGGCTGGCCGGACGAGACGAACCGGCGAATCGAATCGTTTCTGAACTCGACGCTCGCCATGAAGGAGCGGAAGGTCGCCGTATTCGACTGCGACGGCACGCTGATCGGCCAAGTGCCCCACTACCTGAGCGAGGAATCGATGTACGACTTCGCCGTAGCGAACTACAAGGACCGTCAGGACAAGCTGTCGAAAGAAAAATGGAAAATCTGCGAAGAACTGGCCGCAGGCGATAACGTGGCCGTCTCCTACACGCAGCGGTGCATCGACTTCTTCGCCGGACTGACGCCCGACGAGCTGAGTAACGCCGGCTGGGTCTGCTACCAAAACAAGTTCGCGGGCAAGTTCTATCCCGAAATGAAGGAGCTGCTGGCCAATCTGGAGGAATACGGCTTCGAGATATGGATCGTAACGGCCTCGACGGAGCTGCTCTATCAGCGGTTCGTCCACGAGCAGCTCGGCATTCCGGTCGACCGCATTCTGGGCGTCAAGTCGTGCATCCGCGACGGCATCGTGACCGACGAGGTCGTGCGTCCGATCCCCCAAGACGCAGGCAAGGCCGAAGTCATCCACACGTTCATCAAGGCCCGTCCGCTGATCGTAGGCGGCAACTCGCGCGGAGACATGGAGATGATGCACGAGTCGGTCGGCCTGAGAATACTGGTCAATCCCGACGACGCGAAACCCGAGCAAGCTATGGGCGGAAAGACCGTCAAATCATATTGGGAGAACGATCCGATGACGCTGATCGTCGCAAGCGACGACCGCCCCGACGAAAGCATCGAATGGACGACCGGGAAACTCGGCGTTGCCCGCAATCCGTCGCATCCGAAGCCCTGACGATTTTCCCGCGCAAAAGCGAAAAACGATTCGGGAACCGCTCTAAAGCGGTTCCCGAATCGTTTTTATATACTTTATCGAATATACTTTCCACGACAGCGGACGGAAGGCAAAAGACCGCCGAAATTCGACCGGACCGCATATTCCGCCGAATCCCCGTCCGTGCTTTCGACAAAAGCGCAGGAACAAGCGAAAAAATCTAACGATAAAAGTCGGCAGCGACCGGACGAAGCCCCGATCCGGGAATTATCCGCGTCCGCCTTCCTGCGCATACGCAATCCCCTCCGGGACAATTTATCTAAAATCCCTTGCTTTCGCTTCCCGAACCTGCGACCGTCCGACGGCAGGATCGTTTTCGCACGGAAAGTCGGTGCAACACAACGCATTCGCACACGAGCACACCGAAAAAAGACCGGCATCTTCTCCGCGGACCGGTTTCCCGCCTATTCGATTCCGCGCAGCCGTTTCTCCCAAGCCCAGGCCGAACGAAGCGTATCCTCGATCGACCGCTCGGCCTTCCATCCGAGCTCTCGGTTCGCATACGAGGTATCGGCCCAGATCTTCTCGATGTCGCCGGTCCGGCGGCCGACGATCTTGTGCGGCACACGCACGCCGGTAGCCCGTTCGAACAGCGAGACGAGTTCCAGTACCGAACGGCCGCGACCCGTACCGATATTGAAGTATTCGTAGCGGTTCTTGCCCTTCCCGCCGATCATCCGGCCTACGGCCACGACGTGGGCCTTGGCCAGATCGACTACGTCGATATAGTCGCGGATCGCCGATCCGTCCGGCGTGTCGTAATCGTCGCCGAATACGCTCAGGCACTCGCGGATACCGGCCGCCGTCTGCGTGATGAACGGGACCAGATTGCCCGGTACGCCCTTGGGAAGCTCGCCGATCAGCGCCGAGGGGTGCGCTCCGATCGGATTGAAGTAGCGAAGCGCTATCCCGCACAGCTCGGGATAAGCCGCCACCGTATCGCGCAGAATATCCTCGCATATCTGCTTCGTGTTGCCGTAAGGCGACGTGGCCGGCTGCCTCGGCGTCTGCTCGGTGACGGGCAACGCTTCGGGCTGGCCGTACACGGTGCACGACGACGAGAAGACAAGATTGCGTACCCCTTTCTCCCGCATCAGGTCGAGCACGTTGAGCAGCGACAGGATATTGTTGCGGTAATAGAGTAGCGGCTTCTCGACCGACTCGCCGACAGCCTTCGACGCGGCGAAATGGATAACCGCGCCGAACCGGTAGCGGTCGAACACGCCCGCCAACGCCTGCCTGTCATCACAATCGACACGCTCGAAGGGCACGTTCCGCCCGGTGATTTCCCGAACGCCCTCGACCGCCTTCATTTCGGAATTCGACAGATTGTCGACGATCACGACATCGTATCCCGCCTCGATCAGCTCCACGGCCGTATGAGTTCCGATATAGCCGGCCCCCCCGGCCACCAATACACATTCTTTCATTATAATAAGTCTTTTTTAACGTTCCGTTCTGTTCTTATAAAATTCGCTCGCCCATCGAACGATTCCCGCCGATTTTCCACGACTCCGAAAGGCATTCCGCGCAAAACCGCCCGCGCAGCGACCGTATCCGTATCCGCGAAATATCACTCTTTCTCCTCCAACTCGCAGAGCCGCCGCAAAGCGTAATCCCGGTCGGAACCTTCCGCGCAGTCCGCCATTCTGCGATAATAAGTCGCCGCGGCCGGACGGTCTCCCTGCCGAACGTGCAACTCGGCCAGATCGGCCAGTATCGTCATATCGCGCGGAGCCAGCCGCTCGGCCCGCATCAACACAGAGGCTTCGCCTCGTCGTAACGGCCATAGTCCCCGATCTCGCCCAGTGCACGGATTTTGCCGAAACGCATGTCGAGACGCGAAGGGTACGCCTCGATTCCCCGATCGACATACGCTATCCCCCGCCGGACGAGCGCCGTACCGTAACGTACCGCCTCGGACAGAGAAAGTTCCCGGCAGGAGCCGGTCGAATCGACCGTTTCGAGAGTCGGCCCGTTCCCGTCCCCGGGACTATCCCCCGACACGGTCAGACTCTGCCGCGCCATGCGGAAACAATCGTTCAGCCCGACGACAAAAAACTCCGCCGGACGCTCGGCAGACGCCTCCCATTGCCGCAACACTCGCCGAGCGGCAGCCGTATCGCCCTTGGAAAAACAGTCTGAGAAACGCTCGTCGAACGACTGAGCCGTCAAAGCCGGAACGGCAGACAGGATGAAGCTCAACAGACAGGCCAGCCGGCGAACGACCGTCCGGCAGACACGGTCCTTTTTTCCCGGCGTCGGATGCGCCTCGGGACCGGGCCAGCGGAATACGGCTACTTGTATCTCATCCATTTGTAAAGCTCCTTGAAACCCGGTTTCTTGCCGTACATGAATATGCCCACCCGGTAAATCTTGCCGGCCGTCCACACCATCGCGACGAAACTCGCATAGAGCAATCCGACCGAAAGGACAATCTGCCAGAGAGGCACCCCGTAGGGCATGCGCGCCATCATGATGATCGGCGAGGTCAGCGGGATGATACTGCACCAGACGGCCAGCGAGCTGTTGGGCTCGCGCATGACGTTCATCATCACGATCAGCGCGAATATCATCGGAATGGTCACGGGCAATTGCAGTTGCTGGGTGTCCTGTACGTTGTCGACCGCGCTGCCGATCGCCGCGAACATCGCCGCATAGAGCAGATAACCGCCGACGAAATAGACGAGGAAGCCGCCGAACATCCGGGCAAGAAACCCGAAGTCGGTCACTCCCCTGAGCGCCGACAGCGTATCGGCATCCATTCCCGAGGGCATCTGTCCGGCCAGCGCGGCGCTTTGGGCCAGCGCGTCGCCGGCCAGCATCTGAACGGCGGCAGTCCCGAGCACCAGCACGACCGCCACCCAGATCAGAAACTGCACGACCGCCACCGAAGCGATGCCCAGAATTTTGCCGAGCATCAGCTCGAAAGGCTTGACCGACGACACGATGATCTCGAGCACCTTGGAGCTTTTCTCCTCCACCACGCCCTGCATGACCATCGCCCCGTACATGAACACGAACATGTAGATCAGAAAGCCGAACACATAGGCCGACACCATCGACAACACGCTCGAGCTGGCCCGGTCCCCTCCCGCCTCGTCGATTCGGAAGGCTTGCAGCGTCACGTCCGTCTTGACGCTCTGCATGATCTGCGGCAAATCGTCGATAGCGTAAGCCTTCAGCTTTTCCGCCTCCAGAATCTGCCCGATCCGCTCGGCGATCGCGCCCTCCAGATCGAGCGTCGAAGCCTCGTGCGTATACAGGCGGACATCCGAGGGATCGGCCAGCACGTCGGGTCCTATCACCAGATAGCCGTAGAACTCGTCCTTATCTTCCCTCAGCCGTTCCTCGCTCCGATCAGCCGGTACGAAAACCGTCTCCCGGTCGCCCTGCAGCTTGTCGCCGACGATTCCGCTGCGGTCCACGACGGCGATCCGCTTCACCTGATCGCTGCGAAGCTGCATGACGAGCGCCGGAGCGACCATCAGCCCGACCAGCAGCAGAGGCGTGAGAATCGTCGTCAGAATGAAGCTTTTTTTGCGCACGCGCTGATTGAACTCGCGGCTCACGATCAGTCCTATCTTGCTCATAAGGTCAACTCTTTTCGTTACGTCCGCGTTACAGCTCGCCGCCGACGGCACGGATAAAAATATCGTTCATACTCGGAATGATCTCCTCGAAACCGCGAATCTCGACCCGCTCGTTGAGCAGCGAGAGCGCGCTACGGACCGAATCGGCCGAAGGCAACTGGAGCCGCATCGTCAGCAACCGGCCCTCCGGTCTCGGCTCCGCCACGACACGGGCCACCCGCTCCAGCGCCTGCAGATCGAGCGCCGAGAGGTCGCCCGCGAAGTCGATGCGGAAAACGTTGCCGCCGTGCCGGCGCCGCACTTCGTCGACCGGACCGCTCAGAACGTTCCGCGAGCGGTCGATCAGCGTGATATGGTCGCATATCTCCTCGACCGACGACATGTTGTGGGTCGAGAAAACGATCGTCGCGCCCGCATCTCGCAGCGCGAGTATCTCGTTCTTGAGCAGATTGGCATTGACCGGATCGAAACCGCTGAACGGCTCGTCGAAAATCAGCAATTCGGGCTCGTGCAGCACCGTGACGATGAACTGTACCTTTTGGGCCATCCCCTTGCTCAGTTCCTCGACCTTCTTGTCCCACCAGCCGGCAATGCCGAACTTCTCGAACCACCGCTTCAGCCGGAGCGCGGCCTCGCGCTTGGAAAGTCCCTTGAGCTGGGCGAAATAGAGCGCCTGTTCGCCGACTTTCATCTTCTTATACAACCCCCGTTCCTCGGGCAGATAGCCGATGCGGCGGACGTCCTCCGGCGCGAGACAGCGGCCGCCGAGCAGAACGCGGCCTTCGTCCGGAGCCGTGATGCGGTTGATGATACGGATCAGCGTCGTCTTGCCGGCGCCGTTGGGACCGAGCAAGCCGTAAACGGCCCCCCGGGGAATCGCGAGCGACACGTCGTGCAGCGCGGTATGCGTCGCATACCGCTTCGTCACGTGCTCGACACATAGTAAATCCATGCGCTATTATTTATCGTCCACTGCGGACAAAGGTATGCAAATCTCGCCATAAATGCTTAGATTTGTACTTATTTTTAAACCCGCTCCGCACCGCCCGCACCGGGGTCCGTCCGCCGGTTCCGCACCGAGAACCGGCGGACGACGGGGCAAATCCCGAATAAGATGCTTTATCCGCTGAAATTCAAACCGATTCTCAAGGAAAAGATATGGGGAGGCCGCCGGCTCGGCGAGAAGCTGGGCAAAAGGCTTCCCGCAGGACGCGCCGTCGGCGAAAGCTGGGAGCTCTCCGGCCTCGACGGCAACCGGTCGGTCGTCCGCAACGGTCCGCTGAAGGGCAACGATTTGGAGGAACTGATCGAGGTCTACATGGGCGAGCTGGTCGGCGACCGCGTATACGAACGTTTCGGCCTTCAGTTTCCGTTGCTCATCAAGTACCTCGACGTACAGCAGCCCCTGTCGGTCCAAGTGCATCCGAACGACGATCTGGCCGCCGAGCGGCACGGCTCCTACGGCAAAACCGAAATGTGGTACGTGGTCGACTGCGGCCCCGACGCCGCGCTCCGCGTCGGATTCGACGGGCCCGTCACCCGAGAACAGTACGCCGAACACGTCGAGCGAGGCACGCTTCCCGAACTTATGGCAAAAGCCCGCGTACATCCGGGGGATACGTTCTTCATCCCGGCCGGCACGGTCCACACGATCGAAGGCAGCGTGCTGATCGCCGAAATCCAGCAGGCTTCCGACATCACCTATCGGATATACGACTGGGACCGGGTCGGGCCGGACGGGCGAAAGCGGGAACTGCAAACCGATCTGGCCGCCGACGCGATCGACTTCGCTTCCGGGACGTCGTTCGATGTCACGGCCGCGCCGGAGCGAAACCGGTTCGTCACGCTGAAAAAATGCCCTTATTTCACAACGAACCTGCTGCTGCTCGACGGACGGATCGAGCGCAACCACGTCGGGCGCGACTCGTTCGCCGTTTACATGATGCTCGACGGGCGGATGACCCTCTCGTGGGACAAGGGGACCGAAACGGTCGACCGGGGCGAAACCGTACTGCTACCCGCCTGTATCGAGGAGATCGGGCTGGAAGGCCGGGGAAAACTGCTCGAAATCTACATAGACTGACTCTATCGATGCCAAACGTATGGGATACCAAGAAGAAAAACAGCGGCAACTGGATATCCGCTACCTGAAGATGGCGACCGTCTGGGCCGAGAACTCGTATTGCGTGCGACGGCAGGTCGGCGCGCTGATCGTCAAGAACAAGATGATTATCTCCGACGGCTACAACGGCACGCCGTCGGGCTTCGAGAACGTCTGCGAGGACGAAGCCGGCCGCACCAAGCCCTATGTGCTGCACGCCGAGGCCAACGCGATCACGAAAGTCGCCAAGTCGAGCAACAGCAGCGAGGGAGCGACGCTCTACGTCACCTCGTCGCCCTGCATCGAGTGCGCGAAACTGATCATTCAGAGCGGCATCCGCCGCGTCGTGTTCTGCGACGACTATCACAGCAGCGACGGCATCGAGCTGCTGCGCCGCGTCGGCATCGAGGTGGAGAAAGTAACCCTTCCCCCGGCCCGCTGACCTGCCCGGGCAAAAAAGACCGAACCGAAAAATCATGAGCAAGCGCAAGAAAAACCGGTACGCGATCCAGCCGGCGGAATCGTCGCCGAAATCCCTGCCGATGCCCTCGCGGTATTCGACAAGAGAGTACCGGCTCGTGCAAGTATTCGTAGAAGGCTACGACGACGTGGCGTTTTGGCGCGGCATTTTCGACGACTACGAGACCGAGTGGCTGAAATTCGAGATCAGCGTTCCGCCGAGGCAAGACCTGGCCAAGGGCAAGAAAGTGCTGCTGGGCATGATCGGCGAGTGCTGCGACGACCGCATTCTTTGCGTGGACAGCGACTTCGACTACCTGTTCGAGGACTTCAACGAGCAGTCGCGCCAAGTCAACCGGACGCCTTACCTGTTCCATACCTATGCCTATGCGACGGAAAACTATCTCTGCTGGCCCGCTTCGCTGCACAAGGTCTGCGTCAAGGCGACCAAGAACGATACGATGATCTTCGATTTCGAGCGCTTCATGGGTCGCTACTCCCGAGCGATCTATCCGCTGTTCCTGTGGTATGCCTACTCCGCCCGCCGCAAAAGCGAGAAAGCGTTCACGCTGGTCGATTTCCGCAGCAGCGTCCGGCTCAACTACCTCGACATCCGCGAAGACGGGCAGCAGACTCTCGAATGGCTCGAGCGGCAGGTCTCCAAGCGCGTCCGGATGCTCGAGACGCACAACCCGCAATGGGCCGCCGAGGTGGAAGCGTTCGGGCAGCACATCCGCAACCGGGGAGTCGAGCCGAACAACGTGCATCTGTTCATGCAAGGGCACACGCTGATGGATAATGTCGTACTGATCCTGCTGCACACCGTCTGCGACAAGCTCCGCGACATGAACATCGACCGCATTGCAGCCGGAACGAAACAGGGCATCTCGCTGAAAAACGAACTGAGCAACTACAACAACTCGCTGCGCAACGTGCGCGAAGTGCTGCTCGACAACGAACAGTACAAGGACTGTTTCCTGTACCGGAAACTCCGGCAGGATATCGAACGGTACGTCAGCAAGCTGACGCAGGGAAGCCGCAGGCGATATCCCGACTTTTCCCGAAACACGCAAACGCCATGACCGACACGATCAAGAATTTCCCGAACCGCCTGCACCGAATGACGCAGGTATTTTACCGCGAAGTGCCTTCGCAGGTCGCCGCGCGCCGATTCGTCGACTCGCTCGCGAACCTGCTTTTCCCGGTCCGCGACCGGCGGGGCATGTCGCTTAAGGAGATGGACCTGCGCTGGGAGAACCTGCAGCAGGATTTCCTGCATATCATCACGCCGCTCTGCTCCGGCATGGACTGCTGCTGCGAGCGGCTGACGGCCCGGTTCTTCGCCGAGATTCCGCTGATCTACGCGGGGCTGATGAAAGACGCGAACCTTTACAAGAGCTGCGACCCGGCCGCCTATTGTACCGAGGAAGTGATCCTGTGCTATCCGGGCTTCTACGCCGTTATGGTATACCGGCTCTCGCATGTGATGCACCGGCTGGACATTCCGGTGCTGCCGCGCGTCGTATCGGAATATGCCCACAGCCAAACCGGCATCGACATTCACCCGGGCGCCACGATCGGTCCGCGATTCTACATCGACCACGGAACGGGCATCGTCATCGGCGAGACAACCGTCATCGGCCGGAACGTGAAGCTTTATCAGGGCGTCACGCTCGGCGCGCGGTTCGTCGAGAAGGAACTCACAGGTGTCAAGCGGCATCCGACCATCGAGGACAACGTCATCATTTACGCCGGCAGCACGATTCTCGGCGGAGACACGGTCGTCGGCCACGACACGGTGATCGGCGGAAACGTCTGGCTGACCGAATCGGTACCGCCCCATTCGACCGTCTACCACAAGCCCGAAATCATCATCAAAGGAAAGTGACCCGCCCATGAACCGAATTCGCGAAACGCGCCCGGCCCCGCGATACGGCCTGCTGTGGGCTTTCGTCCGGCGCATGCTGCTACTCTATGCGGCATGGGCCGTGTGCCGCGTGATTTTCTACCTGATGAACGCCTCCATAATCGGACCGGTCGGCCTGAACGAGCTGCCGCACCTGCTGCGGGGAAGCCTCGCGTTCGACACCGCGTCGATCCTGTACGTCAACGCGCCGTTCATCCTGCTGTCGCTGCTGCCGTTCCGATTCCGCGAACGGAAGGGCTACCAGCGCATGCTGCTGTGGCTCTACTCGACGGTCAACGGTATCGCGCTTGCGATCAACCTCTCGGACGGCATCTATTTCCACTATGCCCGAAAGCGTTTCACCGCCGACGAGCTGTCGTACCTGGGCAACAACGACAACACGGGCACGGTCGTGCTGAAAGCCATGGCCGAGAACTGGTACGTCGTGCTGCTGGCCGTCGCGCTGATCTTCGGTCTGGTCCGGTGCTACCGGCGGATTCGCTTCGCTCCGGCGCGACGGGAAGGCAGGCGGTATTTTCTGGTCAATCTGGGCGTACTGGCCGCCGGAGTCGCGCTGACGCTCGGAGGCATCCGGGGCGGATTCAGCCGCCAGACCCGCCCGATCACGCTAAGCAACGCGACGCTCTACACCTCGTCGGACCGCAAGGCGAACCTGATTCTGAGCAACCCGTTCTGCCTGCTGCGCACGCTCGGAAACCGCTCGCTGAGCTATACCCGTTTCTTCGATTCCGAAACGCTCGACTCGCTCTATTCTCCCTATCACGATCCGAAGCCCGATACGACCGCGCTCGGGCCGCGCAACATCGTGATCTTCGTGCTCGAGAGCTTCAGCAGCGAGCATTCGGCCCTGCTGAATCCGGATCTCTATCCCAATGGACGGGGCTTCACGCCTTTCCTCGACTCGCTGATGCGCGAAGGGTACTGTTTTCCGAACGCTTTCGCGAACGGGCACAAGTCGATCGAGGCGCTGCCTTCGGTTCTGTCGTCCATCCCTTCCTACCGCACGCCGTTCGTGCTGATGCCGCAGGCGCTGGCCGAAACCAAAGCGCTGCCCGCCCTGCTCGCCGACGAGGGATACTCGACCTCGTTCTTCAACGGATCGGGCCGGGGATCGATGGGATTCGGAGCCTATGCCACGCTGGCGGGCGTCCAACGCTATTACAGCAGGGAAGACTACGAAAAGGTTTGCGGCACGGGCGATTTCGACGGATACTGGGGCATCTGGGACGAACCGTTTCTACAATATATGAGCCGCACGCTGTCCGAAACGCCCGAACCTTTCTTCGCGTCGGCCTTCACGCTCACTTCGCATCACCCGTTCGTCGTGCCCGAGCGTTACGCCGACACTCTGCCGAAAGGAAAAACGAAAGTGCATCAGGGCGTCGCCTATACCGACATGGCGCTGAAGAAATTTATGGAAACGTCGTCGAAGGAGCCTTGGTTCCGCCGTACGATTTTCGTCTTCGTAGCCGATCACGTCTCGTCCGAGACGTTCGCTCCGAAAACGCTGACCCCTACGGGGAATACCCGGATCGTCTGCCTGATCTACACGCCCGACGGATCGGTGCGCGGCCGGCACGAGGGCGTGGTACAGCAGATCGATCTGATGCCGACGCTGCTCGGCCTGCTCGGCTACGATAAGCCCTACTTCGCGTTCGGACGGGACGTGTTGCACGAAACCGGACGGACGGCCATGGCGACCAACTCGGCGGGGGATATCTATCAGGGAATCACCGATTCGCTCGTGCTGTTCTTCGACGGGGAGCGCACGACTTCGGCTTATCTGCGCAGCGACACGCTACAGCGGCAAGACGTTTCCGACCGCCGCACGCCGCTGCTCGAAGAGGCCGAGCGACAGCTCAAAGCGCGCTTGCAACAGTATTACGAACACGTCGAGCGCCGGGACTATCTGGCCCCCGAGCAGAAAACTCCCCCGACTGGCCGCGCCGAGCGGTAGCGCCGGAGCGCTCCCGGACCCACAAAATCGTTCGCGCGACATCGGCTGCCCGCCGATTTTTACTCGTCGACCGTCTCGGATGCTTTTCGCGGAAACAGGCAACGCCCCGGGAAAGAAACCGCTATTCCGTAACATTCTGTGCAGAAGGGCAAAAGCCGAGACAAAAATAGGGAACAGGAGGTACGCGCCTTATCGGAAAACGGACGGACCGCTTCCATAAGGCCGATCCTCGTCAAAAAGCCGCAGCCCGTCTTCCGACGGGCTGCGGCTTATACGGATCATTCCGGCTACTCCAGCATCTTCAGCGTCTCGGTCAGCAGCTTCCAGAACTTATCGACCGAAGCGATCTCCAGACGCTCGTCGGGCGAGTGAACGCCGCGAAGCGTCGGACCGAACGATACCATTTCGAGCCAAGGGTATTTCCTCAGGAAAAGCCCGCACTCGAGCCCGGCATGGATCGACCGCACGAGCGGCTTGTTGCCGAACAGCTTCTCATAGGCCTCGATCGTCACCGCAAGCAAATGTGACTCGGGGTCGGGCGCCCAGCCCGGATAACCGTCCGAATGCGTCACGTCTCCGCCTCCGAGCAGGAGGACCGACTCGACCGACGCGGCCGCTGCGTCGCGCGCGCTTTCGATCGACGAGCGCTGCGAGGTCGTTATCTCGATCAGACGGTCGCCGACGAACTTGACCGACGCCAGATTGGTCGAGGTCTCGACCATGCCCGGCATCGTCGGGCTCATCGCCAGTACCCCGTTCGGCAGCCCGCACAGGGCATACAGCAAATACTGCTGGGCATCGGCATCGATCACCGTATCGGGCTCCGGCATCTCGGACAGCGTGATTTCCATCGACTTCTCGACCGGAGCGAACTCCTGTCCGACGCCTCGGACGTATTCCTCGAAAAGCTCCCGAAGGCGCTTGGCGTCGCGCGACGGTACGCCGAATACGGCGAAAGCCTCGCGGGGAATCGCGTTGCGGAGATTTCCGCCGTCGAGGTATACCAGCCTCATTTCCGTCTGCCGCGCCGCCAGCCACAGGAAACGGGCGAGCAGTTTGTTCGAGTTGGCCCGTCCCTTGTCGATGTCGTCGCCCGAGTGACCGCCCAAAAGGCCGCCGATGTCGATGCGGAAAAAATCGAAGTTCTTCGGCGCCTCCTCCTGACGATAGCGCATCGTCGCTACCGTGTCGATTCCTCCGGCGCAGCCGATGAAAAGCTGGCCCTCGTCCTCCGAGTCGAGATTGATCAGATATTTCCCGCTCAGCATGCCCTCGCCGAGGCCGAAAGCGCCGGTCAGGCCGGTCTCCTCGTCGACGGTGAAAAGACACTCGACCGGACCGTGCGCCAGATCGTCGGCATCCAGCACGGCCAGCTCGGCCGCCATGCCGATTCCGCAGTCGGCACCCAGCGTCGTACCCTCGGCACGCACCCAACCGTCTTCGACGCGGGTCCGTATCGGGTCCGTATCGAAATGGAAATTCACGTCGCCCCTCTTCTCGCAAACCATATCCACATGGCTCTGCAGAACGACCACAGGGCGGTTTTCCATACCCGGCGACGCTCCCTTGCGAATCACGACGTTCCCCGTCGAATCCTTGCGGTACTCCAGCGAGCGGCTTTTGGCAAAATCGATCAGATAGGCCACGATCTTCTCCTCTTTTTTCGACGGACGGGGAATCCGCGTAATCTCGTCGAAGAAGCGCCACACGGCCTCAGGCTTCAGATTGACTATATCCGACATAGGCTTTTCATTTGGTTTTTACGTGTAAATATAGCGATAAATTCGTTACTTTGTCAACAAACTCCATGCTATGAACGACTTCAGAATCGGGCACGGCTACGATGTGCACGCGCTCGCCGACGGCCTCCCCCTCCGACTGGGAGGCGTCCTGATCGAACATCCGCGCGGCTGCGTCGCGCATTCCGACGGCGACGCGCTGATCCACGCGCTGTGCGACGCGCTGCTCGGAGCGGCGGCCATGGGCGACATCGGGCTTCATTTTCCGGACACTTCCGAGCGGTTCAAGAGTATCGACAGCCGGATCCTGCTGCGGCATACCGTCGAAATGCTCCGCGACAAAGGCTACCGCATAGGCAACGTCGATTGCACGCTTTGCCTGCAACGCCCGAAGATAAAGCCTTACATCGCCGCCATGCGAGAAACGCTGGCCGAGACGATGGGAATCGATCCTGAGCGTGTTTCGGTCAAGGCCACGACGACCGAACGGCTCGGATTCGTCGGCCGGGAAGAGGGAGTCGAGGCTCATGCCGTCGCGCTGGTTTACAGGGAAACCCCATAGCAAAGACCCTGCTCGGCAGACAAAGTTCCCCCCGGAAACGGAGTTCGGCACACGGTCGCCAATTGGAACAGCGGAAGGCTCCCGCGTTCTCGGAGACCGGGAGACGGAACGGAAACTCCGGGTTCAGCGCGGAAGCCGACTCGCTCCCGTCCCGACAAAGAGAAAGAGCGTACCCGATTAGCCCGATACGGCAACCCGGCACCGGATGGAATCGTCTCTCCCGGTTTCCGAAAACGAAATCCGCTTGCCGGACTGCATCGGAAAACCAGCGGAAGAGAAACGAAAGTCCGATGACAGATAAAAGAGATGCGAGAGGCAGAGCTCCCCGCATCTCTTTCATACGTCCTTCGGCCGAGCGCATACCGGCGACGGCCGCGATCCTTACCGGCCGACAGCCATCTTGATAATCGCAGCGACCGGAATCACCACGACAGCCAGCGCCAGCGCATACAGCGTATAGACATCCATGACCGGCAGACCGAAAGCCGAGGCGATCCGGTTGTAGCTCGCATAAGCGTACAATACGACGACCAATAGTTTCAACACCCGAAGCATGCGGGTCGCCGTCGTATACAGCCTCTGCCGGTTGTCGTCCGTGACCGGTCTCGGATAGGGAAGCCGATGCGGAATACTCGTCAGCCACGTCAGCAGCAGATAGCTCAGCAGCGCGACGGCAGGCAAGACCCACAATCCGGCACGCAGCGAGGCCATGCTTCCGCCGCCGCGAAATTCGAAGAACTCGGGCGGCATTTCCGGCAGCGCGAACGTTCCCCACGCGGTAAACGAAAAATCGGCAAGCAGCACCAGCAACGCCGCGCCCTCCAGAATCCATCCCACCGCGCCGGGACGAACGACCGGCCTGTTTTCGGCTTTCCTTTCTTTCATCGGATGACTTCGATTCATGTACAATTTTACTTCTTCTTGGACTTCGCCATGATCTCGCGGCACTGTTCGAGCGTCAGCTCCTCGGGTACATACCCTTTGGGAATGCGGTAGTTCTTCCCGTCGAAAGCGATATAGGGACCGTATCGGCCGTTCAGCACCGCCAGTCCCGGCTCCTCGGGGAAACTGCGGATCGGCACCTTGGCCTTGGCGTCTTTTTCCCTCTTCTGAGAGATCAGCTCCACGGCCCGGTCCAGCCCGACCGTATAGGGGTCGTCCGTCTTGGCCAGCGACACGAACTTGCCGTCATGACGGACATAGGGACCGAAACGACCGATCCCGATCACGACCTCCTTGCCCTCGAACTCTCCGACCGTGCGCGGCAGCGTAAACAGATCGAGCGCCTCCTCCAACGTGATGTTCGCGATCAGTTGTCCCTTCTTCAGACTGGCATAGCGGGGCTTTTCCCCGTCGTCTCCGCCGATCTGCGCCACCGGGCCGAAACGGCCGATTTTCACGTAAACCGGCTTTCCGCTCGCCGGATCGGTCCCGAGCAGATGGGCCTGACCGCTCCGCACGGGCTCTTGCTCCAACGCCCGATCCACCGTCGTATGGAAGCGGCCGTAAAAAGCGCGGATCATGTCCACCCAGCTTTTCTCGCCTTCGGCGATCTCGTCGAACTCCTTTTCGACGAGCGCCGTGAAATTATAGTCCATGATATCGCCGAACTGCGTGTCCAAATAGTCGGTCACGATCATTCCTATATCGGTGGGCGACAGCTTGTTCTTTTCCCGGCCGACGTTCTCGGAAAGCGTCTTGCGCGCGATGGAGCCCTTCTCCAGTCTCAGTTGCACGTACTCCCGCTTGACGCCCTCCCTGTTCTCCTTGACCACGTATCCCCGGGCGATGATCGTCGAGATCGTCGGGGCATAGGTCGACGGCCGTCCGATGCCGAGCTCCTCGAGCCTCTTGACGAGCGATGCCTCGCTGTAGCGAGGAGGACTCTGCGTGAAACGTTGCGAAGCCGTAATGCTCCGGGCCTGCGGTCTGTCGCCTTTCTTCAGAGGCGGCAACAGAGCCTCCTCGCCGTCGGCGGGTTCGTCTTCGGTCGATTCGGAATAGAGTCGCAGGAAACCGTCGAACAAGACCACCTCGCCGGTCGCGACGAATCGCTCCTCGGTTCCGTCGACCGCGATGTCGACTACGGTCCGCTCGGTTTGGGCCGAAGCCATCTGCGAGGCGATCGTCCGTTTCCAGATCAGGTCGTACAGCCGTTTCTCGGCCGGCGAACCTTCGATGCCGGTCCGGTCCATGTAGGCCGGACGGATCGCCTCGTGGGCCTCCTGAGCCCCTTTCGACTTGGTCTTATAGTTGCGCGCCTCGGAATACCGTTCCCCGAACAGTTGCACGATCTCGGCTTTCGCCGCGGCGATCGCCTGCGAAGAGAGGTTCACCGAATCGGTACGCATGTAGGTAATATATCCGGCTTCGTATAACCGCTGGGCGACCGACATCGTCTGACTCACCGACATACCCAGTTTGCGGCCCGCCTCCTGCTGCAACGTCGAAGTCGTGAAAGGTGCGGCAGGCGACTTTTTCGAGGGCTTGCGCTCGACCCCGAGCACGGTGAAAGTCGTCGCCTTGCATTTCTCGAGCAGATCGAGCGCCTGCTGCTCCGTATCGAGGCGCCTGCTGAGCTCGGCCTTGAAAACGGCCTGTTTGCCGTCGGCGTCCGTGACGAAAAAGTCGGCCACGACCCGATAATAGGCCTTCGACTCGAAAGCCATGATCTCCCGCTCCCGCTCGACGATCAGCCGGACGGCCACGCTCTGCACGCGGCCGGCCGACAGCGACGGCTTGATCTTCTTCCACAGCACGGGCGACAGCTCGAAGCCGACCAGTCGGTCGAGAATACGGCGCGCCTGCTGGGCGTTGACCAGATTCAGGTCGATCCCGCGCGGATTTTCGATCGCATGCAGAATCGCGTTCTTCGTAATTTCGTGAAAAACGATCCGCTTCGTATTGTCGTCCTTGAGTCCGAGCACCTGATACAGGTGCCACGCGATGGCCTCCCCTTCGCGGTCTTCATCGGAAGCGAGCCAAACCGTCTTGGCCTCTTTCGCGAGCTTTTCGAGCTCGGCCACCGTCTTTTTCTTGTCGGAGGAAATTTCGTAATGAGGAGCGAAGTCGTTGGCGATATCGATGCCCAGTCCCTTTTTCGCCAAATCCCGGATATGACCGAAACTCGACTTGACGACATATCCTTTGCCCAAAAACTTTTCGATCGTTTTGGCCTTGGCGGGAGACTCTACGATCACCAGATTGTCTTGCATAACTCTATTTCTTTATTTCGTTCTCCGGCCGGCTTCGTTCCCGGCCGGCAGACCTTTCGCGCACCCGGACAGCCCTGCTGCGGAGGATTCTCCAAAAAACGAGAAAACCTAAAGTGTCCGCTTTAGGTTTCTGCGTATCGGCTACTCGGTCATTTGATCAACGTATAGGTGAGAATGACCCTCAACGGAGGATCGCTCACCCCGGTCTTGAGCACGACTTGCTTGAAATCGTACAGCTCGTCGTAGGCAGGCCCCAGCATCATCGTACGGGGAGCCTCGGAGGGCGAATTGACCAGTTTTTGCAGAAAACTGGATATATCCGTCGCATAGTTGCCGTGCGTACGGTTCAGATTGCCGCCGTATTGCAGGGTGATGCTGGCGGAACTTTCGTATACATAGTTATAATCGGGAATACCGGGGAAGGAAACGCTGTAGCCGGCATAAGACCCGAGTCTCTGCGGCGCCCGGTCGAAAATTCCGGCGGTCGGATCGTCGATCTCCCATACCAGATCGGCCCGGTTGATCACCATCGAGTTATAGGGTTCCTCCACCTTGGCCAACAGCTCGTCGACGAACCGGTCCGTGAAACGCACATAGGTCGAAACCCCGCCCAAGGACTGCACGTACCCTAATTGCGCGACCGGAGATCCGGACAGCGTATCGTTGATATGCTCCATCGAGGTCTCCGTATAGTCGTGCCGGATCGTGCTGACGCTGTTGTTGTTATATATCGTCGAACCGTTGGCGAACGAGTAATAGACGCTGACGGTATCCCGCCGGGTCGTCGCCGATTCGTCGATATAATTGTGGAGGTAAAGCATCATTTCCATCGACGAGTAGCCTATCCGGTAGACGCAAGCGTCTTCCGGAGAAGACGGATCGGGCACGAAACCGAATCCCTTGAACCTGTCGTAGAAAAGCGAGTCGGAAGTATAGGCCCCGCCGGTCGTGTCCATCAGCTTGCGGGCGAATTCCGCGACGGCCGGCCCCTCGAGCCTTACCCGGCGCTGGGAAGTCGGAACCCCGGTCAGTTCGAAATCGAACAGCGGCTGATCTCCGAGGACGGTCGACTGGTCGAAATTGGAATAATATACCGAGTCGTCCAGATCGTTCACCAACTCGTATACGTTGAACTTCTGCGTCTTGGTCGTATCGCCCAGATAGGACGCATCGAGCGTGAACAGCAATACGAGCGAATCGAACACGGGCGCCGTGCCGAAAATATCCCCGTCGTCGTACGACGAGGAGTAGTAACTGAGTACGTATTGGCTCGACGCGGAAGCCGCGGTGCGCCCGAAAACAGGGTCTACGGCCGAGCCGAGATACATGTACGACAGTCTCTCGCTCGGAAACGAATCGGTCTTCGCCAGATAGGTATCGATACCGTATACCGTATCCACCTTTATTTTCATCTGCTGATCGTCGGGAATCAGGCTTTCCCCGAGCCGGTTATCCACTTCGGTACACGACGCGAGCGCCGACAGAAAGAGCAGCGCCGCCGCCCCGGCCCTAAGCCTACCTCGTCTATTCATTTGCGAGCACTTTGTTGTAGAATGCCTGATACTGGTCCAGATATTCCGGTGTTGACTTATCCTGATACTCCAGAAAGCGTTTCTTTTTCTCGACGAGCAAATCCCGGATCGCTTCGGGAGGCTCCGGAGTCTCGAAAATCACGCCATCGGTGTAGTTAATAACGAACTTCATCAGGTTTTCGTATGTGGGCTTGTCCAAATGGCTCAGATATTTCCTGCCGACGCCCTCCCCCTGAATCTTGCTTTTGAAACCCGGGTCCAGTTCCCCCTCGAACGCATCGTCGTAAACCGACAGTACGATCTTCGTGTGCTTGAAGACCGGATCGTCGGCGAACGCATTGCGCAGGTATACCGGAACGATGGACGAGAACCAACCGTGGCAATGCACGATATCCGGGCTCCAGCGGAGCTTCTTGACCGTTTCGAGCACGCCCCGGGCAAAGAAGATCGCCCGCTCGTCGTTATCCGCAAAAAACGCTCCGTCTTCGTCCCGGATCATGGCCTTGCGGTGAAAATAGTCCTCGTTGTCGATGAAGTAAATCTGCACGCGGGCCGACGGAATCGACGCGACCTTGATAATCAGCTGATGATCGTTGTTGTCGATGATCAGATTCATTCCCGAGAGGCGGATCACTTCGTGCAGCTGGTTGCGGCGCTCGTTGATCAGCCCGTAACGGGGCATGAAGGTCCGAATCTCGTTTCCTCTTTCCTGCATCCCCTGAGAAAGCGCCCTGCACAATACGGACATATCGGATTCAGGAAGATAAGGCGTGATTTCCTGACAGACATAAAGAATTTTGCAGTGACTCATTTCCAAGGAATTTTACAGGATTAGGGGCTACGACCCGAAGACAAAGGTACTAATTTTTAGCCATTCGCGCAACCCGGCCTCCGATTGCGCCGTCTCAGAGAATCAGCATCGCGTCGCCGTAAGTGCCGAAACGGTACTTTTCCTTCTTGGCCATGTCGTAGGCGCTCATCAGCGCGTCGTAGCCGGCGAAGGCGGCCACCATCATCAGCTGGGTGGAGTACGGCAGATGGAAGTTGGTGATCATGCAGTTGGCCACGCTGAACTCGTAGGGAGAAAATATGAACTTGTTCGTCCACCCGTCGAAAGGCTTCAGCAATCCCTCGGTCGACACGGAACTCTCGACCGAGCGCATCACGGTCGTGCCGACGGCGCACACCTTGCCACCGGCCCTCTTGACCCGGTTCACGGCCTCGGCCGTCCGCTCGGGAATGACGACTTGCTCGGAATCCATCTTATGCTTGGTCAGGTCCTCGACGTCGACGGTCCTGAAATTACCCAATCCCACATGCAGCGTCAGAAAGGCCATGTCGACGCCCTTGATCTCGAGCCTTTTCATCAGGTGCTTGCTGAAATGCAGTCCGGCCGTCGGCGCGGCGACGGCTCCCTCGTTCTTCGCGAAAATCGTCTGATAGCGCTCCTCGTCGATCGGTTCGACTTTCGGGCGTATCCACTTGGGCAGCGGCGTCTCGCCGAGTTTGTACAGCGCCGCCTTAAACTCGTCGTAGTCGCCGTCGAACAGGAAACGAAGCGTCCGCCCGCGCGAGGTCGTGTTGTCGATCACCTCGGCCACCATCAGGTCGTCGTCGCCGAAATAGAGCTTGTTGCCGATACGTATCTTGCGCGCCGGATCGACCAGCACGTCCCACAGGCGCAGGTCGCGGTTCAGCTCGCGCAACAGGAAAATTTCGATCTCGGCTCCCGTCTTCTCCTTGTTACCGTACAAGCGGGCCGGAAACACTTTCGTATCGTTGAATACCAACACGTCGCCCTGCCTGAAATAATCGATCATTTCCTTGAATACCTTATGCTCGATCTTGCCTGTGCGGCGGTTCAGCACCATCAGCCGCGACTCGTCGCGGCTTTCGGCCGGGTATTTCGCGAGCATATCGGGCGAAAAGCTGTAATTGTACTGAGATAGTTTCATGATCGGACGATCTTTAGTTCTTGATTCGGAATAAACACAGTAATATTCATACGCAAATCGAACCGTTTTGTTTCATTTTGCCGTCTTTTCCCTCCGTTTTTCGCACCGGAAGAGGCGAAAAGCGAAGGACCGGGAGTCAACCGGCCGGTGCGTCATCGTTTCCGACGCCCGGGCGATTTCCGAGTATCCGCTCGATTTCCGCGAGCGAATAGGTGTCTTCCAGCGAGCAGGCCCCGCTCCGGGTCCGGCGCAGGGAGGTCAGATAGGCTCCGCTGCCGAGCCGCTCGCCCAAATCCCGCGCGATCGAGCGGATGTAGGTCCCCTTGCTGCACCGAATGCGAATCGCGAGCCGCGGCGGCTCGAACTCCTCGATCCGCATTTCATAGATACGGACCAGCGCGCGCCGCATCTGTACCTCGTCGCCGCGGCGGGCGTACTCATAGGCCCGCTTGCCGTCGATCATCTTGGCCGAATAGACGGGAGGAAGCTGCCACTGCTCGCCCTCCATGCCTCGCAGCGCCTCCTCGACGCTCTCGCGCGTGATATGTTCGAAAGGGTAAATCCGGTCGACCGGGTGCTCCCTATCGAAGCTCGGCGTCGTAGCTCCCAGTTCCAATCCGGCGAGATATTCCTTCTGCTCGGCTTGCAGCTCCTCGGCCCGTTTCGTCGCGCGGCCGATGCAGACGAGCAGCACGCCCGTAGCCAGAGGATCGAGCGTCCCTGCATGACCGATCTTGATCTTGCGGTGCCCCAGCCTGCGAAGCAGTACCTTGACCTTGCGCACCACGTCGGACGAAGTCCACCCGAGCGGCTTGTCGACAGGCAGCACGTAACCTTCCGCGAAAGGCAAATCCGTAGAAAGCGGTTGTCTCAAAATATCAGCGTTTTAAATCAGAGAATAGAGGATCGAGGCGATTCCCACCGCCAGACAGTACACGGCGAAATAGATCAATTTCCCGCGCTTGACCAGACCGATCATCCAGTTGCAGGCCAGAAAGCCCGAGACGAAAGCGGCGATGAATCCGCCCGTCAGCGCAGCCGCCGAGATACCGCTTTCGGCCGGAGCGAAACCGCCTTTCAGCGCATCGAGAAACGCCTCTCCCAAAATCGGGATCAGCACCATCAGAAACGAGAACTTGGCGACATCCTCCTTGCGGTCGCCCAGCAGCAGTCCGGTCGCTATCGTCGAGCCCGAGCGCGACAGTCCCGGCAGTACGGCGGCGAACGCCTGAGCGATGCCGATCACGAAAGCGTCCCGGAACGAAATATCGCTCCGGCGCCTCGGCCGGGCATAGTAGGCGAACGTCAGCAATGCGGCGGTCAGAATCAGGGAGACTCCCACGACGAGCAGTCCCGACGCGAACAGCGCCTCGACCTGCTCCTTGAACAGCAGCCCTACTACGGCCACGGGAATCATCGACAGCAGAATCTTACCCACGTACACCGTCTCCGCGTTCCGGCGGAACCGGAAAAAACCGACGATGAGCCGTCCCAGCTCCGCACGGAAAACGACAATCGTACTGCACACGGTCGCGGCATGCACCGCCACGGCGAACGTCAGATTCTCCTCGCCTTGCAGTCCGAACAGCGTATTGAAGATTTGCAGATGGCCCGAGCTGCTCACCGGGAGGAACTCGGTCAGGCCCTGCACGATTCCCAGAACGATCGCTTCCCAGAACTCCATCGCCTACTGCCGTTTTTCGGGTTTCTTCATGATCGCGTAAATCTCGAAGGCAAAGCCGAACAGAACGAGCAGCGGAGCGAGCGTGATCCGGCGGAAACTGAACATCTCTTCGTTGAACACGTTCGGATCGTCGCTGCCGCCCCCCGCCATCAGAACGAAGCCGAGCACGATGATCGCCAGCCCGATAAGCATCAGCTTGTAGTTCGTAAAAGTCAGCGGCATCTCGCGCTGCTTATCCGCCGGAGCGGACGGTTTCGCATTCTTTTTCATCTTATCGTCATAAAACGGTTTGTTTTTCACGGACGCTGTCTGCAGGCACGCGCGCCTGTACGGAAGACCCGTCGAACCGGGCAGTCCGGCACTTGAGATATTTCGGAACGGCGTACACGATAGCGCTCAAGTCTGCGGCGGCCCACAGCCAACCGTATTGGGGTCCCTCTCCTTCGAGCCACTCGCCGGCGCAGTCGAACAGGCTGAAAATCGGCAGCAGCGCGATACCCGGCCACTTGAAAAGATCGCCGACATACAACGGGTTGCGCATCACCGAATAGATTCCCGTCGTATTCGGTTCGTCGGGCACCTGTCCTTCCGCCGTGCGGCGGTCCGAAGTCCGGTCCGGCGTATGTCCCGCCGTACGGACCCGGACGGCCAGCCCGAAAAGGGAGACTAGCAAAGCGCGTACGACCAGCGGCCGGCTTTCCCGGTTCCGGGAAGTCCTGCCGCCCTGTTTTTTCAAACGTTCGCCAAACAGCATACGCGTCTAAAATACAGTCAATACAGATTCGCATTACTCGTATTCATCCGCAGGAACTTGCGCACGGCGAAGCTCGTGAAAACGAGCGAGATCAGAATGCCTCCGACCATCAGCACGCCGCAGATCGCCGCGATATAGGCATGCTCGCCCACGAAGTTCACCTCGGGCAGCCCCTCGCTGAGCCCCACGATCATCACCGCGAGCATCGCCCAAGAGATCAGCCCGGCATAAATTCCCTGCAGGACGCTGGTCACCAGAAAAGGCTTCATGATGAACCAGCGCGTGGCGCCGACCAGCTTCATCGTATGGATGATATAGCGCTTCGAGAAGATCGTCACCCGAATCGTATTGTTGAGCAGAATCAGCGAAATGACGAGCAGCGTCGCGCCGAAAAGCAGCAGAATCAGGTTGAACTTGTTGATGTTCGACGTGATCTGGTCGATCACGCTGCGCTGGTACACCACCTCGTCGACTCCCTCCCACGACAGCAGCTGCCTCTCGAGCGCCGAGAGAGCCTCTTTTTCCGCCGAAGTCGAAGCCACCTTCACCTCATACATGTCCGGAAGCGGATTTTCCTGCAGAAAGCCGACGAAATCGTCGCCCAGATAGGCCTGAAACTCGGCCGCCGCCTCGTCCTTGGACGTATACTTCACCTCGCGCACGCCCTCGTGCTTCTCGATTCTTCCCTTCAGCGCGGCGCTCTGCTCGGCCGTTATGTCGTCGCGGAGCATCACGTACACGGTCACGTTCTCCTTCAGCCGTTCGGTCGCGTTCAGCGCGCCCATGATCAGATATCCCACGGCTCCGAGCAGGAACAGCACCAGCGCGATGCTGACCGTCGAAACGATGTAGGCGTTGCGCACCCGGCGCTTGATTCTCTTATTCTTGTCCACAGCCATTCTCAGTAGCGGTTTGTTCGGTTTTGCGCTTGCGCACGGCGGCCACGCCGACGGCCGCGGCCAGCGACAGCAGGAGCAGCAGCGAGCAGACGAGCGTGACGACCGTCAGCGTCTCGTAATGCGGCGCGCGGAAGCGGAACTCGACGACATGGTCGCCGGCAGGTAGCTTCATCGCCCGCAGCACGTAATCGGCCCGGAAATAGGGAGCCTCCTGCCCGTCGACATAGGCCGTCCACCCGTGCGGATAATAAATCTCGGAAAATACGGCCACCCCTTCCGCCGCAGCGGAATACTCGTACGTGTGGCGATTCACGCGATACTCGGTCATCCGGATCGAGGCCGAACTGTCCGCCGTAACGGAAACGCCCTCCAGCATCCCGGCGAATCGCTTGTCCACCACCGCCACACGCTTCGTATCGACCGAGTCGAGCGCATCGATCTCCTCGTCCGGATCGGCCACGATCCTCACCTCGTCCACGAACCAAGCGGCCCCGTTGGCCCCGTCGTTGCGCTGCACCGAAGCGCCTCGGCCGTCGTCCGACGGAGCGATCACGTAGCGCGTGTTGAGCATGTCGTACACGTTCCAGTTCATCTTCGACAGATGATGCTCGATCAGGTCTTGGTAGCGGTGCAGCTTCGCCCCGTGGTACCCGCCCACCGAGCGGTGAAAATACGAAGTCGACGCATCGTTGAACGGGCTGACGGTCAGATTCAGCACGCGGTATCCGGGTTCGCCGACCGTATCGGCCAGTATCTGCAGGTCGGCTTCCGTCGGCCTGATCCGTACGGCGCTTTCGGGCACGAAACGTTCGCGTCCCAAATAGCGCAGGTTGACCGGTACCATATCGGCCGTCACGATCACGGCCAGCGCCGCCGCCAGCGCGCCCCGCTTGATTTTGTCGGTCGCGAACAGCCACACCGCGCCGGCCGCCAGCAGCGCGAACACCAGCGAGCGCAGCGCATCGGCACGCATCATCGACGCCCGCTCGTCGCGCATCGCGGCAAGCACGTCGTCCGGCAACTGCATCTGCGAATCGGCTCCGCCCGAGAACGACAGCAACGCGCCGCCGAACAGCAGAAACAGCAACGAGATGCCGCCGACCGTCAACACGGAGTATTTCAGCCCCTTCATCAGTCTGGCATGCTCGATCCGGCCGCACCAGATGCGCTGCAGCACGACGGCCGCGAGAAACGGCACGCACCACTCGACGATCACGAGAATCATCGACACGGTGCGGAACTTGTTGTACATCGGGAAATGACGGAAGAACAGCTCGGTCAGCCCCATGAAATGGTTACCCCACGACAACAGCACGGCGAGCAGCGCAACCGCGGCCACCCACCATTTCGACCGACCGCGCAGCACGAACAGTCCCAGCACGGCGAGCAACAGCGCCGCAGCGCCCACATAGACCGGACCGGACGTTCCGGGCTGGGGGCCCCAATAACCGGGCAGATGCGCTGCTACTTGCCGCGCATTGTACTTGCCGAGCGCGTCGGCCACCGCTCCGTCCTCGGAAAATCCGCCCTCGGACGAGCCGCCGTACAGATTGGGAATAAGCAGATTGAACGTCTCGCCGGGCCCGTAGCTCCAGGCCGTCGCATACTCGATGTCGAGCCCCTGCTGCTTCTCGCCCGTACGGGCCTCGCGCAGCTCGCTGCCTCCGCGCATCGTCTCGGCCGAATGGGAATTGATGTAGTAGAGCATGCCTGCATTGCTGCCGACAGCCAATACGGCGGCCAGGGCCAGCAGTCCGGTCGTCTTGGCGAACCGGGGCAGCGCTTTCGCACGCGCGGCCGACACGAGCTCGTTGATCCAGAACGCGGCCAGTATGAACAGGAAATAGTAGGTGATCTGCGGATGGTTCACGCCGATCTCGATCGACGCGAAGACGCCCGTCAGCGCCGCACCGACCCACATGTTGCGCCGGAACGCGTACCACACTCCCCCGAACAGCATCGGAGCGAAAGCCAGCGCCATCATCTTGGTCACATGCCCCGCCCCTATGATAATGAAGAAATAGGTCGAAAAGCCGTAGGCCAGCGACGGAACGATCCCGATCCACGGGTTGAACCGCATGCACAGCAGCATGAAAAAGAAAGCCGTCATGGCGATGAAGATCAGCGCGGCGGGCTGGCCGAGAAAGTAGAAGGCTTTCGACAGCGTCTTGATGACGGTCCCCTCGTACTGCACGTTGATCAGGTAAGCCGGCATACCCCCGAACATGTTGCCTTCCCACTGCGGGTCCTCGCCGTATTTCTCGCGGTGCTGCATGATATCCTCCGACGAGCCCTTGTACTGCTGAACATCGCCTTGGAGCAGCGTCTGTCCGCTGAACTGCGGAGCGAAATAGAACAGGTTGATCAGAACGAAAACGGCCAAAGCCGCCGCCACGGGAAGCCACCGTCGGATATTGCGCTTGTTCTCCATAGGGACCGGTTAATCGATAGTGATCTGCAAAGTAACGAAAAATTGTCGAGATTCTTGTGCCGGACACCGTTACGCGCCGAAATTTATCGCGCGGCGGGGCCTTGCCCGGCTCCGAGATTCCGGATTCCGAACTTCGCATCACCGCCGGCCTGTCGTTTCCGCACGGGCCCCGCCATCCCGCACGCCCGATCAGGGAGAATCCTCGGACCGCCCGCACCTCCGGACTGCAACCGTGCGGCAGCGGTCCTACATGAAAAGCGCGCGCACGACAACGGCGTGCGCAGCGCAACGAGTTACGCGCGCACGGCCGAGCCGGTCCGACGCGACGAAACCGCCTGTCGACGGCCGGAGCCGCTCGCCGCCGCAAGGTTCCGGGCGCTGCATCCCACGCCGGGCCGGCCGCACCGTGACTCCGCGCGTCTTGACGCTTCCGGCATCATGCGGACAAGCACCGTTCCAAACATGCTAAACCGCCTCCGGCAGCACCTGACATTCGGCCCTCAACGGCCAAGGCATCCGCAAACGGAAGAAGCGCCGGCCGCTTCCCCGGAAACGACTCGCCCCCGCCGCACCGACGCGACAGGGGCAAGATCGCACAAGGCCGCGAAGAACCCGGCCGAAGCGTTTATTCCTCCCCGTGCCAGGCTCCCGGGAGCGTCACTTTCCGTACACTTCCCCGCGACCCGCTTTCAGTGTATTTTTCATCAGCGAGATGATCGTCATCGGCCCGACTCCGCCCGGGACCGGCGTTATATAACTGCACTTGGGAGCCACCTCGTCGAACTTGACGTCGCCCAGCAATTTCCACCCTGACTTGGTCCGGTCGCTCGGCACGCGCGTGATACCCACGTCGACGACTACCGCGCCCGGCTTGATCATGTCGGCCGTGACGAACTCGGCCTTGCCCAGCGCGGCGATTACGATGTCGCCGCCGCGAACGACCTCCGCGAGATTCTTCGTCCGGCTGTGACAAAGCGTTACCGTGCAATCCCAGCCCTTCTGCGACAGCAGATTGGCGATCGGACGGCCTACGATGTTGCTGCGGCCGATTACGACGCAGTGCTTTCCGGCGGTTTCGATCTTGTAGTACCCGAGCAACTCCAGAATCCCGTCGGGCGTAGCGGGCAGATAGGCGGGCAGGCCCGAAATCATCCGCCCCGTATTGACCGGATGAAACCCGTCCACGTCCTTGCGCGGATCGATCGCCTCGATCACCTTCTGCTCCGAGATGTGCTTCGGCAACGGAAGCTGCACGATGAAGCCGTCGACGTCCGGATCGGCGTTCAGCCGGGCGATCTCGGCAAGCAGAGCCTCTTCGGTCGTCTCCTCGGGCAGGCGAAGCACGGTCGAGCGGAAGCCCACCTCGCCGCAGCATTTCTCCTTATGTCCGACATACGTCTGGCTCGCGCCGTCGTTCCCGACCAGAACGGCCGCCAGATGCGGCGGCCTGTTTCCGGCGGCCACGAGAGCCTCCACCTCGGAGGCGATTTGCTTGCGGAGGCTGGCTGCGACCTCCTTCCCGTCCATAATCTGCATAGCTCGCTATCTTAAAATTTTCAAACAATAATATCGGATACGTGAAAGCGTCCTCCGCCCTTGCCCGAGGAAACCGAGTTTTCCGCCGGTTCTTCCGCGACCCGGCCCGCGCATCTTTCCGCCGGAGCGGCTCGTCGCATCGCTCCCGGACTTCCCGGCAACCCGCCGGCCCGAACCGTCCGAAATCCGTCCTGCAAGTTTCCCGACAGACACTTACGTTCCGGCCCGCAACCCGGCAGCACGTTCTATCCGCTTACGACCGGAACTCCGGAAAAGTTTCGGCTACATCCGACGGGACACGGGGTTCCGTTTCGGCATCGGCCGCGCCCGCTATCCGTCACAACGCCGCCGCGAAGGGGGAAACCCAGCCTGCGGATTTCAGACCGCACGGCCTGAAAAATTTCGGTCAACGAGCGTCGGAACTTTCCGGCCGGAATCAACGCCTTTTGCCGTGGCGCATCATTTTCGGCATGCCGCCGGCCACCGTCTTCATCATCTTGCGCGTGTCCTCGAACTGCTTGAGCAGCCGGTTGACTTCCTGAATCGTCGTACCGCTGCCCGCAGCGATGCGCTGCTTGCGGCTGCCGTTCAGAATCGACGGATTCTCGCGCTCGGCGGGAGTCATCGACTGGATGATCGCCTCGGTCTGCTTGAACACGTCGTCGCTGATCTCGACGTTCTTGAGCGCCTTGCCGACGCCCGGAATCATCGAGGCCAGGTCCTTCAGGTTGCCCATTTTCTTGATCTGCACGATCTGGCTCAAAAAGTCGTTGAAGTTGAACTGGTCCCTGACCAGTTTCTTCTTCAGCCGGCGCGCCTCCTGTTCGTCGTACTGCTCCTGCGCCCTCTCGACGAGCGACACGATGTCGCCCATGCCGAGAATCCGGTCGGCCATACGCTCGGGGTGGAACACCTGCAGCGCGTCCATCTTCTCGCCCGAACTGATGAACTTCAGCGGCTTGTTGACCACAGCTCGGATCGAGATAGCCGCACCGCCCCGCGTATCGCCGTCGAGCTTCGTCAGCACGACGCCGTCGAAGTCGAGCCGGTCGTTGAACTGTTTGGCCGTGTTGACGGCGTCCTGACCGGTCATCGAGTCGACGACGAACAGCGTCTCGCTCGGCGAAACGGCCCGCTTGATCGCCTCGATCTCCTGCATCATCTGCTCGTCGACGGCCAAACGGCCCGCCGTATCGACGATCACCGTATTGATATGGTTTGCCCGGGCATAGCGGACCGCGTTCTCGGCGATCTGCACCGGATTGCGGTTTCCTTCCTCGGCATAGACCTCGACACCGACCTGCTGCCCCAAAATCTTCAGCTGGTCGATGGCCGCCGGACGATAGACGTCCCCCGCCACGAGCAGCACCTGCCGTCCTTTCTTGCTTTTGATCAGATTGGCCAGCTTGCCCGAAAAAGTCGTCTTGCCGGAACCCTGCAGACCCGCGATCAGCACGACGGCCGGACTTCCTTCCAGACGGATGTCGGTCATCGTGCCGCCCATCAGCGCCGCCAGCTCGTCGCGGACGATCTTGGTCATCATCTGGCCGGGCTTGACCGAGCGGAGCACGTCCTGTCCGAGCGCCTTGGCTTTCACCTCGTCGGTGAATGTCTTGGCTACCTTGTAGTTCACGTCGGCGTCGATCAGCGCGCGGCGGATCTCCTTCAGGCTCTCGGCCACATTGATCTCGGTGATCCGGCCCTCGCCCTTGAGGACCTTGAACGACCGTTCGAGCTTGTCCGTCAAATTTTCAAACATATTCTCCTGCGGATTATCGGCCTGCGCATCCCTGCTCTTCAAAAGCGAGTAGCGAAAACGACGCGGCAGCGCCTTTCAAAGTTATCTTTTCCGGAAACTGCCGCAGCCCGGCACGCGGCGAGGCGCGAAGCGGCGTACAAAAATACGAACTAATTTCCAAATACGAAACGCCCTGCGCTTTTCCCTCGTGCAAAATCGACGCGCGGCGACTCGCTTAGAAGCGGCCGCACCGTTCGCCACCCAAAGCGTTTCCGGAACGGGCGACCCGAATCCCGGCGACGGCCGCGCTTTCCCGGCCCGCACCGTCCGGACAAACGTTTCGCGCGACCGGTTTACGGCTCCGCCGATACGCCCTGCCCCGGCACCTCGCCCGAAAGACACTCTCATGCCATCCGGATTAGGACGATTTTCAAAAATACAGGATGGCGCATTCCGGAGAATAGTTTAAAACGTTCGGAATCGCCCGAAGACTATCACCGTGCGATCATACCATACCGCTCCTATCCTTATTTTAAGGAGGCTCCGTGCCGCGACTCCGGCAAAAAATAAGGATGCCTTTCGACATCCTTATCGCAACGATTCCCTCAACCGGCCTGAACGATCCGTCCGACGTCGCACACCTGCCATATAGGCTTTCAACCTGCAACAAATGCGGTCCCTCGACATAGTCCGAACAAGTTCGACCCTGCACTCGGATCACAATATATTTTATTAAAATAAATATTTGTATGTTTATAAAATATATATGAACTCCACCTTACAGCGCACCCGCCGCATAGGCCCGCACATCCTCGAGAGAAATGGTTTGCCCGCTGAGAATAATCAGCCGTTCCACCACATTGCGCAACTCGCGGACATTGCCGCTCCATTCCATCTTCCCGAGCTCTTCGATCGCCCCGGGCTCGATCGCCTTGGGCTTTATGCCGTACTCCTCGCAGATCTTCCCGATGAAGTAATCGACCAACAGCGGAATGTCCCCGGCACGTTCGCGGAGCGCAGGCACCCGAATGACGATCACGCTGAGACGATGATACAAGTCCTCGCGGAAACGGCCCGCCTCGATCTCCCGGCGCAAGTTCTTGTTCGTAGCCGCCACGACGCGCACGTCCACCTCGATGTCCTTGTCGCTGCCCACACGGCTGATCCGGTTCTCCTGCAAAGCCCGCAGCACCTTGGCCTGAGCGGCCAGACTCATATCGCCGATCTCGTCCAAAAACAGCGTGCCGCCGTCGGCCTGCTCGAACTTTCCCTTCCGCATCCGGATGGCCGACGTGAATGAGCCCTTCTCGTGCCCGAACAGCTCGCTTTCGATCAGCTCCGACGGAATGGCCGCGCAATTGACCTCCACGAAAGGCCGGTCGGCCCGGTGACTCAGCTCGTGCAGCCGGTGGGCGACCAGCTCCTTGCCCGTTCCGTTGTCGCCCGTAATCAGCACGCGCGCGTCGGAAGGAGCCACCTTTTCGATCAGCTGCTTCATATGCTCGATACCGACCGAGGTCCCGACGATCTCGGTCGGGGCGCAGGAAGCCTTGGCGACAACCCGCGCCGAGTCTCCCGCGCGCGCCGCGGAACTCTTTTTACCCGAAGGGGTTTCGATTGTGGCACGGTTTTGGCTTTTATCCTCCACAGCCGAGCGGATCGAGCGGAGTAACTTGTTCAGATCAATCGGTTTGGGAATGTAATCGAACGCTCCGTGACGGATGCTGTCGATCGCGGGATCGAGACCTTTGAGCGCCGAAAGCATGATAAAAGGCGTAGATTTGCCGCTTCCGTGCAAAGAAGTGAGCAGATCGATCGCCCGGATATCGGGTACGGCCATATCGCAGAGCACGACGTCGAAGCGGGAATGCTCGGTTTTATCGGCGGCCTCGCCTCCGGTTTCGGCCGTTTCGACCCGGTAGCCTTCATATTCGAGACGCTCCTTGAGCGTATTGCGAATGCTGCGTTCGCTGTCTACTACCAATACGTTTGTCATAACTTTGATATTTTATATGAATATTGAATAATGGTAAACTTCATATTTTTGCGCACGGTTTTTGGTTATTCCGAAAAAACCGAGTAGCTTTGTCCCAAAGTTAAGAATTCCTCCCGCTTTAAAAAACAGCAACGCGGCTGCGCTCTCCGGCGGCCGGCAAGGGAATTTCAAATCTGAAACGACCATTACGGTAAACCTTTTGAATCGATGAAGTCGCCCGTTCGGACGATTCGCGGCCGAGGTCCGATTTCGCGGTTCGCATCCTGATCCTTATGGATAAAAACTATAATTTCGAGAGAAAGAAGCTGATGCTTCCCGAGTACGGGCGTCATGTGCATCAGATGGTCGACTACCTGAAGACGATCCACGACCGCGACCTGCGCAACCAGCAGGCGCGCGCCGTCATCGAGGTGATGGGCAACCTGAATCCCATTCTGCGCGAGTCGGCCGACTTCAAGCACAAGCTGTGGGACCATCTGTTCATCATGTCGGACTTCGATCTGGACGTCGACTCGCCCTATCCGATCCCGACGGCCAAGAGCCTCTATCCCAAGCCCGACCGCATCGAGTACCCGAAGCACCAGATCGCCCGCAAGCACTACGGAAAGAATATCGAGAACATGCTCGCCGCACTGAAGGAGATCGACGACGAGGAAGCCAAGACGCAGATCGCCGGCAACATAGCCAAATTCATGCGCGCCAAATCCTTCGAGTACAATCAGGAGCATCCCAACAATGAGGTTATCATGAAAGACATACGCTCGATGTCCGATAACCGGATCGTTTTGGACGAAGTTGCCCTGAACAATCTCAAAAACGACTATAAACAGCCCTATATGAACAACCGCCAGCGGAAGAATTATTCGGCCGGCGGCCATTCCGGCTCCAAAGCGAACAACTATTCGAACAAGCAGGGCAACAAGCGGCGCATCGGCAAGGCATTGCACAAATAGCGCCGGACAGCGCGCCTTACCCCATCCCGGACATCCCCGGCCGCCGGGAAGAATCCGGGCGGCGTGTCTTTCGCAGGTCCGCCCGGGCCGAACCTGCACGGAATTGCGTTTTTTATTGCTAACTTTGCACTCCCCGATGCAAAAACGCTCATGAACGAACAGAAGAACATATCGATCCGCAACAAACGGGCGACATACGATTACGAGATTCTCGACACGTACGTCGCCGGGATCGTTCTGTCCGGTACCGAAATCAAGTCGCTGCGTCTGGGCAAGGCATCTCTCACCGACTGCTACTGCTATTTCCACAACGGCGAGCTTTTCGTCCGGGGTATGAACATAGCCGAGTACCATTGGGGCAGCTACAACAACCATGTCCCCAAGCGCGACCGCAAGCTGCTGCTGCAGCGCAAGGAGCTCGAGAAGCTCGAGCGCTCGTTGCAGGACAAGGGGCTGACCGTCGTCGGGCTGAAGCTGTTCATCAACGAGCGGGGACTGGCCAAGCTGCAAATCGGACTGGCCAAGGGACGCAAAAGCTACGACAAGCGCGAATACCTCAAGGAAAAGGATGCCCGCCGCGAGATGGACCGTGTCTTTCGCAAGTGATCCCGTGCGCCGGAACCGATTCGTATGACGACTTGCTCCGTCCGGACTTCCGATAACAGAGAGTCCGAACAGCCGTCCGACCGCAAGACCGGGAATCCGCCTCCGCTCCGATAAGAAACGGCTCCCCGCCGGACATTCCGACCGAGCCGGTCCGTCCGAAATGCTTCGTACAGTACTCCCGTCAGCGAATCTTCGGGAAGAGCTGACGGACGAAAAATCATCCCTCGTCCCGGCCATACCGCTGGAGAAATATGGCGGTGCGAAGTGTCCCGTATTCGCACCTGAGGTGTACCGCGCAGATAAACGGCATAATTAATTCCGACGTATCGAAATCGTATCCGGAATTCATGCGTTCCGGTACGCGCAACGCAGGCCGAGCAACCGATTCCGATCCTGCCCGAGGTCTCTTCCCTTCGGTGAATGAGCTTCCGCACAGGGAAGCCGGAGATGTCGAATGTTCGCCGACAAATAGACCGACAGTCTCGGCCGACCGCCCCGAAATATGCCCGACGGTACACGCCCCTGTTCCCCCAAGTCGTATCCGGACCGGATGCGGAACACGGATTCTCGCAACGGACACGGATTCTACGGAACGGAGACCGTTCACCCGAGCAGTCTTCGATATAGTTTCAACCGCCGGTACGGAGCGTATTTCAACGGCAGATCGATCAGCCTCGACGACCGGACGACCGGACGCATGTTGCTGAAAAGATCGAAGCTCGACCGCCCGTGATACTTCCCGAACCCGCTCTCGCCGACGCCCCCGAACGGCAAGCGGCCGTTGGCCAGATGGACGATCGTATCGTTGACGCAGGCTCCGCCCGACGACGTCCGGTCCAAGACCCGCTCCGCCTCTCGACGATCGCCGAAATAGTAAAGGGCCAGCGGCTTGTCACGGCGATTCACATAGCCGATCGCCTCGTCGATATGCCGAAACGTCTTGACCGGCAGCAGCGGACCGAAGATCTCCTCCGTCATTGCCGGGCTGTCGTCGTCCGGATCGTCGATCAGCGTCGGAGCGACATACCGCTGCCGCACATCGAATTCGCCTCCCCACAGCACGCGTCCCGAAGCGCCGATCATTCCGGCCAGCCGGGCGGTCGCCCGCTCCGAAACGATACGCGGATAAGCCGGACTTCGAAGCGGATAGTCGCCGAAAAACTCCCCGACCGCATGCTTCATTTCCCGGCACAGCCCTTCCTTCAGGTCCCGATGAACGAGCAGATAATCCGGCGCGACGCAGGTCTGGCCCGCAGCCAGCAACTTGCCCCACATGATCCGCCGTGCCGCCAGCCGAATATTCGCGCTGCGCCCGACGATGCAGGGGCTCTTGCCGCCCAGCTCGAGCGTCACGGGCGTCAGGTTTTTCGCGGCCGCCTCCATCACGACCCGCCCGTATTTCGACCCGCCCGTAAAAAAGATCGAATCGAAGCGCCGCTTCAACAATTCGTCGAGCACGTCGCCTCCTCCTTCGACGAAAGCCACGTATTCCGGCCCGAACGTTTCGGCGATCAGATCGCGCAACGCCGCCTCGACATGAGGAACCAGAGGCGAAGACTTCAGCAGGACGCAGTTCCCGGCCGAGATCGCGCCGACGAGCGGACACAACAGCAACTGAACCGGATAATTCCACGGCGCGACGATCAGCGCCACGCCGAGCGGTTCGGGCCGTATCCGGCTCCGCGACGGCCATAGCGTCAGAGGCGTAGATACCCGTCGGGATCGGGACCAGCGCTTCAGGTGCCGGATATGGCACTCCAATTCCTGCATCACGAGGCCGATCTCGGTCAGATAGCTCTCGCCGGCCGACTTGTTCAGATCTTCGCGCAACGCCTCGCTCAGCGCGTCCGTGCGTTCCCGGACGGCTTTTCTCAGCTCCGTCAGCGCATCGAGCCGGAATGCCGTAGCGCGTGTCGCGCCGTCGGCAAAGAATTTCCGCTGAAGGGTTATGATTTCATCGATCGCCTTTTCCATAATCCTTTGATTTCAAATTTCAGTCGGCCGCACGATTCGGGCCGCATATATCCCGACAGCGCGCAATCCGCGCGGGAAGGCTCCCCGATCCGGCACGGAGAGGACTCGTCCGGTCCGAGCGATCGCAGGCCGTTTCTGCTCAGTACACGAATCGGGCCGTCGAGGAATCGCCGAAATCCGGTCCGATTCCGGCACGGCAACGCTTCGGACTTTCCCGGCAATATTTTTCGTCTCCGGCCCGCCGATCTTGTCGGCCCCGATCCGCATGCGGGATATCTCGCCTCCCGTCTTGAGGACGAGATCGGCCGCAATGCCGCTCATCCGCATACCGAAACGGTCGCCTTTCATCGAGACGAAGTTCCGGTGCAAGTCGATCTGCCGCGCCCGGCGAAAAACGGCCGAAGCAGAATCAACGCAGCTTGTTCCGCTCGAAATGCGGAGCCACCTTCCACTGGAAATAAACGATCGACGCGACCGTCAGGCAGGCGCCGAACAAATAGGCCTTGTCGAACGTGCTGATCTGGGCGATATAGCCCCCGAGCAGCAACCCGATCCCTATGCCTACGTCCCACGAGGTCAAGTAGGTCGACGTGGCCGTCCCCCGCTGGTTATTCGGAGCCAGATTGACGAACAGCGTGTTGAAGGCGGGGAACATCGTCCCGAAACCCACGCCCAAAAACAGGGCTACGCCGAAAAAGATCCACAGGCTGAGCGTCTCGTTCAGGCGCATCAGCAGCGCGCAGGACGACAGTGCGAAAAAGCAGAGGCAGACCAGATACATCCCCCACGCAATGACCCTCGTCACGCGCCCCTTATCGACCTGACGGCCCGAGAATATGCGCGAGATGGCCATGCCGACGGCCATCAGCGTGAAGAAGACGCCCATGCCGTGCGTAATGCCGATCTGGCGCGCATACATCGCCACGTAAGTCGTCGTCATGCCGTAAGGAATCGACAGCATCAGCAAATCGGCCCCCGCAGGAATTCCCTTGACGAGGATGAAGCGGTCGAGCGAGACAGGCTCCCGCTTGACGGGTGCCTTGACGGGCGCCTTGACCAGCGAGGCCATTGCGAAGCCCAGCGAGCAAGAGATCAGCGAGCAAACGAAAATCACCTCGAACGAGTAAGCGTCGTGCAGGAACAGTCCTACCATCGGACCGACCGACATCGCTATGTTGTTGGCCAGTCCGTAGTACCCCAGTCCCTCGCCCCGGCGCGAAGAGGGCATGATATCGATCACGACCGTGTTGCCGGCCACCGTAACCATGCCGAACGAGAAGCCGTGCACGACGCGCAGTATGGTGAACAACGTGAGCGTCCCCGCCAGCAGATAGCCCGCGAAGACGGAAGTGAAGACGAAAAAAGCCAGCAGATAGAGCGGCTTGCGCGCGAACGTATCGAGCAGATAACCCGAAAACGGCCTGACCGACAACGCCGCGATCGTATAGCACGACAGCACGGCCCCCGCCATGCCGCTGCCCGTGCCGAACTCCTCCGTCAGATAGAACGGCAGGACCGGCATCAGCAGGTAAAAACCGAAAAAAAGCAGGAAATTAGCGGACAGGATATAGCAATAACTCGATGTGACCAAACGTTCTTTCGACATAGCGACAGAAATTTCGACAAAGGTAAGGATGTTTTTTGAAAATGGTTTTCGGATCGCCGATCGGCAAGCCGTCATTCGGAAGGTCTTTCGCACGGCAGCCGGACCGCGAGTTTTCGCCGAAACCGGGCTTGAATATATCCCGATAATGATTATCTTGCAGTACGAAGCGAATCGTCCGCATATCGTTCACTTAATTCCGAATGCTATGAAAACCAAAATGCTCGTCCTGTTCGCGCTTGCCCTGCTCGGAACGGCAGGAAAGGCAACGGCTCAGGCCGCAGACAAGAAAGCCGCACGCAAGGAGAAAAAAGAGCTCAGGCAATCGATCGACCGCGCAAGGCACCAGCAGGCACTGGACGCGATCCTCGACAGCGCGTTCGTTTTGCAGGCGAACGCCGTGCTTCTGGAGAACTACCCGAGAGAGCAGGTCGACTTTCATCGGAACTTCGTCTCAATGGAGGGCGGCCATTTCAGCATTCAGATGAGCGGAATCGCGGCCAATCCCGTCCTCAAGACGGGAGGCGAGGTGTCCCGCATGCGGATCAGGACCGACAAAAAAGGCTTCGTCCGGTGCAGAATAGACCTCTCGGGCATCGTGATGACTTCTTCGACCGTATATCTGACGCTGTACCCCGACAGCAACGAGGCGACCGCAACGGTCCGTTCGCTCCGGGGAGGCCGGGGCGTCACGCTCGAAGGCGTCATCGTACCGGCGGCCGATGCCGAGGTGCTTCGGAATATCTCGACTTACTGATTGCCCGCGCCGTACCGGTCCGGGCAATCCGCCGATCCGTCTCCGCTCCGATTCGCCAAAGAGCCCCGGTCGTCCGGTCTTCGGTTCTCGCTTCATCGGCTTCACGGACGGAGCGGCGCAAACATAAAGAACCGGTCGGAGCGGGTCGACCGGTTTCAATTTGCAATAACAACTTCCGGACATAAGTCCGGCCAACGCTTCCGGGCGACAATCGAGAAGAGCCGTCCCGCTCCGCCGCCTTAAAACAGCGAGCGGCCTTTGTACACGCTGCGCCGGTCGTAAGGCACCAGCTCGCCGCTGAGCGTCACCCGATTGCTGCTGTACGTGGGATACACCGTTACGGAGGCCTTGTTGTCCAACGGATTGAGCACGATTTCGGCCATCCACGACGAAGTTCCCGAACCCACGACGCTCATCTGGTAGCGCACGAAACCTTTTTTGTCGGTTTTCACCGACACGTTGGTCACGATTCCGTCGACGGTGATGCCGCCCAATCCGTTGGCGCCGGGCCATGGCAAATTGGGGAACGCAAGCTGGATCACGGCACGCTCGCCCTCCATCGAGACGAAATTGGTCGTCGAGCTGACATAGGCTATCCGGCCCCGCCGGAACGTCACTTTATCGGCTTTCAGAATGAACGCGCTATCCTGCAACGCCTTCATGGCCGAATCGTGCATGCGGGCATCCAATGCCCGGTAATACTCTTTCTGAGCCGCACGGGCCGCCTTGCGGTCCGCGGACTTTTGGGCCGAGACGCTCGCACAGAGCGATGCGAGCGCGACCATCAATAAAATCTTTTTCATAGCCGGTCGACTTTTAAAAACAAACCGTAGGCCGAATGCAGAGCCGAACTCGTTCGGATTATGCCGAGGCGCAACATTCTTCAACGATTGAAAATCCAATAATATAACGGCGACGGCGGCACGCAAATTATCCGTTCGCATCACGAAAAGCCGGTCGCAGCTCTCCCTGCCGTTCTGCCGACCGCCGGCGAATCCGTCCGAACCGCAAAACCGTCCGGTTCGAACGCCGCAAAATCGTGCCAGATTCTGCGAACCGCCATATAACGAAGACGCTTTCCCGGCCGTTTCCGTTGCAACGGCCGCATTGAAGCCCGGCCTACCTGCCGTCAGGTACGGGACAACGCTTCGCACGGACGAAAACCGGACATTCCCGCCGCATATTATCGGAATCCCGTACAAAAACGTCCGAAAAGCATGAACAAGCCGCTTTCCGGCATCCCCGACCGGGATGACCGTCCTCGGGCGAACAGCCGCACGGCCAAACGCCCGAAAGAATGAAATAAGCGCCGGACCCGTAAGCCCGTAGAATGGAGTCGCAAGCCAGAAACAGTGCTGACGAACCGCCACGTCCCCTTTCGCACGATGGCGCCGGTCCGAACCGGAAAAGGCTGCCGTCAGACCGTGATCTCGCCCCGGATCGAGCGGCCCAGCATGTCGCGGACCCAATCGCCGTCCCAGTTCTGCCCCAGCAGATACATCAGCTTCGTAACGGCGCTTTCGGTCGTAATGTCCCGGCCGCTGACTACGCCGCACTCCTGAAGGCGCCTGCCGGTCTCGTACATATCCATCGACACGCTGCCGCCCTGACATTGCGTCACGTTCAGTACGACCGTTCCCCGCTCGACCGCACGGCCTACCGCCCGCACGAACCAGTCGGCCGTCGGCGCGTTTCCCGCCCCGTAGGTCTCCAGCACGACGCCGCGAACGCCGGGAATGCGGAGCATCGCCCCGAGCGTCTCGGGACGCATACCGGGAAAAATCTTGACGATCTCGATTCCCGTTTCCAGAGCGGTCGCAATACGCAACGGGGCGGAATCCTCCTTCGCCCGGCGGATAAAAGGCTCGTTGTAATGGATATTCACCCCGACGTCGGCCAGCGCCGGATAGTTGTCCGAACGGAAGGCATTGAGCAGCTCGGCGCTGTGTTTCGTCGTGCGGTTCGCACGGAACAGCTTGTTCTGAAAATAGATGCAGACTTCCGGAACGACGGCGCGCCCTCCCTCTTTCGCCGCGGCGATCTCGATCGCGGTAATCAGGTTCTCCCGCCCGTCGGTCCGCAGCACGCCGATCGGAATCTGACTGCCCGTGAAGACGACCGGCTTGCCCAGATTCTCGATCATGAAGCTGAGCGCCGAGGCAGAATAGGCCATCGTATCGGTTCCGTGCAGCACGACGAAGCCGTCGAACGACGCATAGCTGTCGCGGATCAGCCGAGCGAGCTCGATCCATAGCGCGGGGGTCACGTTCGACGAGTCGATCGGCTTGAAATGAAGCACGCTGATATCGACGTTCAGCATCCTCAGATAGGGAAACTCCTCGTACATGTCGTTGAAATCGAACGGAGAAAGGGCCCCCGTCTCGGGATTGGTTTTCATGCCGATCGTTCCGCCCGTGTAGATCAGCAGAATCGAAGCCCTGGATGTCTCGGCCATAGCGAACGGTTATGATGCCGCCTCCGAATCGGACGCGAGCGGTTCTGCGGCAAAATTAGCAAAAAATCGAGTCGCCGAACATCGCCCGCACATTGCGTTCGGTCGCTTCCTCCACGCGTCGCTCGTCCGTACCGCACAGTTCGGCCACCTTGGCGCACACATAGCGGACGTAAGCGCTCTCGTTGCGCTTGCCCCGGAAAGGCACGGGCGTCAGGTAAGGCGCGTCGGTCTCCAGCACCGCCCGCTCGATTCCGATCTCCGGCAGCAGGCCCGCGATCGCCGACCGCTTGAACGTCACGACGCCGCCCACGCCGAACAGGAAGTCGCCGCATCCGAGAATCCGCCGGTAGTGTTCCCGCGTCCCGCAAAAGCTGTGCATGACACCGCGCACGCCCCGGCCCCGGTACTCCTCCAGCACGCCGCACATCTCGTCCCAAGCATCGCGCGTGTGAATCACCAGCGGCAGTCCGTACCGCAAAGCCAGCTCGATCTGAAACCGTAGCGCCTCCAGCTGTTCGTCCGCGAAATCGCGGCTCCAGTACAGGTCGAGGCCCACCTCGCCCACGCCGCAGAAGCGGATGCCGTCAGGCGGCGCCTCCAGCAAGCGGGCCACCCTCTCCAGATCGTCCCTGTAACGGGGATTGTCGTTGACCGAGGTCGGATGAAGCCCCATCATCGGAAAGCAATAGCCGGCATAGCGCCGCGCCGTCTCGAACATAGCCCCGTAGGAGTGTCCGTCCACAGCCGGCAGCAGGATGCGGCCTACTCCCGCCTCTCGGGCCCGGGCGACGACCGCGTCCCGATCACCGTCGAAAACCTCGTCGTAAATGTGCGAATGCGTATCGATCAGCATGACTTCGAAATCTTGATATACGAATCGCCGGCAACCGCCCGGACTATGCCGGCCAGTTCCAGCTCCATCAACAGTTCGCTGAGCCGGCCCGGCTCCAGTCCGCTCAGCAGCTCGAGCTCCTCGACCGAACGGGGCGTTACCCCGTCGATCCACTTCAGCAGATCGGCCTGCCCGGCCGGAAGCGCCCGCTCCGAACCGCCGAACAAGTCTCCCTCCGCCGGCCTCGCCTCCGGAACCGGCTCCCAGCCGAGGCAATCGGCTATATCCCGCCCCGAGCAAACCATCTGAGCTTTCAGGCTGCGGATCAGCCGGTTCGTTCCCTGCGACCGGTCGTCGTCGATCCGCCCGGGCACGGCCATGACCGTCCGCTCGTATCCGTCGGCCATTTCGGCCGTAATCAGCGATCCGCCCTTCGCCGCCGACTCGATCACCAGCGTCCCTTCGCTCAGTCCGGCGATGATCCGGTTGCGCTGCACGAAGCTCGAACGGTCGCACCGGCAACCGCTGTGAAACTCGCTCACGATCGCTCCGCCCTGCTGCACCATGCGGCGCGCGCTCTCGGTATGGCGCGACGGATAGATGCGCGTCAGCGGATGCGCGACGACCCCGACCGTCCGCAGACCGGCATTCATCGCTGCCCGGTGAGCCTCGATATCGACTCCGTAGGCCAGCCCGCTGACGATCACCGCGTCGGGAACCAGCGCGGCCAGCTCCCCGATCAGGCGCTCGCAAAGCATCGCCCCGTAAGGAGTCATGCGCCTCGTGCCGACCACCGACAGCCAGCGGGGCGAGTTCAGATCGGTTCCGCCGCTCACGTAGATCACATGCGGATAATCGGGGCACTCCTTGAGCCGGCGGGGATATTCCGCCGAGCACGCATCGATCGCCCGGATCCGGTGCCTCTCGACGAAAGCGAGCTCCCGTTCCGCCGCCCCGTGATACTCGCGGCGGCTGATACTCCGCGCCAGCTCGGGTTTCAGTCCGGATCGGAGCACGATCTCCTGCTGCGTCGCGGCGAACAGCCGCTCGGCCGAGCCGAAGCACTCGACCAAATGAATGGCCGTACGGCTTCCTATCTCCGGGTGCATCGTAAGGGCTATGTCGTCGACAGTCATTTCAGGAAACGGTTCTCTCGGTCCGGGGCGGCGCCCGGCGCCGTCCGCTGCGTAAAGATAGAAAATTATCGGCACGAACCTATTCCCGCGCAGGAGAAATAAAATCGCCGGACAATACGGTCCCGGCCGACGGCGATTCGTCCCGAACGAGGACGAGGCCCCGGAACAAACACCCATTCCATATCGCTTGCACGCCTCTTCAATGCAAGCGTCGAACAGCTCCTCCGGATGTTTTTCGGACACGAAGCCTGTTCCCATTCGGACCGACCCCGTACTTTCGAATACGGCATCGGGCCGAGTCCGGCCCGAACTCGTCCCCTCGGAAAAGGACGAAAATGTCCGTGAATTTTGACGGTTCGGAAATAATTTCTATATTTGCCGTCCCATACAGGGCCTGATGGCCGAGTGGTTAGGCAGAGGTCTGCAAAACCTCTTACAGCGGTTCAATTCCGCTTCAGGCCTCGACGAAAAGGGGCTGTCTCGTAATCCGAGACAGCCCCTTTTCCATGGTGCACGGCTTTCGCGGATTACGCCCGAACCCAGAGAATCCTCCGTCTCGCCCTCCGCAGACAACATACTCCGATTCATCCCGAGGGGCGACCCGCGATCGGGCTATTTTTCCTCCGGGCTCTGTCGAACGACGCATTCCGCAGCGACTTTCCCCCGACGGCGGCGGCGCAGCAGCCAACCCGCGAGAAACAGCGCCAGCGCCGTGCCGGTCGCGACCAGCCAATAGAAAGGAATCCCCCAAGTCAGATGCACGACCCTGAACTTGACGATACCCAGCAACAGCAAAACCAACACGGCTCCCGCCAGCAACCGGAACTCCCGGCGCACGGCCGAAACGGTCGCGGAAACCGGTACGGCAACGCCTCCCCGGCTCCGGTGCGACGGCCACAGGGCCGGAACCTCCCGGCAGCGCGCGCGATAGTCGGCGCCGTATTTCCCAAGCATGAGCCGCTCCTCTCTGCCGAGAATCGTCAGGTAGCAAGCGGCATAAAGCGCGGTCGCGCCGATCACGAACCAGTCCGTTCCCGTGTAAAGCACGATTCCGAACCAAATCAGGAAATTGCCGGCATAGAGCGGATAGCGCATCCGCGCATAAATTCCCTCCGTCGGGAAAGGCATCGCGGGCGGATTCCCCGAAGCCCGAAGCCGGGTCCTGTAGAGCATGACGGCCGTCGAGCGGACACGCAGGGCGAATCCCGAGCCGAGCAGAAGCGCACATACCGCCAGCAGAATCCATCCGTCGGCGATCCGGAACGGCGTCGTCACCAGCAAGGCGGCGACACTGGCGGGAAGCAGCCACAGCGACAGCCGTCCGCGAAGAGCGTAAAGTTTTCGAGAGAGAGCCGAGTAACTTTGCGAAAGTGTCATAGAGCGTCTTTTTCAGATGATCCCGGGGAAACCTCCTCCGTCCGTCGCATCCGCCTCAGGCAAAGCCTGACCGAGACGGCCGCCAGCGACAGGCCGAGCAGCAGACCGAACAGAATATCCATCGGATAGTGCACGCCCAGATAGATCCGGCTGTACGCCAGCAGGGCCGCCCATACGAAAATGGCTATGGCATACCACCTCCGGCGGAACAGCACGGAAGTGAACAGCGCGATCGAGAAGCTGATGGCCGCATGGGCGGAAACCGTGCCGTACAGCCCGCCCCGGTAGTCCCGGACCGTATGCACCAGCGATTCGACGCCGGGCGTATGGGTCGGACGCAGCTTCGGCACGTTATGCTTGAAGAAGTTGCATATCTGGTCGTCCGCTATGACCGTCGCACCCAGAAACAGCACGACCCACAGCAGACCGCGCGTTCCGAACCGCCTCCACACGGCATACAGCAGCACGGCATACAACGGAATCCAAGTGAGCCGGGCCGTCACGAAATAGAAGAAAGCGTCCCAGAAAGCGCCTCCGTCGCCGTTCAGGGCGAGCAGGAGCTCCCGGTCGAGATCGAGAAGCGATTGCCACATAGCGGTGTTTTTCGTTCGGTCTCAAAAATACGACGAAAAAAGCGGATCGCCAACTATCCGTCCGCATACGGAGAAGGCCCCGTCCTCCGTGCCGTCCGTGCCGCCGGCCTGACCGAAGAACAATCCGGCTCGCACGGCACTCCGTATGCAGGCCCGAGCGGAATCGGAACAAGGCCCGGCAAGACAGAGACCTTGTCCTCACAATAAGTCAAATGCTCCTATCCGCCCCCACGCGCCGCGAATCCGTCGGGCTTTCGGCATCATATCGCGTCCTCAGCCGAAACGGCACGAATACGAGTCGCCTCGGACATCGCGATCAAATACAAACGGATGCGAGCGACGAAAAGCATCGGACCGCAGAAGATTCTCTGACGCTATCCCGGTCAGAACTGGAAATAGATGAACGGCTGGATTTCGGACGACTTGATCTGCATGACGCACCATATCAGCACGGTCAGCATCAGTGCCTTGACAACGAGCGGAGCGCCCGCGACGGTCCGCTCGCCCCACGCCTCGGCCCGGCGCGGCAGCATATGCAGCAGGTAGCCCGCAGCCATCAAGGCCATGACGGCCCCGTAGCCGGAAACGACCTGAGGAATCAGTCTCCATTGGAAATGGCCGAAAATCTGCGAAAGAATCCGCTCGCCCGTCTGCATGTCCGGAGCCCGGAACAGAATCCAGCCCAGACAGACCACATGGAACGTGACCAGCACGCCCAAAACCCGCCGCCACGGCCTCATCTGCTCTCCGGAAGCTTTGAACACCGAGGGGAAAGCGTGCATCAGCGCCTTATGAACGGCCAGCGCGGCTCCGTGCAGCGCCCCCCACAGGATGAATCGGACGGCCGCTCCGTGCCACAGCCCGCCCAACAGCATCGTCAGCATCAGGTTCGCATACGTCCTCGCGCCCCTTGCGGTTCCCGCCCAGCGAAATGTAAAGGTAGTCCTTCAGCCAGCTCGACAGCGAGATATGCCAGCGCCGCCAGAACTCGGTGATCGTAGCCGACTGGTAGGGCGAATCGAAGTTGACCGGGAACCGGAAGCCGAGCAGCAGGGCCAGCCCGATCGCCATATCGGAGTATCCCGAGAAGTCGCAGTAAATCTGCAGGGCGTACCCGTAAACCCCCATCAGGTTCTCGAAGCCGCTGTACAACATGGGGTTGTCGAATACCCGGTCGACGAAGTTCAGGCTGATATAGTCCGAGATGATCGCTTTCTTGAACAGGCCCGACAGGATCAGAAAGACTCCGCGTCCGAACATGTCGCGCGAAACGAAAACGGGATTCCGGTAAATCTGCGGCAGAAAGTCCCGGGCCCGGACGATCGGACCCGCCACGAGCTGCGGAAAGAACGACAGGTAGAACAGGTAGTCGATCCAGTGCCGCACGGGCTCGATCTGCCGGCGGTACAGGTCGATCACGTAGCTCATCGACTGGAACGTGAAGAACGAGATGCCGACGGGCAGGAAAATGTCCGGCAGCGTCAGCGTCCGGTCGATCAGCCCGGCTACGGCCGAGACGATCAGGTCGGCATACTTGAAATAGCACAGCAGGCCCAGATTGATCAGCAGGCTCAGCACGAGCAGGCTCTTTCGCGCTTCGGAACGCCGGGAGCGGTGCATCAGCCTTCCGATCGCGAAGTCCGACAGCGACAGCCCGACGAGCAGCAGGAAGAACAGCCCGCTCGTCTTGTAGTAGAAATAGAGCGAGAACAGCGTGACATAGACGATCCGCAGCGTGAGACGCCGTTTCAGCAAGCCGTAGATCAGCGAGAACCCGAGAAAAACGAACAGGAACAAGCCGCTCGAAAAAAGCATCGGGCTACGCGGATCGTAGCGGAAAAGATCGATCGCCTGACCGACGTATGAACAGAAATCCTCCATGGTCTATCTCCGCTGCTGCAACGGCACGGACAAGCGACAAAGATAGCTGTTTTTTCATAACATGCGAGCAGGAACGGGCCCGCCGCTCCCGGCTTTCGCCGGTCATAAAACCAGTCGTAACAAAGTCCGCGACCGGATTCTACTCCCAATTTTATCGCATCGGAAAATTATGGCGAAAATTCTCCGATCAGACGACGTCTCGTCACGCACTATCTATCCGGAAAAAATCGAAATATTATTCGTTCGATTTCCTATTTATTTATATATTTATGCTAACAAATCTTGTCCACAAATGTTTTACTTAAATTATGTTCTTATGAAAAATCTGTTTATTGTAATCGGCAGCCTTACCACCGATGCAAGAGATGCTCTTGCCGGAGCGATAGGAGGAGCAATATTAGGTTCGGGTGCAGGAGGCGTAGAGGCTGGGCCGAAGGCCGTCGTAGGAGGATTGAGCAATGGCGCTTCGGGGTCAATCTCTGAAGCTATTGACAAATGGCTTAATTAAATAATAAGAAGACAAAATGAAAACAAAGAAATCTTTCCCATATATCGCGCTATATATCACGGCCATTGCCGCAGGCTCGTTGGTCAGTTTTTTGTTCAAATTTTTTACGGACAATCCGTATAACTTTTGGAATGTCGTAGTACCTTCCGCCATAGCCGTAGGAATAGTAGATGTGCTAAACAGACGAAAAAGAAGAAAAGAAAGAAAAGTCTAAAGTAAAAGAATGCATATCATTCATCCCGATTGAATACTTCGGGGTGACTTTGAGATATCGCTGCTGAATACTGAAATTTCCCGGATACCAGCCGACGGGCTCATCCGGGAATTTTCGGATGTATCGAGTAAATCAATCTGCATACCCGACCCAATAAGTATTGGAGCTACATAAATTACGGACGGTACTTTTGTATGAAATTCCATTACTTTAATCGAGCTATACCGTTTCTCGTATCGTTCGTGTCGGCGCACGGAATGCTGAATGAGAATCACTATGTCAAACTGTTTGCCTTCGAACTGATATTCATCGTCATGTCGGCAAGCTTTGTGACGGTCAACAGGAAAAACCGACCGCAGAACCCGTACAGCGAAACACCGCGCGCGGCGGAGAAAACCCGGCTTACCCAACCGCGCGTAAAAAAGCGGTTGCCCGGTTTTCGGACAACCGCTTGCAAAAGGATTCGGACCGACAACTACTCGACGATCGATACCCGGTCGAGCACCGCGTTGTCGAAAGGCACGCTCTGGCCCTTGCGGGGAACGATCTTCAGGCTCTTCGGGCTGACGCCGAACTTGTTCACGAGCGCATCGTAGACATTCTGGGCGCGCTGGTTGCTCAGGTACTCGTTACGCTGCGGAGTACCCGTCTGCGTATCGGCATAGCCGGTAATCTTGTACACATGGCCCGGGGAATTCTTGATCACCTGAGCGGCGTACTTCAGATTCACCATCTCCTTGTCCGTGATATTCGTCTGGCCAATGGTAAAGAATACGGCCAGCGGCTGCGCGCGGACGACCGTACGCGTAACGGTATCGGGCTCCGTGCTCTCGGCGATCGCGGCCTGCTCGGCGGCTACGGCGGCGGCTACCAGCGCGGCGTCGCGCTCGGCGACGTACTGGCTTATCTGCGCGTCGTAATCGGCCTGTTGCGCCAACAGAGCGTCAAACGCAACCGCGGCCGGAATGCCCCGGTCGAATCCGCGCTTCTTGAACTTGTACGTGATACCCACGCTGATAACGGACGAGCCGTCGATGATTCCGTTTTCATCCACGCCGTCGAACGCATCGTTGACAAGCATCTGAGACACTTCCAGATTGATGTCGATAGCCGGCGAGACGCAGAATTTCTGTACGATACCGAAGTTGGCCGTCATGTCGTTGCGTGTCGGAGCGCTCTTGTACCAGGCATGAGCGAAGCCTATGCCTATATAGGGAAGAATCTCGTACACGCGGTTCTCTTTGTAGCCGAAGACGGCTGCCGAGAAGTTCACCATGAAGTCGCCGTGCAGGTTCCACATGTTGAACTTCTCACGGTAAAGGCCGTTGCGGTCCGGCATCCCGTAGATATACGGGCTGTTCGAGTACGAGAACCCGTGCGGGCGGGTTCCGTACATCTTGAACCGCATACCGACGGCCGGAGTGAACCATTTGCCGAGGTAGACCTCGAAAGCCGACGTGATCCGCTTGCGGAATGCGCCTCGGGAATTGTCCTGTCCCTCGAACACCTGTCCGCCGGCGCCTACTCCGATGTACCAGTTATCGAAGAACCGGTTGGTCAGGTAGGAATTTTCGTATGATTTGAACGGGTTCTCCTTCGGCCGGTGATGCTGCGCGAAGGCCGCGGACGATCCCGAAATCATGACAAGCGCGACGATCAAAGATTTCACGCTGATTGTACAATTGTTTTTCATATTCGTCAATGGTTTTTAATACTTTGCTTTTTTCAAAGGACCTTCGCTTGCCGACCCGCCCGAAACTTTTCCGGCTAAGCTACGACCCCTGCGGTTCCGATCCGCTTTTCCGGCCCCCCACAACCCGAACTCGAAACACAGTCCGCAGGACGGATAGCGGAGTTTCTGAAGCAACACCTGAACGAAAACATGCCTTGCTATCAAAGCATTGGCCCCGAGATTGAAACAGCGCGTGTCGTACTCGGCGATCAGGTTCATCCGCCTGCAGAAGCGAGGCGAGAAGGAGACGCCGCCCGAGACGGGACTGTCGATCCGGAACCGGTCGTTCATCGACACGTTATATGCCAGATGCACTCCGAAGCGGTGGCCCGAAAAGACGAAATGCTTGGAGAGCGCGACATACGTCGAGCCGAAATACTGGTTGCCCTCGCCGCCGGAGGTCGAGAACCGCCCGCCGTCCGACGACGTGAAGAGGTCGTTCGAGCCGACCGCGATCGCGGGCCGCACTCTGCGTTCCCCGAGCAGCCGCACGCGGACCGAAACCGAACGGTCCTCGTTGACGAAGGCCGTGCGACGTTCGTTCATGAACGCCGTCGAGGTCAGCGCGACTTCCAGAAAAGGCAAGAACGTTACGTTCAGATAGTAATTGAACGTGTGGTAGTCGAAGGTAGCCGGCGTCAACCGGTCGTTGAGGAAATTGGCTCCGATGCGGACAGTGCCGTCGGCGGCCATTTCCGCCGACGGACTGTTCAGCAAGCCGGTGACACCCAGCGTCGACTGCGCCGACAGTTTCGATGCAACGGACATACATCCGAGCAGAACGATCGATACGGCACTCCTTACGATCCATTCGGGCCCAATCATCATGCGGTCGAAACTATCGGGTTCGTAGTCGGGTTACGGTCGTTCTCGATCAGTTGCTTCCGCCGCCGCCCGTACCGTCGCCGCCGGGAACCGTATGCGTGTCGCCGGGCGTGAAGTCGGTCGTGACCGATACCGAATTGGCCGGGACGAGCGTATTGACAACCACGCTGTACGAAGAGCCGGAGGTGCTCATGATGTTGAACGTATAGGCCACGGTCGTCACTACCTGCTGGGCGGTCATCGTCAGCTTCGTGTTGGCCGGAACCGAAATATTCACAGGAATTTCCGACTCGACCGTAGTCATCTGATCGACAGCGTCCACGCCTTGGTTGGAGGCCTTGATCACCTTCTGTATCTCGGCGGTCAGTTCGTCCACGTCGCTCGTGATGCCTGCGGCCTGAAGCGCATCGGCGATCGGAGTCGTATAGACGTAGCCGGTCAAACGCTGAACCTTCGCGAAGATCACCGGAACGGGCTCGAGTTTGCCGGTATTGTCGATCACGCCGTCGATCACGTCGATGCTGCGCGACTCGCTGCTCACCTCGCTGCGGCCGTTGGAGAAACCGATCTTGTAGATCGAGAAATGGTCGATCGTCGTATTATACGCGCCGTTGGCGAACGTCACGGGTTGCGACATCGTGTTCCACATACCGGTTCCGGCATCGTAATACTGCAGGAACGTATTGCCGAAATAGTGGTTCGTCATCGGGTTCTGAACCGCCAGATTCAGGGCCGGCGAGAACCGGTAGCCTTCCGGCAGGAATTGCAGCACGGCCAGTCCGGTCGTCGATTCGGCCTGTCCGGTCACGATGTCGTTCACGGGAGTGGCCGTGATATTGATTTCCCCGGCCACGTCCTTGCCCGACGCATCCTTGACCGTCGTACTCGGATTGACCGTCAGTTGAGCCGTCACCGCGCCGGTCACGGGAACCGTGCCGCCGGCCGCCGGATCGACGGTCGTCATACCCGCCGGAAGCTTGACCATCGTGATCTTGAGTTGATAATCGATGATCGTGCCGCGCAGCGTCGGGAACTCGAGACTGTAATAGGTCGTGTTGTACCCGCCCAGCGAGAACGTCAGATCGTAGCGCCCGGCCGAAACGAGTCCCTCGAACGAGAAGTAGCCGTTCGCGTCGGTCGTCGTCTCGTCCGAAACCGATCCGAACTTATACGAAACGGTCACGCCGGCCAAAGCGGTCAGATCGGAATTCTCCAGATTGTTGCCCAGCACCTGACCCGAAATGTTGTACTTCGCAGTCTCGTCGGGACGAATGGGAGGTTCGGTCGTCTTGTTGCAGGCGGTAGCCAGAACAACTGTTGCCAAACCGAGCAAAGCCGTTTTGAACAGTTTGGCGATACGGGGTTGATTTTTTTCCATAACGATTGAATTAATGATTGGTATAATTGTTAATTATCTGGTTGTATCGCGTCGCGTTGAAGAAATTCTCCGCGCAATTGTCGTCGGGCGAGGTTTCGTAGTTCCGGCCGTAATGCAGATAGGCTTTGGCATTGTACACCATCTCGAAATACCTCGACGGCGCGACCCGCACAGGCCGGCGGCGCTTGATCCTGTACGGAGGAAGCGCCAGAGCGAAATAAAATCCGCCGTTGTAGTCGACCTTCTGCGTTTTCTGCACATAAAATCCTACGGCGGCTCTGCGAAAATATCGGGTTACCTTGGCCGTCGCACCGATGTCGTCCCCCAAATACCGGGCCGCACTTACATCGAACATCAGATCGAACCGGTTCCACAGGTAATTTCCGCCCGCCATCCAGGTCCATTTGCTCATCGGGGCATACGACCAACCGTCGAAGTAGAGATACGAAATCCCCGTCAGCCCGGCTTCGGCATAGATTCCGAAATGCCGGCCGACAGGCTTGAACAGCTTCAGGTCGGCTCCCCAACGGTTCATACTGAAATTTCCGAAGGTAGCCTTCGCCAGCACGTTCGCGGGCAGGCGGAAGCGTTGGGACAGCGTCAGGTAGCCCGGCCTCACCCGGCTTTCCTCCTTGTAAAACTCGTTCAGGATCGGAACGATCAGCTGCGCCGTCAGCTTGGAGCCTCTCCAAAGGTTGACCTCCAGCGTCGGATTCAGATTGATCTGCACCTCGTACATCACGTCGAGCCGCGAATTGCGGAACCGGAACTGGGGATACAGGATCAGATCGACCCTCCCGGCCGAACTCCTCAGGAACCTTTTCGCTCCCGGACGACTTGTCAAAGAACGTTTCCATGCCTCTCGCGCATCCCGCGTATCGAAATCCAGCCTCCACCGCACCGAATCGGGATAGCCTCCGGTCTCAAGCACGAACTTCGGAATGCGGTCCTCCGTCCATACGACGGTCATCGGCCCTCCTGCCGAGTCTCCGGCCGCCCCGATCCGTCCCGTCACCGCATCGACGGCGTCCCGCATGGACCGGAAAGGGACCGGTTCGAGAAAAACATAGCTCCCGGTCTCGCCCTTCAACTGCCTGACATTCTCGAATCCCGACGAGAGTAGCTCCCGCTCGAGCGGAGTCTGCGCAGCCGACGACACGGCGGCGAGCGCGAGCGGCACAGCCAGCCGGCCGCCGCCGAAAATACGGGTTAGGATGCCTTTTTTCACTTCGTTCTCGATCTATTCTTGTTTCCGTCACGGAAATTGCGTCCCATGCAACATCCGGGCCGGAGCCTCCGGGACCGGCCGGAAGCGCGACATCTTGTCCCTTTTATATCACAAATCCGTCATAACGCGACACTTACACACCGCCCGGAGCTTTCGCCGAAAGTCTCGGGAGATTTTTTTCCGGTCCGTTGCGGAAACATTCAAATATTGAGCCTGAATCTTGTAAAACGCGCGGCAGGAGAAAATTCCTTTTTCTGCACGTATCGGGAAAACGAGGATTCGGACCGATTGTCCGGCACGAACGGTTCCGGGCGGACGCGGCCAGCTCCCGTTCTCAGGAAGGCCTGAAAAGCAATGTCGAAAGAATGTACGGATCGATTCGACGCGGGTTCCCGCTGCCGGACCGGCGACCGACGTATGATCCGGAATCGGCCGGGCCGAACCGCGCGCGGCCGAATCTCTCCGCGGCTCGGCGCGGCGACCGTAAGATTCGCGCCGCAGGATACACCGCCTGCGAGGATTCACTCCGTTCGCCGGACGCATACAAACGAAAAGCCCCGCCGAAATTCGGCGGGGCTTTTAACGGATCGCTCGGATATCTGGCGGAAAAGGCGGGATTCGAACCCGCGATACCCTTTTGAGGTATACACACTTTCCAGGCGTGCTCCTTCGACCGCTCGGACACTTTTCCCTGACAGACCCCTCCGGCGGACTCGCGCCTCGGGGGACCAAACGTGCCGCAAGGTACGAAAATTCCTGAAAATAAAAAATACCGGCGGCGCATTCGCACGCTCCGCACGAACGTTATCTCTCGCCGGCCGATCGCCGTACCGTCTTTCCCCTTAAGAACCGGACAGCACCGGCGAGCCGCCCCGTTCCGCCCTCGTACAGCGGCTCGCCCTTCCGCTGTCGATGCTTTCGCTACCGGATATCAACCTATGCGGACGCTACTTCAAGTCCCAAAAAATCGGAGCGCGGCCGACCGGCCCGGCGTTCCGTTCCGGACAAATCGTCTCGCGGCGACCCCGGCCCGATCCCATCGACCGGCTCAGATTCCGCGAATGCAATAAGCAAGACGAAACCGCTACGGGCAGACCGTTCTCATGCGGAGTTTCTTTTCCGGCGCATCTTTTCTATGCGGACGAAACGTGCGAATCGGTCCGGACCGGTCCCGTTTCTGCAACATGCTCTCGACCGGCAAAAGGCGGGCCGGGCGTCGGGCTTCTTGTCAAAGGGAAGGCTGCAGGGGCAAAGCCGTGTCGGGAACCCTGAAATCGATCGCAGCCGAGTCGTACTTCAGCAATCGATCGATCCGCTCGCGCAACTCGATTTCGCGCCGCATGCTGTCCACGCCGGTTATCAGCGCATCGACGAGACGGTCGGCCACATACTTGCCGCCCGTATAACCGATATGCGTGTAGTCCTTGGCCGCCCAATGCTTCTCGACGAAGCGGACCATGCTGTTATGCCCTCCCATCGCGTCGAACGTATTCCAGAACGCTACGCCCGCCTGCTCGGCGGCCGAACGCTGCGCGGCGATCATGCCCGGAACCGAGGGCATCGTCTCGAACTCCCCGTCTCGCTGCATACTGCGGTCGCATATGCCCATCACCAGCACGCTGCTGCCGGGAAAGCATTGTTTCATGTAGTTGATTACCCGGACGAAATTCTTCGCATAGGAGCCGTAGCGCATCACCTCGGGAGACATCACGTTCAGCCCGTACTGCAACACGACCAGATCGTAGCCGAGCAGTTCGCCGATCCTCGCATTGACTCCGGGATTGGTCCCGAACAGCGCCAGCCCGCTGTTGCCCCGGATCGAGAAATTGTCGACCGTTACGCCATCCGGACACTCCAGCTCGATTCCATACCCGACGAATCCCTCGGGATCGCTCAACGTGACGGCGATCGTGCGGACCGGACCGTTGATTACGATCTGCTGCGCCAGAGGACTCGGGTCGGGCCGGAAATCGCGCTCGAGCGAGTCGTTGACCACGACGTGCAGCGAGGTGTTGCCCCGATTGATAAACAGAATCCGCGCCACGCGCGCCGCATCGATATGCCTGCGGAAAGTCACGCCCTCCATGCGCGCCGTCGCGCCCTGCTGGGGAATGCAGACGTTGCCCGACACGAAAAACTTGTCCCGTACGTCCTCGGGCACTTTCCGGAACGCCTTGACGTCGTAGGTTTTCCAACCGTCGAACGTATGCCGCACCGTAGCCCTGTACAGCGCGATCGGAGACGAGAAAGGTACGAAGCCGACGCCGCAGCCGCCGTACAGATCCTGCATCCGCTCGCGCACATCGGCCGTCACGATATCGCCCTCTATGAACGAGTCGCCGAGAACGGCGATCCGGACGGGCCGCCGGCGGTCCTTTTCGAGCATCGTACGGTAGAAATGCTCCATGGCCGGAACCTCGCCGCCGAAATCCTCGATCGCAACGAGCGCCGCCGAATCGATTCCCGTTCCCTCGTTCCCGGAGCGATCGTGCCCGGGCATCGGCCGGTATCCCGGCAGATCCCATACCAACTCCCGTATTTCCGGTTCGGCGGCTTGCCGTCCTCCGGCCGAGTCGGCAGCCAGCGAATCGGCAGCGGCAGCCGCCTCGATCGCCCGGCCTTCGGCCAAAAACGTGGTATCGAAATAGAGATCGGCTTCCTCCAGCCGGGGATGCTCCTCCTGCCGGATCAGGTCGGACAGGATATTGACCCTCTTCACGCTCGCCCGGCCCACCTGAAAACCGGGTATCAACGACATGCCGACCGTCATGACGACGACGATCAGCGTGATCCAGAAAGCGCTGCCCGTATAATTGCGTTGCTCGTCCATGTTCTTCGTATCTGTACCGGGGCGAAATTAATAAATTATATCGGGCAAAGCACCCTGCCCGCGGCCGTTTCCGAAACGAACGGCACAGAACGCAGGAATGAAAAGGCCTGCAAACGGCGGTCCATCCGGCGAAAAAGTCCCGGTCCCGCCGCACACGAGAAATAATAAAGCCGGCCGAAGCGATCGCTCCGCCGGTTTTCCGGTTTCCCGGCACTGCGAGTTTTCCGCATTCCGTCGGTTTTCCTTTTCAGTCCCCGCCGGAATCCGGTGGGCCCGCTTTACTTGATTCGCTGGTCGAGCGGAACGAACTCCTTCTCGCCCGACACGTTCCGGTAGGCGGGACGAATGATCCGCTTGCTGTCGAAATTCAGCTCTTCGATCCGGTGGGCGGTCCATCCGGCGATGCGGCTCATCGCGAACAGCGGCGTGAACACCTCGCGGGGCAGGCCGATCAGATCGTACACGAATCCCGAATAGAAGTCCACGTTCGCGCAGACCCGCTTGTTGACCTTGTTGCCCTTGAAGTTCATGAACGTCTCCACGGCCCGCTCTTCGAGCAGCTCCAGAAAGGCGAACTCCCGCTCGCGTCCTTTCTCCTTGGCCAAATCGCGGGCCATTTCGCGCAGCAGCACGGTCCGCGGATCGGAAATCGTATAAACCGCATGTCCGATACCGTAGATCAGCCCGCACTTGTCATACACCTCCTTGCGCAGCATTTTGATCAGATAGGAATCGATCTCTTCCTTGCTGGTCCAGTCGCGTATGTTCTCCTTGAGATGCTCGAACTGGTCGACGACGGCCAGATTGGCTCCGCCGTGAAGCGGTCCCTTGAGCGATCCTATTCCCGCCGCGATCGACGAATAGGTATCGGTTCCCGACGAACTGGTTACGCGGACCGTGAACGTCGAGTTGTTGCCGCCGCCGTGCTCGGCATGCAACATCAGCGCCAGATCGAGCGTGCGCGCGTCGAGCTCCGTATAGCTGCCCTTGAGCATATAGAGAAAATTCTCCGCTATCGAAAGTTCCTCCTTCGGAAAGCGGATATGCAGCGAGCGCCCCTGATTGCTGTGACGCACGATGTTGTACGCATAGGCGATGATCGTGGGAAACTTCGCGATCAGATCGATCGATTGCCGCATCAGGTTATCGCGCGAGGTATCGTCCGGGTTATTGTCGAAGGTGTACATGCCGAGCACGCTGCGGGCCAGAATATTCATGACGTTCTGCCCCTCCATGTCGAGAATGTTCATCTTCGTCTTGTGATGCAGCGGCATGAAATCGTGAATCAGCGAACAGAAGGCCGTCAGCTCCTCCCGGTCGGGCAGGTAGCCCGACAAAAGAAGAAAGACGGTCTCCTCGAAACCGAACCGTTTCTCGGCCTGAATACCCCTTACCAAGTCTTCGACGCTGATACCCCGGTAGATCAGCTTGCCAGGAATCGCCTTCATCTGGCCTTCGGGCTGTCGTTCGTATCCGACGACGTTGCCGATCTGCGTCAGCCCGACCAGCACGCCGGAATGGTCCTCGTTGCGCAACCCCCGCTTGACGTTGTATTTCACGAAAAGATCCGCCTCGATATGGCTCGTCGACTTGATCGACTCCGACAACTTGTAAATGATGTACTCTCTCTTCATCTTTCCTCCTATTTTAACTTTGCGACAGCGCAATATACAAAACTTTGCGATTTTTTACAAAATGTTATAAATTGCCTGTCACTTCCCGGCCGAACTCGACCGTGCCGAGCGGCGTTCCCCTCTCCATGAAACGAGTCAGGTCGCTTGTCGCGCGTCCGCTCTCGAACGCCCGTTCCATCGCGGCGGTTATCATGGCGGCAGCCTCGGTCCATCCCATGTACTCGAGCATCATGACGGCCGACAGCAGGATCGAGGACGGATTCACGACGTTACGCCCGGCAATGTTCGGCGCCGTGCCGTGCGTCGCCTCGAAAATGGCGTGTCCCGTCCGGAAATTGATGTTGGCTCCGGGCGCGATGCCGATTCCGCCGACCATGGCGGCCAACTGGTCGGAAATATAGTCGCCGTTCAGGTTCAGCGTCGCGATGACCGAATACTCCTGCGGCACGAGCAGCGTATTCTGCAGAAAGGCATCGGCGATCACGTCCTTGACGACCAGCCGCCCGGCCGCTACGGCCGAGCTCAGCGCCTCGTCGGCAGCTCCGGATCCGCTCTCCTTCTTGATCGCCTCGTATGCGCGCATCGTGAAGGTCCGGTCGCCGAACTCGCTTTCGGCCACGTCGTAGCCCCAGTTCTTGAATCCGCCTTCCGTAAATTTCATGATATTGCCTTTATGGACGAGCGTCACCGAGGGCAACTTCCGCTCGAGCGCATACTCGATGGCGGAGCGTACCAGCCGCTGCGATCCCTCCTTTGAAACGGGCTTCACGCCGAACGACGAGCTCTCCGGGAAACGCACCTTCGTCACGCCCATCTGTTCGGTCAGGAATTTCAGGAATTTCTCCGCCTCGGGCGTACCGGCCATCCATTCGATGCCCGCATAAATATCCTCGGTATTCTCGCGGAAAATATGCATATCGACTTTCTGCGGCTCCTTGACCGGAGAGACCACTCCCCGGAACCAACGCACCGGGCGCAGGCAAACGTACAAGTCCAGCTCCTGCCGCAGCGCGACGTTCAACGAGCGGATACCGCCTCCGACGGGCGTGGTCAGCGGCCCTTTGATGCCGACCCGATAGTCTCTGAAAGCCTGCATCGTCTCCTCCGGCAGCCAACTGCCCGTTATCTTGTGGGCTTTCTCGCCGGCCAGCCCCTCTTTCCCCTCGATCTGCCGGCGGCCGCCGTAGGCTTTCCCTACCGCCGCGTCCACGACACTCTGCATGACCGGCGTGATTTCGGCGCCGACTCCGTCTCCCTCGATAAAGGGAATCTCCACCGTATCGGGCACGTTCAGTCTACCCGATCCGTCCACTTCGATCTTCTTCATTATTTCGTCCCAAATATTTATGTCATCGCCTCGGACAACGGACCCTCCGGCGCTTTGCTGCTCCGGATTCCGACGCCAACGGCTTGCGGATAAAAGCGGAAATCAGAAATAGTTCTCCTCGCGGCCGACGATCGCATTCAGCAGATTGCCAGCCAGCGAGCTCGCTCCGATGCGGAAAAGAGCGGGAGTCAGCCACTGCGGGCCGAGAATCCGCTCGACGATCGTATAATAAAGCACGGCGTCCTGAGGCGTCGAAATGCCTCCGGCCGCCTTGAACCCGACCCGTCGTCCCGTCCGCTCGGCGAACTCGCGGATCGCCATGCACATCACGACAGCCGCCTCGGGCGTCGCCGACACGGCCGCCTTGCCGGTCGAGGTCTTGATGAAATCGGCTCCGGCCTCCATCGCTATCACGGCTGCCCGGTGAATCAGCTCGGGCCGGGCCAGCACGCCCGATTCGAGAATCACCTTCAGCACGACGTCGTCGCCCACCTCGTTGCGGAGCGTCTCGATCTCGTTTCCCATCAGGTCGTACTCCCCGCTGAGCATCTCGCCGAGGCTGATAACCACGTCGATCTCGTCCGCGCCGTTCTCGACGGCCATCGCCGTTTCGAGCATCTTCACCTCCAGATAGGTCTGCGAAGACGGGAAACCGCCCGCTACGCTCGTGATCGTCATACCGCTGTCGGCTATGACCAGCCCCGCCGTCTCGACGAAAACGGGATAGACGCATACCGAGGCCACGTTCTCTATGTCCGGATAATGCCCGGGAAAACGAACGGCCTTGGCCACGAACCGCTCGATATGCTCGTGCGAGTCGGTCGCCCCGAGCGAAGTCAGGTCGATGCTGCGGAAACACCGCCGGTATACCTCTTCGTTGCCGTTCGCCCGCAGGCGCGCCTGCACGTCCGCCAGAATCGCTCGTATCTCGGCATCCGCAGGAGCGGCTCCGAACTTGGTCAGGGTATTGCTGTATTCCATAGCCGACGGGATTTAACGAAAGGGTTTCCCTGCAAATATAGTCAATTTAGAGGTCGTTCCCGCGCCGCGCCGCAAAATAATCGCACAAAACGACGCGGAGCGGATGCCTTTCCGCACCCGCCCCGCATCGACCGCGCATCCGGCCGTCCTCGGCTAAAGCATCAACGTCAGGCCGATATTTATCTGCTGGACCTGCGGACCGTGCTTTTCCTTGAATATCGTAGGCCGGTAGTAAGTCGCCGAGAGGGCGAAATGGTCGTAGCCGATGTTGATCGTATAGCCGTAGTGAAAATTGCGCAGCCCCATGCTGCCATGCTCCTTGAACTTGCCGTTGAGGTTCGGATCGTTCGCCTTGATTTTCGTATGGGAGCCCATGCGCCATCCGCCGACGACGCCCGCATTGACATAGAACAGATTGTGCCGCCCCATCTGGAACTCGACCAGAAGCGGCACGTTCAGATAACAGGTGAACAGCTTCGACTTCTGCAGCCGGATCCGCTGCTCTTCGTACTGAAAGTCGGGCACCGTCACGCCGTGCTCGTATTTCAGCGCGATGTTGTTCTCGAACCGGAAATTGTTGAACTCGAAACCCAGACCCGTGATCAGACCGAAACGGCGGCTCTTGAGCAGTGTCAGATCGACCGGATTCAACGTGACGCCGATCGACTTGGCGCTCTGCGAAAGACATTGCAGATGATCGGGCAACTTCAGCTTGCCGAGGTTCGTAATCAGCCCGCTGTAATGGATTCCTATGCCGGCCCAGTGTCCGTCGTTCCAGAAAAGCTTGTTGTGGCGTTCTCCGGCGCGTTTTTTCGAGAAATCGTTGATGCGCAGCACGAACTTGCTTTGGTTTTCGCCTCCGGCACGTCGGTCCGGATCGCGGTAACGGTCCTCGACGAAAACTTCGCGCTTCTGCGCGACGGTATCGGAAGACGACTGGGCCCGGGCGGGTGCGACGAGCGGCAGAAGCAGGACGATCGACAGAATTCTTTTCATTTCGACTCTATGGATTGTTTTTCGGATTCTTGTTGCCAATGCGGATCAGCGAGATAATTTCTACGCCGCTTTCGTTTTCGGTACGGTAAGTCCTGATCGGTATGATGCGGTCGAGCGGAGCCAGAATCGATGTCAGGACGCGCATCCCTCCCGTAGCGGTCTCCTCCGAAGCCCTCCCGTCGCGGAACGAGGCGGCGGGCATCGAACGGGAATCGTCATACCGCCACATGTCCGGCTGCGGATCGGGGCTTCCGAGCGCAACGGGAACGCTGCGGATCGTCTCGGCAATCGGCCTGTCTTTCAGATCGGCCGGAGCGACCCGCTCCCGGCAGGCGCGGGCCATTTCTCCCGAGAGCACCGGATCGATCCGTTCGTGGACGAATGCGGCACGCATGGCGGCGCTTTCCGGAACAGGAGGGACCTGTGCGGGCGAAGCCGACGCAACGCGGACATACACGGAGGGCTTCTGCGACACGGCCTGTTCCGTTACGTCAGCCTCAACGGGCTCTTTCGAGACCAAGGCTGAAGCACTTTCCTGCCGCCGCTCGACTTCCGGCTGCCCGGCCGGAATACCCCGGGCCAGCAGCGCGTCGTCGCGCGACGAGTCGTGCCGGTCGACCAGCACGAACACCCCGATCAACAGGCAGGCCGCCGCCATGCCGCCCAGAAACGACCCGGCCCTGTTCAGCCACACCGACACCCCTATGCCTCCCCGCAACAACGCTTTCTTATCGGGATAGACCCATTTCTCCGCCGGGAGCACCGGCACGCTCCCGCGCATCGAACGGATCTCTCGCCCCAAGTCGGGATGTTCGGACAAGAAAGCCTCGAAAGCCGGAAGCTCGTCCGCCGGCAGGTTTCCCTCGACGTAATCGAGAGCCCGCGATTCGTAATCCTCTATGCTGATTCTCATTACAGTATGTTGTTTATATCCCCTATGATCCTCCTGAGCGCGGTTCGTGCCCTGAATATGTACACTTTCACCTGAGTCTCCGACAACCGCGTCATTTCGGCCATTTCGCGATACGAGTAGCCCTCGTAGTCCCTCAGCATGATCAGCGACTTCTGCAACGGGGGCAACTCGTCCAGAAAACGGTCTATCAGCTCCGAAATGCCGTTGTAGTCAGGTCGCCCCGGAGCCGGACTCGTACGCAGCACCGACTCGTCCCCCGTATAGCGCTTTCCCATGCGAACCCTATCCACGATCAGCCGGTAAGCCACCGTAAACAGGTACGATTTTTCCTTACCGCTGAGCACGGCTTCCCGGTTCTCCCACAGCCTCAGAAAGCTCTCCTGTACGATGTCCTTCGCCTCGTCATCGCTTCGAAGCGACTTCAGGGCGAAACGGTAAAGGTTATCGGAATATTGACTGACACATTTATCGTACTCGGCAACGGTCATTAAGTCCGGGATTTGACACTATAACGCATAATGCAGGGGTAAAGTTACATCATTTTGCCGAAACTTCCCCGTCCCGATCGTGCACGTACTCGATCTCCTTGAACAGATAATCGCAAATCTCCCCCGTTTCCTTTTCGACTCGCAGTTCCCCTCCGTAAAGCACATCCCGGATCGTTCCCCGGAAACGCTCGCCGGTCAGACCGTCGACAAAGGGATGCCGCTCTCCGAAGTGGTACAGCCGGGCGATATAATCCTCGTCCAGCTTTCCGTAATCGCCGCCGTCCAGCTGCCTGCAACGCACTGTCAGAAAACCGTAGAAACGCTCGAAGACCTCGGCCCGGTCGAGCGCCGCGCCCTTCTGCAAGGCCAGCGAGGTCGGATTGGGCAGGGCCGGATCGAACGCGGTCTGGTTGACATTGAGCCCGATTCCGGCGATCGAGCGCGATACGCAGGCACCCATCAGGTCGTTCTCGATCAGAATGCCGGCCACCTTGCCGTCTCCGACATAAATGTCGTTCGGCCACTTGATCCTCGACTCGATTCCGAACGAATCGACCGTATCCGAAACGGACAGCGCGACGGCCTTCGACAGATAGAACTGGCTCTCGGCCCGCAAGCCGGCAGGGCAGAGCACGGCCGAAAAGGTCAGATTCATCCCTTCCGCGCTGCTCCATGAATTGCCCCGTTGTCCGCGTCCGCGGCTCTGCCGCTCGGCGATCACGACCGCCCCGTTCGTGTAACGCGCGTCGCGCGCCTCGTCATTCGTCGAAGCGAGCTCATCGAAAAAGCCCAAGGCAAAGCCCGTCCGGCTCGCAAATTCCTCCAATCGTCGTCTCACGACTCTTTTCCGATTCTTGTCATTCATACCGCAACTCGTTCAGATACCGTCCAAGCCCGCAAGGAGCCGGACAACGGCTTCGGATAAGCGCTCCGTCCGGGCCAGCAGCTTCTCCAGAACGGCCTCGGACCGAGGCGGAGCCTCCTCCTCTTCCCATGCCGGCCATGCCTCGGACGGCTCGACCGGAATACCGGCCGCCTGCTCTTCCTCAGGTTCGGCGATCGGATCGGCAAGCCGTTCCGCCCGCCGCACGGCACGCAAAAGCGCCCGGTCTATGCGCTCCATCCTCTCCTGCGCCGCTGCCCGCTGACCGGGTGCGAACCATATCCCTTCCGACCGTTTGGAGCGAAGCACATCCAGCACGTCGCCGCAAGCGGCGGCGCAGGCATCGGTCGCACCGAAAGCCCCGGCCAGCGCCTTGCCCGGCTCCCCGAAGGCGGACAGCATTCCCTCGGCCTCCCGACTCGCCTCCGCGCTTTGCCGCCTATGTTCCTCGAAATCGCGCGCACGTTCCCCGGCCCTTTGCGGATCGGTCTCCCCGAAATAACCGCGAACATCCAAAAACATCCCGTACACAGCGCGGACACGCTTCGCCAGCAATACCCTCAGCGGATAGGCCGACAACTCGCCCTCGGGAATTCTCGGAACGCGGACCGCTCCCGAACCGGCCTGACGCGTGCGCCCTTTTCCCCGAATCAACCGGCGTGTCAGTCCGGCGAGCCGAGGAACCAGCGGAAACAGCAGCATCGCATTGACCGCATTGAACAGCGTATGGAAAAGCGCGAGTCCTACGGGCTGGGAAACGGCCGACGTCAGCGGAGAAACCCCGCCCGCCCAGACGATCAGGTCCGCTATGCCGAGCGCAAGCCACGGCAGCAGAGGCAGAGCCCACAGCACGCCGAACAGATTGATCAGAAAATGGGAAAGGGCCGCCCGGCGCGCATCGGCCGACGTGACGACCGCAGCCAGATTGGCCGTCGCCGTCGTACCCACGTTCTCGCCCAACACCATGGCCAGCGCGTACTCGAACGGAATCAGTCCGCCGCCGCACAATACGATCGTGAAAGCGGTCATAGCGCTCGACGACTGCACGAGAGCCGTCAGCAGAGCGCCGGCCAAAGCGAACAGCAGAGCCGTCCCCGCACCCCGGCCGCTCAGTCCGGCCAACCAGTCGGTCACGGCAGGACGACCGGTCAGCGAGGCCACGTTGCTGCCGAAAATCCCGATCGCGAGCAACAGCAGCGCCAGGCCGCAGAGCACACGCCCCGCATCCCGCGTGCGCTTCCGCCCCAGCGCCGACATCCCGAAAGCGGGAACCAGCAAAGCCATGGCGACCGACGTCGAATCGAATCCGAACCCCAGTAACACGACGAGCCAAGCCGTTACCGTCGTACCCACGTTGGCCCCCAGAATCATCGCGACGGCCTGACGCAACCCCAGCAGCCGGGCATGGACGAAACTCACGATCATGACCGTCACGACGCTCGACGACTGCACGACGGCCGTAATCAGCGTGCCCGACAGCACGCTCCGGCCGGGCGAAAGCGTCATCGAGCGGAGCGCCCGCCGCAACGGGCCGCCGGAAAGCCGCTGCAAGGCCGAGCCCATCCATTTCATGCCGAAAAGGAACAGGCAGACCGATCCGAGAACCGTGACTATGAGGGCGGCGGTATCCACTACGCGTACTTAGATTTCACCGAACGACTCGGCGGAGCGTCCCCGGCCGCAGTAGCCGGAGGCGCTCCGCCAAAATTAGGGATAATTTTCGCAAGACGCCTATACCGGCACATCGAATTCGCGCAGCGCGTCGTTCAGCGACGTTTTCGTATCGGTCGAAGCCTTACGCTGCCCGATGATCAGCGCGCAGGGAACCTGATACTCGCCGGCCGGGAACCGCTTCGCGCGCGAGCCGGGTATCACGACCGAGCGGGGCGGCACGTATCCCTTGTACTCCTTGGGCTCCGGCCCCGACACGTCGATGATCCTCGTCGAGCCGGTGATGACCGTCCCGGCGCCGAGCACCGCCTCGCGGCAGACGTGCGCTCCCTCGACGACGATGCACCGGCTCCCGACGAAACAGCCGTCCTCGACGATCACCGGCGCCGCCTGTACCGGCTCGAGCACGCCGCCTATGCCGACGCCTCCGCTCAAATGGACGTGCTTGCCGATCTGGGCGCACGAGCCGACCGTCGCCCATGTGTCGACCATCGTCCCCTCGTCGACATAGGCGCCGATGTTCACATAGGACGGCATCAGGATCACGCCCGGAGCCAGATAGGCGCCGTAACGGGCCGCAGCGTGCGGCACGACGCGGACGCCGAGTTTCTCGTACCCGGTCTTCAGGTCCAGCTTGTCGTAAAATTCCATCGGGCCGGCTTCGGTCACCCGCATCCCGCAAATGGGGAAATAGAGGATCACGGCCTTCTTGACCCATTCGTTGACCTGCCACCGGCTGTCGCCCAGCGGTTCGGCCGTGCGGAGCTCTCCACGGTCGAGCAGATCGACCGTCTCGCGTATCGCGCTTTTGACCGCCTCGTCGCGGAGCAGTTCGCGGTCGTTCCACGCCCGCTCGACGGTCGTTTTCAGATTTTCGTACATAAAGCTATTCCACATGGTTTTACGTCGGCGAAGTTACGAAATTTATGCCGGAATTATTTGAGAAACAGCCCAGACTTTCGTACCTTGCGGAAATTTTCACGGAAAAGCCCCGCGAAAGAACGAAATTTAACCGGGCTCCCGGACTTCGCAACAGGGGAAACGTCTTCGGCGCACGCGAAGCGGAAAGCCCGGCCGGTTGCGGAGTTTTCCGCGAGAAATCTTCCCGACGTCATGCGAAGAGGGAACAGAGGAACTTGCAGCAGAATGAAAACACGTAAAATCGATAGACCCATGAAACATGCTTTGCTTCCCGCCGCACTGCTGATCGCGGCAGGCGTTTTGTGCACGAACTGTAAAACGAAAATGAAAATCTCGACACTGCCTTATCCCGTCGCCCGCATGGACAGCACGGTCGACGACTACTTCGGAACGAAAGTGCCCGATCCGTACCGCTGGCTGGAGGACGACAACTCGGCCGAGACGGCCGCCTGGGTGACGGCCGAAAACGAAGTCACGCAGAACTACCTGTCGCAAATCCCGTTCCGCGACAAGATCCGCAACCGGTTGACCGAGCTCTGGAACTATCCGAAATACGGCGTGCCGAGCAAGCACGGCGACTACTTTTTCTTTTTCGAGAACGACGGGCTGCAAAACCAGAGCGTGCTCTACCGCCAAAAAAGCCTCGACGGTCCGGCCGAGGTATTCCTCGACCCGAACAAGCTGTCGGACGACGGTACGGTCGCGCTGAGCGACGTATCGTTCTCGAAGGACGGCAAGTATTGCGCCTATGCGGCCGCCTCGTCCGGTTCGGACTGGGTCGAGATCCGCGTGATGGACGTGGCCACGCGCGAACTGCTGCCCGACGTGATCCGCTGGGTCAAGTTCTCGGGCGCCGTCTGGACCCGGGACGGCTTCTATTACAGCGGCTACGACGAGCCGAAGCAGTCCGAGGCGCTCGTCGCGCAGAACCGCTTCCAGAAAATCTTTTTCCACAAGCTCGGGACCGAGCAGAGCGCCGACCGCCTGATCTACGAGGACCGCGCCCACCCGCTGCGATACGTGAGCGCCGAAGTCAGCAAGGACGACCGGCATCTGTTCGTTTTCGCGACCGAGGGCACGAGCGGCAACGAGGTGCTGTGGGCCGACCTGTCGAAGGGCGCGCCCGAATTCGAGGTACTGTTCCCCGGCTTCGCTAACGATTATGCTCTGGTTCACGCGCGCGACGGCCGCGCCGTCTTCTACACGAACGAGGGCGCTCCTCGCTACCGGCTGGTGCAGGCGGACCTCAACGGAGCCGAACCGGTCCTGAGCGAGCTGCTGCCCGAGTCGGAGCTGCTGCTCGAAGGGGCGTCGGTGGCCGGCGGATCGCTGTTCGCGCTCTACCTCGACAAGGCCCAGAGCGCCGTATCGCAATACGACCTCTCGGGCAAGAAGTTGCGCGATTTGAAGCTGCCGGGAATCGGCGCGGCGACCGGATTCGCGGACAACGACCAGGAGCCATTCACATTCTACTCGTTCTCGGAGTTCACTCGTCCGGCCTCGATCTATCGGTACGACATCGCTACGGGCGAGTCGAGCGTGTTCAAAACTCCCGATCTGAAGTTCGATCCTGACCGGTTCACAGCCGAACAGGTCTTTTTCGACAGCAAGGACGGCACGCCCGTCTCGATGTTTCTGGTACACCGCAAGGATATGAAGCTCGACGGCAACAATCCGACTTACCTGTACGGCTACGGCGGATTCAACATCAGCCTGACGCCCGGCTTCACGCCGCTGAGCGTGCTGTTGATGGAACAGGGCGGAATCTATGCCATGGTGAACCTTCGAGGTGGCGGCGAATACGGCGAGGAATGGCACCGGGCCGGCATGCTCGCCAACAAGCAGAACGTATTCGACGACTTCATCGCGGCGGCCGAGTACCTGATCGACAACAAATACACGTCGAAGGAGAAGCTGGCGATCGCCGGCGGATCGAACGGCGGCCTGCTCGTCGGAGCCTGCATGACCCAGCGGCCCGACCTGTACGCGGTAGCATTGCCGGCCGTAGGCGTGATGGACATGCTGCGCTACCACCTGTTCACCTGCGGCTGGGGCTGGGCCGTGGAGTACGGCAGCAGCGACAACGAGGAGCAGTTCGGCTACATCTATAAGTATTCGCCTCTGCACAACATTCATGCGGGCGCCTGCTATCCGGCTACGCTCGTCACGACGGCCGACCACGACGACCGCGTCGTGCCGGCCCACTCGTTCAAGTTCGCCGCGACGCTCCAGGCCGCTCAGGGCTGCGACAACCCGGTGCTGATCCGCATCGAGACGAAAGCGGGCCACGGAGCCGGCAAGCCGACGTCGAAGCGTATTGACGAAATGACCGACGTGCTGTCGTTCATGCTATGGAATACCGGCACGGAAGTGGAATAAATAAAGAACGAAGGCCATGCGGCGAGCTCCGGCATCGGTCCGGAGTCCTGCCCGGCCGACGAGCGAAAGGAAGACCGGCACTGCTTTGTCCTGAATTCCGGGTAACCGTCATTTCGGACGACCACGTTTCCGGGTGACGACGCCGCACCGGTCCATATCCGCATTGCCTTTACGGAGATTTTCTGCCAAAAATTCTCCGAAGCGATGCTTTTCCCCCGGCTCCCGCTTCCGGCAGGAGTCGGACAGAGACGGCGGCATCCGTCGCTCATTCCTTCTCCTTGCGCCGGACAATCCGCTTTGTATACCTCTGCCGGACGACAAAACCGGGCGAAGCGGAAAATCCGGCTCCCTTCCGAAACGGGTAACGGACCGGCAGCAAGCGCTCCGCACGGAAACGAAAACACGAAAGACATGCCCCCCATCAAAATATACAAGTTCGGAGGCGCTTCGGTCCGCTCGGCCGAAGGAGTCGAGAATCTGGCGCGAATCGTCGCCGCCGAACCCGCACGACTACTGGTTATCGTTTCGGCTATGGGCAAGACGACCAATGCGCTGGAGGAAGTGCTCGACCGGTTCATGCGCAACCGCTCGGACGAAGCGATCGAGCGGTTCGCGGAGATCGAACGATACCATCGGCAGATCGTCCGCTCGCTGTTCGCCGATCCCTCTTCCGTCGAGGCACGCACCGAAAAACTCGCCTCGGAGGTTCGGGAACTGCTTCGCAGCGAAACCTGCCGGGAGGATTACGATCGCTGGTACGACCGGATCGTAAGCTACGGCGAACTGCTCTCGACCGTCATCGTCTCGGAATACCTCGCCGCACAAGGCACGCCGAACCGGTGGCTCGACATGCGCGGGCTTTTCGTGACCGACAGCCGCTACCGCGAGGCGACCATCAACGTCGACCGGTCGGCTCGAGCTCTGCGCCGGGCCGTCGACGCAGCCCCCGAACGCGTGCTGGTCGGACAGGGATTCATCGGCGCGACGCCGGCGGGCCGCCCGACGACGCTCGGCCGCGAAGGATCGGACTACTCGGCCGCCATGGCCGGCTATCTGCTCGATGCCGGGAGCGTAACGATCTGGAAGGACGTCGACGGCATCCTGAGTGCCGACCCCCGGTTGTTCGCGGACACGATGCTGATTCCCGAACTGTCGTATCTCGACGCGATCGAGCTGGCCTACGCCGGGGCACAGGTGATCCACCCGAAAACGATCAAGCCGCTCCAGAACAAGAATATTCCGCTCTACGTCCGTCCGTTCGGCGATCCGACGAAGCCGGGCAGCGTGATCTGCGCGTCGCCCCCGGTCCCGCCGGGCGTGCCCGTCCGCATTCTCAAAGGCCGTCAGGTCCTGATTTCGATCCGCCCCAAGGATTTTTCGTTCGTGCTGGAGGAACGGCTCGCCGATATTTTTTCGGTATTCGGCCAATACCGACAGAAAATCAACCTGATCCAGAGCTCGGCCGTCAATCTGAGCCTGTGCGTCGACGATTCGCGCTATTTGGAGCGAGTCGTCGATGCGCTCCAAACCGAATTCCGCGTCGTGTACAACCGCGACATGGAATTGCTGACGATTCGGGGCTACGATCAGATAACCTACGACAGATATGCCGAAGCGGAAGGGGTCTTTCTGGTCCAGAAAACGCGCCGCACGGCTCGCATCGTCCGAAGCGCAAGCCATTGACGATACGGAATCCGGAATTTTCGCGCGTGTCACCCGGCCGCATGCAGACGCACGCCTCATGCGAACCGCAAACTCCGCACAGACAGCCTTCCTGAGAAAAATCCCGCCTCGGCCGAGCACGCCGGCAGACGATCGTACCGCGACCGCCGTCCGAGCCGAGCCGGTCGGATTCGCGCTTTACATAATCTCGACCCAGCTCATGAACGGATAGGCGCGGTTCTCCATGCGCATCCGCTCCTCGAAATAGCGGAGCGTGCGCGTGAGCCCTTCCTCGATCGGGATCCGAGGTTCCCAGTCGAGCTTGCGACGAGCCAGTTCGATGTCGGGCACCGTGTTCTGCGAACTGTCCGTAGGCAGGTTCAGCAGCACGATTCTCGACGGACTTCCCGTCAAATGAACCACGTCCTCGGCCAAGGCATCGATCCGAACCGGGTCCACGCCTCCGATATTGACCGGTTCGGACAGCTTGCCGGTCGAATTCATCATCCGCACGAGCGCCTCGACCGCGTCGTCGATATAGAGAAAACAGCGGGTCTGCATCCCGTTGCCCCGGATCGATATGCTCTCTCCCGAAAGCGCGCTCTTGATGAAAGCGGAGATCACGCGTCCGTTCCCGAGCGGCATGCGCGGTCCGTAGACATTGAACAGTCTCGGGATACGGATATCGACCCCGTACTGATGATGATAGGCGGTAAAAATCGACTCGGCGGCCCGCTTTCCCTCCTCGTAGGCGCTTCGCTCGCCGACCGGGCTGACGTTTCCGCGATACTGTTCGGGAATCGACGGCACTTGCGCCTTGCCGTAGACTTTTCCCGACGAGGCCTGCAAAATGCGCGCCCCCATGCGTCGGGCCACTTCGAGCATGTTGACCGCCCCGATCAGCGACGTCTTGAGCGTCATCACCGGATCGTGCATGTAGTCGGCCGGCGCCGACGGGCAGGCCAGATTGTAAATCTGGTCCACCTCCTCGAAATACGGAAACGTGACGTCGTGACGCACGAGTCGGAACAGCGGATTGGCCGTCAGATGCTCCACGTTGCGCTTGTCGCCCGAGTAATAGTTGTCCAGCGCGATCACCTCGTTCCCGTCGGCGAGCAGGCGCTCGCACAGGTGACTGCCGATGAAGCCGGCCCCGCCGGTAACCAGTATTCTTTTTCTCATGTCGCTTGCGTATTGATACGCCCCTTCTACGCAAGAACTGTTCCGAAACATCCCCCGAAAACAGACAACGACGGCGGCCGTCTCCTGCGAGACGGCCGCCGTAAAAAACTGCGACACGGACTTAAGCCGTGCGGATTTTCGATCCCTTCAGCGCGAACCAGCCCATGTAAGCGTAGAACACGAACAGACAGCACAAGGCCGGAACGAGCCCGAACCCTTCCTGCACGCCTCCCATGACCGGCATCAGCACGGCCGCTCCGATCACGCCGGTGCAGATGATCCCCGAAGCCTGCTTGATGTTGGGTCCCAGATCGACCGTAGCCAGCGAGAAGATGCAGCTCCACATGATCGAGTGGAACAGACCGGTCCCGATATAGAGGTAGAGCGACGTCCAGCCCGAGGTCAGCAGCGAAAGCAGCAGGCAGAGCGACGACAGCAGCAGAGCGCCCGAGAGCACCTTGCGGGCGCTGAACTTGCGCAGAATGGCCGAGCCGAAGGCACGCCCCACGAGCAGCCCGCCCCAATAGAGCGACAGCAGCGACGTCGGGTCGGTCACGCTGAGTCCCAGCGACTCGAATTTGGCGGGGAAGAAGCTCGGAATACCCACCTCGACGCCCAGATAGGTAAAGATAGCCAGTGCACCGAGCATCACGTGCGGATACTTGAACGCGCTCGACTTGTAGCTCTTGCCGTTCTCGGCGACCTGATCACCCGCAGGCTCTTCGTCCTTGATCGCCGGCAGCTTGAGCAGCATGACGATCACGCCGAGGACGATAGCGAAAATGCCCAGCCCGAGGAAGGGAACCTGAATCTGCGAAACGTTGTAAGTACCGTTCGATACGATGATCATCGACACGAACAGCGGCGCGATGAACGTGGCCAGCGAATTGAACGTCTGGTTGACCGTCAGGCGCGTCGCGGCCGTTTCGGGCGGTCCGAGTACCAGCACGTACGGATTCAGCGCCACCTGAAGCAGCACGATGCCGACGGCCACGAGAAACATGCAGCCGAGGAAACCGTAGAAGCCGGCCTCGACGCCGAGATAATTCAGCGCCATGCCGAGCCCGATCACGATTACGCCCGCGACCAGCGCCGTCTTGTATCCGATCTTGCCCAGCAGCCATGCGATCGGAATCGACAGGATATACGCTCCGTAGAAAGCCGTGTTGATCAATTGCAGCTCGACGTCGTCGAGCGGGCTGAACGCCTTGTTGCAGAAGGCGATCATCGAGTTGTTCATCGTCGTGATGAATCCCAGCAGGAACATCAGCACGACCATGACGGTCAACGCGAACGTGTAGTTCGGTTTCTGTGAATTGGTCATAGTTCGTTTTTTTAGGTTATTTGGTTTGAGTGCATGCATAATCGTAGGTTCCCGTCTCCGCTTGCCGAACCGGCCGCGCCCGGACATTTCCGGAATCGCCGTCCGGCATGCGGGCTCCGGCTACCGGGGCTTCCGTCACGCTCCGGCGCCGGAATTCCGTCCGGCGCGCTACAACGTATCGAAGCGATAGACGATCCTCTGCTCGTAAATTTCCCCGGGACGGAGCACGACCGACGGAAACTCGGGCTTGTTCGGACTGTCGGGAAAGGCCTGGCACTCGATCGCCACGCCGTCGCGGTTCCGGTACTCGTGTCCGCTGATACTTCTCGGGCACCCCTCGAGCCAATTCCCGGTGTATATCTGTACTCCGGGCTGAGTCGAGCGGATCGTCATCCGCCGACCGCTCTGCGGATCGTACAGAAACCCGAAATCGGTCAGCCGGCCGGGTTCCCACCCGTCGATCGCCCAACAATGATCGTACCCGTAGCCGAACCGCAGCGGCTCGTAGTCGGCGTTTATATCGCGTCCGAGCGGCTTCGGTTCGCGGAAATCCATCGGCGTCCCCTCGACCGGCGTCCTGCGACCGGTCGTGATCTGGTCCGCGTCGGTCTCCAAAAAGCACGATGCGTTGAGTTTCAACACATTCTCGAGGGCGCCGCCCTCGGCCTCGCCGCGCAGGTTGAAATAGGCATGGTTGGTCAGGTTGACCACCGTCGGGGCGGACGTGCGGGCATAAAGCGTGATTTCGAGTTCGCAGTCGTCGTTCCAGTCGTAAACGACCTCGGCATCCAGATCGCCCGGATAACCTTGGTCGCCGTCGGGACTCAGCAGCGAGAAGACGACCCTGTCGGTTTCGACCCGACTGTCCCACAGCTTATTGGCAAAACCGGCATCCCCGCCGTGCAGATGGTGTCGTCCGTTACAGTTCCGCGTCAGGCGATACTCCTTGCCGTCGAGCGTAAAGCGGGCGAAGCCGATACGGTTCGCGAACCGGCCGGGCGTCTTGCCCATGCAGGGCCCGTCGTTGAAATAGCTTTTGAAATCGTCGTATCCGAGCGCCACATCGGCCATGCGGCCTTCGCGGTCGGGCACGACGATCGAAACGATCCCGGCGCCGATATTGCTCAACCGCACCTGCGCCCCCGCGCCGTTGGTCATCGTATAGAGGATCACGGCCTCGCCTTCGGGCGTGAATCCCCAAATGTTCTGCTCTATGTCCATCTTCGCATCGTTAATTCATCTCATACGGCCCCGCGGCTTCCCGGACATCGCGGACCGGTTTTTCCGGGGCCGCAGCCGGTCTCGCTGCGCCGAATCGCCGGTTACGACGGCTTGCAATTCCCTGCTCCGGGCGCCTCCCGACGCGGGCCCTCCGGGCTCGCCGCGACACGGCCGCCTAAGGCCAAAGCTTAGCGGGATACACGCCCTCGTCGATCAGCTTGCGTATTCGTTCGACGACGGCGGGACGGTCCTCCTTGTAGGTCACGCCGAACCACTGGGCCGAACTGCGCAGCACGCGGAGCTGGGCGCGTCCTTCGGCCACCAGCTTGTTGACCATCGTCGGTATGTAGAACTCCGACTTCGTATTGTCGATATTATCTTTCAGATAGGTGGCGAAATAGTCCTCCGAATACTTGAAATAGTCGGGCGTGAAGCCGAACATGTTCATCGACACGGGCGTGTCCTCGGCCAGCTCCACCAGCCCGCCCCGGTCGTCCTCATAGACGATGCGGCCCATACGTCGCTCGATGCGCGTACGCTCGACCATCGAGGTCAGGTTGCCACTGTGGTCCACGCTGCACACGCCCCGCGAAACGGCGCCGAAATCCGACAGCGTATTGCGTATCTCGTAGCCGACCATGCAATAGTGGTTTTTCTGGCCGGCCACGCTGCGCAGATAGTCGGCGATCGTCCGGTAGGCATCCTCGCCGTAGAAGTCGTCGGCATTGATGACTGCGAACGGCTCCTCGCGGATCGTGCCGGAAGCCATCATTACGGCATGGTTCGTTCCCCAAGGTTTCGTCCGGTCGGCCGGAACCTCGAACCCCGCGGGCAGCTTGTCCAGTTCCTGAAAAACGAAATCGACGGCTATTTTCCCTCCGAAGCGCTCGGGCGTGAAAATTTCGCGGAATTCTTTCTCGAACAGATGTCTGATCACGAATACCACGCGGCCGAACCCGGCCCGGATCGCGTCGTAGATCGAGTAATCGATGATCGCCTCGCCGTTCGGCCCCACGCCGTCCATCTGCTTGAGCGATCCGTAGCGGGAACCCATGCCCGCCGCCAATACCAAAAGTGTCGGTTTTTTCATCATGATTTTATCCGTTCGCCGTCCGAGCGAGACCTGTTCCGCGACCGCCTCCCGAAGAGACGGCGCGGCACGGCAATACCCGCAGAATAAAACGGGACCGAAGCGCGTTTATATCCCGGAAGCGTTACGCAAATTTACACTTTATAACTCATTTTCAAAATGCGATCGGATAAAACGTCGCGAAATATTTCGGGGGAAATATTCGCCGTTTTTGCGATCGGCACGGGGAAATTGTTACTTTTGTCAGTTAAAAGCAGCGCTGAAACCTATGAATTTCCGTCAGAATATAGCCTACTTCATACGCCACCTGCGCGAGAAGCACCGGCTCAGCGTCCGCAACCAGCATACCGACCGGGAAATCTGGTACATGCATATCAGTCCGCTGAACTTGTTGGCCGGATTGCTGGCTCTGATACTGATCCTGTTCATTCTCATTGCCTCCACGGTGGCCTATACCCCTGTGCTGGACCTGCTTCCGGGCTATCCCGGCAAAAAGTCGCGGACGATGCTCGTCGAGAACATCATGCGTCTCGACTCGCTCGAGCAGGAACTCCTCAACATGCAGGTATACAGCGAAAATATCGCGCTGATCATGGCCGGGCGCAACCCGGTCACGCGCAACGACATGCTGGAAGCCGACTCGCTCTCGGCGAAAAAAGGCGCTACGGTGGCCGCCATCGCCGAGGACTCGCTGCTCAGGGCGCAGATGGAAACCCCCGGCAGCCCGTACAGCCTGTACGATCCCGACGCGGTCCGAAAGAATCTGCGCAGCGCCATGGAGCTCTTCGCGCCGGTCAAAGGCGTCGTGACGGCCCGGTTCAGCCCGATCGACAACCGGTTCGGCGTATCGCTGGCCACGACGTCCAACCAGCAGGTGATGGCCGTGATGGACGGAACGGTCATCTCGGCGCCATGGACTCCCGAAGACGGGTTCGTGCTGTACGTGCAGCACGCCAATAATATGATTTCGGTCTACCGCCATAACGTCAGCGTGCTGAAAAAAGCGGGAGACCGGGTCTCGAGCGGCGAGATCATCGGCTACACCGGCGGCGAAAACGCGCCGGGCCAAGACAAGAACCTGTTCGAATTCGAGCTGTGGCACAACGGCACCCCTGTCGACCCGCAGGGATATATCGTTTTCTGAATTACCCGAACCCGCGAAAACACGACATCCGGCGGATAACGCTTACCGCCCCGAAACGAATTATGACACACAAGAAACAGCGGCTGGCGATTCTCGGCTCCACCGGATCGATCGGCACCCAGACCCTCGATATCGTCCGCCGGTACGGCGACCTGTTCGAAGTGACTACCCTGACGGCCCGCTCCCGATGGGAGGCGCTGGTAGCTCAGGCAATCGAATTTTCGCCCGACAACGTGGTGATCGCCGACGAAACGTATTATCCGGCCGTGCGCGACGCGCTCGCCGACCGTCCCGTCAAGGTTTACGCCGGAAACGACGCGCTGGAACAGGTCGTCCGTTCCGAACAGGTCGATACGGTCGTCATGGCTCTCGTCGGCTACAGCGGACTGTTCCCGACGGCCAGCGCGCTACGCTGCGGCAAAAAGGTCGCGCTGGCGAACAAGGAGTGTCTGGTCGTGGCCGGAGAACTGATTACCGAGCTATCGGAGCGCCACCGGGCTCCGATCATCCCGGTGGATTCGGAGCACTCGGCCATTTTCCAGTGCCTGAGCGGCGAGCGGTCGGAAGTCGAGAAAGTGATCCTGACCGCATCGGGCGGACCTTTTCTGAACCGCTCGGCCGACGAGCTCCGCCACGTGACGGTCGCCGAGGCGCTGGCTCACCCGAGCTGGTGCATGGGAGCCAAAGTGACCATCGACTCGGCCTCGCTGATGAACAAGGGCTTCGAGGTGATCGAGGCGCGCTGGCTTTTCGGAGTGGATGCCGGCCGGATCGACGTGGTGATCCATCCCGGTTCGGTCGTGCATTCGATGGTCCAGTTCCGGGACGGAGCCGTCAAGGCCCAGATCGGTACGCCCGACATGCACCTGCCGATCCAGTATGCGCTCACCTACCCGCAGCGCCTGCCGCTCGAAGGCAGGCGGCTCGACTTTTGCGAGCTCGGGACCCTCGAGTTCCGCCGTCCCGATACCGACCGCTTCCCGAACCTGGCGCTCGCTTACGAATGCCTGCGCCGGGGAGGCTGCGCGGGCGCGGTGCTCAACGCGGCCAACGAGGTCGGCGTAGCGGCCTTTTTGGACGGAAAGATCCGCTTCACGGACATCGCCCGCATCAACGAGCAGACGCTCTCGAGAATGCCTCAAGGACGGTGCTCGACGCTCGAACAGTACCGCGAAACGGACGCTGCGGCACGCGAGACGGCGCTCTCGCTGATCTGACAAACGAAAAAACAAAACACCGATGGATATCCTGATCAAACTTCTCCAATTCATTCTCAGCCTTTCCCTGCTGGTCATCGTCCACGAGTTCGGACATTTCCTGTTCGCCCGGATTTTCAAGACGCGGGTCGAAAAGTTCTACCTGTTCTTCAACCCGTGGTTCTCGCTGTTCAAGTTCCGCAAGGGAGAGACCGAGTACGGCATCGGTTGGATTCCGTTCGGCGGATACGTCAAAATATCGGGCATGATCGACGAATCGATGGACACCGACCAGATGAAGCAGCCCGTACAACCCTACGAGTTCCGGGCCAAGCCGGCCTGGCAGCGGCTGCTGATTATGGTCGGAGGCGTCGTGATGAATATCGTGCTCGCCCTGCTGATATACATCGGCATGAGCTGGGCGTGGGGCAAGACCTATCTCGATAACCGGAACGTCAAGTACGGCTACGCCTACGGCGAGCTGGCCAAGCGGATCGGGTTCCGCGACGGCGACCGGATCGTGGACATAAACGGCAAACCGCTCGACGACGCGGCCAAGTTGCTCCCGACGATCGTTTTCGACCAGGCGGAATACGTGACCGTCGAGCGAGACGGGAAACAGGAGCGTATCGGAATTCCCGCCGAGGCGATGGCCGAGCTGCTCAACTGCGCCGACTTTGCCGAACCCCGTATCCCGTTCGTCGTAGGCCGGGCGGTCGAAGGCGGAGAGGCGGCCAAGGCCGGCTTCATGGCGGGCGACACGCTCGTTTCGCTGAACGGCGAGCCGATGCGGTACTTCGACCAGTACCGCCGCGCGTTCGGCCAGTTCAAAGGCGATACCGTCCATGTAAGCGTCATGCGCGACTCGGCAGGAATCACGAAGCTGCTGACATTGCCCGTACGAGTTTCCGACGACGGCCTGATCGGCGTGGAGCTGACTCCGCCGGACCGTCTGCTCAGCCTGAGCACCCGCAACTATACGTTCTGGCAGGCAATACCCGCCGGAGTGAGGCGCACCGGCGAGGAAATCGGCAGCTACGCCAAGCAGATCAAGCTGATGTTCACGCCCGAAACCGAAGCCTACAAGTCGCTGGGAGGACTGATCGCGATCGGAAGCATATTCCCCGACCACTGGAGCTGGATTCAGTTCTGGCACATCACGGCCTTTCTGTCGATCGTGCTGGCGATCATGAATATCCTGCCTATCCCGGCGCTCGACGGCGGACACGTGCTGTTCCTGCTCGTCGAGGTCGTCACCGGACGCCGGCCGAGCGACAAGTTCCTCGAGCGGGCCCAAATGGCGGGCCTGATGATCCTGCTCGCGCTGCTGATCTTCGCCAACGGGAACGACATTTACCGGTTTTTCATCAAATAGCCGGGCGCCGGAGACTCCGCGAGTCTTCTGAGCATGGCCGACCGCAAACCTGAGGGCCGCGCGCGGAGATACGCACGGTTTGCGGACGATCCGTGCAGGACGCATCCCGGATACCGGACGCATCCTGCTTCGGAGACGGACCGGGCGCAGTCCGGCGCACGAACCGGCAAACGATCGGTCGGTCCGCCCCGAACGAGTCGCCATGCAACCGCACGGAACCGAACCGGAGAAAGAAAGAATTTCGCCTTCGGCGGGACGATTCCCCGAGAATCGCTATCTTTAACCGACAACTGAAACGACATGGCCAAGATCAAAAAGGCATATTTCTGCAAGGAGTGCGGATTCGAGGCTCCGAAATGGCTCGGGCACTGTCCGTCGTGCGGGGCGTGGAACTCCTTCACGGAGGAAGTGATCGCCCGCGAGAACGCCTCGCCCGTAACCGCTCTGACGGGCAACAGGCCCCGGTCGAAACCCCAGCGCGTCCGGGAAATAGAGCAAAGCGAGCAAAGGCGGTTCGACCTCTCCAGCACCGAGGTGAACCGGGTGCTCGGCGGGGGACTGATCCGGGGCTCGATGATCCTGCTGGGCGGCGAGCCGGGCATCGGCAAATCGACGTTGAGCCTGCAGATCGCGCTGCGCGCAAACGGCCTGAAAACGCTGTACGTTTCGGGCGAGGAATCGCCCCAGCAGATCAAGATGCGGGCGGAGCGGCTCGGCGTCGGCAACGACGAGTGCTACATATACAGCGAGACGAACATGGAGAACATCCTGCGCCAGATCGACGAGCAGGCTCCCGATCTGGTCGTCATCGACTCGATCCAGACGATCTATACCGACACGATCAACTCGTCGCCGGGCAGCGTCTCGCAGATCCGCGAATGCGCCGCCCTGTTGCAGAAATACGCCAAGCAGACCGACACGTCGGTCGTCGTGATCGGCCATATCACCAAGGACGGCGTGATCGCCGGGCCGAAGATTCTGGAGCACATCGTGGACGTCGTGCTCCAGTTCGAAGGCGACAACAACAATGCGTACCGCCTGCTGCGCAGCATCAAGAACCGCTTCGGCGCGACGTTCGAGATCGGCGTATTCGAAATGCGGGCCGAAGGGCTGGTCGAGGTGAATAACCCGTCGGAAATCCTGCTGTCGCACTACGACGAGCCGCTGAGCGGCATCGCTGTCGGCGCGGCCGTCGATGGCGCGCGCTCGTACCTGATCGAGACGCAGGCGCTCGTCAGCACGGCCGCCTACGGCACGCCCCAGCGCTCGGCCACCGGATTCGACTCGCGGCGGCTCAACATGCTGCTGGCCGTGCTCGAAAAGAGGGCCGGGCTGAAAATGTACCAGAAGGACGTTTTCCTGAACTTCGCGGGCGGATTCCGCATCAGCGACACCGGCCTCGATCTGAGCGTCGTGGCCGCCGTGCTGTCGTCCTATTTCGACCGCCCGGTCGGAGAAGACACCTGTTTCGCCGGCGAGATCGGCCTGTCGGGCGAAATCCGGCCCGCGCCGCGCAGCGAGCAGCGCATCAGCGAGGCGGCCCGGCTCGGATTCGGGCGCATCGTCGTATCGGGCTATCTGCGCAAAAGCCTGCCGAAGCCGCCCGGAGGCATCCGGATCGCGTACGTCAACAAGATCGAGGAAATGGCCCGTGCCGTTTTCGGAGCGTGAAAAAACGTCTCCTTTCCGCTCCGGACCGAAGATGCGATCGCATCCCGACCGGATTCCGGGTCCGTGACCCCGAAACCGACACGAAAGACGACACCGGGATTCCGCGCCTTTGTTTCGCACCTCGCACGATTCCTCGCCGCCCGCCGCTTTCAGAAGGCTCCGACCGGACATTCCCCGGAAAGAAAGCCGCTGCCGTTTTCCGTCATTCCACGCACGGACAAAACCGTGCCGCAAGAGACATGGGCAGGCCACGGGGCTTCCGTCGTCTCACGCCCTATGCCGTACCTCGAACCGACGGCGAATCGGATTTTCCGACAAACGCGACCGGACTCCATCTTTCGTCCGCATGCGATCCACGACCCGGAGAGCGCAGCAGCTATCCGCCACCGCACGAGCGAAAAGAGCCGGATAGCGACCAAAGCCGCCCGGGACGAAAGAACGTCAGAACATCACGCCTATGCGCATCAATACGGCACCGAAAGACACAGACAGTCCCCCGGAAGAAATGTTTTGCGACTGATAGCCGACCGAAAAAGTGACATTTCGTCCGATGCAGGCTCCCAGTGCCGGCGTGATCAGGAAACCTCCGATACCGGACTCCATCGAGAACCCGTAACCCGCGTCCAGCGACACGAATCCACGGAACATGCTGCGTCCGGCAGGCATATAGCCCTTCAAGTTCGCATAGACCGGCACGATATGCTCGTCCGTGAAATCGATACCTTCGATCGTCCGGCCCAGATAAGTATGGTAGCCGAGCCCCAGACCTATCGAGAAATAGGAATTGACGCGTATTCCGTTCACCACGTCCACCGTCACACGGTTCAGGCTCAGAAAGGGATTGCTTCCCACACCGGCGCCGAAACCCACCTGAATTTCGCCCTGATAGCGGGAACGCTGAGCCGCCAGATCGGAAAACGAGGCGGTCATCAGAAAGAGAAGCGGAAGAAACAGAATCTTTTTCATATCGATTGGGATTGATGATTCGATCGTGCATAACTTATATACCGCTCACGCCCGTTGCTCCGGAACAGACAAACAAGCGCTGCTCCGTATTCCGGACGGCCGCTTCGTTCGAGATCGGGACGGCCGCATCCGTTCCGACAAGCATTCGCCTCGCCTTGCGCGGTCCGATGCGGAGAGACCGGCGCCACGCCGAACCGACGGAAACGATCGGAAACTCGGCATCCGCAAGGCCCTCCCTCTCCTGAGGGAAACATATTCGACGCCCTATTTATATCCGGGAATAATGCTCCGTTTCCGCAATCCGCCTTTATGACAAATATATTTCATTTTCAGGACAAAAGCAACAGGAAAATACCCCAAAAAGGCAGGCCGATACGATAAAAAGCCCGTTCCCGTCCGCCAGTCCGCCAGCGCGATACGGAATCCGCTTTGGCAAACGGGCAACGAAAAGGCCGCCTGCATATGTCAGGCGGCCTTCGATATCGATTCGACGGAACGATCAGCCCAAATGTCCGTTTCGGAGCAGATACTCGGCGATCTGCACGGCATTCAGCGCGGCCCCTTTGCGGATCTGGTCGCTGACACACCAGAACGTCAGCGAGTTCGGATCGGCCAAATCGCTACGGATGCGACCCACGTATACGGCGTCGACTCCGGCTAAAGGCAGCGGCATCGGATAACTTTTCTCGGCAGGCTCGTCCATCAGCACGACCCCTTCCGCCGATGCGAAAGCCTCGCGCGCCTCCTCGACCGATACGGGACGCTCGGTCTCGACCCAAACCGCCTCGGAATGGGCGCGCATGACCGGAACCCGGACGCACGTAGCGCTGACGCGGACGTCGGAGTGCATGATCTTGCGCGTCTCGTTGAACATCTTCATCTCCTCCTTCGTATAGCCGTTCTCGGTAAACACGTCGACCTGCGGAATCACGTTATAGGCCAGTTGGTAAACGAACTTGGACACGGTCGGCTCCTCGCCGCGCACCAACTGGGCGTGCTGCCGTTCCAGCTCGGCCATAGCGGCCGCTCCGGCCCCGCTCGCCGACTGATAGGTCGAAACGCGGACGCGGCGGATATGCGACAGGTTCTCGATAGCCTTCAGCGCAACGACCATCTGAATCGTCGTGCAGTTCGGGTTGGCAATGATCCGGCGCGGAGGATCGATTCCGTCTTCCGGATTCACTTCGGGCACGACCAGCGGAACGTCCGGGTCCATGCGAAACGCGCTCGAATTGTCGATCATCAGCGCGCCGTGCTTCGTAATCGTCTCGGCAAACTCCTTGGAAGTGCCTGCCCCGGCCGAGACGAAGGCTACGTCTACGCCCTTGAAATCGTCGTTATGAGCCAGCAGGCGCACCCCGATCTGTTTTCCCCGGAACGGATAGACGCGTCCCGCGCTCCGCTCGGAGCCGAACAGCAACAGCTCGTCCGTAGGAAAATTCCGCTGCTCGAGCACTTTCAGCAACTCCTGACCGACAGCTCCGCTCGCTCCGACAATCGCAACTTTCATAACTCAGCTTTTTAGTTTGAAACCCTCCCGGCTCCAGCGGTCCGGAATCCGAACCGACCGGAAAAACGACAGGATTTATTTTCGGACAAAGGTAATCGAAATCGAGAATAAAAATACGAATTGTTTTATTTTTATTCAATTTGTTTGTTTACAAACAGATTTTATCATTCCACCGGACACATCATCAATCGAAGAATTCGTCTCCTCCTCCCGAAGAGGGCAGCGCCGCCGCCGGCTCAGCCGACTCGTCGCAGTCGTACGACACGGCATTGACCGGAATCGGGAACTGATCCTTTTCCGTTATGCCGAGCTTCGAATCGCCGTAAACCTTTTTCATGAAATTGGCGAAAATGGGCAGCGCGATCCGCGATCCCTCGCCGCCGGACGACAGATGGATGCTCCGGTCCTCGCCGCCGACCCAGGCCCCCGCCACGAGCTTCGGCGTCACGCCGACGAACCATGCGTCGGAGTTCTTCTGCGAGGTTCCCGTCTTGCCGCCCATGTCGGCCTTCAGCCCCAAAGCCCGTATGCGGCCGGCCGTACCGGCGTTCACGACGCGCTTGAGCATACCGAGCATCGTATAGGCCGACTGCTCCGAAATGGCGTCCTGCGACGGCGACGTGAAGTTCGCGAGCACGTTCCCGTGGCGATCCTCGATTCGCGTGACGAAAATCGGATCGACATGCACGCCCCGGTTCGCGAACGTACCGTAGGCCCCTACCAGCTCGAACAGTGAGAAGTCGGAAGTCCCCAGACAGAGCGCATAAACCGGATCGATGTAGCTGCGGATACCGAACTTATGGATGAAGTCGGCCACAGCCTGCGGCTGCCGCGCCTGCTTCATGATCCAGGCCGAATAGTTGTTACGGCTGTTGGCCAGCCCCCAGCGCAACGGCTTCCACTCGCCGTCGTATACGACCTTGCTCGCCTCGCGCGGAGACCAGGGCTCGTTGTCGGTCTCGATCGTCACAGGCAGATTCGGCACTTGCGTGCAAGGCGTCAGATCGAGCTGCTCGATCGCGAACGTGTATACGAACGGCTTGATCGTCGAGCCGACCTGACGCCGGCCCTGCTTGGCCATGTCGTATTTGAAATAGCGGTAGGACGTTCCTCCGACATAGGCCTTCACGTAGCCGTTCGACGGATCGACCGCCATGAACGAAGCCCGCAGAAACTTCTTGTAGTACATCAGCGAATCGTCGGGAGACATCACCGTATCGCGGTCGCCCTTGTAGCTGAACACGCGCATCGGCACGGGCGTAGCGAACGCCTTGTCGATCTCGGCGTCGGTAGCTCCGGCGCGCTTCATCTGTCGGTAACGGTCCGAGTTCTTTTTCGCGCGCCTCATGATCGCTTCGCGCTCGTCCTTGCTGATATCCGAGAAAACGGAGCCCCGCGCCTTCGTAACCCGGTCCATCATAGGCTGCACGGTTTCCCCCATCTGTTCCCAGACAGCTTGCTCGGCATATCGCTGCATCGTCGCATTGACCGTCGTATAAATCTTCAGTCCGTCGCGGTACAGGTCGTAAGGCTGTCCGTTGGCCTTCACGTTCTTGTCGCACCAGCTGTAAAGCGGGTTGCTTTCCCACTGCTCGACGGCCTGACGGTAGTCCCAGTCGCCGGCCGCGCCCGGTCCGAAACTCTCGCGCGACGGCTTGCCGGAAGTCATCACCATGCGCAGCATTTCGCGGAAATAGGTTCCCGTACCCGCGTTGTGGGAAATCGGGCGGAAGTCCAGCTCGATGGGCAGCGCCTGAATCGAGTCGCGCTGCGCGCGGGTCAGATAGCCTTTCTCCCTCATGCGGCTGATGACCGTGTTGCGCCTTGCGAGCGCCCGGTCGGGATTGCTGCGCGGGCTGTACCGCGTCGGCGCATTGACGACGCCCACGAGCATCGCCGCCTCCTGCACGTTCAGCTCCGAAGGCAACTTATTGAAAAAAGTCCTCGCAGCGGACTTGATCCCGTAAGCATTGCTGCCGTAAGGAACCGTATTGAGGTACATCGTGATGATCTCCTCTTTCGTATAGTTATACTCGAGCATGACGGCCGTAATCCACTCCTTGAGCTTGGATATGACGAGTTTGGAACCTTTCGAGATCGGATTGTTATAGACGGCCGTATCGCGCGGATACAAGTTCTTGGCCAGCTGCTGCGTGATCGTACTGCCTCCCCCTTGCCTCCGGTTGCCCAGCGCGAGCGTCTTGACGGCCACCCGGGCCAGCGAGATGAAATCGATTCCCGAATGGGAATAGAAGCGCATGTCCTCGGTCGATATCAGCGCGGCCACCAGCGCGGGAGAAAGCTCGTTGTAATCGACGTAAGACCGGTTCTGGATAAAGAAGCTGCCTATCATCTCTCCGTCGTCGGAATAGATTTCGGTAGCCAGATTGCTTTTCGGATTCTCGAGTTCCTCGAACGTGGGCAATTTGCCGAACGCCCCCAGACGAGTGAGCAGAAGCAGCAAGAGGATCAGTGCGACGGGCGCGCACAGAATGATCCAGAACCACCTGACGGCTTTCGGCGTCTGAAGCCGCTCGAGTATCTTCTTTTTATCCATAACGATGCGAACTTAACGGAACAAAGGTACGATTTTAATCGCTATTTCCAGTAAGAACGCATCCGCCTCCCCGCTTATTTTGGCGATCGGGCGCACAGCGGTCGGAGCGGACGTACGGGAACTCACGCCGGACAAGGTCATAACGGACGACAAACGCATCGAAAGGCGGCCTGCGGAGACCCGGGCCGGCAGGGATCGGCCGCCGCCCATAAGGAACGAACCGACCCGAAAGAACACAGCCCCTGCAAAAGACCATCAGCACGCATCGGGAACATTGCGGCAAGCGAGCTCCCCCCGAATGCGGCCGAGAGACAGCCGGCCCGCGCCCCCGTCAGAGCGGAAGCGAGAAATGGATTCCCGTCACCACGCCGCTGCGGTCTCCCGGCTTGTAAACATAGACGCCGAGCGTGGCTTCCTTCGCAGGAATCCTCAACGGATGCATGTCGAACAGAATCTCTCCCCCATAGGAGTTGACCGACCGCATCGGATAGTACGGCCCCGCCATCGTCGCCCGCTTCTCCTGATAGCGTGCGTAGTCGAAATAGAGATTCATCCGGATGCGCGTGAAATAGACGATGCTGTTGATTCCGCCGTCGGGACACCATACGGGGAACTGATAGTCGGCCGTCACAGAGGCGTAGCGCGACGCCACATAGTCGTATCCGGCTCCCCGGGGATAGAGCTCCTTGTAATAGAACATGTAATCCGAAGCGGTCTGGCGTTGTAAATTACCGCGCAGCATCAGCGAGTGATGCGGCATCAGTCCGGGCAGGTAAACGCGGCCGTACAGCGAGAGGATGCGCCCGAAACCGCCCCGGAAAGGAGCCGACACCGTCGAAAAGCGCAGCGCATAGCCCCAGCGGGGCAGAAAGTCGCGCGTGGCCATCCGCACGTTGTCGGAGAACAACAGCCCGGCCACGAGGCGCTGATAGCCCGTCTCCGAGCGATCGTTCTCCCAAATCAGCGCGTTGATGTGGCGGAGCTCGGCATAGGGAGTCAGCGTCCGCGTGTGATAGCCCGACGACAGAGTCATCGGCAGGGAGACCTTCAGGCTCAGGTCGAAATACTTTTTCCGTCTCGGCACCTGCTCCTCGCTGAGGAAGCCGTACAGCGACTGCCACCCTCCGCCGTAGTTGAAACCGAGCTCGAACTTCGGCGCCAGACCGTAATAGTTCAGCGCACCCCGGAGCTGGCTCGTACCGCCTCCCACGTATCCGTAAGCCAAGTAGGCGGTCGTACTGCTCAACAGGTCCTGCGACATGACGGTCGCGCCGACTCCGACGTTGAAGCGGGTCTCGCTCGTAACCTTGACCGGATCGAAGTCCCACGGAGCCCAACTGTGCACGTTGAACAGGTGCGTCCCCTTACGGAACCGCTTGACAGGCGTACCCTCGGCGAACTCGAACGACACGTCCACCGTGTCGATGTTCATCACGTCCCATTTGCGTCGCGGCGGATTGACCCGGTCGACCGGAAGCTCCGAATACTCGACCTCGACGAGCGAATCGGCCGTAGCCCGCTGGGTCGAGAGCCGGTAGCCGTCGAGCGTATAAGTCGTGAAATAGTACAAACTGTCGGCCTCGGGAGCCGACGGCGACAGCGAGCCGTAACGGGAGCGGCTGAGCCGGTACTGCCGGCCGGCGCGCAGGTCGTACAGATGGATCTCGTCCTTGCCCGACTGGATCGAGTTGAACGAAAGCAGACCCGCCCCGGCGCGCAGATTATAGATACTGACATAGGAAGGCTTCAGAAGCGTGCGGATCGCTCCGCTCTCGGGATCGATCGCTCCGATCGACATTCCCTCGTCGTCCAACCCGATAAAAGCGAGCGTCCGGGTCAGGCTGTCGTAAGCGAGACCGTGTACCGACATCGTGCGGGGAAAAGGGAATCGCCTCCCGTCTCCTCGGTCGAGCAGATACTGCCCCGTATAGTCGTAACCGACCGTAACCAGCCGGCCTCCCGGAAGCGGCGTCGGATAGAGAGCGTTCCCTCTCTTGCGCAGCGTCTTGCGCCGCCCGGTGCGCAGATCGTACCGGCAGGCCACCGAAAACACCCGTTGTTCCCACAGCGTACTGCTGCGGTACTCGCTCCAGTAGATCACGCTGTCGCCCAGCACCGGAGGCGTGTTGACGCTTCCGGTCCATGCGATCCGCCGCTCCCGGCCCGTCGCCAGATCGACGGCCACCAGACGGTTCGGACGGTCCATGTCCTTTTTGAGTGCGAGCAGCGTCGAGCCGTCGAGCCGCATGGGCGACCTGTAGACGGTATAGCTCGTCAGGGGCGTCGGCAGAATCGAGGCGCTGTTCGGCTCGACGGGCTGCGAGCGCCAGAAGCGGGTCAGGTCGTCCAGCGTCGAGCGGGCGATCCGGTTCACCGAGGTCCGGTAATACTTGCGCAGCGCCCATTTGGTCGTCAGGATCGTATACGGACGCCGCGCCCCGTAATCGGCCACGCGCGACCACATGTCGTCGCCGTATCGCTCCCTCGACCAGGCCACCAGCTGATAGCCGAACTGGTAATGGTCGGGAATATAGTTCCTGTACGACCCGCAGAACCACTTGTCGAGCGGAAACCGCTGCTTCCCCTCGGTCAGATAGGCCCGGTACTCGACCGTAAACGACGGCTGAAGCGCGCGCCCGAACGACGACATCTGAGTTTCGGCCATCACGGCGTCGCCCTCGAGAAACCAGACCGGAACGAGCACCGAACTGACGAAACCGGCCTGTTGTCCGAGCACGTACCCGAGCCCCTTCATAAAACGGCGGTACAGATTGCCGTACTGTACGGCATGGCGGTACTCGTGCGTCACCAGATGCTTGAGCCAGGGCTCGGCGAAAGGCTGGGCGTCGGGAATCATCTCGAGCTCGATGCGCTTGGGCGCCCACATCGCCATGCCGTTGGCGACGAAATTCTCCGTATGGAGCACGACCGGCATCTTCAGCGGAGCGTACTCGAAACCGTAGGAAATCGACGGACGGATCGTATCGAGGTAGCGGGCCACGCGCGCGGCATTGTCCGAATAATAGTCGGGGAAAACGACTTTTCCCGACGGCAGCTTGGCCTGCATCCAGCGCATCCCCTGAGGCGACCGACCCCAGTCGTAGTATTGTCCCGAAGCGACGGATGGCAACAAGGCGCAAAACAGCAGAACGACTCGCGCGAGCATACGAGCCATAGGCTATCCTCCCGCCTTTTTGACCCGGTAACCCGCACCGGCCAGCAGCTCGACCACTCGGTCGCGGTGATCGCCCTGTATGACGATCTCGCCGTCCTTGGCCGTACCCCCGACTCCGCACTTGCCCTTCAGCATGCGACCCAGTTCCCTGAGATCGTCCTCGCTGCCGACGAATCCCGTCACGAGCGTTACCTGCTTGCCTGCCCGCCGCTTGCGGTCTATCCATACACGCAGGTTCTGGCTCGGCGGAGGCAGCGTCTCGGGCTCGGGTTCCTCCTCTTCGGTTCGATACCGGAAGTCGGGATCGGTCGAATAGACCGTACCTAACCGGCTTTTCCAATCGTTATCGCTCATCGCTCTTCTGCTTTGTGAATCCGCCCCGTCAAAAACCGTGCGCACCTTCCCTGTCGCAAAGGCATCCTGCGGAGCATCCGGGCTTCCGGAAAAGTCATGCCGCGGCCGTGTCTCGCGTGCGGCCTGCAACCTATAAGCCGATCGCCTGTCCTGCAAATCAGAAAGGCAGGTCGTCGACTTCGTCCTGCGCGGCAGCCGGAATCTCTCCTCCGCCGTAGGACGGAGCAGGCGTACCGTAAGACGGCTGCGGCGCCGCGGCCGCAGGACGGGCCGGCGCGCCGTAGGTAGTTCCGTCCATCGGCGCGCCGGTCCCTTCGGCGCGTCGGCCCAGCATCTTCATGTCATTGGCTACGATTTCGGTCGTATAGCGCTTGTTGTTGTCCTTATCGGTCCATTCCCGCGTGCGCAGGCTGCCTTCGATATAGACCTGGCTGCCCTTGCGGACATACCGGTCGGCCACGTCGGCCAATCCTCTCCACAGGGTCACCGTATGCCACTCGGTATGCTCCTTGGTTTCCTGCGTCTGGCGATTGTAGATCCGCTCGGTCGTGGCGATCCTGAGCCGCGCTACCTTGGCTCCGCCCTCGAGGGCGCGCACTTCGGGGTCCATGCCCACGTTTCCTATCAAAATGACTTTGTTTACCATAATCGTCTCTATTGGTTCCTTGAAATTCTCGCCCGCGGTCCCGAGCCCGAAAGACACGAACGGTCTTTCTACCTCGCTCGGAACCTCCGGTATCGTCTCCGATTCCCGCCGCCTCCAGCCGGTCGCGACACCGCGCTCCGTCCTAATAAACGTTCTTCCGGGAAAGACATCGAAGATCAGAGCTCTTCGAGCAAACCCGTGAATAGCTTCGTCATCCGGACCTCGGCCTTGGCTCCCTCGGCCTGCACTTCCTCGTGCGTCGACTTGAGTCCCGCAAGTCCCATATTCGTAATGATGGAAACGGCGAATACGGGCAACCCCATATGTCGTGCCGCGATCACCTCGGGCGTCGTCGACATGCCTACCGTGTCGGCGCCGGCCGTCCGGTAGAACGAGTATTCCTTCTGCGTCTCGAACGTGGGGCCGGTCACGCCTATATAACATCCGTGCTGAAGCGGAATACCCGCTTTGCGGGCCACCTCGTCGGAGAGGGCGATCAGCTTGCGGCTGTACGGCTCGCTCATGTCCGGAAAGCGGGTCCCCAGCTCGTCGATGTTCGGACCGATCAGAGGGTTCGGAATCAGGTTGATATGATCCGTAATGACCATCAGGTCGCCGGTCCTGAACATCGGGTTGACTCCGCCGCTGGCATTCGACACGAACAGGCAGCGGATGCCCAGAAACTTCATCACCCGCACCGGAAAGACGACCTGCTGCGACGTATAGCCCTCGTAATAATGGAACCTTCCCTGCATCGCTACGACCCTCTTGCCGCCCAGCGAGCCGAAAATGAAGCGTCCGGCATGCCCTTCGACGGTCGATACGGGAAAATCGGGAATATCCCGGTAATCGAGCGTCGCGGCTATGTCGATGTGATTCACGAGACCGCCGAGGCCCGTTCCGAGGATGATACCTACTTGCGGATCGAAATCGACCTTACTCCGGATGAAGGACGCTGTACTTTTGATTCGTTCTAACATATAGCTCGATTTGACGGAGGAACTCGGCTTCGGAATCCCCCACGAATGAAACTTGCACGGGCACGTAGTACAACTTGCGCTGCACCGTCTCGGGTATGCGGCTGCGGTTGGTCAGCTTGACCGCATCCTTCTCGGTGGTGACGATCACGGCATCCTCGTACATACCGAGCAATTGCTCCATTTTCCGGATGTCGCTCACGCGATAGGTATGATGATCGTTGAAAATCAGCGTATCGACGACATCGTACCGGGATCCGGTCTCATGAAGCAGCGGACCGGGATCGGCTATTCCCGCCATGACGATCACCCGGTCGCCCCGGCGAATCCGTCTCTCGGTTCGGTCGGCGAACAGCGGCAGCGCCTCGCCCTGCTCCATTCTCGAGAAATAGAGCGATTGGTAAGGATAGAGTCCCAACGAGTTGCGCACGATGCGCATGTCGAGCGGGTTGAGGTCCTCGGGACACTTGGTGACCAGCACGAAATTGGCCCGGTCGATCTGTCCTCGCGTGTCGCGCAACCGGCCCCACGGCAACAGCCGGTCGCGGTAAACCGGACGATTGTAGTCCATCAGCAGGATATTGACCCAAGGCTCGACATACCGGTGTTGAAAAGCGTCGTCGAGAATAACCAGTTCGATCTCGGGGTGAATTTCCCTCAGCCGGCGGATTCCCTCGGCCCTTTTTTCGCAAACCGCCATCGGAACGTCGGGATACTTCATCTTCATCTGCTTGGGTTCGTCGCCTATGCTCTTGACCGACGAGCGCGGAGTAGAGAGCACGAACCCTTTGGTCCTGCGGCGATACCCGCGAGAAAGTACGGCTACTCGCCGCTCGCCCGAAAGACGCTCGATCAGAAATTCGGTCACCGGCGTCTTGCCCGTACCGCCGACAGTCAGATTGCCCACGCACACGACCGGAATGTCGAACTCCTCGCTCCGGAGAATCTTCAGATCGAACAGCTTGTGCCTGACGTTGATTATCAGACCGTATATCCAGGCCAACGGGGCCGCTATCAGAGCGGGTAACTTCATAGCGAACAACTTCCAACTTTCAAAAATAACTCAAAAAGATTGGAAATCAAACTTTATGCAAATAATTGTCGGGCGGAGCGCTCCGCCCGACAACCCGCGTTCCCTGCGAAAGTCCCGCGCCTCAGCGCATCCGGACATCGTAAGGCATAATGGCCTGCACTCCGCCGGTCCCCAGTATGTTTTGCAGCATTTCGTACTGCGAGTAGATCTCTCCGAACTCGCCCTTGAACAACTCGGCGCGGCTCTCGGCCGACATCATTCTCAGAACCTGCGACAGGGGATCGAGCTCGTCGGCCGGCGTCACGATCCGGAAATCGCCGGCCACTCCGGCCCGGTCGGCCGCCAGCGCGATCGCCTCTCTCAGTCCTCCGAAACCGTCTACCAGACCGATCCGGACCGCATCGATCCCGGACCACACACGACCTCCCCCGATACTGTCCACCGCCGCGACGCTCATATTGCGTCCCTCGGCCACATGGCCCACGAAAGTCTCATACACGCGCTCGACGCCGTTCTGCATGAACTGCCGTTCGGCGGAACTGAGCGGCCGCACCCCGACGGCCCCGAATACGGTCATGCCCAAATCGGCCGACGGATTGGTCTTGGCTACGTCGACCGTAATGCCCAGCTTGTTGCGGAGCGTCTGCTCGCCGTTGAACATCAGTCCGAACACGCCGATCGACCCGGTCAGCGTGACCGGCGAAGCCATGATGGCATCGGCGGGACACGAAATGTAATATCCGCCCGAAGCCGCCACATTTCCCATCGAAACGATCACCGGGCGCTCCTGGCGGATCTGCTCGATCTCATGCCAAATCACTTCGGAAGCCAGCGCGCTGCCGCCCGGACTGTTCACGCGTAGCACGACGGCCTTCACCCGGTCGTCGCGGCGCACATCGGCCAGACGGGCCGCCAGCGAGTTTCCTCCGACCAAGCCTTCCCTGTTCTTTCCGTCCACGATCTGCCCTTCGGCATAAACGACGGCTATATGATTCTTAGAAAGCTTCTTGATAGGCTCCTTAGGCTGATCGACGTACTCCGCGAGAGATACGTACCGCGGCTCGTCGTCCGCTCCCGTCCGCTCGCACAGCATCCGCTCCATGTCGGCGGCATAGGCCAGCGAATCGACCATTTTCGTCCGCACGGCGCTTTCGCCGTCGGCGAGCGTCAGCTCGGACGCATACCGCTGCAAGTCCGTCGAATCGATTCCCCGGGCCGAAGCGACGTTCTGCACGACATGTCCCCAGATCGACCCGAGCAGACGTTCCATCTGAAGTCGGTTGGCCGGACTCATGCGATCGGTGATAAACGGCTCGACGGCCGCCTTGAACTCTCCGTGCCGGATCACTTCGGGCTGCAGGTCCATCTTGTCGAGCAGACCTTTGTAAAACAATACGCCGGAAGCCAGGCCGACCCATTCGACCCCCCCTTCCGGGTTCAGGTAAACCTTTTCGGCCGCCGTAGACATATAATAGGATGCCTGCGTATAATAGTCGGAATACCCGATCACCCATTTGCCCGACTGCCGGAAACGCAGCACGGCGTCGCGTATCTCCTCGAGCGACGCCATGCCGAGGCTCATCGTAGGAGCCACGTTCAGGTAGATTCCCTCGATCCGGTCGTCCGTCTCGGCCCGCTCGATCGCGCCGAGCACGTCAATCAGCGCCAGGCTGCGCGAAACTTCCATCGACAACAGCTCCTCCATTCCCAGAGCCGAGAACGGATTCGAGGAGGGAGAATCGACTATCCTCTCCGAAAGATCGATCCGCAGCACGGAGCCCGGCTCGACGGAAACCGCCTTCTCGCTGAAAAGCGACCCGATGCCGGCCAGCACCATGACGAAAAATACCCCGATCAGAATATTGGCCACCACGAAAGCGAGCAGGCAGGCCAGAAACGTCTTAATAAACTGGTTCATCTATTTATCGATTGTTTGTTATTCGCGATAACGGCCTATCGGCCGGATATTTGCGCGTAAATTTACGAATTATTTCCATTAACGTTATCTTTGCAGCAAGAATAATGCAACAGCCGGAGAGTATATGACAGAAAACGAAATACTGGACGTGCTGCACGGCGTGCAGCATCCCGAACTGCAGTCGGACATCGTGTCGCTCGGTATGGTCGACGGTGTCCGTATCGACGAGGAAGGCATCCGCATCACGATCGTCTTCGCCCGGGCGCGCGACCCGTTCGCTCAAGCGATCCGCAAGCGCAGCGAGGAAGCCGTCGCCTCCCGCTACCCGCAATACGCCGGAAAAATATCGGTGTTCGTCAAGGAGGCCCCACCTAAGAAAAAAAACGAAAAGCAGACGGTCCCGCTGGGCGCCGACGACCGCATCCGCCGGATCGTGGCCGTCAGTTCGGCCAAGGGAGGCGTAGGGAAAAGCACCGTCACGGCCAATCTGGCCGTCGCCTTGGCCAAAGCGGGTTACCGGACGGGAGTGCTCGACGCCGACATTTACGGCCCTTCGCAGCCGATGATGTTCGGCGTGGAAGACTATCGTCCGGAAGGAGAGAACATCGAAGGGAAAGAGTGGATCGTTCCCGCCGAGGCCTACGGCGTCAAGGTCATGTCGATCGGCTTCTTCATCCCGCCGGGCGACGCGCTGATGTGGCGCGGTCCCATGGCGACCAATGCGCTCCGGCAAATGATCCACCAGACGCTATGGGGTCCGCTCGATTTTCTGTTGCTGGACCTTCCCCCGGGAACGGGCGACGTACACTTGTCCGTCATTTCGGAAATGAAGGTGGACGGAGCCCTGATCGTCACGACTCCCCAACGGGTGGCTTTGGCCGATGTCGTACGGGGGGTACATATGTTCCGCAACGAGAAAGTGAACATTCCGATCCTGGGACTGGTCGAGAACATGGCCTGGTTCACTCCCGCCGAGCTGCCCGACAATCGTTACTATATTTTCGGAGAAGGAGAAGCCGCCCGGATCGCCGAACAAGAAAAGCTGCCCCTACTGGCCAGCATACCTCTGATTCGCAGCGTGTCGGAAGCGGCGGACAGCGGACGGCCCGTCACCTCAGAAAACTTGCCGGACGGAAAATTCTACGACCTTTTGGCCGAAGGTGTCGTCGCCGAACTCTGCGAAAGCAGACGCTGACGATAACTTTTTCCCTTTACGATGACAATTCGCTGCGCACAAGGCGTTTCTTTCTTACGTCGGAAAGTTGATAAATTGTTCATTCGGCCCGGGCAAGCTGTTCGCCGAATTGATTCTTTTTCGGCCGCCGAAAGTTGGACGTTCCGGCGAAAAAAATATAGAAGAGAATTTTTCGGAAAAGCAAGGGAAATCCGTTCCGTTTTCCGGACAGCTTATCGAAAGCCGGAATACAATAATCCGCCCCTTTCGGCAACGCGTCCGATCTGTTGACAAATATTGTCTACATCTGTCGATCGAGCGATAAAAAAGATTGAAAATCAATCGATATACCTGAAAATAAATGTTAATCGATTGTTTTTAGAAGTTTAATTACGAATTTTACGGTTCAAAGGAAAAAAGTTACGAACAATATGAACGTCTATTATTACTCTTATTTTTCCTTTTTACCGAATTAAAACGAAAGAAAAAGAAAAATGACTGTCGACAACAAGCTTCCGTCGCCGGAAACCGAATTGGCCGCCCGGATCGTCCGGCTGAAGAAAGAGAAAGGCGCGGTAATTTTGGCGCACTACTATACGCTGCCCGAAGTGCAGCGCATAGCCGATTTCACGGGCGACAGCCTGGCGCTGTCGCAACAGGCCGCCCGGACCGATGCGCGGATCATCCTGTTCGCCGGCGTGCACTTTATGGCCGAGACCGCTAAGATATTGTCTCCGGACAAGAAGGTGCTTTTGCCCGAACCTGCCGCGGGATGCTCGCTGGCCGATTCGTGCCGGGCGGAGGATTTCGCCGAGTTCCTGAAAAGCTATCCGGGACATACGGTCGTGTCGTACGTCAATACGTCGGTCGGGGTCAAGGCGCTGACCGATATCTGCTGTACGTCGAGCAACGCGGTGGACGTGATCCGCAGCCTGCCTTCCGACGCGAAGATCGTTTTTGCGCCCGACCGCAATCTGGGCAACTACATCCGCGGCGTGACCGGCCGCGATATGGTCGTCTGGGACGGTGTCTGCGGCGTGCACGAGGAATTTTCGCTGGAAAAGATTCTCGAATTGAAAAAAAAGTATCCCGAAGCCAAGGTGCTCGCTCATCCCGAGTGCAAGAAGACGGTGCTGCTCGCGGCCGACTACATCGGCAGCACGGCCGCGCTCCTGCGGTTCGCTTCGACCGATCCGGCCGATACGTTCATCGTCGTGACGGAAGCGGGCATATTGTACCAGATGCGAAAGGAGAATCCCGGGAAGACTTTCATTCCGGCTCCTCCCGAAGACGCTTCCTGCGGATGCAACAACTGCGCGTTCATGAAAATGGTCACGCTCGACAAGATATACCGTGCGTTGCTCGACGAGTCGCCCGAAGTCGTTCTCGATGAGGAGATCCGGCGGAAGGCCGAGGGCTCGATCCGACGCATGCTCGAGATCGGCAAGTAAGCGGCGCGGAAGAAGATCAACCGTATATGATACAACTCATCTAAAAACTTGAATATGAAAAAATTGTTGATTGCCTGTCTGCTGCTGGCGCTCGGCGCGCCTTCGCTGAAAGCGGACGAGGGGATGTGGCTGCTGCCGTATCTCGAGAAACTGAACATCAGGGACATGAAGGCCAAGGGTTTCAAGCTGTCGGCCAAGGACATTTACAACTTGAACGGAGACGCGATCAAAGATGCGATCGTAATTTTCGGGAACGGCTGCACCGGCGAGATCGTTTCGGACCGGGGACTGCTGCTGACGAACCACCATTGCGGATTCGATGCGATCCAGAGCCACAGCAGCGTCGAGCACGACTACCTGAAGAACGGTTTCTGGGCGATGTCCGATCAGGAGGAGATTCCTACGCCGGGTCTGACCGTGACGTTCATTCGCCGGATCAGCGACGTTTCGGATCGTATTCTGCCTCAGTTGAGCGACACGCTGTCGGAGAAGGACCGCGAAGCGAAGGTGGCGGAGATCGTCGAGCGGATCAAGAAAGAGACCGAGCTCGACAACGAGCATCAGGAAGTGGAGATTCAGGACTTTTTCGGCGGAAACCAGTATCTGATGTTCGTCAAGGAGATATTCAAGGACGTTCGTCTGGTGGGAGCTCCTCCTTCCTCGATCGGTAAGTTCGGCGGCGATACCGACAACTGGATGTGGCCGCGCCATACGGGCGACTTTTCGGTTTTCCGCGTCTATTCGGACCGTGACGGGCAACCGGCCGAATACAGCAAGGATAACGTGCCTTACGCCGCTCCGGCCCATCTGACCGTTTCGCTGAAAGGGTACAAGCCGGGGAGCTTCGCGATGATCATCGGCTTTCCGGGATCGACCGAGCGCTATAAGACTTCCTATGAGATCGACTACACGTTGGGCACGGACAATCCGAACCGCATTTTCATTCGCGGCGAGCGTCAGAAGCTGATGATGGAGGACATGCTGGCCAGCGACGAGGTTCGCATCCAGTATGCGTCGAAGTATGCCATGTCGTCGAATTACTGGAAAAACTCGATCGGCGAGAGCCGCGGACTGAAAAAGCTGAAGGTGCGCGATACGAAGCTCGCTACCGAGAAGCGTTTCACCGAGTGGGTCAACGCCGATCCCGCCCGTAAGGAGAAGTACGGCGAGGCGCTGCCGCTGATCAGGAAGGCCGTCGAGGGCCGGGCCCCGTATATGGACCGTTTGCAGTATTTCTCCGAAACGCTGCTGCGCGGCACCGAGATCATTCAGGCCGCAGGCATCGCCCGGCCTTTGGTCGGCAAAGATAACCGGCTCGACTCGTCGAAGCTCGAGAGCGTGAAGAAAAAGCTGGAGGCCTTTTATAAGGATTACAGTCCTTCGACCGACCGCAAGATCGCCAAGCGGATGTTCGGAATTCTGCGTGACAGCATCGCGCCCGAGCATTTGCCCAGCAGCTTCGTCGTGATCGAGGAGCAGTTCGGCGGCGACGTGGATGCCTATGTGGACTATGTTTACGACAACTCGGCGTTCGCCGACCGGAGCCGTGCCGAGGCGCTGCTCGCTTCTCCGACCGTCGAGGCGCTGCTCAACGATCCGGCCTATAAAATGCGTCGCGAGGTAGTGAAGACCTATAACGCGCTGATCGATCCGATCAATTCGTTCAGCGAGGACTTCGCACGGGGTCACCGGTTGTATGTCGCCGGGCTGATGGAAATGGATGCCGATCGTGTGTTCTACCCGGATGCGAATTTCACGATGCGGCTGACCTACGGGCAGGTACTGCCCTACGAGCCCCAGGACGCTGTCAGCTATAACTATTTCACGACGCTCGACGGCGTGATCGCCAAGGAAGATCCGGAGAATGCCTATGAATTTTCCGTGCCCGAAAAGCTCAAGGAGCTGTACCGGACGAAGGATTACGGACCGTATGCCGAGAAGGGCGTATTGCACGTCGGGTTTATCAGCAACAACGACATTACGGGCGGCAATTCGGGCAGTCCGGTGATGAACGCCAAAGGTCAGCTGATCGGTTTGGCTTTCGACGGAAACTGGGAGGCCATGAGCGGCGACATAGCGTTCGAGCCCGCGTTGCAGCGAACGATCAGCGTCGATATACGTTACGTGCTTTTCATTATCGACAAGTATGCCGGCGCTACCCGGCTGATCGACGAAATGACGATCGTCCGCTAATGAGAAAACCGGTGCCGGACGACGGGCGCTTTATGAAAGACGAAGGTACGGAACCATTTCCGTACCTTCGTTGTTTTCCGGAAGGTTCGCTTTTCCTTGACTGTCTTCTTCTGTTTTCCGTTGCGGGCGTAGGGAATCCGATAGGTTCCGATCTTGGAAAGAGGCTCGGCGGCGGGTCCGTACCGGCCGGTTTCGGGTTTTCCGGCTTTGTAAAAACGGACTGCGGGCCGGGCGCAGAGTCGAACTCGTTCGGACCGTGCCGTGCCGAGGCGTGGCGTGTGTTGCGGATTGAAAATCCAAAACAGGCTTTATGGGTTCTTTCCCGTTTTGTCTTTTTCGCCCGGCGTTCGGAAAGGCGCGGCTCCGGATTTTCCGATCGTGCGTTTTTTTGGAAAATAACATTAATTTTGCGACGTAGCTGCTTTTTGGAAAAGACGGGAGGTATTGGCGCCGGGCATGTCCGGGACCCTTGTCGTTCACTTTGCGGCTGAAACCCTATTTGATCGAACCATGAGCAATCCGAACGAAACGGCGGCATCGGTGGAGAGGCCCCTGAATTTTCTGGAAGAGATTATCGAGGAAAGTATCGCACGCGGCGACAAGCGTGTCCAGACTCGCTTTCCGCCGGAGCCCAACGGCTATCTGCACATAGGGCATGCCAAGAGTATTTGCCTGAACTTCGGCTTGGCCAAGAAATACGGCGGCTTGTGCAATCTGCGCTTCGACGATACGAATCCGGTCAAGGAGGACGTCGAGTACGTCGATTCGATCAAGGAGGACGTGCGCTGGCTCGGATTCGAGTGGGCCGGCGAACACTATGCGTCGGACTATTTCGATCAGTTGTACGAGTGGGCCAAGGAGCTGATAAAAAAAGGACTCGCCTATGTGGACGATCAGACGCAGGAGCAGATTCGCCAGACTCGCGGCACGGTCACCGTGCCGGGTACGGAAAGCCCGTGGCGGAACCGGTCCGTCGAAGAGAATCTCGATCTGTTCGAGCGGATGCGCGCGGGCGAGTTCGGCGACGGGGAGAAAGTGCTTCGGGCTAAGATCGACATGGCGCATCCGAACATGCTGCTGCGCGATCCGATCATGTACCGCATTCTGCATTCCGAGCATCACCGTACGGGGAACAAGTGGTGTATCTATCCGATGTACGACTACGCCCATGGCGAGAGCGATTCGATCGAGCGGATCACGCACTCGATCTGCACGCTCGAGTTCGACGTGCACCGTCCGCTATACGACTGGTTTATCGAGAAACTCGGGATTTTTCCGAGCCACCAGTACGAGTTCGCGCGGCTGAATCTGACCTATACGATGATGAGCAAGCGCAAGCTGCTTCAGTTGGTGCAGGAAGGTATCGTGACGGGCTGGGACGATCCCCGGATGCCGACGATCAGCGCACTCCGCCGTCGGGGCTATACCCCCGAGAGCATTCGTATGTTCGCCGACAAGGTGGGCGTAGCCAAGCGCGACAACGTGATCGATCTGGGGCTGCTCGAGTTCTGCGTGCGCGAGGACCTGAACAAGCGCGCCGAACGGCGCATGGCGGTGCTCGATCCGCTGAAAGTAGTCATTACGAACTATCCCGAGGACAAGCAGGAAACCGTCGAATGCATCAATAATCCCGAGGACGAGTCGGCCGGACGCCGCGGGGTGCCTTTCGGCCGCGAGATATGGATCGAGCGGGGCGATTTCATGGAGAATCCTCCGAAAAAGTACTATCGCTTGTCGCCGGGCGGCGAGGTTCGCCTGCGTTATGCCTATCTGATCCGGTGCGACGAGGTGATCCGAGACGCGGAAGGCCGCGTGACGGAGCTCCGGTGCACGTACGATCCGGAGTCGGCCGGCGGAAAGTCGTCCGACGGCCGGCGGGTGAAAGGCGTGATTCATTGGGTTTCGGCAGCGCATGCGGTTCGGGCCGAGGTCCGTTTGTTCGACCGGCTGTTCACGCGCGCGAGTCTCGACGATTTGGAGGAGGGCAAGACCTTTTTAGATTACTTGAACCCCGAGTCGCTGCGCAAGGTAACCGGCTATCTGGAGCCGTCGCTCGCCGAGGCTTCCATGGGCGACAAGTTTCAGTTCGAACGGACGGGCTATTTCTGCATGGACCGCGATTCGGCTCCCGGCAGGCCGGTTTTCAACCGGACCGTCACGCTGAAAGACAGTTGGGCCAAAATAGCCGATAAGTAAAAGCTCGGTGCGACTTTCCGGAGATTCGGCCGAACAGGCGGAAACCGAAAGCATTTTTCACCGACGGAAACGCTCGGGGCCGTCGATGAGTTGTCGGCGCAGCGAGTGCAAAAGTATACTGACCCGATGAACGAACGTAGAATGTTTCGCATGAACCGGGCGGCCAATCCGGTTTTCCGGCTGTCGCTCGTCTTATTGACTTGTCTTTTCTCTTCGGCCGCGGTTTTCGGCCAGTCCGATTGCCGGATTATCATTACGACGCCCGGGTACGGTTCCATATACCGTTATGCGCCGGAGGAGTTTGCCGCGCAGATGGCCAGCGATTTCAAGATCGAAGGCGTGACGGTGGATTATGCGACTCTTTCGGAAGGTTGCAAACGACTCAAGCTGCATATCGGAAGAAAGGATTTCGTCTTTTCGATCACTTCCCAATCGCCGGTCGCACGCCTGACGTACGACCGGAACCGGCGGCAGTTCAAGGGGATAGGATTCAATTATATCGAGCACGAGGGCGTTCGCTACGAAGCTCCCAGTTTCAAGGGCCTTACGGTCGAGAAGCTCTCCGAAGCATGGCAGCCGCAAATCGAGAGATTGATCGAAAACCGCAGCCTGCTCGAAGAGGGCAAGCCGAACGTATTCCTGCTCGAAGCCGATATCGACGAGCAGGGCAACGTACACAAGATAGTCGAGCTGAACGGGGCGCTCCGGCAATATTCTCAGATATTCATCGACAAACTGTACGACATGGCTGTCAGAGGGTGGCAGCCGGCCAAGAAGGACGGCGTGCCGTTCCGCACGGTATGCCAGTTGAGGTTCGTACTGACGCGGTAGTGGAATTGTATGATACGGTCGTAAAGCCGCCGGAATTTTCTGGCGGCCGTTTTATTGATTTACTGAAGAACGCATTCGGATGAGGGCGCTTCGCCTATGGCGACTTCGACGGAATTTCTGCGTTACCGTACGGGAGAGGCTTTGATGGTCTGGCCGCCGGTGCAGCGAGTAAAAAAGCTTTGTATCGCAAGCGGAGCCGCGGCTAATTTTCGAGCAGGAGAAGTTCGGACCGATTTCTCCTTTTTTGCTTGTTTTAAGCCTTTTTGACAGCTTTTCGGCAGTCGGACGATAAAAGGGTCGTATTTCGATCGACGGATGCTTGAGAAGGGCTTTTTTCGGGTTCGGTCGTTCAGTATCTTGTCGGGCTTTGAATTTCGGCGGACATTCGAGAGATCGAAATGTTTTCCGCCCGATGAAGAATCGGATCGGAAAAACGGGTTGCGGTTTTCGGGTCTTCGGAGACGGGCAGTAGTATCGGATCATTCCGTTCCTGCTGATCGTCCGGTGAAATATTTTCCATGAAAAATCTACCTTTGTACTGTTCAGGTGTCGGGAGAACAACGGAATGAAGGCCCGACCGGAAAACGTATCAATAATCGATTGTTTATGAAAAAATGTTTCTTATGGATGACGGCTATGGCATTCGTAGCCGCTTTATGGACCGGTTGCGAGGACGATAAGGGCGGAGAGACGCCTCCCCCGCCCCCGCCGGAGACGGCGCTCAGTAATCTGAATGGTAACGTGGCGTTGCCGGAAATTGAGTCGGCGCGGCTGGATTATCGGCCCGAACTCAGTACGGCCCGGACGGATACCTATTTTCTGACTTTGTCCGTTTCCGGATTCGATGCTTCGCTCCGGACCGGTCGGGGCGTTCGGTTCGAGCTGAGCGTGGATAAGGGCGGCTCGCCGTTCGGTCGTTATCTGATCGGGGACGGCGGCGAACCTTGCGTGCCCGGCGCTCTCGACGGCGAGGAGCAGCGAGTGCATAGCTGGTACGTCGATGCGAGCGGACAGACCGTCGTAGAGGCTCCTCTTTGCAGCGGGCTGCTCGATCTGACCAAGGTGCTGGGCAAAAAACCGGGAAATACCTATTATCAGGTTTCGTTCACGGCTTATGACGATCAGTCGCCGGCCTATTCGGTGAACGGGAAATTCAGCGGTGACCTGACTGTTTCGCTTCCGGGTTCCGGATCGGAAGAGCCTGCGGCGACTTATGTGTATGCCGGCGTCAGCGGCTACTCGCAGGAAGAGGGATATACGACCTGGGCGATCGATTTCGATAACGAAAGTTTCACGAAACATCTCGGTTTCATGTCGATCAATGCCGATCCGGGCATCGCTTTCGAGGAGGGAATTCCTGCGGGACGGTACGTCATTGCGGAAGACGACGAGCCCGGTACGATCACTTGGCCGACTTATGACGATTTGGAAGCCGATCTGTCGATGATTTTTCTGGAGTCGGGTACGGTCGACGTGAGCCGCGACGGCGACCGGTACACGGTCGTCGTGGATGCGACGGACGAATACGGCGATCCCTTCAGGGCCGATTTCGAAGGACAGTTCTATTACGAGAACGTAACCGAGAAAAGTTCCGTCGGACCTGTCGAGGCTTATGCGGTATGGTATGGCGCCAAAGAAGGGACGACCTATAATAACTGGTACATTACCTTGGTCGACAACGGTTATCTGACGACGGCCGATGCTGTGGGCAATTACTATTACGGCAACATTCTGCGTTTCGATTTGCTGACCGGCTCGGACCATCTCTATACCGACGGTTTGCCCGAAGGTACTTTCCCCGTTCAGGCTTCCCGCAGCGGCGAGGGCATATGGGGCGGCGAGGGAGCCGACTGTACCTCGTTCCTTACGGAGTATTTCAGCGGGATTCCTGCCGTCTGCAAGCTGACCGGAGGCGAAGTGACCATTACGCGCGATCAGGAGAGTTACACGATTTCTTTCGACGGAGTCGAAATGTCGGGAGATCGGACGGAGCTTTCCGGAAGTTATAGCGGGAAGGTGCAGTATATCGATGCTACGCAGGAGGATCCGTCGAATTAGTCTTTCCGGACGAATTCGTCTTACGGGGTTATTCGACAAGCCGAATCACGGCTTGTCGAATTTTTTTATAGTTTTTCAAAAAGGTTTTAAGTATTTTCATGTTTCGGAATGACTCACAGCCCGGATTTGTTCGAACTTTCGGCCGAAATTTTTCACTTTTTCTTACAGATTTCAGATCGTGTTTCCTCTTCTTGTTCCCTATTAGGGTGTTTTTGATATGCGAAAATTGTTTCAGACTCTGGTCCGTAGGCCGGAAATTAACGGCTTTACTTTACTCATGTTATGCCGAATGGAAATCATATATTTACATGTTCGAGTCTGGAATTTCTATTTCTGTTAGCCGCGATTTGCGGCCACCTGTTGCGTATCCGATTGCCCTTGCCATGAAGTTTTCTCCGTCGGAAAAGACTTCCTATAGGAAAACCGGAAATATCGGGAACTCGAAAGTCGGTACAGTATAAGAGTATGATTGGGAATATCGATATTCATTTCATTCATTGATGGCGTATAGAATGGCAAGCCTTATGTTCTTCAACAACTGGTCGGAAAGGGTTTGATATTCTTGATCCAATCCCATGTCTTGTGCCGCGCAGAGCGGGTCATCGTTCCACGATCCCATTCCGCCGAATACATCGGCCAGACTGGCTGCCTCGAAGATTTGAAGTTTTTCATGCGATATCGGCGGCAATTGCAATCCGTATTTTTTATCCGGATATTCTCCGATACCGTCCAGAAGATTTTTCGCAGAATGGAAAATATGGGCAAAACCTTCACACCGGATTTGAATAGCCAATTTTTCGATATCGGACAACGCTTGTCGAAAAGAATCGGTGTTGTTTTCGAAACGGGGTTTTTCCGATGGAGAATCGGGACAGCGATATTCCGAATACTCTGTGTTCCATAGTCGCCTTTCGGGATCGAACTGCCAATTCGGGGCGAAATAAGATGTTTCGCCGCTTTGATAAAAGCAAAGAACCGAGCTTTCCGTCGTGTTCGAAAAACCGAGTATCGTCTTGTCCGTTACGTCAGTCGGACAAGCCAATGCGATATCTTGCAGTCCTTTGCTCTGGAGGAACTCAAACCACGTTTCTATTCTCGGTGCGATGCATCTTTTTGTCCCCGAAAAGAGTTTTCCGGGTAGGCATGAAAAGGTGATTGCATTTTCGTATTGCGCCGGCGTATATTGGATCGGCTCGCCGTATTGCAAGGCTCTTTTACCCGCTGCGACAATGCAACAAATTTGATGCATTTCTCCGTTCATAGCGACTCTTTTTTCTTTCTCGTTCGGATTCGAATTTTTATCGCTTTTTGTTCGTTATCCCGAATTCGGTCTCAAGTCTTTTCTCTGTTTGTGTAAAAAGTTATTATCGTATATTTATTTACGTTGCGAATTTTGCTTTGTCGACAAAATTTCATCGGATACGATCATCTAACATTCTTGATCCGCTCAGAGGATTATCGTATTTTCCAATTATCGTTTTCGACGTAAGCACGAATCTTGAAAATTGTGAAAAATAGTCAATTCGTTTTAAATCAGATTGTTATGTCCTGTATTCAAATTTTATATTACTATTTTCCCATTCTGATATTTATTTCGTTGTTGTTCACTTACGATTTTGCTTCGTTCACAAACAAGCCAGAATTAGAATTTCAGAGTATGGATTTGGTGATCTTCATTGCGCAGAAATCGGGTCCGCACATCGAGCAATGGTCGGCTCCTTCCTTGATCATTTCGAAGTGCATGCGCCTGGCTCGTTCGGGATCGAGCGACAGGTTGAACTGATCGTACCAGCGCATTTCGTACCGTGCCTTGCTCATCTGCAGGTCGCGTTCGGCGGCTCCGGGATGTCCTTTGGCGATGTCGGCGGCATGGGCGGCCAGCTTGTAAGTCACTACCCCTTCGCGTACGTCGTCCTTATTGGGCAGGGCCAGGTGTTCTTTCGTCGTGACATAGCAAAGCATCGAAGTCCCCATCCAACCGATCATCGCCGCGCCGATCGCCGAAGTGATGTGGTCGTATCCGGCTCCGATGTCGCTTACCAGCGGGCCGAGCGTGTAGAACGGCGCTCCGGCGCAATCGACGATCTGACGATCCATGTTTTCCCGAATTTTGTTCATCGGAACATGTCCCGGACCTTCGATAATCACCTGAACGTCGTGCTTCCAAGCGATTTTCGCCAGTTCGCCGAGCACTTTCAGTTCGCCGAACTGCGCCTCGTCGTTGGCGTCGGCAATGCTGCCCGGGCGCAAGCCGTCGCCGAGCGAGAAAGCGATGTCGTATTTTTTGAGCAATTCGCAGATTTCTTCGAAGTGCGTATACAGGAAATTCTGTTTCTTATTGATGTTCATCCATTTGGCGAGGATCGATCCGCCGCGCGAGACGATACCGGTGACGCGTTTCAAGGCGGCGGGCAAATGTTCCTGAAGGATTCCGGCGTGAATCGTAAAATAGTCTACCCCTTGTTCGCATTGCTCGACGAGCGTATCGTAATAGACTTCCCATGTCAGGTCCTCGATTTTGCCATGCACTTTCTCCAGCGCCTGATACATGGGGACCGTTCCGACCGGAACAGGCGTATTCCGCAGAATGGCCTCGCGGGTTTTATGAATGTTCTTGCCGGTCGATAGGTCCATTACGGTATCGGCCCCCCACTTGATCGCCCACATGGCTTTTTCCACTTCCTCTTCTATGGAGGAGCCGAGCGCCGAGTTGCCGATATTGGCATTGATCTTGACGAGGAACTTGCTGCCGATAATCATGGGTTCTGCTTCGGGATGACGATAGTTCGAAGGAAGTATGGCCCTGCCTGCGGCTATTTCTTCTCTCACGATTTCGGGAGTGATCCGATTTTCGCCCGTAACACCTTGATTTTCACGGATGGCTACGTATTCCATTTCAGGGGTGACGATTCCTTGCCGCGCGTACCATAACTGCGTGTGGAAATTCTGCTTGTCGAATCGCTCGCGCGTCCAGTTTTCACGTACTTTCCGGATACCTCTTTGAATATCGATCGTATGATTTTCCTCCGTATACGGACCACTCGTATCGTATACGAGCACTTTTTCTCCGTTTTGCAATGAAATTTCCCTCATTCCGACTCGAATCGGAAATAATTCTCCGTCTATATAGACTTTTTTCGCTCCGTTTTTTGAAAGATCGAAAATATTTTCCATTCGTTTCATATTGTTACTGTTCCACGTGGAACAAATTTGACTTTATTGTTTGTGTTTGCAATGTTCCACGTGGAACATTGTTGTTTTATCGTCCGAAATATACCAATAATACGTTGATATCGGCCGGACTGACTCCCGGTATGCGCGATGCCTGCCCTATCGTCGCAGGTCTGATACGAGTGAGTTTCTGGCGCGATTCGATCGATAACGAGTTTAGTTGATGGTAGTTGAAATCGGGTCGAATCGGAATATTTTCCAATCGAGCCATTTTGTCAGCGATATGCCTTTCGCGTTCGATGTAACCGTGATATTTGATTTGTATTTCGGCTTCCTCGATCGCTTCGGGAGTGCAGCGGTTTTCCTCGATATGATTTTTTAACGATGTCAGATGATCGATCAGCTCCGAAAACGTGATTTTGTTTCTTAAAAGCACGTCGTATATCTTTCGGCTTTGTGTCAGCGGCGTCGAATCGACCGATTTCAAATAGCTCTCGATTTCGGCCGGAGCGACACTCTGTCTTCGGGCGAAAGAAATAAGCGATTCTACGGACGATTTTTTTTGCATCGTATTCCGGTATCTTTCATCGTTGGCCAGACCGATTTTATGCGAAACGGGGGTCAGTCGGATGTCGGCATTGTCCTGACGGAGCAGAATCCGATATTCGGCTCTGCTCGTGAACATGCGGTAAGGCTCGTCGACTCCTTTGGTCACCAAGTCGTCGATCAATACGCCGATATAAGACTCGTCCCGCCTCAGCACGAGAGGTTCGTCGCCGCGAAGCTTCAGCGAAGCGTTGATTCCTGCCATCAGTCCCTGAGCCGCGGCCTCTTCGTATCCGGTCGTTCCGTTCACCTGCCCGGCGAAATAGAGACCGTCTATCTGCTTGGTTTCCAGTGAGTGATATAGCTGTGTCGGCGGAAAATAGTCGTATTCGATCGCATAGCCGGGACGGAATATCCGGACATTTTCAAACCCTTCGATCTTCTGCAGTGCGGCGATCTGTACTTCCCATGGCAGCGACGAGGAGAATCCGTTCAGATAATATTCGTTCGTATCGGTTCCTTCGGGCTCCAGAAACAGTTGGTGCGACTCCTTGCCGGCGAACGTGCGGAGCTTGTCTTCGATACTCGGGCAATAGCGCGGGCCGATCCCCTTGATCGTTCCGTTGAACAGGGGTGAATCGGCGAAGCCGGTCCGGAGCAGGTCGTGCACGGCCTCGGACGTGTAAGCCAGATAGCACGGCAATTGATTTTTAACAGGCTCTGTATCATTCGAATACGAAAATTTACCCGGGTTTTCGTCGCCTTTCTGCTCTTCGAGTCGGCTGAAATCGACGCTGCGTCCGTCGATGCGTGCCGGCGTGCCGGTTTTCATGCGACCGATTTCGAAGCCGAGCTCCGCGAGTTGCGCGCTCAGGCCGTGCGATGCGGAATCGCCGGCCCGGCCTCCCTCGGCTTGCGAGCGCCCGACGTGCATCAGACCCTCCAGAAAGGTTCCTGCGGTCAAAATGACGGCTTTTGACTTGAATACGACGCCCATGCGGGTCCTTACCCCGGTCACATGCCGATCGTCCGTCAAAAGGCCCGTTACGCTGTCCTGCCACAGGCTGAGGTTGGGTGTCTGCTCGAGCGTCCGGCGCCAGAGCTGCGAAAATCGGGCCTTGTCGCACTGGGCGCGCGGGCTCCACATGGCGGGTCCTTTCGAGCGGTTCAGCATCCGGAACTGGATCGTCGAGCGATCGGTCACGATACCCGTGTATCCGCCCATCGCGTCGATTTCGCGGACAATCTGTCCCTTGGCTACTCCGCCTATGGCCGGGTTGCACGACATTTGCGCGAACTTGGTCATATCCATCGTCACCAGCAGCGTCCGGCAACCCATATTGGCCGCCGCCGCCGCCGCCTCGCATCCGGCGTGCCCGCCTCCTATCACGATAATGTCGAATTCGAATTCCATATTGCAGTCCGGCGCCGCCGCTGCCGTTATAAGGTCCGGCGCACGCGCGCCGTCAGTTCGTTTGTTCGTAAAACAGTTTCAGGTACCGGTCCTCCAGCTTTCTCATCCGTTGCTGCTCTCCGGGCTGCTTGTCGCCGTAACCGCACAGGTGGAGTATCCCGTGAATAATGACCCGTTGCAGCTCGTTTTCGAACGGAACGCCCAGTTCCCGGGCATTGTCCCGCACGGTGTCGACCGAGATCATCAGATCGCCCGCGATCGTCCGCTTGTCGGGATCGCTGTAGTCGAATGTGATGATGTCGGTGTAGTAATCGTGCTTCAGATAGCGCCTGTTGATCTCCAGAAGCGCCTCGTCGGAGCAGAAAACGACGGACACGGCTCCGGTCTCCCATCCCTCGGCGGCTGCCGTCCGGCGAATCCATGCGGAGGTCTTGCGCTTGCCCCGGAAAGCGAACTCGCACGATTGGTTGCAGTAGTTTACGGACATATCCCTTTCAAGTTAGTGTTTCCTATTTGCGCAGCCAGAGCTCCGGATTCAGATTCTGCTGGTCTTTCCATATCTCGAAATGCAGGAAGGCGTCGTCGGCCGGCAGCTTGCCGATGGTCTGGTTCAGCGCGACCCGGTCGCCGGTCTTCACCCCGACGGCTTCCAAATTGGCATAGACGGTCACATAGTCGCCGTGCCGGATCATGACCGCGTTGTTCATGCCGGGCACGAAGAACACCACGCTGACCTCGCCTTCGAACACGGCTTTTACCGGCGCGCCCGCCTCGGCCGCGATATTGATTCCCGTATTGTTGACCGTCACGCTCTGACGGACGGCGTGCGCATGCTTTCCGTAGCCGTCGACGATAACGCCCCGCACCGGATAGGGCAGCTTGCCCCGGTTCTGGTCGAACTGGCCCGACAGCTTGGCTATGTACTCGTTCTGGGCGGCCGAACGGGGCTGGGCCTTATGCTTGCGCGACTCGGCCTCGATCAGGCGTTGTATCCGTTGCTGGAGCTGTTCGATCTTTTTCTTGTTCTGCTTGATCGTCGAGGCGAGCCGGCTCGCCTCGTTGCGGAATTTTTCCGACGAAGCCTTGTACTGCGTTTCGTCTTTGCCGAGCGATGCGAGTTCCCGGTTGCGGCTTTGATACACCTTGTCGAGCTCGCTTTTCTTGTTCTGCAGGTCGGTGACTTCGCGTCCGAGCGATGCGGCCGTCGAGTCGATCCGGGCGGCTTTCTGTTCGCGCATGCGGTTGTAGCGGCGCATGTAGGCTATCCTCCGTGTCGCGTCGTTGAAATCCTTGGAAGAAAACAGGAAAACGAGGAAGCTGTTCAGCTTGTAGTTTTTGTAGGCGCTGTAAACCATCTCGCCGTATTCCTTGCGCAGACGGGCCAGGTCTTGTTCGAGCGAAGCGATCGTCGAGCCCTTCTCGTCGATGTTCCGGTTGAGCAGACCGGCCTGTTGCTCGAGGTTGGATATGATGTTGCGGCGGTTGCGGATCTTGTTGCGGATCAGCTTCAGCTCCTTGTCGGCCGACTGCTGGTTCTTGCGCGTCTTGGAAAGCAGGTCGTTCGTTATGCTGATTTCCCGCTCGGCCCGCTTGATGTCTTCTCGCAACGATTCCAGCGTCTGGCAGGACGCTTCCCGTGCGAGAAAGGCCAGCAGGCAGATGATGAGCAGTCGTCGTCCGGTCGCCATTTTATTCGATCAGTTTGAGTCGTTTCTCGATTTCTTCGGGATCGTATCCTTTCTCCAAGGCCTTTTTCCAGTAGATCGAGGCCATGAAGCGGTCGTTCAGCTTGTAGAGTATGTCGCCGTAGTGGATCAGCAGCTCCTTGCTGTCGGTCCGGTCGAGCGAGACGGCCAGGCGCATCGGCTCGCGCGCTTCCTCGTAGCGCCCCAGCATGTAGAGAACCCATGCGTAGGTGTCGAGGTAAGTGGGATTGTTCGGCGACAGCCGGTTGGCTTTCCGGGCCATTTCGAGCGCGTCGTCCAGCCGTTCTTCCCGGAGACTCAGGAAATAGGCGTAGTTATTGTATATCACGGCGTTCGTCGTGTCGAGGCGCAAGCCTTTGTCGTAGTATTTGAAGCAGTTTTTGTAGTCGCCCCGGTTCTGGCAGTTGTCGCCGAGCGATCCGTAGATCACGCTGCGCAGCGAATCGCTGCGGGCGTACTTGAGCGCCTGCTTGTAATCGGCCTCGGCTGCCGCGTAGTCTTTCAGGAAAAAGGCCGTGACGCCTCCTTTGCGCAGATAAAGCTCGGGATCGGATGGGTAGTAGCGGGTCGCCTCGGCGGCGTACTTGGCTACCGAGTCGGGCCGGTTCAGGTAGGCTTCGATGTCGAGCACGTTGTTCAGCGCCTCGCGCCGTCCTTCCGGATCGTCGATTCCTGCCTTGTACAGATTGAGAGCCTCCTCCAGATTGCCGCCCGCGATCAAGTGCCGGGCATAGAGCTCCCTCGTCCGGCGGTCGTGCGGGTAGGCGATCGCCAGCGCCGAGGCCAGCTTGCCTATCTGAAAGTAGTTGTCCCGGTAGAACGAGGGCGTCCGGATCAGGTCGTCGTAGAATTTCAGCTTGGTTTCGAGCGGCAGCTCGGGCGCGCGGAAAAGCAGCTCGGCCGTCGCCAGAAAACGGACGTTATCCTTGCGCTGCTTGTAGAACTCGTTCAGCGAGATGATCGTAGGCGTGCTGCCCGGATTGAGCGCCAGCGCCTCGTCGTAAGTCCTTTGGGCGAGGGAGTCGAGTCCGAGCATGGCGTACAGCTCGGCGAGCGCGACATAGTTCTGTTCCTCGTAGGGAAAGTCCTCGACCGTCGCTTTCGCCTCTTCGACCGCCTGCTCGTACTTTCCCATGCTCATCAGCATCTGACGGCGGAAAGACGAGAGAATCTCGATTCTCCCTAACCGGCTTTGAGCCGAGTCGAGTACCGCCAGCGCTTGCTCGTATTCTCCCTTCTGATCGTACAGGGCGGCCGTGAGGCGGTAGTTGTCGGGGTTATCCGGATCGGCTCTGAGCAACGAACGGTAGACGGTCATCGCCGAGTCGAGCCGGTTCGTGGCGATCAGCAGCCGTCCGAGCTGTCCCCGGTACCAAAGATTGCCCGTGTCGAGCCGGTTGGCCCGCAGGCAGTATTGCAGGGCTTTTTCCGGCGCGCCGGCTCCGGCGTAGAGGATGGCAAGCTCGTAGAGCGACGGGGCGTGCGTCGAGTCGATCGCCAGCACTTTCTCGAACAGCCGGATCGAGCGGGCCGTGTCGCCCTCCATCACGTTGTTCTTGATTCCCTCCGTGTAAAAGAACGAAGCGGTCGTCTGAGGATCGTATTCCCGATCCGCCGCCGGTTTTCCTTTCGGACGCGCCGACAACGAGCAGGCCGCCTCGATCGGAAGCAGCATGGCGGCAAGGACGCAAACGCGGAAAAGGCTTTTGAAGTTCATACGGTTCGGTCGTTAGGTTGCCCGGCGTTTCCCGCTCACAACACCGAATCGAACTGGCGCAGGAAGCGCACGTCGTTTTCGAAATAGAGACGCAGATCCTTGACGCCGTACTTGAGCATCGAGATACGCTCAACTCCCATGCCGAAAGCGAAGCCCGAGTATTTGCCCGAGTCGATGCCGGAGGCTTCCAGCACGTTCGGGTCCACCATGCCGCAGCCCATGATCTCGAGCCAGCCGGTATGCTTGCAGACGTTGCATCCCTTGCCTCCGCACAGGTTGCACGATACGTCGACCTCGGCCGACGGTTCGGTGAACGGGAAATAGGAGGGGCGCATCCGGATGCAGGCCTTCTCGCCGAACATCTCCTTGGCGAAATAGAGAATGCTCTGCTTCAGATCGGCGAACGAGACGTTCTCGTCGATGAACAGCCCCTCGACCTGATGGAATATGCAGTGGGCGCGGTACGAGATCGCCTCGTTGCGGAACACGCGGCCCGGGCAGATCACGCGGATGGGCGGCTTGCTGCGCTCCATCGTACGGACTTGGATCGAGCTGGTGTGCGTGCGTAGCAGGATGTCGGGACTCTTCGATATGAAAAACGTGTCCTGCATGTCGCGGGCCGGATGCTCGGGCGGAAAGTTGAGCGCCGAGAAGACATGCCAGTCGTCCTCGATCTCGGGTCCCTCGGCCACCGTATAGCCCAGCCGCGTGAATATGTCGACGATCTGATTTCGCACCAGCGAGATCGGATGTCGGCTGCCGATGCGGTCGGCCGTGCCGGGACGGGTCATGTCGATACCGGCTCCGGCGGCTTCCGGGCGGTTCTCCATTTCGGTCTTGTAGCGCGTTATCGTTTCGGCGATCGTGTTTTTCAACGCATTGATCCTCTGGCCGAGTTCCTTTTTCAGTTCGGGAGCCACTTGCTTGAATTCCTCGAAAAGCTCGTTCATCTCGCCTTTGCGGCCGAGCATGCGGACTCTGAATTCCTCGATTTCCGCCTCGGCTTTCGGCCGGAACTCCTCGACCCGTTTCAACAGGCTGTTTATTTTGTCAATCATCGTTGGTGGTTTATATTTTTATCTCTACTTTTACGAAGTGGATTAACAGACAAAGTTAAGAATAATTTGTAAATGACGCGCATTAAAAGCTTTTTTACCCTGCTGACGCTGTTTTCCGCTCTTTCTGCCGGGGCTCAGAAGGTAGGACTCGTGATGAGCGGCGGCGGAGCCAAGGGGCTCTACCACATCGGGGTTATGAAGGCTTTGGAGGAGAACGGCATTCCGATCGACTACGTGTCGGGGACCTCCATGGGCTCGATCATCGCCGGGCTGTACGCGATCGGCTATACGCCGGACCAGATGGCCGAGCTGTTCAAGTCGGACCGGATCTCGTACTGGATGTCGGGGCGGATCGAATCCGAGTATCTCTACTACTTCAAGCAGAGGCGGCCCAGCGCGGCGATGGTGACGCTGCGCTTCGACTTCCGCAATCCGAAGAAGGTAGCCCGGTTGCCGACCAACCTGATTCCCTCCGGCCAGATCGACATGGCTTTCGTCGAATTCTTCTCGGCGGCCAACGCCGCGTGCGGCGGCGATTTCGACCGGCTTTTCGTGCCGTTCCGCTGCATTGCGACCGATGCGGCCGCCCGCAAGGAGGTCGTCTACCGCAGCGGCGATCTGGGCAAGGCGATCCGCGCTTCGATGACCATACCGTTGGTTTTCAAGCCTATCAAGCAAGACTCGACGCTGCTTTACGACGGAGGACTGTACAATAACTTTCCGTGGCAGGTCCTGCAGGAAGATTTTCATCCCGACGTGCTGATCGGAAGCAAGTGTACGGCCGGCAACAGCAAGCCCGACGAGGACGACGTGGTCGAGCAGATTCTGTCGCTGACGATGATGAATACCGACTACGACCTGCCGTCGGAGCGCGACGTGCTGATCGAGCATGCGTTCGAGGACGTGTCGACGCTCGATTTTTCGAAGGTGGACTATATCATCAACCGCGGCTATAGCGACGCGATCGACGCGATGCCGAAGATCAAGGAGCGGATCGGCCGCCGGGTCGATGCCGACTCGCTGGCCGCCCGGCGCGCGGCCTATCGGGCGTCGCTTCCGCCGCTGCTGTTCGACAGGTACGAGATTTCGGGTCTGAACGGCAATCAGACGAAATACGTCGAGCGGCTGATGCGGCTGGACCTGCCGCTGAAAAAGAGCCGCAACGATTCGGTTTTCGACTTCGAACGCTTCAAGTCGGGCTATTTCAAGGTGCTGTCGGACGACGACATCGAGGGCAGCTATCCCGATGTGCGGTTCAACGATTCGACGGGCTTGTTCGGGCTCGATCTGGAGATGCGCACCAAACCCAGTTTTCGGGTCATGTTCGGCGGCAACATTTCGTCCACGTCGATGAATCAGGCCTACGTCGGTCTCGAGTATCGCCGGATCGGCAAGAGTTCGCAGACCTACAATTTCGACGGCTATTTCAGTCCGCTCTACACTTCGCTGTCGGTACGCGGCCGCACCGACTTTTTCGCCCGCTCGCTGCTGTCGCTCGATTACGGATTCAACTTCAATTACTACAACTATTTCAAGAGCAATTTCGGTGCGATCGGGCGCCGCAACGACCTGACCTATTCCAAGTATTTCGACACCTATGCCACGGCGGCGCTGACGATGCCTATCGGGCGCTATACGGTGCTGTCGCTGCGCGCGAACGGAGGATGGGACACCTACCGCTATTTTCAGACGACCGATTACGAGGACGACGACTACATGGACCAGACGCGCTTCCCGTTTTTCGGACTGAAGCTCGAGGTAGACCGCAACGGGCTGAACTACCTGCTCTATCCGACACGCGGCATCAGGCAGTCGATCTCGGCTATCTTCATCACGGGCAACGAGATGTTCCGGCCCGGCACGCGGCCGCCCGACGGAGTGACCTATACGTCCCGGGGAGGCGATTCGCGTCATTGGTTCGGAGCTCAGTTCCTGCGCGAGCACTATTATCCCGTGTGCAAATGGTTCTCGTTCGGCTATCTGCTTCAGGCCGTACTGACGAATCACCCGACGTTCACGAACGAGTACGCGACGAATATCACCTCGCCGGCCTTCACGCCGACTCCGCACAGCAAGTTCGTTTATATCAAGGATTTCCGCAGCAGCTCGTTCATCGGGCTGGGTCTTATGCCTACGTTCGAGTTCGGCCCGAAGTTCTATCTGAAGAACAGTTTTTACCTGTTTCTGCCCAACGACCACAACGAAGTGAAGGAGAACATTCGCAAGCGGGTGCGCTTCATCTACAACTCGTCGCTGGTCTACCAGACGCCGGTCGGGCCGGTCAGCCTGACGGTTTCCAAGTACGACGCGACGAACCGCGACAACTGGTTCCTGACGTTCAATTTCGGCTTCACGATTTTCAATCGCAACGGGTTGTTTTATTGATGGCGGGCGGTATCCTTTCCCTGACCGGGAGCGGGTTTTCCGGGCGGCGGGACATTTCCGAGTCGTAAGGTGTTGGTCGTCCGAACCGGATTTCCTTGCGAGTCGAGGAGCCGGCGGATCGGAAGCGTGATTGCGCGTCGATTTCTGCACGGACTGCGGGGGATGCCGCCGGACGCGGGACCGGGCGCGAAGTTCTTCGCTTTGCTGGCAAAGGCGTTTCGGCCCGTTTGTTTCGGAACTCCGGATTGTTTCGACCGTTGCGGGCCGCGAGCGCCCGGCTGTTTCGTCCTTTCGGCGGCCCGCGTCCGGAAAGCGCGGTTTTCGTTTTTGGAGAAAAAGAATTATTTTTGCAGACTAAAACTATCTAATACAATGGCAACCACAGCTGATATCAAGAACGGGATGTGCATCGAGCTGAACGGCAAGACGTTTTCGGTCGTCGAATTCCTGCACGTGAAGCCCGGCAAAGGTCCGGCTTTCGTCCGCACCAAACTGAAGAACCTCGAGAACGGCCGTATTCTGGACAAGACCTTTTCGGCCGGCGAACGGATCGAGCCGGTCCGCGTCGAACGCCGTCCCTACCAGTATCTCTACGAGGACGATTTGGGCTGCAACTTCATGCATACCGAGACGTTCGAGCAGATACACATCGACCGCAACCTGATCGAGAACTCGGATCTGATGCGCGAGGGGCAGATCGTCGAGGTCATGTTCCACACCGAGAAAGAGACCGTGCTGTCGGCCGAGCTGCCTCCGATCATCGACATGGAGGTGACCTATACCGAACCCGGCGTCAAGGGCGATACCGCCTCGACGAACTCGCTGAAGCCCGCGACGGTCGATACCGGCGCGACGATCCGCGTGCCGCTGTTCATCCAGACCGGCGAAAAGATTCGCGTTGACAGCCGCACTCGCGAGTACAGCGAGCGAATCAAGGAATAACGAGGCTTGCCGGCTCTGCCGGGCCATATCCGAGAAAGCGCGTCCGATGTCCGGACGCGCTTTCTCGTTTGTGAACGGGAAACGGTTTTCTCTTTTTTTCCTGATTTTGCCGTCCGTCCGGTTGCCGGAAAGCGGTCTTGATCCGGCGGGATGTTCCCTTTCGGCTCGGCTTCGTTTTCGGACATCGTTTTTCGGGGGCGCGTTGCCCGTGCCGTGGCGGGAAATCCTGCGCGCCGCTCCGTCTCGGAAATAGAATTTCGACGGGACCGACTCGTTTCGGTGCGGGGCAGGGTTAGACCGATGAAAGAATGGAAAGACATGGGACTTTCGGGGGGAACGAGGAAATGTAAGCCGAGGAATTCGTAGCCAAAACGAGTGCGATTCGTGCGGCAGTATTTGCGATTTATTTATCCAGGAATTATATTTGAGCGATTTTTAATATAAACTTAAAATCCAGAGGAAATGATGATGAAAAACACACTGAAGACACTGAGCCGATTCGCCGTGTGCCTGATGATGATCGGGGCGGTAGCTTGTTCCGACGACGAGCCGGGCGGAGGTGGTCCCGGCGGCGGCGAAGGCGGCGGCGGTGAGGGCGAAGGCGGCGGTCCTTCGACTCCCGAGCTGACCGAAGGCATTTCTGCCGAAGGCTATTACAAAGGCGACACATACGAAAAAGGGACGGGCAACTACTGGATCAATTTCGTAAGCGAGGATATGGAGTACGACAGCGAGGAGGATACCTACTACGGTCCCGGCTTCATTCTGTGCGTCGACTTCAATTCCGTGCTGGCGTCCAACCCCGATCTGGCCGTTCCTCAGTCAGGGCCTTATACGATCGGCGAGAGCACCGACTATCCCGCTTTTTCGATCAATTCCGATTCCTACGATACGTACCTGAACCGGTACGACGCGAACGGAAACGTGACCGAGACGAGCTTCACGGCGGGTACGATGGATATCGCCTACGAAAACGGCATCTACACGATCGAGTGCAAGATGACGACAGTGGACGAGGAGGAGTACGAGTTCACCTATGTCGGTCCGATTCCGTTCTATAACCGTACCGGCGAGGGCGAGATGAGCAACCTGACGGACAACGTCGAGATCAGCGGTCTGACTCAGGGCATGGCTCTGTACGAGCCCGAGGCGTTTACCACGACCTCCGACCTTTACATGGTGATTCTGGCGGGCGAAGACTACGACCTGGAAACCAACTTCGGTCAAGCCGACGCGCTTCAGATTTCGGTCAATGTAACGCCGGGTTCGAACGACGGTATTCCGACGGGGACTTATACGATCGTTGACATGAACGAGGTCGACGACCTTGAGCCCGAAACGGCCATCGCCGGACTTTACGAATATGGCGGCTATTACGGCACATGGTACTACTCGACCGGCAAGCACATCGAGTCGGCTATGAAAGAGGGAACCGTCGAGATCGAGAACGAAGGCCTCGATTTCTATACGATCAACGCTACGTTCAAGGACGGATACGGCCATCAGGTGAAGGCCAGCTACAGCGGAAAGCTGCTGTTCGCTACCGTCGAGTATTGATAGACTCTGCCTCCCCCGTTACGGGGATTGTAGATAGAACGCTCGGAATAAGGGCTGCCCGGAATTTTCCGGACAGCCTTTTTTCTTGCGTTTTCCATGCGGAAGCTCAGGGGCGCCGACACGGTCCCGACTCCGTTGGGTGTTACCGCGCGAATGCGCGGCATGGCGGAAGTCCGGACCCTTTTTCCCCGTCCTTGCGGAAAGATCGGTTTTGATGCGGGACGGTCCGAAAGCTGCCGATGCGGAAGGGAATCGCCCGGTTCCGGTCAATCTTCGAGGCGGCCGCTTGAGTACAGGCGTTCCTCGTCGCCCTGCTCCTGAGCCACGAGTACCGAATCCTCGAACCGGAAGAGCGTGTTGACGGCATACCACGATCCCATAAATTCCTTGTAGTAAAGCGTTTCATGCAACACGCCGTGTTCGTCGCGGAAAAAGCTCTCTTTGAACGGCCGACCGAACTGTTCGACGAATTGTTCCTTGGTCATGCCGAGACGGACCGTCTCGCTCGTAAACCAGCTGTTGGCGGTAGGAGCTACGCTCAGTGCGCTACAGCCGCAGATCAGCGGCAGGCAACAGACGACGGAAAGCCATTTCGTTTTCATGGGCCTTGTGTTTTTATGTCCGACCGGTACGGCTCGTACCGCCGCGATCGGTTCGTTTTCGGACCGGAGTCGACCGTGGTCCCGCTCGTCGTTCGATTCGTGTCCTCCTTGTTTTTCAGCTTGTACGAGCGTCTATGGCGGGGTGCGACCGTCGTCGCGGAAACGGTATGGCGTTCCCGTTCGACCCGGCCGTGTTTTCCGCTTATCCGCTTTGACGGAAACCGACGATCGACCGTTCGGCCCGTGGCCCTGCCCGTTCGTTTCGGACGGACCGTCGCGCGGGCGTTTCGCCCGTCCCTATCCGTTCCGGGAACCTGCTTTTTCTGACGGTTTTCCGTCAGTCGTTCATATATTCTTCGATCTGGGCCGTCGTGACCGGCGGACGGTTGCCGCCGAGCAGCCGGTTGCCGAAAGAGGTGATCAGCATATCGTCCTCGATCCGGATACCGCCGAAGTCGAGATATTCGCGTACTTTGGCGAAGTCGATAAAGCCGCCGCCCAATCCTTCGCGCTCCCACTTCTCGATCAGCGCGGGGATGAAATAGATGCCCGGCTCGACGGTGATGACCATGCCCTCGCGCAGCCGCTTGCCCATGCGCAGCGACGACAAGCCCGGCGTCGAGCTGCGGAGCGTCTGTTCGTCGTAGCCGACGTATTTTTCGCCGATATTCTCCATGTCGTGCACGTCGAGCCCCATTTGGTGGCCCAAACCGTGCGGCATGAACAGCGCCTGAGCGCCGACGGTTACCGCATCCTGCATGTCGCCCCGCATCAGGCCGAGCGACTTGAGGCCTTCGGCGATCACGAGCGACGCCTCGTTGTGCATCCGATAGTAGTACGAATCGGGACCGGCCAACGAGAACGTGCGGTCGTTGGCCGCCAGCACGATGTCGTACACGTCCTTCTGTTTCTGCGTGAACCGGCCGCTGACGGGAAACGTGCGCGTGAAGTCGCTGCAGTAGTTCATCGTCGTCTCGGCTCCCGCGTCGACGAGCATCAGACGCCCGCTGAGCAGCGTGCCCTCGTGGCAGTGGTTGTGCAACGTCTCGCCGTGTTGGCTGACGATCGAGAAGAACGAGACGCCGGCTCCGTGCTGCAGCGCGATGCTCTCGATCGCTCCGGCGATCTCGCGCTCGACGACGCCCGGACGGCACATTTTCATAGCCATGCGGTGCATCTTGCTGCCGATCTCGCAGGCCTTTTCGATCTGGTCGATTTCGTCGGTGTCCTTGATCTCGCGCAGCGCTACGACCGCCTTGGCCAGCTCGACCGAGGCGTAAAGCGGAACCCGCTCGGGCGCGAGACCGAGCAGCCGGGCGATCTGCAGCGTCGTTTCGCCCCGGTAAGGAGGCAGGAAATGGACCTTGCGTCCCTTGGCGACGGCCGCTTCGATCCGCTTGCCGAGCTGCGACAGCGGCAGCGTCTTGCCGATGCCGACCTCCCGGGCCTGCTCGTCGAGGGTCGGTTGCGGACCCATCCAGATGATGTCGTCGATCGTGTAGTCGTCGCCGTAGAGCGTTTCCTCGCCCGAGTCGATATCCATCAGCCCTACGTAGTCGGGACGGTTCAGGCCGAAGAAGTATAGGAAGGTGCTGTCCTGACGGAAGCGGAACTGATTGCTCGGATAGTTGGCCGGCGACTCTCCGTTGCCCGGCAGCAGCACGAGGCCGCCCTCGATCCTCTTTCGGAGCTCGTTCCGGCGGCGGACGTATGTTTCTTTGCGGAACATGATGCGTATGGTTTTTTATTGATTCTTGTCTGTTCGCGCCGTTCGGGGCGGAAGGCCCGCGAATCGGCGATGCGTTTCCAAAAGTAAGCTTTTTTCGGGGGAATCCGAAGCGATTCGACATAATTAACCGCGCGTCGGCCGGTGCAGGGATCGGAGGTTTTACGGCTTGATCCCGGCGATCCGTAGTCTGTTCTCTTCGGGTAGAGCGAGACGGGCAGCTTTCGTGTTCGGCTTTTCCGAAATATTTTATTCCTTTGTCTTTTCTGTATTAATAACGGAACGATGACCGATACCGACGAACGAATGATCCGGGAGATTGCCCGGTTGTGTTCGCTGCCCGAGTCCCGGGTCGAGCGGACCGTGACCTTGTTGCAGGGAGGGGCGACGATCCCGTTCATCACCCGCTACCGTAAGGAGGCGACCGGCGGGCTCGACGAAGTGCAGGTGGGAGCGGTCCGCGACCAGCTCGAACGTCTGAACGCGCTCGAAGCGCGCAAGCGGACCGTCCGTTCGGCGATCGAGGCGGCGGGAAAGATGACCGGCGCGCTGAGCGCGCAGCTCGACGATTGCTGGGACGGCGACAAATTGGAAGACCTCTATCTGCCTTACAAGCCCAAGCGGCGTACCCGGGCCGCGGCGGCCCGCGAAAAAGGGTTGGAGCCGTTGGCTGCGCTGCTGATGCGTCAGGACGGCAGCCAGCCCGAGCGGCTGGCCGACCGTTTCGTCCGGGGCGAGGTCGCCGACCGGGAACAAGCGCTCGCCGGAGCCTGCGATATCGTGGCCGAGTGGGTCGCGGAAAACGCCCGGGCCCGGGAAGCGGTCCGCGCGGAGTATGCCCGCGCGGCGGTCCTCTCGTCGCGGGCTGTCGCCGGCAGGGAGGACGAGGGCGCTAAGTATTCCGACTATTTCGGCCGCAGCTTTCCGCTCCGGCGGATGCCCTCGCACCGGTTGCTGGCCCTGTTTCGCGGAGAGCGCGAGGGATTTCTGAAACTGTCGCTTTCTCTCTCCGACCCCGAGGCGCCGGTAGCGCGGCTCGTACGGATGTTCGTCCGGGGCGATTCCCCTGCGCGGCGACTGGTCGAATCGGCCGTGCGCGACTCTTTCCGGCGGCTGATCGTGCCGTCGATCGAAAACGAGTGCCTTGCGGCGGCCAAACAGAGGGCCGACGACGAGGCGATCCGGGTTTTCGCCGACAATCTGCGGCAATTGCTGCTGTCGGCCCCGCTCGGCCGCCGGCGCGTGCTGGCGATCGACCCCGGTTTCAGGACCGGCTGCAAGACGGTTTGTCTGGACGAGCAGGGGGCCTTGCTGCATTACGAGACGATTTATCCTCATCCGCCCCGGCCGCAGGCCGACGAGGCGGTCCGGAGGCTTTCGGCGCTTGTCGGAACCTACCGGATTGAGGCGGTCGCCATCGGCGACGGAACGGCCGGACGCGAGACCGAACGGTTCGTGCGCGGCATCTGGTTCGGCCGGGAAGTGCCGGTGTATATGGTCAGCGAGGACGGGGCGTCGGTCTATTCGGCTTCCGAGGTCGGCCGCGAGGAGTTTCCCGACCGTGACGCGACGGTGCGCGGGGCCGTTTCGATCGGCCGGCGGCTGATCGATCCGCTGTCGGAGCTCGTCAAGATCGATCCGAAGTCGATCGGCGTCGGGCAATATCAGCACGACGTCGATCAGGGCAAGTTGCGGCGCAGCCTCGACGAAACGGTCGAAAGCTGCGTGAATCGCGTGGGCGTCAACCTGAATACCGCTTCGCGCCATTTGCTGGCCTATGTGTCGGGGCTGGGGCCCGCGCTGGCCCGCTCGGTGGTCGAGTATCGGGCCGCGAACGGCGAGTTCCGCTCCCGGCGCGACCTGCTGAAAGTGCCCCGGCTCGGAGCGAAGGCATTCGAGCAGTGCGCGGGCTTCCTGCGCATTCCGGGAGCGTCCGATCCGCTCGACGCGAGCGCCGTGCACCCCGAGTCCTACCCGGTCGTCGGGCGAATGGCTTCCGATCTGGGGGTGCGCGTCGCCGATCTGCTGTCGAGCGCGGAGCTTCGCGCTAAGATAGACTTGCAGCGCTACGTTACGGAGCGGACGGGGCTGCCGACGCTGAGGGACATTCTTTCCGAGCTGGCCCGTCCCGGACTCGATCCGCGCGGCGAGGCCCGGATTTTCGAGTTCGCCGACGTGCATTCGATCGACGGCCTGCGCGAGGGCATGGTACTGCCGGGTATCGTGACGAACGTCGCCGCTTTCGGCGCCTTTGTCGATATCGGCATCAAGCAGGACGGGCTGGTGCACGTTTCCGAGCTGTCGGACCGCTACGTTGCGTCGCCTTCCGACGCGGTGAGGCTCCGTCAGCAGGTCCGCGTGCGCGTCGTGTCGGTCGACCGGCGCCGGGGACGCATCGGCCTGTCGATGCGGGGATTGGACGGCTGAGGCCGTTCCTGCGCGGAGCCGACGTTTTGACAATTCGTCCGAAAGCGTTTACTTTGCGGAAGTTTTTCGGGCGGTTCGCCGATGGCCGGATTCGCGCTATGCCTCGAGGTGTCCTGCCGGACGGACTTCCGCCGCCGGACGAAGCCGGATCGAGCCGGGAGCCTCGGGAGTCGTCGCAACGCTTTCTTTCCCGCCCGAGATGAACAGAACGAGCTATGTATATCAGTCCGCCGAACTTTATTCGCCGCATATTTCCGTCGCTGATCTGGACGATGCCGGAAACGGACCGGGTCTACCTGACCTTCGACGACGGCCCGACGCCCGGCGTGACCGAGTGGATCGTCGATCAGCTGGCCCGCTACGACGCCAAGGCCACGTTCTTCTGTCTGGGCAAGAACGCCGAGCAGCATCCCCATCTGTTCCGGATGCTGGTCGACGGGGGACACCGCATAGGCAATCATACCTACAGTCACCAGAAAGGCTGGAGGATGAGTCTGGAGCGCTATTTGGAGGATGTCGACTTCGCCAACGGGCTGTTGCAGACCGATCTGTTCCGTCCGCCTTACGGACGGATCAAGCCGTCGCAGGCGCACCGGCTGAGCGAGCGGTATCATATCGTAATGTGGGATGTGCTGAGCCGCGACTACAGTCATCTGATTTCGCCCCGCACCTGCCTGCACAATGTGACGAAGCATGTCAAGGGCGGGTCGATCGTCGTGTTTCACGACTCGGTCAAGTCGTTCCGCAATTTGCGGTACGCGCTGCCCCGCACGCTCGATTTCCTGTATGAAAGGGGGCTCAAGTGCTCCGTGATCGAATTGTAAGGATTATGAGGGAAACCAGTCCGAAACGCCGCATCGTCGTGGCCGTGACCGGGGCGAGCGGCTCGCTTTACGCGCGTCTGCTGTGCGGGCGGCTGGCCGCTTCCGAAGCGGTCGACGAGATCGCGCTGATCGTGACCGGGAACGGGCGGCGGGTCGCCGCCTACGAGGACCGTACCGACTGGATGGACGATCCGCGCTATACGCTGTACGACGACGGCGACCTGTTCGGAGCCCCGGCCTCGGGCTCGGCCCGCTACGACGCTATGGCCGTCGTGCCTTGCTCGATGGGCATGGCGGGGCGCATCGCCTCGGGCGTGTCCGACTCGCTGGCGAGCCGTGCGGCGGACGTAATGCTCAAGGAGCGTCGGCGGCTGGTGCTTGTCACGCGCGAGGCTCCGCTCGGCACGGTTCACCTGCGCAACATGACTGCCCTGTCGGAATGCGGCGCGGTGATCTGTCCCGCCTCTCCTTCGTTCTACAGCCGTCCCGGCACGATCGAGGAGCTGTGCGGTACGATCGTCGATCGCGTGGCCGGCTTGCTCGGCGTCGAAGTGCCGCGTTACGAGTGGGGACAGGCTTCGCCGGGCTCGGAATTCGGCGAATAATGCTTATCTTTGCTTTGCGGGAAGCCTCCGCCCCGTCCGTCCGATGAAAGATATCCGCAATATAGAGACCGACCTCGATTTCGAGAACAAGATCCGTCCGCAGCAGCTCGAAGCGTTCAGCGGACAGGACAAGATCGTCGATAACCTGCATGTGTTCATTCAGGCCGCGCTGATGCGGGGCGAGGCGCTCGACCATGTGCTGCTGCACGGCCCCCCGGGACTGGGCAAGACGACGCTCGCGAACATCATCAGCAACGAGATGGGGGCTTCGCTGAAGATGACCTCGGGCCCGGTGCTCGACAAGCCGGGCGATCTGGCCGGTCTGCTGACGAACCTCGGCAACGGCGACGTGCTGTTCATCGACGAGATTCACCGGCTCAGCCCGATCGTGGAGGAGTATCTGTACTCGGCCATGGAGGACTACAAGATCGATATCGTGCTCGACAAGGGGCCGAGCGCCCGCTCGATCCAGATCGAGCTGAATCCGTTCACGCTGATCGGGGCCACGACGCGCAGCGGGCTGCTGACCAGCCCGCTCAGGGCCCGTTTCGGCATACAGTGTCATCTGGAGTACTACGACAGCCGCGTACTGAGCGGCATCGTTCGCCGTTCGGCCTCGATCCTGAGCATTCCGATCGACGACGAGGCGGCCCGCGAGGTGGCTCTCCGCAGTCGGGGCACGCCTCGGATCGCCAACGCGCTGCTGCGCCGCGTGCGCGACTTCGCGATGGTCAAGGGTGGCGGCCGGATCGATCTGGAAATTACCCGCTATGCGCTGAATGCGCTGAATATCGATTCCCGCGGGCTCGACCGTATGGATAACAAGATTCTGCGCACGATCATCGACAAGTTCGGCGGCGGCCCGGTCGGGCTGGGCACGATCGCGACGGCCGTCAGCGAAGATACGGGGACGATAGAGGAAGTGTACGAGCCGTTCCTGATCAAGGAGGGCTTTCTGAAGCGTACCCCTCGCGGACGCGAAGCCACCGAATTGGCCTATACGCATTTGGGGCTCGTTCCTCCGGCATCCGAGCGGACGCTGTTCTGATGCTTTCCGCTCGCGCGGTTTTCGGTCCGGGGCAGGTCGAAACTCCGTCCGGAATCGTTTCGGGCGTGTCGGAAGTTTCTTTCGTCTTGGGATGGCCTGGATGCCGTTCCTGCAATTTTACCCGCTTTTTGTTGCGTCGCGTCCGTCCGATGTGTTCGGGGATGGCATGAAAAACCCGTAAGGCGCGCCTATCGTTTCGTCGCGGCATCCGTATTCGCCGTTCCGGCTCGGTCCGACGACCGCGCGATAAAGGGGGCCGAATCGTCGGTCTCCGTCGGCTCGTGACTCAGGGACCGTGCGACGGACGAATCTTCCGGGCCGGTTTCCCTATGTGCTTACCGTTCCATTGATGTGTCGCCGTATTTCGGCAACGGACGAAAGACCGCCCGGGAGACGTTTGGCAACCGCCCGCGGCCGGAACATGGCTTTCTTTCGATTCGGACGACGGAGTCTTCGGCGGATTGCTGCCGTTCGTTTCCGGCGTTCCGGAACCGTTCGCCGTGTCAGGCCTCTCCTCCCGGGAAGCTCATGGCTTGTTTTATTTCGTCGGCAGACGAGCTGGGGATCGGGATCGGGCCGATCGAGTTTTCGTAGCGGGCGATGTTTTCGTGGAGCGAGAGCAGAAGCCGCTTGGCATGTTCGGGAGCCAGCACGATCCTACTCTTGACCCGGGCCTTGGGCAGGCCGGGCATGATCCGCACGAAGTCGAGCACGAATTCCGAGGTCGAGTGCGCGATGACGACCATGTTGGCGTATTGGCCCTCGGCCATCTCCTCGCCGAGTTCGATGTCGATTCCTTTGGAAAGTTCGTTTTTCACCATATGCCGTATACCCTACTGTGATTTCCGGTAAAAATAGTGTTTTCGTCGAGGCGGTTTTCGGCTCGTTGCGGCAAATTATCGGATATTTATTAACATTTCCGGTCTGTCGGCCCGATCGGACGGGGTTAATTGCCTCGACGCTGCTTCGGGCGGCGTGTCGCGAACTTTTCCGAGGCCCGGCTTTCGTTTGCGGTTTGTTCGGCCTTCCGGAGCCGGCTTTTGGTTCGGGCGGAAGACCGTTCCGTCCGCGCGCTTTCTCTAATTCGGTCGCTCGGGCGGGGAGTTTTCATCCGGTCGTTTTCCCGTCAGGGGAAACATCGGAAGGAAAGTTTTGTGGGGACGATAGCTTTCGCCCGCTTACGGGCGGCCGGCTTCGTTACAGGCCGTTCCGTCGTTACGGTGCGTTTCCGCGACTCGTATTCTATCGGGAAGCAGCCTGCCGGTTGCAGGCGGAATAATCCCGTTGTCTGGCAGCGCAGGTCGGAATGCGAGACTGATTTCCCGACCCCGGTGTGAATTGTAAAAGCGCTACGGCAACCGGCCGCAGCGCTTTTCGTCTCTTCCGGAGAACAAAGGCGGGCTATCCGCACTTGGAGTAGCCGCAGCTCATGCAGACCGGACAGCTGTTCTGGTAGACGAGCGTCTCCTGTCCGCAGTTCGGACACTTTTCCTTGACTTTCGTGCCGTTGGCGATATACTGCTTCAACGCGCGGGCCACGCCGTTCTTCCATGTATTGATGCTCTCGCTGTCCAGTTGGAGCGACTCGATCAGCGTCACGACGTCCAGGATCGGCATCCCGTTGCGCAGCACGCCCGAGATCAGCTTGGCATAATTCCAGAATTGCTTGTCGAACAGTCGGGAGATGCCTCCGATCGTATTCGTGTAGCCGTACTTGTCTTTGTACTGGAAGTCGTACCGCTTGCGACCGTCGCTGTCCACGACCTTGAGAATCACCCCTTTCTTGATCTTCTTCGGGATGAACATCGCATCCTCCTCGATCTTGCCGGTGAAGATTTCGTAGGGCCGCCCGTTGTAGATGCCGACGAATGCGATCCAGTCTTCCTCGCCGTTCTTGAAGCGGACGATATCGGCCGTGAGCTCGATCGGACGCTTGCGGGGCGGCCGGTAACCTCCTTCGGCCGCTTCGCCCTCTTCGACTTTGGCGGTTCCCTTTTTCTTCTTTTTCGACTCGACGAGCACGCCGGCGCGCGAGCCGTCTCGGTAGACGGTGACGCCCTTGCAGCCGTGCTCCCACGCCGTCATATAGACTTTCCCGACCAGTTCCTCGGTGACCTCGTTGGGCAGGTTGACCGTTACGGAGATCGAGTGGTCGACCCATTTCTGGATCGCGCCCTGCATCCGGACCTTGCTAACCCAGTCGATATCGTTGGCCGTCGCCTTGTAATAGGGAGACAGCGCGACGAGCTTCTCGATCTCGGCGGCGGACATGCTTTTCACTTCGTTCAGGTCGTACCCGCTGGCTTCGAGCCAGACGAGGAACTTGTGGTGGAACACGTTGTATTCCTCCCACGAGTCGCCCACTTCGTCGACGAAGGTGATCTTCACGTCCTTGTCGCTCGGGTTGACCTTGCGACGACGCGTGTAGACCGGCCGGAACACCGGTTCGATGCCCGAAGTCGTCTGCGACATCAGGCTCGTCGTACCCGTCGGGGCGATCGTCAGCATCGCGATGTTGCGGCGGCCGTGTCGGGTCATCTCCTCGTAGAGAGCCGGATCGGCCTCGCGGATGCGGGCGATCATCGGGTTGTCCTTCTCGCGTTCGGGATCGTACATCGGGAACTTGCCGCGTTCCTCGGCCATGATGACCGAGGCCCGGTAAGCTTCCAGCGCGAGCGTTTTCTGTATATCGACGGCGAAGTCGATCGCCTCGTCGGTCCCGTAGCGCAAGCCCAGCGCGGCCAGCATGTCGCCTTCGGCCGTGATGCCGAGACCCGTGCGGCGGCCCTTGAGCGCCTTTTCGCGGATTTTTTCCCACAGGCTGTGTTCGACGTGACGGATGTCCTCTTCCTCGGGGTCCTTGGATATCTTTTCGATGATGGCCTCGATCTTCTCGAGCTCCAGATCGACGATATCGTCCATGATGCGCATCGCGGCCGCGACGTGGCTCCTGAACTTGCCGAAGTCGAACGACGCCTCTTTCGAGAACGGCTTGTCGACATAGCTGTACAGATTGATCGCCAGCAGGCGGCAGCTGTCATAAGGGCAGAGCGGAATTTCGCCGCAGGGATTCGTCGAGACCGTCCTGAAGCCCAGATCGGCGTAGCAGTCGGGAACGGACTCGCGCAGGATCGTGTCCCAGAACAGAATGCCGGGTTCGGCCGACTTCCATGCGTTGTGGACGATCTTGTTCCATAGCGCGCGCGCGTCGATGTCCTTCTCGTACATCGGCTTGTCCGAATCGATCGGGAACTGCTGGTGGTATTTGCGGCTTTCGGTCACCGCGCGCATGAACTCGTCGTCGATCTTGATCGACACGTTGGCGCCGGTCACCTTGCCCGTTTCGACTTTTGCGTCGATGAAGTTTTCCGCGTCGGGGTGCTTGATCGACAGCGACAGCATCAGCGCGCCGCGCCGGCCGTCCTGAGCCACTTCGCGCGTCGAGTTCGAATAGCGCTCCATGAAAGGCACGATGCCCGTCGAGGTCAGCGCGCTGTTCAGCACCGGACTGCCGGTGGGGCGGATGTGCGAGAGGTCATGTCCTACCCCCCCGCGCCGCTTCATCAGCTGCACCTGCTCCTCGTCGATACGGATGATTCCGCCGTAGGAGTCGGCCGGCTTGCGGTGACCGATCACGAAGCAGTTCGACAACGAGGCGATCTGCAGGTTGTTGCCGATTCCGGTCATCGGGCCTCCTTGCGGAATCAGATAGCGGAAATCCTTCAGCAGGTCGTATACCTCGCTTTCGGACATCGGATTCGGATAGCGTTTCTCGATGCGCTCGATTTCCCGGGCGATGCGGCGATGCATCTGCTCGGGCGAGTTCTCGTAGATTTTTCCCATGGAGTCTTTCAGCGCGTACTTGCTGACCCAGACCGTGGCCGCCAGGTCGTCGCCCTTGAAATAGGCTTTGGCCGTTTCCACCGCGTCGGTGTACTCGTACTGCTTCAGCGCGCCGGCTTGCTCTTTGTTTCGTTCCGTGGACATGACAGTGTTGCTTGTATTTTAAGAATTTATGACGTTTCGGCAGATATGCGCTCCGGCGCACAATGCGTTACAAGATTACGAACACTTTGGCGGATGTTGAAATTTCGTCAGGGAATCTTATCAAGAAGTTATCAACACCCTTTCTCCTCCCTTTGTTTTTCGAGAGTTACCGAGACTTTCTCGATTTTCCCGCCCAGAGGAGGGGCCATTTTCGAAACCTTGACCCGAACCCGGACGCTTTGCGGAAACCGCTCGCGGATGCGGCCGGCGATCCTTCCTGCGACGTGTTCGAGAATGTGCGACGGAATGTCCATCTGCTCGCGGACGGTCTCGAATACGTCGAGGTAGTTGATCGTCCGCTCGATCCGATCGCTGTCGGCGGCTTCGCCGAGCTCGGCTTCGATCCGCACGCTGACCTGAAAGCGGTTTCCCACCTGCCGCTCCAGTTCGTAGCAGCCGTGAAACGCCTGAAACTCCATGTTTTCCAATTCGATGACGGTCAGTGACATGATTTGCGGGTTTGTTAAGGTGCGATATCGTTTACAAAGAAATGGAAAACGGCGGTACGAAAACGGCAAGCGTCCCGGAAGTTATCCACATTTTATCGGCAAGGGTCCGCTTTCGCGGCTTCCGGAACGTGCGCCTCCGATTTCCGTAAAGGACGTTGCGGGTCGCGGAATCGTTCCCTTATGGCGGTACGGGCGGCAGACATGGCGAATCGGGTCCGGATCTGTCGGTCCGTCGTGCGCCGGTAGCCGGAGCTGACCGTCGACCCGCTTTTCGGCCGGCGATGTCTGTCCGACCGCATGCGGCCGCTGACGGAAAGGTCGTCCGGAACGGAGTCTGTCGGGAAAGGAAGTCGGGCTTCGGCTCGGTCCGAAACCCGGTTTTCCGGTTCTTTGCTGCGGAAGGAGCGGCCGCGCGTTTCGATCGGCATGTTCCGAAAAACGAACATGCCCCGAGGCATTCGCCCCGGGGCATGCAAGCCTTCGGTTTCGGAGCGCAGCAACGCTCTTACCGCTATGTTCAGTTGCCGAATTTCAGTCCATCCTTTCCTGCGTCGACCGTAATGACGCTGCCCCGGTCGATCCGGCCGGCGAGGATTTCCTTCGACAGTTCGTTGACCAGATAGTGTTGCAGCGTCCGCTTGATCGGCCGCGCGCCGAACATCGGGTCGTAGCCCTGCTCGGCCAGCCAGTCGACGGCTCCGTCGGTGACCGACAGCGAGACGTTGTTCTGGGCGAGCATCTCGTTGATTTGCCTGATCTGCATCACGACGATCTGCCGTACATCGTCCTTCGTCAGCGGCGTGAACATCACGATTTCGTCGATCCGGTTCAAGAATTCGGGTCGGATCGTCTGTTTCATCAGGTCGAAGACCTCCTTTTTCGTCTCGTCGAGCGCGCTCTGCGGCACGGAGTCGTTCGTTTCGGTAAACTTCGACAGCTTATCCATGATGATGTGCGAGCCGATGTTCGACGTCATGATGATGATCGTGTTGCGGAAGTCCACCGTCCGGCCCTTGTTGTCGGTCAGCCGGCCGTCGTCGAGCACCTGAAGCAGGATATTGAACACGTCCGGGTGCGCCTTCTCGATCTCGTCGAGCAGCACGACCGAATAGGGCTTGCGGCGCACGGCCTCGGTGAGCTGGCCGCCCTCGTCGTAGCCGACGTATCCCGGAGGCGCTCCGATCAGCCGCGAGACGCTGTGGCGTTCCTGATACTCGCTCATGTCGATACGGGTCATCATCGTGTCGTCGTTGAACAGGTACTCGGCCAGCGCCTTGGCGAGCTCGGTCTTGCCGACGCCCGTCGTGCCGAGGAAGATGAACGATCCGATCGGACGGCGCGGGTCCTGAAGTCCGGCCCGCGAGCGGCGCACGGCGTTCGATATGGCCTCGATCGCCTGATCCTGACCGACGACACGGTCGTGCAGTTCGCTCTCCATCTTGAGCAGCTTCTCGCGCTCGCTCTGCAGCATCCGGCTGACCGGTATGCCCGTCCAGCGGGCCACGACCTCGGCGATGTCTTCGGCGTCGACCTCTTCCTTGATCATCGCGCCGGCCTCGGCGTTCTTCGATACTTCGGCCTGCAGGCCGGCGATTTCGTTCTCGGTTTCGCGCATCTTGCCGTAGCGGATTTCGGCCACGCGTCCGTAATCGCCGTTGCGCTCGGCCTCGGCCGCCTGCACTTTCAGGTCGTCGAGCGCCTGCTTGTTCTTCTGTATCTTCTCGAGCACGTCGCGTTCGCCCTGCCATTTGGCCCGAAGCGTCGTCCGCTTGGCATTCAGCTCGTCGATCTCGCGCGTCAGCTCCTCGATCCGGCCCTGATCCTTCTCGCGGCGGATCGCCTCGCGCTCGATCTCGAGTTGCCGGACCTTGCGGTCCAGCTCGTCGATCTCCTCGGGAACCGAGTTCATCTCGAGCCGCAGCTTGGCCGCCGCCTCGTCGATCAGATCGATCGCCTTATCGGGCAGGAAGCGCGATGTGATGTAGCGGTTCGACAGTTCGACCGACGCGACGATCGCCTCGTCCTTGATCCGCACCTTGTGGTGGTTCTCGTAACGTTCTTTCAGACCCCGCAGGATCGAGATCGCGTCTACGGTCGACGGCTCGTCGACCATGACTTTCTGGAACCTTCGCTCGAGCGCCTTGTCCTGCTCGAAATATTTCTGGAACTCGTCGAGCGTCGTCGCGCCGATCGCGCGCAACTCGCCTCGCGCCAGAGCCGGCTTCAGGATGTTCGCGGCGTCCATCGCGCCGTCGCCCTTGCCGGCGCCGACCAGCGTGTGGATCTCGTCGATGAACAGCAGAATTTCGCCTTCGGCCGAAATGACCTCCTTGACGACCGCTTTCAGACGCTCCTCGAACTCGCCTTTGTACTTCGCTCCGGCGATCAGCGCACCCATGTCGAGCGAGTAGACCTGCTTGCTGCGCAGGTTTTCCGGCACGTCGCCGTCGACGATCCGGTGCGCGATGCCTTCGGCGATGGCCGTTTTGCCGACGCCAGGCTCGCCGACCAGAATCGGGTTGTTTTTCGTCCGGCGGGAAAGTATCTGCAATACGCGGCGTATCTCTTCGTCGCGCCCGATTACCGGGTCGAGCTTGCCTTTGCGTGCCTGCTCGTTCAGGTTGATGGCGTACTTGCCCAGTGCGTCGTACTCCTGCTCGCTGGTCTGGCTGTCGACCGTCGCGCCTTTGCGCAGCTCTTTGATTGCGGCGACCAGCTCCTTTTCGGTCGCTCCGGCGTCCTTCAGCAGCCGGCTCGCCTCGCTGCGTTCGGTCAGTATGCCGAGCAACAGATGCTCGACCGAAGCGTACTTGTCGCCGAACGTCTTCGTGAAGTCGCCCGCTTTTTGGATCGCCTCGGAGCTTTCGCGCGAGAAGTAGACCTCGCCGCCCTCGACTTTGGGCAGTCGCTCGACCTGCTGCCGCAGCACGCTGCGCAGCGCGCCGACGTTGACGCCCAGCTTTTGCAGCAGGAAAACGCCCACGCTGTCGTCCTCGGCGACGATCGCATCGAGCATATGCAGCGGCTCGACGGCCTGATTGCGGTCCGATCGCGCGAGGTTCATCGCGCTTTGCAGGACTTCCTGCGCTTTGATGGTCAGATTGTTGATGTTCATATTTTCGTCTCCTTTCGTTCGTTTTCCGATTTTGTGTCGAAAACCCTGCAAATCGGCTGCCAGAGACGCTTATCGGGCAATTTGTCAGTCCGTTCGGACAGACCGGCGGCGCGCATGTGATGAATTGTCGCGGCGAAGCTGCCGGCCGGTGACGTCTTGGCAATCCGGATGACAGAATAGCACCCCGCGCATGCTTTCGGGAAGCGGCGTGCCGGGGCGTTCGGCGCGTAACGGCATGTCGGACGTGAGCATGCGTTTTTGATCTTTGGCAAATGCCGTTCGCTCCCAAATGCGTGTCGGGCCGGAACAAACCGCCGGTCCGGCGGAAGCCGAGGTGCGCTCGACGGCATCGCGCGGAATCGACGCAGCTTCCTGGTCCGTTGCGGCTATTGCGGCCTCGGCACATGGAGGTATCCGTCGTCCGGCCCTGTGTCTGGAGGAGGCGGAGGTGTCTTTGTTCCCTGTCCGGGATTTTTCGCGCCGCTTGCGGATTCCGTCCGAATTTGCGTATCTTTGTAAGATAAGAAAAGTCATGGATAATTTCATCGTTTCCGCCCGCAAGTACCGTCCCGCGACATTCGCGTCGGTCGTCGGGCAGTCGCATATCACCTCGACGCTGCGCAACGCGATCGCGCGCCGGCAGTTGGCCCACGCTTACCTGTTCTGCGGTCCGCGCGGCGTCGGCAAAACGACCTGCGCGCGCATTTTCGCCAAGGCGATCAACTGCCTCGATCCGGCCGCCGACGGCGAGGCCTGCAACGAGTGCGAGTCGTGCCGGGCGTTCAACGAGGGCCGCTCGTTCAATATCCACGAGCTGGACGCCGCATCGAACAACTCGGTGGACGATATTCGTACGCTGACCGAACAGGTCCGTATCCCGCCGCAAATAGGCCGTTACAGCGTCTACATCATCGACGAGGTCCATATGCTTTCGCTTCAGGCTTTCAACGCTTTCCTCAAGACGCTTGAGGAGCCGCCCGCGCATGCCGTGTTCATTCTGGCGACGACCGAGAAGCACAAGATCATCCCGACGATTCTGTCCCGCTGCCAGATTTACGATTTCAACCGGATCCGCGTCGAGGACGGCGTGGGTTACCTGAAATACATCGCCTCGCAGGAGGGCGTCGCCTATGACGACGAATCGCTGCATATCATCGCTCAGAAAGCCGACGGAGGCATGCGCGACGCGCTGTCGATGTTCGACAAGGTCGTCTCGTTCTGCGGCCAGAGACTGACGGCTGCCGAGGTGGCCGCGACGCTGAACGTGCTCGATTACGATACCTACTTCGGCATGACTTCGCGGATTCTCGCGGGCGATTATCCCGCGGCGCTGATGATGTTCGACGAGGTATTGCGCAAGGGTTTTTCGGCCCAGACGTTCGCCGCCGGGCTGAACGGCCATTTCCGCGACCTGCTGATGTGCAAGAATCCCCAAACGCTGTCCCTGCTCGAGGTGACCGGCAGCGTGGCCGAACGCTACCGGTCGCAGGCCGCCGAGTGCCCCGTGCCTTTGCTGTTCGAGGGAATCGACCTGCTGACGGCCGTCGAACAGTCGCTGCGGACGGCCGTGAACCAGCGGCTTCGCGTCGAACTGAGTCTGATGAAACTCTGCGGGCTCGGTCAAAAAAAAAATGACGGCGCGCTGAGCCCGTCCCTGCCCGAACTTTCGTCGTCCCGCTCCGTTCCGGCGGCTCCTGCCGCGCCGCCGAAGCCTTCGGCCGAGGGAATCGTTTCTCCGCCGGCTGTCTCTTCGACTTCCGTCGGAGAGGCTTCTTCCGGAACGATTCCGCCGGTTTCGCCTCCGCCGGTATCCGCGCCGGCGGAAACCGCGGCCCGTTCCGTTGCCGGACGCGGTCCTGTGTCCGGCGGGGCTCAGAGCCTTTCGGGTCAGATGCAGGGCGAACCCGTTTCCTTGTCTCGAAGCGAGAGCAGGATTGCCTCCGCCGGTTCCGTCCCTCCGGTGTCGGCTGCGCCGTCCGGACGACAAACTCCTGAGGTTGCGACGCCTGCTCCCGCACCGACTAATTCGCCTGTTTCCTCGCCGACCGTTTCTCCCGTTTCCGTCGCCGGCCGATTTTCCGGCGGTACGGCGGCTTCCGCTTCCGCCGGCCCGGAGCTTTCCGTTTCTCTGTCGGGCCGCTCGATCCTCTCTTTGCTCGGCAGCCGTCCGGACGACGATTCGCTCGCTTCCGACGACGGGCCGGACGAGCCGGACGGAGATGCCGAAGACGAGGTTGAGGAAAATATTTCGCCCGACAGGATCGAGAGAGGATGCGCGCTGCTGACCGCCGAGCTGGCCAAGCAGCGGCCCCGCCTGAGCGTCGTGTTTCAGGATGCGTCGGTCGTCGGAGGAAAGGTGCTGCTCAAGGTGCCCAACGAGTCGCTTTACGACGAGGTGATGAACAACCTGACCGATATCCGCAAGCGGCTCGGCGAGCTTTCGGGCGTACGGACTCCGGTCGATTTCGAGGTCGTGATCGAGGCCAGCCGCGAGGGGCTCAAGCCGGTCAAGGTCGAGGACCGTCTGCGCTATCTCTTGCAGAAGAATCCGTTGATCGGCAAGTTGCGTCAGGCGCTCGACCTGGACATCGAGTAGCGTGCGGTTCGGCGCGCGGGAGCTCCCTGATAACTTTCCGGCCGTATGACGTCCGGGGTATCCGGTATGGTCCGGAGCGGGGGTCTTTCGGTCTTTTTACCGTTCCGCGCTTTTCTCGTGCATTCCTGCCATGCGACGAGGGACCGGTCGGGTCTGTCCGGGCCGGTTACGACCTTTTCCGGCGAATGGTGCCGGACGGAGCGGACGCGATCCGGGCTTCGGGCGTTCGATTTTCCCTATGATTTCCCGAAAATGATCAAATCTGCACGCCGGTAGGCTTTTCGCAGGAAATTGACTACCTTTGCCGTCGAATCCGTTAACCGTTCAAACGAAAATCGCAAGACGATGAATTTTGTTGAGGAACTCCGGTGGAGAGGCATGATTCACGACATCATGCCGGGCACCGAGGAACAGTTGGCCAAGGAAATGACGACCGCCTACGTCGGGATCGATCCGACGGCCGACTCGCTGCATATCGGGCATCTGGTCAGCGTGATGATCCTGAAGCATTTCCAACGTTGCGGCCATAAGCCGATCTTTCTGGTCGGCGGAGCGACGGGTATGATCGGCGACCCTTCCGGCAAGTCGCTCGAGCGCAACCTGCTCGACGAGCAGACGTTGCGCCGCAATCAGGAGGGTATCCGCAGGCAGCTCGAGCGGCTGGTCGACTTCTCGTCCGACGAACCGAATGCGGCCGAGCTGGTCAACAACTACGACTGGATGAAGGAGTTCTCGTTTCTGGAGTTCATCCGCGATATCGGCAAGTGCATTACGGTCAATTACATGATGGCCAAAGACTCGGTCAAGAAACGCTTCAACGGCGAGGGCGAGGGCATGTCGTTCACCGAGTTCACCTACCAGCTCGTTCAGGGGACCGACTTCCTGCATCTATACCAGCATAAGAACTGCAAGCTCCAGATGGGCGGGTCCGACCAGTGGGGCAACATCACGACCGGGACCGAGCTGATCCGCCGCAAGACGGGCGGCGAGGCTTTCGCGCTGACGTGCCCGCTGATCAAGAAGGCCGACGGCACGAAGTTCGGCAAGACCGAGTCGGGCAACGTCTGGCTTGATCCGCGCTATACATCTCCGTACAAGTTCTACCAGTTCTGGCTCAACGTGAGCGATGAGGACGCCGAGCGCTACGTCAAGATATTCACGATGCTCGACCGCGAGACGATCGAGGGTCTCGTCGCCGCTCACCGCGAGGCGCCGCATCTGCGCGGATTGCAGAAAGCGCTGGCCCGCGAGGTGACTTGCATGGTGCACGGCGAGGAGGAGTACCGCCGGGCCGTCGAGGCTTCGGAAATCCTGTTCGGCGGCGCGACGGCCGAGGCGCTGCGCGGCATCGACGAGCAGACGTTCCTGCAGGTGTTCGAAGGCGTGCCCCGTTTCGAAATATCGCGCCCGCTGATCGAGGGGGGCGTCGGTTTTCTGGCCCTGTGTACCGAGCATGCCGCCGTCTTTCCGTCCAAGGGCGAGGCCCGCAAGCTGATTCAGGGCGGCGGCGTTTCGCTGAACAAGCGGAAGATCGCCGCCGTCGATTGCATGGTAGGCTCCGCCGATCTGTTATCGGGCCGGTACCTGCTCGTGCAGAAGGGCAAAAAGAACTATTACCTGATCGTCGTTACCGATTAACCCCTGCGCCATGCCTCTTGTCAAGCCGGCGGGCTACCGCAACCTGCTCGACAACGTCGAGAATACCGAAAAGGCGATCAAGCTCGTCAAGGACATGTTCCAGCAGAACCTGTCGGCTCAGCTCGCGCTGCTGCGCGTGACCGCCCCGATGGTCGTGCTTTCCGGCACGGGTATCAACGACGATCTGAACAGCGTCGAGCGGCCCGTTTCGTTCCCTATCCGCGACATGGGCGAGCGCCGGGCCGAGGTGGTTCATTCGCTGGCCAAATGGAAGCGGCTGAAGCTCGCCGAGATGGCCGTCGCGCCGGGCCGAGGCATTTATACCGACATGAACGCGCTGCGGCCCGACGAGGAGCTCGACAACATTCACTCGCTTTACGTCGACCAGTGGGACTGGGAAAAGGTCATTACGCGCGAGCAGCGCACCGTCTCTTTCCTGAAGCAGACCGTCCGTCGGATTTACGAGGCGATCAAGGTGACCGAGAACCGGCTCTACGTCGAGTTCCCGCAGATCGTGCCGATGCTGCCCGAGGAGATTCGCTTCATTCACGCCCAACGGTTGCTCAACCTCTATCCCGACAAGACGCCGAAGGAGCGCGAGAACGAGATCGTCCGTCGCTACGGGGCCGTGTTCGTCATGGGCATCGGCGCTCCGCTGTCGGACGGACGGCCTCACGACGGCCGCGCGGCCGATTACGACGACTGGAGTACGCCGGGAGAGGACGGGTATCCGGGGCTGAACGGCGACATCCTGCTGTGGAATCCGTTGCTCGAAAGCGCTTTCGAGGTGTCGAGCATGGGAATCCGGGTCGACGAGCGTTCGCTCGCCCGCCAGTTGGATCTGCGCGGGGAGCGCGACAAAGAGAGCCTCTATTTTCACCGGAAATTGCTTGCCGGCGAGCTGCCCTGCACGATCGGAGGCGGTATCGGGCAGTCGCGGCTGTGCATGTTCCTGCTTCGCAAGGCCCATATCGGCGAGATTCAGAGCAGTATCTGGCCCGAGTCGATGCGCCGCGAGTGCTCGGAAGCCGGCATCGAGCTGGTCTGACGCGGGACCGCGTTCCCGGCGGCCATTTTCGGTGCGCCGGGCCGGGGCTTGCGGATGCGGATACGGCGGCCGGGCCTTGTTTCGGCTTGCCGCTTTTTGTTCCCGACAGTATCCTACGCATGCGAAACGGTCCCGTGAGAACTGTCGGAAAATTCCCGAATCCGGCTTCGGATATTTTCAGGAGCCTGATCGGCTTTGATGTGGCGGTTCATATCGAATAATGAGGAAATACCCGTCTGTCGGTTTGTCGGCGAAACGGACGGTCCTCGGTGACGGTCGATCCGGCGAGCGGAAAGATCGATCCGGTTTCCCGTTTGTCCGGCCGATTCCGAAACGGGAACTTCTGCGATGATTCGGACGAGGAGTATCGACAACTACCTTATCCTTAGCGCTTTTTCTGCCGATTTCATAGCGGGATTTTTTCAGAATTCGGCCGCGCATGCATACATGATAAATTCGGCGAATCGGATGCCGTCGAAGATTCGTTTTCGAAACCGAGCAACCTTTCACGATATGGAAAATCGTTTGATCGCTGTCCGTCTGTCGGCCCAGCAGCTGTCCGATCCGCGCTTCGACGATCCGCGTGCGCTCGTGCGATGGATGGGAGCCGTTCAGGCACAGGACTACAAGGCGGTCCGCTGGGCTGTCGGAATCCGGTTGCGGACCGCCTCGCTGCGCGCCGTCAACCGGGCGCTGGAGCGGGGCGAGATTCTTCGGACGCATGTGATGCGGCCTACGTGGCATTTGGTTGCGGCCGAGGATATTCGATGGATGCTGCGGCTCTCGGCCCGGCGCATCCGGTCGGCCAACAGCTCGCTGGCCCGCAGCCGGGGACTGGGGATCGACGACGGAATGTACTCCCGCAGCAATCGCCTGATCGAAAAAATGTTGAGAGGAAACCTCTGCCTGACCAAGCGACAGATCGCCGACCGTTTCCAGGCGGCAGGCATTGCCGCCGACACGCATTTCATGACGCGCTACCTGATGCGGGCCGAGGCCGACGGGATCGTCTGCAGCGGTCCCGACCGGGCCGGGCAGTTCACCTATGCGCTGCTCGAGGAGCGGGTCGCGCCGGTTCCCGAGCTGACGCGCGACGAGTCGTTGGGCCGGTTGGCCCGCGCTTATTTTCGCAGCCACAGTCCGGCGACGGCGTCCGATTTCGCCTGGTGGTCTGGCTTGTCCGCATCGGACGTTCGCGCGGCGATCGGATCGATTCGGGACGAGTTGGAAACGCTGCGGCTCGGGGATCGGGAGCGGTTGATACATCGCTCTTGGACGGATTTTCCCGCTCCGGCCCCGGCGTTGCACCTGCTGCCTCCCTACGACGAGTACCTGATCGGTTACTGCGACCGCGAACCGGTACTTCGGGCCGAGCACGCTCCGGCGGCGCATAACCGGTGGGGGATTTTCTATCCTGTCGTTCTTGCGGCCGGCCGGGTGGCCGGAAACTGGTCCGCGGCTCGCCGGGAGGGACGGCCGATAGCCGAAGTCTCGTTTTTCGATTCGTTCGGACCTGCCGATCCGGCGCTTGTCGAACAGGCCGTCGGGCGCTATCGGGCATTCTTTGAACGGTGATTGCGTTCATTCCGGACTCGTTTTACATTTTTCGGCTTCGATTTTCCGTTATGGCGAAAGAAAAATCCGTTTTCGTATTGCGACGACCGGTTTCCCGCTTCGTTTCCCCGGTTCCGGCCTGCCCGTTGCGGGGGCGGTCGGTATCCGGCGCGGCGGATTCCCGGGCCTTCGGATTTTCAAGAACGCGGTAAGTGCCTTGCGATGTCCGTTTCCCGGAAGCTCTTCGAAAGAAAAGAGATTTGAAAAGCCGGTACGATAGCGTACCGGAGCGTTCAAACGGGCCGTATGGCCGGGATTCCCCGTATTCGGGACCTGAACGGCTTTTCTGCGGGCAGCCGAAATCATCGGTGCGGAATCAGAGCGTCGCGATGCGCAGTTCCTTCGGGTAAAGATTGTTCGACCGGTTCCCGATTCGCTTGATCCATCCGAGCGTCAGGCCGTCGCAGGCGATCCGGTTGATCCCCTCGCTCAGCAGAGTCGGGTCGGTCTCTCTTTTGCGCAGATAGTCGAGCGCCTGCTCTCGGTCGAGAACGGCGGTCGGAGCGGCTTCGGGGTTCAGGTCGTGGAACATGGCCAGCGCGTGGTCCGGCTTCAGCCGGCCTCCGAAAAGCTGACCCATCCGAATGCCCGAGCGGACGACGGGCAGATTCTCCGCGATTTCCCGGACGGCTGCGAAAGCGCGTCCGTAATAACCGTAAACCGTGTCGTCGACCGTTGCGAAGCGCATGAGTTCGGGCTGTCCCACCCAACGCGCGACCTCCCGCACCGACGATTTCGGCAGTTCGGAGAATACGCTCTTACGCGGTTTCGGGACCCGCAGGCGCCGCCTGCCGTCGGCTTTGCGCGCGACGGCTGCGAAAAAGCCCTCGCCGCGTGTCCGGTGCGGATAGAAGCGGAATGTGCCGATGCCGTCCGTCTCTCCTCGCTCGATGCCCCACTCCGGAGCCGTCCCGACGTCGATCGTCCCTTCGCAGTCGTATTGCGAGGCGAGCCAGCGGACGTTCTGCTCGTTCTCGGCCGGGTTGAACGTGCAGGTGCTGTATATCAGCGCGCCTCCGGGACGGAGCGCGTCCCATGCCTCGCCCAGAATGCGCCGTTGCCGGGCCGCGCACAGCTCGGCTCCCGACTCGCTCCATTGCCGTCTCGACTCGCGGTCCTTGCGGAACATGCCCTCGCCCGAGCAGGGCGCGTCGACCAGAATCAGGTCGAAGTAGTGCCCGAACGGAGCGAAACGGGCCGGATCGGCGCTCGTTACGACGACATTCCCGATCCCCCACCGCCGGACGTTGTCAGACAGGACCGCCGCCCGGGCGCGGACCGGCTCGTTCGCGACGATCAGGCTCTCGGGACCGGCAAGGCTCGAAAGAAGCGTCGTCTTGCCTCCGGGAGCCGCGCACAGGTCGAGTATCCGCAAAGGCGCTTCGGAGTCGGCTATGGCACCGAAAACAGCCTCCAGAAACATCGAGCTCGCCTCCTGCACGTAGTAAGCTCCGCCGTGCAGCGACGGGTCGAGCGTAAATGAGGGCCGCTCGGTCAGATAAAAGCCGTACCGGCTCCACGGGACAGGCTCGAGAGCAGGCTTCGATGTCGTTTTGTAAGGATTGTACCGGACACTGACGACCGGGTCTCCGTCCAGCGCGTCGAGCAGCAGGCGAGCCTGCCGCGTTCCGAGCTGTTCCTCGATCCGACGCGCGAACGCTTCGGGGAAAAAGGATTCGCCGTCCATTACAGGCCCGACTTTTTCAAAGACTCGATCCGTCCCACGACATCGTCCAGCGACGACGGGTCGTCGACGAAATCGACGCGGTCGACGTCGATGGTTATCACCTCGCCCCGGTAGATTCGGCTGATCCATTCGTCGTACTTGCGGTTGAGCCGCTCGAGGTATTCCTCCTGTATGCTCATTTCGTAGGCTCTCCCCCGCTTCTTGATCTGCGACACGAGCGTCGGCACGCTCGCCTTCAGGTAGATCAGCAGATCGGGCGCCTGCGTGAGTCCGGTCGCCAGATCGAAAATCTTCATGTAGGTGTCGAAATCGCGCGTCGACATCAGGCCCGTTTCGTGCAGGTTCGTCGCAAAGATATGGGCGTCCTCGTAAATCGTGCGGTCCTGAATCAGGTCACTGCCCGTCGACAGGATTTCGGTAGCCTGCCGGATGCGCTGGCCGAGGAAATAAATCTGCAGGTTGAACGACCAGCGGTTCATATCGTCGTAGAAATCGCCGATATAGGGATTGTCGCTCTCCTCGAAATAGGCTTTGGCGCCCGTCCTCTGAGACAGGATGCCCGTGAGCGAGGTCTTCCCGCTTCCGATATTTCCGGCTATGGCGATATACATGTCGATAGTTTTTGGACCCGCCCGGCGAAAAGCGATCGCCGCGACGGATAGGGTGAATACAAATTTAGCGCTTTTTCCGGATAATATCAATTCGGGTCTTTCCGGCCTATTGTCCGAACCGTTCGTCCGGCATTTTGCGGAGCGTTCGGGGCGCCCGTTTCCGTCCGCTTCGCAGAAAGCGCACCGGCGATTCCCGTCTTGAAAAAGAGCAAGTTCCGGAGTATGGCCCGATACGGGATTCCATGCAGTCTTCCCGCTTTCCGATGACTGTCCGATCGGCATTTCGTCCGACGGGCAATTGTTTGGCCGTGTCTGCCGGCAGCGGGCGTCTCGGTTACGGCTTGCGCGAACGGTTTGTTTCGGAGAGGCGGCCGCCTCCGTTTTTTCCCGGATCCGGCGTAAGATTGTTCCCGTCGGAGAGGTAACCCGGGAGGCATCGTTCCGACCGGGACGGAACGGGCGTTTTCGGGCCGCCCGATCCGAGCGCGGATTCGTGCCGGCGACATGCCAAGACGACGCGGACGCCTTTGTGCGGCGTTCGCTTCTTTCGACTGTCCGTTTGGCCAGCGGGCGGAAGATACGGATGATGCTCAGCGGTTCGCTTCGTTCTTTCCCGCTTCGATCCGTTCGTAAAGCGTTCCGAGGTTTTCGACCATCCGCTCCCATGTGAATCGCTTCTTGTACTCGCGGATATTCGTGCGGAAACGTTCCAAAAGCCCGTCGCTGAAAAAACGGCCGATCGCTTCCGCGATCGCCTCCGCGTCGGGCCGGACGACCAGACCGGTCTCGCCGTCGGGAACGATCTCGCCCAAACCTCCGACATCCGTGACCAGAGTCGGCACGTCGAACCAGTAGGCGATCTGCGTGACTCCGCTCTGCGTCGCGCTGCGGTAAGGTTGAACGATCAGGTCGCTGGCCGAAAACAGTTTGCCCACTTCGTCCTCGGCGATGAAACGATCCATCATCACCAGGCTGTCGCGGATGCCGAGCCGGTCGATCTGTTCGGCATAGCGCTCGCGGCCGCTGTAATACTCTCCGGCTACGATCAGCTTGTGCCGCCCGTCGAGCCCTCCGCGACGGCGGAGCAGGGCCCATGCGTCGAGCAGCAGGTCGAGTCCCTTATAGTCGCGTATGTAGCCGAAGAACATCGCGTAGCGGCACGACGGGTCGAGTCCCAGTTCGCCGCACGCCTGTTCTCGGGGCAGAGGATCGCCGTAGCCCGTATACATCGGATGGGGCGAGAAGACCGACGGTTTGGTGCGGTCGAAGAGGTCGAGCTGGGCCCGTATCTCGCGCGACATGTAGACGAAGCCGTCGAGCGAGCCGGTCATATAGCGCGTCAGCAGTCGGTCCATCGGACGGCTTTCGTGCGGGAGCACGTTGTCCATGATCGCCACCGTCCGGGTACCGCCGCGCCGGGCGATCCGGCAGACGGTTCCCAGCGCCGGGGCCATCTGAGGAATCCAGTAGCGGACGATCAGCAAGTCGGGCCGCTCGCGCCGGATGCGCAGGCCGGTACGGATCCAGTTCAGCGGATTCACCGAGTTCAGTACGCGCGTGATGTCGAGCCCTTCCGGGGCTGGCGCGTCGGTAAACTGGCTCTTGCCCGGAAACAGGAAGGACGGGTATTGCAGCGTGAACGTATAGAGCCGGCAGGGTATTCCCGCCCGGTTCAGCGCGCGGGCCAGCAGATGGTCGAAGTCGGCCAGTCCTCCCCGGTACGGGTGGGCGGGGCCGAGCAGCACGGCATTCGTCGGTCTTTTCATTTCGGGTCGTTCGAACGTTCGTCGGCGATCAGTTGGTCGATGTAGGTACGGTCGTTGAACAGGCGGGGAACCTTGTTCTGCCCGCCCGCCTTGCCGCGGCTTTTCATCCAGCGGTAGAACGTGCCCGGCGGCACGACGGTCAGCGTCGGGCGCATCAACGTCGTATCCTTGAAGCGCTTGGCCTCGTAGTCGGAGTTGACGCTTTGCAGCGCGCGGTCCAGCGTGTCGGTGAAGCGCTCCGCATCGTCGGGCGGCGTGTCGAATTCGACGACCCACTGGTGCGATCCTTTGCTTCGTCCGTGCATGTAGACGGGGCCGGCCGTGTAGTCGCTGATGCGCGCGCCGGTCGCGTCGCAGGCGGCCTTGAGCGCCGTTTCGGCGTTATCGACGATGATCTCCTCGCCGAAGGCGTTGATATAGTGGCGCGTGCGCCCGGTGATCCGGATCTTGTACGGAGCGAGCGACGTAAACTCGACCGTGTCGCCGATCTGGTAGCGCCACAGGCCGTTGCAGGTCGTGATGATCATCGCGTAGTTGATCCCCTTGGCGACCCCCTCGAGCGGTACTGCCCGGGACGGATCGTCCAAATCGCGCACCGGCAAGAACTCGTAGTACACGCCGTAGTCGAGCATCAGCAGCAGGTCGTCCGACGCCGGATCGTTCTGTATGGCGAAGAAGCCCTCCGATGCGTTGTAGGTTTCCATGTATTTCATCCTGTCGGACGGAATGAGCTGCCGGTACTGCTCCCGGTAGGGCTTGAAGTTCATGCCGCCGTGCGTGAACAGCTCCAGACGGGGCCACACTTCGAGCAGGTTGCTTTTGCCCGTAAATTCGAGCACCTTGCGCAGCATGACCAGATTCCACGACGGAACCCCGGCGAAAGCCGTTACGTTCTGTCCGACCGTCTCGCGGCAAATCGCCTCGACTTTCTTCTCGAAATCGGGAATCAGTGCCGTCTCGGGCTTCGGAACGCGCATCCGGCCGGCCAGCCAGGGCGTGTTTTCGATCAGAATGGCCGACAGGTCGCCTTCCTGAGCGCGGCCTCCGGTCGTTTCGAGACGCCGGCTGCCTCCGAGCGTCAGCGTTTTGCCCGAGAATACGTCCGTGTCGGGCCATAGCGAGCTGGTCAGGCAGACGATGTCGAGCGGGCCCCGCATGTGGCATCCGCGCAATCCTTCGCGGCTCACCGGGATAAACTTGCTCTTGGCCGAGGTCGTGCCCGACGATTTGGCGAACCAGCGGACCTCGCCGGGCCAGCAGACGTCCGCTTCGCCCCGGCGCATCCGCTCGATGTACGGCGTGAAACCGTCGTAGTCGGTTACCGGTACCCGCGAGGCGAATTGCTCCGCGGTTCGGATCGCGTGAAAGCCGTGCTCCGTGCCGAAAAGCGTCGGAGCGGCCCGGTCCAGCAGCCGGCGGAGCTGTCTCTGCTGCACCTGAGCCGGATGCTCCATAAAGCGGTCGATCTCGCGCAGGCGGGGAGCGGAGAGTAAGCGGATCAGTCGTGTCTTGAGCGCCATAGGCTTGTCGTGTTACGGCCGGGGCCTTCGGGGCGAAGGTTCCGGGAAACTAATTGAAGAATTTTCCGATTTTCGAAATGGCCGACGGGAGCGAGAAGACGACGACCCGGTCGTAGGCGTTGATCTCGGTATTGCCTACGGCGATGAACGTCCTGTCGCCGCGTACGATGCCGCCGATCGTCGCGTCGTGCGGGAAGTTCAGGTCGCGTATCTTGACTTTCGTGGCCGGCGAGTTGGGCTTGACGATGAATTCGAGCACCTCGGCGTCGCAGCCCGTCAGGCACTTGATCGCCTGTACGTCGGTCGACATCGTGAAGCGGAAGATGTTGCTCGCCGTGATCAGCTTCTTGTTGACGATCGTGTCGATGCCCATGCTCTCGGCCAGGTTGATGAAGTTCAGGTTCTCGACCTCGGCGATCACTTTCTTCACGCCGAGCCGTTTGGCCAGCATCGCGGCCAGAATGTTCGTCTCGGCGCGGCCCGTCACGGCCACGAAGGCGTCCATATTGCTCAGTCCCTCTTCGATCATCGCTTCGGTATTGCGCCCGTCTTCGTTGATAATCAGTGTTTTTTCGAGCTGCTCGGCCAGTTTGTAGGCCTTTTCGGGCGTATAGTCGACCAGCTTGATGTTGACTTCGTCCTGCAGTTCGGCCGCCACGCGCGCGCCGATGCGGCTGCCGCCCAGAATCATCATGTTCTTGATGTCGATATTGGCCTTGCCCGAGAATACCATGACGTCTTTGACCGCATGCTGGTTCGCGATCACGTAGATGTTGTCGCCGACCTTGAACTGGTCGCTGCCGCGCGGGATGATCGTTTCTCCGTCGCGCGAGATGGCGACCGTGCGGTAGGGCTGCGACTCGCGGTCGTCGGTAATTTCGAGCAGCGTCTTGTTGACCAGCGGCGACGAGGCGTCGATCTTGAACACGACGAGCGACAGCTTGCCGCCCGAGAAGTCGACGTATTCGGTCGTGCTCGTGTGGCCGAGCAGGTTGATCACCTCGTCGGCCGCCACCTGCTCGGGGTAGAACAGGTAGTCGATGCCCATGTCGATGAACATCTCCTTGTTGTTCGGTTCCAAATACTCGTTGTTGTCGATCCGGGCGATCGACTTACGCGCGCCGAGCTGCTTGGCCAGTATGGCCGAGATGATGTTCGACGTCTCCTCGGGCCGCACGGCGATGAACAGATCCGCCTTGCGTACCGAGGCTTTCTTCAGTACCGAGAACGTCGTGCAGTCTCCCTCGATGACGATTACGTCGGCCATGCCGGCGATCGACTCGAGCCGCTTGGGATCGTCGTCCACGACCGTGATGTCGTGATATTCCCCGCTCAGCATCTTGGCCAGATGGCTGCCCACCTCGCCCGCTCCGGCAATTACGATTTTCATGTCTTGTACGTTAGTTTTCGTTTTCGGAAACCGGCATGCGCTCCTTCTCCGCGACAAACGATCCGGACCGGGAGATCGGGCCGTTTGCTCGCCGTACGGTCCGGCGACGCACCTCGTATCCGACCCGTGGCCGGCCGTTTTGCCGCGTCGATGTCGGAACCTGTCGCACCGGTCGGCCGTTTTGCCGTTTTTTTCTCAAAAACCGAACCCGGCTTGCGGTTCCGCTCGTCGTATCCGGCCGCTTGTTCGGCCGGACGAGGATTCGACGGCGCGCGGTTCGGCACGACCGTTTCGGGCAACTGCCGCCCGGGTCGCTTCCCTTCGGCGCTTATGCTGCCGGAGCCGGGCTTGCGGTTCCGTTTCCCGGCGATCGGGACGGCGGAATCGTTCGCTACGGCGGCATAGGCGCAGAGTACGCACAACGCGGTGGCCGGCGGAACCGCTCGGGCGAGTTTTGTCGTCTTTTCCATTTTGTGACCGTAACGGAGTGAAAATCCGATTCACAAATATAAGATAAAATCTCTTTTCGTGACCGCTGGCGGAATATCGTTGGCTTTACCGGAATTTTGTACGAAATTTGCGAAAAACCTTTGTAAACCGCAAATCGACCATGTCATCGGGCTGGCTCATATTTCTGATCGCCGTCGGGGTCGTCGCCTTTTTCGTCGTAGGGATGTCTCTGACGATTATTTTCAAGGGACATTACATGGAGTCCGAGATCGGCGAGAACCGGCACATGAAAGCGCGCGGCATCCGTTGCGCTTCGCAGCAACTGCGCGAGGAGGAGGCCGCGTTGCGCGGCGATTCCTCGGCGGACGACGGGGCGTGCTCCGGCGGAAGCTGCTCGTCCTGTACGGTCGTCTCCTGCGACGGACCCGATCGGGGCGGTTCCCGGTAGGGCGTCGCCCTGCCCGGTCCGGTTCGGCAACCGTTCCGCTCCGTCGGTTGCTTTTCTGTCCTTTCGTCGGCCGTTTCTGGAGGAAGGCGGCAAGCTCCCGCCCGGTCGCTTCCGTACTTGCACCGGTATTCGTTTTTTATGAAGTTTGCAGGCCGGGTCGTCGGGTATGGAACGCGGCCCGGGCCGCCACAACGCACGAAAAGCTACGAAGACATCCCCGCTAACCTGGCTCGGGGCAGGCTTTTGAAGACAAGGACTTCCGCAGACCGGACCGGGTGCTCCGGCGGGAAGAGCCGGCGCGCGCGCCGGCCGAAGCCGCTTTTCATAGGCGTATTATGACCGGGGGCGTTCCTGCGTCCGGATCTTTGTTCCGGAAAGAGGATTTTTGAAGGATTTTTACTACTATTGTACTTTCCTAAATACCCGGCTTCTATGAAGATTTCCGTTGTCGTCAATACGTTCAATTCGGAGCGTTTTCTGGATCGGTGCCTGAGCTCGGTCGACGGTTTCGACGAGATCGTGCTATGCGATATGCACAGCACCGATTCCACGATCTCGATCGCCGAACGTCACGGTTGCCGGATCGTCTATCACGAGCGGACCGGCTTTGTCGAGCCGGCGCGCAACTATGCGATTTCGCAGGCCGCCAACGAGTGGGTACTCGTGCTCGATTCGGACGAGGTGATCCCCGCCGCGCTGAAAGACTACCTCTATCGCTTTGCCGAGACGGCCGAGGCCCGGGGATACGCGGCGCTCAAAATGGCGCGGAAGAACTACTTCATGGGCCGTTTCATGCACGGCGACTACCCCGACTATATCATCCGTCTGATCCGCCGTTCGAAGACTTTCTGGCCCGAACAGATTCATGCCCGTCCGGTCATCGAGGGCCGTGTCTTCACGATTCCCGCCCGTCGCCGTGAGCTGGCTATGGAGCACCTGGCCAACGAAAGCGTCGCCGCGCGGATCGCTAAGACGAATCAGTATACCGACAAGGAGATGATTCGCCGCGAGGGGCAGGATTTCTCGGTCGGCTCGGCCTGGCTCAAGTGCGCATGGCGCTTCGTGCGCTTTTACATAGTCAAAGGCGGTTTCCGCGATGGCAAGGCAGGATTCGCCTATGCCGTGCTGAACGCATTCTACAAGTTCGCCACGGTCGCCAAGCTGTGGGAGAGGAAAGCCGGAGCGTAAGGAAAACGGTTCTGGGTTCTGCTTCCAGGCTGCGATAGTTGCTTCATTAGAGAATGGCCGAGTTTCCCGGTTCTGTCCGGCGTACGTCCGGATCGGGATTTAGCGAAAGGCAGATCAGCAATGTGGTCCGAAAAATATGCATACCGGCCGGAAGCGGGGCAGGATGCTCCGGTATTATGAGAACTTACTTTTCCGGCAGCAGAAGCCTAATCGGTGACTCGTTTCGGCATAGCTGTCCGTTGCGGTCGAAGTTCGCCTCGTTTGGATTCGGTGTCTCAGTCAGAGCGTTTGGCCGGTCGTGTCCTCGGCAACCGGGGCCCCCTCCAAAGAAACGGATTTCAGCAATTCCGGTTTTTCCCGTATCAAGTATTCGATGAAATAGTCCTCGAGCGTTTTCTTTCGGCCCGGCTCCGGCTCGGCCAGGTAATTCTCGTATAAATCGGGATATTTCTCCAGCAGATCGTACAGGCAGCCGCTGTCGAGGAGCCTGAATTCGTCGGTTTGCAGATTCCAATAGCAACAATAAGGTCTTGCCAGGCCGGAAGAGAGCGTGTTGCCGATGATTCCGAACATGTATCCGGCCAACATGGCATTCATATATTGGCTTTTCGTCCATGTAAGAAAAAAAATCCGATCGCCGAACCGCTGGACCTGCCTGAGCCGTTTGCTCGGTTTTCCTACGCCTACCGTTGTCAGATTGGAATATACCGAGTCGCCCACGACCAGGAGATTCGGGCCCATGGCCCTCAGCCTGTGCCGTAACTCGCCTTTTGGTATGCGGGCTTTCCTTATGGTGATGAATGGTCGCCGAACTTTCAGGCTCGACAAGGGAAGCGTGTCGAAGCGTCCGTTCAGATAATCGTCGGCCGTGGCGAAGAACCGGACAGACTGCGCGTCGGCGGTCCGGCATGCCGTAAGGCAAAGTATCAGTACGATGAGCTTTTTCATAACGTTTCGTGTGGTATGTCGCTTCTGCGATTTCCGCTTCGGAAGCCCGTCCCCCTCGACTGTCGGTCCGTTTGCTCGACCGTTCGGGGAGCCTTTGCGCACGGGTGGCCGGCTCGTCCTCGTCAGATGCTTGGAAGCAATAATGGCTGTGGGCGGAATACGGCATGCCGAGGCATGGGTTACTTGGTGCGGTCCCTTTTCCGGAAAGACTGTTTCTTGAAAAGATCGTCCGGGCGTCGGTTGCCGGACGAAAATCAAGGCCGTCCTCCCGCCCGTCCGAGATAGGCGTCGAAATAACCGTCGAGCGTTTCTTTCCTGTTCGGCTCCGGTTCGGTCATGTAATTCTCGTACAGGTCGGGATACTCCTCCAGCAGACCGTACAGACAGCCGCTGTCGAGCGCTCGGACTTCGCCGGTTCGCAGGTCCATATAGAACCAGTAAGGCAAGTTCCCGTCCGGCAGTTCGTTCGACGCCGTACCGTTCCCGGCGCGAATCGTCTCCTCGGGCAGCTTGGCCCGGTAGCCGGGTATCAACCGGCAGAATATCCTGTCGCCGATACGCTGTCCCGGCGCATAGCCCGAACCGCGGGCCGGAAAACGGCGGCAGTTGACATAGAGCGAGTCGTTCCGTTCGATGAGCAACGTTTTGTTTTTCAGTTTGGCGATCAGGTCGAAGTCCTCGGTCACCGGTACGGGCCAGAGCAAAAGGTTCCGCACGTCGCGCGTATGCAGGCTTTCGAACGGTTCGAATCGAATGTCCGGAGCGATCTCGCCGCGCTTGCACAGATAGTCTTCGGCCGTCGCATAAATGACCGAGAAATCGGTTATGGACGGAATCGAGTCCTCCGTACGGCCGGCCGTCGCGATCGGCCGCTCAGGTATCGGAAGTTCCGGCTCGCCCCGGAGCTTCCGCTGTCTGTAAAGGTTCAGATAATCGTCTATCGTCGCGCGGGATTCGGGCTCCTGCAGGCTCAGATAGCTTTTCAGCAGGTCCGGATAGCCGCCGATAATCCGGGTCATGACCTCGCGGTCGATCAGTTCTACTTTTCCGGTTTGCAGGTCCAAGCAAAAGTAGGGTACTTTATCCCGCTGTCTGTCGTAAGAGGCTGCGGCTCCTGCCAGGCCGAACATGGCCCAGTTGAAGCTGACCGTCGAAATTTGTTCGCCCGAAAAATATCGGAGCAGCACGTACCGGTCGATCCGCTCGGCCGGCAGGCATTGAAGCGAGTTTTCTCGGGTCGTATCGCACAAATAGGCCAAGTTCACGTAGAGCGTATCGCCGACAACGGCGAAAGTCGTTGCCTTGAGCGTTTTTTTCGTTTCCCGGTCCGTGCAGGCGAGCTTGTATCCGAAGCGTCCGAATACGGCTTCGTCGACGGGCGGTTTCAGATACAGGTCGGGCACGGTCTCGTACCGGTCGTTCCGGTAGTCGTCCAGGCTTCGGTAGATTTTGCCGCCTTGCGCCGCACTGCGTTGGGCGAGGCACAGCAACGCGAGCAGAAGAAGCAGATGTTTCATGATGCGGTATTTTAGGTTTCGGGTTCGTGTTTTCGGATGCCGTCGGGCAGGGACGGGTGCGGCCCGCCGGGATCGGACCCTCCGTCCGAGTCGGACGGCTCGGTCTCTCCGGGTGCTTTGTCGCGTATCGGCATAGCGGCAGGATTTCCCCGTCGTTTCGGAAGCTTTCCGCCCGCTGCGTGCGGTCGGGACCGCCGTACTCCGTTCCGCGACTCTTCCGGGGGCGGGCGACCGGTCCGCCCCCGGAACGCAATTCGGACTGCGGAGCCGCTGCGAACCGGGTCCGGACTCGAGAGTCGGGATAACGGAAAGTATGGATGTCCGGGTCATAGGGGACGGGTAATGAATATGCGTTGGGGTCGATTCGGTTCCATAAATATATGTCTTTTAATCGACTGGTGCAATGAACCGGCAAAAAAATTCCGCTTGGCGCGGGCCGCCTGTCTTTTGGTCGGTTCGGCAAGACGGGAATCCCGTCCGGCGGTCGCCCGCTCCGGACTTCGGGGCCGGAGCTTCCGGTCGTGTCACGTTGGGATTCAAAATTTTTATGTTGCAGTATGATTCGGGTGGAGAATACGTTCCCTGAGAACGCTCTCGGACGACGGAATCGGTTGTATGGGAGGAAAACCGGCTGACGTGTCGGTCTCCGGGAGCGCGATCGGCGGGAATCCGGAGAGACCGTTTCCTCCGCCGGAAACGAAACCGGGGCGCGTCGTTTTCGGACGCGCCCCGGCAGGAATAAAATCGTCGTTCGGACTACTTCTCCTCGACCGTATCCGAGTAGTCCATCGCGGCGTAGCGCTTGTAAGTCTCGTAGCGCCACTGCGCGTTCTTTTCCGAAGCGGCGAACAGCTCTTTGGCCTCGTCGGGGAACGACTTGAGCAGGGAAGTGTAGCGTACTTCGCTGTGGATGAACTGCTGGAACTTGCTCCAGTCGGGCTCTTTCGAGTCGAGCGAGAACGGATTCTTGCCCTGAGCCTCCAGTGCCGGATTGAAGCGCCACAAGTGCCAGTAACCGCATTCGACGGCTTCCTTCTCGGTCAGCTGGGATTTGCCCATGCCGCCCTTGATGCCGTGATTGATACACGGAGCGTAGGCGATGATCAGCGACGGACCGTCATAAGCCTCGGCCTCCTTGATCGCGTTGAGGTACTGGTTGTGGTTGGCCCCCATCGCCACCTGTGCGACGTAGACGTAGCCGTAGGTCATTGCCATTGCGCCGAGATCTTTCTTGCGGACGCGCTTGCCGGCCGATGCGAACTTGGCGACCGCGCCGATCGGCGTGCTCTTGGACGACTGTCCGCCCGTATTCGAGTAGACCTCCGTATCCAGTACGAGGATATTGACATTCATCCCCGATGCGATCACATGGTCCAGACCGCCGAAACCGATGTCGTACGCCCAGCCGTCGCCTCCGAAGATCCAAGTCGATTTTTTGATCAGGTAGTGCTTCATCGCGAGGATCTGCTTGCAGACGTCGCAACCGCAGGCTTCCATCATCGGGATCAGGCGGGATGCTACCTCCTTGGTCGCCTCGGCGTCGTTCATCTTGTCGAGCCATTCCCGCATTACGCCTTTCAGCTCGTCGGAACATCCGGTATTGCCTTCGATGGCTTCCTTCATCAGCACGATCAGTCGTTCGCGCAGTTTCTCGATGCCGACGTGAATGCCCAAGCCGAACTCGGCGTTGTCCTCGAACAGCGAGTTGGCCCATGCCGGCCCGAAGCCTTTCTCGTTGGCGCAGTAGGGCGACGAGGGAGCCGATCCGCCGTAGATCGACGAGCAACCCGTCGCGTTGGCGATCACCATGCGGTCGCCGTAGAGCTGCGTGATCGCCTTGATGTATGGCGTTTCGCCGCAGCCGGCGCACGCTCCGGAGAACTCGAACAGCGGCCGGGAGAACTGGCTGTTCTTGACGGTTTTCGTTTTGTCGACCACGGTATCCTTGTAGCCGACCTGGTTGTGCATGTATTCCCAGCGCTCGGCCTCGCCCTTGTCGAGCTGGCTTTCGAGCGGCTTCATCAGCAGAGCCTTGGTCGGGGCCGGGCAGACGTTCGCGCAGTTGCCGCAGCCCGTACAGTCGAGCGGCGATACCTGAATCTTGAACCGATAGGCTTTCGTCGCTCCGACGCCTTGTTTGGTTTCGGTGCCTGCCGGCGCGGCGGCGGCTTCCTCCTCGGTGAGCAGGAACGGACGGATCGCGGCATGCGGGCAGACGTAGGCGCATTGGTTGCACTGGATACAGTTCTCGGCCTGCCATTCGGGAACGTTCACCGCGACACCCCGCTTCTCGTATTGCGAAGTGCCGGCGTCCCACGTACCGTCCTCACGGCCGTCGAACGCGCTGACGGGCAGGTCGTCGCCCCGCAGGGCCTCGATCGGCTCGACGATGTTGCGGACGAATTCCGGCACGTCGCGTCCGACGGCCGGAGCCGGGTTCAGCGAGGCCCACTGCTGCGGGACTTCAACCTTGGTTACGTCGCCGCCCTTCTCGACGGCGGCGTAGTTCATGTTGACGATCTCTTCGCCCTTCTTGCCGTAGGACTTGTAGATCGCCTTCTTCATCTCTTCCTTGGCCGTCTCGTACGGAATCACGCCGGTCACCTTGAAGAAAGCGCTCTGCATGATCGTATTGGTCCGGCTGCCGAGTCCGATCTCGGCGGCGATCTTCGTCGCGTTGATGATGTAGAAGTTGATATGGTGCTCGGCCATATATTTCTTCATCGCATCGGGCAGATGCTCCTTGGTCGTCTCGGCGTCCCACACGCTGTTGAGCAGGAACGTGCTTCCGTCCTTGAGCCCCTTGAGCAGGTCGTACTTGCCCAGATACGACGGAACGTGGCAGGCCACGAAGTCGGGCGTGTTGACCAGATAGGGCGAGCGGATCGGCTTGTCGCCGAAGCGCAAGTGCGAGGCCGTGTAGCCGCCCGACTTCTTCGAGTCGTATGCGAAGTAGGCCTGGCAGTATTTGTCGGTCGTGTTGCCGATGATCTTGATCGAGTTCTTGTTGGCGCCCACCGTGCCGTCGGCGCCCAAGCCGATGAAGCGGGCCTCGAACGTGCCGGCGTTGTCGAGATGCAGCTCCGGTCCTACGGGCAGAGAGGTGAAAGTCACGTCGTCGACGATGCCCACCGTGAAGTGGTCCTTCGGCTCGTTGGCCTTCAGGTTCTCGTAGACGGCCAGCATCTGGGCCGGGGTCGTGTCCTTCGACGAAAGGCCGTAGCGTCCGCCGACGATCAGCGGGGCGTTTTCGCGGCCGTAGAATACCTCCTTGATATCCAGATACAGCGGCTCGCCGTTGGCTCCGGGTTCTTTCGTGCGGTCGAGCACGCAGATTCTCTTGACCGAAGCGGGCAGCACGTCGAACAGGTACTTCGGCGAGAACGGACGGTAGAGGTGAACGGTGACGAGACCTGCCTTTTCGCCCTTGCTGCGCATATAATCGATCGTTTCCTTGATCGTTTCGTTCACGGAGCCCATGGCTACGATGACGTTTTCGGCATCCGGGTCGCCGTAGTAGGTGAACGGCTTGTACTCGCGTCCGGTGATCGCGCTGATCTGCTTCATCGCGTCGGCCACCATGTCGGGTATGGCGTTGTAGAACTTGTTCGAGGCCTCGCGGGTCTGGAAGTAGATGTCGGAGTTCTGAGCCGTGCCGCGCGTGACGGGGTTCTCCGGATTGAGCGCGCGCTTGCGGAAAGCGTCCAGCGCTTTACGGTCGAGCAGGCCTGCGAGCGCTTGCTCGTCGATCATCTCGATTTTCTGAATTTCGTGCGAGGTGCGGAATCCGTCGAAGAAGTGCAGGAACGGAACGCGCGAGCGGATCGCCACCAGATGGGCGACGCCGGCCAGGTCCATCACTTCCTGTACGCTGCTCGTCGCCAGCATGGCGAAACCGGTCTGGCGGGTGGCCATCACGTCCTGATGGTCGCCGAAGATCGACAGCGACTGCGCGGCCAGTGCGCGGGCCGAAACGTGGAACACACCCGGCAGCAGCTCGCCGGATATCTTGTACATGTTCGGAATCATCAGCAGCAGTCCCTGCGAGGCCGTGAACGTCGTAGTCAGCGCGCCGCTCTGCAGCGAGCCGTGCACCGCTCCGGCGGCTCCGGCCTCCGACTGCATTTCGACAACCTTGACCGTTTCGCCGAAAATGTTCTTGCGACCGCTGGCCGCCCACTCGTCGACGTACTCCGCCATGGTGGACGACGGTGTGATCGGATAGATCGCAGCCACCTCGCTGAACATGTATGCGATGTGGGCCGCCGCGTAGTTTCCGTCACAAGTAATGAATTTTTTCTGTGCCATCTTCGTAAGTAAGATTTTGGAAATTCCTATTGATTTTTCCCTTCGCTCAATTTTGCGCAAATATACGGCGATTATTTTAAAACGGGTAATTTTCCACTTTTTTCATTATGATTTGTCAAAATTTATATTATTTTTGCCCGCCGACCGGAAGGGCTGCGGCAATGATGCCGGCCCTCGTACGGGAAGGACGATTGACTGGTTTCGCTATGCGCTATCTGGGCCGTTTGGTGGCATATCTGGCCGTTTTTTTCATCACGTTCTCGCTCGGCTACACGCTGTTGTTGCGGTGGGTTCCGGTGACGCTCACGCCGCTCAAGGCGATCCGTCTGGCGGAGCATCTGCCCGAGGAGGGGCTTCGGGTGCGCTCGAACTGGGTTCCGCTGCGGAAGGTGGCCATGCCGATGGTGCGCGCCGTGATCGCCACCGAGGACAACCATTTCCTCTCGCACCGGGGATTCGACTGGGACGCGATCGACCGGGCGCTCGACGAGAACCGCGAGGGAAAGCGGCTGCGGGGCGGCAGTACGATCTCGCAGCAGACGGCCAAGAACGTGTTTTGCCTGCCTGCCCGCACATGGCTGCGCAAAGGGGTCGAGGCGTGGTTCACCGTACTGATCGAGACTTTCTGGAGCAAGCGGCGGATCATGGAGGTTTATCTGAATGTCATAGAAACGGGCCGCAACATGTACGGAGTCGAGGCTCCGGCCCGCGGCGTGTACGGCAAGACTGCCGCCGAGCTGAACGCCTACGAGGCCTCGATGATAGCGACCGTACTGCCCAATCCGCTCTGCCGCGACATGGCTGCTCCGTCGGGCTACATGGTGCGCCGGGCTGCTCGGGTCCGCTCGCTGATGGGCAAGCTCGGTCCGATCGAATTCGACCGTCCCGAAGGTGGGAAAGATAAGGACTGAGTGCCAGTCCGGGACGCTCGTCCCGTTTTGAGATCCCGTTCCGTCCGTATCCTGAATGTTTTTTCTCGACTTGCGGAGCGTTATCCGTGAAATTTTCGTATATTTATTTCGAGAATTGCCGTCTCTGAATCGAATACTAATTATTCCGACCGTTATGATTTTATCCAAATCCGATTTGCAGCGATATCTGGAGCTCGACCGCCGCGCTCTGGGAATCCGGCGGGCCAAGCGGCCGCCCCTGACCGGCTACCGGGTCTGGAAATTCCAAGTGGCCTTGCGCAAGCACGAGTATTACGCGAATACCGGCCGTTCGCTTTTCGGCCGGATTATGAAAAAGTTCTGGGGCGCCGTACATGAAATTTACGGCGTCCGGCTCGGCTTTTCTATTCCGATCAACGTATTCGGTCCCGGATTGCGGATCAACCATTACGGTCTGATCGTCGTCAATCCGAAGGCGCGCGTCGGCGCCTTTTGCGACATTCATCAGGGCGTCAATATCGGGGAGGGTTTCGGGAAAGACGAGGTCCCCGAGATAGGCGATCATGTCTATATCGGCCCAGGAGCCAAGATTTACGGCCGGATCCGGATTGCCGACCGGACCGCCGTCGGCGCCAATGCCGTCGTGAACAGGTCGTTCGAGCGGCCCGACACGACGATCGCCGGCGTTCCGGCCCGGCAGGTGGCCGACAGAGGCAATCCGTACGAGCACTGATCGCCGGGTTATTCTTTCCGGATGTCGTTTTCGGAGGGCTGGGGCGGAACATGCCGTCCGTGCTTCCCGTTTTTATAGACGGGCGTGCCCGTATCGGGGAAAGGTCCTTGCTTGATCATATAAGTGCCCGAGGAATCCCGTTTCCTGAAATCGGCTTCCAATGCTTCGATCGACGAGTAGCCGTCGAGCAGGGGCCTGTTCAGGGCGAACCGGGCGCAGTCTTCCGGCCGAGTCGCGTAGCCGGCGTACGTTTCCAGATAGTCGTCTACCAAAGCTCGCCAGCGAGCGAGGCTGTCGTTTTTTTCGATGAGGACTTCCGCGACGAAAGAGGAGGACATGGCGTCCACGAACTCCCGGACTTTCGCCTTGCAGGTGTTGAGGACGATGGCCTGAATTCCGGCTGCGCGGTCCGCTTCTTTTTTTATTTCCTCCAGTTTGTACCGAAGTAACCGGGCTCCGACCTCTTGCAGGTCGAACAGGAGCTGCTCGTGCACGATTCCGGCCGTGTCGCCGTGCAGGATAAACGAGCTCCTTTTCTCGAACGCGGGGGCGATGTATACGACTTCAGTGCGCTTTCTTGTCCATTTTCCTTTGGGCGCGTCCGCTTGCGTCCATAGCCCGAAGCATCCTACGCAATAGAGGGCGTGAGCGTCGCTGATACGCTTTTGTCTGTCCGACAGCGAATCGCTTTTCTGAAAGTCGGCCGGGGTCAGCGGCCGGTCGGGTTGCCAGAAAACGTAGAGATCGGTCTCGGTCGGATAATCGTTTTGCGCGAGGGCGGGCGGACAGGCGTAAAGGACCGCCAGAGCGAAATACAGATACTTTTTCATGACGGGAAACGGTTTGTCCGGAAGATGTTTTCGTAAAGATAAGTAAAATTTGCCGGCCCCGTTCTCTTTCGTTTCCGTTTTACGATGGATTTCGGACTGTCCCGGGGTATTGCGGCATGTTTCCGGATGCCTTCGTAGCGAGGCGTTGCGGCGACGGCAGTCGTAAAGCCGCCTCGCTGCCGTTGCGCCGGGGATGCTCCCGGCCTATGCGTCCGTGCGGCGTTGCCGGATCAGGGCCGCGACCGTCAGCAGCGCGAAGGCCGTTACGGCGGCGAAGACAGTCGCGGCGGCGTATCCCGGCCTGAATCCTCCTCCGTAGCTGTGCATGCCGCCGAGGAGGTAGTTTACGCCGAAATAGGTCATCAGTACCGCAGCGAATGCCCACAAGGTGTAGGCATGGAAAAAAAGCGGTCTGCGGAACCGGGCGAGGCTTTGCTCGTGCAGCGGCAGCGCGTAGACGATCAGCGTGATCAGCGCCCAGACTTCTTTGGGATCCCATCCCCAGTAGCGTCCCCATGACGCATTGGCCCAGACGGCCCCGGTGAAAATGCCTGCGGTCAGCAGGAATACGGCCGGATAGAGCAGCAGCCGTCCGAAAAGCCGGAGTCTCGCCAGCGTCCGCGACGTTCGCTCCGCCGTTCCGGCCCGTGCCGCCGCTGCCAGCGCGAGCGCCGCGGTTCCGTTCAGCATCAGCAGGCCCAGCAGCGCGTACGACGCCATGATCAACGAGACATGCAGACTGAGCCAGGGCGAGCGCAGCACGGGCACGAGCGGCGTAATCTGCGGATTGGCCATGCCCAGCGAGGCGACCAGCAGCGCGAATCCCGACATCAGCAGGCCCGAGGCCGCCGCGATCGGAAAACGGCGGCCGATTCCGAGCGCGAGGAGCGACAGACACCACGAGACGAAAATCATCGTCTCGTATCCGTTGCTCAGCGGCAGGTGCCCGGCGGCGTAGCCCCGCAGCGCCATCGAGACGGTCAGCAGGACGGCCGTTCCCGCCAACGGCACGAGCGACAGACGCTCGATCCGGCGATTTCGCCTGCCCGAGGCGAGACTCCATACGAAATATGCGAATGCCAGCAGGCCGCAACAAAGGTCGATCCGGTAAAGCCACGGGACCGCGTCGAGCCGGTTGTACAGCAGCTCGGCCTTCAGCCGTCCTTCCGGCAGGAACCCGGCGGCTCCCCGCTCCCGCTGGAAAGCGGCCGTTTTGTCGATCAGGCCGCGCAGTCCGTCGCTGTCGCCGTTGCGGACGGCTTCGTACATCAGCGGGAAAATGCCCTTGATGAAAACCGAGTCGCCTTTCGGAAGCGCTCGTACCGGATCGGTCGGCGCATACCACTGCGTTCCGTTCTCCCCCTGTTCGGGAAACAGCCGGAGCACCCTGCCCGACTGAATCATGGCGATCAGCTGGATTTTCTCGTCCGCCTCGGCGAAAGCCCGATGCGCCGGGTCGCTACGGTCCGCTCTGTGCCGGACCGCTTCGGCAAGCCGGTAGCTCCGCCCCGGGCCGAAGAAGTCGGTCAGCGCGGCCGTCGCCCCCGAGCCGAGAAGCTTCCGCACCGTATCCTGCTTGATCCGGATCATCGGCTCGTGCTGCCACTGTTCGGGGAAGAATATCCAGCCCGCGAGCACCTGCTCGGCCGTATATTTTCCGTAAGCGGGCTTCCCGCAGATTTTGACCGTGAGGTCGCGGGCGAATGTCTGGACCGGAGCCACCCGGCCGCCGTACAGCATCCGCAGCCGGCCCAGCGCGTCGGCGGTCTCCCGGTCCAGCGTCGCCGGCGCTCCGGCCGATGCGCCGCAGCACACCGAGGCGAAAAGCAGCAGGCAGCCCCCCCGCTTCAGCAGCGGATGGCGCAGCAGTCGGCGGAAGCCCGACCGTTTCGAGCACAGCGTGCCGATCATCGAGACGCCGAGCAGCAGATAGCCCGCATATGTGACCGGAGTGCCGTAGGGGTCCCGGTTGACCGACAGGATGCTGCCCCGCATGTCCTCGTCGAAAGAGGTCTGGTAGAGGCGGTATCCGTCGCGCGACAGGATGCGGTTCATCGATACGACGGCCTGCCGCGGCCCCCGGGAATCGACGACCGTCAGCAGGCTCCGATAGTCCGCCGGCGCCTGCGTGCCCGGATAGCATTCGATCTCGAACCGCTCGAGCCGCAGCGAGAACGGCAACGGCCGGGCTTCCCCTCCGGTTTCCGGCCGGAAGCATGCCGTTTCCGTCCTCTCGCGCAGATGAACGTATCCTTTCTGCGAGGTGGCGAAAGTCAGCAGGGCTCCGAACAAGATTAGCCCGAGGGAAAGATGCAACGCGACCGCCGCCCGCTTCCCCGGTCCGATCCGGACGACCGCGACCGGCAGCGCGGAAGCTGCGATCAGAGCCCACCATGCCGCGAACCACCCCGTGCGGTAGATATGCCGCGCGGCGAATTCGCTGCCTTCGGTCTTTTCGACGAAAGTAGCGGCGGCCAGACAGACCGCCATGCCGATCAGCAGTGCGAAGGCGGTCCGCCCGAGCGCCTTTGTCGTTTGCGGATACAAGGCCGGTCGGTGTTAGAGCGGCGCGAAGGCCGGATTTTCGTCCTCGCGGACGGCGATGCATTCCGTTTCGATCAGCCAGCCGGGACGGCAGACCGGCGCATGCACGAACAGCCGGGGAACCGCTTCGTAGCGCAGCTCGAATATTTTTCGCACGGCCGGATAATCGGCCGGGTCCCGCAGGTAGACGATCATCTGGGCCAGGTCGGCGGCCGAGGCTCCCGCCTCGGCGAGCAGCGCCTCGACGTTCTCAAGCATCCGGACGGTCTGTCCCTCGATGTCCTGCGGCGCGACGATCTCGCCCCGGTTGTCGATGCTGGCCGTGCCCGACAGCAGAATATGGCTCCGGTCGCCGTAGCGGACCCGGACGCCGCGCTCGAACGTGACTCCGTACTCGTAGGTGGGGTTCAAATGGTCCTTCGCGTGCAGATAGACCTGTTGGCCGGGACGCAGTCCTTTGACGGCGTATGCGTCGAGCAGTACCAGACGGTTCGGATCGGCATGGCGCCCTTCGATGCCGGTACTGGCGATGTAGTGGGTTTGCGGCGTCAGGCCGTGATGCTCGAAAAGCTCCCGACGCGCCCGTACGACGCCCGCATAGTTGACATCGACGTTTTGCACGAAAAACCATGTCCGCACGCAGTCGTTCTCCAGCGTGCATCCGAACTGCCCGAGCCGTTCGGCGTACCGGTCGAGCAGCGTTTCGGTTTGCCGGGCCGAATCTCCGTCGGGCGAGGAGCCGTAAGCGGTCCAGATATGGCGGTAGCCGTTGTGGTCGGCCGTGACTCCGCCTTCGAAAGGCGCGATCTGTCCGTCGGCGAGCGAAAGCAGGTAGACCCACAGGGCGACCTTGCCGCCGTCCAGAGGGGGTTGCTGCACGACGGAAGTCGCACAGGGGGGATAGGGCTTCTCGCCCGAGCGGAGCGCGTCGATCTGATTGGCCGCGTCGCTCAGAAAGTAGCGCTTGAAAACGGGACAGAGTTCTCCGCCGTAGCTCGACAGCAGGTAGAAATAGGCGGCACGGATGTCGCCGAGCTGCTTGGCCAGCGGAGCTTCCGTGTCGGTGACATGCAGTACGGCATGGCACTCGCGCATGCCGCCCGGGCGGTCGAAATATCCTATTTCGATGCGTACATTGCTATAAAACAGTATTTTGCTTGAGAAACACATAGGCATAAGGTTAGTTTTGCGGACACCCTTTCTCGATCCAGATTCTGAGCAGGTCGATGTCCTCGCTTCGCGTGACGAATCCGGTATGCGGCGGGGAGCTGATCGCCTCCTGCGAGGTCAGCGCGTCGAGCAGAAAGCTGCCTTCGGGGTCCGAAGGCTTGACGCGCAGCTTGTCCGAGAGCGTCGAAGCCGTGCCGACCAGCGAGCGGTAGCTGTTTCCCTCGGTCAGCAGCAGTCCTCCCGCGCCGCTCTCGCCCTGATGGCAGGAGACGCAGTTGTACTGCTGGAAGACAAGCCGCTGGATACGGTCGTATTCCAGCAGGTCGATCTGCGCGGAAGGCAGGTCGATATCCGACGTCCGGTCGTCGTCGAGCGCGTACTCGAAAAACGTGTAGACGACCTGACGGCCCGAGTTGGTCATGCACAGGCGGACCGAGCGCGCGTCTTCCGGCACGTTTTCGATCGACAGCTCCACCTTGTTTCCGTCGGCCGGCTTAAGCACGTTCACCGACGAGAGGGCCGACGTTCCTCCTTCGCCGAAAGCTCCGAAGATCAGGTCGTACTCTCCGGGAAAGACTTCCGGATTGAGCAGCTCGAACGTCCCGCGCACGGAGACTCCCTCCGTCGTGGCTTGGTGCGACTCGTAAATGTCCCCGCTGTCGCAGCGGACCGTCGTGCAGAGCAGCAGCGCCAGCACGGCCGCCCGCAACGGGCGGCGGTATGTTCCGTTCATCTCGATGATTCCGTTAGTCCGTTAGAATGAGAACTGAAGCATGACGGTGGCCGAATGCTGGGCCAGCCCCAGATCGTCCAGCTCGCGCGCGTCCTGCGTCGCGTGTCCCCACCGGCCGAGGAACTGATACATCGCCTGCAGCTTCAGGTTATAGCCCATGATGTAATAGTTCAGTCCGACGGCCGGCATGTTCAGGAAGCCGTCCGTATCGGTCGAGTTCCGGTCCATGAAGTCCCAGCGCAGCGCAGGTTGCAGTTTGGGAGTCACGAAGTAGCCTACTTGGGCGTATCCGCCGATATAGCGGTAAGTATGGTTCACGCGCTGGCGCTTGACCAGATCGGAGCTCAGATAGTAGGCTTCGGCGCCCAGATAGAGCCGGTTCTTGAGGTAGGTGAACTCGAAACCGAGCCGCAGGTCGTTGGTCGTCTGCCAGTTGGCCTCGACGTTGTACGAAGCCGACAGCGCGAACATGATCTTGTCGTTGTGCAGGTCGTCGATTCGTCCCTGATGCGCGGGAATCGGGCCCTTGGGCATGAAGGCCACCCGGGCCGCATACAGCAGCGAGGGAATGCCCAGATCGTCGCTGAGCGTCTTCTGCGCCATGTTCACGTCGATTCCCGTGCCGTTGAACACGCCCAAGTTATATTCCCATTTGCCTCCCAGCAGGCCGTGCATCATCACGCCCAGATCGAATCCCGTGGCGATCGTCGGCGGGGTCGAGTTCAGGCTGCGGTCCATGTAGACCGACGAGGTCAGCGAGGTGGGCAGTACGGGGAAAAGCGTTTCGCCCAGCGTGACCAGATAGGCCTGGCTGAACGGCGTCTTGAACTTGCCGACGCGGAAGCGGATCTGATCCTTCAGATTCACGTCGACCCACGCCTGCTGCAGCAGCGCGCCTCCGCTCTTGGCCGCGTTCAGCGTCAGGTTGAACGTCAGCTTGTTGAACGCCCGGCCCGAAATGCCCAGAATGGCGTAGGGAATCTCGAAGCCGCTGTTCGCTACGTTGTCCTGATCGTCCAGCCCGAGCTGCTCGTCGTCGTACCAGTTGAACTTGCCGGCCGTCTGGAGCAGCACGTAGGGCTTGAGCATGAAATCGCCCGCGCGCGTCTCGAAGCTGAATCCTTTCTTGCCTCCCATCGGGATCACGGCGCTTTCGATGTATTTGTCCGCCTCGTTGTACGGGTCCTCGTGGCGGTGTTTCGCGACCTGAGCCGTCGCCGAGGCCGTTGCCGCGAACAGGGTCAGTAATAGTATGATTTTGATCTTCATGTCGTTGTGTTCGGTTGTCTTTTACAATGATTCGAGGAACTTGATCAGCGCGTCGCGGTCCTCGCGCGACATGCGGGCGAACAGCTCGCGCGACACGGCGCCCTCGCCTCCGTGCCACATGATCGCCTCTTTGAGGTTACGCGCCCGGCCGTCGTGCAGGAAATAAGTGTGCTGGTTGACTTTCTGCTGGAGGCCGATGCCCCACAGCGGGGTCGTTCGCCACTCGCATCCCTGCGCCAGCCCCGAGACATAGTGGCTGTCGAGGTCGGGTCCCATATCGTGCAGCAGAAAGTCGCTGTACGGGTGGATCGTCTCGCTCGCGAGCCACGGAAGCCGCGTGCCGCCTATCAGCGCCGGAGCGTCGGCACGCGTGTGGAGCGTCGGCACGTGACACAAGTCGCAACGGGCGCGGTAAAACGCCTGCTCGCCCTGCTGGACGATCGGATCGTCGACGTTCCGGCGCGCGGGAACGCCCAACGTGTGGAGATAGAAGTCGACGTTCTCCATGTCGTGCGTCGAGATCTGAATGCCGTAGTGGCTGTATCCGAGCATTTGGGACTGGCCTTCGGCCACCTCCAGCGGATAGCGGTCGTTCGTGACGCCCAGATCGGACGAGAAACCGAGCTCGATGGTCAGGTCGGCGTGCTGGGCCTTGTTGCCCGAAATGCCGATATATTGCTTGCCTCGCTCGGTGATGTAGTTCAGGCGGCCCGAAATGCCGTATTCGGGATAGTTGCTGCGCCGTGCGAGTTCTTCGAGCTCGGTTGGGTCGAGCGCCATCATCTGCCCCATGCCGACGTGCCGCAGCGGAATCCGCACGTCGACGATCAGGTCCTCGGCGGCGATGCTGTCGGCATACCACTCCGAAATCGTGTAGGTCGGCGTCAGCAGCGAGTATTCCTCCCCGTCGTGGAACGTATAGGTTTTCTCCGAATAGGTTACGCCGAGCTTGCCTTCCGGCTCGACTCCGGTGATCGCCTGATCGTGCAGCACGCGTCCGTAGTTGCGGAAGAATCCGCCGTTCTTTTTCGTGATGTAGATCAGGTGCGACGAGAATCCTCCGCTGCCGGTTCCGCCCTCCGAGTAGAGCGTCGGGTAGGTTCTTCCGGCGTTCGAGTGGCAACTGCCGCACGAGGAGCCGGCATACAGAGGCCCCTTGCCGCCCTGCGCCGGATCGTCTCCGCTGACGCGCGGATTGTCGTACAGCGCGTCGCCTTGGTAGAACCGCGTGCTCAGATTGCCCGTCACCCAATCGGCCGGCGTGTCGTAGGCCGATACGCCCGACTGGAACACGGTCGACTTTCCGGCCGACAATGTCCGCGAGTCGGCCACGTTGCCGTACTCGTCGAGTATCTCGTAATAATCTCCGTCCGTACAAGCGGAAAGTGCGACGACGCATATCAGCGCCGTCACACAGACCGATTGTTTTCTTTTAAGAGATGCAGACATAAACCTTATACGGTAAATAGTTTATTCTCTTGCCGGGCTTATTTTCATTCGGCGAGCACCTTTCGGTTCTGCCCGTCTTTGAACAGCAACAGCTCGATGGTATGGAAGCCGCGGACCGATTCGCTGCCGATCGCTCCGATGTAGTCGTCGACGCTCGACAGGTTCTTGTTGGTTATGATCGTGGCGATGTCCTCCTGGTCCAGCGGCCAGCTGTCCATCGACGGGTCGAAGCCGAGCCCCGTCTCTTCGCCGGCAGGGCCGAACAGCACGGCCTCGCTCTGTTCCCAAGGCACGCGCATCGTTCTCCACGCCGTGCAGGCGGCGTCGACCTTGCTCTGGTTCCGGTTGTCGGCTTGCAGGGCGACCATCGCGTTGTAGAGTGCCCATGCCTTTTCCTTGAGATCCTTGTAGGTCGGCGTAACGACCTGATCGGCGTACTGGGTCAGAATGGCGGTGAAGTCGTAGTCTCCTGCGTTCTCGAACAGGCCGAGCAGCGAACCTTCGGTCAGCTCGGTCAGGTCGGAGCAGGCGGTGATCGCCGCATCGACTTTGCTTCCGGTCAGGTTATTGCGGAAAGGCGCCTGCATGCTCTTGATCGCGTTGTAGGCTCCGTCGATCGCCGCCGTCATCCGGGCGTCCAGATCGGCGTCCTGGCTTTTGACATAGGCCGAGATGCTGTTCGCGTCGGCCGGGTCTCCGATCGCGCCGCGGCGGCCGGCATAGCCGTTCTTGATGCTGATGATGTTATCCGAGTAATCGGTGATCGAGTTCCAACTGTACCACGACTCGACTTGCAGCACGGCCTCGTTCGTCTGTCCGCTCAGCGCGAGCGAGTTCGGGTTTCCGATCTTCGACGAGCCGACCTCGTTCGAGATGTTGGCGAAACCGTCGACCAGAATCGTTCGGATCGCATCGACTCCGCTGGTAAACTTGTCGTTACCCTCGCTGGCCGTCCTCATGTACTGGGCGTAGCCGTCGGCGCCGACGATCGTGTTCTTCGAGAAGAAATCGCGTCCGATCCTATTCCAGTCCTCGTCGGGAATGCCCGACGGTCCGTTCCACGAGGCCCACAGGCCGACGCAGTCGTCGAGCAGCTCGGACGATACGGCCGTCGCGTAGTTGATCCATTCGGGAGTCATTGCGTATTCTTCGAGCTTCGAGGCGTTGCTGCTGCCGCCGCCACCGCCGCCATCGCCCTCGTTCTTACTGCATCCTGTCGCTCCGAGCAGCGCGGCCAGTGCGACCGTGCCCATCCATCCTTTCGTTTTCATTGCGTGCATGTTTATTTGATTTTTGTACGATAATTAATGTGATCTTGCCATGAGGTCCGTTCCGCTGCCCTATTTTGAGCCGAACCAGCCCGAATAGGCCACCGTCAGGCCGAACGTGTCTTCGCTGTTGTACTTGTTGCCTCCGATCCGGCGGTACGAGTAGTCGAACTTGATGACCAGATCGCGCAACGGCAGGTAATTGAGGCCTACGGTGAACACGTCGCGCTTGTAGCGCGGCAGCTCTTGCGCGCCCCGGTCGATTTTCTGCCCCGTGTTGTAGTATTCCCACCGGACGAACGGGAACAGTCGGTTGCGGGTATTGGCCCACGACAGCACGTCGTACCCGACTTCGGCCCCGTAGGCCATTGCGGCCTTGCCGAACGGCGTGATCGGATAGCCCGTGTTGTTGAAGTACTTGCGGTTGATGTCGTAGATCGCCTTCGCGTCCGATACGGTTCCGTAGACGAAGTTGGCCCGCGCGATCAAATTGCGCCCCAGGTACTGGGCGTCGAACGACCCGATGGCCACCGTTCCCTTCACTCCGCTCATCGCGTAGGGCTTGGACGAATTCTTCGCCGTGTTGCCGCAGTAGCCCGACACAGCCAGTCTCAGGTTGCGTATGCCCGAGTACTCGACCCGCGCGGCTACGGCCGGATTGGTCATCTTGGATACCTCGAATATCTTCTGGCGGCCGCTGCCGATCCAGTTCTCCGACGAGAATCCGTTCGGGTCGAGCCCGCTGACGAGCATGGCCTCGTACCGGAAGTCTCCCAGATAGCCCAGTACGGCGATTCCCGTTTCGTGCCACGTGGACGGCAGGATCGCCGTTTCGCTCTCGGGACGGACCGTTCCGAAGAAGAGCGTCGGTTCGTGGTGGGAGTTCGTCAGACCGACCGGAACGATCATATGTCCGATTCGCAGGTTGAAGGCGTTCGAGAAGTGCTTCGTGATGTGAAGCTGTTCCAGCGCGACCTCGCCTCCTTTTTCGATTTCGGTTTCGATTTCGCCGCCCTCCTTGTTATGCTCGATTTCCATCGTCGCCCCGGTTCCTCCGTTCTCGAACTCGATCTCGGTGCCCAGGTACCAACCTCGGCCGAAGTGGTAATCGAACGCGAACACGGCGCGCGGCAGCGAAACCTCCGCCCGGTTGTCGCGCGTGGCGCCGACGGGGTTCGTATAGCGGTTCGTGCCGTATGTCATGTATTGGAACAGGATTTCTCCGTATCCTCCGACGCGGTATTTTTTGAAATTCCATTCGAACGGCACGGGCCTCGCGGCCGAATCGGCATTCTGCCTCTGTGCCGATGCCGGGCAGACGCTTATCATGCTCCAACAGGCGAGCATGGACGACAATAAGTAGACGTTTTTCATTTCCAGCGTTTTAATCGCTGCAAAATTAGACCGGTTCGCATGGGCCGGCAATCCCCATTATTCAGTAAAAAACCGGGATCGGATACCTATAGTTCGGGATTTCATATTGATTTTCAGCCGTTGACCGGTCCGACGAGGAGTTTTTCCGGGCGGAGGCCCAGATTCGGGCAGCCTCGTCGCGGGGATGCGAAGGCTCGCTTTCCGTTCGACAGGAAAGTCCGGACCGTTCCGGGGCGCTTTCGGGCCGCCGGGGAAGCGGTTTCCGAAACGACGGGCTGCTGTCGGGCTCTTGAACTCGCGGCTTATCGTCTTGCCGGAGAAATCGGACGCGCCTTTCGTATTCAGAGGATTCGCCGGCCGGGTCGCAGTCGTCGTTGCCTGCCGCGCGGAGAACCGGCCGGAACGATGAATCTCGACTTGTCTCCGGACCCTTTGACGATAGTCCGTCCCGGGTGGCGATAGCCGCTCTCCGCAGGCGAGCCGAGAGGACAGAACTCATCCGAGATGCCGATTCCGGTTCCGTATCGCGCTGTTTTTAGGTCCGTTCGACTCCGAATGGCTCAATTATTGCTCCCAAACGGATTCCGGCCCGGCCGCTCGCGTTCCGTGCCGGGAAATCGCGGCCGTCTTCGGGGATGGCCCGGCCGGACCGTAAATGACAATAACCGTTTGAAATGTTGAAGTACATCGTATGTTGCGGCATGGCTCTCTGGCTCGTTCACGGGGCGGCGCGCAGTCGGGGCGGGGAGATCGAGCTGAGTCTCGGACAGTCCGTGGAAAGGCTCCGCGAGAAGAACCTGAGCCTGCAGATCGCCGACCGGGCGATCGATTGGGCCCGGGGAGAGCACCGGCGCGTGAGCTCTTTCTGGTACCCTTCCGTCAGCGTGACGGGAGCCTATCTGCACATGGCCAACCGGATCGAGGTCGAGCAGCCGTTGAGCCAGTTCACCGATCCGGCCAAGGATTTCATCCACTCGATCCTGCCCGACGACCAAATCATTTCGGGCCTTCTGGACCATGTCGGCACCTATACCCTTCGCTTCCCGTTGGCTCCGCAGGATGTGGCGACGATCGACGCGAACGTGACCTGGCCGGTGTTCGCCGGGGGAAAACGAATCTATGCCGGCCGGATCGGCCGGACGATGGTCGAGGTCGCCGAGGTAAACCGGGCTCAGGTCGGGGCCCAAATGCAGACGCTGCTCGTCGAGAGCTATTTCGGGTTGCGGCTGGGCATGAGCGTGGTTGAGGTCCGGGAGCAGACGTTGCGCGCGCTCGAGCGACATTACCGCGACGCGTTGAAGCTCGAGGCGAGCGGCATGATCAACAAAGCCGACCGGCTGTTCGTCGAGGTGAGCATGGACGAGGCCCGGCGCGCGCTCGAGACGGCCCGCAAGGACCTCGATGTCGCGCAGAGCGCTTTGAAGGCGCTGATTCGGATCGACTCGGCGGTCGACGTGCGGCCCGTCTCCCCGCTTTTCATCAACGATACGCTGCCGTCTCCGGAACGGTTCAAGGCTCTGGCCCGAGACAACAGCTATGCGCTGAACCAACTCGGGCTTCAGAGCGACGCGGCCGAGAACGAACTCCGCATGAGCCGCACGGGCTACGCTCCCGAAATCGCGCTCTTCGGCAAGCATACGCTTTATTCGCACGGCATCCGGAAAAACCTGCTTCCGCGCACGGTCGTCGGTGCCGGATTCACATGGACGCTGTTCGACGGCCTGGCCCGGGAGAAAAAGATAGCTCAGGCGAAGATCGCCCGGCAGACGCTCGGGCTGAGCAGCAGTCAGGCCGAAGACGACATCGACGTGGGAGTGGACAAGCTCTGCGCGCAGATAAGCAACGCGCTGAGCAGCGTGGCGGCCCTCGGCACGACGATCGATCTGAGCAGGGAGCTGGTGCGCATGCGCCGCAAGGCTTTCGCCGAGGGGATGGCTACGTCGACCGAGGTCGTCGATGCCGAGGTGATGCTCTCCAAGGTACGGATCGCCGTGTTGCTGGCCTATTACGAATACGACGTGGCGCTGGCCAATCTGCTGTCGCTTTGCGGCGCGCCCGAGCGCTTCGAGCGTTACAGCCTCTGCGGACGGACCGAGTCGCATCTTTTCGGTCCTGACGGCCTGTACGGCGAGAACGAAAACGATTAAACGAATCGAGCGATTATGGATAAGACGAAAAAATACCTGGCCTTTTCGTTCGTCATGGTGCTGGTAGCCGTGACGATCGTTTCGGTGATCGGGATGATTCTGCTGGACCGCAAACCGGTCGTATTGCAGGGACAGATCGAGGCGACCGAAATACGGATCTCCGGCAAATTGCCCGGACGGATCGACCGTTTTCTGGTCGAGGAAGGAGAGCGCGTGGCTGCGGGCGACACGCTGGTGGTGATCAACAGCCCCGAGGCGCTGGCCAAGTACGAGCAGGTGCAGGCGCTCGAGGACGTGGCCGTTTACCAAAACCAGAAGATCGACGACGGAACGCGTCGGCAGATCGTCGAGTCGATGAAGCAGCTATGGGTCAAGGCCAAGGCCGACTTGAAGCTGGCCCGGACGACCCGCGAACGGATCGAGTCGCTTTACCGCGACAGCGTCGTCACGTCGCAGCGCCGCGACGAGGCGGAAGCGCTTTATCAGAATGCGTTGGCCGGCGAGCGGGCTGCCTACGAGCAGTACCGAATGGCTCTGGACGGGGCCCGGAAACAAGACCGTGAGAGCGCCCGCTCGATGGTCGACGTGGCTCGCGGAGCCGTGGGCGAGGTGACGGCCCTGCTGCAGGACGCGCGGCTTACGGCGCCCGAGTCGGGCGAGATCGCGGCCGTCTATCCCGAGCGGGGCGAGCTGGTCGGGGCAGGCACTCCGATCATGAGTCTCGTCGTGCTCGAAGACGCGCATGCGGTGCTGAACGTGCGCGAGGACCTGATGCCGCGTTTCCGTATGGGCGGGACGTTCCGGGCCGACGTACCCGCGCTCGACCGGCGGGGAGTCGTCTTCCGCGTATACTACATCAGCCCGCTGGGCAGCTATGCCACCTGGCGCTCGACCAAACAGGCGGGCAGCTACGACTTGCGCACCTTCGAGCTGAAGGCGAGGCCCGAGCCGGCGGTCGAGGGCCTTCGGCCGGGCATGTCGGTGCTGGTCAACCTGAGCGAGCAGCCGTAGCGTATGGAAAGGAGGCGGAAAACGGGCTTTACGGCCGTGCTGAGGCGCGAGCTCCGGCGGATGGTTTCCCGCCGGCTCTATTTCGGCGTGTGCGTCGCGTTGCCGTTGTTCTGCATTCTGTTCATGGCGACGATCTTCGGCTCGGGCCAGATGGAGCGCATTCCGGTCGGCGTGGTCGATCTGGACTGGACGGCCTCGTCGCGCAGCGTCACGCGCACCGTCGAGGCCGTGCCTACTTTCCGCGTGAGCGGACATTACGCCGACGAGCAATCGGCCCGGACGGCGACGCAGCGTAAGGAAATTTACGGCTATTTGGTCATTCCGCCTCGTTTCGAGACCGACCTTCGGGGCGGTCGCGGGGCGACGCTCCGCTACTATTATCACTATGCGCTGCTGAGCGTCGGCAGCGAGGTGCGCGGCGCTTTCGAGACGGTGCTTCAGCCGCTGGCGATGACGCCGGTCGTCACCGAGGCCGTCGCGCTGGGGGTGAGCGAGCGGACGGCCGAGAGCTTTCTGGTTCCGGTCTCCTCGCAGAGCCATCCGCTCTACAATCCCGATCTGGACTACTCGGTTTACCTGAGCCAACCGTTCTTTTTCATCCTGTTCCAGGTGATCGTGCTGCTGGTCACCGTTTACGCCGTCGGCAGCGAGATCAAGTTCCGCACCGGCGACGACTGGCTTCGCACGGCCGGGATGAACGTTTTTTCGGCCGTTGCCGGCAAGCTGCTTCCCTATACCGTGATTTTTGTTCTGATAAGCGTGCTGGCCAATTACGTGCTGTTCGGCGTGATGCGCATCCCGTTCTCGTGCGGGTTCTGGCCGCTGAATCTGACCTCGGCCCTGTTCGTCGTGGCTACGCAATGCTTGGCCGTGTTCCTGTTCTCGCTTTTCCCGGCTATCGGGATCGTCATCAGCGTGGTGTCGATGGTCGGCTCGCTCGGCGCCACGCTCTCGGGCGTAACTTTCCCGGCTCCTTTCATGTACGAGCCGGTCTACTACGCTTCGTTCCTGTTTCCGGTCCGCCATTTCGTCGAGATCAGTCAGAACCTGCTCTACGGCGACTACGGGTTCGCCTATACGTGGCAGAACGTAGCCGCACTGTTGCTGTTCGCGCTGCCGGCGCTGCTGGTGCTGCCTCGCTTGAAAAAAGCCGTTTTAAGCCGTCGCTATGAAAATATCAAGTAAGCTCAGGGATATCGCCGCCGTCGCGGCCGACGAGTTCCGCACCGTCTCGACGAGCTATTCCGTGTTGCTCGTGCTGATGGGCGGCATTTTTCTGTACGGCCTGCTGTATAACTATATGTACGAGCCGAACCTGATCCGCGACGCCCCCGTAGCGGTGGTCGATCGTTCGCACAGCCCGCTGAGCCGCGAGTATGCGCGGCTGCTCGACGCCGCGCCTCAGGTCAGGGTACTGACCGACGAGGCGGGTTTTCCGGAAGCCAAGGAGCTGATGAAGCGGGGCGACGCGGTCGGAATCGTGTACATTCCCGAAGATTTCGAGACGAGAGTGGGCCGGGGCGAGGAGTCGCTTTTCGTGATGTACGGGACGACGGAGGCATTCCTCTATTATCTGGCCATGCAGGAGGCCGCGTCGGGCGCGATGCTCGAACTCGACGGTCGCTATCGCCCGCAGATGCTCGTTTTCCTGCCCCGCAGGGACGTGCAGCCGATCACGCAGACCCCGGCCGTCACGGTCGTCGGCACCGCGCTGTACAATCATACCGAGGGCTACGGCAGTTACCTGATCCCGGCCGTTCTGATGGTCATCATCTTTCAGACGCTGCTGATGGTCATAGGCATGACCAGCGGAGAAGAGCGCGACAGCGGCTCGATCCGCCGCTATGCCGCCGGGGGAGTCTCGCTGGGGCGGATGGCACGCGTGATAGCCGGCAAGACTTTCGTCTACGGCCTGCTGTACGCGCTTTTCTCGGTGTTCCTGCTCGGGCTGATGCCGGCGGCGTTCAATCTGCCGGAACTCGGGAGCGGATATCTGATCGCGATGCTGATGATCCCCTATCTGCTGGCGACCTGCTTTTTCGCTCTGGCCGTCTCGGTGTTCTTCACCGACTCGGAGGCGCCGCTGCTGATGATCGCGTTTTTCTCGGTAGGGCTGATCTTCCTGTCGGGCGTGTCCTACCCGCTCGAACTGATGCCGTGGTACTGGAGAGCCGCCCATTACGTCTTCCCCGCCGCCCCGGGGACGCTGGCCTTCGTCAAGGTCAACTCGATGGGCGCCTCGATGGCCGACATCCGCGCCGAGTACGTGACGCTGTGGGTTCAGTGCGCCGTCTATTTCGCGCTGGCCTGCATGGCTTATCGGTACAATGTCATCCGCGCGCTGCGCCGCGTGCCGGCCGCTGCCGCTCCGCCGCTCGGGAGGATTTCTATCTTTCCGCTATGGCGGAATCCGTCCTTCCGCCCGGGCGGATCGCGCGAAATGCCATTTTGATTTTGTGCCGCAGGTGGTGCCATGCCTCGAGAAACAGACGCAGCAACACCCCTCTGAGCTGAAACGAGTGCGTGTCCGCTCCGGTCGCCTCGGCGTACCGCTTCAGAATATAAAGATAGGCGTCCGTTTCGCAGGCCAGCCGGCGCAGGTTCTCGATCCGACGCCGCTGAGACAGCCGGCGATGGAACGTCATCCGGTTCGTGTCGATGAGCTGAAAGCGGCAGTTTCCCCTGGTGTCGCATCGATACAGAATATTGCCGATATGCAGATCCCGATGATATACGCCGGTCCGGTGCAGTTCGACGAGGAACCCGACCAGCTGGTCCAGCATGTTTTGCGAGTCGGGGTTTTGCGGAAAGGAGGCCGTTATGTCCGAGACCGGCAGGTAGTCCGTATAGGCGGAGACGAAATAGCTGTCGCGGAGCATGCCGAAACGGCGGATCTCGAGCGAGGCGATGGCTTCGGGCGTGTCGATTCCGAGGCATTGCAGCCGTATGGCATGGCGGAATGCCCGCTCGGCCTTGCTTTTACGCAGGCTTCCGTATATCAGCCTGTTGAACAGAGTCAGGTGCCCGTAGCTCTTGACCGTTATCCTCTGGCCGTTTTGCGTGTAAAGCTTGACGATGTTCCTGCCTTCGTACAGGGTCTTTCCTCCGGTCGAGGTCGGAAATATGCGGGGCAAGGACTCCGTGAAGCCTCGCAGCCGGGCGTATTTCGGATTGATTGTCAGTTTCATTATAAAATGACTTGGGCGCTTTGTCGGCCGAATGGTTGCCGGCCGGGGCGGTTCCGTGCGCGTGCCGGCCGTGTCCGGAGTCCGTGTCTGCCGCGCGATTATGACAAAAATAGCCGTTCCGCCCTTGCCGGCCGTGCTCCGATTGACCCGGAATGTGTCCGGAATGGCCGGATCGGGATCGGTGCGGGCGGGCGTCGGGAGCCGTCCGATCCTGCCGACGGTTCCGGAGCCGAGGTTGAAATACAGACTGCATGCGGGTCGTAGTCACGGGACGCGGACGATGACCGGAATTGCGTGACAATCCGTTGTCGGGAGAGGTAATTCTGCGTTTTGTCCGCTGTCAAAAAGAAATTCTTCCGTAACTTTGTATCATGCCCGGGAAAGCCGGACGACGACGATACGTTCGTCCGGCGGCTTGCCGGGAGGAGGAACGAGAGATGAAAAAGATTGTTCGTATGGTTATGTCGGTAATGACGGCGGCACTGGCGGCGACGGGGTCCGGCAGCGCTCGGGAGAAGGGCTCGGAAAAGCTGCCCAAGGTTTATATGTTCAAGGAGATTTCGTCCGAGAATCTCGTGAAGATTTACGAGGCGCTGGGCCGCGAGGCGGCAGGCAAGGTCGCCGTCAAGCTTTCGACGGGCGAGCCCGGCAACAATAATTACCTGAGTCCGGCGCTGATCGGAGATCTGGTGCGGCGGGTCGGGGGAACGATCGTAGAGTGCAACACCGCGTACGGCGGCGGGCGGTCCGATACGGAGTCCCACCTGAAAGCGGCCGAGGATCACGGTTTCACGGCGATCGCGGAAGTGGACATCATGGATGCCGACGGGGAAGTGGCGCTGCCGGTGAAGGGAGGCAGACACCTGAAGGAGGATTTCGTCGGGTCGCACTATTCCGACTACGACTTTACGGTCGTTCTGTCCCATTTCAAGGGGCATCCGATGGGCGGATTCGGCGGCGCGATCAAGAATATTTCCATCGGCATCGCTTCGTCGGCGGGCAAGGCGTGGATACATTCCGCGGGTAAAACCCGGGATCGGTCCGAGGTATGGGAAAACCTTCCTCCGCAGGACGATTTTCTGGAATCGATGGCCGAGGCTGCCAAGGCGGTCGCGGATTACTGCGGCGACAGGATTCTTTATATCAGCGTGGCGAATAATCTTTCGGTGGACTGCGATTGCGTGGCGGCGCCCGAGGAGCCGAAGATGGGCGATCTGGGCATTCTCGCTTCGCTCGACCCCGTAGCCCTCGACCGTGCCTGCGTCGACAGGGTCCGTGCTTCGGAAGATCACGGCAAGGTGCATCTGATCGAGCGGATCGACTCGCGCAACGGCATGCATACGCTGGACTATGCCGAGCGGCTCGGAATGGGAAGCCAGCGATACGAACTGGTCGAGCTGGACTGAGATTTCGGAGCCGGAGGAAAATTGCGAGGCATCGGACGGCGGGAATAGCGGATTTCGCGGGACCGGACGGCCGTGCGAGTCCCGTACGCGGGGCTTCCGGCGCGCCGGAAACCGCATCGCCGCCGTATCGCCGCCCGTTCCGATCTTCGCCCTATGCGGGAAAACAGGCGGAGCCGTGTGTCGCCCGGCCGGTTTCGGATTAAGGAAATATAGCATACGGATTATGGAAAAACTGATTCGATTGTTGCATGAGGGGAATTACTCGCTGGTGGTCGCTCACGGCGAAATCCGTACCTTCTCGGGACGGGGAGTGTCGGACCTGTATGCCCTGTCGGGCGAGGACCCCGGGTTTCTGCGCGGGGCCTCCGTCGCCGATAAGGTCGTAGGCAAGGCGGCTGCGGCTCTGATGATCGTCGCGGGAGTGAGCGAGCTGCATGCCGATGTCATCAGCCGGCCCGCTCTGGACCTTTTGGCCGGCAGCGGAGTGAAGGTCGGTTACGCCGAAGAGGTCCCGCATGTGATCAACCGCAGCGGGACGGGCTGGTGCCCGCTGGAGACCCGTTGCCGCGATTTGCGTACCCCGGAGGAATGCGTGGCGCAGATACGCGATTTTATGAATGCGATGAATAACCGATAAAAAAATCGATATGCAAGCAACGACCGTAAAACTTCATTCGCTGGGGTACGACCAGGCGAAAACTTACTGGATCGCGGCTCTGTTCGTGGCGGGAAACGTCCTGCTGCCGCAATTGTGCCATCTCGTTCCGCAGGGCGGCGTACGGTGGCTCCCTATCTATTTCTTCACGCTGATAGCCGCTTACAAGTACGGTTGGCGCGCCGGCATGCTGACGGCCGTTGCCTCGCCTTTGATCAATTCGGCGCTGTTCGGCATGCCCGCCGCCGATACTTTGCCCCCTATTCTGTTCAAATCGTCGCTGCTGGCCGTCGCCGCGGGACTGACTGCTGCGCGTTGCCGTCGCGTGTCGCTGCCGCTGCTTGCGGCTGTGGTGCTCGGTTATCAGGCGATCGGCACTCTCGGCGAATGGGCGATGACCGGATCGCTTCGCGCAGCCTTGCAGGATTTCCGTATCGGACTGCCGGGCATGTCGCTCCAGATCCTCGGAGGCTGGGCCTTCATGCGCTGGATACTCCGCCGATAAGCCGGGAGCGGCTTTCGGGCGATCCGTATTCTTCGGACGGATATGACCTTACGGCCATACAAGGCGGTTGTACGCCGTAGGTTTGTTTCCCGAGCGTCTACGGGAGACTTTGGGTTTCCTGTTTGCCTTCCGTCTCCCGGAACTTTTGGCAGAAAGCCTTTGTTTTCGGCCTCGTATCGAAACGAACGTACCGTTGCGCACCCGGCGGGCGGTACGATAACAAGAGGAGATCGGATTTGATATTTTTTTCGCTTACTTTGCAGAATCAAACCGTCGTACCATGTCGCTTATCTTATGTATCGAGGCCGGCACCGACATCGGTTCCGTAGCCTTGGCGAAAAACGGCAGGCTCCTTTCGCTGCGCGAAAATCTCGAGGGGAAGCATCATGCCCAGAATCTGGCCGTATACGCGGAGGAAATCCTTCGGGAAAACGATCTCGATGCCGACGAACTGGATGCCGTGGCCGTCGGCAAGGGTCCCGGCTCCTACACCGGACTGCGGATCGCCGTATCGCTGGCCAAAGGGATTTGCTATGCGACCGGAAAGCCGTTGATCGCCGTAAACAGTCTGGAAGCCCTCGTACAGGTCGCGCTGGAGGATTTCGAGGCCGGCATACTCGATCTGGAATCGCTGGAAGACGCCAAGTTGCTGCCGATGATCGACGCGAGACGCATGGAGGTCTACTGTCAGTTGTTCGACGCGCAGGCCCGGCCGTTGTCCGAAGTGGAGGCTCACGTTCTGACGGCCGAAAGCTTCGCTGCCGAACGGGCGCAAGGGCGGCTGGTGCTGTTCGGCAACGGCGCGGCCAAGAGCAAAATGCTCTTCACCGAGCCGGGAGTGCATTATGTCGATGTGACGCCCTCGGCTCGCGGTCTGGTAAAGCCGGCGACAGAGGCTTTGAAAATCAGGAAGTTCGAAAATGTTGCCTATTTCGAGCCGTTTTATTTGAAAAATTTTGTCGCAACTTCTTCGTCGAAAAAATTTTTTTGATTACATTTGTGCCGTAAATATTGACCCATGGTGTAATGGTAACACTGCAGATTCTGGTTCTGCCTTTCTTGGTTCGAGTCCAGGTGGGTCAACGAAATAAATTTCAAGCGCTTAACTTTTAACGAGTTGAGCGCTTGTTTTTTACGGATGCAACATAGGCGAAACATGGCGTTTTCGTTTGCTTTTGAATGTATCGACTTGTATATCATCCGAATATATTTGCAAGTATAAGGATGATAGTTAGTATTTAGGACTTAACAGGAGAGTATTTTATTGATTGCCTGACCGACGGTTGCTAAAACGACTTCTATGCGTCAGGGCGGTTTCAAGGTACGATTCCCGAATTTCCGCGCAGCGGCAGGCCGTTCCGGTTCCGGACCCGACTTTGCGGGATCACCTTCGGTCCGGCCGGTTTTTCGGTCGGATATGTTTCGTGTACGGGCATAGAAACGCGGACTGAGCCGATTATTGGCTTCTGCGGTCATGGAAAAACCTCGCTGGCAAATAAATGAGTAGAGCCCGCCTCGTGGAGCGTGAACGCTTTGCCCTTGTCTGCTTTGAAATTTCCCATGTTTCAGAACTCCTGTCCGGACGGCAACCGGTCGGTCGCGGCTTTTTCCCGTTGCGGGCGATCGACGCGCGAGAAGCGATTTTTCACCCATGCGGTCGCGATTCTCGCGGAATAAAGCGCGATTCGTCAGGCAAAACTTGCGATTTATAGCTTTACGTCATAAATTAGGCGGTCAAACCGCGACGCTCCGTTTCCGGCGCTTGCAGCCGCAGGCTCCGGAGACAGCGGCGGAAGACCCGAAACGAAAGAAACCTTTTCTATTCCGAGCCAGCCATGATGAAGCTCCTTATTCTTCTGGCCGTCGCGGTCGCAGGCGTGCCGGCCGCTCACGGTCAGGACTCTCTCCCTGCCGTAAAAGGACGCGTGACGGACGCCTCGACGGGAGCGGACATCGACTTCGCGGACGTCGTGATCGTCGACACGAGTAATCGGACGGTAGCCAGAACGATCGTCAGCGGCGGGGAATTCCGGATCGACGAAGTGGAGAACGGCGATTTTTTACTGAAAATCATGCTATTGGGCTACCGGCCTTACACGAGCGACACGATCGCTTTCCGCAGCGGCCGTCCGATCGACATGGGGACCGTCTCTCTCGTGCCCGAGGAAAACCGGCTCGAAGGCATTGCCGTCACAGGTTCCCGAGGCCGGATCGTCTATAAGCTGGACCGGCAGAGGATCAGCGGCTCCGCGTCCCTGTCGGCGGCGGGAGGAACGGCGGCCGACATTCTCGGCTCTACTCCCTCGGTCCGGGTGGACGCCGACGGAGAAGTGTCGTTCAGAGGCAGTACGGGCTTTCTCGTCTATGTGGACGGCAAACCCGCCGTACAGGAAGGAACCCGGGCTTTGGAACAGATTCCCGCCTCGACCGTTGCGGACATCGAGATCATTACGACTCCCTCGGCACGCTACAAAACGGACGGCGACGCGGGCATCATCAACATAGTCACCAAGCGTCAGACGGGAGAGGGACTGAGCGGAGCCGTCGGCATGGCCGGAAGCACGCTGGGGGCGTGGAACGGAGACGTGCTGCTGGCGTACCGCAAAGGACCTCACCGATGGTACGTGGGCGGAACCGGGGCCGAAATCCGCGGGAAAAGCGATTTCGGCCAGCAGAAAACCACGATCGTGGACGATTACACGACGACGTCCGACGCCGACGGAACCCGTCATAGCAACAACGCCTCCTATATCGGACGATTCGGTTGGGAGTACGGCTCACGCCGCCACAGACTGTCGCTGGAATTCCAAGGCGGCGACACCAAGAACGCCCGGGGCGGCGACATGGGCTACTACGAGCATCGCATGCAGGGGACCAATGTGATAAACGACGCTTTCTACGACAGCCATGACCGCTACTCCAACGAGAAGCAGCTCGCGCAGTTGCTGGCCGATTACTCTTTCCGGCTGAACGAGCGGGGCGACCGGATCTCGATAACGGGACGGCTGCGGTACGACTGGTATGCGCTGGAATACACCGAAAGCAACATGTTCGACACGACGGGAGCGCGCTACGAAGGTACGCGCGGCTACGAAAAGGAGCATCACTGGGATTTCGACGGGAGCGCGGTCTACGAGATGAACTACCGCGAGCAAGGGAAACTGGAAATAGGCTACCAGTACACGTCCTACAGCGAGCACGGCGACTACAACATCACGTATTGGGACCGCGCCGCGCAGGATTTCCAGTGGCAGGACGACCTGTACGCCCCGTTCTTCTACCGCCGCCAGATCCATTCGCTCTATGCCATGCTGAACGACCGGATCGGTCCGGTAGCGTTCGACGCGGGACTCAGGGCCGACAATACGCTCGACGAGCTCGCCATATCGGTGGCCGGAGCCGACCGCGACATTTCGCGTCTGGAGCTGTTTCCTTCCCTCCACGCATCGTACGAGGCTCCGCACGGCAACACGTTCTCCGTCGGTTACTCCTACCGGACGAACCGGCCGGGAATCTGGCAGCTCGAACCCTATATCACCTACGAGGATTACTACACCAAGCAGATCGGAAATCCCGACATCCGGCCCGAGTACATTCATTCCGTCGAGGCGGGATACCGGAAAAGCACGGGGAAAGGCGGCAGCATCGCGGTCACCGGATTCTTCCGGTCGCGAACGGGCGTGATCGACCGCATCCGCGTGGCCTACGAGCCCGGCGTGACGCTCGATTCGCTGATAAATGCGGGTTGCGACCGCTCGGGCGGCGTGGAGCTCGACGCACGCGTGAAAGTCGCCCGCTGGTGGGACATGACCGTCAACGGAAGTTTTTTCGGATATAAGTTCGTCAGCCGTTACGAGGGGTGCGAGGACGCTTCCAACACGAGCTACGCGCTGGGACTGATCAACCAATTCACGCTCGGACCCGCGACCCGAGTACAGTTCGATGCCAATGCCGTCGGCCCTACGGTACTGACGCAAGGTCGGGAAAAGGCCTATTGCTATTTCGATTTGGCCCTGCGCCAGCAATTCTGTAAGAACCGCATTTCGGCCGCGCTGGTCGTGCACGACGTATTCCGCACCGCACGTTACGAGAACTGCCGCACGACTCCTTCGCTCGTTTCGTCGACCCGTATCAGGCCCAAGTACCCCAATGTCGTTCTGTCGCTGAGCTATTCGTTCAATGCCGCAGGCGGCAAGGAACATACGGGACGGGTTTCGTCCGGCGCGCGGTTCGACGGCAGGGAGTTCTGACGGACATGCGGAAGATCGCGCCGATACCCGAGCCGGCGTCAGCGCGACGATGGATATGGGTCGGGCCGCAATCCGCCGTCCGGAACGGGCTCTGAAAACCCGCGCTCCCTGAATACGCGCTCCGGCCCCGAGGAGAATCGCGCGTCTTCCTAAAATTCGCGCCCCTGCTTGAGGTCTTCCACGAACCGGTCGATGCGGTGCAGCTCTTTCGGGATATCGATGCTCTGAGGGCAATGGGGAATGCATTGTCCGCATCCGATGCAGTGGCTCGCCTGACGCAGCCGGGGAACCGAACGGTCATAGCCTACGAGGAACGCCCGCCGCGCCCGGCGGTAGTTGTCGTCCTGCGACGAGGAAGGTACGTTCCCTTCGTTGACGCACCGGTTATAATGCAGCAGAATGCCCGGAATGTCCAATCCGTAGGGACACGGCATGCAGTATTGGCAATCGTTGCAGGGAACGGTCGGGTAACGCAGTAGCAGTTGCGCGGTCTGCTCGAGAAACTCCCTGTCTTCGTCAGTAAGCGGTTCGAGCGGCGAATAGGTGCGCAGGTTGTCCTGCAGATGCTCCAGATAGGTCATGCCGCTCAGCACGGTCAGTACCTTTTCCGGCGAGCCGGCGAAGCGGAACGCCCACGAGGCGACGCTCGCTTCGGGCCGGCGCTGCTTGAGATGCGCGGCGATGTGATCGGGCACGTTCGAGAGCCGTCCGCCGAGCAGCGGTTCCATGATGATCGCCTGAATGCCGCGCTTTGCCAGCTCCCCGTACAGATATTCGGCATCGACGTTGTTTCCCGACGCATGCTTCCAGTCCACGTAATTGAGCTGAATCTGCACGAAATCCCAATGCGCCCGCTCGTCCATCGCCAGCACCTCGTCGAAGACGTCCACCGTTCCGTGGAAAGAAAATCCCAGATTGCGGATACGGCCCGCTTCCCGCTCTCCGAGCAGAAAGTCCAGCATCCCGTTGTCGATATAGCGGGCGCGGAACGTGTCGATTCCGCCGTTGCCGATCGAATGCAGCAGATAGTAGTCGATATAGTCCACCTGCAGGTCCTCGAAGGACTTCCGATACATGGCTATCGAGTTCTCGCGGGTATGGTTGGCGAAGTTAGACAGCTTGGTGGCGATCAGGAATTTTTCGCGGGGATGACGCTTCAGGGCGATCCCGGTCGATTTTTCCGACCAGCCTTGCACGTACACGGGCGACGTATCGAAATAGTTCACTCCGTGAGCTATGGCATAGTCCACCAGCTCGTTGACCGCATCCTGGTCGATCACGTTCCCCCGGCCGTCGGGCGAAGGGAGAGTCGGCCAGCGCATACACCCGTAGCCGAGCAGCGACACGCGATCGCCCTTTTTGTCGTTGGTACGGTAAGTCATCCGGTCGGTCGGAATGGCCGTCCGGGCCGCCCGACCGCCCGACACCGGGTTATTCTCCGGGCTGCAGCCGGCCCAAGCGGCCGTAGTCGCGGCCGCGCTGATTCCCACGATTTTCAGAAAATCGCGGCGGTTCATTTCCTTATCTCGTGCTCCCATAGAAAGTCGCCTTGACAGATTATACGATACGGTGTCTCGCATGCCCCTCGACGTAAATGGCGCTGAAAGGGCGTGCCGGACAAAGGTTTTCGCAAGCTCCGCAGCCGATGCAGCGCTCGACGTTCACGACGGGAATTTCGGGCGAATCCGGCATAGCGGGATCGGAAGCTACCATGACGATCGCGCCCGTCGGACAATGGCGAGCGCAGTTGCCGCATTTCACGCCGTCTGTCAGCGGAACGCAGTTTTCCTTGACCCATACGGCATGACCTATCTGGATGGCCGACTTGTCTGCCGCCGTGATTTTCAGAATCGCGCCCGTCGGACATACTTCCGAACATTTCGTACATTCGGGCCGGCAGTAGCCGAGCTCGTACGAGGCTACGGGCTGCATGAACGTCGTCAGCGCGGTCGAAGGGCGCAGCACGCCCGAAGGACACACCGACACGCAAAGCTGGCAGCCCGTGCAGTGCGCGGTCATGTGACGGAGGCTCTGCGCGCCGGGAGGCACGATCGGGGTGGTGCGGTTCGGAATCTTCTTGTCCGCGATGACGGCCAGGCCGCCGTCCACTTTTTTCTCCTGCGCCCTCGCCACGGATGCCGCGGCGAACAGACTCAGACCGGTCAGAAAACGCCTTCGGGCGGGATCGGCCTCCCTGCCGCCGTCCGAGACCGGTATGGCCGTACTCCGACGGCGCTTGTACCGGATCGCTCCGCGCCGGCATTGATCGATGCAATCCATGCAGGCGACACAGCGCGAATAATCGATCTTATGCTCCCGGCTGTCGATACACGCCGCCTTGCACCGGCGGGCGCATTGTCCGCAACCGTTGCATTTCGTAACGTCGATGACCGGCCGCAGCAGCGAAAAGCGGGAAAGGAACCCGAGCACCGTACCTACCGGGCAAATCGTGTTGCAGTAGGTACGACCGTTCCGCCACGACAGAACGGCCAGCGCCGCGAACATGGCGACAGCGATCGCAAAGGTCGGCAGGCTCTTGATCCAGACATCCGTCCGGTAGAAAGCGTAGCTGCCGGCCCTTTCGGCGAAGCCGGCCAGCAGGTTGTTGCCCCACTGCCAAAGCGGCGCGAAAAGATTCGAAGCGATACGTCCGTAAGCTCCGTACGGGTCCAACAGCGCCACGACGGAGCCTACGCCCGCCGCGAGCGCTACGACGAACAGCGAAAGCACCGTATAGCGCAGCCACGACAACGCCGGCGAATGGGAATAGCGGTTTTTCCGGTGCCGTCTTCCCAGCCGGCCGAACACGTCCTGCATCACGCCCAACGGACAAACGACCGAACAATAAACGCGTCCCAGCAGCAGCGTGAGCAATACGAGCGCCGCCACGACGCCGAGATTCAGGGCCAGTACCGCAGGCAGGAACTGAATCTTGGCCAGCCAGCCGAACCATGCATGGATCGTTCCCGTGAAATCGAGAAACAGCAGCGTGACCGGCACGAAACAAAGGACGGCGAGCGTTATTCTGATTTTTCGCAACATGCCTCGTCTGTTTAATTCGAATTTACAAAAATATATTTCATTCCTTCGTCACCCGCGATTCCTCTTGCAAAAATAGCGGGGACAGGCATAACGCTTGTATCCGTTTTACGGATTATAGAACCCGTATCATCGAAATGGCGAAATACGATTCTACGATTTTTGGGGAAGCGCGTTCCGAAACCGCAGATCGTCGCTCCGGCCGAACGGAAAGAATCATTCGCAACGAAAGTTCTGCCGATTTCCTTTCGGCCGTTTCACAGCCCGTCCGACAAATGTTTTACCTGCAAAGCGGCAATTGCCTCGGCTCGCGCGATCGTCCGTCGGGAACTCCGTCGTCTCCGGCGAACGGCCGAGCGGGCTTCGTCCCGTTCGGTCTGGGACCTAAAAGCGGGATTATCGGGAGTTTTCCCGCTGCCCGGATGCTCTGCCGGTTTGCTCGCACCCCTATTCGAGCCACGGCAACGGACCGTTCTCCCTCCGACTCGGCCGGCTGCAGTCGCTTACCGTTTTCGGTCCGAACGACCGGCCACGAGCTCATACGATCGTCGGACGAGCCTTCTGATTTCGCTGTCGGGAACATCCCGGTCGAAACGGACGTTGATCCAATGCCGTTTGTTCATATGGTAGCCGGGCTCTATGCCCTCGTAGCGGTCCCGCAGATCGATCGCCTCGTCCGGGTCGCACTTCAGACAGCAGAAATCGAACTCGCGGATATGGACGAAACAGAACCATTTGTCCCGCACGCAGAACACGAGCAGTTCCCGGTCGTACTCCGAGGCCGCTTTGTCGAACGGCATCTTGTCGCATGCGCCCGGGAAAGAGAGGCAGTATGTCCTGAATTCTTCTATGTTCATTTCGGTAGCTCTGAAAGCGCTTGTCGGTCTGCGTTCTTGATGCGGGGCCCTTCATGCCGTTCGTTGCGAACGAATTTCTTCGGAGCGGGAAACGCTTCCGGGAACTTGCCGAAGCGTACCGGCCCGCGGGGAAGCAGGGATCAGGATACTTTACCGTTCTCCGTCAGAACGTGGCGGTCGCCCGGAGGTTGGCTCCGCCCTCGGCCCGGAAGCAGGAGTTGTCGGCTCCGACGTTCGACCGGACGATATGGTACTCGAACGATCCGTAGAGCAGGTTGTCGGGATCGAGCACGAAATACTCGTAGTTGAAGTCGTAAGGCACTTGTCCGCTGTTCACCTCGATGCCGACCTGCTCGATGCGGAAGAAAGAGGCCCCGCGCGTGTGGCCCGCGAAATCCGTGTCAAGCGACGTCAGGATGTTCTTGCAATTCTGGGCGTGGATGCGGCCGAACCAGCAGGAGTGATCCATCTTGGAAAAGACAAAGGCATTCTCGCAGTCCCATGCCGACAGGTCGTTGCCGTTCATGTGCTCCGAGAAGACGAATCCGTAACGGAACGCGCTCTTGACGTATACGTTCCTCAGTCCTTGCTCGGGGTTGCACCACAGCCGGGGACCGATGAAGCCGGCCGAATAATGACCGTCTTTCGACGGAGCCGTCAGGGCGGTGTTGCGGACCGACGAGTAAATCAGTACGTTATCGGTGTACACGGTAGCCGCGTAAGCCATGTTGATACCCGACAGATAGGGGTATTTTCCTTCCTCGGCCTTCGCCTGAAAGGCCAGATCCTCGATGCGGATCACGGCCTGGTTGAGGCTGTACAGGTTCGATCCCGTTCCGGCCGCCAGAATGCAGGCGGGCGTGGCCGCCGGATCGGTCTGAGGTTCTCCCAGCACGTCGGAGAACAGTACCGTCCCGTTGTCCCACACCTCCGAACGGTCTTCGCCCGTATGGTTGGCGTACGAACAGGGCGTGACGACGCAGGTTTCGCCCCGCAGGCGGATCATCACGTAATCCCGCTTGCCCGGGCTTTTCTTGGGCTTGACGATCAGGTGCGCCTTGACCCGATAGTTCTCTTGCATCGTGGCCAGACGGTAGCGGCCGTTGGGGAAGTAGACCGTACCGCCGCCGTGATCGATCGCATGGTCGAGCGCCGACTGAATCGCTTTCGTGTCGTCCGACCTGCCGTCGCCCTTGGCGCCGAAGTCGCGGACGTTGTACACCGACTGGCAGGACGCTCCGCTTGCAGCGGCAGGCTGCGACATCCGTTTCTGCCCGTAGCAGACCGTGCCGAGCAGCAGGGCGAGCGCAGCGGCGCAAATAGTCGTTTTCATAGCTTTCGTTTTACGGGTTCGGGCCCCTCCGGCTTCGCCGGGCTGTTCCGACGGGTTCGGACGAGCACGAGGGGCGCTTGCTCCGCACGCGGGGAACGCATGCGGTTGCGGGAGTAAAAATAGCAAGAATGATCGGATTCGGCAACCCGTAAGGTAAAAAACGTTTCACATAGCGGTCAGAAAACCGGAACGCCGCGCATGGTTCATGTCCGCAGCTCGTCCGGCGGATCGGACCTTTCGGAAGAGCTGATCCCGCCGCTCTTGCCCGTCAGGGAAAAAATCCTATATTTGCATGAAGGCCGGCCGACGAAGATTCCCGCTCCGAGGGGAAACCGGATCCGGAAAGCCGCCGGACGAATGCGGTTCGCCCGGCGGTTTCTGCCGGCTATCGCCCGAGCACAACTAACCCGAACTTATGGAGACTACGACGAAGGAACACTTAGGCTGGATCGACCTGCTGCGCGTGCTGGCCTGCTTTCTGGTCGTGCTTTCGCACTGCTGCGACCCGTTCGTCGCGCAGTTCGACGCCGACCGCAGCGCATTTCTCACGGGCATGTTCACGGGGAGCACGGTCCGGTGCTGCGTGCCGCTTTTCGTCATGATGACCGGCGTACTGCTGTTGCCCGTGCAGACCGGCATGTCCGCTTTTTACCGCAAGCGGATCGGGAGAATCGCACTTCCGCTGGTGTTCTGGTCGCTGGCGCTGCCCGCGCTCTACTGCGTTTATCTGAACTGCGGCGGAACGACGTCGAATCCTCAGGTCGTGATGGAGGATCATACGCTGCGGGCCACGCTGACCAAGCTCTATACGTTCGTTTTCAATTTCAACTATGACACCACGCCGCTTTGGTATCTTTACATGCTGGTCGGACTGTACCTGATCATGCCGATTCTGAGCGTCTGGCTGCAACAAGCCTCCCGCCGCGACCTGAAGCTCGCTCTGTGGCTGTGGGGCGCAACGCTCGTACTTCCGTACGTAGGCATGGCGGCGCCCATGCTCGGCTATGCGGGCAATTACGGAAATCCGGGGATTCTGGGCGTCTGCGACTGGAATCCCTACGGCACGTTCTACTATGTGTCGGGATTCGCCGGCTATCTGGTGCTGGCCTATTATCTGGTCAAATACCCTCCTGCATGGAGCTGGCGGCGCACGCTCGCGCTCGGCATCCCGATGTTCGCGGCCGGCTATGCGGTCACGGCATTCGGCTATCTGGCCATGCAGAGCCGCTTTCCGGGCAACTACGCCTACCTCGAGATCGTTTGGTACTTTACGGGCATCAACGTCTTTCTGATGACGTTCCCGGTCTTTCTCGTCGTGCGGAAACTGCGGCTGAAACCACGCCGATGGCTCGCGCGTCTGGCATCGCTGACCTTCGGCATCTATTTGTGTCATTTCATTTTCGTGCAGATCGGTTACGACTTGATCGGAACGATCGGTTCGCTTCCGGTGCTCGCGCGCATCGTGCTGACGGCCTGCTGCGCTTTCGCGGTCAGCGCGGCGCTGGTGTGGCTCATGAGCCGTTGGAAATGGACATGGAAACTGGTCCGGTAGCGGACGGGGGGAGACAGGTTCCCCTGTTCTGCGCCGAACCTTGTTTTGAAACACGGGGACCCCGCGGCAGCGGGAGCGCCTTTCCGGGATGAAAGCGATCGTCGCGTCTCGGCCCGGCGGTCCGCAGCGCGACTTGCGGCATGCTTGCCGGCCGGCTCGTTTTTTCCTTTGTCTTTCAGGAACGGATTTGTATCGTGCCAGGTAGCGGAATCGTCGGCGTACGCGGCTGTATCCGACCGGGGCGGACTACCGGTCTATCCCTTATTCGCTCCGTATACGATAATAACGGTTCTCGCAGATGCGAGAACCGTTATTCCCGCTATGTTATGGACACAGGGAAAAATGTTTGCGATCCCGTGCGGGCGGAACCGGTGCGCGGAAACCGCTTCGCGTCGGACTCGCCACGCTTCGGCTCGAGTCGGCCGGGCGGAGTCTCAGTAAGTCAGAATTTTCGGCCCGCTTTCGGTCATCACGAACGTATGCTCCCACTGGGCCGAAGGCAGCCCGTCGTCGGTCAGGACCGTCCAGCCGTCGGCCTCGTCGATGAAGATGCTGCGCGAGCCCATGTTGATCATCGGTTCGATCGTGAATACCATGCCGGGCACCAGCACCATGCCCGTGCCGCGCCGGCCGAAATGCTCTATGTCCGGCTCCTCGTGAAACGCCAGCCCGACTCCGTGTCCGCACAGTTCGCGGACGACCGAATAGCCGTTCTTTTCGGCGTGGCGCTGAATCGCATGGCCTATGTCGCCGACGAAGCCGAACGGCCGGGCGGCCTCCATGCCGATGCGGAGGCATTCGCGCGTCACTTCGACCAGTCTCCGCCGCTCGGGCGAGACGTTGCCGATCAGAAACATGCGCGAGGCGTCGGAATAGTATCCGTCGAGAATCGTCGATACGTCGACATTGACGATGTCGCCGTCGCGGAGAATCTCCCGCTCGTTCGGGATGCCGTGGCAGACCACGTCGTTCACGGACGTGCAGACGCTTTTGGGGAAGCCTTCGTAGTTCAGCGGAGCCGGGATCGCTCCGTGCGAGGTCGTGTAGTCGTAGACGGCCCGGTCGATCTCGGCGGTCGACACGCCCGGGCCGATCATCGCGGCCACGCAGTCGAGAACGCCCGTGTTGACCGCTCCACTGCGGCGGATGCCCTCGATCTGCTCGGGCGTCTTGACGAGCTCCCGGCCGGGAACGAGGCAGCCCCGACGGGCCATTTCGAGGACCCTGCGGTCCAGTTCGGTCGGCTGCCCGTCGACCTTCCAGCGGCAGCCGTGTTTTCTGTCGGACATCGTTTCGCTGTTTTCGTCGTTGCGGCGGCATGCCCGGGCTTCGCTCGCGGAACCGTGTTTCCCGTTTTGCAAAGGCAGGCCGTCGCGATCCAAAAGTACGGATTTTTCCGTTGCGACGGTTGCCGCCCGGCAGTATTCCGTTCATCCGTTGCGGCAATCGCAATCCGCTTTCCCGCGGCGCGGGCCGAAGCGTTTTCCGTCCGTCGTGCACGGTTCGGCGGCCCGCCCGGAATTTCCGGGGGGCCGGGGCGTCAGATCAGTCCGAAATGCCGGAGCGCCCGGCTCACTCCATCCTCGTCGACGCTCGCGGTCACGTAGTCGGCCGCCGCCTGTACTTCCTCGGCCGCATTGCCCATGACGACTCCGATGCCCGCATGGCGCAGCATCTCGATGTCGTTCTGGCCGTCGCCGAAAGCCATCGTTTCGTCCGGCGCGATGCCGTACGAGCGGCAGATCGCGTCGATACCGACGCTCTTGCTCCCGCCCTCGGGCACGACATCCATGAAATAGGGATTCCACCGCGTCGACCGGCAGCGGGGCAGCCGCTCCATCAGCCACGGCTCGCGCTCGGGGCCGATGAACGGCATGAGCTGGAAGATATCGGTACGCAAGGCCCGGGACGGGCTTTCGACGGGCGGATCGCCGAAGTTGAGCAGTCGCTGCGCAGCCCGGAAATTGTCGTCGGCGCAGTTGATGTACATCCGGTCCTCCTCGATGAACAGGCACGGAAAAGGCTCCCTTTCGATCAGTCCGACCGCCGTGCGGATGTCGTTCGGATCGATGCTGCGGCAATAGATCACGCCCCGCGCGTCGTAGCAATACTGCCCGTTGAGCGTCACGTAGCCGTCGAAGGCGAGGTCCCCCAGATTGTTCAGGTCGCAGCGGTGGCGGCCGGTGGCTATGAAGAGCAGCAGGCCCCGGCGCCGGGCCTCGGCCAGCGCGTTTCGGGTCGGCTCGCCGACCCGGTGAGTCTCGAAGCTAACCAGCGTTCCGTCGATATCCAGAAAAAGAGCTTTGATCATTCGGTCGTTTTTCGTAATAGTTACAGCGCAGGGATTGCCCGGCAAAGATAAAGAAATTAATTTTGCCGTCGCTGCAGGAAGGCACTTCGCCCGACCTGACGGCCGGAATGCAGAAAACGAACTTTCACACCCATACGGCCCGTTGCGGACACGCATCGGGAGAAGACGAGCAGTATGTGCGGAGCGCGATCCGGGGAGGCTATCGCGTGCTCGGCTTTTCGGATCATACGCCTTGGAGTTATGCCTCGGACTTCGTCTCGCCGATTAGGATGCCGCTCGACGCGCTTCCCGATTACGTGCGGAGCGTCCGCTCGCTCCAGAGGCGCTTTGCAGGGCGGATCGAATTGCGCCTCGGGCTGGAATGCGAGTATTTCGAGGACTACATGCCCTGGTTGCGCGACACGATCCGCGAGTACCGCCTCGACTACGTCATTTTCGGGAATCATTTCTACCGGACCGATGAGCGCTATCCCTATTTCGGCTCGGACACCCGTTCCGCCGAAATGCTCGATCTGTATGCGGAAAGCGCGATCCGGGGCATGGAAACCGGCTTGTACGCTTATCTGGCGCACCCCGACCTGTTCATGCGCAGCTACGGGCGATTCGACGGGCACTGCGCCCGCATCAGCCGCGAGATATGCCGCCGGGCCTCGCGGCTCCATATGCCGCTCGAGTACAACGTTTCGATGATCGCTTACAACGAGGCGCACGGCGTGGCCGGAATTCCGCACCCGGATTTTTGGCGGATTGCGGCCGACGAGGGATGCACGGCGATCGTCGGCATCGATGCCCACGACCACCGTGTGCTCGAAAGCGGTCTCTATTACGACCGGGCCGTTCGGGAGCTCGCGGCGCTCGGCATTCCGGTGATCGATACGATCCCCTTTTTCGAGTATTAGCCCCGGGCAAACGGCCCCTGTGACAAGGAGCTTCTCCGGTCCGACCGGAATGCCGCCGCAGACTGTCATGTCAGACGAACAGCGCGCGGATGACGTAGAATCCGATCGCGAGCGACACGGCCAGCTTCATCCCGGTACCGAGAATGAAGGCGGCGAACGAACTGACCGCGACCCTGAGCGCCCTGAGCTTGTCGCTGCCGTCATGGATCAGTTCGCCGACGAAGGCGCCGACGAAAGCGCCGACGATCAGTCCGGCCGGCGGAAAGAATACCATGCCGACGATCAACCCTACGAGCGAGCCTCGGGCCGCCTGTTTCGAGCCGCCGAACCGACGCGCCAGCCAAGCCGGCAGCAGGTAGTCGAGCACCGTGACCGCGAGCGTCGCGAGCCCCCAGATCGTCAAGAAACGGCTGTCGAACTCCGCCGCTCCGCTCCAGCGCATCAGCAGCAATGCGACGAAGCTCAGCGGAGGGCCGGGCAGAACCGGCAGAATACAGCCCGCTATGCCGACCAGAACGCACAGTACGGCCAGTACGATCAGCAAGACGCTCATGGTTTCGAGGATTTATGCCGGCGGTTCCCGGCCGCGCGGTCCGGAGTCCGGTCGATGAACAGAATACCGTTCAGATGATCGATCTCGTGTTGGAATACGACGGCCGTGAATCCCGATACGTATTCCCGCCGGCGCTTTCCGCTCTGCCCGTCCCGGTAGCGCAGCACGACCCGTTCCCGGCGCACGGCCGTGTCGATCTTCCCGGGAATCGACAGGCATCCTTCGGGACTCCGGACCGTTTCGCCCGCATACCGCACGATGCGGGGATTGGCGTAGAACTCGAACGGCTCGCCCTCCCGGTCGAAGCGCTGCACGGCGATGAGACGTCGCGATACGCCTACCTGAGGCGCTGCGATCCCGACGCCCGGGTCGGCCGGGTCGATCACCGTACAAAGCATGCGTTGCTTCAGGCGGGCATACAGCGGATCGCCGAACCATGCGCGGCCTATCCGCCCGCTTCGGCCGCGCAGCCGAAGCGAGTCGCCGCCATCGGTCGTTTTGAGCACGCGCATCGCGCCTTCGCCCGGCTCCGCGCCGATCGTTGCGGCCTCCGACGCCGAGAACCGGCCGACCGAGGCGCACGACGGAAGCGCGAGCCATACCGAGGCGAAAACGAGCGTTCGCAGGAGTTTCATCTGTCGTTCGGTCTTTTCCTGCAAAGCTACGTTTTTTTATTCATTGCGGCAACGCATTGCCACGAACTTCGGACAGCCGAAGAAGGATGTTGGCGGCCGTACCGGAAGACCGGCCGCGCGCCGATTGTTCATACGAACGGCCAACTGCCGGAAGTCCGGCCCGTCGCACGGGCCGTGCGCGCAGCTGCGACAGACGGGCGAATCTTCGGCCGGGTATTGCGGGTTTGCGTTTAATTTCTTAAATTTAAAGCACCTTGTACTGCCTGAAATCTTAAAAAGTTCAACCTAAAACAGCTTATCGAATTATGAAGACGTACACGACACACGACATCAAGAACGTGGTCCTGCTCGGCGCCTCGGGCTCTGGCAAGACCACGCTGGCCGAGGCGATGGCTTTCGACGGAGGGGTGATCGACCGGCGCGGAAGCGTCGAAAACGACAACACGCTCTCGGATTACACCGACGTGGAGCACCTTTATAAACGCTCGATCTATCCGACGATCCTGTTCGCTGAGTACATGGGGCGCAAGCTGAACATCATCGACACGCCGGGCTCGGACGACTTCTGCGGCGGACTGTTCTCGGCGTTCCGGGTGGCCGACGTGGGCGTGATGCTCCTCAACGCCCAGAACGGGTTCGAGGTCGGAACGGAAATTCAGGCGCGCTATGCCCGGCGGCACGAGAAGCCGATCATCGCGGTCATCAACCAGCTCGACCATGAAAAGGCGTCGTGGGAGGGAACGCTCGATTCGCTGAAGGCGGCCTCGCAGGTCACGCCGGTCGTCGTGCAGTATCCGGTCAATCCGGGGCCCGGCTTCGACGCGTTCGTCGACGTGCTGCTGATGAAAATGTATCGTTTCAAGGGCGATACCGGCGTACGCGAGGAGCTCGAAATCCCCGAGTCGGAAATGGAACGGGCCGCCGAGCTGAACCGCATCCTGACCGAGGCGGCCGCCGAGAACGACGAGGCGCTGATGGAGCTCTATTTCGACAAGGGCGTACTGACGCAGGACGAGCTGCGTTCGGGTCTGAAGCTGGGACTCGCCAAGCGCGACCTGATCCCGGTGTTCTGCGCTTCGGGCAAGCGCGACATAGGGGCCAAGCGGCTGATGGAATTCATCATCAACGTAGCGCCCGGTCCGATCAAGGCGCCCGCTTTCAAGACGACGGACGGGCGCGAGATCGCGGCCGACAGCTCGGCTCCGACCTCGCTGTTCGTCTTCAAGAGCGCCGTCGAACCTCATTTGGGCGAAATGACGTTCTTTCGCGTCGTGTCGGGGAAGGTGACCGAAGGCATGGAGCTGGTCAACTCGAAGACGGGCAACAAGGAAAAAATATCGCAACTGTTCGCCGTGGCGGGCAAGAACCGTGTCAAAGTGACCGAAATGGAAGCGGGCGACATCGGCTGCACGGTCAAACTGAAAGGGACCAAGACGAACCAGACGCTCTGTTCGCCGGGCGCCGACATCCGGATCGAGCCGATCCGATTCCCCGAACCTCGCTACCGGGCCGCCGTGCGCCCGCTCAAGACCGGCGAGGACGAGAAGCTCGGCGAGCTGCTGAACCGGGCGCACTTCGAGGACCCGACGATTCTGGTCGAATACTCCAAGGAGCTCAAGCAGACGATCGTGCAGGGACAGGGAGAGCATCATCTGAATATCCTGAAGTGGCAGCTTGCGAACCAGAATAAGATGGAGGTCGAATTTTTCGCTCCGAAAATCCCCTACCGGGAGACGATCACGAAAGTGGCTGCGGCCGACTACCGGCACAAGAAACAATCGGGCGGCGCAGGCCAGTTCGGCGAGGTATGGCTCGTGATCGAGCCCTATGTCGAGGGCATGCCCGAGCCGAGCCGCTACAAGATCGACGGCCGCGAGCTGGTGCTCAACATTAAGAGCAAAGAAGAGGTCGATCTGCCGTGGGGCGGCAAGCTGATGTTTTACAGCGCGATCGTCGGCGGAGCGATCGACGCCCGCTTCCTGCCCGCGATTCTGAAAGGAATCATGGAGAAAATGGAGGAGGGACCGCTCACGGGCTCCTATGCCCGCGACATCCGCGTGGTCGTCTACGACGGCAAGATGCATCCGGTCGACTCGAACGAGCTGTCGTTCAAGCTGGCGGGCCGCAATGCGTTCAAGGAAGCCTTCAAGAAGGCCGGGCCGAAAATCATGGAGCCGATCTACTCGGTCGAGGTACTCGTGCCTTCGGACCGCATGGGCGACGTGATGAGCGACCTGCAGAATCGCCGGGCCATGATCGAGGGCATGAGCAGCGACAAGGGATTCGAGCGGCTGGTGGCCCGCGTTCCGCTCGCGGAGATGTACCGCTACTCGACGACGCTCAGCTCGCTGACCAACGGCCGCGCGACCTATTCGATGAAATTCGCCTCGTACGAACAAGTGCCTTCCGACGTGCAGGAAAAGTTGCTCAAGGCATACGCCGATACGGATAAGGACGACTAACCTTTCCGGTCGATTCGGCCGAACGGGCGGCTCCGTGTTTTCGGGGAGCCGCCCGTCTTTTATGACCGGAGCGAACGGAACGAAAACGGCGGGCGCAAAGCTCCGGAACGTATGCGGACCGTGTACCGGTCGGACAGAGAAACCGTCCTGCCCCGAAGAAGTATTCTCTCCCTATACCGAATTTGCGTTGGTTTATGCGGTTTTTTCTATAATATTTTCCATAAATATCCTCTTTTTACATGTACTGTTTTTATTATCAGTTGTTTATAAATAGGCTGTTTGCTTTTTGCAAAACTCGTTATCCTCTCCTGCCCGTTATAGTTTTTAACCAACGTTTAAAACGTCATTATGTATTATATTTACAGCGATTTCTCCTTGAAATCTGTCTGAAAAACAACGTAATGAACGGATGAAAAGAACGGTCCTGCTGGCGCTGCTATGTGCAGCGACGGCATTTGCAGCCCCTGCGGCCTCGCTTGTCGAAGGACGCATCTACCTCAAGAACGGCACGGTCGTCGAATGCACGGGCAACGACCGGATAAAGCTGCCGAAGAAATCGGGTCCGCTGAAACTGTTCCGTGACGCTTTCCGCAGGACGAAGACGAAAGAGGTCTTCCGGGCCGATTCGGTCGATTCGGTCGTCTGCTGGCATCCGAAAACGCCGGAATATCTTCGCAAATTCATCCCCGCCGCCGATCCGGGCTGGATGTGGGTTTATCTTGAAACGCCCTATATCAGGGTTTGCGTCTGGTCGAAGAAAGGTTACGGCATCGACACCGACGGAGGTATCCAGATATGGCAAAAACAGCGGACTTTCAGTCAGTCCCGCACGGCATACTTCCTGCAAAAGCACGGCGGGGACGGATTCCGGGACGTGGGCGGCGCCAACCGTAACTCGAAGGACGCCTTTCGCGAGCGTGTCGCCCGCTATGTCGACGACGATCCCGCACTGGCGGAGCGTATCCGGCATTCGAATGCCAGCCGTAGCAAGACCGTGCTGATGTTGCAAGACTACAATCCGACGAAACGATAACCTTAAAAACAATCGATGTATGAAACGAACGATTCTTTTCGTAGTGACCGCGTTCATTGCCTTCGGCGCCGTTTTTCGGGCGGAGGCGAAGAAACCCGAGGATCAGGAGTTCCGCCGCGTGATCGTTACGCTCAAATCCGGCGAGAAAGTCGAAGGATACCTCAAAAGCGGCTGGCACGCCGATGGCGCTCTTCTGAAAAAAGAGAACTATTCGTTCAAAATCACCAAAACGCCCGATGACAAAGAGTCGGTCAAGTATACGGCCGACGAGGTAACATGCATCGACTATGCGGAAAAAACCGAGGAAAATCCCGACGGGATCCATTGGGATGCGCTCGACATCGCTTCGCCCTCCATCGGTAATCGCTATAATACGATCCGACGGCTGGTTTGTCTGGACAAAGTCGGGAAGAACGCTACGACCTACTGGTGGAAGATCTGGACAACGGAACGGGTGGGCAATATCAACCGCCGGATATTGAAAACCGTTCACGGCGTCCGGTTCCACGACGATCCCGATAAGGTAGTTTACACCTACATGCTGGTGAACACGATGTTGATGGACAAGCTGCATCCCGGGCTGCATGAGTTCTGCAAGAAATGGTTCAAAGGCCCCGAAGGAAAAGTCCGTAAGAAGGAGGCTAAGGAGGACGACGCGTGGATACTCGACATGTACGACGCCTACCTCGAACAGCAAGCGGTCCAGTAAGTCGACCCGTAATTTCCGGAATAAACGCCGAGGAGATCGCCCGTCCCGAGTTCTGGAACGAAAGGAATCTCGCAACGAAAACCGGTCTGTACGACATGCCTTTCGTCAAGGGGAAGGGTGAAAAACGATAATATCGGGGAATCCTGTGAGGGATTCCCCGATATCGGCTTTGTCTCGCGGTCATGCGGACTTTTCTTACGAAGCGTCGGCGGACACGTTACGCAGACTCTCCTCCGGAACGGGCCCGCACGCCCGGTCCGGCTATTTCTCGACGGCGATCCGGTAGACGCCCGAGCCGACATGCAGCTCGATACGTCCGTCCGTTCCGCTTTCGACGGCCATATCCTTGCGGCCCGATACGGGCTTGCCGCTCTCGGTGACTTTCGCCGGATCGGTCGCGGGCAGGCAAATACGGGCCGTAGCGTTGGCGGGTATTTCGATCGTCTGCACGAACTCGTCCGGCGCATCCTTCCACTCGCTGCGGATCAGTCCGTAAGGCGAACGGAACGATACGCGGGCATCGCGCAGATCGCCTACGATCTGGGGATCGATCACGATCCGCTTGTAGGCCGTCGAGCCGGACTCCTGCGAGATGCCTCCGATGCCGCTGAACAGCCACGAGTAGAGATGGCCGAGCATGCAGTGGTTGTGCGACAGGTAATCGCGGCTCTGCCAAGACTCGGCCAGCGCCGTCTCGCCCATAGCGATCTGGTAGCCGTAGCCCGGCACGTCGTAACGGCTGTTCATGTCGAACAGTACGTCCGAAGCGCCGCGATCCTGCAACGTCTGCACGACGTAGCGGTAGCCGATGTCGCCCGCCGTCACGGCATTGCCGCGGCCGCGGATGTCGTCGATCAGGTTTTTCAGCACGACCTCCTCGTACTGGGGTTCCACGAGTCCCATGTAGAGCGCCATCGCGTTGGCCGCTTGGCTGTTGCGGTCGTACTTGAGCGTCCGGCGGTTGAAAAAGCGCTCGTTGAACGCCTTTTTCACCTCGGCGGCCAGCGATTCGTAACGCTCGGCGTCGGCCGTTTTGCCCAAATGCTCGGCGATCCGCTGCATCGTGCAGATATCGTAATAATAGATCGCCGTCGCGCTGACGCCGTTCGACGTCAGCTGCGAATGGGCCGGCTCGGCGGGACCTATGTCGCACCAGTCGCCCAGTCCGTAGGCCACGATATGTCCGTCGGCCTTCGACGACAGGTAGTCGATGTAGTCTGCCATCCGGTCATAGTTCTCGCGCATCGGCCGGTCGTCTCCGTACCAGCGGTAGAGGTAGTAGGGCAGCAGGATGAAGGCGCTGCCCCATTCCGGCGTGTCGAGGAATCCTTCGGCGAAGACGGTGTACTGCGGCGCGATGGTCGGAATCATTCCGTCCTCGTGCTGGGCCGTCGCCATGTCGCCGACGATTTTCGGATAAGCCCGCGAGATATCGTAGCCGTATTGGATCGACGGGCCGATCAGATGCGACTGCTCGAGCCAGCCGAGTTTCTCGCGGTGGGGACAGTCGGTGAATACGCTGGAAAAGTTGCTGCGGATAGCCCAGTCGATCAACGTGTAGATTTGATTGAAAAGCGGGTTGGAGCACTCGAACGTGCCGACCTGCTCGGCCGAGTTGGTCGTGTGCAGCCCGGTCAGCTCGACGATCTCGGGCAGGCCGTTCGGATTGGGCTCGCCCTCGGGCACCGCACCCTCGACTTCCACGTAGCGGAAACCGTAGTAGGTGAACTGCGGCTGCCAGCTTTCGACGCTGCCGTCGCCGCGCGTCGTGTAGCTGAAGAACACCGGTCCGCCCGACGAACGCTGGTTGACCGTGCTGTCGGGGCGGCAGAGCTCGCCGGGAAACATCCTCACGGTATGCCGGCCCGAAGCGCGCACGCTCAGGCGGACGATGCCCGAGGCGTTCTGCCCCAGATCGTACAGGTAGTTGCCTTTCGAGTTGCGATATTTGCGGACGGTCGGAACCCGCTGGCGGATCTTGATCGGCGTCGTGCGCTGCGAGCGCAGCGGGGAGTCGAACCGCGTGAGCACGGCGGCGCTCCACGAACTGTCGTCGAAGTCCGGCGAGGTCCAGCCGGCCTGCGCAAGGCCCGCATCGTAATCCTCGCCTCCGTAAATGCTCGAGAACGTGACCGGCCCCGGCGCCGCCTTCCACGAGTCGTCCGAGACGACCGTCTGTCGCGTGCCGTCTTCGTACTCGATCTGCAGCTTGAAGATCATCTTCGGCGCTCCGTACGATCCGGCGAACTTGCTGTACCGCTCGCGCGGGATGTTGAAAAATCCGTTGCCGAGCATCGCGCCGACCGCGTTGGCGCCCTGCCGAAGCCGGTGGCTCACGTCGAACGAAACGTATTGCGCCTCCTTATCGAACTTGGTCCAGGCCGGATCGAGGAAGTGGTCGCCCGTCTTCTCGCCGTTGAGAAACAGCTCGAACTGGCCCAGTCCGCAGACATAGGCCGTCGCCCGCCGCACGGGCTTGTCGACCGTGAACTCGCGGCGCAGCAGCGGCAGCTTGTTCCGCCCGAACGGCTTGTTGCCCAGGATCGGGTTGTCGGGACCCGTGTCGAACGTGCCGTTGATGACGATCAGCGAGTCGACGTCCTCCTCGAGCGCGATCCACCGCGCCCCGGACCAGTCTTCGCGGTCGGGCAGCCCCATCGTGAAACGCTGCGCCGGACTCCACGCCGACGGCTTGCCGTCCGGTCCCCAGACGCGGACGCTCCAATAATAGGTTTCGGCCGCTTCCAGAGGCTGCCCGTTATACGGTATCAGCAACGACTGTTCGCCGGGAACCTTGCCGCTGTCCCACATCGTAGCACGGCCGGCAGCGGCGTCCTTTTCCGTTCCGGCCACGACGATGCGATAGGCGGTCTGCCGGCATCCGCGTTCGGGCGATACCAGTTGCCAACTGAAACGGGGCGACGGAGTTTCGATTCCGACCGGATCGGTCTCCTGCTCGCACTTGAGCGAGCCGAAGCCGGGGCCGGTCTGCGCCGCGAGCGGCGCGCAGGTTATTGCCATGAGCGTCAGCCACAGGGATGTCCGACGCGCAAAGGTCGTTTTTTTCATCGTTTCGGTTTGTTAGTCCGGGGATAAAAATAGTTTTTTTAGGCGGGATTTCCAACCGCCGGGACAACGGCTGCGACAGGCCGGACTGCCGGTGCGGGGCAATCCTTTGTCCCTATCGTCTCCCGGACGGTCCTGACAAAACATCAGGCTCCGCACGTTGAGATCGGGAATCCGCACGACGCAGCCTGATTTTTCCGAGTACGGCGCCGGGAATGCCGCCCACGCATCGAAAAGCTGAAATATATCATGTCTTTCCCGTTACGGATTGTATTTTTCGTATATTCAAATGAAAATAGCAATCAGACGAAATGGAAATCAGGCGATACAAGTCCGTAGATTTAAGGCAGATATCCCGGTTGTTCTATGAAACGGTCCACGCCGTGAACATAAAGGATTATACCAAAGAACAGATAAATGCGTGGGCGACGGGTCGTATCGACTTGAAGGAATGGGACGCCTCGTTTCAGAGACATATTACCTACGTCGTTACGGAAAACGATTTGGTCGTAGGTTTCGGAGATATCGATAGAACCGGATATTTGGACAAACTGTTTGTCCATAAGGATTTTCAAGGCCGAGGCATAGCAACCGCAATATGTGACCGGCTCGAAAACGAAGCCGAAGTGGAATGCATCCGCGTTCACGCTTCGATTACGGCAAAATCTTTTTTCGAAAGGCGCGGCTACCGAGTCGTCAAGCGACAGGAGGTCGAAAGACAAGGCGTACTTTTAACGAATTATATCATGGAAAAGTATTTGGCTCTCCCGTAACTCGGTCGCATACGAATTCCCCGCGCTGTCTTCCGCCGGCGATATGTTCGTTATGTTTCCGCAGGATCAGTCACTGTCGAAGCGCCGGTCATCCGAGAATCTTACAGTTGTCTGTATGACAAACCCGTTTTGAAAATGAAACGGCTAAACGTCCGTTCGGATCCGAACGGCATTCCATTGGGTTTGTTCTTTTTCAGCGGCGATCTATTTTCATCGGCCGTATTTTTCCAAAGGGAAGGAAATATTGCGCCCGATTCATAGACGATCCAAGTCGCCGATGTATTTTGCTTTGATCGGGATACCGTTCAATTCTGAGTCTTATCTTAAGTCCGACTGATATACAATATAATAAAATTGAATAGACACAAAATGCCATGTTTTACCTATGTTGTACCTGTTGAAAAAACAAACGCTCAACTTATTATAAGTCAAGCGTTTGAAACTATAGTTTGTACCCCCGACGGGAATCGAACCCATATCAACAGAACCGGAATCTGTCATTCTATCCATTGAACTACGGAGGCAGAATCGTACAGCGCACAAAGTTGCAACATTTTCGGCGTTATTACAAATTTTTGTGCTTTTCTCCGCGGAAAAAGAACGTGAAAACTATCTACAAGGTGGTTGCCGGTGCCGAAAGCCTGCGGAAAAGTTCTTCGCATCGTTTTTGTATCAAATCTTGCTCGATGCCTCGTGTCGTCTTGCTGTGCGGGCGCTCTTTAGAGGCCGGATGGCTTGTGATAATCATTGATTTTTGAATTCAATACGCTGATTTTTAACAAATTGAATGCATTGTAGCATGGCGTGGACGCTGTTTGGCCCCGCGGAGTCCGTCAGGCGGATATTACAATAAATTATTTAAATCATTGCTATATATCGGAACAAATAATGTATTTTTGCATTAATAAAATGACACACCATGCTGGATACATGGCATAGGCTAGAGCGCGTAATCAAATGGACAGGCCTTTCCGTCAACTCTTTTGCACTCAATATAGGGTTGAAACGGAGCGAGAACCTGTATCAAATCAAAAAAGGGAACAACGGGATCAGCCGGGATCTGGCTACGTTGATCACCACCAAGTATCCTTCGGTGAGCAAGGCGTGGCTTCTGACCGGCGAAGGCGAGATGTTCGTCGAGCAGGTAGCGGCCTCTGCTTCTCAGGCAGGCGTCCCCTATTACGGCATGGATATTCTGGCGGCCGTCGACGAGACGGTCCTTCCCTCGCCGCAGTTTTACATCAGCATTCCGATATTCGACAACTGCGACATCGCCGCCCAGAACATCGGGACGGCCATGCTGCCCGAGATCGCGCCCGGAGCGATCGTGATTCTCAAGCGCTGGAATGTCGAGTCGATCGTGCCCGGCGAGTCCTACCTGGTAGTGACCGAGCAGTTCAAGGGCATCCGCACGATACGGGCCGGGAGCAACCCCTCCGAGCTGCTGCTGCTGCCCGCCAATACGCAGCAGTACGATCCGATCGTCATCGGCAAGTCCGATATCGTCAAGCTGTTCATCGTACAAGGCATTATCGTGAAGAAGAATCTGTAATTTTTTCGTCGGCAGGCCGTGCGGAGTGACTTTCCGAAGCGGTTCGCGCCCGATGACATAAAAACCAACAGCAAGCCATGTTTTCTGGAATAGTCGAAACCACAGCCCGCGTCGCCGCGATCCGCGAAGAAGGCGGGAACCGGCATTTCACGCTCGAATGCCCTTTCACGGACGAACTGAAAATCGATCAGAGCATCGCCCATAACGGGGTCTGCCTGACGGTCGTATCGATCGAGGGCGACCGGTACACGACCACGGCGATCCGCGAGACGCTGCTCAAATCGAATCTCGGGGGGCTCCGTGTCGGCGATCCGGTCAATCTGGAGCGCAGCATGCGGCCCGACGCGCTACTCGACGGCCATATCGTGCAGGGGCACGTCGATCAGACGGCGCGCTGCACCGCGATCGACGAGGCGGACGGAAGCTGGTACTTCGCTTTCGAGTACGATCCTTCGCAGGGTAACGTAACGGTCGAGAAAGGTTCGGTAGCCGTCAACGGCGTCAGCCTGACGGTAGTCGATTCGCGCGAGGGAGCTTTCCGGGTCGCCATCATTCCCTATACCTACGAGCATACCAATTTCCATGCGCTGAAGGTCGGATCGACGGTCAACCTCGAGTTCGATATCGTAGGCAAGTATATCGCGCGCCTGATGGAGCGCTACGTCAAAGCATAAGCCGTGAGACTGAAAATCCGGACCGTCGCGGCCGCCGCAACGGCCGTCGGACTCGTCGCTGCGGTTTCGGGCGCGTTGCTCGTGTGGATGGCCCGGGGCGAAGGGAAATGGCTGGTCGTCGTCCCGGTGCTGATGTTCGCGGCGGTTTTCGTGGCTTCCCGGTTCTTTTTCAACCGTTTCGTCGCGTTCCGCATCAAGCCGATCTATCAGATTCTGCTGTCGAAAAGCGTCCGGACGCACGAGCTGTCGCAGAAAGCCGATCCGGTCGGCCACATCGAGGACGAGCTGAACCGCTGGGCCGAGAAGAATGCCCGCGAAATCGCTCGCCTCAAGGAGAACGAGCGTTACCGAAAGGAGTTCTTGGGCAACGTGTCGCACGAGATCAAGACGCCGATCTTCACGTTGCAGGGCTATATCGTGACGCTGCTCGACGGCGCGATCGAGGACAAGGCGGTCAACCGCAAGTACCTCGAGCGCTCGGAGAAGAATATCGACCGGCTGATTCACATTGTCGACGATTTGGAGGAAATATCGAAACTCGAGGCCGGGGCGCCGGTTCTCGAGAAGGAGTGTTTCGACGTCGTGGCGCTGGTCCGCGAGATCGCCGATTCGCTCGAGATGGACGCCGCCCGTCGCCGGATCGGCATTCGGGTAGGCAATCCGCACGGCCAGCCGCCCGTTCCGGTAACGGCCGACCGCCGCCGCATCGCTCAGGTCATAACGAACCTGCTCAGCAACTCGATCAAATACGGGCGCGAGGGCGGAGAAACTCGGATCGGCTTCGTGGATATGTTCGACCGCGTGCTGGTCGAGGTAAAGGACGACGGAATCGGAATCGCCGAGGAGAATATTCCCCGCGTATTCGAGCGCTTCTTCCGCGTCGACAAGAGCCGCTCGCGCGAGCAGGGCGGCACGGGGCTCGGACTGGCGATCGTCAAGCATATTCTGGAAGCCCACGGCGAGCGGATCACGCTGCGCAGCAAGTTGGGGGAAGGAAGCGCTTTCTCTTTCACTTTGAGCAAAAAATAGTTACATTTGTCCCTGCATGGCGGGCGCTGCGGACGCTCCGGAAAGCTCCGGCGCGCGGAAATTCTCCTTCCGGCCGCTTCGCCTGCGGAATAACAGCCAAAGCACGATGAATGCTATCCTGCCCCTTTTCGTTCGCTGGGACGTGAATCCCACGATGATTTCGATAGGCTCTTTCGAAATCCGCTATTACGGCCTGATGTGGGCCCTCGCGCTCGGTATCAGCGCGTACATTTTCAGCCGCATCATCAAGCGGGAGGGATATCCCGACAAGCTGTTCGACTCGATCTTCTGGTACGGCGTGCTGTCGACGATCATCGGCGCCCGACTCGGGCATTGCCTGTTCTACGATCCGGGATACTATCTGACCCATCCCGTCGAGATCCTCTACATTCATCAGGGAGGACTGGCCAGCCACGGCGCGGCCGTCGGTCTGCTCGTCGGTCTGTGGCTTTTTTCGCGCAAGAACAAAATGCCCTACATCTGGTCGCTCGACCGCATCGCGATCGCTGTCGGCATCGCCGGCGCGCTCGTCCGGATCGGCAACCTGATGAATTCCGAAATATACGGACATGCGACGTCGCTGCCGTGGGGATTCGTTTTCGTGCGGGCGGGGGAGACGCAGCCGATGCACCCGACGCAGATTTACGAGGCGGCGGCCTACCTCGTCCTGTTCGGCATTCTGTGCTGGATGTACTATGGCCCCAAGCTTGCACTGCGTCGTCCGGGCCTGATGTTCGGTTTCTTTCTGATCTATCTGTTCGGATTCCGCTTTTTGGTCGAGTTCATCAAGAATCCGCAGGAGGAGTTCGAGCGGACGATGACGCTCAACATGGGCCAATGGCTCAGCATTCCGTTCATCGTACTGGGCATAGTCATTTTGTACCGGGCATGCAGACGCCCCGCCGTGGAACTACCTAAAACCAAGAGATAATGGACCCTGTCAGCGTACTCGTATTCAATGCACTGGCCAAGCGGCAAGGCATCAACCTGCCGGGCGTCGGCGCGCTGCATGTCGTGACGTCGGCCGCCCGGACCGAGGAGCGGAACACGCTGGTTCCCCCCGTGAACCGGGTGGAGCTGCTGCCCGATGCGCAGCCCGGCTTTCTGGACGTGATCGATTTGCTTGCCCGCTACGGCGAGACGGATCGCGACGACGCGCAGCAGACGTATAATTCGTGGCTCGCTCAGGTGAGCTCCGAGGAGGGCGTGACGATCGATTCGGTCGGCCTTGTCAGCGAGGGAACGTTTCGTCCTGCCCCGCAGATGGCCGTCGTGCTCAACCCGGCCGGGACCGCTCCGATGCGGTTGCCCCGTAAGGGAAGCGGCAACGGGTTCTTATGGTGGGTCGTTCTGGCCGTGGTGGTCGGCGCGGGCATATCGGTCGGGGCTATCGCATGGCTCGAAAGTCGCGATGCGCCTTATCCGCCCCGGACGCCCCGGACGGCGACCGCGCCCTCCGAGGCCGGCGATGCAGCCGAGGACAATTTGCCGTCGTCTCCGGCCTCATTGTCCGGGGCAGAGGCTGACACGGCTGCCGGGAATGTCGTGCCGGCCAAGGAGCTTACGCCCTCTGTTCCCAGCGTTCCGGCCGCCGGACAAAAGCGCTACTACGTGATCGTCGGGGCGTACAGCACGGAACAGAATGCCGACCGCTTCATTGCGGAAGCCCGGAAGAAGGACGATTCGCTACCTTATGAAAAACTGCCCCAGCCCAACGGACGGATTCTGATTTCCATCTTCGGCTCCGACTCCGAGCGGCAGGCCGTACAGAAGAAACGGGAGTACGAGGTCATGTTCGAGGGCTCGTGGGTCTACGAGGCATCCGTCCGGAAATAGCGCTGCGAACCGGCGAACAACAGATGAAGAGCGTCCTCCGATTGAAACCGGGGGACGCTTTTTGTCGGACCGATCGCTTTCCCGTCATCGTCACAACGGATCTTCCGGTCCGGCAGACGTCTTCCGGCAAGACGCATTCGGTCTGCAGGGCAATCCCGACGAACCGGCTCCGATTCGGAAAACAGTCCGGGCATTCCTCGAATCCGTTCTGGCCGTTATAGCCGCAAAGCAGAAAAGCGCCCTTTTCAAAAGAATTCTTTGAAAAGTTCAATGTATTGGTTGGTCAGATTTAACCGAGATAAAATGACGACATGACAACGGCGCTATTTTCCGTTTCATGTGTTGATGTTCATAGTCTCAAACAATTGATGAGGAGATGGAAAATTCAGATTAGAAAGACAAAGATCGGATTGGCATCGTTACTGCAATCCTGACGGATAAGCTTATGAAAACCATAGATCAGTGAAGCCGGGAGAGAAGGCAATTTCGTTGACTGAAAACGAAACCTTTCCGTTCGTACTTAAAACGGATTTTCAGAGGTAAATCGGGCTCTGCAAAATTCATACGAATCGAACTGTTTCGGCATTTCGTTGATCCTCCCTGTAACGAGATTCGCTTTCGGACTATCCCGGTAAAGAATAGCCCCGAATGTATCGTCAGATATCAAATTCGGATTTTATACAAGGAGTTGAATACCGGTAAGATACGAATATGAAAAAGGCGGCAAAATGCATTGCCGCCTCAAATAAACGGAAAAATTACAGCCCGGCACTCGATCGGCTCGTGGCGGAAATCCGTTGACTTCGCCGATTTATTGTAGCGTTTGGGCAATACGGAATACTTCTTCGACGATCCCCTCAGGATTGACGACAGAGTCGACAGCGGTGTCGTACGCTATTTTCATCAGTTGATCCTGCCAATGCGGCAATCGTGTGAAATTTTGATTATCCTGCAATGCCATTGCGAAAACTCCGGCCAGATAGGGAAACGTAGAACTGGCCCCTCCCAAACGTTCGTAAGCGTATCCGCCGTCAAAATACGGATTCGTTTTTCCGTCCGTAGGTATTCCGAGCCCCCGGCCTACGAATCCATATCTTATGTCGAAAGAATTATTGCGCATCGTATGTTTGTAGAAACCGCCGAGAACCATTATGCCGTTCTGTTCCGCTTCGTCGAACAATTCCTCGCGTTCTTTGGCGAACGCGTCGTCGGGAGTGCCGCTGCTCATCGATATGAACCGTATTTTTTCACGCTCCGGAAACGTCTTGTTCATATCTATGATTTTCCGGATCGCTTGATTGATCGTGCGCATGATATTCGGCTGCGATTTATCGTCCGGCCAATTATTCGCCGCAAAATAATAAATATCGGCCTCCGGAGCCGTACCGGTGCTTTTGCCCGCCGCTACTCCGGTAACCAAACTGCCGTGATAGTCGATACCGTTCTGTTGCCAGTTATCGCCGAATACTTCGTAATATTTGATCCGGTCCTTATATTCCGGATGCTCTTTGAATAACCGTTGGTCTATGATGGCGATCTTTACGCCTTTGCCGGTAATTCCTTTCGCGTGCAGTCCGGCAACATTCTTCGGCATTTTCGACGCTTCAAGAAGTTCTTGCGGGTCGAAGCCTTCCGGCATTTTCGACGTTTCGGGCCATATCACACGGTCTGTCCATTGTTTAACCCCGTTCTCGTCAAACCCCGTTTTCCCCAAAAACAAATCTTCGCAATCCCTCAAATCCAACGACGACAAATCCGCCTCGTCCAGCGATTCGGTGTTCTGCAATTCCGCTATGTCCTTTATAATCTTGTATTGCCGTCCATGCCGTGCATCCTGACAGTTTACATAAGATAAGGAAATTATGGCAGCGGATAATGCGATGACACAATGGTTGTTTTTCATCATATTTCTTTTGTTATACGATTTTGAGGGACATCTTACTCTTTTAAGAATGCCTTCTCGAAATTCCGACCGGCGGAAGTTATCGGGCCATCGAATCGGCCTCGGCGGGGGCCGGAGCTTCTTCTTCGATCACGGCATCTATCTGCTCGCCCTTGAGATGCTTTGCGAGGAAACGCTCCATCGTCCGGTAGAACGCGAAGCGGTTTTCCTCGTTATGGAATCCGTGTCCCTCGTTGTCCTTGACCATGTAGTCCACGTCCACTCCCCGTGCGCGCAGCGCGGCGACCATCTGATCCGATTCGGCCTTATTGACGCGCGGGTCGTTGGCTCCCTGCACGACCAGCAGCGGCGCCTTGATCTTGTCGGCGTTGAGCGCCGGCGAATAGGCGGCCAGCATCGTGCTGTCCTTCTGCGGGTCTCCCACCATTTCGTACATCATGTCGAGCATCGGTTTCCAATAGGGAGGGATCGTCTGCAGGAACGTGAACAGATTCGACACGCCCACGTAGTCGACTCCGCAGGCGTACAGGTCGGGCGTATAGGTCAGGCCGGCCAGCGTCGCATAGCCGCCGTAGCTGCCGCCGTATATGGCGATCCTCGTCGAGTCGGCGATTCCCTGCGAAATCAGCCACCGTACGCCGTCGGTAATGTCGTTCTGCATCGTCTGTCCCCACTGCTTGTACGAGAGTTCCTTGAACTTGCGCCCGTAGCCGGTCGAGCCGCGGAAGTTCATTTGCAGCACGGCATATCCCCGGTTGGCAAGAAACTGCACCTCGGGGTTGTAACCCCAGCTGTCGCGGGCCCAAGGCCCTCCGTGCGGGTTGACGACGACCGGTAGCTGCCGGGCCGTTTCCATCGTCAGTCCTGCGGGTAGCGTCAGGTAGCCCTCGATCGTCAGCCCGTCGCGCGAGGGATAGCTGACGGGTATCATCTCGGCCATTTCCTCGGCCTGAATCCACGGCGCCAGATCGGCGATTTTCGTCAGTTTGTCGGCCTTTACATCGTAGAGGTAATACGTGCCGCGCGTGCGGTCGTTGCCCGCATAGACGATCTTCATATCCTCGGCCTTGTTCGTTGCGGTCGTACTAACCTGATATCCGGATAGTTGAGCTTGCAGCTTGCGGAACGACTCCTCGGTCTGCGGATCGAAGAAATGGCGGATCACGTCCTTCGGTCCCTCGCAATAGGCGCCGGTCAGCTTTTCCTTCGCTTTCGAATAGCCCAACCCGATTACGTCGTACAGATCGTTCGCATAGAGTTCCTCGACCTCCTGTCCGGTCGCAGGGTCCACTACGACCAGCGCGGCTTTGTCGCGTCCGATGTTCGACGTCGCATAGACCATTTTATTGTCGGGCGTGAACACGTAAAAGCTTACCTCGTCCTTGAAAGAGGTGGTCAGCACCGGACGGAACGGCTCCTGTTCCGTCTCCCGGTACAGAATCTGCGTGTTGACGCCGTCGACGATCGCATAGGCGACCCGCAGCTTGCCGTCGTGATCGGTCATCCAGCCCTGAATGTTGCCGGGGTTCTCGGCCAGCAGCGTCATCTCGCCCGTGTTGAGGTTGAGCCGGTACGGATCGAATATCTGCGGATCGCGCTGGTTCGTGCTGACGATAATCAGCGAATCGATCTCTTCGAGCGGATCGATGATCTGCGTCCTCACGCCGGGAATCGCCGTGTAGGCCTTCGGGTCGCTGCCGTCCAGATTGACGCCGTAGAGCTGGTAATTCTCATCGCCGCCGGTGTCCTTCAGGTAGAGTAACCGGTCGTTGTTGGCCCAGAAGTATCCGGCGATGTCGCGGTCGGTCTCGGAGGTGATTCGCCGCGCCGAGTCGGAACCCGCCTGCTGCACGAAGATGTTCATCCTCGATTCGTAAGGAGCCATATAGGAAAGGTACTTGCCGTCGGGCGAGATGTCGTAGGAACGGACTTCGGAATTGCGGAAAAACTCCTCGAGCGGAATTTCCCGCACATGGCGGTCGCTGCACGACCATACGAGCGGAACGACGATCGCCGTCATCCATCCGCTCCAACGCATTGTTTTCATTTTCGGTATGTTTTCGTTGTCATTAGTGCAAATGTACGGATTGTTTCGGGGAAATATTTTGTCGTGCACATTTTTGTTCCGTTTTTCTTCGCCGTGTCGCCTGCCTGAGTTTTCCGGGGGCGGTGCGCGGAGTGGTCCGGTTGCCGGGCCGATACGGGATGTTTCTTCTGGCAGGCGGCCCGGTAGTCGGAAAAGCGCTGCGGCTCAGGTCGGCGTCGTTCTTCGGACCGAACCGTCCCGAAATCGCCGTGCCGGGATTTTGCGTCCGATACGACAGAAAGGGTGTTGCGACGATTCTGTCTCCGAGTTTCTTGTCATGTAGCCGACGCAGTTTCAAGCCGGATGCGGTAGCGAACGGCCGTCTCCGCTCCGCGCGGAGGCGGAATCATTTTTTTGAATATTGGCCGGCAATGCCTATATTTGATGAGTTTTAAACCGAAAGCGGCATGGTCGGCCGCAGGAGCGGCCGTATGCCGCGAACCGACCGATTGGCTATGGCTACATTCGAAGTTCGGGGAGGAACGCCGCTGTGCGGCGAAATCACGCCGCAGGGCGCCAAAAACGAGGCGCTGCAGGTAATTTGCGCCACGCTGCTGACCCCGGAGAAAGTGACTATACGGAACATTCCGGCGATCGTCGACGTAATGCAGCTCATCGAGCTGCTTCGGCGCATGGGCGTTCTCGTCGAGCGGATCGACGAGAGCACTTATTCGTTCGAGGCCCGCGACATCGATTTCGATTATCTGCAAAGCGAGGATTACCGCCAGCGGGCCGCCCGACTACGCGGCTCGGTAATGATTATCGGCCCGCTGCTGGCCCGCTTCGGCGTGGGCTATATTCCCAAGCCCGGAGGCGATAAGATCGGCCGGCGTCGGCTCGACACCCATTTCCTCGGTTTTCAGAAGCTGGGCGCCGAGTTCGACTTCGATACGGGAACCAATTTCTTTTCCGTCGAGGGCCGCCGCCTGAAAGGCTGCTACATGCTGCTCGACGAGGCGTCGGTGACCGGCACGGCCAATATCGTGATGGCCGCCGTACTGGCCGAGGGGCGCACGACGATCTACAACGCCGCCTGCGAACCTTATGTCCAGCAGCTCTGCCGGATGCTGAACCGCATGGGCGCGCTGATCTCGGGCATCGCGTCGAACCTGCTCGTCATCGACGGCGTGGAGCGACTGCACGGAACGACGCATACGCTGCTTCCGGACATGATCGAAGTGGGCAGCTTCATCGGCATGGCCGCGATGACCCGGAGCGAAGTCACGATCCGCGACGTGTCGTTCGAGAATCTGGGCATCATACCGGCCCAGTTCGCCCGTATGGGCATACAGTTCGAGCAGCGGGGCGACGACATCTACATTCCGCGCCACGACCACTACGAAATAGAGAGTTTCATCGACGGCTCGATCATGAACATAGCCGACGCTCCCTGGCCCGGGTTGACGCCCGACCTGCTGTCGGTCTTTCTGGTCGTTGCGACGCAGGCCAAAGGGTCGGTGCTGATTCACCAGAAGATGTTCGAGAGTCGCCTGTTTTTCGTGGATAAGCTGATCGACATGGGCGCTCAGATCATTCTGTGCGATCCGCACCGGGCGACGGTGATCGGGCACGATCACAAGATACGGCTGCGCGCTACGACGATGTCGTCGCCCGATATCCGGGCCGGCGTCGCCCTGCTGATCGCGGCCATGTCGGCCGACGGCCGCAGCGTGATCCAGAACGTCGAGCAGATCGATCGGGGCTATCAGAACATCGACGGCCGGCTGAACGCCATCGGGGCCGATATCCGGCGCATCGACTGATCCGGAAGCCGGCCTCGTCGGTACGGCCCGTTTCCGTCCGGTCCCGAGGCATTCCGTGCCGTTACCCGACGGCTTCGGGTGAAAACCGTCGGCCCTGTATTGCAGATAATCAATAAAACGCTATCTTTGCCCTCTGAACGCGCCGCGTCTCAGGCCCGGATGGCGGAATCGGTAGACGCGCTGGTCTCAAACACCAGTGGAGCAATCCGTGCCGGTTCGATCCCGGCTCCGGGTACAAGAACGGCCTCTCAGATACCCGAGAAGCCGTTCTTTTTTTGATTATTCCCGAAATGTTCCCGGTGTCCGATCGGATTCCAATGACACGACGGAATTTGTCGCGCTCTCCGCTTTGTCGTATCTTCGTTCGTCGCCGTTTTTATCCGGGATTATGCCTGTTTCTATTCTTACCGCCCTTTTCGACAGGGACAGCCCTCCGGAGGCCGTATGCTGTATTAATGTTACCTGTTAAAGCCCAGTCTTTTATGGTAACCGGTAATGTCCGGCAGGGACGTAGTACGAACCGTCCCGAGCATTACGGAAACTTTGAATGCCGCCAGGACTTACATGAGAATAGTCGCCTTGGCAATATTCCTGTAAATTCCCGTGTGTGTCGTAAGTCTCATGTATTCGCTTTTTCTGTCCTATCGCATGTGCGCTTCTTCCGGCATTTTCATAAGGCCTGTCATATTCGCCGAATTTGTCGCATCGTCTCCCAAACAATAAGCGGTGATCCTTCCTGCGCGGCAAACATGTTCCCATTACTTTTCGGTCGGCAAGAAACCGCCTGCTCATCGGCAACGAGCGTCCGCCCCGTACCACGACCTATAAACTGACGGATAATTTCCGCACTCCCGCTGTGGTTCCCGGTCTCCGGTCCGATGCTGCGGTTATTCCATATCGTACTAGTGCTCGGCAATCGGGTTAAAATACTTAAGTTGCCGTTGTATAGTATCCAATTTCTACATCAAATCACAACACTTTACAATGATATTGGTTATCAGGATGTGTTGTATAGTATCCAATTTCTACATCAAATCACAACCCCGGCGAGACGCTGAAGGAGAAGCTCGACGTTGTATAGTATCCAATTTCTACATCAAATCACAACTTGAACGTTATCGGAAAAAATTTGGACGATCGTTGTATAGTATCCAATTTCTACATCAAATCACAACATTGATGTAACGAATCAGGATGCGATTGACGTTGTATAGTATCCAATTTCTACATCAAATCACAACACAATACTATGCTAAATGCGTACCGGCATAGTTGTATAGTATCCAATTTCTACATCAAATCACAACGCGAATGAGTTACAATGACTTTCGCCGGATGTTGTATAGTATCCAATTTCTACATCAAATCACAACCAGGTCGTCATTGCTACGGCTTATGGATTGTTGTATAGTATCCAATTTCTACATCAAAT